>Ga0209042_1000002_pt1 | contig 603344 bp, 778 predicted proteins | sample SaaInlV_200m_DNA_6_FD_184649 | JGI IMG/M metagenome (GOLD analysis project Ga0209042, IMG submission 184649) | Marine microbial communities from expanding oxygen minimum zones in the Saanich Inlet - SI037_S2LV_200m_DNA (SPAdes) (version 2) | ecosystem: Environmental > Aquatic > Marine >... | reverse complement strand
ATGAGGCTCTTAAGGTAGCGTAATGCCTTGTCGTCTGAATGGCGACGTGCATGAACGGCTTAACGATGTTGTCACTGTCCCTAACTTGCACCCTCCGAAATCATTTACCGGTGAAAAGGCCGGTGTCGTCTAGTGGGAAGCGAAGACCTTGTAGACCTTTACTGCAACCTGTTGTTGTGAACTTATTATGATTGCCCAGAGTAGGTAGGAGCGTTGAAGCCTTGATTTCGGTCAAGGTGGAGCAAAAGTGTAACACTACCCAATTTTAATAGGTCCACTAATCTGAGAAATTTGAGACAGCAATTGGCGGGCAGTTTGGCTGGGGCGGCACCCCGCAGAAAGAATATCTGCGGGGCCCAAAGATAAACTCATCCAGGTCGGAAATCTGGAGTAGAGTGTAAAGGCAAAAGTTTATCTGACTGTGCTTTGAACAGCAAGAAGCGCAGGAATGAAAGTTGGGCTTAACGAACCATCTATGATTTTTAATGGATCAAGATGATGACAGAAAAGGTACCTCAAGGATAACAGGGTTGTCGCCCCCGATAGTTCACATTGACGGGGCGGTTTGCTACATCGCTGTCGGCTCTTCCTATCCTGGATGTGCACAAGCATCCAAGGGTGTCGGAGTTCACGCATTAAAAGGGATCGTTAGCTGGGTTAAGAACGTCGTGAGACAGTTTGTATGATATCTACTAGATGTGTTATTACCTGAGTGGAAGGACCCTCCAGTACGAGAGGAACGTGGGTTCGCAGCCTCTGGTCTACCAGTTGTTATGAGCAGGCTGGGCAGCTACGCTGTAGACTGATAAGTGCTGAAAGCATCTAAGCACGAAGCAGTCCGCAAAACGAGGTAATTTAGGCCGCAGTAAAAGACTGCGTTGATAGAAACGGTGTGTAAGCATTGAGCTTTTGCGATTTGTTCAGCACGCGTTTACTAAAAGCCATATTTTTATCTTCTGATAAAGATTGATTTAAGAGAGAAAGGATTAGTGGTTTCTTATACTGTTCTTATTAATAATATAATTATTAATTTTATGAAAAGTATTTATATGCTGAAAGTGTAGTATTTTCGGAGGTGTGAGATGATAAAAGAGATGAATAAGAATATGAAGAAATTGGATGTCTGGGATATGGCTTTGACTAAGTTGACTGTTGCTGGGTTTGTTTTATTTGTGATAACGATTTGGCCTGCGGCTATGGATTGGGTTCATTCGGTTAATCCTTGGTGGTTCTTTGTGGCTGCTGTTGTATTTGGGTTTAGGCCTACTTTGAGGTTTTACGGGAAGTAGGGTTTTGGATTGTTTTGGTATTGGGATTCTTTGAGACGGGAGTTTCGTGAATCATTAACTTTATAACCTAAAAATTTCTTGTATTTTTGTAATAGCTTGCTATTATGCAGAGTGGGACAGCTAACTGTCGATGATTCCGTCTAATAGGCGAAAGAAATGTTAAATGATTTCTGGATCGTTGAGGAAGGTCCGCGCATCTCTTGTATATTTAGTTATATGGGGGCAAACCAGCAGTGAAAACTGTATACTGTGAGGTATGGTAAGGAAGATAGAGACGAGCGTATTTATTTACGATGGAACGAGTCCTCCTGGTTGATGCAACTGGAAGCCGTTAATTTAGTTTTCGGTCTTGTACAGGCTTAGTCAGATGTTAGCGCAAACTGTTTGTTTTTCGTAAACAAAGTTTGACAGAACGTGGCCTATGTCCCGCTCTACATTTTCTTTGAAAATGTGGTTAGGAGTTTGGAGTTCGCCTTGCTTGGAGTTGAGAGTGATTTGCTGCGCTCTTTTTTCGCGCGACTTGTTCTACCTCAATTAAACTTAAAAAGTAACTTCTCTGTTTTTGTTCATGGGGCTGTAGCTCATTGGGAGAGCACACGGCTGAAGACCGTGGTGTAGGGAGTTCGATTCTCCCCAGCCCCATATGGGAGTAGAAGAAATAATTGGATTGGATGAATCTGCGGAGTTTGATGGTAAGAATATTTGGGTTGCTGTTGACGGGCAGTATAATTGGGCTAATAAGGAAGTTGGGGGTCATGGATTTATTTATAGGAATTTTGTTGGATCTTCGAAGACTAAATTTGGAGTGGTCGAGCATGTTCGTCATAAACTTAATTTTTTAGGTATGGAAGTCGTGGTTAGGCAAAATGAGGGAGACTTTACTGAGTTAGTTTCGGAGGCGAAGAATTATAGGGTTCGTATATTCAAATATGATTTGGATGGACCTAGTATGTTTGATGTTAATCATTAGTATTGATTGGTAACTTTTATAAATAAGGGAAACTGTTGTTTTGTATGAAAGGTGATAAGAGGGGTGCGATTGAGATGTCTATTGGGACGATTGTTATTATTGTGCTTTCTATGTCGATGCTGATTATGGGGATGATTTTGATTAAGAATATTTTTAGTGGTACGACTGGAGCGGTGGACAGTATTAATAGGGGAGTTATTGATGAAATTAATGATCTATTTACGGATAAGAATTCTAAGTTAGCGATTGCTCCATCTACAAGGAAAATTCAAATTGAGCAGGGAACATTAGATTTGGGATTTGCGTTTTCGGTTAGGAATGTGAATAATGAGGAGAAGCGTTTTTCTTATAGCGTTGCTGTTGATCCGGATTTTTCGATTCAAACTAAGTGTGGTATTGCTACGAGAGAGGCTGATGATTGGATATTGGTTCCTAGTGGGAGTATGAATCTTGGGCCTGGTGCTAAGTCTGAATTGCCGGAGCTTGTGACTATTTCTGTTCCTATTGGGGCTCCGCTTTGTACGATTCCGTTTGTTGTATCTGTTAAGGATGGGGCGACTACTTATGTTGAGACGAAGGTTGAGTTGACGATTTTGGCGGAGTAGGGTTTGCTTAGATTTTTATAATTGGTTTTGTATTATATCGGATGAATTTAGAGATTTTGTCTTACGGTGAGGCTTTGGATTATGAACCTAAGGGAGGGGATTATGGGATTCGTATTTTCAATTCTATGTCGAGGTTTATTATTAAGGATTTGAAGAAGAGTAATGATTGGGTTGGTGTTAATAGGTATTATTTTGATGATGTTTGGCCTCGGGGGCACTTGGAGTATGATTGGGTTGATACTAATGACCCTTCTTGGAACGGATTTTTGAATTGGGGTGAGTATCTACTTAATTATGGTAAGACTTCGAATTTGAGCAAGACTTTGCTTAGTTGGGATGAAATTAAAAAGAGTTACCCTAATGTAACCAAAGAAAGTTTAATGGGATTAATGGAATGTCATGGATATCCTTATGGGAGGGATGTTTGTTTTAATGAGATTGCGGCGAAGAGGATTTTGGATGAGTTTGAGGAAGTGAAGGGTGATGTTGAGAATGTTGTTGTTCATTGTGAGAAGGGGGCGAATCGTAGTCCTGCTATTGGGATTGCTATGAATGAGATTTATGGTTGGGGTGCTGAGGGGTTGAAGGAGAGGTTTCCTTTTTATCGGAAGTATATTTATGATGTTATGATGCGGGTTGGGGAAGGTAGAGACTCCCTATTGTAAAGTTTTATTAATTGAGTTTTTGTAGGGTTTTTATGTTGAAGTTGTATAATACGCTTACGAGAGAGAAGGAAGAGTTTGTTCCGGTTGAGGCTGGGGTCGCGAAGGTTTATACTTGTGGGCCGACGGTTTATTGGCATCAGCATGTTGGGAATTTTAGGTATTTTATTTTTAGTGATATTTTGAAGAGGGTTTTGATGTTTAATGGTTTTGACGTGAAGCATATTATTAATGTGACTGATGTTGGGCATTTGACGAGTGATGCGGATGAGGGGGAGGATAAGATGGAGAAAGCGGCGAAGAAAGAGGGGAAGACCGCTAGTGAAGTATCGCATTTTTATTTTGATGAGTTTCGAAATTCTTTTTTGAAGTTGAAGTTGATTGAACCGATGAAGTGGACTTGGGCGACTGAGCACATACCTGAGCAGCTTGAGACGATTAAGACTTTGGAAGAGAAGGGTTATGTTTATGTGACTAGTGATGGGGTTTATTTTGATAGCTCTAAGTTTGAGGACTATGGGAAGTTGTCGCGGAAGAGGATTGATGATTTGGAGGAAGGTAAAAGGGTTGATATGGGAGAGAAGAAGAATAGGACTGATTTTGCGCTTTGGAAGTTTTCGAAACCCGAAGACAAGAGGCAGCAGGAGTGGGATAGTCCGTGGGGTGTTGGATTTCCGGGTTGGCATATTGAGTGTTCGGCTATGGCTGCGAAATATTTGGGGGAAACTTTTGATATTCATACTGGAGGTGAAGACCATATACCTGTTCATCATGAGAATGAGATTGCGCAGTCGAATTGTTGTTTTGATAAGAGGGCTGTGAACTACTGGGTGCATTCTGCGTTCTTAACTGTTAAGGGTGGGAAGATGAGTAAGAGTTTGGGGAAGATTGAGACTATTGGAGATTTGGAGAGCAAAGGGATTGATCCGCTTGCTTATAGGTATCTTTGTTTGACTGCTAAATATCGGAAGCCTTTGGCTTGGAATGAGGAGGCTATGGATGGGGCTGTTAATTCGTATCGGAAGTTGAAAAATGCTTGTTTGGCTCTCGAAGATGATAAGAAAGTTAATGAGGAAGCTGTTGATAAATTTAAGGAAAGGGTTAGTGATGATTTGGATATGCCTGGTGGGTTGGCTGTTGTTTGGGATTTAGTTCGGGGGGAAGAGAAGGGGAAGGTTGGAGCTTTGAAGAAGATGGATGAGGTTTTGGGGTTGGATTTGTTGGAGAAGAATGAGGTTGAGGTACCGAAAAAAATAGAAGAACTTAGAGATAAGATGGATGAGGCGAGAAAAAATAAAAACTATGAATCTTCAGATAATTTGAGAAGTGAAATTGAAAAGGAGGGATTCAAGGTTAAAAGTATCCCGGGTATTCCTGTGAGTGGATTATCTCCTTTCTAATATGATTAATATTTCTAAGACTATGCGGATTTTGGGAAAGAAGTATCCTAGGTCTACGACTACGCTTAATACTATGAGGGGGAAGGCTAGTGCTTTTGAGATTTTGATTTCTTGTTTGCTTTCTTTGAGGGCGCGGGATGAGGTGACGGATGTTGTTAGTCGGGATTTGTTTAAGGTTGCTAATACGCCTGAGACGATTGTAAAGTTACCTATGGCACAGCTCAAGAAGATTATTTTTCGGAGTGGGCATTTTAATAAGAAGGCTGCTGCTTTGAAGGAGGTTAGTTCTGATTTGATTGATAAATTTGATAGTGAGGTCCCTAAGACTTATGATGAGTTGATTGGGATTAAGCATGTGGGTCCGAAGACTGCGAATATTGTTTTGGCTTTTGCTTATGGACAGTTGGTTTTGCCTATTGATATTCATTGTCATAGGATTCCTAATCGGATGGGTTGGATTGAAACGAAGACGCCGGAGGAGACGGGGAAAGCATTGATGGAGATTTTGCCTAAGATATATTGGAAGGAGTTTAATTCGGCTTTTGTTCAGTTTGGGAGGGAGACTTGTTTGCCGGTTAGTCCGTGGTGTTCGGAATGTTTGGTTGCCAAATACTGTGAGAGAGTTGGGGTTTTGAAACACCGCTAGGTATAAAAAGTATTTTTGTTTTGGAAAGTTGAGATGGTGAGTAAGGTTAGAGTTGTTTTTGGTGGATGGTATCAGAGGACGACGTTGCATTTGAGTGAGGTGCATCGGTTTTTGTTGCATGGGACTAGTGACTTGGATTTGTCTAAGGTTAAGTTAAAGGCTTTGAGGAATGGGCTGAAGTTGAAGTCGATGAAGAGGGTTGTTGGGTCGCTGGAGTATTTGGATGTGATGAGTAAGGATGGGGTTCGAGTTAAGTATTTTGAGGATGGGCTTTATGTTTTGTCTTGGGAAGGGGTTGATATCGAAAAGGGAAAAAGAATCGTTAAGGATTATTTTGATAAGAGGTGGCAGCCGGCTATTCAGTATTTGTTTTCGCTTGGGGCTCCGACTCCGAAGATTTTGTCGAATATGGAAGAGAGGCATCCCTTTGTTATTGAAAGAGTTGTTAGGGATCCTTTGAAGTCTAAAGTTGGAAAGGAGTTTGGTGAGGTTTACTTGGAGACGAGATCTAATCATATTAAAGTTTCAAAGACTAAGGAAAATATTGTTGTTGATATTGCGGCGAGTCGGAAGAGGGAGCTTGAAACGCTAACGGAGATGCAGATTTTTTTTAGTGACTTTAAGTTGCAACTACATAAGTATCTTGATATTCATCGGAAGATTTGGGAAGAGATTAGTGCGATTAAGGAAAGTAAGTTTGTTCGTGGTGGGGATATTGCGAAACATAAGGCGATGCTGGATAGTTATGAGAAGACAGTTTCTTTGATTAAGAATAGGATCAATCAGATGAGTAATTATGCGCGGACTCGTCGGGATATTAGTTCTAGGGTTAATGCCGACAAGAGATTGATTGAATTGTTCCAGTATCGGTTTGAGGATTTGTTTAATACGCTTGAATATATTAAGGAGGTTTGGGCGATGACGCTTGATTATGTTCAGAGTGGAATTAGGGTTTTGGAGGATGTTGAGAAGAAGAGTAGCTTTAAGGGTTTGAAGTCGATTCAGTTTTTGGTTGGGCTTGGGGTTGTTGCTGGGTTGCTGAAATATTTGAAGCCTCAAGGGTTACCGGAGATTGCCCTTAGTGGTGTTTTGTTTGTTGTTGCTTTGGGACTGATTGCTATGGGGGTTGACAAGGTTTTCAAGTGGCGAGGGAAGAGGAAGAAGTACAAGCTTAAATTTATTGAGCGAAGTGAGAAGTTGTGATGAAGTATGATGATTTTTTGAAGGAGAACAATGTTTGTCCGTTTTGTACCTTGAAGGATAATGAAATTGTTAAGAAAAATAAATATGCGGTTTTGACTTTGGCTCAGGCGCCTTATTGTCGGGATCATTTGATTGTGACTTGTCGGAAGCATCATATGAGATTAAACTTGATGTCTAGAGCTGAGAAGGATGCTGTTGAGAAGTTGATTTATTATGGGATGAGGAAGCTTCATAAAAAATATAAGAATGTGACGGTGCTTTATCGTGAGGGAAATTTGAAAGAAGTTGGGAAGTCGATTGTTCATTTGCATTATCATTTGATTCCAGAGATGAAGGTTGGGGCGTTTTCCCCAAAAAGGGATGACTCTGGTGACCCCGGGGTTCATGGGAGGAAGATTTTTTCGGATAGGGTTTTTGCTGGGAAGGTTTTGAAGTTCAAAGAAAGGTTTATTAAGAAAAACTGACTTATTATGTTAAGATGGTGATTAATCGTAAGTATCCTTTTGTTGATCAGAGTTATAAGCCGACTCGTAATGATTTGGTTTGTTTGTTTCGTGTGACGCCGGATTCTATGAGTATCAAGGAGGCAATTAATAATGTTGCTTTGGAAAGTAGTACGGGGACTTGGTGTGAGGTTTCGTCTAATAAGAAATATGTTAATCGGCTTGGGGCGAAGGCATATGCGATTAGTGGGAATTGGGTTAAGGTTGCTTATCCACAGGAGTTGTTTGAGGAGAATTCGGTTTCTAATATTCTATCAAGTGTTGCTGGGAATGTTTTTGGGATGAAGTGTGTTAAGGGGCTTCGACTTGAAGATGTTAAGTTGCCTGCTAAGTTGTTGAAGAGTTTTCCTGGACCGAGGTTTGGGGTTGAAGGATATCGGAAGATTTTGAAAGTTAAAGATAGACCTTTAGTTGGGACTATTGTTAAGCCTAAGTTGGGGCTAAAGACAAAGGATCATGCGAAGGTTGCTTACGAGGCTTGGGTTGGAGGATGTGATTTGGTTAAGGATGATGAAAATTTATCTAGTCAGAAGTTTAATCCGTTTGAGAAGCGGGCTGCTAAGACTTTGGAAATGTGTGATAAGGCGGCGGAAGAGGTTGGCGAGAAGAAAGGATATTTGATTAATGTGACTGCTGAGGCTATGTTGATGTTGAAGAGAGCTGACATCGTCAAGGAGCTTGGAGGTAAATTTGTTATGCATGATGTTATTACGGCTGGATTTAGTAGTCTTGAAACTTTGAGGCAACATTCGAAGCTTGGGATTCATTCGCATCGGGCGATGCATGGGGCTTTTACTGAGAACCCAGAACATGGGCTTTCTATGATGTGTGTTGCTGACTTTGCGCGGATGGCTGGGTCGGACAGTTTGCATATTGGAACTGGTATTGGGAAGATGAGAGGTGGGAAGAGAGAGGTAGCTGAGATACGAGAGGAGATTGAGGCGATGAGGGTTGATAAGACGGCGCATAGGTTGGAGCAGGATTGGCAGGGACTGAAGCCGACGTTTGCTGTTTGTAGTGGCGGGATTTATCCGGGACATATACCTTATTTAATGAAGAACTTTGGGAAGGATATTATTATTCAGGCTGGTGGTGGGTGTCATGGGCATCCGGATGGGACTCGAGTTGGTGCGGTTGCGATGAGGCAGGCGGTGGACTCTGTGATGAAAGGTGAGACTCTGGAGCATTATGGAAGGAGTCATAAGGAGCTTTGGGATGCTATGGAGTATTGGGGAAAGGTTAGGTTTTAGATAGGTTTAATTGTTTTACTATTTTTTCAACTATAACTTGAGGTTTTTCATGTGAAAAAATTTTTATGTCTCCAAGTTCTTTATATAATTTAAAACGTCTTATAAATTTTATTTTTTCCCTATTTTCCTTTAGTCCAAAACCTCTTGAAAGTTGCCTTTCTAATATAATTTTTGTACTTTTATTTAGAGATGTAGATGGTAAAAAGAGAATAGATGTACCAGAATTTTTCAAGGTTTGTTTATGCCTTGATGTTAATTCATCTAAGTTTTTATGAACTAAAAATCCTGAAGATAAGGAGAAAATGACATCTTTTGTATTTTTATTCAAGAGCTCATAGAATAGTTTAGAATTTTCAAAACAATATTTTTTATAGCCTTTCGTTAAAATGTAATCTCCAATGTTTTCAATTTTGTCACAAAATTCTATATCTAAATCAATAAACCTGTATCCTATCCTTTCTGCCAATATTTTTCCGCAAGTAGACTTCCCGGCTCCTCCTGGTCCAATTAGGAATATTCTCATTCTATTCTAAAAGTATGCCGACTTAAAAATTATTTGTTCTGTGTTGTCTTAGAAAACACTTTAAACCTATTTTCTCTTTATACATTATGAGAGAATTTGTTTACTATTCGGCGAATGCTGTTACAGCTGGGAATTTGATTGGGGATAATTTGATGCAGGCTGGGAGGATGGATATTGTTTGTAATTTTATTGTGAGTGTGTTTTTTGTCTCTAATGCGATGAGGGAGAATGTTCGGTTACATTTGATTTTTGATGGGGGGCCTAATAATCCGCGACATATTGTGATGGAGAGTAACTCGGAGATGCCGATAAGCAAGAAGAATGTTGCGGGGTTGATTAAGCGGATGTTATATAAGGCTAAGGATGAAGAGGGGTTGCGGGAGATTGTGCCGGGGTGTTCGATTGAGAGGAAGGGTTTTGAGAAGGTTTTGATGGATTTAGATAAGGAAGGGAAGAATGTTTTGTTGCTTGATGGTAGGGGGAAGGATGTTCGGGAGATTGAGCTAGAGGATGCTGTTTTTGTGATTGGGGATCATGATGGGTTTCCGAGTGGGATGAAGAAATTTTTGAAGAGAGTGGATGGGGTTAGTGTTGGGCCGAGGGTTTTGTTTGCTAGTCAGGTTGCGGTGATTTTGCATAATGAACTTGATCGAAGGTCAAGTTAGTTGGGAGTTGGGGGTTAGGAGTTGGGGGTTAGGAGAAGATTTATTCCATGAAAAATTGCGCAGTCTTCGACTCCGTATTTCTCATGGACACTTTATAGGAAGGAATAAAAAGAGGTGATGCTTTTTTGTTTTATGAAGAAAGCGGCGAGGTTTGTGGTGCAGGGAACTGTTCAGGGGATTTTTTTTAGACAGTTTGTTAAGGGGCATGCTGATGAGTTGAAGTTGAGGGGATTTGTGAGGAATTTGGAGAGTGGTGAGGTTGAGGTTATTGCTGAGGGTGAGGCGGAGGGTTTGGGGAGGTTGAATGAGTTTTTGAAGACTGGGCCTGAGCATGCGCAAATTCGTGGAGTTAAGGTTGAGGAGAAGAAGTGGAGTGGGGATTTTAGTGAGTTTAAGATTTTGAAATTCTAAAGATATATAAATTAGTTTTGGTTGAGTGATTTATGGCAGATAAGTTTTTTTGGGCTGATGGTATTGCGGATAGAATAATCAAAGAGAAAGGAGATAAGGCTGAGTATGTCTGTGCTTCTGGGATTACGCCTTCGGGGCAGGTTCATATTGGAAATTTTCGTGAGGTGATTACTACTGATATGGTGGTGAAGGCTTTGGAGGCTAAGGGGAAAAAGGTTCGGTTTATTTATTCGTGGGATGATTTTGATAGGTTTCGGAAAGTGCCTAAGGGTGTTCCAGAAGAATACGAGAAGTATCTTGGGATGCCGATTAGTGAGATTCCTTCTCCGCATGATGATTCGATGAGCTATGCTGAATATAACGAGAAGAAGTTTGAGGATTCTTTGAAGAGTGCTCTTGTTAATCCTGTTTTTATTAGGCAGAATGAGATGAATAAAAAATGTGCTTATGCTGAGTTCATTAAGGTTGCGCTTGATAGTGTGGATGATATTAAGGAGATTTTGAATAAGTTTAGGAAGGAGTCTTTGGTGGATTCTTGGTTGCCGATTATGGTTTATTGTGATAAGTGCAAGAAGGACTTGACTAAGATAACTAAGATTGATGACTATAATGTTTCTTATGAATGTGAGTGTGGATTTGGTGAGACTTTTGACATTAGGAAGAAGGGTATTGTGAAGCTGGTGTGGAGGGTGGACTGGCCTGCTCGGTGGAAATATGAGGATGTTGATTTTGAGCCTTCCGGGATTGATCATGATGTTTATGGTGGGTCCAGGATGACGGGGCATAAGATTGCCAAGAAGGTTTTTGGGATTGATGGGCCGATAAAGCAGACTTATGAATGGATTAATATTAAGGGTGGTGAGGCGTTTAGTAGTTCTAGTGGGAATGCTTTGAGTTTGGCTGAGGTTGGGGAGGTTTATGAGCCGGTGGTTTTGAGATATTTGTTTGTTGGGATTAAGCCGAAGAGTGTTTTTCAAATTAGTTTTGATAATGATGTTATTAGTATCTATGAGAAGTTTGATGCTCTTGAGAAAAAGTATTTTGATGGTAATTGTAATCCTAAGGAGAAGCGGATGTATGAAATGTCTATTGTCGAGATTCCAAAAGAAAGACCTAAGAGGGCCGGGTTTAAGGGGCTTATTAATTCTGTTCAAATTGGGAGGACTGAGGGTTTGAATGATTATGACAAGATTCGTGTGGAAAAAGTTGCTGCTTGGCTTGAGAAGTATGCTGGAGATGATATGAAGTTTGAAGTTCGAGGAAAGATTGAGGGGAAGTTTAGTGATAAGGAGAAGGCAGCTTTGGTTATGTTGAAGGATATTTTGAGGGAGAAAGAGTTTGATGAAAAGGAATTGTTTGATAGGTTTTATGATATTTGTGAGAAGAGTGGGCTTAGTAATACTGAGTTTTTTGATGCTTGTTATCGGGCGATTATCGGGAAGTCGAAGGGCCCGAGGTTGGCTAGTTTGATTTTATCTGTTGGACAGGATAGAATTGTTAAATTGATTGGGACTCTGAAATGAGTTTGTATATTTTTGGATGTTGGTGGGGATGCCGTCGGAGAGTTTGAAAGATTGGCCTTGTAATAAGTTTTATTAATACCCTTGCGTTTTCTTTTTTGTGAAACATGAAGATATAACAGAAAAGATAATTGGTGTTTTTTATGAGGTCTATCGAACATTGGGTCCTGGTTTTTTAGAGAAAGTTTATGAGAATGCTATGGCACTTGAGTTTACTAGGCAGGGAATTAATTTTGGGAAACAGGTTCCTATTGAGGTTCGCTATAAAGGGGAAATTGCTGGGGATTATATTGCTGATTTTATTGTGGAAGATAAGGTTGTTGTTGAGATTAAGGCTAAGAAGGATTTGGATTCTTTTGATGATGCTCAGTTGTTGAATTACTTGAAGGGGACTGGGAAGAGTGTTGGATTGTTATTTAATTTTGGGAAGAAGGCTGATTTTAAGAGGCGGGTTTTTGGGTGATTGGTTTTGGGAGTGGTTGTTAATTTTTTAGCCACGGATTACACGGACGAGCACGGAAGGGGGGAGGAATTATTGATATTTTTGTTTGAAGATTTCTAGGACGGCTTTTGGGACGGTTTCTATTTTTAGGATGTCTACTGATTGCATGGCGTCTATTTTTATTGTTTTATCTAGGTGTTCTAAGGTTTTGGTAAATTCGAAAAGTTCGGCGTGGGAAGGTGGCATATACCAGAGGAAGAATCCGGTGTGGGTTTCGTAGACGAAGCCAGAGTAGTTATTTGCTCGGATTGTGGTTAATATTTTTTGTTTGTTTTTTGGGATGATGTCTAGTTTCACGAAATATGCGGTGACTCCTATTTTGAAGATGTTTGCGGCGAATCTTATTTTTTGAATTAAATTTGCGTCTATCATTTTTTCTATTCGGAGCTTTATGGTTTTTGGGTCTAGCCCTGTTTCTTCGCTTAGCTTTATTGTTGGTGAAAGTGGGGATTTTGATAGGTGATATAGGAGCTTGTAATCTTTTTTGTCTAGGATTAGTTTTTTGTCTTCTTTGATTGGTTCGGGATGCTTTACTTGGAGGTCGAAGGGATTGTAGTTATCTGGTATAGAACTTATTATGGGGTAAATTTGAAAGTGCTCTGATGACAAGAATTCTTGGCAGAATGAATTGATGTCTTCTGTGATTGCGTAGATGATGTAGTTGTATTTGCCGACTGCTTGGAATAGTGCGAATATTGGAGCTTCTCGTTTTATTTTTTCTAGTTCTGAATCTTCTAGGTTGTCTAGGAGTATCATGTAGGAGGGGATGTCTAGGTTGTGGTAGTTTAGGATTATGGAGGGGTCGATTAGGTTTTCTTTTAGGCGGTTGATTTTATAGTGGAGTCTTTCTTTGGAGATGCATTGTGTTGAAGCTGAGGAGGTTTTGAGGCAGAAAGGTTTTGATGATGAGTTTATTCGAACTGTGCAGTCGCATGGATATGGGTTGGATATTATTCCTAGTTTGAAGGATAAGGAGAGGACTGAAAGAATTGAGTATAGTTTGGTTGCTGCGGAGACTTTGACTGGGCTCATATATGCTTATGCTTTGATGCGGGGAGGGAAGGTTAGTGATATGAAGGTTAAGGGTTTGCGGAAGAAGTTTAAGAGTTTGGCTTTTGCTGCTGCTTGTAATCGAGAGTTGATTCGGGAAATTGAGATGACTGGTCTTGACTTGGGGGAGTTTTTTGAGATTGGAATTGAAGCTGTTAAGGGAATTCGGGATAAAGTTGGGTTAGAGTAAGTTTTATAATTGGGGATATTCTAGATTTGTTATGGGGTTGATTAATAAGAGTAAGCTTCGAGGGTATCTTGATGGTTTGAATTTGGGTGAGGATTTGTTGGTTGAGTTGGAGAAGCAGGTTGATGGGATATTGAAGAAGGCGGGCGAAAGGGCGAAGAGGAATTTTAGGCGGACTGTTTATGCTCGGGATTTGTGATTATATCTGGTTTAGGACAGTGTTTATTATTTCGTGATATCTTTTTTGTGCCTCGGGGTCTCTTAATTTTTCATTAATGTATCCTTCATAATCTGGAAATAATTCTTCTCTATTTTCGTACATCTCTTGGAGTTTATCTTCTAGTTCTTTGGTTCTTTCAGATTTTGGAATGTTGTCTAGTGATATCATGATATTGTTTATGTTTTGATGTTTAAATATTTTGGGAGGGTTTATAATTCTTGGATGCTTTTGTCAGGTATGGAGTTGAGGGTGCCGGAAAAAGAAATTGAGTATAAGGCGAGTGTTGGGGATGATGGGAATGTTGTTTTGAAGAAGAAGTCGAAGATTAAGATGGGTTCGAAGAGTCGAGCTAGGGGTGGGCAATTTGAGTTGAGAGTTCGGAAAGATTTGGAGGAGAAGGGTTGGACCGTTGATAAGTGGAGTAATAATGTTGATTTGGATTTGAAAAAAGTTGTTCCTTGTCGGAGGGTGTTTAAGAGATTTGGAGTTGGTAAGGGTGTTATGACGATTGGAACTGGGTTTCCGGATTTTGTGGCTTTTGATAGGAGGGATAATTTGTTTGAGGTGATTGGGATTGAGGTTAAGACGAATGGGACGTTGTCGAGGGAGGAGAAGTTGAAGTGTTCTTGGTTGTTGGAGTATGGGATTTTTTCGCAGATCTTGATTGCGAGTAAGAAGCAGGAAAGGAAGGGTGGCAAGGTTCGGGTTGAGTACTTGGATTTTCTGGAGATTAAGAAACGGATGCGATGAATACTTAAATGGAATTATGTAGAACTTGCTATGAGTGGGATACATCATATACATCAAAGGAAAAGAGTACATCATAAGTTAGAGAGTTATCCTCATCAGAATAAGTGGGTTCGGTTTTTGGATAGGTTTTTGATTGTTATCGCTGTTGTTGGGCCGTTGATTGCTTTGCCTCAGATTTTTCAGATTTTTGCATTAAAAAGTGCGGCAGGAGTTTCGAGTTTGTCCTGGGGACTTTATGCTCTCTTTAATATCCCTTGGTTTATTTATGGAATTGTGCATAAGGATAAACCAATTACGATTGCTTATGCGCTTTCGTTTATTGCTAATCTGACTGTGCTTGTTGGGTCTTTGATGTATTAGAATTTATTTTTTCATGCTTCCGATATATCTTCTCCAGATGGATTTGAATTTTGAGTTTTCTTTAATATTTTCAAATGTTCCGTGGCCGATTATTTTTCCTTGGTCGAACATGTAGATGTAGTCGAATTTATCTAGAAGGTGGAGCCGGTGGATTGATGAGATGATTGTTTTATCTTTGAATTCGTTGAAGATATTTTCGTGGATTTTCTTTTCGTTGATTGAGTCGACTGAGGATGTTGGTTCGTCTAGTAATATTATATCAGAGTCTTTCGCTGCGAGGATGCCTCGTGCTAAGGCTAGTCTTTGTTTTTCTCCGCCTGATAGTGATACTCCTTTTTCTTGAACTGAGGTTTCTACTCCGTTTGGTAATCTGTTTACGACTGTTTCGAACTGCGCCATTTGGATTGCTTTTTTTAGGTCGGCTTCTTTGTTGAACATGTCCATTGTTATGTTGTAGCGGATTGTTTCGTTGAAGATTTCGGGATCTTGTGGAATTAGTGTTACGGATTGCTTTAGGGTTTGGATGCCGTGCTTTAATTTTTTTCCGTCGCAAGTTATACTTGCTTTTTGTGGGAGGTAGAGACCTCTTAAGAGGGAGAGTATTGTAGATTTGCCTGAACCTGATTCTCCGATTAGGGCGATTTTTTGGCCGTGTTTGAAATTAAAATCTATGTTGTCCAGATGCTGTATACTTCCTTCTTGGTTGTAGGTGAAGTTTAGGTTTTTGATTTCGATTTGTTGCCAGGTTTTTGGGAGGGTTGTTTTTAGTTGGGATTCTATTTTACCGAAAGCTTCATCTATCGGTTCGGCGGATTCTATATCGGCTGCTTTTTTTGTCATGGAACCGTAGAATTGGGAGAATTCAAAAAATGCTTGTCCCACCCTGTCTAGATAACTGTAAAGCATAAAGAGTGTTCCTATCAAAATCATACCTGTTATATAAAAATCAATGTAAGCTTGATAAATTAGGGCTAATACTGTCATTAGTACTATTGCTAATTTTGCAAGTCCCCATTTTATTGTCATCAAGTATGTTGCTTTTTTATGGGCACTATAACTTATTCCTATTTTTTCATCTAATTTCTTTCTAACTATTTTTTTCAGCCTTAATGTAACTACTGTTATTATATTGCTGAAGTAATCAAAAATTGAAGCGGATAATTGATGTTCATATTTGTTGAATTCTTTGTAACTTGCTTTTACTTTTTTATCTAAACTCATTGCTGCGAATAAAATCACTAAACATGAAGCGAGGGCGAATGCGCCTATTTTTACATTAACAAAGAATATCATCCCCAAAGATCCAAAAATTTTTAGTGCTATTGATATTATTTTGAATGACTCATGTTGTGAATATGTCGCTAAAGAAAGTCTTGCTTTATTTATTCTGTCTATTGTATCTCCTGAATGATTATCTTTGTGCCATTTTACTGGAAGTTCTACGACTTTTCTTATTTTATCGTTAGTATAATTTCTATGAGTTGTAAACCCTGTTAGTATTTCTATTATTCTTGCTGTTCCATGAAAAATCCAAAATCCTAGCTCTATGAAAAATAACAGGGAAATCATAAAAAATAGATTATAGAGTTCTGTTTGGGTTGTGACTTGTCCATTTTGAATTGAATTGAATATCGTTCCTATTAGCCATGGAGAAATTAATCTAAAGATTCCTCCTATACTTAGAAGAACTATGTAAAAAATGTATCTTTTTTTGTTTGGGCCGAGATGTTGCCACTCGGTTTTCATCATTGTTATGATTGGATTAGAAGATTCGATCACCATTTATTAAAGACGAGAAATTGGTTTTTAAGATTTTTGGGGAAATTTTATCCGCAGAAAACGCGGAGGACGCGGAATTTTATTTTAGAGATGAGAATTCTACTTTGTCTTTTATTAGGTTTTGAATTGTTTCTGCGATTTTATCTTTGTGAACTTTTACTTGTTCGGTTGTGTCTCTATCTCGGATTGTGACGATGCCTGCTTCTAGTGAATCGTGGTCGATCGTGATGCAGTATGGGGTTCCGATTTCATCAGCCCTTGCATAACGTTTTCCAATTGAGCCGGATTTGTCGTAGGATGATATGATGTCGTTTTCTGTTAGGTCTTTTTGGATATCTCTTGCTAGGGTTGTGAATTCGGGTTTTTTGACTAGGGGATAAATTGAAGTTTTGATTGGGGCTAGTTGTTTTGGGAGCTTGAGGACGTTATTTTTTCTTGTTTTGTCGTAATGTAGATGTTGCTCTAGGGACATATAAAAGTTTCTCCAGTGGCCGAAGCTTAATTCTAGAACGTGAGGTATAAATCGCTCTCCTGTCTCTTCGTCTAGGACTGTTAGTTTTGTTTTGGAAACTTTTTCGTGTCCGCTTAGATCGTGATCTGTTCTATAATGAACTCCTCCAATTTCTATCCAGTCGTTTAATTCTTCTGAGAAATATTCTAAGTCGAAATGATTTTTGTTGTAGAATGCTTTTTCTTTGTCGTTGAGTTCGTAGAATCGGAATTTTTCTTTTGGGATTTGTAATACGTTTAGAATGTATTCTTGAACTTTTGCCATATGGTATGTATAGAATTTTGGTATGCCGTATTTTAGTAGCTCGGCTGGGGAAATTTCTTTTAGAGGCTTGTTTCGTTCGTTCTGCAACATGACTATTAACTTTTCTTTTTTAATGTCGGAAAAGTTTGTGGTGTCGGATATTTTTTCATTGTTGATATTTTTTGGGTTGAAGAATATTTGGAGCTCTGCTTGCTCGAATTCTCGGCATCTAATTAGGGAATTCTTTGGGGAAATTTCGTTTCGGAAAGCTCTGCCGATTAAGGCTAAACCCATTGGTAGTTTCTTTCTTAGGAGTTCGTGTTGGATTTTGAAATTCAGGTATGGTGTTTGTGCTGTCTCTGGCCTGAGATAAACTGTCTGTCCGCCTTTTGGGCCGTATGTTATTGGAAACATCATATTGAAAGTTGTTACTTTTTCAAACTTGGACTTGCATTTCGGGCAGTTTAGGTTATTGTCATGTAATATTGTTAAGAGCTCTTCGTTTGTTGCAGATTCTTCTCTTTGATTTAGTTTCTCTTCAATTATCTTGTCTGCTCGTTCGGTTGTTCCGCATTTGAAGCACTCTGCTAGTGGGTCGTCGAAATTATCTAGATGACCTGATGCTTTGAAGACATTTTCTGGCATTATGACTGAACCCTCTATTTCATAGAAGTCGTCGCCTAGATTTAGGAAGAATTTTTTCCAAATGCTATTAAGATTATCTTTCATCAACTTCCCTACGTGCCCGAATTCCCATGTTCCGGCTAAGCCTCCGTATATTTCTGAACCCTGATAAACAAATCCTTTTCTTTTCATGAATGTGGATAGGTCTTCTTTTTGTGTTGTCATAGTTTGATTAAAGGAAGTTGATTTTTAAGTTTTTGTGAGACAGGAAATTATATAAGTTTTGGATGAGGAGATTTGTAATGTTGAAAATATTTATTGTTTTGGTTTTTTTGATTGGATTTGTTTCTGCGGTTGATGTTGATTTAGATTGTCCTAATGAGGTTTTTGTTGATGAGGAATTTGAGTGTGAGGTTGAGGTGAGTGAAGGGGATGCTCGGTATGATTTGAAAGTTGAGGTTGATAAGGAAAGAGATTCGATTCTGCGGATTTGGGATGGGTATGATGGGAATTGGCAGAGTGGATATTATTATTTGAAGGAGTTTATTGAGGATGATGAGGATGTAAAGTTGAAGGTTGTGGAGGCTGGGCGGTATGATGTTGTGGTTAAGTTGCGAGATGGGGAATGGAGGGAGGAGTTTGATGTTGGACGGATTAAGGTTCGGGAGAGTAAGGTTGTTGAGGAGGGGGATATGGTTGAGAGTGTGGATGATGTTTCTATTATTTTGGATGATGTAGAGCCTGAGGTTATTTCGTTGAGTGGTGATGTTATTGAGGATGTTGAAGACAAGTGGGATTATGTCTCTAAAGATGGGTTGGTTGTCGATTGGTTACCTTATGTGTTTTGTCTGTTTTTGATCTTTTTTGTTGGGATTTTGGTTTGGTCTCAGGTGGCATGATTCTGATGAGTCCGAAAAGTTTTAAAGTGGAAATATTATTGATTGTGAATGGTAAGAGTAATTATGATTGTTGAGATGGCGGGTCGGCCTGCTGCGCATTTGACTGAGGCTATTGAGAAGCATGTTGGGGTTTTGAGGCAGGTTAAGGACTTGGAGATTCATGAGATTAAGGTTAGTGAGCCTAGGGTTATTGCTGCTGAAGAGGGGAAGGAGGTTGTTAAGGGAGAGGAGATGTTTACGGCTTTTGCAGAGTGTGATTTTGAGGCTCCGAGTTTTGCGAGACTTAGTGAAACTATGTTTGATTTTATGCCGAGTTCTATTGAGGTTATTGAGCCTAGTGATATTAATTTGGATTCTGGTGAGGCAACTGGTTTGTTGAATAATATTTCGGGTAGATTGCATCGGTATGATGAGATTGCAAAGATTTTGGGCGAGAGGTATAAGCAGATGGAAGCGCATTTGAAAGTGATGCAGGGTGTTTTGACTGAGAGGGATGAGGAAATTGCGAAGTTGAAGAAGAGGAAGGCCGTTAAGAAAGTGAAGAAAAAAGCTGTTAAGAAAAAGGTTGTTAAGAAAAAGTAATCAGGATTTTGTGAGGTTGCCTGTTGTTCTTTTATTCTCGTTTCCGACCAGACGTTTTTCGAATTTTTCTGTTGATGTTTTCATGGATTGTTTTGGAGTAGGAGTTTGAAGTGATTTTTGTTTTTTATAAAAGTAGTGTCCTATAAATCCTAGGATTGCGAATATTACTATTGCTATCAGCCAGCCGAAGCCGTTTGAATCCCCTGAATCATCATCTTTTATTTCTATACATGAAGCAAGACAGCAGGACTCTTTGTTTTTTGAGAAGGTTATTGTCCCGTTGCAGATTACTCCTGGTTCGCAAATTTGTCCAGACAGTTGCTCGCATGTTTCTTCCTGGATTTGAAAATTTGGTTCAGAGATTCCTTCTGGTAGTACAAAGATTACTAGTGTTACTTCTGTTGTTTTTTCTGTCTCGTTTTGTATGTATGATATATTGATTATTTCTTGGAAATACCCAGAAAGTTCTGAGTTAATTTCTAATGTTAGATTTTGGGTTTCTCGTCCTGACATGTCTCGGAGTTTTTCTATTTTTATGAAGGTTGAGTTTGATGTCGCTTCTAGGTTTGTGAGATTGTCGTCACCGAAGTTGAAGAGTTTTATTGTTTGTTGAGTTTTATTGTTGGTGAATAACTCTAAGAGGATAAGCTCAAATTCGGCTCTTAAGTTAGGCTTTGTTTCTGGAGAAACGAATGTTATGTTGCCTGTTGTGTTGAAGTAGATGATTGGTATTGAGAAGTCTTTATAGGTTGAGATGTTTAAGTGTGAGAAAGTTTGGGTTGGTGTTAGTTCGACTTCGAAAGATTGGAAGGGGTCAATGGATGTTTCGTTGTCGTTGTAGGTTAGATTGAGTTGGAGATTTGTTGGGTTGATTAGTTTGATTATTGCTGATGTGGATGTGAAGATGAATCCGGGTTTGATTGTTAGAGATTGGTTTGTTTTTTCCGTGATGTTTAGTTGCTCTGTGATTGTTGTGGATTTTAGAGTTTCGTTTTCTTTGTAGAGGATGTTTTCTATTTGGAGTGTTAGGTTTCCTAGGGATGTGGTGTAGATGTAGAGGTAGTGTGTTCCTTCGTAATATATTATGTCGTGCTCAAGGGAGAGTTGTTTTCGGCCTTTGAAGAATTTGATGTCGGAAGATTCGATTTGTTTTGTGAATTCGCCTGACGTTGTTATCGTCGCGAAGATTGTTTCTGTTGCTTGGATTTGTTCGTTTTGGAATTCTAAAGTTGGTGATGCGGCAACTAAAGACAGTAAAAGGAGTGGTAAAATTAGTATGCCTCTTTTCATAATTTGGAGAAGGTTTGGATATTAATAAATCTAACTAGACATGTCTCGGAGTTTTCTGAAGGTTTCTGACATTGCTTTGTCTCTTCTGTCGTAGGCTCTCGCTCGCGTTGGACGATTTGGGGCTGGTCTTCTTTGATGTGGCATTGGACCTCTTCTTACTGGTGGGAATCCTGGACGTGGCGGAAGACCTGGTCCCTTTGGAGATGTTCCCTTATTCCCTTTATCTTTTTTGAATTTTGATCTAAGTTGAAACCAGTATAATTTTAGGTTATCTCTATATACGTAACCGATTGCGATTAGGACTGCTATGATTAAAACTATTAGTAGCCATATCCACCATACTGAGCCTTCGTCTGTTGTTGTTTTTGTTTTACAGCAAGTTTGGCCTTGGTCGCAGGAGTATGTTGATATAGGTTCTTGGAGGTCTGAGCATGTGTCTTTACATGAGTAGAAGTTCGCTTCGCATTCGGTTTCTTCCGCTCGATCTTCGCATGAGCCAGTGCAACAGTTGTCTGTATCTGATGCTCTTTTTGAGTTGCCTATGCATACTTTGTTTTCTAAGCATACTTCACCTGAGTATTCTGAGCAGGTTTTAATGTTTTCGTCGGTGCAACATATTGATGTTCCGATTCCGCAGAAGTAGTTATCGCTTACATCTTGCCCTAATATACATTCGCTCTCTGGTATACAAAAGAAATCCGCTTCCTCACACATTGTTACGCTGCTGCCACCTGAAGAACTTGATCTACCTGCTTTACCTTCTAGTGCCCATAAGACCATGGCTGTTTCCATTACTGAGTTCTGCCAACATCCGTTTGAGCTTTGTGAGAAGAGTAGCCAATCTTTTGCTTCTGTGACTTGTTCTGATGATGATGAGGTTAGGGCCAGTAGTGCTAGTGCTGTATCGTAGTATTTGTTGTATGGAGTTGATTTTGCTTCCCAGTAGTTTCCGAGTTTCTGTTCTGATACTAGGTTGTTCGCGTAATCTTCGTAGCTTGTTAGGAGGTAGATGAATGCTTCAGGTAGGTATCTTTCGTTTGCTTCTGATGATGCTATTATGTATGGCATGAATTCTTCGACTTCGTGGTCTGTGTCCAATAGCGCTAGTGCTCCCCATAATGTTGCTTCGTATTCACATGAGCTTTCGCCTAAGCATTGTGAGTCTACGCTTAATTCTATTGATCCGAAAGCTGGAGATGATAGTGTTTGATCTAAGACGTAGATTGTTGATGATTGTGAATTTTTGTATAAGAGGCTTGCTATGAAGTCTTCGTCGCATTCGATTTGGAATGTTTCTTCGTAGCAGTCTGTGTCTACTTGTAGCCAGAAGTTGAGTTGAGCTAAAGATAGGCATGAGCCGGCGTTGGAGTTTATTTTTTTATCTTCTCCGATTGTGACCGTGAAGTCTTGTGAGTCATATGCTATGTGGCATTCCGTTTCTAGATTCGAGTCTTGTTGTATATACCAGATTAGGTCTGTTGGTGTTTGGGTTTGGTCTAGGAGCCAGTCTTCGGAAGGTTCGGTGTCTTTGCCTGCGTGGTTTAGTGCGATGATTGCTAGTGCGGTGTCACGGATGTTTCCCCAGTGGTCTGATGACTCTCTGTCTTCTAGTTCTTCTACGCAGTCGTCGAATATGTTATCTGGGGTTGCCATTATTGTTAGGGCTAGTTCTTGTGTTGTTAGACTTGAGCAGTCGTCGGCTCTCTCTTCTAGGCATTCAAATGCTTCTTCAATTTTGTCTTCGTCTGATATGGCTTCTTCTGTGCATTCGTCGTCTTCGCAGATTTCATCGGTGTCGCAATCGTTGTCTGATGTGCAGTCGTCTCCTTCTGTTGCTGCGACCGTGGAGAATGAGAATAAGATTAGGAATAGGGTTAGGAATGCTACGCTCTTTTTCATGTTGGTTTGAGGGGTTGGTGGTTTATAACTATTTTGATTTGGGCTGTGTGATTTTGTGATTTGTTATTTTTATAAGTGGGACTTGAAATTGGTTGTATCTTTGTGCATTATTGCCGCGTGAGAAATTCCGGTTTTTAGGTCTAATCCTGACCCTTTAGGTAGAGATGGTTTTTTGCCGTGAGCTAGGGCGATTATGCTGTCTGCAATTTGAGGAAGATATTCTTGTCTTGTTCTATAAATGTGACGAGCATATGTTTGCTTGTGTTTTACTGCTGTTTCATAATCTAGATTTTTAATATAATCAGATACTCTTTCCATGATGGAATCGAATGAATCGTGTTCCCTTATATTGTTTGATGCTACTAGTTCTTTATATCCATATTGTCCTTTATTCGCTGGGTCAAATATGAAGAATGGGCCGCCCTCTGAGGATTCTACGAAATTATTTAGAGTTGCAGCATTTCTACCAAAATGATATCCTGATAAATTGATATCTGCCATGGAAAAATAATCCCTTAGGACGCCTTCTCTTTTTACAATTCTTAGTGACCGTCTTGCTGTTTTTGAAAAATTTCCTGTATCCATATATGATGCTACTAATATTATTTTGCTTCTTTTATAGAAACTAGTAACAAATTTTTTGAGTAGCTCTTCATCATAGCTGGCATACCCTATTGTTATAATTGGTAAATCTGATTCTAAGTCGTATTTTACTCTTAGCTTTCTCTTTTCAGTTAAGCTAAGGGGTTGTGTAAAATTTTTTAGTAGGGCTGTGTCTATTCCTAGAGAGTTAGTTTTTTTAAGATCATAAGGAACACTCAGATCTGATAGTGTGAATATGCCCAAATCCCTTTTTTCTTCTATTTTTGCAAATGGAGACTTTCCAATAACTTCCCTTTCTCTTGCTCCTCCTATGGTGCCTCCGTTAAAACAAAACTCCATGTCTCTGGTATTCTCTACTAGATAGTCTTCTAGTGTTTTTAATGCATAGACGTCTGATAGTTCCCTGGTATGTAGTAGGACTTTCTTCATAATGAAATACATTATTTTTTATTTATAAGGTTTGTCATTATATAATGGTGTCAGTGGTCTAGATTTGGCCTTTGTGTTTTGGTTTTACGTAGAAAGGTTCTGAAGCTCTAGGTCTTGCTGCGAACGCTTTTTTTATTGTGTAGTTGATTGGGTTTTTGATTCCGGGAGCTGGGGGTGAAGTTATTCCGAACTCTTTGTAGATTGGTTTGTCGTAGTTTGGGGGAAGTCGTTTGTTTTTCAGGGACCAGTCGATTTGAGCACGGACGTATCCTTCTTTTAGTGGGGCGTAATTTTTTGTGTTCCATGTTTGGATGATTTCTTTGATATGGTCGGCTGGGAATTCGAGGGATGTGAAGAATGCAAGGAGAAGAGATAGGGCTCGTTTTCGGCCGTCTTTTGGGATTCCTTTTAGGAGGAGTTTTATTATTGGTGGGTACATTGAAGAATTTATAACTAAATTCTTCAAGGGTATTCGGTGTTGGGTGGTCGGTGGTCGGTTGGGTTTTTCTTTTGGCTTTTCTTTTTCGGCTTGTTCTAGTGCCCTCTCTAATAATAGGGTTGCTTCGCCTTCGACTGATTGGGGCTGGAAGTTTTTTATTTCTTTTATTTTTAGTGGGTCTGCGTCTGAAGGTTTGAAGGATTGGATTTGATCTTTGGTTAAGGGGATTGAAGCGTAGGCGGTTTTTTCGTGGAGGGAGTATGGGGATCTGAAGAGGTGGCGTGGGGATACTAGGACTATGTCGACGGAGTCTTCGGTTGATTTGATTGTGACTTCTTCCTTGAAACCTGCTTGTATGTTTTTTTGACGTATACCTCCGAATGAAGATGTCGTTTCGAGTTTTGCTGTGTTGATTTTGCAGGTTTCACAAAAATCTACTTCTCGGCTGTTTATGAGATTCATTTTTGTGTTGCAACTTGGGCATATCATTGCCAGTCTTTTTTTTGTGAATCCCTCTAGGACTGATTTGCATTTTATGTTTGGGCAAGTGTACTTGTGAATTTTCTTTTTTATTGTTGGTTTGTTGCATTTTGGGCAGGTGGCCTCAGAGACTAACTCGCCTTGTTCGATTAGTTTTTCTTTGGATGACATTTCTAGTATTTCTTTGTTCATTGGGTTTCGGATTTTTTTGAAGAGGTAGGTTGCGATTGCTCGGGGCCATTCTGGGAATTGGTCTTTTGTTTGGAGACCTCCTAGTTCTTTTGGGAATGCTTTGAAGGGGACGATGATATGGAAGCCTTTGGAGCCTGAGAATTTGATGCCGATGTTGTGGATGCCGTGGTTTTCGAGTTCGTTGATTAGGAGTCTTGCTGCGATTTTTCCGTAGTCTAGGAATGGGGAGTCGATGTCTATTAGGAGGTCCCAGCCGGTTTTGATTTGGTTGTATTGTTGTGGGGTCATGTCTGTGTTGATGTCGAGTGGGTTTGTCCATATTTCTTCTGAGGTGTGGAATGAGGTTGCGCCGTTTTTTGCTTGATTTAAGATGTCTGAGGGGTAGTCAAATGTGTCTGGGCGTTTTGCGAAGAAGTTGTTGTTGTGGTTTGCTACTGTTTCTCTGTTTTTGCAGAATTGGAACATGGCGTTTTGGATGTCTAGGCGGGAGTAGTATGAGACGGCTATGTGAGAGGCTTTGGAGGGTTTTGCGTTTGGGTCTGTTGCCATTATGAGATATGGGGTTTTGAGTTTTTAGGGATTGTTGTGGTGATGTGGGAAATTGGTCATAGGCTGTTTTGACTTTTGTTATTATTAGGTGTTAAATAACTAAACTTAAGGGAGTACGGATGAATTGGAAATAATGTCGTACCAAATATCATATATTTTACCACAACAATAATTAAAAAGAAATCAAACTCCCTTCACTTATGAAACTGGCTGAATCTATCAATTTGTATTTTCCTGATATGAATCATAGAGATACCGCCTCTTTTTTGGAAAAATTAGACGCACTTCCTGGAGAACTGGGACCTATTGATAAAAATACGGATGAAGTTAAAGTTTATATAGAAAATGAACAAGGTGAAAATAAAAATACCTATTCCATTAGAAGGGAAAATTATTTACCACTTAAAATTATTGGACTAGTTGATGATAGTGAAAGGAAATGTGAAGTTGGATTTTCTTTTTCTCATAGCCATCAAGGAGTCCTTGGATTAAAAAATTCAGATGGCGATGTCTTTAATTTCTATTCCTCTCCTAAAAACAGTTGATATTTTATTTTTGAATTGTAGTATAATAATCTTTAAATAAGAAGTTGGGGTTTTTGGAGTATGAGATTTCGTGAAGGCATAGGTGATTTTCGTGGCAGTGAATTTGGAAGAGCTCTTGCATATGTGGATATTGGTTCTATGAATATTAATATTACAAGTAGGACAGATAGTCCTAGGATTAAGTTTTATGTTATAAAAGATTCTGAAAATGATCGATTTGCTATTTTTCCTAAGGATGAAGATGATGTGTTTTCTTATTCTACATGCGGAGACCTGGGTAAACATGGATTTTCCTCTAAAATGTGTGAAATTAACGGAGATATAGTTATGCGTGTTCAAAGTTTGCATGGTACAAAATATGATCTCATTCGATCTAGGAAGTCTCCAGCTTCTAGGCTTGGAGGAACATTGGAATGATTTTGAAACTGGATGATCCGAAGTTGTTGGGGGACGCTATTGATATTATTTCGAATGTTGTTGTTGAGGTTCGGATTAAGTTACTTGAGGATGGACTTAGCGTGGTGGCAGTTGATCCGGCTAATGTTGCCTTGGTTATTTTTAGGTTACCTAAGGAATCTTTTTCTCAATATGAAGTTGGGAGTGAGGTTTGGGGGGTTAATCTTGGGGATTTGAAGAAGATTTTGAAGAGGGCTTCGGGAGCTGCTTCGGTGACATTAGAAGAGGTTGAAGGGAAGTTGAAGATTACGGTTTTTGATAAGATTAAGAGGAATTTTAGTTTGGCTTTGATTGAGGTTAGTGCTGAGGACAAGGATATTCCGGAGCTTAATTTTGGGGCGAGGGTTGAGATGAATGCTCGGGATTTTAGTCAAGCGGTTGAGGATGCTAATGTTGTTTCGGATTCTTGTGCTTTTGTTTTGAAGGATGATGTTTTTGCGGTTGAGGGAAATGGGACGCTTAATTCTGCTAGGGCTGAGTTTAGTGGTGGGGATTTGGAGTTGTTTGGGCAAGGGCGTAGTAAATATAGTTTAGAGTATTTGATGAAGTTTGTTAAGGGGATGAAGATTAGTGGCAATGTTGTTGTTAATTTTTCTGACGACTATCCTTTGAGGCTGGACTTTCCTGGAGAGAAGATGGGAATTGGGTTTGTTTTGGCGCCGCGAGTTGAGAACGATTAGGCTCCCTTTTAGAAAAAGGTTCCCTGGAATCAAAACTTAGTTAGCGATTCTTTCAAATCACATTTTCTAATAAAAAATGCAATTTGAAATATCGTATTTAATGCAAACTAAAATTTCTTAACGGTTCCGCCCTTCTCTTTCGAGTGGGCACCTGAACCTAAAATTTTATTTTGCAGATTTGAGCAACTTATGGCAATATTTATATATGGATATTCATAGGTATTCTAATAGGTATATTATTATGAAGGTTCATAGTGTTGAGTTGGTTAAGTTGATTAAGAAAGAGAGGGTTGTTACTAGTAGTGAGGTTGCTGAGTTTTTTGGGGTATCTTGGAATACTGCGGAGAAATGTTTGATGGAGTTGTTGATTGACGGGAAGATTGATAGGATTAAGAAAGTGGGGGTGAATTTATGGCTGATGCGCTAAAACAAGTTGGGAGTTGGGAGTTAGGAGTTAGGAGCAGAAAGGGACAGGTGACGATTTTTATTATAATTGGTATTGTGATTGTCGTCGCTATTTTGAGTTTGGTTTTTTTGATGGGGCAGGATGGAGATGGTGTGAAGCCGAGTGATTTGGAGCCTCGGGATATTGTTGTTGGATGTGTTCGGGATGTTGTGGAGGAATCGATTGACAAGATGTTGCGGAATGGTGGTGAGGTTTTAGCGTCACAGGCGATTTCGTATGATGGGCGAGAATGGAATTATTTGTGTTATCAGGCTGATTATTATCAGGGATGTTATAATCTTCATCCGATGTTAGAGATGCAGATTGAAAAAGAGATTGTGAAGGATACAAGTATCGAAGTGCAGAGTTGTTTTAATGCGATGAGAGAGGATTTTGAAGATAGAGGTTTCGATGTGAGTGGGGGTGGGACTGATTATTCTATTGATTTGTTGCCGGGATATATTGAGGTTAATTTAATGAAGGATATTGAAGTTTCGGGTTTGGGTGGGGTGCAGAGTTTTGATGATTTTGGTGTTGAGGTTATGTCGCCGATTTATGATTTGGTTCGAGTTACTCGAGAGATCGTGAATAGTGAGTCGCAATTTTGTAATTTTGAGTATAATGGTTATATGTTGCTTTATCCTGAATATGATATTCGGCGAATTGATTATTCTGATAGTAAGATATATAGAGTAATTGATCGACGGACCGGAGCGGAATTTAAATTTGCTGTGAGGAGTTGTGCTTTTGCGCCGGGGATATGATGATGAATAGAAGAATTGTTGCTGGATTTGAAATGGTTTTGATGGTTGGAATGCTTTTTTCGTTTTGCTATTTTGTGAGCTTAAATGAGACTGGGTTTGTTTCTGCTATTGAAGACGAGGAAGAGGATAGACTTCAGGACTTTCTTGATAGGTTTACGTATGGAGAGTTGATTGAGGATGAGAAATGGACTAGCTATCCTATCTCTAGTAGCGCTGATGATGTAGGTTGTTGTTTTTTGAGCATTGATGGACAGGTGTGTGGAACTGCTGATCCTGAAAATTGTGTTGAGGATTCTCCGTTTGCTGAGGGTGCGCTTTGTGAAGAGACTGCTTTTTGTGAAAAGGGATGTTGTTATGATGATGGGGCTGGAATTTATGACAAGAATGTTTTGGAGTTCGCTTGCTCAGCGGATTGGATAGATGACCCTAATTGTAATTTGCCTGGAGCTGCTCTTGGATGTTGTGTTTTAGGGGAACAAACTATTTTTGAAACTAAGGGGCAGTGTGAAGTTGATTATTCCAGGGGGCTTGGAGATACCGATATTGTTGATTGGAGGAGTGATGTTGATGCGGGAGAGTGTTTGTATTTGGCTGCTGTCCAGGATATGGGAGCTTGTGTTTTAGGGGAAGGGGGATGTGAATTTTTGAATGAGGCGGATTGCTTTTCTTATGATGGGGATTTTAATCATAATTATCTATGTACTTCTGATTCGCTTAATACTAGTTGTGAGATGACTAGGCAGACTAGTTGTGTTGATGGGAAGGATGGGGTTTATTTTATGGATTCTTGTGGGAACCGGGCGAATATCTATGATTCTGAAAAGGTTGAGGATGTGGATTATTGGGACATGGTTGCCGAGGCTGAGGACGTTTGTGGGAGTGAGGATATTGAAGGTGGGAATGCGGATAATCCGAGTTGCGGAAATTGTGACAGGTTTGCGGGTGGAATATGTGCTTCTGCTAGTGAGGACAGTTTCGAAGTTGATATCGGTGAGTTTTATTGTCGAGATACTTCTTGTATGTTTGATGGGATTGAATATGAAAATGGGGAATCGTGGTGTGTTTACGATGGGGCGATTGGCGAGGGAGATGATGTTGTTGGGTCTCGGCATTGGAAATATGTTTGTGCGCAGGGTCTTGTGCAGATTGAGCCTTGTGCGGATTATCGGAATCAAATTTGTGTGCAGTCAAAGGAGTTTGAAGTGAATGGGACGGTTGTTGAGTTTGAGAATGCGGCTTGTGTTGCCAATAATTGGAGGAGCTGTATTGATTTGAATGGGAAAAAGGAGAGTGAGCAGAGCGCGGCTTCGAATAAGGCCTGTGTCTCTGGGCTGTCTCAAAATTGTGGGAACTATACCCTTTATCCTGGTGATTTTGAGAAAATGGAATGTATTGATGATGCTATTGCTGCTTGTGGTGGACCTGATGCATTGAGTGTGATGGATGAGTGCGCTACTACTCTGAATTGTAGAGTTGAAAATATTGTTATTGGTAATAAGTTTAGTTTTGATGTTTGTTTGCCTGATTATCCGGGAGGTTTTAGTTTGAATGATGAGAGATATCAGACTAGTGCTGAGGCTCTTTGTGGGATGGCTAGTCAGAAGTGTACTGTTATTCAGAAACCGAAAAAGTGGGGAGGGTGTGAATATGTTGCGAATGAAGGATGTCTGGGTGAGACGTTTGGGCAGGAGATGAATGATTTTTGTCGAGGGCTTGGGGACTGTGGTGGATCGGTTAATATTTTAGGGGAGTGGTCTGGGAATTATATTATTAGGCGAGATGGGGCTTTGAGTGAGGGCATGTTTCTTAGTGGTGATTGGATTGATGCGTTGAGTAGGTTGGCTCTTCCTATTCCTGGGCAGTTTGCTGAGGTTGAGGATTATTCGGAGTATTTGGAAGCAGGTGGAGTCTGGGGAGGACCTAGTGCTCCTGGTTCTCCAGAAGAAGATGAACCTTTTGATATTAGTATGATTGGGCAGGGACTTAGTGGAATTGGAGCGGCGATGAACTTTGCTTTTACTGGGAAGGTTATGGGATTTGCGGTTTTGAAGGGAGGAGGGTTGATTGGAGGGGAGGTTGCAAAAGGATATCTTTTAGCTAAAGGTGGACCTGTTGGAGCTAAACTTGCTTCTGGTATTGGTGGGTCTACAGCTCAGGGTGCTAGTATGGCTGGATTTGCTAGTGCTGCTATTGGTGCTGGGATTGGTATGGTTGCTGGCGCGATGCTCGCTCAGTGGTTGGGGCTTAGTGAGGGTGGTAGTATGCTTATGTCGATTGGAGGGGGAATGGTTGGAGCAGCTCTCATGGGAGCGAAGGTGTTATCCGCAGCAGTTTATACTGCTTTACTTTGGGTTGGTATTTTCCTTATAGTTTTATCCCTATTCTTTGGGATGGCGGATTGTCCACCTATTGAAATTGAGTTTGAATGTCAGCCGTGGCAGGCGTCAATCGGAGGTGACTCTTGTGAGGAATGCAATGGGGACTTATTGAAGCCGTGTTCGGAATATCGGTGTGAGAGTTTGGGTGCTGGATGTGAGTTTATTAATGAGGGTAGTGGGGACGAGCTTTGTGTTAGTGGGAATCCTAACGATGTGACGCCGCCGATTGTTCGTCGGAATATTGCGATTGGTTTTGCGGGTGGGAGTTATATAGATAGTGAAAATGGGTTTAGTGTTGTTAGTGAAGGTGGTGGATGTGTTGATGCTTATACTCCTTTGGAATTTGGTATTGTGACAAGTGAGCCTGCTCAGTGTCGGTTTGATGTTGTTGCGAATGAGTTCGAGGAGATGAGTTACGAATTGGGTAGCCATAGTTATACATATAATCATAGTACGGTTTTTAGTTTGCCAGACCCGAGTCATGGGGAAAGTCAGGGATTGAATTGGACTTCGGAATTAACTTTGTATATCAAATGTCAAGATAGATATGGTATGATTAGTCCTGAGTTTTTTGAGGTTGATATGTGTGTTGTTGAGGGAGATGATGTGACGCCGCCGGTTGTTGTTGGCAGTGAGCCTGAAAGTGGGGACATTGTTTCGTTTGATGCTGTGAATGTTAGTGCTTTGATTGTGACGAATGAGCTTGCGGAATGTAGGTGGGACTTAGTTGATGTCTCGTATTCTAGTATGAGTAATGATTTGGTTTGTCTTGATTTGTTGGGGAGACCTTCGAGTGTTTTTGGGTATGAGTGTAGTGGAGTTTTGGATATTGGGAATTCGAGTCGGGATTATTATTTTAGATGCATGGATCAACCTTGGGAGAATGAAACCAGTGACAGAAATGCTAACGTGGAGAGTTTTGTTTTGAGTTTAGAGAAGCCTAGTTCGAAAATTTCAATTGACAAAGTTGAGCCTGATAGTGATTTTGAGGTTAATACTGATTATACGACGATTGAGCTGAAGGTTGCGACTAGTGGTGGTGGGGATTCTCATTTTTGTTCTTATTCGTTTTCTGGATATGATACTATGATTGAAATGTTTGAGACGGGAGAAAGTCGAACGCATGTTCAGAGTTTGAATCGTCCTGCTGGCTCTAATGAAATTTTTGTTGAATGTCGAGATGAGACTGGAGATTTTGATAGGGGTTTGACGGAGTTTGAGATTGTTCGAGACAGTTCGACTCCTATTGTCGCTCGTGTTTGGCAAGCTGGTAGTAGACTTCATTTCATTACGACTGAGGATGCGGAGTGTAAATATTCTATGGAGACCTGTAGGTTTAGTTGGGGAGATGGAGAGGATGCTGGAAGTGGAGAAGAGCATTCTATTGGTGTCATAAATGGTAATGCTTACTACATCAAATGTAAGGATGATTTTGGGAATGTGCCTGACGGGTGTTCTATTGAGGTGGTTGCTGTATGAAAATGCGAAGCATTTTCGGAGGGTCGATAGTGGATGGTAGCAACTTCGTTGCGATGGTAGCGCTACGCGCGGGACTTGGGTAAATAATATGAGGGACTTTAAGAAATTGGATGTTTGGAAAATTGCTCGAGAGTTGAATAAATTGGTTTATGTTGCTACTGGAGATTTTCCTAGAGATGAGATTTATGGATTGACTAATCAACTAAGAAGAGCCGCGGTTAGTGTTTCTTCTAATATTGCTGAGGGGTGTGGTAGGAGGACTAGTAAAGATTTTGTTTCTTTCTTGCATAATGCCATGGGAAGTCTTAAAGAAATTGAATCTCAATTGTTTCTTGCCAAAGATTTGGATTATCTCACGGAAGGTGGATTTAATGAGTTGAATAATAAGGTTGTTGGTCTTGAGATGAAGTTATTTTCTTTTATTGAGTATATTAGGAAGAGTGAATTGAGATGAGAGATTTTATAAATATGGAAATGTTAGAGTTATTATGAGGAGTTTTGACGGAAAAGGGGGACAGGTGACGATTTTTATTATAGTGGCTATTATGATAGTATCTGTTCTTTTGGTTTTCTTTTTGTGGGCGCAACCTACTTATTTTTCTGAGGGAGTTGGGATAAAGGGATTTGAAGGATGTGTTGAGGATGCTCTTGAAAGTGGGATTAGTGAACTTGAGGGGAAAGCTGGTTTTATCGAGGCTGATTTTACATATTCGTATAATGGAGAGGAGTTGACTTACCTTTGTTATACTAATAATTTTTATGAGACTTGTGTTGTGCAGGTTCCGTTTTTGAAGAATGTGTTTGATGAGAATTTAGAGGCTTTAATTAGGGATGATGTTGATGCTTGTTATGATGCGAGTTTGGCTAGTTTGAGGGAGGAGGGATATGATGTTGATTCTGGTGCGGTTGATTATAATGTTGAGATTGAACCTGGAGCTGTTCGACTTGAGATTGATGCGCCTGTATCTGTTGGGTCGCAGAGTTTTGCTAGGTTTAGTGTTGAAGCTAATGCTCCTGTTTATGATATGGTTATGATTGCGACTTCGATTTTGCAGTTTGAGACTAAGTATGGTGACAGTGATGTTTCGAGTATGATGCTTTATTATCCTGATTATTACATTGAGAAGATTAAGCGAGGAGAGGGGACGACGATTTATGTTTTGGAGCATAAGACATTTGGTAATAAATTTAAATTTGCGAGTCGGAGCTTAGTATTTCCGGCGGGATATGATATATGAAAATAGGGAATTTTCATAAGTTGGGGGTTAGGAGTTGGGGGTTAGGAGATCGGGGGCTACGCCCGGGTTGGTTGTTTTTTGTTATGATTATTTTGTTAGCTGGACTTGGAATGGCTGCGACTAGTGAAGCTAGTTATTGTTGTGAGAAGACAACTGAGGGAGCGTGGTGTGTGAATGACGAAGAGAGTGCTTGTGATACTAGTTATAATGTTGCGCCGACTTCGTGCGAGACTACTTCGTATTGTCGACTTGGAACTTGTTATGAGAGTGAGGAGGGAATTTGTATGGGGAATACGCCGCAAAATGTTTGTAATGAGAATGGTGGGACTTGGGACGAGAGAGAAGTTGATGAGGTACCGCAGTGTCAGTTGGGATGTTGTGTGATTGCGGACCAGGCTGCGTTTGTTCCGCTTGTTCGATGTAAGAGATTGTCGACTTTGTTTGGTGTTGAGAATGATTATAGGACTGATATTACCGACGAGGTTAGTTGTATTGCGGAGGCTCAGGCACAAGATAAAGGTGCTTGTGTTTATGAAAGTGATTTTGAAAATATTTGTGAGTTTACGACGAGAGGAGAGTGTGGTGCTGTTAATGAAGTTGAGATTGTTGCTCAAAATGATACCCTAGATGTTGCGAGTGGGAAGACCTTTTACAAAGATTATCTTTGTTCGGCTGAGGAATTGAATACGGCTTGCGCTAGGCAGACTTCGACTACTTGTTATCAGGGTGATGTTTTTTGGGTAGACTCTTGTGGAAATAATGAAAACGTTTATTCGAGTAATAAGGATAAGAGTTGGAATAATGGTCGAGTTGCTGAAGACGTGGAGGTTTGTGCTGCAAATAATGGGGATGATCTTAATTGTGGGAATTGTGATTATTTATTGGGGACTCGGTGTGAAGAGTTCGATGGGATGATTGGTGGACCTGTTGGAGGAGATCATTATTGTCAGAAGACTGAGTGTATAGATAGGGGGGGGGATAAGCGGATTAATGGGGAGTCTTGGTGTGTAGAGGATTTCGGTAGTCGGGGTTCGGATGTCGGTAGTCGGCACTACAGAGAGATTTGTGTTGATGGTGAGGTGAAGGTTGAGCCTTGTAGTGATTTTAGGAATGAGGTTTGTTTAGAGGGCTCGATTGATACGGATGAAGGGGATTTTGGGACTGCGGCTTGTCGGGTTAATCGATGGCAAGATTGTGTGATGCAGGCTGATGAGGAAGATTGTTTGAATATTGATCAGAGAGATTGTAAGTGGATGGGTTCTGTTATGGGGATGATTTTGGGTGGGGGAAGTAGTAGTTCTAGTAGTTATTCTAATCCTACAAGTGATACCGATACTCCTGCGTTTACTAATCCTACGGCTGCTGTTATTGCGCCTATTACTGGGGATTCGATTTTTGGTGGTGGGGATGATGATGAAGAAGAAATTGAGGGAACTACTACTAATAGGCCTAATGGAATTTGTGTTCCTAATTTTCCGCCTGGTCTAGAATTTTGGAAAGAGGGGAGTGCTGGGACTATTTGTGGACAGGCCAGTGCTCGATGTGTTGTGGTTTATGAAGAGGGTTTGATTGGTGGGAGTGATATTGTTGAGGGGGCTGAGTGTTTGGGTAATGAGTGGGCTGAGAGTGCTAATGCTGTTTGTAGTTCGCTTGGAGATTGTGGTGGGGCTGTTAATTATGATGGGGTTTATACTGATGATGGGTATAACTGGGTTGTTGATGGGGTCGAGAAAAGTCTTGAAGAATAAACTTTTGGAACCAGAATAGGAAGTTTTTTAATGTGTTATTGATAATCTTTATTATTAACAATACACAAAACTTACAGAGACTACACTGACTACTTGCGCTTTTGCGTGGAGACTTCTTTTGACTTGTGTTTGGGTTGGAATATCTTGGTTGATATTTGAAATGAGTCGGAATATGTTTTTGGCTTGGTGTTTTTGTAGAGGTTTGTGTGATTTTTATTTAATTTAATTGGGAGATTGTTATGAAAAAATTTGTTTGTTTAATTGCTGGATTGGTTATTGGGCTTTCTGGTGTTGCTTCTGCTAATCAGGATAAAACTGGGGAGTATTCTTATTTTACACAGGGGAAAAATATTACTAACTTGAACACTCAGTTACCTGCTAGGAGGGGGTTATTGAGGGTTCAGGAAAATGAGGTTAAATCGTCTGGAAATTATCTTTCTGTTGAATCTGCTCCTAGGTCGCATTTGAAAATTGATGTTGAGGTAAATATGACGGGAAATGTTTTAACGGTGAAGTATGGTGCTGACCAAAATGTCCAAGAATTGAGTGGCCGTATCCCTGTTTCTCAGCAGCTGTTTCAAGAAGTTATGACAGGAACGCATGTTTATTTGGTGCTTCCTGAGAAATTGGTTATTAATGGCGAGACGCAAACTATTGATGCTGTGGACAATGTAACTGAAAAAGAAATATCTCTGCGCGCTTGCTCTCCGGAGAATACTGAATTATCTAGGCTCTTGATGAAGTACAATGCTTCTATTGAAGGGACTTATGATTTGAGTGATGATGATCGGACTCAGCTTGAGATGGCATTCGACAATAGTACTGGATTTTTTGGGAAGCATGGGAAGGCTGCGGATTTGGTAAAGGGTGCTGTGAAGTATGGTATGGATAGTCGGGATAAGGAAATGATTGAGAAGCTTCGGGAAAAATATGGAGCTGGTTATGTTGTGTATAAGGTTCCTTATTATGTTCCTGAAGGCATATCCATGATGTACTCTCATCTTGGTAGAGAAATTTCTCTTAACTTTGATAGTTCCAAACTGGAGAAGGATGATAAGATTTTTGTGGAGATTCCGAATCTTACTTTTGAGGTGAATATGGCTGGGGCTGTGAGGCGGGCGAGTTTGGAGGGGATGGCTTATGAGGTTGGAGTTGGGATTGTGGAAAACATTCATAACGTTGCGTTGCCTAAGAGCCTTAAGTCAAATGATAATTGCCTCTTTGCTCTTGTAGATATTGGGTCAATTAAGCCAGGGCAACTTTATGAGATGCTGCCTACTGGTAATTCTCTTGTTGCCGAGGTTAGGAATGAGATTCTTGGGTTGGAGGAATTTGTTCAGGGTTTGCGAGATGTTGCATCTTTTATTTACTTTGTATCTGATCCGGTTGGGAATTATGGTATAGGTATTAAGATTAAGCCAGATTCTTCTTATGATGATATTTTTGAATTCTTGTTTGATTTGTCGCCGAAATGTAAGGGGTGTGAATATAGTGGGTATGAGGTGGAAGATGACTGGTTTATATATCGTAAACTGCCTGATAGTTCAGTTGATATTGATTCTTCTGATTGGCACTTGCCCTTAATACTCGCTGCTCCAAGGGATAGTCAATTTGTTGCTGGTGTTAGGGTTACTCCTAGGGCACTTTCAGAAATTAAAGAATCTGTAGATGAGGATTTTGGTGCGAATGAAATAAATTCAATCAGGAAGCGCCTGCCGTTAATGTCTGCACTAGATATCCTTTCCGTTGGTCAATGGGGATTGGTATCTGGAAAATTGGGTTTGGATGGACATCTTAGTTTCTCTATTGGAACTAATGATGTGGGTTCTTCTCAAACCATAAAAAATCTTTATGATAAATCTATTGATAACTTTTCGGGTTATCTTGACGGACTGAATATTTTTTCGAAGGTTGTCAAAGATATCCGAACTGCTATTGGCATTGTTGATATCAGAAGAGAAGGAGATAAATTTTTACTTCAAGTATCCAATGAGAAGATTATTTCATTCTTGTCTCATCTTGCTTCCTATGAAAATTATTTTGAATTTGAGGACTTTGGAGAAGATTTGGAGAAGTGGATATTCGGGCAGGTTGAAGAGGTTGGGATTAATCATAGAACAGTATTTGGGCAATTTAAAAATCATCCCAGATATGGGAGAATTTATATTGTGAGGGGGAAAATTAAAAATCAGCACGATACCTCTAATGAAATCCCTAAGATTATTTGTGAGTTTAGGGGGAAGAAATCCAGAACCTATGGAAGAGTTTATGTTGGATGCTTAATGGAAGATGATGAAGTATTTCGTTATAGTAAACGGGAAGTATCTGATAAACTAAGGGAATGTAGTAAATCCCATCAGAATATATCTGCAAATAGTGAGTTGCCCTTTATGGTAATATTGTTTAATATTCCCAAAAGTCCGCGTAACTTCAAGTTTAATACTTATTGAAGAACGATATTAAAATTTATGTGTGGGTTTTCCCATGATTGCTTGCACATAAATTTTTTCTATATATGGTTACCATTGGTTGCCTCGTTTTGTATTTGGGAAGATGATAGAATTTATAAATGTGTGATGCAATGTTTTAGTATGAGATTTGGTGTTAGGGGCGTGGCGATGTTGCAGGTTTGGCTGTTGGTTTTTGGATTTATTGGTGTTGTTGGTATGATGGGGATTGTTAGTGGGGGTTCTTATCCTATCTACACTTCAGCTAAAGGAATGCTTTCGCCTGATAAATTATGGGTTTCTGATGGAGTCGGCTGGGAAGCAGTTGGTTCTCCTGCGGGAAAGGGTATATTAGCGGAAGTTCCTGGTACTGTAAACTTGCCTACAACAGCTTCTGATTCTTATTTATCTGGTATATTTAAGATGACTCCTGGAAGTGGACCGAGTGCTCTTGTTTCTGGTTTGCAATGGGCTGCTTTGGCTTATTTTGCTGGGACAATGCTTGGAGATATGTTTGGTATGGATGAAGGTAATTCGGAGGCTTTGGGGATGAGTTTGGCGGCTGGACTCGGGGTGTATAAGGCCTTTAGTTCGTATACGACTGGGACTGGAGCACTTGCTAAGGGTGGGTCAATAGTCTCTAATGCTGGTTGGATTGGACTTGGTGTTGGTGTTTTGGTTTTTGCTTTGATGTATAAGGATGTTGAGATGAAGGTTGTGACTTTTGATTGTATGCCTTGGCAGGCACCTAATGGTGGGGACTCTTGTGAGGTTTGTAATGATGATGATTTGCCTTGTAGTGAGTATAGGTGTAAGGCTTTGGGGCAGGCTTGTGAGATTGTGAATGAGGGGACGGAGGAGGAGAGATGTGTTTATGTTAATCCTAGGGATGTTGACCCTCCTATTATTAAGCCGAATTATGATGAGTTGTCGACGGGTCATGAGTATAAGAATGTTAAGAATTCGCCGCCTGGACCTGGTTTTGAGATTGTGAATGTTGCGACTGAGGATGGATGTTTAATGGCGTTTACACCTTTGGAATTTGGACTTGTGACTGATGAGCCGGCGCAGTGTAAGATTGATTTTAATCATACTACGAAGTTTGATGATATGACTGCTTTCTTTGGTGGGAGTAATTTGTATAGTTATAATCATAGTGATGTGTTTAGTTTGCCTGGGGCTGCGGAGCTTCTAGGGAGTGGTTTTGTTTTGGAGAATGGAAAGGATATGATGTTTTATGTTCGGTGTAAGGATAAGAATGGGAACGAGAATTCGGCTGAATATGCTGTGAATTTTTGTATTGACCCTAGTCCTGATACTACGGCTCCGAGGATTGATGCGACTAGTATTGTTAATGAGGGTTGTGTTGCTGAGGATGTTGATAGTGCCGAAGTTATATTCTATGTGAATGAGCCTTCGGAATGTAAGTGGAGTTTTCAGGACCAGGATTATGATTTGATGGAGAGCGATATGAGTTGTTCTTCTTCTTATCAGCAGGTTAATGCTTTGCAGTTGTTTGGATGTAGTACTGAGCTTACTGGGATTCCGAGAGATGGCGCGACTTATTATGTTCGGTGTAAGGATCAGCCGGGAGAGGAAGAGAATGATAGGAATGAGAACGGGGAGAGTTTTGAGTTTAGTTTGAGGGGGAGTACTGGTTTAGTTTTGAGTGAGTTGAGGCCGAATGGGAGTATTTCTGGAGGAGTGAGCCCTGCGCCTGTTGAGCTTTATGTCGAGACTATGTTTGGTTGTGATGAGGGTCAAGCTGTTTGTGAATGGTCTAGTGATGGGGTTAATTATATTCAGTTTTTTGATACGAATAATGAAGATGGGATTCATACGCAGAGGTTGGATCTTACGGATGGGGAGCATCAGTATTATGTGAAGTGTGTTGATGGGGGTGGTAATTTAGTTGAGGATGTTGCGGAGTTTGAGGTTGATATTGATAGCAGTCCTCCGATGATTGCGCGGGTTTATGAAGAGGGTGATATGTTGAAGATTGTGACGATTCGGGATAGTGAGTGTTCGTATTCGTTCGATGATTGTGTTTTTTCGTTTGAGCAGGGTGTTGAGATGCCTTATGGGAATACGACGATTCATGTTGCTGAGTGGAATGAAGAAGAGACTTATTATATCAAATGTCGGGATGAGTTTTTGAATGAGGGTGCGGAGTGTTCTATTATTGTACGGCCGACTAGTAATTTTCTTTGAAAATTACTGAGAGGCTCACTTTTGTGGATTAGCTCATGCTTTGCATGGTGGGGCTCATTTTGTTTTACAAAATGGGAAGGCTCACTTCGTGGGGGCTTGGCGGTGGGTTTTTAACTTTGGAACTGTTGATATTTTTTATGTGGAATGTTGAGGGGCGGGGTGTTAAATAGTTTTATAAAATATGTTTGGTTTGGTTTTGGATGAGGAGTGTGATTGATAAACGTGGACAGCAGGCTGTGGGCATGTCGTTTGGGATGATCTTTGCTATTTTTTTGATTGTGGTTTTTCTTGTTATTGCTGGGATTGCTGTTAGGTCTTTCTTGGATATTGGAGATAGTGCTAGGGTTGGGATGTTTTATGATGATTTCCAGGCGGCTGTGGATAATGCTGTTCAGGGGCAGGAGAGCGATAGTGATTTTGATATAAGTTTACCGTCGGGGATTGAGAGGGTTTGTTTTGGGAATTTGAATGAGAGAATAACTAATCCTGGGGATGATTATGATGCGATAGAGGATTTTGATTTTTATGATGCTAATGTTTTTTTGGTTCCGCCGCAGGAAGCTAGTGGTATGGCATGGAAGTTGATTGAGCGGATTAATGTGACGAAGATTACGGCGACTTCGAATCCTTATTGTGTTGATGTTGAGGATGGGTTGAAGATTCAGAAGGGGTTTTATGATCGGTTTGTTGTGATTGCGTAGGTCAATAAAAATATAAAGAGGTTTTCTTATGTTATATAATGAAAAGAGGCAGATTGAAAATCTTTACGTTTTTTTCGCAGGCTCAAAAAAGAGGGCAGTTCAATTTTGTTTGGATATTTGCGATTTTGGCTGGGGGTGCGATTTTGGCTTTGGCAATTTATGGTGCGGTGCAGGCTGGTGATGGTTTGAGATATGGAAGTGATACGGAGGCCGCGAAGAGTTTTTCTATTTTGACTGATCCGTTGCAGGCTGGTTTCTCGGAGGGTTCTTTTGGAAAGATTTCTTTTAAGCAGGAGACTCGGTTGTTTAATGATTGTTTGAATGATGGAAGGTTTGGGGAGAATGAGTTGTCGGTTGCGATGCGGAGTGGTGTTGGGAATGAGTGGAATTTGCCTGGTGGTGCTACTTCGATTTATAATAAATATATTTTTTCAAATAGGGAGAATGAAGGATTTGATTATTATGTTTTTTCTAAGCCGTTTGAGTTTCCGTATGAGGTTAGTGATTTGATTTTTTTGATGGATAGGGAGTATTGTTTCTTGAATGCTCCGGATGTTGTTGCGGGTGAGGTTTTGGATTTGGGGATTGATAATATTGTTTTTGATAATTGTAGTAGTGACTCTGAGAGGGTTTGTTTTGGAGGTGGTAGTGATTGTGATAGTATTGTTTATGGTTCGTGTTCGGGTGGTTGTGATTCGATTTATGATGAGGGTGTTGTGTCGAAACCGTCTGGAGATTTGAGGTATGTTGGAAATTTGATGTGGGGTGCGATTTTTTCTGAGAGTGATGTTTATGAGTGCAATGTTGAGAGGTTGATGTATCGAGTGAAGAGTATTGCTGGTGTTTTTTCTGCTAAGGCTGACTTGATGGATGCTCGGGACTGTGGGACTAACCTAAGGGGAGATTTGATTGTTTGGGGAAGCTTGGCTGGGAATGCTACGAGTGATGATTTGGTTGCGTTGAAGACCGTTGCGGAGAGTATGGATAGAAATAATAATGGGGAGCTGTGTAAGATATGGTGAGAAAAAGTTGGGAGTTTGGAGTTAGAAGCTGGGAGAGAAGAAGGGGGCAGATGAAGATTATGCAGATGTCAAACGCTTCGCGAGGTTGTTGGTCGTTGGTCGTTGGTCGTTGGTTTTATTCTACAAGAAATCACAGCACCTTCGGCACCGCGCTTTCTTGTAGAAACTTGGTAGTTGAACCTAAGAGGTGGGGCAGATGAAAAAATTTGGGCAGATGAAGATTATGCAGATGTCGTTTATGATTATCGGAGTGTTTTTCTTTTTTGTTTTGGTTGGTTTGTTTTTTTTGGTTATTATGTTTAAGGATGTTCGTGGTGGTGCTGATGAGTTGTCTAGAGAGGAGGCGATTTCGTCGTTGGAGATTATTGCCGGTATGCCTGAGCTTAGTTATGGGGACAGGGAATCTATGAGTCTTGACGAGGATAAGTTGAGGGTTATGGTTGAGGGTTATGGGGAAAGTTATGGTGAGTTTTGGCCGATTGCTTCCTTGGAGGTTTACAAAGTTTATCCTGCGTTTGATTCGATTGTGCCGTGTCCTTCTGCTAATTGTAATTATTATGGTGTCTATGATTCGGGGCAGGGGAATGTTGAGAAGTTTTCGTCTTATGTTTCTATTTGTAAAAGGATGAAGGAGTTCGGGAGTGTTTATGACAGGTGTGAGATTGGGAAATTGGTGGTCGGTGTCGACCACCTGGAGGTCGCAATTCGGTAGTCGGTTGTCGCCGACTTGGCTAATTTTGCTATTTTACTATGAGAGATAAATTTCGGATGTCGGAGGTGGGTGGTCGGTAGTCGGTGACTTGTTCGGCTTTGCTATTTTATTATGAGAAATTTTAAGGAATTGGAGATATGGAATATTGCTCGGGGATTAAATAAAATGATTTATGTTTTGAGTAGGGAATTTCCAAGAGAAGAGATTTATGGGTTGACTTCGCAGGTTAGGAGAGCTGTAGTTAGTGTAAGTTCTAATATTGCTGAGGGATGTGGAAGGAGAACAAATAAAGAGCTGATTTATTTTTTACATAATGCTATGGGGAGCCTAAAGGAAGTTGAATCTCAAATTTTTTTGTCTTTAGATTTGGATTATTTAACAGAGAGTGACTTGATTCTGATTTTTGAAGAAATTGACAAATTGGGGAAAAAGTTAAATTTATTTATACAAAGTATTGGTAAATAATATGGAATATTTGAAAAGAAGAGGGCAACAGGAGATTGTGGGTTTTGTTTTGATTGTGGTTTTGGTAATGGTAGCTCTGATGATTTTTTTGGTGATTTCGGTTCGAGATGATGGGGGGAGTGTGGATAGTGTTGGTGTTTCGAATATGTTAGATGTTATAATGAGGACTACTACTGATTGTGCGATTATTGCTGTGCCTAAATATGATTCTTTTGAGGACTTGTTTAAGAGTTGTCATGATGGGGATGATTGTAGTAATTTGGATGTTTCGGCTTGTGATTATTTGAATGAGAGTTTGGGTGATGTTGTTTCTTCGATGGTTCTGAGTGATGCAATGGTTGGGAGTTGGGAGTTGGATTTTTTTGTTCGGGAAGGCGAGGGAATTCTGAAATGGGATGAAGGTAATTGCACGGGGCAGAGTAATGGGGCACAGAGGAGTATTGTTTCGCATGGGGAGAGTTTGGTTGTTCGGATGAGGATTTGTAGCTCTTAGACTTCTATTATTATTTGGAGTTTATCTATTATTAGGACTGGTTTTAGGGCTTCGCGTTTGCCTGTTTTTTCTGAATGGAATTCTATAAATCCGAATCTTTCCAGGACCCTAATGTCATCTCTTACTGATTTGAAATCTCTACCTAATAATTTTGCTAAAGCGTATATTGATTTGGGATTTTGAGTTTTGAGGACGTAGAGGATTCGAGATTTTTCGTTTGAGAGGAGGTTTCTAAGGAGTTTTACATCTGAGAAGTCGTGAGATTTTTTTTCTCCGATTAGTTTTGAGACGAAGTTTTCTTTGTTTACATTTATGTCTACATATCTTATTTTTGTTTTTGTTTTTTGTGCCATTGATATATATGGTAAGTTTGTTTAGATATATAAGTCTTATGTTTTGGTTATATGTGGGATTTTGTACCATATATGTTGTAATATGGAAATTCTTTAAGAGTCGGTTTTTTGTCAATATGTTATATTATTATGTGGTACCAAAAGCCTTATAAATAAACCGGGTAAAATAGGGTATTTTGGGTAGTTTTCGACGCTGATTGAAGGATAAGCTTTATATAGGGAAAGTGAGTCCTTTGTTTAGCGTTATTGTTCATCAATAATGCATTGACTAGTCAGTGTTCATATAGGGACCCCTAGTGATGACAACTTATAACGCTCCCTAAGTTATAAGACCTTGCCAGACTGTTAGAAAAAAGTTGAACTCGAATTTTTCGAGGCCAAGAAGTTGGCGGCTAAACTAATAGTGCTGAAAGGAGGTTTAAAAAATAATGAAAAAAATATTTAGAAAAGCTATGAATATCGCGGGAAGTGCTGCTTTAATTGGTATGACTGTTGGTATGGCTGCTGCTGCATCCTATCCTACTCCTTTTACAAGTAATACTGCTATTGTTGTTGGTGCATCTGCTGCTCCATCCGATGGTATTGCTGCTTCTCAAATCGCTTCTAACTTAGACGCTGCTTCTGCAGGTTCTTCTGTTACTACCTTAACTGGTGCTACAGGTGAGACTGAAGATGAAGTTGTTCTTGGTGGTGCTATTAATGCTACTGGTAAGCTTGCTGCGGCAACTTTAACAGATAGTAAAATCCCATCTTTGCTTGATACAAAGTTAAACTGGGACGATGGTGGTGCTTCTGGTGCTGATGATTATAATATCCATGAAGAAATTCTTCTTGGTACAATGGCTATCCACACTTCATTTAATGATAATGATTTTGAGGAATTGTTAGCTATGACTAATGACAAGCAACTAGAGTACAGATATGTATTTGACGATGCGTTCAACGTAACTGGTGTTGGCGATAGTGATGCTGATGATCTTTACTTGACAATTCTTGGAAAATCATACGAAGTTAGTGCTATGACTGCTTCTTCTATTACTGTAGTTACTTCTGAGGAAGTTTCTGTTGCTATTGGAGAATCTGTTACTATAGATGGTAAAACATTTACTGTGGACGATATCTTTAGTGGTGACGTTCAGGTTAACGGTGAGATGATTTCTAGTGGTTCTACTAAAAAAATTGATGGATTAAAAGTTAAGGTTAAGAGTATAGGATACCATTCTAACTCTCCTGAACTAAGTAAAACAATTCTTCAAATCGGACCTGAAATCTCTAAAACATATAGTGATGGAGAAGAATATATCGGTGAAGATGAAGATGACCCAACTTGGGTATGGCATTTGGACTCTTTGAGTACTGCTGCTGGATACATCGGTGTTAAGTACAATCAAAAGGAAACTAGAGATACTGATGACGTAGTTTATGAAGGTGGTAGTTACCTATTGCCTGAAAACTTCGGTGAAGTTAGTTTTGATGGTATAACTGATGTAACATATGAAGATTTCAAGATTTATTTCGATGATTCTGAGGATCTTTGGAATAATACTGATTTGACTTCAACTGCACAGACTTTAGATGCTCCTGTTTTGATTATCGAGTCTGTTGATGGTACAAAAGATGCTATTAAATTGACTACTGGTAATCAGGAGACTTCTAAGATGTACTTAATGTGGGCTGATGACGATGAAGAAACACAGGGTACACAGGCAAATGCTTCTTTGGAAGTATTCTATAGTGATGTTGATGGAACTATTCAAGATTCTATTCGACCTAGATTCTCTGTAGCTTACCCTACTGTTGCTGCTAGCGGAAACGCTATTGCACAAGCTGACCTTGGTGATTTAATTGTAGGAGATACAGTTGTCGCTATGAACGCTTCTGTTGTTGCTGGTAACTTACAGGTTATCTTTACAGATACTGGAGCTGGCCAATCATTTACTATTGATGTAGGTGGTGAGGTTTTAGCTGAGACTAGTGGTGAATTGAAGTGGTTTGGTGGAGACACTGAAGCTACTGATAAAGAAGATGGTCTTGCTGGTGATATGTTAGTTGCTGCTACAAATGTCGGTACTTACGATAATGATATTATGACTACAAATGGTCTAATTATCCAGACTCCTGAGGCTAACTTAGATAATGACGAAGTTATCGTTAGTGTTCCAAGTGATCGTGTTTATGCTGTTGTTTCGGTTGTTGCTGGCGGAGAAGCTAGTGAGAGCGGAGATGCTGGTGTCATGACGGTTGACGATGCTGATGCTGCTACTGTTTCTGGTAAGAATTTAGTAGTTGTTGGTGGTTCTGCTATCAACTCTGTTGCTGCTGAATTACTTGGTGGTGCTTTGAGTGAAAGCGCATTTACATCTGCTACAGATGTTGCTGCTGGTGAGTTTTTGATCCAATCCTTTAGTAGGGCTGGAAAGACTGCTTTGCTAGTTGCTGGTTACAATGCTGCTGATACTGAGAAGGCTGTTACTTATTTATTGAATAACGACGTTGATACAACTGTCGGGACTAAAATGAAGGGTACATCTGCTACTGAAGCTAGTGTAGTTACTGCATAAAGTTAATACATAAAGAAAATTATTTATTTTTTATTTTCTCGCCCGACCCCAAAAAGGTCGGGCTTTTTTTATGTCATTTGGTTTTTAGTAAGGTTTATATTTGGGGAATTGTTTTTTGTATGATGAGACGGATTAAGAGTATCGCTGATATCGAGAGGGCTCGACGGAGAAATAATATTATTATGGGAGTTGGTATGATTTTTTTGCTTCTAGCTTCTACTGCTGGGTTTGCTATTATGAATGCTGATAGCGAGGAGGAAAGTGTTGTTGAGGAGTTGGGGTTTGAATTTGTTCGGGATGGTGGAATGTGGAAGTTGATTTTAGATGAGAGTGTTTTTGGTTTTCAATATTTGCCTTCGGAGGTTGAGGATGTTGATGTGAACGTGTCGGTGGAGTTTGGAGATTATTCCGGGAAGGCGTTGTATTTTGTAAATCCGAATGAAGGCGTTGGTGAGGTCTTGAATAATTTGGGCGGATATATTTTGAGATATCAGGAATCTTGCTTGCAGCAAGATTCCCGAGAGTCGGTGGTCGGTGGTCGGTGGTCGGATGATTTGGGCAACTTAACTAATAATTCTGATGTGTTCTGCGATGAGAATTTGCCGATTAAGGATTGTGATTCTAACTTGATTATTTTTGATATCGGGAATGAGACGAGGGTTTATGGAGATAATAATTGCGTTTTTATTGAGGGTGATTTCTTGAAAGGAGTCGATGCATTTTTATATGATATATTGGATATATAGATAAATGGCAAACAAGAAAACTATTTCCAAGAAGAAGGTTAGCAAGAATATTGGAAAGAGTGTTAGGGATAATGAGAACCGGCAGTTGATTTGGTTTTTTGTTGTTGTTGGGATTGTTTTTGCGGGGGTATTAGTTCCATACTTCTGGATTGAAAGTTCTAAAAATTTTGAGTATGTCGGTGCTGACTGGCTTGTCGAAGATTATGATTATTTGAAAATATTTCATGGACGATTCCTCTCTTTTGGAAATCCAAACTTACACTATAATATTTTTTTGAGGATTGATCCTCGAGATAATGATGTTTCTACGACTGGTGTTTTTGACACCTTTAAGTATGGAGGTGTTGTTTCGCTTAGTTCTGGAGTTGATAAGTGTCGAGGTGAGATAGGTAGAGGTGTCTTTGATTTGAGTGCGTTTTTGAGACAGGGTGTTGGTGTTGAGGTTCTTGAGAGCGGTTCTACAGATGAATTCATTGCGATTGAGGAAGATAGGCGTTTTGCTACTTGTGATACGGTTTTAGATAGGACTCTGGTTATTGTTGAGATTGGGGAAGAAGCTGAGGTTTTTAAGGATGAGAAAAATCCTTATTGTTACACTATTATAGCAAAGGATTGTGAAGATATTTCGGGGATTGAGAAATTCATGGTGAAATCTATTGAAGATTTTGGGGCGACTCGTGAAGTAGTTTAACTTGCCAAGGACTTTAGGTATTTGAAATCTGAATATACTGGGATTGATTTTATCTTGTAAGTTTTTATTATTGTGAGGTATGTTACCAAGACTAAGACGATTGATATGAGATGCCAGAATATCCAATGTAGTGTTTCGAAGTAGGGTTGACCTATAAAGGGGATAAGTAGGAGGATTCTTGTTATATTTAATGTAAATAGGGTTGCTGTAGCTGCTAGGATTGCGTATGCTCTAGTCTTAGGCTTTATATTTGAGGTTGAGAGGATTAGGGCTATTAATAAGAAGAATGCTGATGCTGCGACGCAGGGTGGTGCTATTTCAATTATAGCGTTTCTTATGTGGATGATGTTTCCTGCTAACGATGTTCGAGTGAAGAGGCTTAGGATCGAGTTTGTAGCGTGGATGGTTAGGGGAGTTAGAACTTTGTATAATATGTAGAGGTTTCCTAGTCCGATTGCTATGATTGCGATATATCTCATAAAAAGACTTAGAATCTTTTTAGCTTGGTTTTGCATTTTTTGAGAAATGAATCTAACTTAAAAAATCTATTGAAAATTAAAATTCTTGTTTTCTTGGCCTGCTGATTACCTTTACTAGAACAACGAAGAATATTAGGACTAATAGTAGGACGATTCCTGTGATTAGGTAGAATGTTGTGTCGCTGATTCCACTGAATATAGTTGGTTCTTCTGCGATGTTTACAGATACTGATTGTGTGTAGACTTCTCCATCGATAATAGTTTCTACATTGAAAGATTGTATTCCTGCTGTCTTTGGCATCAACTTAATTACTACTTCTTGGAATTCGCCTTTCTTAATCGAAGCTGTTTGTGGTGTTACGCTTACTAAGCTTGCCCATGCTTCAAAGCTAGATACAGAGATCACGAAATCGTTTTCTTCTCCATTGTTCGTAACTAGAGCTTTTACTGTTAATTCTTTTCCAATTTCAGTTTCTGACTCTAGATTTGCCGAAACAGTTGGAGTTGGTGATTGGCAAGATAAAACTTCTAGTAATGTTGAGAAGTCGTCTCCCTCGTCCTCTGAACTTTCTCCATATGCTAGTAGTTCGTCTAGTTCGTCTTCGTCATCATCGTAATCGTAGTATGTGTAAATTTTTAATTCGTTAGTTGTTTTTGCAACTTCTTCTGGGATTGATATATAGAATGCTACTTCTTTTCCTTTTCCGTCTCGCAAGTTATCGATTACTGCCTTCTCATAGATTCCTAGCTGAGAGTTTTCTAATATCACTAAAATTTTATCCTCGTCGTTGCTCCCTGTATTATAAACCATGAATCTTACTTCAACATTCTCACTTCCACAAGAGGTCTGTGTTTTTGTTGAATCCTTTTTAACTATCACTGTTGCTCCGTCGCTTCCTACTATTTTAAATTCGTAGTATGTTTCTGCAGTGTTTGTAAAATCGTTTGATTTTGATGCGCATTCACTATCTTCATTTCCATCTTCATATGCTCTTACATATATTCTATAATCTCCTTCACTCATATCGATTGGTAGTTCTCCAATCTTGAATGTTGCAGTTTCTTCGTCGTCATCGTTAATTCTTCCTAGGTCGATTTCATCATCGTTTAGGTCGACATCTTTTCTTGTTATGATGTTGTTGTTGTCATCTTTTATCATAATTTCTACCATTACGTCATTGATGTTGTCATTTCCCGTGTTTTCAATTGTAACTTCGATTTCGATTTCGTCTAAGTATTCCCACTCTTCATCATCTCCTTGTCCGTTATTGATTATTTCGAATCCTGATATTTCTAGGTCGCCCTTCTCTCCTGAGAATTCGTCGCAGAATGTTGTTGTTGACGAATATGTACAAGATCCATCATCTACTGTTGCTGCTGAGTTATAATTGGTTGCTGTTGGGTCTGTGCAACCTGAGATTACGCTTGTGCTTGTATAATTTGCTGTAGAATATGGATGGAAGCCTGCTATCTTTGTGGAGCCGCTATATGCATTTACGTCAACCTTGTGATCTACTGTTCCTGTGAATCCTGATGGAATTGAATATGTTATTGAATACTCTTTTGATGTTGCATTTGCAAGTGTGTCGTTCGCTGGAACTGTTGCTGTTATTCCAGAAGTTGCTGCTGTGTCTGCCCAACTTAGATTAACTGCTGTTCCGTTGTTGTTTGTTACGTTTACTTTTACTATGTATGTTGAACCTGGCGCTACTGGATTTGGTAATTCTGTTGTTGTTGTAACTTTGATGCTATCTTGTGTAGATGTATAGGCTGATGTTAGTCCTAATGTTAGAAGTAAGACTGCTAGGATTCCAAAAACTGCGAATGTGTTTTTTACCATGTTGTAATTCTAGGATTACTACACTTTATAAAGTTTTCTGTTGATCTTGAATAATTGCATACCTGTTTCGTCCCATAGTTTTTGACTAACAGGAAAGTTTAAATATCGTATTGTCGTCGATGAATTATGGTGAAATCAAAGGAGAATTTGGTTGGAGCGTATGCGTTTTTGATTGGTGTAGTTTTGGCTGTTATATTTGGATTATTTAATGAATCGCTTGAATCAGCTGGTGGATTGTTTTATTCGACTTTGGTTTTGATTGGTTTGATTGTTGGAGTTATGAATACTAGCGATAGAGATTCCATGACTTTTTTACTTGCTAGTTTGTCTCTTGTTATTGTTGGGTCTCTTGGGATGGAGCCCTTGAAGTATATTGCTACTAATAATTATGTTGTAAGTTCGCTTCGGAATGTTTTGGGAAGTTTGTTGTTGTTGTTTGTTCCAGCGACGATTGTTGTTGCGTTGAAGAGTGTTTTCGCTATGGCGAAGATTTAGTAATAGTAAAGAGGGAACTAAATAAAATGGAGGTGATAAAAAATGATGAGTAAATTAAATGCTTCACTTGTGACTGCGATCGGTGTTTTGCTGCTTTTACCATTGATCGGCGTTACTGCTTTAGAAAGCTTTTCTGGATGGGCTCTTGCATTGATTATTTTAGTAATCGGTGTTATGGGTCTTATGGACAAGTAATCGTAAATTATTATTATTAATTTTGTTTTTTATTTTAGGAATTCTAGAATGTCTGTTAAGTTTACAATTCTTGGATCATCTCTTGCTAGTCCATAGCAGGCAGTGTTTATCCAGAGTTGGATTTGTGGAAAGTTTTCAAATTCTTGTGTATTGATATTGTTTGCTTCGAAGATGTAGACTTTTTTGTTTAAGGCTTGGATTTTGATTTTGATTTTGTTGATTTGTTTGTGATGTTGTCCGTATTTTGTTGAGAGAATTAGTGCGACTGTGTCTGAGAGGAGGAATTTTTTTTGTTTTGCGAGGGTTTTTTTATTGTGTTGGTCTATTTCTTTTTGGGTTATTTTATCTAGAGTTTGGCCTGAAAATACGTGGACCTCCTTTTGGATTTGGATTGCGTTGTTTATTGCGTGGAATTTGCCGTCGGTTATTATTAGTATTTCGTCTGCTGTTTTGTCTAGCGCTGTTGAGTTGCAACCTAGGACGTGGGCTTTGTGGTGGGCGCCTTGTTTGATTATTACTTTTTTGTTTTTAGATTCTAGATAGGATTTGATTTTTGGGATTAGGTCTATGTATTGGATTGTTGCTGCTAAAGATATTGTTTTTCCTTTTAGGGAATCTAGGAGTTTTAGGTTTATGTCGGAGTCTTTGAATTTGCGTTTTGTTTCTATAAATAGAGTTTTCATTGTATATATAGGAGATAGGGGTTTTTTAAGAGTTGTTAGAATCGTTCGATTTCTTCGGATCTTGACCTTGGGGCTTCAGTTACGCCTTTTTGGATATCGAATACTTTTGATGGTGTTGCTATAATTGTATTTTCTCCGAAGCCTGCGATTTTCCCTTCTAGTGCTTCTACTGTTTTTTTGATTTTAGAAATTGCTCTTTTTAGCTCTATCACGTCTTTAGACTTTAGAGTTCGGATGTCGATTACCGCGATCGTATAGCCTTCTCGCAATGCGTTTAGAACTGGGCTTATGTCTTCGTAAACTTTTAGATTGAATGTTTTTATTAGAACTTTGGAATCTGATTTTTCTTGCTCTAAGTCTATTTCGATGAAATCTGGAGAGAACTCTTCATCTTGTCCTAACATTTTTTTGAATGGGTTGAATGCCATGATGTAATTTGATGATGTTTGGTATTTAAATATTTATGTGACGGAGTAGTATCTCTAGTGTAGTTTTGTTAATATTTTATTGTGTCCTCAGAATCTATCCTTGAATCTTTTTCATTACTTCTTCTCTAATATCTTCCATCTTTTTAGAGAACTCTTGCTCTTGCTCGTCGATAGTTTTCATTCTTGTATCGAGAAGCTTTTTCTTATTTTTCATATCTTCGAGAATTTCTTCTTTTGTTGCTTTAATTACAACTTGATTTCCAATTATTCTAGATACTTCGCCTTCGGTTTTTTCAACTTCTTTGATTATGAGGTCTGTTTCATTTGATTCCATAGAAAAAGCGTTTTTTTGCATTAATAATTGTTGGAATGATTGCTCCATCATTTGGAGTTGTTGGATTTGTTGTTGTGTCTCTTGATCTAGGTTTGCTAGAGGATCTGCGTGATTGTGTGTTGGGTCTTTACATTCTTCTGCCATTTTAATCTGTAGTTATTGTTTTCATTTTAGTTCGTGGTTTGTAGAAAATCCTTGAGCCGCACTCCGGACATACGAATCGTTTTTTTAAGTCTTCTGACTTTAGTTTCTTTCCACATTGAAAACATTTATATCCTGCCATTTTAATTCTTAGTTTTTTGGTTTTTTAAATGATACGCTCCGGAAGCGAATTCTTTATCACACTTCTTACAAAGCCAAATTGATAGTTTTACCCTTTTTGCGTGCCCTTTGCAAAATGGGCACTCTTGCTTAATTCGTTGCTTTCTCTCTACAGCTATTAGTTTTTGCTTTACTTTACCGTAGCCTGCGCCAAATCTTCCTGCGCTTCCGATTTTTTTCTTCTTTACTGCCATTTTTGTTTTTTTGTTTTTATTTTGATATGGGGCTTCTCTCACAATTTGCATTTCGAAACGGTACTTAACCTTTTCCGTTTCTCGAAGCGAATCGTTCGCCACAGACTTGAACCAAGGTCCAAATCGCGTTCTTTCTTGATTTTGAATGGGGCCACGCAGATTTGAACTGCGGTCGCGAAGTCCCAAACCTCGAATCATACCAGGCTAGACCATGGCCCCATAAATATGAGGTGATTTATCTATTAATAAATCTATTTCTTTGCTTCTGGTGTTGCTTCTGGAGCAACTGCATTAGCTGCTTTCTTTTCTTCTTCAGCTGCCTTTTCTGCGTCCTCTTCCTTCTTAACTGCTTCTTGCTTTTCTGCAATTGTTGCAAAGTAATCGTCCAATGCCTTCCGTTTTTCTGAATCTACGTCAGTTTTTTTAGCGCTGATTTCTTCTGCGAACTTCCCTTCATTGATATCTTGCATAATCTCTTTTGTTTCCTTGTTTTCGATTAGTACACCTAGGGCTTGACATGTTCCTATTACTGATTTTATTGTTGCCATGAAATCATTTGATAACATCGAATCGTGCTTTGCTTTTGCCACTGAGATTACTTGCTCAACTGCAAAGTTCCCTACTCGTTGTTTTAGTCTAGCGCCTGAAGCTTTTTCAATTCCTAGTTCTTTTTTGATTAGTTCGGAAGTTGGTGGAGATAAGACTTTGATTGTTACTTCTTTTGTATCTGCATTGACTGTTAGATGAACTGGAAGAGTTACTCCTTTGAATTCTTGCGTTGCCTCGTTTACATCGGAAATTACTTTTCCCATATTAACTCCCATTGGTCCTAACTGTTGTGCAACTGCTGGACCTGGTGTCATGTTTCCACCTTCGACCATTAATTTGATAACTGCCATTTTAGATTTTTGAAAAAGTAGTTTTTAAAACTAACTACTCTTCTTCGAGTTCCTCCCTTCTTATTACCCTGATGTTGTCTAGCTTTACTGTAACTGGGATTGGCACTGCTGCTCCCAATAGTGATACCACGCATTCGTTCTTTGGCTTGTCTACTCTGACCACCTTTGCCTTTTCATTCTTGAATGGTTCAGAAATAATTTCTATTATGTCATTCTTTTCTATTTTGATATCGGCCGTGACTGGTTCTAGCATTTGTTTTACCTTATCGTATGTTACCGTTTCTCCAATAATTCCTTTAACATATGGGAGATTGAATACCGCATCTTCTGCATGCTTGTGATCTGGAGCTTCTAGAAAAATATATCCTCTTAATCCATGAGGTCGTGCTATTGCATAAATGCCAATTTTTTTCTTATTTACTTTGTCGGCTATCATTTCAAGTGCTTTGTCTTCTTTATTTGTTGTTACTTTTACAATATATATCTGAGATTCGAATTCTCTTTTTGGTTTTTCAACTTTGATTTCTTCTTTAATTTTTTCTGGCTCTGGCGTTGGTTCTGCATCTGTTTCTTCTGACATTAACGACGAGTCACTTGCTCCTTTAATTTTTGGTGCGAAACTTTCAGCTACACTATCATCTTCCTCTTCAGAGAGGTAGTCAAATTCGTCGTCATATCCAATTGCCATTTTGCTTGAGCTAGTTCAAAAATTTCTAAGAACTAGATATAATTAGTAGAAAAATTTCTTTTTTAAATATTTGGGTTTGTGATTATGTGGTATTCTGATTATGATACACTCTTGATGGCGATTGATATTAGGAAACCTAGTGCTCCAATTACAAGAAGTCCTATGGCGGAAACTTTTGAGATTGTTTTGAATTCTTCCATTGTTGGTTTTTTAAGGAGTCGCCATACTCGAAGATACTTGTGGTATTGGGATGAGATTTTTCTTGTTAGTTTTTTTACCATGTAGTTAGATAAGTTGTTGGTTTTTAAAAACTTCGCATGATCATTCTTCAAAGAACTTGATGCCTAATTCGCCTTCCATATCTTTTCTCCTGGCTTCTTCTACTGGAAGCCGTTCGCCTGATATTTGTGGAGATTTGACGCCGGTTATTACGACCATTACTTTTATTGCTTTTTCCATATCTTTTGATATTTGGGCTCCTGAGATTAGTTTTGCGTCTGGGGAAAGTTGTTCTCCTATTTTTTGGACTACTAGTTTGTATTCTTCCAAGGAAAGGTCTGTTCCGCCGATTACGTTTACTAGGGCGCCGGATGCATTTTTTATGTCGACGTCGAGGAGTGGGTTGTTTAGTGCTTTCTCGACTGCTTCGTCTGCTCTGTTATTTGAGTCGGATTCTCCCATTCCAATTAGTGAGACGCCGCCGTTTGCCATGATTGCTTTGATGTCTGCGAAGTCTAAGTTTACTAATCCTGAAGATGTCACTAGTTCCGTGATTCCCTTTACCGCGTTTGTTAGGATTTCGTCGGCTACTTTGAAGGCTGTTGGCAAGGGTAAGTCTGGTGCGAGGTCTAGGAGCTTGTCGTTTGGGATTACGATTAGTGTGTCCACGATTCCTTCCATTCTTTCTAAGCCTTCCATTGCGTTTTCAATTCGTTTTGCTCCCTCGACTGTGAAGGGTAGAGTTACCACACCTATTACCAAGGCTCCTTGTTTTTTTGCCATTTCTGCTACGACTGGTGCCGCACCTGTTCCGGTTCCGCCTCCAAGTCCGCAGGTTACGAAGACTAGATCGGAGTTTGCTAGTTTCTTCTTTATGTCTTGGGCTTGTTCTTTTGCGGCTTCTTGCCCGATTCTTGGGTTTGATCCTGCACCTAGACCTTTTGAGATTTCGCGTCCGATTAGGATTTTTTGATCTGCGTTTGCGTAGAGTAAATCCTGTGCATCTGTGTTTATTGCTATGATTTCTCCGCCCTTGATTCCGATTTCTCGCATTCTAGACGTTGTGTTTCCACCTCCTCCTCCGATTCCGATTACTTTGATTCTTGCGGATTGTTTTTGTAGAATTTGTTCTAGTTCTCGGTCGATTTCTGCGTTTGCATTGGTTGAGAATGATTGGGTTGGTATTGCTTCTGGGATGCTATTGCTTAGTATGTCTTCCATGAGTTAGGTTGGTTGTTTGGGTTTTTAAGAATTTGTGGCTTAAAGTGGTAGAATTATTTTTTCTCTGCTTCTTTTTTGGGTTCGATTGTTTTTGCATCTGCCTTCATACCTAGTATCTCTTCGAATTTTGGAGATAACATTTTAATGAATTGCTCGGCTTCTTTTGGAACTTTGAATATTATTGTTTTCTCTTCCACTTCATAATCGAATATTTGTCTGAAAAAGAAATCTTGAAGTGCGATGATTTTCTCTTTTTGGTTTGTGATTTTTTTGTTTATCTTATATATATAGGTGATTGGTTTGCCGGCTAGTGGGTTATTGAAGTCGGCTAAAGTTCGGCCTTTATCGCTCGATAGGACTTTGACTATTTGGCCATCCAGGTTTAGACTCATTCCTCTTTCTGGAGCGATTTTTTGTTCGTGGAAATGTTTTGTTGGTATCATCCTTATTAGGTCTTTGTTTCTTTTGCCGAATGCTTCTTCGGGTTTTAGGTCTAGAGTGTATTCTTTTCCTTCTTCTTTTCCTTCTATGTCAGCATCGAAGCCTTTTGGGAGCATTTCGTGACCTACGGAAATTATTTGGGGCTTGATGCCTTCGGTTTTGAAGCCTTGGGATTTTGCGTCGGCTTCTTTTGTTGTGTCGAAGATTTCATTTGTGCTTGTTATCTTTCCTGTGAAGTCTATTTCTATGAAGTCGTTTTTGTTTATCATGAATGTTTGTGAGGTTTTGGGTTTTTAAGGTTTAGCTTGGGAAATTTTACGCAAAGTTTTATAAAAGAAATAAATTTTAGTGATATATGATAATTTATACGGAGAAAATAGGTTTTATTTTATGCAATGACAAAGTCCTTGCCTATCAAAAATCTAAAGATTTTTGCTAATGGTTGCTAGAGTTATTTGTGCTACGGAAATGCGTGTAGGTGGTTATGTATTGCTTGATGATGTTGCGCACCAGGTTAGAAAAGCGGATACTTCTAAGACTGGTAAACATGGGCACGCTAAGGTTCGTTATGAAGCCATGAATGCTTTTACTGGAAAGAAAAAGGTTGGTGTTATTCCTGGGCATGATAAGGTTGAAGTTCCTATGATTGATAAGAGAAATGGGCAGGTTTTGTCGGTTGCTGGGAATATGGCTAGTGTTATGGATTCGGAGAGTTTTGAAAATATGGATTTAGAGATCATGGAAGGAGTTGATGGAATTGTTGAGGGTGCTGAGATTGAATATTGGGATATTGAAGGCGAGATGTTGTTGAAACGGGCTCTTTGATATTTAAGGAGTAGGAAGTTTTTTAAAGTGAATTTTTGATGTTTGATTATGGCGACTAAAATTCCTGCTGCGCAGAATCGATTGTACAAGAATGCTTTTGTATGTAAGGTCTGTAAGCATAAAATGAAGGTTGAGCCTTTGAAGATAATTGGTGGGAAGGTTAGATGTCGAAAGTGTAAGGCTCGTGAGTTTAGGCCAGTTCGGAAGAAGTAAGTATATATTGTTTTACAGTAAAAATTAAAAAGTTATATTTGTTATGATTTACATGAGTAGTAAATCGTGGGGAAGTCTTTCTTTAAAGGAAAAGGTTCGAATTAGAGTTTTGGCGAAAAATCCTTCTTTGGGAGATGTTGTTATAAAAAAAATTAAAGACAATGGAAATAATATTTATGTTAAATCTAATTCTCTTGGAACTGTAGCTTGGGTTTGTGGAATGGATTATAGTGAGCGTTTACCCAATAGTGAGAGTGGTGATAGTACATATGCAGTTCATGGAATTAAACGTCCTGGATTTGCGCCTTCTTGTGAATTTACTAAAGTATTAGAAAGAGATTTTGAGGAAATTAATTATATTATTCGGGCTGACTTTAAAGGTAGTCTAGTTGTAGTTCGCAAAATTCCTGAAGAAAAAGATTATGGGCATTCTCCTATTATAAAAGCTGGAATTTGTACTAGTGTCGATGGTAGATATATCAAGGTGTTTGGGCAAAATGATTCTTCTCCTCATAATTTTGGACAATTTTCATGGGACAACGATAGGTTGTTAGATTCTGGACTTGATTGTGAATTTTATAGAAGAAGGTAAGTAGTTTTTTAAAGTCAATTTGTGTTTTGTTTCGATGGTGAATATTTTGGGGCTTGAACTGACTAAGATTATGATTGCAGACATTGGTTTTTGGGTATTGCTTGGAATTGTGTTGACGATTTTTTTAAAGAAGAAGGGGAAATCTGTAGAAGGATTGAGTAGGGATGGTTGGATGTTTTTATGGAGAACGCAATTTGGAGTTAGTGCTATTACGTGGTTTGCTGATAAGTTCGGTGAAGTTATGAGGAAAATGAAATGGTTGATTGTTGGGGTTGGTGCTGTTTTGATGGGAACGATGGTTTGGATGCTGGGGAAGACTGCTTCTATTTATTTGCTTCATCCTGAGATTACGCAGGTGATTAAGGCGCCTCCGATTGCTCCATTGATTCCGTATTTTCCGCAGTTGTTTGGGATGAAGTCTTTTTTTCCAACTTTTTATATAACCTATTTTATGATTGCTTTGGCAATTGTTGCTATTTCTCATGAGTTTAGTCATGGGGTTTTTATGAGGCTGTTTAAGATTAAGATTAAGTCTACTGGGTTAATTTTTTTAGGACCGATACTTGGAGCGTTTGTTGAGCAGAGTGAGAGGAGTTTGAAAAGCAAGAGTAAGTTGAATCAGATGACGGTTTTGGGGGCTGGTGTTTTTGCTAATATTTTGATGGCGTTGTTATTTTATCTTCTTTATGTTGGCTTCTTTTTTAGTTCGTTTGCGGCATCTGGATATGTTTTTAATTCGTATGGTGTGGCTGCGATTCCGTTGGATAATGTGAGTGGGTTTGAAGATATTGATGGCTTAAAGAAAGTGTTGACTAGTGATGGGAATTATTATTTGGATGATGGGCTTGCTTCGCAGCTTAATGTTGTTGGTGCGGAATATTTAATTGCTTATGTGGAGGCGCCTGCTGTTTTGGCTGGGATGAAGGGTGCGATTATTCAGGCTGATGATGTGAAGATTTTGAGGCTTGATGATTTGAGATGGTTTTTAGAGAACAAGAATCCGGGGGATGTTGTTAGATTTGTGACTGAGAATGTTAATGGTGTTGATGGCATTGAGGAGTATGATGTTATGTTGGGTGAGCACCCTGAGGATTCGTCGAAGGCTTATTTGGGTGTTGGGCACAATGAGGCTAATCCTCGAGGAGTTATTCAGGGATTGTTGGCGAAGTTTATGGGGTTCAAGGAGTCATCTACTTATTATAAACCGACTTGGAATGGTGATTTTGTTTGGTTCATTTATTATTTTCTTTGGTGGATTATGATTATTAATTTGCTTGTGGCTTTGTTTAATATGATGCCGATTGGAATGCTCGACGGTGGTCGGTTTTTTTACTTGGCTATTTTGAGCGTCTTTGGTTCGGAGAAGTTAGCTAAGAATGCGTATAAGGTTGCGACTTATTTGATATTATTTATGTTTGCGTTGATGATGTTTTTTTGGTTCGTGAGAGTTATTTGATAAGTTATTTAAAGGGGGATGGCGTCTTAATGTTGAGCTTTTGCTCTAACTAAATGAGGTGTATAAAATATGGCTTTACCAACAACTCCAAAACAGTGTGTGATTAAGATTCGTTCTCTTAAGAAACAAGTAACTGCAATGGAACAAAGAAAAAAGAAACTTGCTGCAGCTGCTAAGAAGAAACCGGCTAAGAAAAAGGTTGCTAAGAAGAAAGTAGTTAAGAGAAAAGCGGTCAAGAAAAAGGTTGCTAAGAAAAAGAAGAAGAGGTAATCTTCTTAATTTTTATTTTATTTTTTATTAATTAATTTTATAAGTGGGAATCGGGTTTTGTTTTTATGGCTAGGGATAATCCAAAACGTAAATGCGAAGCTAATAATGTTCGAGACAAGCTCGAAAAAATGAACTATGGTCTTGTTGGTGAGACTAGTGCTGTGCAGATTTGTCGATGGACGAAGAATTCTTTAAAGGGAGACAGGGGATGTTGGAAAGAGAAGTTTTATGGGATCAAGAGTAGTGGGTGTGTTCAGATGACGCCGTCGGTGATGTGGTGTGAGAATAAGTGTTTGCATTGTTGGAGGCCGATTGAGATGAATCTTGGGACTGAGTTGCCGAGCGTGGATGATCCGGTTGAGATATTGGATGGGATTGTTGCTAAGCGGCGTGAGATGTTGCAGGGGATGAAGGGGAATGCGGATGTTGATTCTGAGAGTTTTGAAAAAGATATTGAGCCTAGCCTTTTTACGATGAGTCTTAGTGGAGAGTCTACGCTTTATCCACGGCTTGGGGAGATGTTTGCGGAGATACGTCGACGGGGAGCTGTTAGTTTTTTGGTTAGTAATGGGTTGAATCCTGAGGCTATTAAAAGGTTGGAGAGAGTGGAGAGAAAAAATGAACCGCGGACTACGCGGACAAACGCGGACAATGAAAAAATGGAACAGGATTTTGTTAGTGGATTGCCTACTCAACTTGTTATTTCTTGTAATGCTCCTAATGAGGAATTGTTTTTGAAATGGCATCGGTCTTCTGTTCGGGATGCTTGGGTTAAGTTTGGAGAAAGTTTGGATGTGATGAGAGAGCTAAAGGGGAAAGTGAGGCGGGTTGTTCGGTTGACGCTTGTTAAGGAGGGTAGCGAGGGTGAGTTTGGGGAGATGAGTAATATGGTAAAAGAGTCGGGAGTTGGGGGTCGGGAGTTGGGGGTCGGGGAAGACGACATGATTGATGAGTATGTTTCTTTGATCAAGCGGGCTGAGCCGGATTTTGTTCATGTTAAGGGGTATAAGGCTGTTGGGTATGCGAAGGAGAGGATGGGTTATGATAATCAGGTTTGGCATGAGGGGATTAAAGAGTTTGCTCGTGCACTTGGAGAGAGGCTTGGGGATTTTAGTGTTGGGGCTGAGGATGATCGGAGTTGTGTTGTTGCTTTGGTTCGGAAGAGTGTTGATATGAAGATTAAATTTTTTTGATTAAATTTTTTAATTTTGAATCTATTATTGCTTCTTTGGCTATTTTTATTAGATTTTTTTTTGTTTCTCCTAACTTCCAGATCATAGCTTCTTCGCACTCAGTACAATGAGCTCTTCTTGCTAAAGACATTTGCCAATAATAATTTCCTGCTGCGTGCTCGTTTCCACCTAGATTTATACCAGGAGCTTCAAGTTCTATCAAACCGGTATATTCTGAACCTTTACAATTTTCCTTACAAAAATCTAATGGAGGATATTCTTCTACAATGCTCTTCCACTCTTCTCGCATGTCCATTTTTATAACATTATCACGCCGTCTTTTGTTAGGGCTGTGAATCGGACGCCAACTGGGAGATTTAGAAGAGCGGATTGGAGGGCCATGTGTTCTTTACCGTTTCCTGATGCGATTGAGAGTGCTACCTCTAGTCCATTGAACTTGCCTTTTAGTTTAGAAGTAAATTCTTTTTTTAGTTGGACTAAATTTTTATTGGGGTCGAATTCTATGAAGTCGAAGGGTTCTCCACTAACTGTGAAATCTTTTGCGAAAGGTGGGCCGACAACTATTACTTTTTCCCATTCGCCTTTTTGGATTAGACCTGCGATTTGTCCCCATGTTCCCTTTCCGGTTGATAAGAGTGCTATTAGTTCCATTTTATTATTTAGAAGATTTGTTATTTAAGGATTGTTGTGATTGGGTTAGAAATTGGTAATGGTAACTTTTATAAAGTAAAATTTTGATTAGTTATTACTACTGTTAGTAGAAGGAGTAATCCGAAAAAATTCTAACAGTTTAATGGACATGGAAACAATAAAAGCAATTGCGGAACTTCGAAATGAGAAGAAGAGAAAGTTTGATCAGTCGGTTGACTTGATTGTGAATTTGAAGAATTTTGATGTTCGTCGTGAGGCTTTGAATACTTTTGTTTTTGTGCCGCATGGGATGGAGAAGAAACTTGCTGCTTTTTTTAGTAAGAGGACTGATTTGATTAATACGATTACCGAGGAGGATTTTGTTAAGTATAAGGATACTAAGGATATTAAGAATTTGGCAAAGAAGTACGATGCGTTTTTGGCCGTTGCGCCGATGATGGGTAAAGTTGCTACTAAGTTTGGTCGTGTGTTCGGTCCGATTAACAAGATGCCGTCTCCGTTAGCTGGGATTGTTCCTAAGGAGGATGATGTTATGATTGAGGCTATGATTGATAAAATGAAGAAGGCGATTAGGGTTAAAAATAAGGAGATGTCGATTAAGGTTCGAGTTGGAAAGGAGAGTATGTCGGATAAAGATTTGGTTGAGAATATTGATGCTGCTGTGGTTGAGTTGACTAAGAAGTTGCCGAGAGGTAATGATAATGTTAAGGATGTTTTGGTTAAATTTACGATGACTAAGCCGGTTGTTGTTTTGGAGAGACGATGAAGGGGTACAATGTTTGCCCTAGTTTTAGTGACTGTGTTATAGACAATTGTAAGAGATTGTATAGGTTGGAGGAAGGAAAGGTTATTGCTTTATATTCTAATGGGGAACATGAATGTAATCGTATTAATGCTATTAGTCTAAGGGAATCTGAGGCAAAAAAATTGGAGAAAATGATAAAATGAACACAATGCAAGAGACACATGTTAGTGATGTGAAAAAAGCGAAAGTTAAGGAGCTCGCTGAATTGTTTAAAAAGAAAACTGTTATGGTTATTTCGGTCAAGGGTTTGCCGTCGGCGCAGTTTCAGGATATTAAGAAGAAGCTTAGGAGTAAGGCTAAGGTGCAGGTTATTAAGAAGAGTTTGATTAATTTTGCTTTGAATGAGAATAAGGTTGAGGCTTTGAATGATTTGATTCCTTATGTTGAGGATTCGACTGCTATGCTTTTTTCGGACGAAGATGCTTTTGTTATTAGTGGGATTTTGGCTAATGAGAAATCGCCGGCTAAGGCTAAGGCTGGGATGATTGCTCCTTTTGATATTGAAGTTAAAGCTGGGCCTACTGAGCTTGTCCCTGGTCCTGACATTTCTGCTTTGAGTGCTGTTGGGCTTGCTCCTAAGGTTGAGAATGGGAAGATTGCAGTTATGAAGGATAAGGTTATTTTGAAGGAAGGTAAGGAAGTTACTGAGGCTGTTGCGAGTATTATGGCTAAGCTTGATATTATTCCGTTTGAAGTTGGGATTGATCCTGTTGCTGCTTTTATGGATGGTAAGGTTTACGCTGACATTGTGATTGATGTTGATGGGGCTGTTGCAGATTTGGAGTATGATTGTGGTAGGGCATTTGCTTTTGCTATTGATTTGGGGATTGTTAATGCGGAAACACTTGATACTATAATTGGGAAGGCTAATGCTGAAGAGGGAATTTTGACTCGAGTTATTACTGGAGAACCTGAGCCTGAAGCTGTTGCTGAGGAAGCACCTGCAGAGGAAGAAAAGAAAGAAGAAGTAAAGGAGGAGAAGCCAGTTGATGCGAGCGCTGGAATGGCTTCGTTGTTCGGATAGATGAATTCTTCAATAAATTTATCTGGAGCATCTCATTGCTTAGATATTCCAGAAGATAAAACTTATACTACAGGAAGTTACCTTGACCGAATTCCTGGCTACAATACAGATAAGCCAAGATCTTCTCCTGGAGCTATTGTTATGACGGATGATGACCTAAAGCATTTTCCTTATCAAATTCAACAAACTAAATTGCAAAATAAGGTTTGTAGAAAATAATACAAAATGGAATACACATATGCTGCTCTTTTGTTGCACAAAGTTGGTAAGGACATCAACGAAGACAATCTGAAAGCTGTTGTTGCTGCTACTGGCGCTTCTGTAGATGAAGCTAAGGTTAAGGTAATGGTTGCTAGTTTGTCTGGCGTAGATATTGCTGATAAGTTGGCGAATGCTAGTGTTGCTGCGGCTCCGGCTGCTGGTGGCGCTGCACCTGCTGGTGATGCACCGAAAGAAGAAGAGAAGAAGGAAGAACCTAAGGTCGAATCGGCTGCTGGTTTGGCTTCGTTGTTCGGATAGATTTAATTTAGGTTAGATTTTGAGATGGCGAGGTCGGAATGGCTTGGCTGTTGGATTCGAAGGATGGGGTCTGTTTAGTTGGACTTGTTCTTCGGAAAGGATGATGGGGTCGTTTTAGTTGTGCGATTGATTATTATTTTGAATGCTTGTTAAACCATTCTTTTGTCATGATTTTTCTTTTAACTTTTTTATGTGATGAAAATTTTATTTCTGCTTTGTCGCAGATGTCTGCGAAATGAATTACTTCTTTCTTTTTTCCGGACTCTTTTAATTTTTTTGCTTCTTTCCATTCTTTTCTCCAAAACTCCTGGACTTTTTCATTATTTTTATAATATTTTTTCAGTTTGTCAAAAACTTTTTTTAATAGCCCTGTGGAATCGTAAACAATTTTGTCATGTTCAAAATAATATAGATATGGATATTTCTCTGTCATCTTTTCCCACTCTTCGATTCCAGCTTCTTCAAAATCTATTTTTATTCCATACCTGGTTTTGTCAAGTAGTTCCCATTTTTTCTTTGAATTATAAATAATCTCGATATCTACATCAGAATCCGGTCTTTCTCTTCCAGAGGCTACGCTCCCAAAAACGACTATCCCTATAACATCTTTTTTGACTTGATACTCTTCTATTATTTCTCTAACTATCTTATGATGAATTTCGCTCATAACGCCTGTACCCCGAATCGAACGGGGATGTCTCGAAAGACCGCGGGTTCGAGCCGCGTGCGATACCATTACGCGATACAGGCTTTTCCTTTTTAGGACGCCCACACCCCGAATCGAACGGGGATACCCCGAAGGGTCTGGTGTTCAAGACCAGTGCGATACCATTACGCGATGTGGGCTTTAGTCCATCATTGCGTAGAAAACTTTTAAGTTTTCGTGTCCGAGCTTCTTTGAAGCGATGGTATGCGATGTGGGCCTAATAATGAATTGAGGTAGAGGTTTTTAAATTTGTTTGATGGATTAATTTTATAAAGAGTAGATGTTATTGCTCGTGATGAAGGGTGTAAAAAAATTGTTGAAAAGAAAAGATGTGGCAATCTTTTTAAGTGTGGGTTTGGTTGTTTTGTTTACGTGGCTTGTGGTAGTCGCGTTTAGTAATATTGATGAAAATATGGGAAATGTAAAAGTAAAACTTGAGACGAATCATGGGGATATTGTGATTGAGTTATATGGGGATATGCCTGTGACTGCTGGGAATTTTAAGGGGCTTACTGAGGCTGGGACTTACGATGGTGTTATTTTTCATAGGATTATTAATGGTTTTATGATTCAGGGCGGGGACCCTACTGGTACTGGAATGGGAGACCCAAAGATTCCTAAGATTGCAGATGAGTTTGTTGCTGGACATAGTAACGTTCGTGGGACTATCTCTATGGCTAATGCTGGACCGAATACGGGGTCGAGTCAGTTTTTTATTAACTTGGTTGACAATAGTAATTTGGATTATGATAAGCAGCCGTTGAGTAGTAAGCATCCGGTGTTTGGTGAGGTTGTCGAGGGCATGGATGTTGTGGATAAGATTGCTGGAGTTGCTGTTGGCGCTCGTGATAAGCCAGTTGAAGATGTTGTGATTTTAAAGGCTGTTGTTCTTTAATTTTTATATAAAAGTATTTATAGTATATGTTGTTATCTTTTGATTATGTTTAACTCTTATAAACATGGCAAGATTTCTCTTGAGAACGCTTTTGTTTTGAATATTGAGTTAAAATTTGAGAGTGTTGATTATGCTAAGAAATTTTATGAGGTGATGTGTGGTAATGTTCCTGATAGGGAAAGGGTGTCCGATTTTGAAACGTCGTATAATTGTGATGGTTATCTTTTACCTTTATCGTTTGGTTCGGATAGCCAGGTTGAACTCGAGGAAATTGCTAGTTGTATTAATGGGGATATCAATGGATTAATTGAGATAGCTTATAATCCTTTTATTTACAAAACATATAATCAATGATTATTTGATTTGTATTGGTTTAAACTCTTCTAGAAATTTTATGGCGTCTTTCATTTTTGTTCTGGATTCTGAATAGAGAGTTATCAAGGGTTCACCCTTTTTGATTTTTTCTAGATGTTTATGAAGGTAAACTCCCGCGGCGATTGTCTCTGGAGTCCCAAGAATTCTACATAATGAATTTATTCCCTTGTTGTCAATTGTTGTTATGTTTCCAGATTTTTGAGCTGGGATTATTTTTTTGAATTTGGCTAATTTCAGTTCTTTTAATTTATTATTAAAATTCTTTTTTCCATTTTGTGCGTTTATTATTTCTTTAAATTTCTCATAGGCCTTTCCTGATTCTAAACTTTCAGTTGCTTTAGTTTTTGCATTCTTTATACCGCAGAGTTTTATGAGTTCGGTTGCTAGATATATTGATTTTTCTTTCAGGTCTTGGGGTCCATTATTTTTGAAGACTTCTATTATATCTAACATTTCTAAAACTGGACCAAATCCATCACCTATTGGTTGGGTTCCGTCGGTGTATATAACTTTCATTTTGAGTTTGAAATGCTTTGCTATTTTATGAAATTTTCTTCCTAGGCGTTTTGCACTTGCTAAATCTTTTACTTTTGCACCGTGTCCATATGGGATATCGATTAGAATATATTTTGCGCCTGTTGCTATTTTTTTAGACATAATTGATGCTAGGAGCTGTGGCTCCACATCTAGATTTAAGAGTCGTTCGACTTGGATTATTTTGTCATCGGAGGGAGCTAACCCTAGAGAGCCACCCCATGCCAAACAGGCACCTTGCTTTTCTATCATTTTGACTATTTTTTTAAGTGATATTTCTACGTTAGCTATTGTCTCTATTACATCAGCTGTTCCTGAGGCTGATGTTATCGCTCGTGATGATGTTTTTGGAAGTTTTATTCCGAGGCTTGCACATATTGCTATTACAATCGGTGTAGTTCTATTTCCCGCAACTCCTCCTATGCAATGTTTATTCGCCACATATTTACCTTTAAATTTTAACCTTGCTCCTGTTTTTACCATTGCTTTCGTTAGATTGATTGTTTCTTTAAACTTCATTCCGTTTAGTTTTTGGGCCGATGTAAAGAATGCGATTTCGGCCTCAGTTAGATTATTATGAACTATCTCTGATACTATGAAACTCAAATCTTTTTCAGAAAGTGTTCCTCCGTTTAGTTTTTTCTTGATTAAAAATGATGCATCGGATATTTCTGAAGCTGAGACTTCTACTATAGATCCGCTTTTGAGCTTGAGTATTCTATTTAACTCATGGGAAATTCCGATTTGATTTTTTTTTACCAATTTGGAGAATATATCCACTATCGCATAAATCTTTTTGCTGTTTGTTATAGCTACTCTATCGTCTACGAAGACGTTCATTTTTGTTGCCACTTCTTCGTTTAGAAATACAACTGGCCTTCCTGCGTGCCAATTGAAATTTTTTGTTTTTAGTTTCACCTTTTCCTTCCTATTTATTGAATAAATCTTTTAGTTTACCTTGTCGGTAAAATTCTATTATGATTAGTGTATATGCGATAATTAGTGGGCCTAGGACGAGACCGGCTATTCCGAAGAATAGGAATCCTCCGATTGTTCCGATTAGACTTAATGCGATTGGGAGTGTAGATCTTCTTGAGAGGAGATATGGTCGTAGGAGATTGTCTATTGATGAGACGAAGAGTGCTCCATAGAGAAGAAGGAAAACTCCTGCGAAAGTTTGTCCTGATACTAGAAGATATATCGAGGTTGGAAGCCATATTAACCACGATCCTAGGATTGGAATTATTGATAAAAGTGATGCCATAAAGGTTAAAACTAGTGCGTTTGGTACACCCAAGAAAAAGAGTCCTGCCCCTAACGCTAGACCTTGTGTTATTCCGATAAGAACTTGTCCGAATACTATTGCGTTTGTTATTCCTCGGAACTCTTGTAATAGTCTTGTTTCTGTTGGTTTGGAAAATGGTGAAAGTGATCTTATATAGGTCCCTAGATTTTCTGCATCTCGTGTTGCGAAATAGAATGTGAACAGGAATACTGCGAATTGGAATGCTAGAGATGGAAGATTTAGTAGGAGGTTCTTAAATTGGACTAGGAATGTTGTGAAGAATTGTCCGATGATGTTATCTAGATTTATTGCTATAGTAGAGGCTATGTTACCTTTTATGAAAATTTGAACTACTTCTGTGAGATTTAGGTTTTGTATCATAACTGATATCTCGAATGCCTGACTGACTATTGCTGGTACAAAATATATTGTTGGAATTAAAACTATTAATATGAGTCCGGCTATTATTATGAACGCTGCGATGTTTTGGTTTTTGACTATCTTATTGAGGAACCTATAGATTGGGCCGAAGATGTATGCGAAGAGGAGTCCGAAAATTATTGGCATGATAATTGGTTTTAAGATTAGAAAGGTTAGTGCAAAAATTGCTAGGATTAGAACTGATGCCACTACTCTTTTTATGCCTCCGGATTCTGCCATATTATTATATGATTGCCGGACTTATAAAGTTTGGGAAAACTTATAAAGAGAAATTCTTTTTAGGTGGGATGATTATAAAAAAAATCTTTGATGGTGATTTTGACGAGGGTGTGCATGTTGCTTTTTTGAAATTTGGACGAGGGGTTTATCGTAATAAATATTTGATTGAGGGGAAACGGCAGGCGAAGAATTGGGCGGTGAAGACTGGAGCTGAGTATGCGAATTTTTTGGTTAGGCGATGTTTGGAGAGGGTTGGTGGATCGGTGAAGGTTACGGGAGTGATTGTTTCTACTTTGGATCTGCGAGATGAGATTAAGTTTGAGTTGAAGAAGGTTGGTAATTTTCAGGGAGTGCGGAAGCATGTTGTGGATTGTGAGATTGAGGGTGAGGAGATTTTTGCTTTGATGGATAAGTATCCTAAGGCGTTTTTTGCTTTGAGTTTCAAGGGAGATGATTTTGTTTTGAAGATTAAACCTAAGGCTCCTGCGAGCGGGAAACCTGGGAAAGAAAAAGGGGATGGGCCTAAGGCTGATTTTTGTACTTTGAAAACTTTGGATGAAGGTATTTTGAAGGAGTTGTTTTTTGATATTGTGAAGTTTGAGAATGTGAGAATTGCGCATGAGATTGATGTGACTGATATTGTTTATCCTGCTGATATAGAGAGTTTGAAGCCGGCTGAGATTCGGGAGATGGCTAAGAGGAAGGGTGTTTTGAAGAGGGTTGTGGATGTTGATGGGGACATGAGAGAGAGTTCGGCTGAGTTTGTTGCTTAATTTTTATTCTTGCTTGTAATTTCGTTGTGATAATTCTCTCACGTACATCTGTACGCTTTAAAAATTCTAACTTAGAAATTACGGTGCAATAATCAAAATTGGTTATCGGAAACTTTATATAGTTACTATTCAATAGTAACATATGGTAAATGATAATATTCGTCTCATTGAAGACGAAGAGTCTAAAAGAAAATTAGCTGAAATGTATTCTTTATTTTATAGGGAAACTGAAGCTGATGGAGATTTTTGTTTGGATGACAAAGAAGCTATTGACACTATGGTATCCTCTATTGGAAATTCTCAAAACAAGTGGGGGTACTTTGTGGATAATTCCCGTGGTGACCCTGTTGGATTTATTTTATGTCATAGGTATACTAATGCGGCCTCAAGTTATATTAAACCTGGAGATGTTGAGATTGAATCTTTTGTAGAGAGAGGGGAAAGGGGGAAGGGACTTGGAAAATTATTGAAGAATGCTGCTACTGATTCTATTGCGGAAATGGCAAAGGGTCCAGCTAGAGTTCTTTCTTTTGTTGAATCTACTAATGAGACAAATTTAGCAGTACTTAGGAAAACTGGGTTTTCCGAAATAAAAGGTTCTGGATATACTGGAGATCCTGGTAGAATGTATTCTATTTATGCTAGAGATATCGACTGAGAAGATTTATATATGTTGTATTGTTTCGTTTGTTATGAGAGTTGATTGGTTGGCTATTAGTGGTATTGTTATTGTTTTGCTTTTGCTTGGTGGTTTTCTTTGGGGGCTTCCGAATTATAAGGTTTATGCTCGAGAGTTGAATGGGAAAGCGCAGTTGAAGGAGGCTGAGTGGAATAAACAGATTGCTATTGAGGAGGCTGCGGCGTTGAAGGAGTCGGCAAAGTTGATAGCGGAGGCTGAGGTGATTCGGGCGCAGGGGATTGCTGATGCGAATGAGATTATTGCGGGATCTATTACGGATGAATATATTAGATATAAGTTTGTTGAGGGATTGAATGATGGGAATACGGAAGTGATTTATGTACCGACTGAGGCTAACTTGCCTATTTTGGAAGCACGTGGTTGAACTTGATTATAATAATTTTTATAAAGCTTATTGGAACTTGATTGCTATGAATAGTAACCCTTATTTCAGGATTGTTAGAGATTCGAATTCTGGTAAATATCTTGCGGAAGTTCATCGTGATGTCGCTAATTCTGATGACCAACCTAATATTACTCCTTTTGGTATTGAGAATATAATTTCTATTGGTGACCCTAAGGAAGTTAATTTATTTGAACAAAGTGGTTTATGTGATGGGTTGAGAGAACTTTATCCTGTTGTAGAGAAAAATGGAAAGGTTGCTAATGCTTTTACTGACTTGAATTTTGAAGGAAGTCGTTTTGTTCAGTTTTACAATATTCCTAGTAAGTGATGTTATCTTTGAACCAATCTAGTTTGTCATATTTGTGCAATGTTTTAATATAACATTCAGCTTTTTGAGCTTCGGATCTGTTTTTGCATTCTTTCGACCTGAGAAGTTTTCTGAATCTTTTTTGTCTGACATATTTTGAGCCTTTACCTTCGGCGTGAGTTTTCATTCTTTTGTCTAGGTCAACTGTAACTCCTGTGTAAAATGAGCCGTCTTGGCATTCTAAGATATAAACGAACCAAGGTTTTTCTTCCATGATTATTCGTTAAGGTTTTTTTGTTTAGCGCAGGCGGCGCAGAGTAGGGTTGTGTCTTCGAGGCTCATATAGTATCTATTTCCGCCTTCGAGAATATCGTTGAATTTTTCCCAGCCTTTTTCTATTGTTAGTTTTCCTGCTATAACTTTTTCGGGAACTTTTGCGGCTTTTTCTAGGAGATCGGTTCGAACCTTGAACATCTTATGATGATAAAGGTTCGGTTTTGCGGCTCTGGATATTTTTTTTGAACAGTTGAAGCATTTTTCTTGTGTCATTAGGAGTTCTTGTTCTCGTATTGCCCATTGGAGTTGGAAATCTGCGTCTTGGATTAGGTGTTTGAAATTTCCGATTCCGCCTAGTCTTTTGAATGTTAGAGTTATCTCTTCTTCGGGAGTTACGATGATCTCTCCTATTTTTTTGGAGTACCTCCATATTGGGTATCTTCTTTCTTTTCGTGGAGTGATTGTTAATTTGCCTATTCTGTAGCCTTTGTATCCTGGTTTTATCTTGCCTATTATTTTATCTTTTTTTCTTCGCACTGCTTTTTTCTTTCTTTCTGTTGCTTTTCTTTTGGCTGTTCTCTCTTTTTTGGGAACGTAGCCTTTTTCGCCTGGAAGAAGTTCTGGGGTTTTTATTGCCATGATTATGTAACGGAAAATTGGTTTTTAAGAGTTACTGGTTGTGGTGTGGGATATATATGTTGGGGTGGCATGATGTTTATAATATATACTGTGTTTATTCGGTTATGAATTTAGAGAGGTACTGGTCGGAGAAGAGGAATGATTCTTTAAGTAGGAAAACTTTTGTTGAGGAAAAAGGTGTGAAGAAATATTTGTTGGCGAATTTTTCTGGGACTGCGCAGAGTATTGATATTGGGAAATCAGCTTATACTGTTGGAGATTTTTATAGAACTAAAGATAATTTGAAAGCTGACCCTAATGATCCTGGAGCTTTAGAGAGAGCTGTTAAGGAGCAGTTTGATATGCCGCAATGGGCTTCGGTTGCTTTGAATAGATCTTTGGCTGAGACCAATATGACTTTCATGCCGCAGACTAAAACTTGTAATGTTTATTGTCCGTGGTGTTTCGTTGATGATTTTAATAAGAATGGAGAGAAAGGTGCAGGTGAGTATTTTTCGGTTAGTGAGGGGATTGATGCCTTGGAAGAACTTAGGAAAGATAAAACTATTCATGTTATGAGGCGTTCTGGTGGAGAGCCGCTTCTTCTTCCGTGGCAGTGGACTGAGAATCTTAGAGAGTTAGATAAGAGAGGGCTTTCTAAGGAGGTGTATTTTCAAGGGGAAACTAATTTGATGACTGGTCATTTTATTGATCATTTGCAGAGTGAAGGAAGGTTAGATAAGAATTTTTGGAATGAGGTTGCGGCTTATGATAATTTTGGGGTTTTATGTTCTTTTAAGGGAACCGATGCAGAGAGTCATCTTGGAGCTATTGGATTTTCTAATAAGAAATTTAGTTTTTTAGAGGAGGAGAGGTGGCACACTTTTGATAGTATGGTTAAGGCTGGTGTTGATGCTTACCCCTTTGTTTACGATCCTAATCCTGCGAGCTTGAAGGGTTTTCTTGAGAAGGGAATGGGGAAATATGGTCCTGATTTTGCTTCTAAGACTTGGGTTTTCCCGTTGAAGATGTATGGACCTGAGAAGATAAGGTTGGAACGAAAGGGTATTAGTAAGGCGGATCTTCAGGCGAGGCTTGATGAGGATTTTCGGATTTCGGATGATATGATGCATGAGCTTGTTCCGAAGATGACGGGACATGAGTATAAGGCCGTTCCTCGAACTGATGTTCAGCTTAAGGTTGCTTAGTTTTCTAGTACGAAAGGATTTTATAGTTTAATGTCGTCAGTATTTTATGAAAGGTGTTTGGTTGAAGGAGGTGGCTAGAGACTTGGTTGCTTTGGGTAGTGTTCCGTTTTTTGTTTTGGTTTTGGTTCGGGTTTGGATGTTGAATAACCCTGTTTATTTTTTGCAGTTCGTTACAAGTGGTGTCGTTTTTGGTTTGATGTTTTTGTGGATTCGGCAAGATGTTTATGCTGGACTTGGTTTGATTGTTTTGGTTTTTACTTCGCTTTATTATGGGGATTTTTTGTATGTTGTTTTTGGGAGTGTGGCTTATTGTTTGTTGGTGGTGTCGCTTTTTTATTTGGAGAAGGATTGGAGGAAGATCCTTTTCGGGGTTGTTGTTGGGGGAATCTCGATTGCCATAAGCTTTATATACCCTAATCTATGATTAATTTTAGTTCCATCCAAAACTTGAATGTTTGGGTGATGAGATTTGTGATTGGTTGGTCACGGTTTTTGCTCCGGTGCTACGGGGGAAAGATCAAGTAGCGAAAACTACTGCTGAGAAGAACACTGGCTTGAAATAGTTAAGTTCTCTCGAGGAAACAATACAGATGACAGATAATAACGGAATACATAGTGGAAGCTTGCAATTTTACCCGCGGGTTCGTGCGAAGAAGATTATACCTAGTGTGAATTGGAGGCCACTCGATAAGGAAGGTGTTGGATTTATGGGCTTTGTTGGATATAAGGTTGGGATGATTTCTGTTTGGGCAAAGGATAATGGTGCGGATTCGATGACTAAAGGAAAGAAGGTTGTTGTTCCGGCTACTGTTTTGGAGTGTCCTGCTATGAGGATTTATTCTGTTCGGTTCTATAAAGATGGGAAGGTGGCTAAGGATGTTGTTGTTTCTAACGATAAGAGTTTGAAAAGATCAGTTAAGGTTGGTAAGTCTGTTGGAAAGATAGATGATGCTCAGGAGTTTGATGATGTGAGGGTTGTGATGTCTAGTGGTGTTGATAAGACTGGGATTGGGAAGAAGAAGTTGGATTTGATTGAGGTTGGTGTTTCTGGGGATAAGGATGCGAAGTTGGCTTTCATTAAGGAGAATGTTGGGAAGGATATTTCGGTTGGCGATGTTTTTTCGGATGGGTTGGTTGATGTGAGAGGAGTTACTAAGGGGTATGGGACCAGTGGTCCGGTTAAGAGATTTGGTATTGCATTGAAGGATCATAAGAGCGAGAAGGGTCAACGTAGACCTGGATCTTTGGCTCCTTGGCATCCTGCTAGGGTTACATTTAGAGCACCTCAGGCTGGACAACATGGTTATTTTAGTAGGGTTTCTTATAATAGTATGATACTGAAAATAGGATCAGTTGGGAGTGGGGAAGATGGTATTAATCGGAAGGGTGGGTTTAAGAATTATGGGAAGGTGAAGAATGATTATTTGATTTTGAAGGGCTCTGTTCATGGGCCTGCGAAGAGAGGAATTTTTGTTACTACGGCTTTGCGGCCTACTAAATATACTGCTAAGCAGAAGTTTGAGGTGCTGGAGTTGCGATGAAAGCTAAACTTTATGATAAGAGCGGGAAGGTTAAGGGGGATATTGTTTTGCCTAAGTGTTTTAGTTCTAGGATTCGGGCGGATATTTTGCTGAAGGTTTTTGAGACACAGAAGGGGAGTTTTGCTCAGGCTTATGGTGCGAAGGAAGGGGCTGGTGCTCAGTATTCGGCTTCGGGGATTTCGAAGAAGAAGAGGCATGATTGGAAGGCAACTTATGGTAAGGGGATTTCTAGAGTTCCGAGGAAGATTATGTCACGGCATGGTTCTAGTTTTAATTGGATTGGTGCGACTATTGCGTCGACTCGTGGTGGACGAAGGCCGCATGCTCCGAGGGCGGGGAAGAATTTATTCAAGAAAATTAATAAGAAGGAGTTACTTCTTGCTTTCAGGTCGGCTTTGGTTGGAACTTTTGACGCTTTGTCTTTGAAGAATAAGTTTGGTCGGGATATGAATGTTGGTGGTGTTTTTACTAGGGAAATTTTGGATATTAAGACTAAGGATTTTCTGAAAGCTATGGAGGCTGTATTTGGTGATTCGTTTGGTTCGGTTATTAAGAAGAAAAGTATTCGAGCTGGGATTGGGAAGATGAGAGGTCGGAAGTATAAGTCTAATGCTGGGATGATGTTTGTTGTTGGGGATGAGGAATCGATGAAGCGGAAGGGGATTGAGGTTGTTCATGTTGGAGAATTGTGTGTTAAGGATTTAGCACCTAATGGTGTTGCTGGTCGATTGGTTTGTTATACGGAAAAGGCTATTGAAGAAATTGGAGGACGGTTTGGATAATGGCAAATTTTCGAAATTCTAATTTTCCTGACATCCCTTGTCCTCAAGCTTTAGAACCATGTTTCAATAAAGATGATATGTGTTCTGGTAAAATTTTCCATATTCGTCATTTGGGTAAATATGTTGCTAAAATGGAATCTAATAGTGCTGATTACAAGGAATGTGTTTTATCTACTGCTTATAATAATATTATTAATAGAAAGGATTTGAATTGTTTCTTGGAGGGTAAAGATGAGTAAGACGATAATTTTGGAAAAAATAAAATCTACTGAAAAGATTGTTAGACAAATTGAAGTTGACAATGTTTTGGTTTTTGTTGTTGACAGAGCTATTGATAAGCCTTCTATAAAGGCGGAAGTTGAGGAATTGTTTGATGTTAAGGTTGCTAAAGTTCGGACACATACTATGAAGAATAAGAAATTAGCTTATGTTAAATTAAAGGAGGATTACCCGGCTGTTGACGTTGCGACTAAGCTTGGGATGATGTAATGGGTAAGAGAATTATACAGCAGAGACGAGGACGTGGTGGGCATACTTATAAGACTCGGGAGAAAGCTGGAAAGATTAGGGTTGGTTATTTGTTTGATTTGGCTGGTGAATTTAAGTGCGTGAGTTTGACTTCGAGTGTTGGGCATTCGGTTCCTATTGCTAAGTTTATGAATAAAGAAGGAATCTCGTTTTCTAATTTTGCTGTTGATTTGCTTTATGTTGGACAGACTATTAAGATTGGCGGAAATAATTTTGGGGATATTGCTAAGATTGGGGATTTGAAGAATGGTAGTGAGATTTTTAATATTGAGCATAATCCTGGAGACGGTGGGAAATTTGTTCGGAGTGGTGGGAATGCTGGGGTTGTTATGGCAAAGGAAGGAGATGTTGTGAAAGTTATGATGCCGTCGAAGAGGATTAAGAAGTTTAAAGTTAATGCACGAGTTACTGTTGGTCGGGCTGCTGGAGATGGGCGAGTTAGTAAGCCGATTTTAAAAGCTGGTAAGAAGTTTTTTATAATGAAGAAGAAGTCTAAGTTGTGGCCTAGGGTTTCTCCGGTTAAGATGAATGCGATTGACCATCCGTTTGGTAGTGGTCGAGGTAAGCGAATTAAGAGTAAGATTGCGAAGAGAAATGCGTCGCCGGGTAAGAAGGTTGGACACATTAGGCCGGCTAGGACAGGGAGGAAGAAAAGATAATGGCAGAAATATTAGCAAAGAAAAGTAAGGATAAGTTTTTCCGAGGGAAGAATGTTGAGGAGTTGAAAGCGTTTCCTACTAGGGAGTTTGCGAAGTTGGTTAGGTCTCGAGAGAGGCGGACGATTATGAGAAATTATGATGTTATTGAGGCTTTTGTTAAGAGGATGGATGATAAGATTGCTAATGGGAAGATGATGAAGACGCATAATAGGACGATTGTTATTGTGCCGAGAATGGTTGGTAAGAGGATTGGAGTTTATAACGGGAAGGAATTTTTGAAAGTTGATATTACTCATGAAATGCTTGGGCATCGGTTGGGTGAATTTTCTATGACTAGAAAGATAGCTAAACATACATCGCTTGGAAAGAAGAAATAATGGTAGACGAGAAGAAAAGTAAAGTTGAAAAAGAAATCAAGGAAGAGATAATTGAGACTAAGGTTGAGGATGTTAAGGTGGCATCCGCTGATGCGGACAAGGTCGACACAGAGAAAGTTGAGACTAAGAAGGTTGAAACTAAGCCGAAGAAAAAGGTTGAGGTTAAGATTTATGATAAGGCTGTGGCTAATGGGTTTGGTTTGAAGATTTCGCCTAAGCAGTGTAAATATACTTGTCGTGTTATTCGGGGGAAGTCTCCTGAGGCTGCGGTTGCTCGTTTGCAGGCTGTTATCGATGAGAAGAGGCCTGTTCCTATGGCTGGTTTGGAAGTTGGGCACAAGAAAGGGAAGGGGTTGGCTGGTGGTAAGTGGCCTAAGAATGCATGTAGAGGAATTATGGAAATAGTTAAGCAGGCTGGTGCTAATGCTGTTGTTTTGGGAATTGAGAATCCTTGTGTTGCTATTGCTCGAAGTGATAGAGCGTCTGCTCCATATAGGAAGGCTGGACGGAAGGCTAAGAGGACTAATCTTTATATTGAGATTCGGGATAAAACTAAAATGATGAGGAAGAAGAAATAATATGGAAGAGAAAGAGTTTGTTGGTGTTAGGAAAGATGAGTATAATGTTAAGCAGTTTGTGAAGCGGATGTTTGGAAAGGGAAAGGTTTCGAGGGTGACGATTGAGTATACACCTGTTGGAGAAAGGATTATTGTTGCTACGCATAAGCCTGGTTGGATTATTGGTAGGAAGGGTGAGAAGATTAACGAGTTGACTGAGGTTTTGAAGAGGCGATTTAAGATGGAGAACCCGCATGTTGATATCGAGGAAATTATGAAACCTGAATTTGATGCGCAGTTGGTTGCTGATGATATTGCTTTGACGCTTGAGAGATTTGGTGCTCAGAAGTATAAGGCTTCTAGTTATCGTGCTCTTGGTAGGATTAAGAATGGTGGAGCTCTTGGTGCTGAATTGGTTGTTTCAGGGAAGTTGCCTAGTGATAGAGCTCGAGTTTGGAGGTTTGCGTTTGGTTATTTGAAGAAGACTGGGGATGCTGCTAAGTTGGTTGATAGGGCTGAGGCGATTGCAAACACTAAACAAGGTGTTGTTGGGATTAAGGTTGCGATTTTGTCTCCTGGTGTTAAGATGCCTGATCAGATTGTTGTTGATGAGGAACTACTTGAGGCTGTTCGGAAGAATGCTACGTTTGAGGAAGTTGAGGAGACAGTTAAGAAGAAGGCTAAACGGAGGAAGAAAAAATGAATGATGTTTATGATGCAATGCTGATAGATGCTAATGCAATGAGTGGGGAAGCTAGGAGTAATTATATTGCTAAGGATCTAAGTCAGAGAATTACTAATGTCGCTTCGAACATCAAGAGAATTGGATCTGGTTCCGCTGATTTTGTTTCAGAAGGTGGAAGAGGAATTGTGATTTCAAAAACAAAGAATAACCTTGTTGCTTTAGGTGAGGATTTGGGACAAACTCATCCTACTGTTGAAGCATTACATACTTATTATTCTGAGGCATTTGGATTTAGGTTATCAGAAGGTGGGAAAAACTTTTTGGGTAGGATAGTTGAAGGAGGAAATAGATAATGGAAAAACTTTATGATATCTGTTCGAATGGAGCTAAGAGTATTGGATGTGATGGTTTTGATACTAGTATTGTTGGGAAATTTGAAGATACTTTTGAAAGTGTAATTGATAATATTATTTGGCTTGGTTTTTTTAATAAAAGTAGTATTTCTGAAACCTGTCAAGAGGATGCAGAAAGGGGATTGATAAAATTAGCTAGGGTTCCTTATTTTGCTAATGCTGTGACTAAGTTAAATACTGTATATGTTGAGGCTCGTGATAGTGGTTTTAATGCTAAGGCTAAGGTAAATTTATATGAGAAATTTAGGGAGATGATTGAAAATGAGTAATGATAAAAAAATGTTAAGTGAGAAGGATATTGCGAAGAAGATTAAGGATTTGAAGATTGAGTTATTGAAGAGTCCGACGAAGAGGGGAAGGGTTAAAAAGGAAATTGCTCGACTTTTAACTATGGCTAATTTGAATAGTGAAGCTAAATCGGAGGGTAACAAGAAGTAAGTGGAAATTTGTCCTAAGTGTGGTTTGCCCGAGGCTGCCTGTGTTTGTGGTGAGATTGCCAAGACGCAGCAGAATATCGAGGTGCGAACTGAGAAGAGACGCTTTGGAAAAGTTAACACAATAATTTCAGGATTCGACGACGGAGTTGACATTAAGGCCATCGCAAAAAAGCTCAAGGCAAAGCGAGCATGTGGGGGAACAATGAAAAACAAACAAGTCGAATTACAAGGAAATCATAAAGGCTTCATAAAACCAATTTTGGTTGCGGAAGGATTTAATGAGGAGATGATTAAAGATTAAAATGGTAAAAAAAACAGAAAAGAAAATAATGGCAAAAGAAAAAACACAAGGGACAGGAAAAGTAAAGAAGGTAGTTGAGACAGCGATTGCTTGTAAGGATAGACTTTGTCCTAAACATGGTGACCGGAAGTTGAAGATGAGGGGTCGTGTTTTTCAGGGTGAGGTTATTAGGGTTTTGCCTGGACGAGTTACTATTCAGTTTGAGCGTATGATTAAGTTGCCTAAGTATGAAAGATATGAGAAGAGGAAGACTAAGGTTCATGCTAGGTTGCCGGATTGTATGAGTGGGGATGTTGTGGTTGGGGATTTGATTGAGATTGCTGAGACTAGGCCGATTTCTAAGATGATTCATTTTGTTGTTGCTAAAGTAATTAAAGTTAAGGAGAAGAAAGAATGAAAGCTGTGAGTGCTAGGGCGACTAAGAGTTTGAATATTGGGAGTTTGCTTGAGGCTTGTGATAATTCGGGTGCTCGGATTTGTAGGATTGTTGGAGTTAAGGGGAGTAAGACCAGTAAGGGTCGAATGACTTATGCTAAGATTGCGGACCAGGTTAAGGTTTCGGTTCGGAAGGGGGATCCAAAGATGAAGGGTGAGATTTTTGATGCGGTTCTTGTGAGGCAAAGGAAGCCTTGGCTGAGGAATACTGGGGAGAGAGTTTGTTTTGCGGATAATGCTGTTGTTCTACTTAAAGATGAGAAGGGGAATCCTAAGGGAACGCAGGTTAAGGGAATGGTTGCTCGTGAAGTTCAGGAGCGGTGGAAAGAGATTGCTAAGATTGCGGGGGGAGTTTATTAATGAAATCAGAATTTAACAAGTCTTGGAATTCAAGTGTTCAGCCACGGAAGCAGGTTAAGTTTAGGGCTAACGCGCCTAATCATATTAAGCGGAAATTTATGGGATGCCCGTTGGATAAGGAGCTTAAGACTAAGTATGGTCGGAGGAATATTGAGGTTCGGAAGGGAGATGAAGTTAAGGTTATGAGGGGCAAGTTTAAAGGGAAGCAGGGGAAGGTTGGAGATGTTGATGTTAAGAATACTCGGTTGCAGATTGATGGTATTCAGAGAGTTAAGAAGATGGGTGGAGAGAAGATGATTACGTGGTTTCATCCGAGTAAGGTTAAGATTATTATTTTGAATATGGATGATAACCGGAGACTTAAGACTTCTGGAATGGTTGAGATTAAGGAAACTAAAAATATAGAGAAGAAAAATATAGAGAAGCGGAGAGTTAAAAGAGTCAGTAAGGAAAAGGTAGAAAAATTTAAGAAAACTATTAAGGAGGATAAAAAGTAAAATGGCTCATATTAAGAAAACCGTAATGCCTAAAAGTTGGCCGGTTCCGCGTAAAGGTAAGAGGAAGAGATTTGTGGCTGTGCCTAGTCATGGGACGAGTAAGGGGATTAGTTTGTTGTTTTTAATTAGAGATGTTTTGGGAATTGCTCAGACCCGGAAGGAGGTTAGGCATATGACGCTTAATGGTATGGTTAAGATTAATAATAAGATTCGGCATGACGAGAATTTTCCGGTTAATGTTTTGGATGTTTTGAATTTGAGTGTTGATAAGGAGAATAGGTTTTATCGTTTGGAGATTGTGAACAAGAAGTTTAGTTTGGTTATGATTGATGCTAAGGAGGCTGATTCTAAGATTGTTAAGATTGTTGGGAAGAAGATATTGAGTGGTGGTAAGGTTCAGATGAATTTAAGGGATGGTCAGAATTTTTTGAATGCGACTAAGTTTAGTGTTGGGGATTCGGTTGTTTTGGACACTAAGAAAGATGTTGTTTCAAAGGTTTTGAGTTTGAAGAAGGGTGCGAAGGTTGAGGTTATCGGTGGGAAGCATGCCGGTGAGAAAGGCGAGTTGGTTGGATTTGAGGATTTGGTTCGAGGTCGGAATTATCAAATTAAATTGGAAGATAAGATTGTGAGTTTGCCTTACAAGACTATTTTGGTTGTTGGATAATGGATAAATATGGTGGAAGGGATATGAGAGATAGTGAACTTACTAGGTTTAAATTAGCTGCTGGACTTGCAGATATGAATAATGATATTGAAAATTCAAACTTTAAGAAGTTTGTAGTTGATGCTTCTTCCTATATTCAAGTTCTTGATGATGCCAAAAAACTTAATATTAATAGTGTACTTCATGAGAAACGATTTAACGAATACATTTCTGAAATGGGGGTTTGTTTAGTATGAATAAAGAGAATTTAATGAGGGAGATTAAGTTGGAGAAGGTTGTTTTGAATATTGGTGGTGTTGCTGAAAAGTTAGATAAGGGTGAAATTTTGTTGAAGGAAATTTCTGGTAAGAAGCCGATTAAAGTTAAAGCTGTGAAGAGAATTCCAACTTGGAATGTTAGGCCTGGTTTGGAAGTTGGTGTTAAGGTTACGCTTCGAGGAGAGGATGCTTTGAAAATGGTTAAGAAGCTGTTGCCTGCGATTGATAACACCTTGAAAGAAAAGCAGATTCAGAACAATTGTTTTAGTTTTGGGATTCATGAGTATATTGAGATTCCGGGTGTTGAGTATATTCGAGAAGTTGGTATTATGGGCTTCGAGGTGACTGTTGTTTTTAGTCGGGCTGGTAAGGCTGTTGAAAAGAAAAAGGTTAAAAGGGGAAAATCGCGTAGGTTGGTTGTTAGTCGGGAAGAGATTGAGAATTATTTGGTGAGTAATTTTAAGACTGAGATTTTGAGGAAGAAGAAAAGGATTATGGAGGACGAAAATGACAGCGAGTGATTGGAGAAAGATAACTAGGCAATTGAGAGTTAAGCCAGCTGTGCTTAAGAAATTTTTGAAGCATAATAAACCTAAGGCTAGGACTATGGGAGTTGCTGCGTTTAAGTGTGAAGTTTGTGGTCGTCATGGTGGAAGGGTTTCGAGTTATAATCTAAATTTATGCAGGCACTGTTTTCGGGAGCTTGCGGTTGAGTTGGGGTTCAAGAAGTACTCATGAAAAAAATAAATTTTTTCCATAGTTGGGAGTTGGGAGTTGGGAGTTGGGAGTATTCCACACAAAACCAGAGAGTCTTCGACTCCCGTGATTTCGCATGGACACTTGGGAGGAACTTACTATGAGTCAGGATATTGTTGCGGATGGATTGAATCAGATTATGAATGCTAAGCGTATTCAGAAGCAGGAGCTTGTGATAAAGCGGTATTCTAAGGTTTTGCTTGCTTTGTTTGAGATGATGAAAGAGCGAGGGCATATTGATTTTAGTGTTGATGCTGAGGCTAAGACTGTTAGTGTTAAGATTGTGAAGTTGAATGAGTGCCGAGCTGTGAAGCCGAGGTATTATGTTGGTGCTGGAGATGTTGATAAGTATTTGAGGCGATTTTTGCCGTCGAGGAATTTTGGAACTTTGGTTATTTCTACCAATAAGGGAATGTTGGATCATAAGGAAGCTTTGAAGGAAAATGTTGGAGGGAGCGTTGTTGCTTATTTTTATTAGGATGAATAAAGATTTAGAAAGAGTTGTTGAAATTGCGGATGGAGTTGAGGTTTCTGTTAATGGTAGGGAGTTTGTTGTTAAGGGAAATGGTAATGAGTTGAAGCGGGAGTTTGAAATTGGTAAGATTAAGGCTGAGGTTAAAGATGGTAAGGTTTTTTTGGTTGCTAAGGGGGCTACGAAGAGGGAGGCTAAGATGATGGGGACGATTTGGGCGCACTTGAAGAATATGGTTAAGGGTGTTGGTGAGGATTTTGTTTATGAGTTGGAAGTTTGTAATGTGCATTTTCCTATGAATGTTAAGGCTGAGGGTAAGAAAATTATAATTAAGAGTTTCTTGGGTGAGACTACTGTTCGTGAGGCTGCTGTAATGGATGGTGTTAAGGTTGATATTAAGGGTAGTAAGATTACTGTGACTGGCAGTGATATTGAGGCTGCTGGGCAGACTGCGGCTAATTTGGAGAAGGCTACTCGGTTGACTGGAAGGGATAGACGAATTTTTCAGGATGGGATATTTGTAACTAAAAAACCATATAGGACTATCTGATGAAATTAAAAATTTCATCAGTGGTGGTCGGTGGTCGGTGGTCGGTGGTCGGGTTGACTTGGGCAACTGGATATTGTGTTGGAGGATTAAAATAAAATGGTTGAAGAGAAAAAGAAAACTACTATTGCTAGGAAGAAGCCGAAGTTTTTGCGGACTGATTGGCATAAGAAGATTAGGCTTGGGCGTGGTGTCAAGAAGAATCAGAAATGGCATGGGGCTAAGGGTCGGCAGAATAAGTTTAGACTGGGTCGAAAGGGACGAGGGCAGAGACCGAAAGTTGGATGGGGAGCTGAGAATGATACTAAGGGATTTGTTGGTGGAGTTGAAACTGTTCGGGTTGAGAATTTGAGGGAACTTGAAGCTGTTAAGAAGAATCAAGGTGTTATTGTGGGACGAGTTGGGGCCAGGAAGAGGATTAGTATTTTGGAGAAGGCTAAGGAGATGGGATTGAGGATATTAAATAGGTATAAGGAGAAGAACGATGCAGTTAGCTAAGAAAAAGGATCTTGCGGCGAAGGTTTTGAAAGTTGGAAAGGGAAGGATTGTTTTTGCTGCGGGAAGGTTGCCTGAGATTAAGGAAGCGATTAGTAGGATGGATATTTTGGACTTACATAAGAGTGGTGCTATTTCTATTCGGGAAGTTAAGGGAAGGACTAAAATTGTTAAGCGGAAGAATCGGAGGAGAGTTGGGAAGATTAAGAAGAATGTTAATACAAGGAAGGCTGAATATGTTATTATCACTCGGAAGCTTCGGGCTTTCGTTAGAGGAGCTTTTAGGATTGGGAAGATTGATGCTGAGGAGAAGCAAGAGATTAGGAAGCAGATTCGGGCTCGGAAGTTTAAGAGCAAAAGACAGTTAAAGGAGCATTTGGAGAATAAATAATATGGAAAATAGTTATACAATCGGAAAACTAGTTGGAGAAATTAGGAAATATGCAAGGGATCATTATGCTGCCATGGAATTTGATGATATTGATGGAGCTATTGATGCGTCTAACAAATTTGCTGTTGTTGCTCATACAATTAAGGAACGTACAAATATTCCTGTTTGTCGTAGTATTATTGACAATAGACTTGTTAATATGTCTAATGCTATTGGAGAAGTTATAATTAAAAAAACGATGAGTTTGGGGGATTTGGAACATGGGGCTTAGGACACAGAAGCGTAGGAGAAGAGAAAATAAAACAGATTATAAGGCTCGTCGGATTATGTTGACATCGGGTTTGCCTAGGATTGTTGTTAGGAGGACGAATAAATATTTTGTTTTGCAGGCTGTTGAATCTGTTGAGGCTCAGGATAAGGTTATTGCTACTATGACTTCTAAGGAGCTTTTGAAGAATGGATGGGATGAGAAGAAGGCTGGGAGCTTGAAGGGTATTAGTGCTGGATACTTGATTGGGATATTGATGGCGAAGAAGCTTGGTAAAAAGAAATATATTGTTGATTTAGGAATGGCTCGGACTGAGAAGGGTGGGAGAGTTTTTGCTGTTATTGCGGGTTTGATTGAGGGTGGTTTGGATGTTGCTGCTAATGATAAGGTGTTTCCGTCGGAAGATCGATTGATGGGTGAGCATGCTGGTTTGAAAGACATGGTTGAAAAAGTTCACCGCTCGGTGTACCCCGAATCTCGGAGTATTGGGGCAAAAGGAGGGTTGAAATAATGGTGAATGAAGCGGAGAAGCAGTTGAAGGAAATGGAGGCTGCTGTAGAAGCTAAGGAGAAGGTTAAGGATGAAAAAGTTTCCAAGGAGTTTGATGCAAAGGCTAAAGTTGAAGAGAGACGAGGAGGACCAAGAGGAAAGTTTGGACCGAGAGAAAGTTGGGATGAAAGAGCTGCTCGGGAACATAAGGAAAAGTTGGAGAGATGGGTTCCTAAAACTGAATTGGGTAGGGCTGTTAGATCTGGAAAGGTGACTGATATCGATGTTGTTTTGAGTGAAGGTCGAAAGATTATGGAGCCAGAGATTGTTGATTTATTGTTGCCTGGATTAATTAATGATACTTTATTTATTGGTCAGGCTAAGGGTAAATTCGGTGGTGGTAAGAGGAGACCATTTAGGCAGACGCAGAAGAAGACCAAGGAGGGTAGTGTTTTGACTTTTGGTGTTATGGCTATTGTAGGGGACGGACATGGGCATGTTGGAATTGGATATGGTCGGGCTGCTGAGACTTTGCCGGCGAAGGAGAAGGCTTTTAGGAAGGCTAAGTTGAATATTACTAAGATAAAGCTTGGGTGTGCTTCGTTTGATTGTTCGTGTGATGAGGAACATAGTATCCCGGTTGCGGTTAAGGGGAAGTGTTCTTCGGTTGTTATTGAATTGATGCCTGCGCCTCAGGGAACTGGTTTGGTTGTTAATGATGAGTTGAAAAAGATACTTAGGGCTGTTGGGATTAAGGATGTTTATAGTAAGACCTCGGGTAAGTTGAGGACTACTTTTAATGCGGCTAAGGCTTGTATGGCTGCTTTGAATAAGATTGGGGAGGTTCGGATATGAAGATGGAGAATCCTGTATATTTCGGAGGGAACCCTTCTATGCAAAATTTGCACGGATTAGAATTGGCAACTATTGTTGAAGGTAGGAATTTTCTTGGTGGGAAAACCGGAGTGGTCCAAAGAAAGAGACTTCGGGGTGGGACTACTTATCAAACTCATAATATTCCTGTTGTTAATGAAAAAGAAGGGGAAATTTACGCTATGAATATTGGAGTTCAGGTTGTAAAGGGTGTTATCAAAAGTGTTCAATCTTTTACATCTTCCTCTAAACTCACAGACGAAAAGCAAGTTGTTTATTATCAAAAAATGCTAAGGGGGATTTTGTAGGATGGCATATTTTGTTGTGAGGATTGCTGGGCAGGTTAAGAATTTGAAGACTCAAAATGAGACCATGAAAAGGTTGAGGCTTGGGAAGAAGTTTAGTGCTATCTTTGTTGAGGAAGATGATAAGGTTAGGATGGGGATGGTTATGAGTGTTGATAAGAAGGTTGCTTATGGTCGTGTTTCGGATGAGTTCGTTAAAGAGTTGAATGAGAAGAGGCCGGCTAAGGAAGGGGTTTATTTTTTGCATCCGCCTCGTGGTGGTTTCAAGAAGAGTTCTAGGTTGCCTACTCCTAGGGGTATTTTAGGTAAGCATGAGGATTTTGTTAAATTGGTTGGGAGGATGTTGTGATGTGTGGGGATGGATGTGCTCGGAATGTTCAGGAGATTAAACCAGGAGTAGAGCTAGGGGGTATCAGTGTTAATCAAGTAATTGTATATAACGGAACGAAGCAGGTTGTTGTTGATACTTTTTATAAGGGATTGACAACAGTTGCAAGGCACGAAGATGGAATGATGCCTAGAACTTTAATGGGTTATGATGCTTATACTGGTAATTTCAAGACCAATATTCCGTGGTCTAACTTATCTAGTATTGATTCTGAGGTTATTAATTCTTTTAATAAAATCATGGAGGAGCGATTATGAAAGTTCATAAGAGGCCGAAGAATTCTAGGATTCGTGGGGCTCGGACTGTTGGATGGGGATTTAGGCAGAAGCATAAGGGTCATGGGAATAAGGGTGGATTTGGTAAGGCCGGAACTGGGAAGAAGGCGGATCATAAGAAGCAGTCTACGGAGATGAGCGTTAAGGGTAAGTATTTTGGGAAGCAGGGTGCGACTTCTAGGGGAACTTCTAGGGATACACGGAAGAGAGTTAATTTGTATGATATTAAGCAGAATATGTTTACTAAAGCTGGACAGAAAATTGATTTGAATAAATATAAAATTCTTGGTTCGGGAGAAGGATTTAAGGCTACTATCACTGCTCGAGCTGCTAGTGCTTTGGCTGTTGAGAAGATGGAGAAGGCTGGTGGGAAGATTGTTTTGCCGGTTAGGGAGAAGGAAGTTAAGCAGTATGTTAAGGTTGAGAAGAAAGAGAAGGCTACTGAAGATAAAAAGAGTTGATATCTATTAGGATGGAAAATATAGTTACATTGAATGAATTGGCGAGAAGCTCTGAAAGTATTAAGAGGTTTGGAATGAAGACTGAGGGTCTTGTAGAATTGATTCGTAAGAATGACGGGTCTTATATTGTTGATCCGGGTTTTGGTATTTCTGTTGATTATGATAAAGGGGATAGTCCTGAATTAAAATCTCATTTTGAGCAACTAACTTCTAAGCTGAGATCTCCTACTATTGTTCTTGCTAGAAGTTCTGATCCTAGGGAAGTTCCGGGTAAGTTCGAAACTCATTCTTTTTTATATTCTCCAGATAGAATGAAAGAATCTTATAATGATCTCATTGAAGCTATTGAAAAGGTTAGGGGATCTGGAGCTCGAGCTGTTGTGGGGCAAGTTGCCGCAATGGAGATTGGTGATATTGGTGTAGATTATGATTATGATGAGGATCTTGATATAGTGTATATGGAAGCTTTTGGTGCAGATGATACTGGTTTTGTGTATAATACTCAAAATCGTTTTGGCAAGGGAAGTGTTATTTGTGCAGCTAAGGGACTTCCTAGTAAGATTGTTCGAGGGGATCGGGATATTTGTATGATTAAAGCTGGAGAGGATGGATTTAGTGCTGTCAATCTTAACCATAATTACCATAGTTCGTCACTTGCAAAATTTATACAAAGGAGAATTGATGTAATTAGTCCCTCTAATCCGAAAGAAATAGTTGATCAGGAGTTAGTTGATGGTGTTGGATTTATGGGAAGACTTGATATGTCTCTTGTTCCATTTTATTCTGGAAGAGGACCTAGTGCTCACCGGGAGATAGGGGAATTATTTAGTGTTTTGGGTGAGTTGCAAACAGATGAGCGAGAAATAGAAATTGAAGGTAGTTGTGTGGGGATATCTCGGCTCTCTCCACATTTATTTCAGTTAAGACATTATGATGCCCCAAAGAAAAGAATCTCTGAGTTGTCTAAGGTCTCTAGTGATAGGATTTTGTCTGGACCTTTTGATTCTTATGTTGCGGATAGAATAACGGGAGACTTGAATTTTGTATCTCAGGATGAAGTTGAAAAGTCGGGAGAGGGTCAACTTATCTTTTGTAACAATTATAAGAGTCTTATGTATGGATTGGGTTGTGCTGAAACAAGTAAATTTGTTAATAGATTAAAGGAAAGAGGAGTTAATGGGATCGTTATTCCGATTAAGGGAAAGCAGGGGGCTCTATATACTGGAGTTCATGAAATGGGTCTTATGACTCAGGAGCTGTGGTTATTGCAAAAAATAATTCCTGCTATTGCAATGGATGGGGACCATATGGGAGAGCTGGAAAGGAGTATTGGGGGAGGGATTGTTCCAGGAGTTACTATTGAATCTGATTCTAGTATAGGACAAATCTACAAAACTTTATAAAACATTTTGAGATGAATAATACATGGCTTTGAGAGATTTATTGCATAATTTGCCTGAGGTTCGGGCGCCGACGGAGAAGAAGGTTAGTTTTAATGTTAAGTTGAAGTGGACGCTGACTATTTTAGTTGGTTATTTTATTTTGGCAAATATTCCTCTTTTTGGAATTAGTGAGGGGAGCCTTGCGCAGTTTGAGTATTTGGCTATTTTGCTTGGAACGAGTTTTGGTTCGATTATTAGTCTTGGTATCGGTCCTATTGTGATGAGTTCGATTATTTTGCAGTTGCTTAGTGGGGCGCAGATTATTAACATTGATACGAGCACGAGCGAGGGGAAGAAGTTTTTCCAGGGTTTGCAGAAAGTGTTGGCGTTTGCGTTTGTGATTTTTGAGTCGATGGTTTATGTTTTGATGAAGGGGATTGCGGCTGAACCTGGATTTACTGGGCTTGTTATTCTTCAGATGTGTGTTGGTGGTTTTTTGATTATTTTTATGGATGAGGTTGTTCAGAAGTGGGGCTTTGGATCTGGTGTTAGTTTGTTTATTGCTGCTGGTATTGGTTGGAGATTGTTTAGTCAGTTGTTTCAGTTTATTGGACCGACTGGTGTTATCGAGCCTGTTGGTAAGGTTTTGGCTATTGTTGCTTCTGTGATTATTGGAGATGGTACTGGTGTCGCACAGGCTTTGTTTCCGATTCTTACTACTGTTGCTTTGTTTTTGGGTGTTATCTTTGCGCAGAGTTTGAAGGTTGAGATTCCGTTAGCGTTTGATAGAATTCGTGGGCATTCTGTAAAATGGCCTTTGCAGTTTTTTTATGCTGGTGTTATTCCTGTTATTTTGGTTTCGGCTTTGGTTGCTAATTTGCAATTGTTTGGGAGCTTGTTGCAGAATTGGATGGGTTCTCCTACTTTTTTGGGAGGGTTTAGTGAAGGAGGTCAGGCTGTTAGTGGGATTGCGTTTTGGATTGGTTCGACTCCGATTTTAGAAACTATTATCACTGGGAGCTTTAGATGGATTTATGCGGCTCAAGCTGTTGGGCACATTTTGTTTTATGCTATATTCTCGGTTTTGTTTGCTTTCTTTTGGGTTGGGACTAGTGGGATGGATGCACGAAGTCAGGCGAAGAAGATTATTAGTAGTGGTATGAGTATGCCTGGATTTAGGAAAGATGAACGAGTTTTGGAATCTATTTTGAAAAGGTATATTGGACCGTTGACAATTATGGGTGGTGTTGCGATTGGGCTTTTAGCTTCTGTTGCTGATTTGCTTGGAGCACTTGTCGGTGGAACTGCTATTCTTTTGGCTGTTATGATTCTTTATCAGTTATATCAGAATATTGCGCAGCAGCATGCGGTTGATATGAATCCGGCTTTGAAGGGGTTCTTTGGGGCTTAATTAATTTTTATTCTTGCTTGTAATTTCGTTGTGATAATTAAAATTGTTGGTTTGGATATGAAGCGGGGATTAGATTTATATAGGTTGGAGTTGTATTTTGTATTATGAGTTTAACAGAGATGATGGTGGCTAGTCCTAAATATTCCATTGCTATCTTTTCGGTTATAGTTACGTTGATTTCTACTTTGGCTCAGAAGTGGTTGACAAACCAGGAACACTTGAAGAGCTTAAAGAAGAGGCAGAAAGAGATTCAGAAAGAGTTGAAGAAAGCTAAAGAGCCTAGTGTTATGCAGGAACTCAATAGTGAGATGTTAAAGTTGACTGGTGTTATGTTTAAGGCATCTATGAAGCCGTTGTTTGTGACTATGATTCCGTTTTTGATTCTGTTTGTTTGGCTTAGGGGTGTTTATGTTCCGGTGTTGGGGAATGGTTGGCTTTGGTATTATTTGGGCTATAGTGTTTTGGCTAGTATTATTTTGCGTAAGGTTCTTAAAGTTGCATAATTGATTTTGGAGATGGTTGAGAAAAATCCGTGTGATGGTTGTGATTTATGTTGTCGGCATGTTGCGGTTGAAATTGATGCACCTGAGAGTGATAAAGAATATGATCAGATTCGGTGGTTTTTGTTGCATAAGGATATTTGGGTTTTTGTTGATAATGATGATAGTTGGAATATGCAGGTGAATCGGCCTTGTGAGAAGTTGACTAGTGATGGGTCTTGTGGGTATTATGAGAAGCGGCCACAGATATGTCGGGATTATTCGGCTAGTAGTTGTGAGAGGAATGGGGATGGGGAATCGTTTAAGATTATGTGGAGGAGTTTGGAGGAGTTTGAGGAGTGGGTTTTGGATGGCAAGGTTGTGCCTGAAGATTAGGTATTATACTATCTAAATTTTTTTAAAGTGATTTTGTTTTTTGCCCTCATGAAAAGGCAAAAGGCTATTTTGAAAGATACGCAAAAATATGTTAATGGTATGGTAGAGGCTGGCGTAGAAACTCCCAGGGATTTGATTACATATACTGAAAGCTATTTTGCAAAAAATCCTGAAGTAATTATAGGTCGTAAACTTGCGGCTGTTCTTTCAGACGAACATAAAGAAACAAGAAATAATAATTTATCTGATATGATCTTGAATAGTGGGGCTGTGTTTAATTCTGGCATATATTGGCACTATACCAACCCTAACGTTGAAAAAGATTGGATTGTGCCTGAAGATTAATCATATATATTAAAACATACAATTGTTTTTAAATTATCTTTTGTTTTTTATCCTATGGAAAAAGATATTCCGATTTTTGCGGCTGATTGTGCCAATGGAATAACATATATTGGGAGAGTTTATAGTAATAAAGATATTGATGAAAGTAGACTAGTAAAACTGATTAATCACACTTCTATGTCTACTGATGATTTACGCGATAATACATATGGCTCTTATACATTGTCTGCAATAAGAAAGTACAATTCTGACAACAAAGAGGGTCTTTGCGATGATAACGCTCCAAAACTAGTATATCCCTGTGCTGTACAATGGGTAGGGACTGAAAAAGTAAGTTTTTCTATTTAGATATTTTTTAATTTTACCCTTGCCTTTTTGATAAATTCTTTTCTTTTTAGAATTCCATATTCTGAGATTATTCCCGTTAGATCTTTTAACTTTGTTTTATCGAATGGCTGGTTTAGAACTTCTATTTTTTTGTTTCGTTCATCCCAAACTTCTTTGCCTGAACGTTTTTTTATTGTTATTTTTTTTGTGAATTTTAAGGATACCCCACATGAATATGTTGGAACCTTGTGAATTTTTGCAAGTTTAACCAAAGTGGAAGTTCCTATTTTATTTGCTACTTCGGTTTTTGTGAAAGCATCGGCTCCGAAAAAGAAGAGGTCGCATTTTGATAGGGAGTTTTCAGCTGCTAGATCTGGAGCTACTATTGTTTTTATTTTTGCTTTTGCTAGATCTTTAGCTGTTGTTCTGCCTTGAAGAAGAGGTTCCACTTCGGTTGTGTAAACTACAAATTTTTTCTTTTTCTTTTTTGCTAGTTTCAGGATATCTATTACGGTTGAGCTGTGGCAGTGGGTGTATATGTTCATATCGTTTTTTATTAACTTGTTTCCGAGTCTTGATATTTTGTCATGAGATTTTTTTAAATTGGTTAGGAATTTTTTTGCTGTTCTTTTTTTGAACTTGGTCTTTTCTAAAACTTTAATTGCGTTTTGAAGGAGAGGTTCTGTTGGACGAGTTGCTAGGATTTGCTTTGCTGCGGTTTTGTTTGGTTGTAATAAGTAGGCTTGGATTCCTGCTTTGCAAACGTTTTCGGCGCCTTGGATTTTGATTGATTTTATGTTAGAGAGTATTCTCTTGAAGCTAGAGCTATTCGCCTTCTTTTTCATAGAGGATAAAGTTGATAAAACTTTAAAAAGATATGTTTGTTTTGGCTTTGATGAGAGAGATGATATTATGTTAGAGATTTTGATGAAGCCGAAGAGAGCAGAGAGAAGGCCGTGGGAGATGTTTTTTGTTGGATTGGTTTGGGCTAGTGTTTCGCTTGCTTTGGTTGTGTTTGTTTTTGGTAAGGATTCTATTTTAAAAGAAGGAGGAGGTCTTTTGCTTGTTACCTTTACTGTTATTTGCTGTATGCCTTTTATGTATTATCTTATCAAATTAGAGGAAGGTAAGGATATCGAAATTAATGATTCGGGGAAATTAATTAAGGAACATTCTAAGGCTGTTCATGCATTGATGTGGATGTTTTTGGGTCTTATTGTTGCGTTTTCTTTTTGGTATTCTGTAGCTCCGGATGTCGTTGGCCCTAATTTTAATTTTCAGATTAAAACCTTTTGTGCTATAAATAATCCTGCTAATTTTAATTATTGCATAGAACAAAATAGCATTCCTATCGGAACGGGGAAAGTTGCTGGAACTGATGCTGTCTTGGGAATTTTTGCTAATAATGTCTATGTTCTTATTTTTACTATTCTATTTTCTTTGGCGTTTGGAGCTGGTGCAATGTTTATTCTTGTTTGGAACGCGAGTGTGATTGCTGCTGCTATTGGGATTTTTACAAACAAGAGTTTAGCTCAGTTGCCAATTGGTTTGTTCAGATATATGATCCATGGGGTGCCTGAGATTGCGGCTTATTTTGTTGGGGCTTTGGCTGGAGGGATTGTTTCTGTTGCGGTGATTCGGAGAGATTTGAGAGGTGAGGGGACTTGGGCAATCTTGCAGGATTCTCTTTTGATGATTGTTATTGCGATTATGATTCTGATTGTGGCGGCTTTGATGGAAGTTTATTTGACGCCTTTGTTTTTTTAGAATCTAAATATTTTTAAGGTGTGATTTGTGAGTTTATTTATGGAATATGTATTATTGGTTTCGGTTTTGATAAGTTTTGTTCTAGCTATTAGCTCTTTACCTATGTGGATTCGAGTTTGTCGTAGGATTGGTTTAGTTTGGGAAGATATGAATAAGTTTGGGCATCCGAAGAATGTGGCCTCGAGTGGTGGGGTTATCGTCATTATGGCTTTTGTTTTAGGGGTTTTGAGTTATGTTGCTTTGAAAACTTTTTTGTTTGGTGGGCAAATTAAGGCCTTAGAGATTTTTGCTTTATTAGCAGTTATCTTAATGCTTGGAATTATTGGTTTGGTTGATGATTTACTAGGACGAGGGAGCGTGGGAAATCGTTCGGATGGTAAGTATGGTTTGCCTAAAAAGGCTAGGTTGTTGTTAGCGGTGGCTGCTTCGGTTCCACTTGTTGTGATTAATGCCGGTACTCATTTTATGTCGCTGCCTTTTTTTGGTTTGATTGATTTTGGTATATTGTATCCGCTATTTCTGATTCCGTTAGCTATTGTTGGTGCGAGTACGACTTATAATTTTTTGGCTGGATACAATGGGTTGGAGGCTGGGCAGGGAATTTTAATTTTGGGCTTTTTGAGTTTTGTTTCTTATGTTACAGGTTCGGCTTGGCTTGGAATTGTTGGACTTTGTATGGTTGGAGCATTACTTGGATTCTGGATTTTCAATAAAGTACCAGCGAGTGTTTTTCCTGGGGACATGTTGACTTATGGGGTTGGTGCGATGATTGCGAGCATGGCGATATTGGGTAACTTTGAAAAGATTGCGTTTGTGGTTTTTATTCCGTATATCTTGGAGGTTATTTTAAAATCTCGTGGTGGGTTGAAGAAGCAATCATTTGGTATTCCTACTAAAGATGGGAAGTTGAAAATGCCTCATGATAAGGTTTATGGTCTGGAGCATTTGGCGATTAAGATTTTGGGGAGAGGAGCTACGGAAAGGAAGGTTGTTTATTTAATTCATGCGTTTCAGATTTTATTTATTTTGATTGGGTTTTTGATGCTTTGATAAGTTTTTTAAAGAGAGTGTGATATGATTGATTATGAAGTTTAATGAAGTTCGAAAGTTTATTTTGGATGTTATTTCTAATAGGAAATATCAGTGGGTTGCTACTGTTTTAGTTTTGTTTCTTGTTTTAATGGTGAGTTCTTCTATCCGGCTTTCTAATTGGGATTTATTGACCGATCATACTAGTGGGGAAAAGATTCCGTTGGCTTTGGATCCTTATTATTTTTTGAGGATTGCAGAGACTATTGTTGCAACAGATGGCGATTTGGGTGAGTTTGATGATATGAGGGTGGCTGGGTTTGATGTAGTTTGGAGTCCTGAGATTATGCCGCAAGTTGTTGTTTGGATGTGGAAGGCGTCTGGTGTTTTTGGAGACTATAGCTTGCAGGCTGTCAATGTTTTTTCTCCTGTTTTGTTTTTTGTTATTGGGTTGCTTTTGTTTTTTATTTTGACTTATATTTTGACTAAATCAAAACTCGCTGGGGTCTTAGCTTGTACTTTTTTGGCATTCACTCCTGCTTATTTATATAGGACTATGGCTGGGTTTTCTGACCATGAAGCGATTGGGATGGTTGGGTTCTTTTTGGCTATGTTGGGATTTGTTTTGATTATGAAGTATTTGGATTTAATAAAGGAAAGGAGGTTGATTGTTTCTGGGATTATGGGATTGATTATGGGGGCATTGACTATTTTTACTATTCTTTGTTGGGGTGGTGTTGGGATATTTCTTTTTATGATTGTGCCTATTGCTTTTGTTTTGTTTTGGATAATGAAATTAAAGAATGAGAAAGATAGTATCAGGGATAATGGTTTTTTGTTTTATTTAATATGGATTGGTTCTAGTATTGTATTGGCTGTTTTATCTGGGATGAGTTTCTCTGGGTTTCTTGATAGATATCTCTTTAGTTCTACGGGAATTATTGCTTTTGCTGTTTTGGGTTTTGTTATCATTGATAGATTAGTACTTTCTTTTGGGAAATTAATAAAATCTTATGATGAAAATGATAGAATTAAGTACAGTATCAGTGCATCTGCAGTATTGGGTATGGTTGCTCTTCCTTTTTTGGGAAAGAATTTTTTTAGTTTATTGTGGGAAATAGTTAATAAATTACTTAATCCCTCTTGGGGAGTCGGAAGAGTTAGTACTACCGTTGCAGAGAATGCTCAGCCCTATTTAGTTAATTGGATAAGTAATGTTGGTGTCCAGATTTTTTGGCTGTTTGTTGCTGGCGCAGTGTTGGTCGGATTTGAATTTTCCAAAAATATTAGGTCGAGAAAAAATAGATATCTATTGATGTTTGGATTTGTTGCGATGATTTTTGGTATTTTGTTTAGCCGTATCTCTGCTAGTTCGATTTTAAATGGTAGTGGTGTTTTTAGTTTGAGTGGATTGGTTTATTTGGGTGGAGTTGGGATTTTTGTTTATGCTTTTTTGAAGAATTATTTTGAAGGAGAAATAAATGCGGGTTCCTCTGTCGTTATTTTATTCTCTTGGATGTTTGTGATGCTTGTTGTTGGTAGGACCACCACTCGATTGTTTTTTGTTATTGCGCCTTTTGTTTGTTTACTTGGAGCTTACTTTATTGTTGGGATGTTTAAGATTTGGAGGAAGGGAAAGTTAGAAGAAGTTTCGAAGGTTTTGGTTTTTGGTATGTTGATTATTTCAGTTGTTGCTGGTGGCGTTGCTATTTATAGTTCTTATAACTCTATTGCTTCTCAGGCGCAATATACGGGTCCGTCGGCGAATGCTCAGTGGCAGAGTGCTATGTCATGGGTTCGTAATAATACAGATGGTGATAGTGTTTTTTCGCATTGGTGGGATTATGGATATTGGGTTCAGACCTTGGGGCAAAGGGTTAGTATAGCGGATGGTGGGCACGCTCAGGGAGTCTATGATGGGAATCATAAGATTGGGAGATATGTTTTAACTACTCCGCAACCCGAGAGTGCGCTTAGTTTTTTTAAGACGATGGATGTTGATTATTTATTGATTGATCAAACCGATTTAGGGAAGTATCCAGCTTATTCGAAGATTGGTGGTGGGAATGATGAGGCTGGTGATACATCTGATAGATATGCTGCAATCCCGGTTATGTTGGCCGATGAGAGACAGACAATAGAGACCTCGAGTGGTACGACCGTTGTTTTTAGTGGTGGGATGTATTTGTTTGAAGATATTAATTATAATGATGGTAATCGGAGTGTGTTTTTGCCTGCAGGGAAAGCTGCTGCTGTTGCTATTGTCGTTAATATTAAAGATAGTAGGTTAGAGCAACCCGAGGCGGTTTATCTTTATAACAATGTCCAGACCAGGATTCCTATTCGGTATGTTTACATTAATAAAGAACTTGTTGATTTTAAAAGTGGTCTTGATGTTGTTATTGATATTATTCCTTCACTTGATGAGAAGGGGATTAATCAGTTAGGGGGAGCTATATATTTGTCTCAAAAAGTTTCTAAAAGTTTGTTTGCTAGGTTGTTTTTGTTGGATGATGCTTTTGGTGAGTATGGGACATTGGAGCTTGTGCATACTGAGGATGACCCTGTTATTGCTAGTTTGAAGGCTCAGGGTATGCCTATTAAGGATTTTGTTTATTACCAGGGATTCAGGGGGCCTATTAAGATATGGGATGTTTCTGATATTCCAGAGGGAATTAAAGTTGTTGAAGAATTTAAGGAAGGTCCTGTTGGTGAGTATGGAACTTTGGATGATTTGGATTTTGGGACTAGGGAATGAAGCACTCTGGGATTATGATTGTAATTGGGACCAAGGCTGAGTTGATTAAATGTATGCCAATTATGAAGCTATTGCAGAGGCGAAAGGAAGATTATTGGTTTGTTAGTACAGGACAGCATCCCCTAAGGGAAGCGGCTAAGGACTTTGGGGTTAAGCAGCCTGATTTTATTTTAAGCAAGGAGCCTGAGACCTCTACTAAGTTTTGGTCTAAGATAAATAATTCCTCTATTATTTGGTGTTTTGCGATGTTGCCTAGGATTAAGAAGTTGATTAAAAAATTGAAGCCGCGATATGTTGTTTATCATGGAGATACTATGTCTACTGCTGTTGCTGCCATTGCATCTTCTCGGTTGATGAATTTTTTTAAGAATTGGAACAATGTTCATCTTGAGGCTGGGCTTCGGAGTGGGAATTTAATGCAGCCCTTTCCAGAGGAGATTTCGCGGCAGATTTGCGATAGGTTCTCTGATACTCTTTTGGCTGTTAGTGATTTTAGTGAGGGGCATTTGAAGAAGTCGCGGAAGAAGGGTGTGTTTGGGAAAATTTACAATACTGGTAATACTATAGTTGATGCTGCTCATATTATTTATGAGGATGCTAAAAAAAGAAGTAAGATGAAGCGGCTGCCAAGGAAGTTTGCTTTGATTAACGTGCATCGACATGAGCACTTGAGGAGCAAGAAAGAGATGAGGAAGATTGTTGATATTATTAAGTCGATTAAGTTTGATGCTATTTGGCCACTGCATGATAACACGCGATATTATTTGGAGAAGTATGGAATAATGAAAGAGTTAGATGTGATGAAGAATTTGAAGATTACTCCGCTGACGGACTACTATACTTTTATTTATTTAATTGCGAGATGTAGTTATTTGGTGACGGATGGGGGAAGTATTCAGGAGGAGAGCTTGGTTTTCAAGAAGCCTTGTGTGATTTTGCGGCATGTGACTGAGAGGCAGGAAGGATTGCATTCGGGGATTAATTTTTTGACTAAGTTGGATGTTGGAATGACTCGTAAGCTGATTTCTAGGATTGAGGCTGGGAAGGTTGATGTTAAGGATTTTGTTAACCCTTATGGGGAGGTTGGAGTTAGTGAGAGGGTTTTGAGGGTGTTGAATGAGAAGGGTTAGTGTAGAAGAGTTAGTGAAATGGAAAGACAGCGTAAGAAAGAAAGATTTGTTTTTAGATGTTGGATGTTGGAGTGGGGCGACTGTTCTTAAAATGAGTGAGAGATGTGAGGCTTATGGTGTTGATTTTAATAGAGAGACTTTGAAATTGGCAGATAAGAGAGTTGCTGATAGGTTGAGGTATTCCGATATTACTAAGAGTATTAATTTTGATAAGAAGTTTAATTGGGCACTTTGTAGTGAAGTTGTGGAGCATATTGAGGAGGATGGGAAGGCTTTGAAGAATATTGCTGGGGCTATAAAGAAGGGGGGGCATTTGGTTTTGACGACTCCTAGAAGTGTTAGGTTTTTTGAGTTTTGGGATCCGGCTTGGGTTCGGTGGAAATTTGGGGGGAGGGAGAGGCACTGGCATTATAGCTTGGAGGAGTTGGAGCGAAAGATGAGTGGGGCTGGATTTAGGATTTTGAAGGTTTCTACTAGGGGAAGTTTTAAGTGGATTGTTCGGAGATGGGTTAATGTTGTGTTACAGTATTTGTTTAGAAATGATTATAAGGTTAAGAATTCTTGGGGAAATGGGTTTGTAGATTGGGTTGTTTTGGCGGAAAGGATATAAATGATGTTGATTGTTTAGGGTTATGAAAAAGATTCAGGTTTATTTGCAGTATCCATTGAGGGTTTCTGATTCGCAATATTATAAATCTATGATTGATAATCCTCCTCATGGCGTGAAGTATGTAATTGGAAATAATAAAACGGGTATGCTTTCTGATAAAAAATCTTTTTTATTATTTGGTTTTTTGAAGAGGCAGATTAGATTTTGGACTGAGAAGTTTAATCTCATAATTCCCAATGCTCATCTTTCTAGAGGTGTGGAAAATTGTGACTTGATTCATTGTGCGCATTGTCTTAGTAAAAATACGGATAAGCCATGGGTTTTAGATGTTGAGTCTTTGTGGCAGCTGTGGATTTCGGGGAGAGGCAAGGTTGGAAGTAGAAGGGAAGTTTTGAGATATCTTGAGAGAGATAACTGTAAAAAAATTATTGCCTGGACTGAGGCCACAAGGAAGGATATTGTTAATATGTTTCCAGAAGTAAGGGATAAGGTTGAGGTGGTTTATTATGCGATGCCTGAACAAAAAGTTAAGCAGAGGAAAAAGGGGGAAGAGTTAGTATTGTTTTTTTCTGGGAGACATTTTTATTCAAAAGGGGGACTTCACGCTACTGAGGTTATGGATAGATTGACAAAAAAATATCCTAATATTGGGGGTGCTATTAATGGTGCAATTCCTTCGGAGATTAAAGAAAGATATTCTGGAAATAGGAAATTGGAGTTTCATGGACTTATGCCGTATAAGGATGTTTTGAAGCTATATCGGGATGCAGATATTTTTGTCTATCCTGGATATAGTGATTCTTTTGGGTTTGTGTTTATGGATGCTATGGCATTTGGAGTACCTATTGTTACGGTTGATGGATTTGCTCGGAAGGAAATTGTTACTGAAAGAAAAACTGGTTTTGTTATAGATGCAACTAGGCATATTGAAAGGAATAAATTAGATGAAGGTATAATTGCTCAGATGATAGAAAAAATAGAGATGCTTATAAAAAATAAAACGCTTAGGAATAAAATGTCTAAAAATTGCATTAGAGAAATCTCTTCTGGTAAGTTCGCTATAAAGGAAAGAAATAGGAAAATTAAAAATATTTATACGAATGCAATAGATAAAAGTTTATAAGTGAGGTTTTTTTTTAATGAAAATGGAAGAAACGAAGGTCGTTGAAAACTGTAGATCGTGTGGAAGGCATGGGTTGATTCCTATAATGTCTTTGGGGGAGCATTATGTTTCTGGGTTCGTAGATTCTGAAGATGTACAAAGCATTAAGGTTCCATTGGAACTCGTTCTTTGTAGTGAAGAAGATAGTGGATGTGGATTGTTGCAATTAAAACACAGCGCTCCTGATTCTTCTATGTGGGGAGAAAAATACTGGTATAAATCTGGAATCAATGAAATGATTAAGGATGATTTAAAGGATATTGTTGACTCTTCGGAAAAATTGATAAACTTGCAAAGTGGTGATGTTGTTGTTGACATTGGATGTAATGATGGGACTTTGCTGAGATATTATGATAAGGAAGGTACTTGTTTGGTTGGATTCGACCCCTCCACGAACGTTGCGAAAGAAGCTATTGTTGGTACTGATAAAATAATTAATGATTATTTCAATGCAAAAAAATTTAGAGAAGAGTTTGGGGATAAAAAGGCAAAAATAATTACCGCTATTTCTATGTTTTATGATTTGGAAGACCCGAATAAATTTTTGGAGGATATTAAAGAAGTTCTGGACAAAGATGGACTTTTTATTATACAGCAAAATTATTTGGTTGGTATGCTTGAGCAAAACGCGTTTGATAATATTTGTCATGAACATAGAGAGTATTATTGCTTTAGATCTTTGAAGAAGTTGCTAGATCGGCATGATTTGGAAATTTTTGATATTAAACTTAATAATATTAATGGTGGAAGTATCCGAACGTATATAAAAATTAAAGGTAATAGTAAGATTACTCCATTTAGAGGCGCTCATGATAGGATTACTAATATAAAAGAAAAAGAGTTGCAATTGGGTTTGAACACATTGAAGCCATATGCGAATTTTGCTTCTCGGATAGAGAATATAAAAAATGAACTACTCGAATTTCTTAGGCAAGAGAAGGCTAAGGGTAAGGTTATTGGAATCTCTGGGGCATCTACTAGGGGGAATACTACCTTGCAATATTTTGGGTTAGGTCCTGATTTAATTACTGCTATTGAAGAGAGGAATCCCGATAAGTTTGGGAAAAAAACCATGGGTAGTTTTATTCCGATAGTTTCTGAAAAAGAGATGGAAGCTATTAACCCTGATTATTTATTAGTTTTGATATGGTATTTTTTCGACGTGATTAAAGGAAGGAAGGAATCTTTTTTAGAAAATGGTGGAAAATTTATATTGCATCTTCCGGAGTTTAGAATTGTCGCAAAAGATTAGCTTGATATTAATTGTTGTTTTACTATATTTAATCCATCTTTGAGGGAATGAGTTTTTATGCCAAGCTTATTGATTTTTGATATATCTAGTGTGGAATTTTTTAGTGGCTTTACTAAAAGATTTTTTTCACCCAATATTGATATTTTGGATTCTTTTCTGATTAATTTTTCTAATTTTTTTATAAAATTTAGCATAGGTAATTTATCTGGTCCGGCTATATTGAAAATTCCTTTTTGTTTCTTTTTTACTAAAGATATTATTATTCCTGCTAAATCATCTATTAGTAAGGGTTGCCTTACTTGATTTGGGCTTCCTAGAAAAATTTGTTTATTTGAAAAAATATTATTTAATATTCCATTGTTTTTTTTCTTGCCGTTATATCCATATATTGCATCAATTCTAAGTATTAACCCTTTCTGTAGATTTAATACTTCTTTTTCTGCCATTACTTTAGTTTCGCCATACTGGTTAATTGGATGTGGCCTTTCGTTTTCTTTGTAGCTCCCCCCTTTTCCATCGAAGACATAGGAAGAGGAGGTAAAAACCAAATAGGCGTCCAATTTCTGACAAACCCTAGAAACGTTTTTGGCGGTTTCATAGTTTAGTTTTTTAGCCAAGGAAGGTTTTCTTTCACATGCGACAGAACTAGTTAGTGCTACGGTGTTTATAACAACATCTGGGCTCTCTCTCCTCAAAAACTCTTCAACCTTTTGTTTATTAGTTACATCTAAAATCTGTAGCCCCTTAGACGGTGTATTTAAATACGTTCCTATGACTTCATGCTCAACTGACAAAATATCCATCAGTTTAGTTCCCAATAATCCAGAAGCTCCAAGAATAACTACTTTCATTTTGACAAGGAAGTATAGAGTTTTTTATATTTCTTAGATACTGAAGTTAATCCGTTTTCGCTAAAATATCTCTCACATTCTTTAATCATTTTTTTATAGTTTTTAATTTTCATTGCGTCTTTAATTAATACTGGAAAATCCTTATCTTGTTTTGCTATTTTTATACAGCCGTAATCTTTTGTAAATCCTTTGAAATATTTTCCACTTGCAATCACTGGTTTTTTCATCGCCATGGCATCTGCAAAAATACCGCTGCCTATGCCTCCTCTATAGGGGAGTAGTATTAAATCTGCTGCGGAAAAGTATTTCCACCATTTTTCATACGGGATAAATCCTAAATCGAATCTAACGAGTTTTTCAAAATTATTATCTCTTACTATCTTTTTGTTGAGTTCTAAAAAGTTTGTTATTTTACTTTCATTTCTATCGTTAACTGCAGATGGATTTGTTACAACGAGTATTGTTTTTCCTATATCGCTTGACTGCTTGGTTATTATATCATGTCCGTGATCTGGGATCATCGTGCCGATTAGAAGATATACGTTCCCATCAAGATTTAACTCTTTTCTTGCCTGGACTTTGCTAACTGTCTTTATATCTTCTATAATTGCGTGAGGTAAAACTATTATTTTTTTTGAAGGAATATTGTATTCTTCTGTAAGAATTTTTTTAAAGGATTTCGCATGTACTATGATTTTTGCAGATGTCCAACTTATCCATCTATTTTGAATTTTATATAAGATTTTTCTTAAGAAAGTTTTTAGTTTTCCTGATTTGAAGTTTTCTTTTTGTGAGAGAACAGTGTGCATTGTTACAATGGATCCCCGTTTTTTAAATAATCCTAAAAATCCTAAAAAAAAAAAATATGGCAACCCGTACCAACCTAACATATTGTATTCGTGTTGTATATGTATTACATCATAATCTAACAACTTGTGTATGTGTTTGAATAATGAGAGCGGCTTTCCTTGTATAAAATTTATATCTTCTACTTCCATTCCTTGTTTTCTTATGTTTGTCACCAGCTCCGAGGAATATTTGGAGATTCCTTTTTCTGATGAATAATCTGGGTATATCATTGCTATTTTCATATGTTTTAAAAAAGCTGATTCTTTAAAAAACCTATGATAAGAAATAGTGCTGTGGGTATTCTGATTAACTCCAATAATGAGTTTTTACTGCAGAAAAAAACTGCAGACTATCATCTTTGTCCTGGGCAATGGTGCTTATTTGGTGGAGAAATTAAAAGTAATGAGTCTCCACTAGATGCTATAAAAAGAGAGCTTGAGGAAGAGCTTGGATTGGAATTATCAAATATGTCTTATTTCTTCAAAAATAGTTGGAAAATGGGAAAAAGAGAATACAGAGAAGATGTTTTTGTTGTATTTTTTGATAAAAATATAATGGATATAAAATTATCGGAAGGAGCTGGATTTGCTCTTTTTAACAAAAATGAATTGTCCTCTCTTAATTTATTTAATAAATCTAAAATTGCATTAGAGAAATATATTCTCGAGAGCGATTAAACTTAAAAAGATATTTTGTCACGATTAATGATGGACAAAACAGCTTTGATTACTGGGATAACTGGACAAGATGGATATTATCTATCTAAATTTTTGTTAAATAAAGGTTATACCGTATATGGAATGTATAGAAGAACAAGTCAGGACCCCTTGTTGAATATAAATAATTTTAATGGCAACCTCAAGCTTACAGAGGGCGATGTGACTGACATGGGCTCACTTCTTAATATTATTAAAGAAATACAACCTGACGAAATTTATAATCTTGCCGCTCAATCTTTTGTACCATCATCCTGGACTCAACCGATTTCTACTGCTAAAATCACTGGACTCGGAACTTTAAATATGTTGGAAGTCATAAGGCACGTTAACCCTAAAATTAGATTTTATCAGGCTTCTACGAGCGAATTATATGGAAAAATTCAAGAGACTCCTCAAACTGAAAAAACTCCATTTTATCCTCGCAGTCCTTATGGTGTTGCGAAAATTTTTGCTTACTGGACTACTGTAAATTATAGAGAAAGTTATGGCATTCATGCTTCAAATGGCATTTTATTTAATCATGAGTCTCCAAAGAGAGGGAAGCAGTTCGTAACTCGGAAAATAACTCATTCTGTTGCTAAGATAAAATTAGGATTACAGGATTTTTTTGAGATTGGAAATCTAAATGCTAAGAGAGACTGGGGGTATGCTGGAGATTATGTAGAGTCTATGTGGATGATGTTGCAGCAGGATCAACCTGGGGATTATGTTATAGCTACGGGAGATACTCATTCTGTTAGAGAATTTATTGAGGAATCATTTCGAGTTGTTGGAATGGATATTGAATGGGAAGGGAATGGCCTTGATGAAGTTGGAAAAGTTGATGGAAAAATTGTTGTTAAAGTGAATGCTAAATTTTACAGGCCCGCAGAAGTAGATATTTTAATTGGTAGTCCTAAAAAAGCTATTGATAATCTTGGATGGGACCCTACTAAAACTAAATTTAAGGAATTGGTTCGAATGATGGTTGAGAGTGATGTGAAAGAATTGAGCGAGAAGGGTTTGGGTGATATTGATAGGGGTCATTTGGATGCTAACGACTCTGATTCTATATATAAATGTAGCTAAAATGAAGAAGGACCGAAAAATTTTAAATGTTGGATGTGGGAATGAGACTTACGGCACTGATTTTATAGATTTATATCCTTCTCGTTCGGAAGTAAAGAAAGTGTTTATTGGGAAAGAAAGATTTCCTTACAAGAATGATTTTTTTGATGAAGTTTATTCCAATTGTGTCTTAGAACATCTAGTAGATATTGGTCATTTTATAAAAGAATGCAAAAGAGTTTTAAAAAAAAATGGAAAAATTATAATAATAACGGATAATGCTGCATGTTATAAATTTCATATTCATTTTTTTCCACACTCAAAAGGAGCTCATCATGGGAGATATGAAATACTTGGAAGGGTAGGTGGAGGAACCGGAAAGAGCTCTGAAGATAAACATTATTCATTGTTTACCCCAACTCACTTAAAAAATCTTTTTGATTATTACGGGATAAAAACAGAATCTTTAGAATATTTGTTTGGATATAAAAGGAATAGAATTAATAAAATTTTGGATTTCTTAATGTCTTTGGTGGATAGGGATATTGTTCACCCTCAAATAAAAATTATCGGACAAAATGTATGAAAATATGTATAGTTTGTACTAGATTTAATTTAAAAAGATTGGGGGGAGTGGAGAGGGTGATATTAAATTTATCAAAAAAAATTATATCTAAGGGGCATGATGTAACAATCATTTGCAAGCAAGAATGGGACGAGTGCCTATATGAAAAGCATGCTGGGATAAAAATAAAAAGAGTTAAATGTGTTAAGTCGCCTGGGCTCAAAACCTCAACTGCTTTTTTTTCCTTAAGAAAAAAAATTCTTAACGAAAAGGCCGACATTTATAACCCCCATGATTGGTCTTCTGGTTTCCTATTTTTATTTGGAAAAATGAATAAACTCAAATATATATTAACCTCTCATGGGTTTCTTGCTGACTATGAGAGCCCTCCTCTTTTGGCCAAGATGGTAGAAAAATTTGTTTTTTCTAAAACAAAAGCCGAAATAGTTTGTGTACAAAGATTTTCAAAAAATACTAACTATTTGAATGATTATAATATGGAATATATTCCGAATGGTGTACATACAAATTTGTTCTCTATAGATAAGTCAAGTAAGGATGGAGAATATGTATTATTTGTAGCATCTATAGATGAAAGAAAAAATATTGCTCGTGTCTGTAAGGCTTTTTCTGAAAATGGACTACCTATTAGAATTGTTGGGGATGGACCATTGAGAAAAATGTTATCTCAAAAATATAAGAAAGACAGAAATATAAAATTTTTGGGCAGAAGAGAGGGTCTCGGTTTAATTAAACTTTTTCAGAAATGTAAGTTTTTTGTCCTTCCATCTACAGCAGAGGGATTTGGTCTTGTTTGGATAGAAGCTCAATCCTGTGGAAAACCAATTGTAGCTTCTAATGTTGGAGTTGGGCCAGAATTAATTATAGATAAAGACTTTGGAAGGCTAATAAATAATACATCATCACAAACTGACATATCTCGTAATATAATTTCTCTTAATAAACAAATAGATCAAGACGGAACAAAATCAGAAAAAATCAGAAAAAATATAATAAATAACTATTCTTGGGATTCCATCTCTGATAAATATTTAAATAAATTTGAAGTTCTGTTAAGCAAATGAAAATAGTCATAATACTTGGAACTCGTCCAGAAATAGTTAAGTTAAGTTCTATTATTCGGGAATGTGAGGATCTTGGATTAGATTATTTTATAATACATACTAACCAACATTATTCTCCAGAATTAGATTCTATTTTCTTTAAAGATTTAGATCTTCCCAAACCTAAATACAATCTAAATATTGGATCTGGTACACAGGGAGAACAGATAGGCAGAATGTTTGTTGGGCTTGAGAAAATATTTAAAAAAGAGATGCCCGACCTTAGTATTGTACAGGGAGATACTAACTCGGTTTTTGCTGGAGCATTTATTTCATCTAGATTTGGAATTAAAATAGCACACGTTGAAGCAGGTTTGAGAAGTTACGATAATGAAATGCCAGAAGAAATAAATCGTATATTAACGGACCATATCTCTAATTATTTTTTTTGTCCTGCGGAAAGACAGAAAGCTACACTACTTGAAGAAGGAATTTCTAAAAAAAATATTTTAGTTGTTGGAAATACTGTTGTGGATGCTGTTTTTTGGGCACGTAATCATAGTTCAGATATTATAAGAAAATTGAATTTAGTAGATAAGGGATACTGCCTCTTAACATTGCATCGTTCAGAAAACGTTGATTCTGAAGATAGGTTAAAATACTTATTAGGTCAGATTGGGTCGCTTACTGATGAAAATATTATTTTTCCTATACATCCTAGAACTAAAAAAATGATAGGATTTTTCGGTCTTATTATTCCTGGGAATGTTCAATGTATTGAACCTATAGGATTTTTAGATATGGTAACTTTGGAAAAACATTCAAAATTGATTCTTACTGATTCTGGTGGAGTACAGGAAGAAGCCTGTGTTTTGGGTATTCCGTCTATAACCCTAAGAACCACAACAGAAAGGCCGGAAGTAATTGATGTTGGTGCGAATATCTTAATGTCTGGAAATCTTTTACATGATTTTAATAACATGGTAAATATAAGACATGGATGGGAAAATCCTTTTGGGGATGGAAACTCTGGGAAAAGTATTATAAAAAATTTGGTGGGTATAAATAATGAGTAAAAAAACTATTGCTTTAATAGGTGAAAGTTTCGGAGGAACTGGTAAGGGGTTGTATCCTGTAGAAATTTCCAAATCTATTAATAGAATTAGTAAAAAGTATAAGGTTAAGCTTTTTATGAGAGATACTGCTAACTATAGTTCTAAATTTGCGGTAAAGGTAAAAACCTTCAAAACTAGGTTAAGAGTAATTGCAGGACTTGGTTACTATATTCCCTTGTTATTAAAGTTAAAAAGAGATAAGTCTATAGATTTAATTCATGCCTATGATGAAAAAACTAACCTTGTTGCGACTCTTTTAAATAAACCTGTGGTCACTACTATTTGTGATATGTATCCTGTTGAGTTCAACCGCTTTCCTATGAAAAATTTTTTTCAACTTATTTATAGACTACTAGGTAGATGCGATCAAATAGTTACCATATCTAAAAATACCGCGGATAAGTTAATAAAAAAGTTTCCAACTTTCTCTGAAAAAGTGACGCCTATTCATCTCGGAGTAGATATTAATCGATTTAAACCTGGTTATAAAAAAGATAAAAAAACCATTACTATTGGAATATTATGTAGTGAAGATGAAAAATTGGTTGAGGTTTTTAAAAAAATCTTGTTGGAATATGGTGATAATGTAAAAGTTATCTTGGGGGGCAGAACTATTCCAAAAGAATTTAATATATTGAAATCTTTTTCTAATGTTACATTTGGTGGTTTTATAAAAGAATCGGAGCTTTCTAAATACTATCAGAATATTGATATTTTTGTATATAATACCAATATTGCTGCATTTGAATTAATACCAGTAGAAGCTATGTCTTCTGGATGTGCTGTTGTAGTTAGTAATGTTGGTGCATTGCCTGAAGTGGTGCAAGAGGGGGCTATTCTTACTGACAATACCGAGAAAGGTTTTTATGATGCAATAAAAAAACTACTAGAGGATAAAAACCTTATGTTGAAATATAAAAAGAGGGGTAGAAAAAGATCCAAGGAATTAACCTGGGATACCTGTGCAAAAAAATACATGAAGGTATATGATAAAGTATTGGGGCTTTCATGACCTTACATGTATTGACGGTTATGGGTATCCCAAAACAATTAAATAATACAAAAATTATAAGTAAAAATGAATAAAATAAAATTAATCAAATCTACGTTTTTAAATGAAGAAGAAACCAAAAAGAAACTTTGCGAGTTTATAATGAGCTCTGAAATTCTTAGTATGAGTAGTGAGTGTGAAAAATTTGAGGAAAAATTCTCAGAGAAACAAGAAAGAAAGTATTCTGTTTTTGTATCAAGTGGTAGTTGTGCAAACCTATTGCTGATTCAGGCAATGTTAAATACTGGAAAATTGAAAAAAGGTGATAAAATATTTGCGTCAAGTTTAACATGGGCCACGAATATAATGCCAATAATACAGTTGGGATTAGTTCCTATATTATTAGATGTTGAAGAAGACACACTAAACGTATCTTCTAAGACACTTATGGATGGATATACAAAAAACCCAGATACTAAGGCTTTCTTTTTGACTAATGCGTTAGGCCTCTGTTCAGATGTAGACGAGATAAAGAAGATTTGTGCAATTAATAATATTTTATTATTTGAGGATAATTGTGAGTCCTTGGGTTCGGAATACAAGGGAACTCGTATGGGTAATTTTGGCATTGCCTCTACTTTTTCTTTTTTTGTCGGACATCATCTTTCAACTATTGAGGGCGGAATGATTTGCACTGATGATTCAGAATTATATGAAAACCTTAAATTGATAAGGGCGCATGGTTGGACAAGGAATAACTCGGAGGACTTTAGGCGACGGAAGAGAGCCGATAGCTTGATAGATGATTTTTATGGTATCTATGCATTCTATGATTTGGCATATAATTTTAGACCCACAGAGATAAATGGATTCATAGGAAATCAGCAAATAGCTTTTTGGGATGAAATTATAAGGAAGAGGGAAGATAATTTTGATAAATTTCATAAAGCTACTTTAAATAACGATGATATAATTAAGTTAAAAACCGGAGATATGAATGTTGTATCTAATTTTGGGTTCCCACTTTTATTTAAAAATAAGGAGCTTTTTGAAAAGTATAAGGAGCTTTTTGAAAAAGAAAATATTGAAATTCGTCCGATAATAGCTGGAAATATTTCCAAGCAGCCTTTTTATAAAAAATATAAAAAAAATAAAAATGTTTGTCCAAATGCTGAAAAAATACATAGGAATGGGTTTTATTTTGGAAATAATCCCGAAATGAATTACATTGAGATAGCTAGGATTGTAAATATATTAAAAAACACATAAAATATGTTAGAGAAAATTTGAACAAATATCTTATATTTAGAAAATTACTGAAAAATTCTCGTAGAAATAGTAATTAAAAGCATATTTGTAAAAAAGATTTGGATTAGCCTATTCTTTTTGAAATAATGAATCCCGCCAAATATATCATCCTAGAACATATCGTCGCAACACATGCTCCGATTACCCCTTCCATCATTCCAAACTGTAACCCGTATTTAATAAACCAAATATTTAATACTACATTTACAACTGTTGATATGATTAATAATTTTGCTATTATCTGAGTTTTCTTTATCGAAACAAAATATGAATTATAGATAGCTACAACTGGCATGATAATTAAAATTAATGAAAATAATTGTAGGAGTATTGTTGCTGGTAAAAACTCTTTTCCATAAATCATTAGAATATATTTAGCTGTAAGAAAAGTAAAAATCGCTGCTGCCAATCCTATCATGAAAGTGAAGTTTCTAGTTTTTGAAAAAATATTTTCTAATGACTTCCCTTTAGCTCTTGCAAAAACTGGCAGGACTGCCGCTGCTACAAAACTTATAATTAATCCTGCCGCTCCGATAAGTCCGAATGCCGCTCCATAATAACCTATATGTGTTAAATCTACATAATGTCCGAGCATTAAAATATCAATATATCCAAAAAACATTCCGCCTAGGGCCGTCACACTTAGAGGTAAGATAAATCTTACTAATTCTAGTTTTTCATTCTTAGTTAAGATTTTCGCTTTTTTTCTCAAAAAAGGTATTTCTTTTTTTGCTACTATTCTCAAATATAGTAATCCCAGAAAATATGAAAAAGTTATGGCTAGGATTATTGATGCTACTATTATCGATGCTTCTAGGCTAATTCTAAATAGTAATAAAATAGTTATTGGAATCAATGTTAATCTCGAAATTTGAAAAATTATCTCTTTAATCATCGTTATTTTGAAGTTATTCCCTGCGTGAAATGCCGCTCCGATATATCCTGTGATGGTGACTATGGGAATGTATATTGCACCCGCTAAAAGTGCGTAGAAAATTGGCTTGTTGTAATAATTGTTTGCTAAGAAATATCCCAAAGTTATTAAGATAAAGGAGCATATTATTGTTAAATAAATTTTGTATCTCAATAGCCCTTTGAAATATGTCTTTGCTTTTCCGAGTTTATTTTTGCCTAAAGATTTGGATGCGAATGTTATCATAGCTGTCGAAATTCCTAAATCTGAAAATGAGGCGAATAGGATAATTGTGGTAAGCGCCAGGGTATATAGACCGAAAATTTCAACGCCCAACATTCTTGCTACAACTACTGTAAATATTAAACTTCCAAACTTTGCGATTAAACTTGTTGTTAGTTGATATGAAGAATTCTTCACAATCTGCCCAGTATCTCCAGAGAAATCTTTTCTTCTAAATCTTCCGAAAATATTTTTAACGTCATTCATCTCTTCTTTTATTATATTACTCATAATTCTCGAAGACTTTTCTTGTTTTTATTTCTTCTTATAACGGCACTTAGAAATATTTTGTTGTAAAGTGGTTCTCTGTGATATATTAGATGTGGAAAGTCTGCTGCCATATGGATCCCTATTCCAATTAGCATCCAAAGAAAAATTGGATGAAGGGATGATAAAGTAAAAAGTAGAATCCAAAAACCAATGCTGTGGAATACGAAAATTCCTCGTTTGAATTTTTCTCTTTCTTTAAATGATATTGCGAACCATCTGTCTATATTTTTATTATACCATCTTAGTGCTTTGAATGGATTTTTATCTTTTAGTTCGAAGAGATACCAAAAATAATGATCTATATCAATTATCCACGATGCTATAAAAATTGTTAATCCTGCCGATAAGGTAAAATTGAAAAACTGGATTAGAATGTAAGAAATTGTAAACCCGAATAAAAGGTGCCACTTGAATTTCATTCTTCTAGTTGCCTTGCAATGTCTGCGAATGCTGGTCTAGATATTAGGACACCGGTTGTGATTCCAATTAGTGTTGTGACTGCGAAGCCTTTTAGAAGACCTGCTGAGGCTGCTCCGATGCCCATGAAACCCAGTAGTCCTGTTAATGGAATCATTGCCACGAATGTTGTTGTGAAGGCTGTGACGATTATGAAGAGTGCTTTCTTGATTCGTTGTTTTATTGATTCCCTTTTGTCTTGGGCTTCGTCTAAAATTATTATTTGTGAATCTATTCCTGTTCCGATTGCGGCGATGATTCCGGCGATTGAAGGTAGGTCTAGATTCCATCCAATTAGAGAGGCTGTTCCTAGAATTATCAGGACTTCTGAAAGCGAAACTGTTACTAATGCCAAGGATGCTTTGATTTTTCTATATCTTATAAATACGACTAGAGAGACTGCAATGATTGCGAATAGTCCTGCCAATAGAATTTGTTTTGTAAATTGCTCTCCTAAATTTGGTGATATTTTATCTATCTTTACTATTTCTAATTTGAAAGGAAGGGAGCCTGTTATCAGAATTGTCTGGAGCTGTTTCATTTCTGCTTTTGCTGATTCTATTGCTTCATTCCTTGTCGCACCTTGACCTGATCCCGATATTGCTATCTGTGTTGTCACCGAGCCTTTTAGGGATGAGCCTATATTTAGTGATGATGTCAACTTACCGTCGATGAAGAAATCTAATTTTTTACTTAGGTAGGAACCGTTTATGGAGAGCTCGTCGGTTATGTCTGCGTGTCGCTGTGCTGCCGCTTCAGATAAGAAGATTGTGAATTGAAAGTTGCAGGATTCTCCTTCTTGAATTGTAAAACATTCGGTTATCATTGCATCTGAACCTGTTCTTCCAACGTGAGTTATGTCTTCTTCTCCACCTACGAAAACTGTGTCATTTCCAATTTTGGCTTCAAAGTGTCCTTGTTTTGCGATTAGTTCTTCTAGATCTTCTGGACTTGAACCTGCTATCTCTATTCCCATTAGGTTATCGCCTGAAGATGTGGCTATTTTGAAAAATTTAACATCGGATAGTCCGTAGACATTTAACCTTTGTTCAGACACTGCTATTAAATCTCCGAGTTGTGCATCGTTTAATGGGATGTCTGCTTTAATGAATGCCCTAGCTCCTCCTCTAAGGTCTAGTCCGGTTTTTATTTTTGTTAGTGATATCTCTTCTAATGAAATGTCTTCTAAAATTGTTTTGTCATAGAGATTTATGATTTCTATTTCTTTAGTCTGGATTGTTAATTTTGTTGTTTGGTTTTCTTCAAGATTTGTTATCTCAGTCATGGCTAACATATACTCATCTAATGATGCAACTTCTTCTCCGTTGATTGAAAGAAGGGTCATTCCTTCTCTAAGACCGTCTTGGAAGACGCTTGAGCTTTGATTGACTGATGTTATGCTAAGTCCCTTTTCTAGTGCTTGTGGAGGGAGTCCGAAAACTGATATTAAGGATAGGGCCACTACTATAATTAGTATCCAGATTCTAAATGTGATTTTCATTTGTTCCGTACGTACCATTTAATTATTGAGGCGTTTGTTATCCATGTGTTAAAAAGATCAAAACCCAATCCTATTAATAGAATTGTGAAAATTTGGTTTAGAACTGACTCGAAAGAGTAGATTGCGATTAGGGCTGTTGTGATTGCTATGATGGATGTAATTGTCATTGTTGTTCCGGTTTTGAATGCTCCAAATAGTGCCTTATTCACACTTTCTTTTCTTCTTAGGAGTCTTGTTGTTAGAAGAATGTCGGTGTCTACGGAGTAACCTATTAGCATTAAGAAGGCTACGATACCGGCTGTGGATAGTTTGATTCCTATTATATTAACTAAGGCTAAGGTCATTACTATATTTGCGAAGGCTGAAAGGATTACTGCGAAAGATGGAATGGATTTTTTGATGTAAATTCTTATTAGTGCTGTTGTGAAAATTAGGAATATTATTGCTGATATTATTGGGTTGATTTTTAGAAAGAAGTTTCCTAGGAAAAACCCAAATAGTATGTTTAGGATTATTACTTGGAACTTTGCCCTTTTGCCTTTTGAGAAAATTAGGAACACTACTGCGGACATCCAAAAGAACGCTAAAATTACTGCCATAATTAGTTGTTTGTAGAAATCCTGAGACAAGGATGCTGAGGTTGTTTCGGTTGATGAGTTTTCGGATGTTAGACTATAACCTAGAAATTCCTCTAAGGATGATTTTAGTGCTGCAGTATCTTGATCTTTGGTTGTTATGATTAGTTCTAGTTGTCCGCCTGTATTATCAGATATTGTTTTGATTTCGAAATCTTTGATTGTGTTTGAAAGGTGGCTCTCCAACTCTTGTGCTGTGATTTGGGTTAATATTGTAATAGAGGTTCCACCTGTTAGGGTTACGTCCTTGTTAATTATGTCGCCGGTTTGGATGTAGAAAAATGCTAGGTAGAGTATTGAGAGGGTTAGGACTATAGCTGGGAGAATTAGGATTTTCTTGTAGTTTTTATCGTGCCAGTTTTCGAAGTTCTGCATATATATTTAGACTAGTCTTTGGTTTTAAAGTTTGTGTTGTGGATTACAAACTATTATAAAGTTTGGTATCCCTTGTTTTTTATGCCGTATAAAGATGCCGAGAAGAGAAAGGAGTGCCGAAGACGATGGTATGCTGAGAATAAAGAATCAGAGAAGGCGCATATTCGAAAGCGAAAATTAGAGATTAAAAAATGGTTTTTGGGATATAAGGCTAAATTAAAATGTATGAAGTGTGGAGAGAAGCATGTTGCCACGATTGATTTTCATCATAATATTGGGGATAAAGAAAATGGTATTTCGAAAATGGTCGCAGATGGATATTCTATTGAGAGGATTTTGAGGGAACTGAAGAAATGTGAGGTTTTGTGTGCGAATTGTCATAGGAAGGTTCATTTCAGGAAGAGTAAAGTTTAAAATGGTAAATTAGGTATTGATTTTATGCGTGGATAGTTTAAAGTAACATCAGAGATGTTTCATGAAAACAATCCTGCTATGCGTGGATAGTTTAGTGGTAGAATAACTGGCTTCCATAATCTTATAGATTGAAGAGACCAGTTGACCAGGGTTCGAGTCCCTGTCTGCGCATATGAGGGAATGCCGGAGCGGTCAAACGGGGCAGACTCAAGATCTGTTAGCTTATGCTTACGGGGGTTCGAATCCTCCTTCCCTCATATTTCGGTTTGTCCGGATTCGAACAACCTTCGCTTTGGAAAAGCTCGGGCACGAAAAACTTTGTTTTCCTAAAGATTTATTTCTTCGAAAAAATCTTTAATCCTCCTTCCCTCATTTTATTATTGCCAGATTGATTATTATTCCATGAAAAATTACGCCATCTTTAAAGGCGCATTTCTTGTAGAGAGAATTTTAAAATTGGTATTAGAATTAATTTACGCTCTCGGCAGGATTTGAACCTGCGACTTTCTCCTTAGGAGGGAGACACTCTATCCAGGCTGAGCTACGAGAGCATAAATGTATGACTGTGTTTCCTCTTTAAAATGTTTCGAATCGTAAGGTTTATATATTGAAAGTTAGGGGTAAGGATAGACGGCCATAGTATCCTGGTTACACCCGATCCCGTTCCGAACTCGGAAGTTAAGCTTGATATGTTCGGGTTTGTACTGTCTCTGATGGGAAGGCTCGGAGCTGTCTATTTTATATTTTTAATTAGATTTTCTTCCATGAAAAATTACGTAGTCTTCGACTCCGCATTTCTCATGGATGTTTAGTTATCAGTTTAGAATATATATTGAAATAATGAAAATCTAATTAGAACTTCTTGAATTTGTTGACTAGTTCTAGTGTGTCTGTTTGTCCTAGAATTTGTGCTCGGCAACAGTATCTTTTGATTCCTAGTTTGTCGAGAGCTTCTTTTTGTGTCATGCCGTCTTGGACTAGGGTTTTGTACTCAGCGTATAAATGTGCGATTGGTTTTCCGCAGCTGAAGCATCTTATTGGGATTATCATGATTGTTTAGCGAAATTTTGATTTATAAGTTTTGGGGTCGGTAATATTTATATAGGAGTTTTGTCTCACTGATGCATGAAGAAGGTGAAAGCTAAGGAGGTGATTAGACTGCGAAATGTTTCGAAGCATTATCCTATGGGGAAATTTGTTGTGAAGGCGCTTAGTCATTTGGAGTTTAAGGTTTATGAGGGTGAGTTTGTTGCGATCATGGGGCCTTCTGGTTCTGGGAAGTCTACTGCGATGAATTTAGTTGGGAGTTTAGATATGCCTACCCATGGAACGATTTATTTGGATGGTGATGATATTTCGGAATTTAGTGAATCTGATTTGGCGCAAGTTCGGGGGAAGAGGATTGGGTTTATTTTTCAGTCGTTTAACTTGATTCCGAATTTGACTGTGAAGGAGAATGTGATGTTGCCGATGATGTTTCAGGGGACGAGTATCGAGGAGCGGAGTGATAAGGCTGAGGAATTGTTGAGATTGGTTGAATTGCATGATAGGATGGATCATTATCCGGGGGAGATTTCTGGGGGACAGATGCAGAGAGTTGCGATTGCGCGGAGTTTAGCGAATGATCCTGAGGTTATTTTGGCGGACGAGCCGACTGGAAATTTGGATACAAAGACTGGGGCTATTGTTATGGAGTTTTTGGAGAAGCTGAATAAGGAAGGGAAGACCGTTATTATGGTGACGCATGATCCGGATTTGGCCGAGAAGTATGCGGATGTTGTTTATTGGTTATTGGATGGAGTTTTAGAAAAGGTGACGAAGCGAGTTGGGAAAAGGTTTGTTGATGTTACAAAGAAAGCTAAAAAAGCACTTGTTAAGAAAGTTAGAAAGAAAGGGAAAGGAGGAAAGTAATGAATTTTGATTATTTGATTTTAGCTTTGAAGAATTTGAAGCATCGGGGAATTAGATCTTGGTTGACTTTGCTTGGAATTTTTATTGGTGTTACGGCCGTTGTTTCGTTGATTGGTCTTGGGGCTGGTTTGCAGGCTGCGGTTGGGGCTCAGTTTGGAATTGGTTCCACGGAAGTTATTTCGGTTCAAGCTGGAGGTCTTAGTGCGTATGGTCCTCCTGGAAGTGGGGCTGTTAATAAGTTAACGACTGATGATGTGGATGCGATTGAGAGGCTGTCTTCTGTTAAGGTTGCTATTCCTAGGATACTTAGTTCGGGGAAAATGGAATTTAATGATATTGTTACTTTTGGAATTGCGGCTTCTGTCCCTGATGGAGAAAAAAGAAAAGTGGCTTATGAGATCCTGGATTCTGAAGTCGAGGTTGGGAGATTGCTTAAAGATGGAGATGTGAATAAGGTTATGTTGGGCTATAATTTCTGGGGAAGTGAAGATATTTTTGGGAAAGCGGTTGTGACTGGGAAAACAGTATTGATTCAAGATGAGAATTTTATTGTTGTGGGAATTATGAAAAAGACAGGGAGTCTTATCTTTGATAATGTAGTGATGATGAATGAGGCTCCTTTGAGAGACTTAATGGATTATGGTGACGATGTGGATATTATTGCGGTGCAAGTTAAAGATAAAGATTTAATGGATGATGCTAAGGAGGATATTGAGAAATTAATGAGAAAGCAGCGGGATGTTGATGTTGGAGAAGAGGATTTTGAGGTTTCTACTCCGGAGGCGATGATGGATACTGTGAATAGTGTACTTGGTGGGGTTCAGGCTTTTATTATTATTATTGCTTCTATTTCTATTTTAGTTGGGGCTCTTGGAATTGTTAATACTATGACGACGTCAGTTCTGGAGAGGAGAAAAGAGATTGGGATCATGAAGGCTATTGGTGCTACGAATTATCAGGTATTTCTTCAGTTCTTTTTTGAATCGGGATTGCTTGGATTTATTGGTGGTTTAGTTGGTGTTATTTTGGGAACAATTGTAAGTAGTTTGGGAATTATCGGGATTAATAATTTCATTGGGGCAGAACTTGGTCTTAATTTTGATTTTGTTTTGATTGGTGGGGCTTTGTTTGGAAGCTTTGTTGTTGGGGCTGTCGCGGGTGTTGTTCCTGCTATGAATGCTGCTAAACAGGATCCGGTGGAGGCGTTGCGAGGGTAATGGTAATAAGTAAGGAGAGTGTTAAATATTCGTTGAACAATATTAAGAAAAGTAAGGCGAGAAGTATTCTGACTATCTTATCTATTTTCGTAGGAATTGCTACTATTTTTATCTTTGTTAGTTTTGGATGGGGTCTTTATGATTATATTGATGAGTTTACTTCTTCGTCTTCTGCTGATAAATTGTTGATTCAACCGAAGGGTGGTGGTGGGGTTCCTGGGCTTGATAATACATTTAGGCTTCTTGAAGATGATTTAGGGGTGATTGAAAATACTGCGGGAATTTATGAGGCTACTGGAATTCATATGGGTGTTGGAGAGATTGAACAGGATGATAGTAAAAAATATGTTTTTATTATGAGCTATGACCCTGATTTGCCCATGATAATGGAGTTATCAGATATTGAGATAGTGAAGGGTCGGGAACTTAGGGATGGTGATTCTGGGAAGGTGACTTTAGGTTATAATTATATGGTAAGGAATAGGATTTTTCCAAAGGCTTATGCTGTTAATAGTAAGATTAATGTGCAGGGTGTTGATTTGAGAATTGTTGGTTTTTATGAATCTGTTGGGAATCCTCAGGACGATTCTAACATTTATATTACGAATGATTTTGCTGATGATATTTTGAGAGAGGTTGGAAGCGATGAAGAGCTTGCCTATGGAATGATTATTGCGCGGGCCGAGAAAGATAAAGTTGATGAGGTTGGAGAGAGGGTTGAAAAGAAGTTAAGACAAGCTCGAGATTTAGACGAAGGGAAAGAGGATTTTAGTGTTCAGTCTTATTCTGATTTATTGGAATCATTTACTGTTGTTTTGGATATCATTATTGGGTTTATTATTTTGATTGCTTTTATCTCGGTTATTGTGTCTGCTGTTAATACGGCGAATACTATGATTACTTCTGTGCTTGAGAGGTTTAAGGAGATTGGTGTTTTGAAATCGATTGGTGCTCGGAACAGTGAGATTTTTAAGATATTTTTATTTGAGTCTGGCTTCTTAGGTTTTGTCGCTGGTACGATTGGGGTTTTAGCTGGATGGGCTGCGACTGATTTTGGAGCTGTAATTTTGGATGATTTGGGATATGGTTTTTTGAGTCCGCATTATTCTTGGCATTTGTTTGGAGGTTTGATTTTGTTTGCTACTTTGACTGGTGCTGTTTCTGGAATGATTCCGGCGTGGAGAGCAAGTAGGATTAATGCTGTTGATGCTTTGCGGTATGAGTAATTGAGTTTTCTTCCATGCAAAATTGCGACATCCTCGACGCCGCATTTCTTATGGAGGTTTTTGGTTTAGTGAGTTGTATAGTTTAGTATTGAGCTAGAATATTCTTATAGACTTATAATTGTGGAGTTTATTTCTTTTTCTTTTTAGAAAATTTACTATATCCCCACCATACCAGGAGAATTATAACTACTGCCCAGAAAATGTAAGTTCCCTTGCCTGTTGTTTTTTGGTCGGCTGCTCGCTCTGTGAAGTAAGTGGAATCGAACGTGATTGTTTCCTCTACTGTTCTTCGTGCATTTATTGAGTCGGAGTAGGTTAGTTCTAATGTGATTTCCCCGTTGGATGGAGTTGCTTCGAAGTCTGCAGTTGTATATTCGTTCGAATCTACGTCGCCTACGATTACCCTATTAGATCCTTTGATTATTATGTTTTCTTGTTTTGGTATCTCGACAACTAGTGCTTCAGCGTCGGACTCTTCGATGTTTAAAATTTCTAGTGTTAGTTCTTTTGTTATATAGCTGTAATCTTTTACATGTACTTCAAAGTCTGCTCTTGAGTCATCGACTTCTATGTTTAACGTTGTTATTAGTGGTGCGGTATTTTTAGATTGGACCCTTGTTTCTATTTCGCTGGATCCATCTAGTGCCGCATCATCGATTCGCACTTCGTATGGAATCAGTAGATTTGATGTATAATCTTTTATGTAATCGACTTTTTTGAATGTCCTTAATCCTGTCTCTCCGGGATTAAATTTTATTGGGTAGTTCTCTGTTAGCTTGAATGTTATGTCGCTGCAATCTGGAGACTCAAGGCCTTCTACTTGGAATACTAATTTAACGTATTCTCCTGGGATTGCTGGATAGGGATCTTGGTTTAGTAATGTTACATCTAGGTCACATGTCATTTCGTCGGCTGTCACGACGGGTAAGACTAGTGTGCACAATAATAATATCATCGTCATCTCTTTTTTCATATTAATTGATAGTGTCTTTAATTTTTAAAGGTTTGGTGTTTGGTTATAATATATCTCATAAAAATTTAAAAAGGAATGGGTTATTTATTGCGTAGGTGATGCACTGATGGTGCCTTAAAATAAGATGGTGAAAAAATGTATTTATTGTTCGGTCGAGGTCGATGAGAGTTCTGTTGTGGATATGTGTGAGCGTTGCATGTATCAGGTTTGGGGAGAGAAGATGGCTAAGACGATTGTTGAGAATATGGAGAGGGAGAGAGATGCTGGGAATTTGGAATTGGGGAAGGTTAGTGAGGTAGAGAAGACTGTTGATTCGGTTGAGGTGAAAGATATTGAGGCTGTTCCGATTGAGGATAATCCTATTATTTCTGAAGTGAGTGCTGAGGAATTGGTGATGAGTGATGGTTTGGATGGATTTGAGGATAGAGGGTAGAATTTTTGAGTGAGGAAAGATTTTTAAATAGAATTTTTCTTGTTTTGATAGGATAGAGATGTCCGAGTGTTACAGCGCTGAAGAGTTCTGTATTTAAGATAAAATGGCAAGACGAACAAAAAAAGTTAGAGAGAAGGGAAAGCTGAAACTTAGTTCTTACTTTAAGAATATTGATAGTGGTGCTAGGGTCGCTGTTGTTGATGAGAGAGGAGTTCGTATGAATTTTCCCGCGAGGCTTCGAGGGATGAGTGGAAAGGTTACGGCGGCTCGAGGTCGATTTATGGAAGTTGAAATTAAAGATGGGAATAAGTTGAAGACTTTTGTTATTCATCCTGTTCATTTGAAGGTGCTCGGATGATAAAAGAATCTAGACCTGTTAGTATGGCTGAAGTTGTTGAGTTAGTTGGGGATTCTGAGAAGGCTGAGGAGATTAAGAAGTTTGTAAAGAATTTTGATGTTTTGGGTTTTGATAAAGCAAAGGAGTTAGAAGAAGAACTTAGGGCGCTTGATTTGATTAAGCTGAAGGATGAATATATTGTGAAGATTGTTGATTTCGTTCCAACTGATGCTAGTGAATTGAATAAGGTGATAATTGACGTCTCGCTTGACGCGGATGAAGTAAATAAGATTTTGGAAGTTACTCAAAAATTTAGGTAGGAGTTGAGATGACTAAGGAAGAATTTGCAATTGTTTTGGATTTTTTGCCATATGGATATCCTTTAGAGAATAGAGGAATGCCGTTAGCGCAGGCTATTGGAGAAGGTGGATTTACTTTGTTGCAACTTGTTCCGAGAAGGGGAGAGAAATTTGATGTTGGAGAGAGAGCTTATATTGGAGATGGGAAAAGGGATAAGGTTCAGTATATTTTGGGGAGATGTCCGAGAGAGAAGTTAACAGAGACTGCGAAGGCTCAGCTTGAGGATTTTGTTGACGAATTTGTTTTGAAAGATGAAGAAAGGTTTGTGAAATTTTTTAATAAGGCGCAAGCTATAAATACTCGACTTCATCAATTTGAATTGTTGCCTGGTTTGGGGAAAAAGCACACGAGCGCTATTCTTGCGGCTAGGGAAGAAAAAGAATTCGAATCGTTTGAAGACATTAAGGAACGTGTCGCGAACTTGCCGTCGCCAGATAAGGTTATCGGTAAAAGAATTATGGAGGAGTTGACAGAAATGCAAAGGCATAATCTGTTCATTTTTTAAGATGGAAGAGAAAAAAGAATACAAACGAAAGAAGGAAGAAGACGTTGTTTTAGTTAGGGTTTTAGGTAAAGATATTCGTGGAGATATTAAGATAAGATCTGCTTTGACTAAGATCAATGGGATTTCGTGGGCTATTTCTAATGCTGTTTGTAAGATTTTAGAATTAGATAAGGAAAAGAAGATTCAGGATTTTGAGAAAGATGAATTGGCTAGGATTGAGGATTTTATGAAAGCTCCAGAGTTGCCTGTGTTTTTAAGAAATCGTCAGAAGGATTTTGATAGTGGTGAGGATGTGCATATTAGTGGTATTGATTTGAAGCTGAGGACAGAGTTTGATTTAAAGAGACTTAAGAAAATTAAATCGTATAAGGGGATTCGGCATATTGTTGGATTGCCTGTGCGAGGACAGAGAACTAAATCTAATTTCAGGAAAAACAGAAAGCCATCTGTTGCTGCTGCGAAGAAGAAAGGATAATATGGGAGATATAAAACGCAAAAGAAAATTGTTTAGTAGGCCTAAGAAGTTGTTTGATAGGGCTCGGATGGATGAGGAGAATATTCTGGTTAAGCGATATGGTTTGAAGAATAAGCGTGAGATTTGGAAGGCTAAGACTGCGGTTTCGAAATTGAGGCGGAGAGCTAAGGCTTTGATTGGTAAGGATATCGCTGAGCAGCAGAAGTTTTTTGATAAGTTGAATAAGATTGGAATGGGTATTGTTGATATTAGTGACGTTTTGGCTTTGACCGAGGAAAATGTTTTTGAGAGGAGATTGCAAACTTTTATTGTTAAGAAGAAATTGGCTACAACTACTAAGGGTGCTCGACAGTTGATTGTTCATAAGAATGTTTTAGTTGATGGGAAGGTTGTTAACGTTCCGTCGTTTGTTGTGACTATTGACTTGGAAGATAAAATTTCTTTGAAGGAGCGGAAGGTTAAGATTAAGAAAGAGGAAGCACCTGTTGAGGAAGCTAAAGAAGATGTGGATAAGGTCGAAGAAGAAAATGTTGAGGTTAAAAAAGAATAATGGCAAAAAATGAAGAGAATATTGGAATTGTGAATATCTATGCGAGCTTTAATAATACGATTGCAACCGTTACTGATCTGGCTGGAAATACGATTGGTCGGACTTCAGGTGGGCAGATTACGAAGCATGATAGAATGAGAGCGAATCCGACGATTGCCATGTTTATTGCAAAGAAGGTTCAGGAGATTTGTAGGGATTATAGGATTAGTTCTGTTTATGTTCGGATGAAGGGGCAGACCGGTGCGACTGGGATTGGGCCTGGTGCTGGTGCGATTGTTCGGACTTTGACGAAGGAAGGGATGAAAGTTTTGAGTATGGCGGAGACGACGAAGGTTGCTCGTGGTGGACCAAAGAAGAAGGGAGGTCGAAGAGGTCGAAGACCATAGAATTATAAACTGATAATTCGAAAAAATACTATATGGAAATGATAAAAAATACAAGCGAGGAAATTGTCTTTGGTGCTGATATGAATGTGAGTTTGGCTAATGCTATTCGACGAAGTGTTGGTGAGATTGATATTTTGGCTATTGATGAGTGTGATATTTACAAGAATGATTCTGCTTTGTATGATGAAATTATTGCGCATCGATTGGGTTTGCTTAGCTTGAAGAATCAGAAGATGAAGAAAGATGATGTATTGGAGTTTAAACTTAAGGCCAAGGGTAAGGGCGAAGGTGAGATGGTTTTAGCAGGTAATCTTGGAGATGATATTGTTTATCCGGAGACTCCGATTGTTTTGTTGAGTGAGGGTCAGCAACTTGAAATTGTTGCTAGGGCTAAAACAGGTAAAGGAATTAATCATGCGAAGTTTATGCCTGGACTTGTTTATTATAAGCATTTGCCGTCGATAAAGATTTCTAAAGAGGGAGAGAAGCAAACTGAGTTGGTTGCACTTTATCCTGAAGTTTTCGAGATGTATGGGGAAAATGTTAAGGTGAAGAATGCTTGGATGTGTGATTTGGATGATGAGGACATGAAGGAGTATCCTGGTGTTGAGATTTCGTTTGGGAATGAGTTGGTTTTTGTGATTGAGTCATGGGGTCAGATTGAGGCTAAGAAAATTTTTGTGGAAGCTTGTAAGTCACTTAAGGATAACTTGAGTTTGGTTTCTAAGGCTGTTAAGTGATGGCAAAGGAATTTGGGATTAATAAGAGTAAGATTGAAAAAAGAATGAGTTCTAAAATGGATAGTGAATTGGTGAATTTGATTGTTAAGTTGAAGAAGACTAATCCTGTGGTTGCTAAGGAATTGGCGAGACCTAAGAGACGATGGCCTGCTGTGAATTTGAAAGATATTGATATGCTTAAGGGAGATGTTTTGATTGCGGGGAAAGTTCTTAGTGCTGGAGATTTAAGTGAGCCGAAAAGAATTGTTGCTTGGTCTATTAGCGAGAAGGCTTTGGGAAAAATTAAAAATGTTAAGGGAACTTTTGTTTCTATTATTGATGAAGTTAAGAAGAATCCGGAATTAAATGGTTTGGATATTTTGCGATAATGGGAAAGATTGTTTATGATGGTGAAGGTGCTGTTTTTGGTAGACTCGCTAGCGTTGTCGCTAAGGACTTGTTGAAGGGGAATGAAGTTGATGTTTTGAATTGTGAGAAGATTATTATTTCTGGGGATAAGAAGTTGTTAGCTGTAAAAATTTTGGCTAAGAGGGAGATGGGTTCGGGTGGTTCGATGAAGGGGCCTAAATATCCTAGAGTTGCTGATAAGTTGGTTAAGCGAATGATTCGGGGAATGTTGCCTCGAGATAGAGCTAAGGGACGAGATGCGTTTCGGGAGTTGAAAGTTTATGTTGGTGGAGAGAATAAGGATGCTGTTAAGTTGAATCATCGAAAGCCTATGAAATTTGCTAGTGTTGCTGAGATTGTGAGGTTGTTGAAATGAAAATGAATAGTAAGATGGTTGTTTCTGGAAAGCGGAAGACTGCGGTTGCTAAGGCTACGATTGAGGCTGGGACTGGTGTTGTGACTTTTAACAAGAGGCCTTTAGTTTATTTATCTAATTTGCAACAGCTTGAGATTAGTGAGCCTTTGATTATTGCGAAGGAAGTTTTGGGGAAGTTGGATTTTGATATTGCTTTGAATATTACTGGTGGTGGTATTGCTTGTCAGGTTGAGGCGGGACGTTTGGCTATTGCTAAAGCTATTGTTGCTTTTACGAAGAAAGATGATGTTCGTAATGCTTTTTTAGCTTATGATAGGAATATGTTAATTGCTGATACTCGACGGAAAGAGGCTTGTAAGCCTGGGGATTCTAAGGCTCGGGCGAATAGGCAGAGCTCTAAGAGGTAGGGTTTGGTTTTTTGTTGACTGATTTTTTCCATGTAAAATTGCGCCACCTTCGGCAGCGCATTTCTCATGGAAGTTGGGTTTGTTGTATGTTTAGGTTGAGACTAATAAATTAAAAAGTGTTTTGAATTATTTTCTTGGGTTGAGATAGTCTTTTAGTTTTCGCTGTGCAGCGTAGAATCTTTCTGGGCTAATGATTGCTTGGTGGTCGCCTTTGTGGATTTTGTTGTCGAATTTTATTTCTCCCAAGTATGTTCGATTGGTTAGGATTTTTTTTAAACCATTGACTGATAGTGAGAAGTTTTTGGAGAGGGAGTTTAAGGAGTAGTTTCGAGCTAGGAATGTTGTGAATAGGGATCGGACTTTTATTGATTCTTCGTTTGGTATTAGGTTTCCATTTACAACGTCGTAACCTAGTGGTGGTCTACCTTGGAGTCTGCCGATTTGCGCCATTTTCTGCATGCCTTGTTTTTGTTTTGTTCCGGGAGCATGTCCGTGGATTCTGAATGTGTCCAGAATTTTCCAATCTATTTTTTTGATTATGTAATTTTGGAAATCTTTTGGGTTTGATGGCGCGAAAGTTTTGCAGATTTTGCAGAGTGGGGACCCGAATATCTTGGTTTGATTCTTTTCAGTGTATCCGCATTTTTTGCATGGCATTTTATAATGATTCTATTGGAGATTTTATTTTTTTGATTTCTTCATTTGAAACGTGGGTGTAGATTTGTGTAGTGGATAGGTTTGCGTGACCTAGTAGTTCTTGGATTTTTCGGATGTCGATTCCGTCTTCTAGGAGATGGGTTGCGAAGGAATGTCGGAGTGTGTGAGTGTGGACGTTTTTTAGATCAGCTCGTTTTGCGGCTTGGGAAACAATTTTTTGAATGTTTCTTGTTGATATTTTTCCGATTCTTCCTGAGAATAAGTATTCTTGGTTTTGTTTTGTTTGTCTCTTTATTTGATGTTCTATTTGGTCAAAGAGGAAATCTGGGATGTTGAATATTCTGTCTTTGTTTCCTTTGGCTTGGCGAATGTGGCCGATTTTTTCTGGTAGATTTAGGTCTTGTATTTTTAGGTTTGTTAATTCTGAGACCCGTAATCCTGCGGCGTAGATTAAGCTTATCATTAGGTTTGATTTTTCATTTTTGATTTGGGAGAGTAAGAGTTTGACTTCTTTCTTTGAAAGAGTTGTTGGGAGGTGGTTTTCTTTTTTGGGTCGTTTGATTGTTAGAGTTGGGTCGTTTTTGAGAATTGTTATATGAGCGTATTTTATTGCGGCTAAAAAGAGGGTTATTGTTGCGGCGGCGGATGTTGTTAGATTTTCGGCGAGATAGTATTTGATGTCGTCTGTTGTGATTTGTTGTGATTCTTTTTTTGTGAAGTCTAGGAGGACTTGGTTTTGTTTGGTGTAGTTTTTTATTGTGTGTGGTGATGCTTTGGAGATTTTGAGCTCTATTTCGAGCTTTTTTAGGAACTGTTGGTTATTCATTTTGTCACCTGTTTAGGTTGGGATGCGAAGGTTTTTATAGTTATATTTTGAGATGTTGATATGGAAAGAGAAATGTTCAAGGCAACTTGTTCGGAATGTAATGAGGAATGCGAGATTCCGTTTAATCCTACGGAGGGTCGACCTGTGAAATGCGATGCGTGTTTTAAGAAAGGTAGAGATAACCATAGGGGTGGCGGAAGAGATCGTGGGTTTGGCGGCAATAGGGAAAGGCGAGACTTTAATGTGGTTTGCGCTGATTGCGGTAGGGCTACGACGGTTCCATTTAAGCCGACGCAGGGTAAGCCTGTTCTTTGTAGGGATTGTTTTAAGGGGAAATAAATTTAATTGTTTATTGAAATTTTAGAATCTTGTATTGTTATGTTTGGGACTATGTTTTTTGTTTTCGTTAAACCGAATAACTATTTTGTTTTATTTTTGTTATTATTATTTTGTTATTATGCGAACTTTTATAGTTAGATATGGTTGTTATTTTTTTGGTTTAGTAGTGTTATTTATTGTCTCACTTTTCCTGTAAAATTGCCTTTTTCTAACTCTCACTTTTTCGTTTAAGATTTGAGTGTTTTTTGGGATATTGTTGGTTTTTGAGATAAATTATGTTGATTTCGTGTTTTAAAGTGTGTTTGAGAACGTTTTTGTTTGGAGTTGGGTGCTTTATTGGATGTTTGACTTAGAATTTGTTAGGATGTTTTAAAATTTGTTAGGATGTATTTAATTTTAGGGCTTGTGGATGTTTTCAAGTGGGAGATCAAAGCCTTTTTGCCTTAGTATTACAAAGAGTTCTGGGCGAAAGTTGTGATTGTGAATCATTCTGTGGTGGTTTGGACATAGGCCGATCAGGTTTTTTGGGGAATTGTTGGTTTTGTTTAAGTCGATGTGGTGGATATCTACGATTTTGTCGAATTCGCATATGACACATTGTTTAGTTGTTTTTCGGAAGGTCTTGAGGTCTATATTGTTTCGTTTTCGTTGATTATAGGCTTTGGATTTGTCTAAGTGGAATGTTGTGTTGTAGCATCCGGCGCAGAGGTTTTTGGCGTGGATTGCTCTGGATTTTTGGCAACGGCGGCATTTTTTGATTTTGGGTTTCCAATTTATTTTTTTATAACAGGTGTAACAGAGACCCTTTGCGTGATGTTCTTTTTCTTTAGAGCAATTGCTACATATTTTTATCACCATTCAAAAAAAAGACGTTCGTATATTAAATAGTTTGTGCAAACGGGCTAATTCCGTTCGTTTTTAATTGGAAGAACGTCATATAATGTATATTGTACGAACTTTGGGTGTTTTTGGAGTGTTTTTTAGATTATATGAACTCTGTGGGGTTTTGACTTCTTTCAAATATTTTTGGAACCTTTTTGTTAATAAATTTTGTCTCCATGGGACGGATTGTGCACTAAGGTTTGGTTAGTGAACATTGTATTTTTGTTGTTGATGTTTGGAAATAAAAATAAAAAAAATTATATAGATATATTTATTTGCTAAAAATTGATACGATTACGCTGATGATTGCGCCTGCTACAACTACCCAGCCGGCGACAGCTGTGATTGTTGAATGTATCATTGGTATAGAAAGTGTTCCATCGATCATTCCCGAGCCTACTGCTAATGATACCAGGATTCCTACTATCCATGTCAAAATTCCTACTAAACTATTGTCTTGCATTTTAACCTCCTTTTAATTTTTTTTTCTTTTTCCCGCGGTGTAATGGAAAAATATCATAGCTGCGATGAATGAGATAATAATAGTTAAAATATATGTATCCTTTAAAACCGTTGTATATCCAAGGTATTCTGTAATGTGTCCTGTGGGTAATATCTTATCTGGATTTAATGAGCAGAGTGTCCACTTATAGATTGGATTTGGTATATTTGGTGCAGTTCTACATGGAATAATTGGTATAATTATTGAGGTGATTAAACTTATTGCCGAGATTATTCCTGAATACATTAATCTCTTTTTTAATTGCATCTGGATTGATTGTTTTTGAAGTTTATAATCTTTTTGGGGTTCGATTTTGGCTGTTTTAATAGTTGTGTTTGAACAGATGTATATGGTCGTTTGGTGTTTTTTAGTGTTTGGACGGCCTTTAATGAGTGCTTGTTATAGTTTATTGAATTTTATTGGTATTTATATTTTTTATCGACGATAAATGATGGTGTTTGGTGTTTGGACAGATGGTGTTTGGATGAGTGTTTTATTGGTGTTTGTGTGTTTAGGTGGGTGTTAAGTGGTGTTTGGTGTTTGGACAACGCGAAAGATTTATAAAGAAATGTGTTTAGAGTTGGTTAAGATGTGGAGTTTTTTTGGACATAAAAAGAAAATTGAAAAGTTAAGGGATGATGTGCAAGATTCTTTTGGTCATGTGAAGAAAGATTTTAATAAAGTGGGTGAATGGATCACGCATCTCGACGGTAAACATACAAAACAAGAGGATGATATTTTGAATATTAAAAATCAACTTTTAGACATTCAAAACGATATTCTTGAGATAAAAGATTTTATTTCTTTCTTTGGTCCACAGATGTCCAAACAGAAACAAACATCTACTATTAAACAAACATCGCAGAGCGTTGTCCAAACAGACGTCCAAACAGACGTCCAAACAGACGTTTTATCCAATCTTACTGTTATGGAGAGAGGTATTATTTGGGCTTTATTGAATTCAGAAATGAAGCTTAGTTATGAAGATCTAGCTGCTTTACTTGGGAAGAATAAGAGTACTATTAGGGGTCAAATAAATACAATAAAACAAAAAAATTATAATTTAATTATGGAATCTAGGGAGTTTAGTGGGAAAAAAAGACTATATGTTCCCGATGAAATCAAGGATAGTATTATAAAAAGTGTAAAAATTAAGGTAAGTCAATCAAAAAAGGGGAAAAAGTGAAAAAGTGAGAGTTAATTTGTTATTTTTCTAATAAAAATAGTGAATTTTCAGATAAATAAAGTGAAAAAGTGAGAGATTGGGTTTAATAAAGAAAAAGAGATAGTTAATATTAAAACCATATAAAAATAAACTAGCCTAAATATGTTAGATTTAGGGTTATTATATTAGGTGGAAAAGTGAGGTAATTTCCTTAAAATTTTATTCGTTTAAACGAATAATTATTATTTGGAAGTTTTTTATTTAGATTTATCTATAAAAATTAATTTGTCGTCGATGAAATGTATTGTTTTATTAAATTAAAGCGCTCTAAGGCTCTGTATGGTGCTTAAATTTGTTATATTCTTTAGATCTTGAGATATTTTTAAAATAATTGTTTTGTTATTTTTCCTTGATTTTTCAATAGGAATGCCTTTTTTTATGAGTTTATTAATATAATCTCTTATTGATGATTCGCTTAATTTTAACTCTAAAGCTATGATTTTGTATGTTATTTCTATATTATTTTGATTTTCAAGTGTGTATAGTGTACCAAAAATGAGCATTTCTTGTGGTGTTAGACGTTTAAATTTAAATCTTATTTCTTTTTTTATTGTATCTAATGAATCTAATATGTTATTTACTTGTTTAAAGTCTAGATTGGGGGTATTGTGTGTGTGTTGGTTTGTTTGTGTGTGTGTTGGTTTGTTTGTTGGAACCCCTTGATTTCCTGTGGAAATAGGTATATTTTGTATATATAGAGGCTGTATAGGTTGATTATGTGTTGGAGTTGTCTGATAATCTGTTGGTTTGTTGGTTTGTTGGGTTGATATGGGTTGATTATGTGTTGGAGTTGTCTGAACTTCATTTAACCTCTTATTTAGGTTGTTTATTTCATTTTTTAAGAGTAATATATCTTCTTTTATTTTATTAAATGCCTCTTTTATGGGATCCATATCTTAGGAAGAATTGTTTTGTTTATAATTATGATTGTTTTTTAAAATATAGTTTAGTATTTCATAAAACAATATTTTAATCGTTTTTTATAGAAAGGGTTGGTAATTTTATATGAATTGGTAATCCTAGTTCTTCTTCTAATTCAAAAGCTTTAATTGATGCCTTTTGTATTATAAAATTTGTTATATTTATGTATTCTGGTGTATTATATTCATTATTTTCTTTGTTTTTTATAATTGTTTTTATTGTTTTTGGATCAGATAAAATAAATAAATTACCTTTTAGTTTTATTTTACCTAAGGTTCCATAATCTATTTCAAAAAAATATGTTATTTTTAGTGTATCTTTTGATTTTTTAACTTTTTCTAATGAAGAAATTTGAATATTTGTTTTTAATTCTATTTTTCCAGAGAAATCTGGATCTTTTTTTGCTTCTATTTCTAGAAATTTTGCGCCAATTATTTTTATATTTGTCATATTTTAATTAATTTGTTTTTTATAATAAATCTTCTTCGGATACTACTATGAAATCTCCTACTGCTATTACTGCATTATATGGGATTAATGCTTCTTTATTTTTTGTTCTTTCTAATGATAGATTTGATGTATATATTGTTAGATTTTGTAATATTATATGTATTAATTCTCCTGTTCGGGCCTCAAATGTTATATCTTTTATTGTCCCTAGTTTTTTTCCTTCTTTTGTAACTACTTGTTTCCCTAATAATGTTTTAAATGGTTTTTTATCCATGTTTGATTTAGATATAAATTGTTTATAAATCTTTCTTTGGTTTTTGTATTAATATTTAGTAGTATTTATATTGATTTTATTAATAAATGAATTTTTTTATGATTTTAGTGTGACCCTATGGTTTCTTATGGAAAGTTTTATAAAAGTTTATAGGATTTTTTTGATTTGTTTTTTTAAATTTTATTTATAAGTATTTATATTATATATTATATATATTATATTATATATATTGTAGTTTATTGAGTTTTATCCTCGATGATTTTATTTTATTTTGTATTTTGTGGACAGGAAGAGATGGGGTGAGGATGTTTTATTAAATAGGATTTTAAGATGATGTTTTTAGTATATGAAAGTTTAAATAGTTTTGAACTGGGATTGTATTATGAGGTTTATTTTAAGTGATGGGAGTTGAGCTTGGTGGTATTTTTAATACAGCTGTTAATAATAGTTTATTTAAGAATAAGGGAGTTTTGCAGGTTCGTTATACTCCAGATTCAATTCCGCATCGTGATGAACAGATTAAGTCGATTGCCTCTATTCTTGCTTCTGTTTTAAGGGGAGATAGACCTAGTAATTTGTTTGTTTATGGTAAGACAGGGACTGGAAAGACACTTTCAGTTCAATATGTTCAGAATGAGATAGTAAAGAAAGCTAAAGAGTTGGATGTTGAGGTTAATTTTGAGTATTTGAATTGTAAGTTGAAAAAGGTTGCTGATACTGAATATAGGGTTTTGGCTGCTTTAATCCGACAACTTGGTGGGGAAATTGCTAATACAGGCCTTCCTACTGATCAAGTTTGGGCTAAATTTATTGAGTTGGTTGATAAGAAGAAGCAATTGATTGTTTTTGTTTTTGATGAAGTGGATCAGATGATTAAAAAAATGGATGATAATTTTTTGTATTCGTTTACTAGGTTGAATCAGGAGTTAAGTAAGGCACAAATTTCTTTGATTGGAATTTCTAATGAGGTGACTTTTTTAGAAAATATTGACCCTAGGGTTAGATCTAGTTTAGGAGAGGAAGAGTTTATTTTTCATCCTTATAATGCGATTCAGTTGCAGGATATTTTAAATGAGAGGTGTAAAGGGGCGTTTAAGGAAGGTGTGGTTGCAGATGGAGTTGTGGCTAAATGTGCTGCTTATGCTGCTAGGGAGCATGGAGATGCTAGGAGGGCACTTGATTTGCTTCGTATTGCAGGTGAATTGAGTGAGAGAGATGGAGTTGCTATAATTAGTGAAGAATATATTGATTTGGCTAATATGAAAATGGAGAAAGATAAGATTTTGGATATTATTGAGGGTGAGCCTAAGCAGTTTAAGTTGGTTTTATATGCTATTTTAGAACTAACTAAACAAAGTAAGAATGGAAAGTTAGACAGATTTTATACAGGAGATGTTTATAATTTATATCAAGATGTATGTGACCGGACGAAGACTGATATTTTGACACAGCGGAGGATTTCAGATATTATTGCTGAGGTTGATATGTTAGGGATTGTTAATGCTAAGGTTATTTCTAAGGGTCGACATGGGAGAACGCGAGAGATTAGGTTAGCTATTCCTAGTAATTTGTTTGATAAGGTTGAGGCGATTTTGGTTGATTCCTTGGGGTTATGATTATTTTTTAGTATTACTTTTTGGGAGTTCGAGAAGGTATTTAAATAAAGTTGATTTTTTTTAGATACTGGAGACAAGATTCATTAATCTGTAGATTCTCCGATTTTAAAATGGAAAAACGGGATGTATTAAAAATTTGCAGAGAGAGTGGTTTTTTTTTAGATAGGAGTATATTGGATTTTTTTATTGAATTAGAAATTAAAGAAGTTGAAAGGATTATTAAAAAATTAAAAGGGTTTCATATAAATGAGAGAATTTTGAGTAAAAATATTTTAAATAAATATAAAGATAGATTAGGACTTAAGAATGAAGAATCTAGAGATAGGAAGAATGGGATTGATATTTTAAAAAATATTAAAGGGCGTTCTGGGAAGCTGGAAGCTGGGGATTTTGTTAGTTATTTTAGATCGAGATTTGAGAGTTTGAGAGATATTTTAATTAAAAATGGGGAATTAGATAACTTGAGTTCAATTAGAAGAATAGGTCGGGAAAATGGGGTTTTTTGTATTATTGGTATGGTATATAGTAAAAGAATTACTAAAAATAAGAATTTATTTATTGAAGTTGAAGATTTAACTGGGAAGTCAATTGTTTTAATAAACAAAGAAAATAAAGAATTATTTATTCGTGCTCAGAATTTACTTTTAGATGATATTGTTGCATTTAGAGTTTCTGGTTCTAATAAGATGCTTTTTGCTAATGATTTTATTTATCCTGATGCTAAATTAAAAAAGGAGAATATTGGAGATAGAGATGAATTTATTGCATTTGTTTCAGATTTTCATATTGGGTCGAAGATGTTTTTAGAAGGTAATTTGATGCGATTTGTAGATTGGTTGAATGGTAAAATTGGAGATAGTCGACAAAAGAATTTGGCTCAAAAAGTGCGATATTTAATTTTAAGTGGAGATAATATTGAAGGTGTTGGAGTTTATCCTAATCAAGAGAAGTTTTTGAAGATTAAAGGATGTCGGAAACAATATGAAAAGCTTGCTGATATTCTTGGAATGATTAGAAAAGATATTGAGATTGTGATGTGTCCTGGGCAGTATGATGCGGTTTGGGTCGGTGAGCCTCAGTCGGCGATTAATGAGAAATGGAGTGGAGATTTGAATAATATGGAGAATTTAAAATTGGTTTCTAATCCGTCTATTGTTAAAATCAGGGGTTTGAATATTTTGGTTTATTATGGAGGTAGTGTTAATCAGTTTAGGAATTTGATTAGTGGTGGTCGGGATTTAAACATAAATGATTTTACTAATGAGATTTTGAAACGAAGGCATTTGGCGCCTGTTTATGGGGAGATGGATATTATTCCAAATAAAAATATTGATGATTTAATTATAAATGAATTACCAGATGTTTTTGTCGTTAGTGGTCAACATCGTGCGATGATTGGAAATTATAATAATATATTAACTATTTCTACATCTTGTTGGCAGTCGCGGACTGATTTTGAAACTAAAGTTGGAAGTGAGCCAGATCCTTGTAAAGTTCCGATTTTGAATTTGAAAAGCAAAGAGATTAAGATTTTAGATTTTTCTGGTAAAGATATTGTTTGGGAAAGTGGGGATGATTTGGTTTGTGAGTTGGAGGATTATAAAAAATGAAGATTGCGATTGATATTGATGAGGTTATTGTTAAATTTGTGGCTAAATATATGGAGTTTGTTGGAAATAAGGGTTATAGGAGAGTTGAATATGAAGATGTTTTTTGTTATGAATTGTGGGAGGTTTTGGGAATTGAGAAGAATTTGGTTAACGAGTTGTTTGATGAATATAATAATAGTGAGGAATTTAAGGAGAATAATTTTATTGATGGGGCATGTGAGGGTGTTTGTTTTTTAAAAGAGAAGCATGATATTAGTTTTGTTACGGCGAGATCCAAAAAGCTATGTAAAGAGACTCGGGCTTTGATTTTTGAAGAGTTTGGTATTTTAGGGAATAGAGTTTTTTTCTCTGGGGATAGTTGGAGTGGAGATTTGAAAAAAGAAGATGTTTGTAAAGAGTTGGGAATTGGTTTGATTATTGATGATAGTGGGAAGGATTCTTTGCGATATGCGGAAAGTGGGATTGTGGTTTTATTGTTGAATAAACCTTGGAATCAGGGTTTTGAACATGAGAGGATTTATAGGTGTTTGAATTGGGGCGAGATAATGGATAAAATTAGGGAGATTGATAATGGGTGATTTGGATGATTATTTTAAAGAATTGAAAAGGAATGTTGATTTGGCTTATGGTGTTGCTAATGAAGCTCGAGCTAAAGGTTTAGATCCTGAGGATTTCATTGAATGTCCCTTGGCTTTGACTATGGCGGAGCGGGCGGTTAATTTAATCAAGACTGTTTATCCAAAGTTAGATGTTGGAAAGATTTCTGGAAGGATTTTGGAGTTGGAGGAGAAGTATGGGAAGTTGGATGCGACGGTTGCTTTTGTGATTGCTCGGGAGATTGCGGAGGAAAAGTGGGGGAAGTTTGAAGGGAAATTGGATGCGATTGATGCTGGGATTCGGGTTGGTTTTGCATATATGACTCTTGGTGTTGTTGCTAGTCCGATTGAGGGTTATACCGGCTTGAGGCTTGGGAAAACAAAAAGTGGTGAAGATTATTTTGTTGCGAGTTTTAGTGGCCCAATTCGGAGTGCCGGAACCACTAGTGTTTGTTTGGTTTTGATGTTGATTGATTACCTGAGAGAGTATTTTGGATTTGCGAAGTATGATATTAATGAAGATGAGGTTGGGAGGTATGTTACAGAGATTGGCGATTTTCACGAGAGGGTTTCGAATTTGGCGTATTTTCCGACAGAGGAAGAGATTAGGTTTTTAGCTGAGAGATTGCCGATTCAGATTGATGGAGATCCGACTGAGAGGTTGGAGGTTTCGAATTTTAAAGATTTGGCGCGGGTTGATAGTAATCGGATTAGGGGTGGAATGTGTCTGGCTTTTGGTGAGTCGCTTGCCTTGAAGGCGGAGAAGGCTTTGGGTCGATTGAAGGGTGTTAAGGTGAATGGGATTAGTTGTAGTGGTTGGGATTGGTTAAAAGAGTATGTTGTTTTACATAAAAAGAGGGAGAGTGGTGTGAAAGAAGTTGCGGCGACTTATATTAAAGATTTGGTTGCGGGGCGTCCGGTTTATGGGCATCCTGGTAGGAGTGGTGGTTTTCGATTTAGATATGGAAGAAGTCGTACAAGTGGTTTTAGTGCGGTTTCGGTTCATCCTGCTACTATGGGAGTTACGGGTGGGTTTTTATCGCATGGGACGCAACTTCGGTTAGAGAAACCTACAAAGGCTTGTGTTATTACGGGTTGTGATTCTATTGATGGCCCGATTGTTAAATTGAAAAATGGTTCGGTTCGGAAGTTGGAGGAATATAAAGAAGCTTTAGATTTATATAATTCTGGTGAGATTGCAGAGATTGTTTATTTGGGTGATTTGCTTTTTCCAATTGGGGATATTGTTGATCGGAATGCGGATTTGATTCGGCCTGGGTATGTTGGGGAGTGGTGGACTGCTGCGGCAGAGATTGCAAGTAAAGATTCCATGCAAAATCACGGGGTCTTTGACCCCGCATTTCGCGTGGAAGAGTTGGGGTGTGTTATTGGTTTTGAGAGAGCTCTGGAATTGAGTGAGGAGTTTGGGGTGCCGCTTCATCCTGATTTTATTTTTTATTGGACACAGATTTCAATGGATGAGTTTGTTGGTTTGATGCGGTGGTTGAATGGTTCGGTTTGGCGAGGTGATAAGTTGGTTTTGAATTGGGAGTCTGGAAAAAGGGAAGAGTTTGCTTTTGGGAAGCGGGCGCTTGAGATTTTGGGTGTTCGGCATGAGGTGGTTTTAGATAATGTTGTTGTTGATTTAGATGCTCGGGCTTTGCTGTTTAATATTGGGAAGAAGGATATTTATAATGGTGAGGTTTTGGAATTTAAGGTTGATGAGGTTGATGATCGAAGTGTTTTGGAGATTGTGAATGGTTTATGTTCGGTTGAGGTTAAAGATAAGGCTGGAACTTTTATCGGCGCTCGGATGGGTAGGCCGGAGAAGGCGAAATTGAGGAAGTTGGCTGGGAGTCCGAATGTTTTGTTTCCGGTTGGAGATTCTGGTGGGAGATTGAAGAGTATTCAGGATGCTATTGCGAATGGTTTTGTTAAGGCGGATCTTTCTTTGTTTAGGTGTGAGTGTGGTAGTGAAGGGGTTTTTGAGAGATGTGGTATTTGTGGGGAAAAAGGGAAGAGGATGAGTTTTTGTCGGAAGTGTAATGAGGTTAAAGATGGTGCTTGTGAGTTGCATGGGGATGTAGTTGATAATTGGAGTCGGAAGGTTGAGATTGGTGAATGTTTTGATAGGGCTATTAAAAAGTTGGGTTTTAAAGATTTTGAGATTCCTCCGATGGTTAAGGGTGTTGGTAGATTAAGTAGTGAAGCGAAGGTTCCTGAGGATTTGACTAAGGGGATTTTGAGGGCAAAGTTTGGTTTGAGTGTTAATAAGGATGGGACGATTCGTTATGATGCAATTGAGATTCCGTTGACGCACTTTAAGGCTAGGGAGATTGGGACTAGTATTGAGAGATTGAGGGAGCTTGGTTATTTGAGGGATATTGATGGTGCGGATTTGGTTTGTGGGGAGCAGATTTTAGAATTGATGCCTCATGATATTGTTTTGCCTAGTTGTTCGATTTTGGGTAATGAGGCTGCAGATAAGGTTTTTTTGAATATTGCGAATTTTGTTGATGAGGAGTTGGATAGGGTTTATGGTTTGGAGCGGTTTTATAATTTGAGCAGTAGGAGTGATTTAGTTGGTGTTGAGGTTGTTTGCATGGCGCCGCATAATTGTGCTGGGGTTATTGGGCGTATTATTGGTTTTGGGAATATCCAAGGATTGTTGGCGAGTCCATATATGCATGCGGCGATGAGGCGAGATTGTGATGGCGATGAGGCGGCTGTTATGTTGTTGATGGATGTGTTGTTGAATTTTTCGCGGAAGTTTTTGCCGAGTCATAGAGGTGGTAGACAAGATGCGCCCTTAGTTTTGAATGCGAGGATTAGGGCTGGTGAAGTTGATGATCAGATTTTATTTTTTGAGTCTTGTGGGAAGTACCCTTTGAGTTTATATAAGGCGGCAGAACAGGGATTGCATTCTAGTGTTGTAGATATTGAATTGATTCGAGATAAACTAAAGATGGGGGAAGATGGATTTGTGGGAAATGGGTTTAGTCACGATAGTAGTGATTTTAATTTGGGAAATAATAATGGGGTTTACAAAAGTTTGCCAACTATGAAGGAGAAGGTTGCGGCGCAGATGGAGTTGGCGAAGAGGCTTCGTTCTGTTGATGAGGATGATGTTGCAAGATTGGTTTTAGAGAGACATTTTATTCGTGATATTCGTGGGAATTTGAGGAAGTTTGCGAAACAGAGCTTTCGGTGTTCGTCTTGTAATGAGAGTTTTCGACGGCCGCCTTTAGTTGGGGTTTGTACTAAATGTAAAGGTAAGTTGATTTTTACAATTAGTGAGGGATCGGTTCGGAAGTATTTTGAGCCGGCGATGGAATTGACTAGAGATTATAATATTTCGGGATATACAAAGGAGAGTATGGAATTGATTGGGGATTATATTGAGAGGATTTTTGGGAAGGGTGAGGAACAAGGTACTTTGTGAATTGTAAAGTATATATTAGAGGATGTAGAAATTTAAAAAGGATAATGGATGTTATATATTATAGAAACGGCTGGTTTGTATAATAGTATATTAGGTGCGACGTATAATGCAGAGGTTTTTGGTGGAGCGGGGACTGTTAGTGCGGCGATATTGAGTGGGGCTGATAACATAGAGCGGTTGAGTGGTCTTTTGGTTATAGCTGGTGCTTATTATTGTGTGGGTTTATATGGGAAGGTGATTGGTAAAGAACATAGGGGTATAGATGCTGGAGTTGATTGGAAGGCGCTAGAGTCGAAGGTTGGTTCTGATAAGAAAGAGGATTAGTGTTATTGTTTTAAGAGTAGTATCTAAATTTTTTTAAAGGAGTTTTGAGTTTTTTAGTGATGGGGTTTACACATTTACATTTACATACAGAATATTCTCTTCTTGATGGGGCGACTAAGATTGGTGAGTTGTTTGAGCACGTGAAGAGTTTGGGGCAGAGTAGCGTTGCGATCACAGAGCATGGGAATATGGGGGCTGTGATTAAGAAGTATAATGCGGCGAAGAAAGCTGGGGTTAAGTTGATTATGGGTTGTGAGGTTTATGTTTGTGATGATATTGGGGTTAAAGATAAGGATGCAAAGAGGTATCATTTGATTTTGCTTGCGAAGGATTTGGAGGGTTATCGGAATTTGGTGAGGTTGGATTCTATTGCTAATGATAAGGGTTTTTATTACAAACCTAGGGTTGATAAGAAATTATTACGGGAACATTCGAAGGGTTTGATTTGTATGAGTGCTTGTATTGGTAATGATATTGATCAGGCTGTTATTAATGGAAATGAAGATTTGGCTCGAGAATTGATTCGGGATTATATTGATATTTTTGGCAGCGAGAATTTTTATTTGGAGGTTCAGGATCATGGGATTCCTGAGGAGAGGAAGGTGATTGATTTTTATGAGAGTATTAAGGATGAATTTGGTTTGAATTTGGTTGCGACTTGCGATGCGCATTTTTTGAAAAAGGATGATGCTTATGCTCATGAGGTTTTGTTGGCGATTCAGACTAATGGGGATATGAATATTGAGAAGCGGTTTAAGTTTTCAGGAAGTGGATATTGGATTAAGAATGAGGCGGAGATGTTGGAGAATTTTCCGCAGGAGTATTTGGATTTGAGTTGTGAGATTGCGGATAGGTGTAATGTTGAACTGGATATAGGCGAGCCGATTTTTCCTGATTTTGAGACTGCTGATGGTTCGCCGTATAAAGATAGGTTGTATAATTTATGCAAGGAGGGAGTTGATAGGATATATGGTGGGAAGGAAAATTATAATGAGGCGATTGAAAGGATGGAGTTTGAGCTTGGTGTTATTGGGAAGATGGATTTTGAGGCGTATTTTTTGATTGTTGCTGATTTTATTCGGGAAGCTAAGAAGCATTGCCAAGTTGGACCTGGGCGTGGTTCGGGTGCTGGTTCTATTGTTGCCTATTCTTTGGGTATCACGCAGTTGGATCCTTTGGAACTGGGTTTGCTGTTTGAACGTTTCCTAAATCCTGATAGGATTTCATTGCCGGATTTTGATATTGATTTTGGAGATAAGGATTTTGTTATTGATTATGTTCGGAAGAAGTATGGCAAAGAGAAGGTTGCGATGATTGGGACTTATGGGACAATGTCAGCGAAGGCCGTTTTGAAAGATGTGATGCGGGTTTTTCGTGTTCCGTTTAGTGAAGCTAATGCGATTACGAAGGCGGTTGTTGAGAAGACGATTGATAAGAGTTTGAATGCGGAACGAGATGGGCATTTGACTGAGGAGGCTCGAGCACTTCAGGATTACGAGAAGAAGTTGCCTAAAATTTTTGAGATTGCTCGGAAGTTGGAAGGATGTGTTCGGCATAAAGGTGTTCATGCTTGTGGTGTTGTTTGGGGGAAGGATGCGATTAGTGAATATGTTCCGACTTATGCGAAGAATGGGGATACTATTACGCAGATTGAGGGAGGTGATGTTGAAGATTATGGTTTAGTGAAGTTTGATTTTTTGGGGTTGGAAACTTTGAATGTTGTTAAGAAAGTTTTGGATGCGATTGGGAAGGATGGTGAATGGTTGGAAAATATTCCTAGAGATGATGATAGTGTTTATGAGATGTTGCGGAATCAGAAGAGTATTGGTGTCTTTCAAATAGAGAGTGAGGGGATGAGGAAGGTTTTGGATCAGGTTAAGCCGACCTGTTTTGATGATATTATTGCGATTGTTGCTTTGTATCGTCCGGGTCCTATGCAGTATATTCCGGTTTATGCTAAGCGGAAGGCTGGTGAGGAGGCGGTTAGTTATGTTCACCCTAATGCTGAGAAGATTTTGGCGCCGACCTATGGGATTATGGTTTATCAGGAACAGGTTATGCAGTTATCTCGGGCTTTGGCTGGTTTTAGTGCTGGGGATTCTGATGTTTTGCGGAAGGCGATTGGAAAAAAGATTTTAGCTTTGATGGAAAAGATGGAGGGGCAGTTTAAGGAGGGGTGTGTTAAGCATTCGGGGATGTATGAGAAGGATGTGAATAAGTTGTGGGATGATATTGTTAAGTTTGCGGCTTATAGTTTTAATAAATCTCATGCTGCGGCATATGCCTTGATTTCATATAGAACAGCCTATTTGAAGAAGTATTATCCCGTTGAGTTTTATGCTGCCACTATTTCTTCGGCGATTCGGAATCCCGAGAAGTTGACTTTTTACTTGGAGTCTGCTCGAGCGGAGGGGATTAAGATTTTGCATCCGGATATTAATACTTCGGGTGAAGATTTTAGTGTTGTTGAAGTTGATGGAGAAAAAGTAATTAGGGTTGGACTTAGTGGAATTAAGAATGTTGGAGGTGAAGCTATGGTTAAAATTTTAGAAGGTCGTCCATATAAATCGTATCAGGATTTTGTTGATAGAGTTGATTTGTCTAAGGTGAACAAGAGGGTTTGTCATTCGCTTATTTCGGTTGGATGTTTTGATGAGTTGGGGATTAATAGGGCAAGTTTACTTTCTGTTTATGATAGGGTTTCTAAGAGTGCTGATTCCTGCGAGAAACAATTAACTTTATTTGGGGGTGGATGCGCTGGAGTTGTTGAATATCCAGACTTGGAGCCTTTGAGTTTGAAGGAGAGGTTGGATTTGGAGGAGGAGTTGTTGGGGGTTTGTGTTTCTGGTCATGCTACTGATGCCTATGCGGAATCGAGGGATAATGGATTTGTTGCTTTTGATAAGTTGAAAGATGATTTGGATGCGGAGGTTTTTGGGTTGGTTAAGAGGTTTACGAAGATTGTTACGAAAAATGGAGATGATATGGCGTTTATGGATTTGAGTTCGAGGTCTGGGGATTTGAAAGTGACGATTTTTCCTAGGGATTTTAAGGAGTGTGTTGGGGAAGGGGATTTGAAAGTTGGGTGTGGAGTTAAGGTGATGGGTAAGTTTAAGGAGAGCGAGGAGTTTGGGGATGCGATGATTGCTAAATCGATTTTGGTTTGTGAGGCTGCTTAATTTAGATTTCTAGCGACTTATGCTTCGTTACAGGAACACTCACGTACATCTGTACGCTTCACAACCCTGCGCCTTGCCTAAGCCTGCTAGAAATCTAAATTGTTTGTTTTGACACGATTTGTTTTTGAAAATAAGACAAAGTTTAATAAATAAATAATGCCGCTTATTTCTATGAAAGTTAAGTGTAATGAGGCTTTATTATCTAAAGAAATCATTGAGCTGATTTCATTATCTTTTTCTCATACTTCTGACTCTTCCTTAGATGAATGGCTTTCTTTTTCTGAAATAAAGAAAGCTATGGATAGAGGTGAGGGAGTTTGTCTGGAAGCGGTTGATGAATCCGGTTTACTTATTGGTATGATATACGCCCAGCAAGAGAACTTAGTGAATGGGAAAGAAGGTTTTGAAAAATGGGTTGTTATTGTGGAGGCTGTTCATCCTAATAAGCGGGGCAAGGGTGTCGGGTCGAGTTTACTTGAAGCTGTTGAGGTTTACGTAAAGAAGAAAGGTGCTAAGAAGATGTTTGTTTTCACTAATAAAAAAGATAAGGGAGTTATAGATTTTTATAAGAAGAATGATTATGAAGATGCAGGATGGGTTAAGGATTACCAGTATGGAGAAGATAATTCTGCTGTTTTTTTGTTGAAATATATTTAAAGGATTTTCCATAAAAAATCACGGCATCTTCGACGCCGCATTTCTTATGGAAAACTGAATTTATGTTGGTTAAGTTTTATATAGTTAGGATTCTTGAATTTATTATGAGATATATCTTATTCGTTTTGGTTTTGTGTCTTGGCTTTGTTTCGGCTGGTTTTGAATTGGGTGGAAGTTGTGATGAAATAGTTTCTGCTTTTGAGGATATGGACGAAGAATTTGTTATCCCGAGCGGGATTCCCTTTGGTGATGATATTCTTGATATTTATGTAGATGAAGGATTTGTTGTTTCGTTTGAATTGGTTGAGAAGAAGTTGACTGGAGTTAGTTGTGAAGTTTCGGAAGATGTTGATTATAATGTTTATATTAGTGAGGAATTGGCTGGGGACATTAGTGAAGGAAATTTGGTGATGAGCGTTGATTTATATAATGAAATGAAGGATAGTGGGGATTTGGAGATTGATGCGGTTGGATTTGGGAAGAGTGTGAAATTAGGTTTGGTTAATTTTGGACTTTGGGTTGCTGGTTGGTTTGCTTAATAATAATATTCTATAAAAAATCATGGTGTCTGCGACACGCATAATTTCATATAGAAAGGTTTAGTTTTATTATTTTAACTTGACTGCAGTTCCGTAAGCCAACATTTCTGCTGCGCCTTGCATTATCATTGAGGTTGAAAATCTGATTCCAATTATTGCGTCGGCTTTCATTTCTATTGCTTCGTTTATCATTCGGTTGAATGCTTCCTCTCTTGCTTGGGTTGTCATTTGGGTGTATGATTTTATTTCTCCACCTACGATGTTTTTCAACCCTGCTCCGATATCTCGACCTATGTTTCTTGCTCGAATTGTGTTTCCTTTCGCTAAACCTAAAACTGTTATTATTTTTTTACCTGGTATCTCTAAACCTGTTGTTGTGATTATTTCTTTCATTATTTTTTATCCCTCCTTTTTTCTATTTTGCCTTCTTCTTTATAGAAGAGGATTAGTGCTATTCCTATTATAATTGGGATTAGAGCTGGGATTATTGCAGAAGTTTTTATTATTATTCCTATTCCTAGAGCTATCCCTGCGATTCCCAGTAGGATGGACTCTTTTATCATATTTTGTTTAGGGTGTTTTGGTTTATAAGGTTTTTTAGAAGGGTAGGTAGTAGATGATTGTTGGGATTAGGATTGCTCCCATTAGGAAGGATCGTCTGGTTCCGAACTCGATGCATGTTAGTCCGAGTGTTGTTGAGGTGAGTAGAATAAGGAGTCCGAGTGGTCCGGATAGTATGGTAATTATTGTTGTTAGGAAAATTAGGGTTGTTAGTGAGATTTTTGTGTAGGGGATTTTGTGGATGTTTTTGGCTGTGAGTTTTGAGATTGTTAGGGCTATTGGGATTGCTATGATTGTTGATGTGATTGTGATTATTAGGATTAAGGGGAGGTGTTGGAGTGTGAGATTTGTGATTTGAGATATTGCGAAGGCCGCGCCGGTTCGGGATTTTTGGAAGAGGATGAGGGTTAGAAATGAGACGGACATGACGATTGTGTTGATTGAGCCGAGGAGGATTAGGAATTGTTCGCGTGTTGATTTGCCGGAGAGTTCGGATGCAATGATTGCGGCCTGGGATGAACCGAGTCCTGGGAAGAGGGAGCAGATTGGAGAGATGAGGATTGTTGCTATGGTTGGTTTGATGATTTCTTTTTTGTTTATGTAGAGTTTTTCGATTTTTTGTTCGGGAAGGATGGTGTTGGATTTGATTGAGTGGATTAGGGTTGATGTTGCGAAGAGTCCGGTTAGGAGTGGGAGGAGTGGATTTTGGATGTTTAAGTTTAGGGTTGTTAGTCCGAGGAAACCGGCTAGTGTGAAGATTATGATTGCTTTTAGTTTGCCGTTTTTTTCATTGTAGATTAGGAAGATTGCTATCCATATTAGGAGGATGCCCATCATGCGTTGGAGGAGTGGGTATATTTTTGGGATTGCGAAAATAAATACAGGGATGATTAGGGTTAGTGATATGATTGCGATTGTTGAGCCAATGAGGGTTAGTTTTAGAGCGTTGTGACCTTGGCCGTCGAGAAGGAGTTCGTGGCCTGGGAGGACGGAAAGGGCGGTGTCTTCGGATGGAGCGCCGAGGAAAATTGATGGGATGAAATCTAGGAAGGTGTGGGTGATTGCCATTGATATTATGAAGATTAGGAGAGTTGTTGGTTCTAGGTTTTGGATTAGAGTTAGGGAGAGGAGAGAGATTGCGACTAGGTTGATGTGGATTCCTGGGATTAGTCCGGTTAGGGTTCCGGCTAGTATACCTAAAAATAAAGATAGCGATATAATTAACATTTAATTAGAAAATATGGATTATTATTATATTTTTGTAATAATTTGTTTTAAAAAAATATTGAAGTTTTTTTATGATATTATTGGTTTATTTATTTATTTCTTTTTATCGACGGTATAATTCTCTAAAGTAATATATTTTATAATATATTTTATAAAATATATATTTCGATAGGATTGATTTGATTGTAGTATATTTGAGTCCGACTTTTTTTATAAAGAGATGTGTTATGTAGAAGTATAAAAGATGGTAAAAGAAAATTTTTTTGAAGGAAAGAAGAATGTTGTTATTTCTTTCATAACTATATTTTTGATTTTGGTTGGTGTGTTTTTTGTTAGTGCTTATATCTCTGGAAAAAATGTAACAGATGATGTTAGGCTCCAATGGGTTTCCCATACGGAATATTGGAATAATGATGATGCCTCTTCTATTATTCGGTTAGCTGATTATAAGGGTAATGCATATAGCGTGGATTCTTGTGTTGTTACTATATTGTATCCAGACAAAAGTGTTTTTGTTAGTGAAGGTGTTATGTCCGAATCTAATATAGATGGGAATTGGTACAGAACTGATTCTTTAATTGGAGCTCCTTTGGGAACCTATGAACAAGAGGTTGTTTGTGTTAAAGGGCAACAGACGGTAAAATCTTCACAGTCGTTTCATTTGAATCCTGCCTTAGAAGAGGTTAATACTGTTTCTCAAAATCTTAACTTATTGAATGATAGTTTGTTTGTTTTTGATGTTGAGATAAATGGAGTTCTTGAAGATACTAATGAATCTATCCATACTAGGGTTAATGTGGCTGAAAATAATCTTGATGCTGCTATTGATCTTGCTCAACAAAATGTTTTAGATGAATTGGCTTCTCATGGTGTTGATAGTGATGCGAGTTTTTCTAGCCTTAATGCTACTGTTTTATCTAGGATTGATGATTTGGATGTTAGTTTTAGTGATGATTTATCATCTGTTAACTCTAGTCTTAATGCCTTTTTGGTGAATATGGAAAACACCTTGTCTGCACAATTAACAAGTACTCTTGAAGATTTAACTAATCAGTTAAATGCAGTTAAGTCTGATACTGAATGGATTGTATCTAATACTATGGATCAAACTGATAGGGCTGCTATTGATGCGAGGTTTGCTTCTGTTGATTCTGATCTTGATAAGTTGTTGGCTTTTTGTGGTGAAGTAGTTACTGACGCTAATGATTTGTGTCAGGAAATTTATGGGATTAGGGATGCTGTTGCGGTTTTGAGGGCTGAACAACAAGCACATTTTGACACAATCAATGAAACTACTTATAATACATGGCAGTTGTTAAGTGGAGATATAACTACTAATATTGATAGTATTTTGGTTTCTCTAAATATAATTCAAGACCAGAATGAGGAAATTAACGATACTACACATCAAATCCTTGACGAAATCCAGGGCGAGATTAGGGCAAATATTATTTCTTAATTTTATATCGGTTTTCGAGTTTTATTTTATTTTGATGGAGAGCATATGATAAATAGGATTAATCCAAGGGTTTATATTTTTGGCGGGTTTTTTTTAGTTGTTACTGTTTCTTTTGTTGCTTATTTTATTTTTTTTAATATTAATCCACTAATTACGATGGTTTCCGGAACTGAATATATTAGCGGCGAGGAGGGTCAAATTATTGTTAGGATGCATGATTCTAAAAATAGACCTATTGGTGATGCAACTTGTTTCGTTTCGTTGCTTTACCCAGATAAAACTTTTTTTATTGTTGATCGTTTAATGATTCCCACTACGGTTCCTGGGAATTATTATATATCATTTATTACCCCTTCTCAGCCTGGAATATACGAGGAACATATTAGTTGTGATGTAGGTGGAGATAGTATGCTTGTTTCTTCTTCTTTTCACGTGTCAGCGGGTTTAAACCTGGTTGCTGAGGTCTTTACAACACAGCAGGTGCAGTTTCAAAGAGTTATTAATGATATCCTGGTTACACAAGAGTTGTTAAAAAACAATTTAGAAAACATGACAGGAAGAATTGGTGATGTTGAGAGTAAGTTGGATAATCGATTAGAAGAGGATCGAATTGATATGTTGAGTAAGTTTGCGCAAATGGGTGGAGCTATAGAGGGTATCTTTTCCGAAGGAGTTAATTCTAGTTAGATATTTTAGATATTCTTTCAATAATGATTTGTTTTTGATTTCTATATGTGTCGGGTTTTCCTTGGAATTTTATTTGGTCGTTTTTTGTTAGGTTTAGGTTTGGAGTGTCAAAGATTATTAGTTCGGTTGTTTGGTTTTGGAGTTGGATTGTTGTTTTGTAGCTTGAGGTTTGGATTGATTGAACTGTTGCTTGGTATATTGGTTTTGATTGGGCGAGAAGGGTTAGAATTAGGATGCCGATGAGGGTTAGGATTAAGGTTAATTTTGATAATTTCATACTATTAAAAATTCTATGACATCTTTGTCTTTTAGGACATGATTGAGTCCAATAACTTGTCCGCCAAATTTGCTTGAAGGTCCCCAAATTCTAGAACGTTTGATTTTCTTTGACATCCCCTTTCTTACTTTTTCTGCTGCATCCTTAAATGTTGAATTTTGCTTTAAAATCATTGGATCCTTGCTTGGTTGTTTCTTTGGTTCTTTTGTGTATATTCTTATAATTGGGAAAGTTTTGAAAATTTTTCTTTTGATTTTTCTTAATTCTATTTTTGTTGGATTTTTTGAGAAGAAGATGTAGTCGTAGTTTCTGAATTTTGATTTTAGGGTTGCCTTTACTTTTCTTTTTTCGGTTTCTGACAGTAGATCGCTTTTATTGAATATTAGAATTATTTTCGCCTTGGTTCTATAGTAGAAATCTTCCGCTTTTTTTATCTGATCTATATTGTCTACTGTGATTAGGAGAGTGTCTGTTGAATTGATTAGGGATTTGTCGTGGTTTGGGAAGGATGGTATGTCTATGATTTGGATTTGAGCATCTTCGTGAAGGAATGTTCCGAGTTGGGCTTGGTATGTTGTGAAGGGATGAGGTGAGGTTTTTGTTGGTTGCTCTGTTAGGGTTTTGAAGATGGTTGATTTGCCTGTGTTTGGGAATCCCGCTAGAACACATTGCATGTCGGCTTTTTTTATTCCGACCTGATTCCCTTTTCCTGAACTTTTTTGTTTTGCTACAGAAGATTTTATTTTTTTATATCTGTTTGTTAGATTTTTTCTCATTTTTTCGGAAGACTTATGTTTTGGAACTTCCTTCATCATGATCTCTAAGCACTCTAGCCTTTCTTTGTCTGTTGCAGCTTTGAGGTATTCTTCTTCCGCTTTTTGGTAGAATGGTGATTGGTTTGTTGAAGCCATAAGGTTTTTAATGATTGAAGGTTTATCAATTTTATGGAGAGAGTGATTACCTGGATGTTTGTTTTTGTTTTGTTGATTGGTTTTGGTTTTGCTGCGGATGATTGGGAAGATGTTAACGATGATGATTTGGTGGATATTGATGATGTTGTGGTTACGCAAGTAAGTGATTCTGTGGTTGATAGTCAGAGCGGAGAGTTTTATACTTCGAATTTTTATGTTGCGTTAGGGATTTTTGTTTTGGTTTTAGTTATTGTTGGGATTTTTGTTTGGTTGTGGATTCGTGGACCTAAGAATAAGTGGGAAAAGTAATCAGTTCGTAATTATTTGTTGTTAGTGATTGGTTTTATTCCATGCAAAATTGTGTGCCCGTGGCACACATTCCGCATGGACACTTGGTGGAGGAGAATTGTTTTTGAGGGATAAGTTTTTGAATGGAGGATATTTTTTGTTTATATGAAGTTGGCTGTATTGTTTAGTGGGGGGAAGGATTCTAGTTTAGCGTTGCATAAGGTTTTGAAAGAGGAGCATGATGTTGAGTTCTTGTTGAATATTATTTCTGAGAATGAAGATAGTTTCATGTTTCATAAGCAGGACTTTGGTTTGTTGGAGGTGCAGGTTGAGAGGCTTGGGATTGATATGATTTCGATTGGGACAAAGGGTGAGAAGGAAAAGGAGTTGGATGATTTAAGGAAGTTGATTGGTCAAGTTAAGGACAAAGTTGATGGAATTGTTGTTGGGGGAATTGCTTCTTCTTATCAGGGAACCCGAGTTAAGAAAATTTGTGATGAGTTTGGCTTGGAGTTTGTTGCGCCTCTTTTGGGATATGAACCAGAGAGACTTTGGAGAGAGTTGATTGATTCTGGGTTTGAGGTTATTATGATTAAGATTGCTTGTGATGGTTTGGGGAAGGAGTGGTTGGGGCGGGTTATCGATAATGAGGCTTTGAGTGAGCTTCGGATTTTAGGTGAGAAGTATAAGTTTAGGTTGGATTTTGAGGGTGGCGAGGCTGAAAGCTCAGTTTTGAATATGCCGGAATATTCTTCCCGGATTGATATTGATTTTGATGTGGTGAGTGAAGGAGAGTGTCGGCATTTGATGCGGGATGTTGTTGTGAGATGAATATCGAGAATATATTGAAGGAGATTGAGAAAGATTTTTCTGAAGAGAGAGTGGATGAGATGTTTGATGAAGAGGTTTTTTCTGGAAATTGGGTTGATGTTGACTGGAAGGAGGATGGGTATGAGAATGAGTACGATTGGTATTGTGATCATGGACGAGGAGAGGCTGAGAGTGTTGTTGTTGATGAGATTGTGCTGGGGTGGGAGGAGAAGTATAATGGTGGTAAGGTTTTGAGTGGTGATGAGAAATGTGAAGTGGTGGATGGGATTAGAGAATTGTATTATAATTTGGGTTTGAGATAGTATATTATTTTGATGGTTTTGTTAAGAAGATTTCTCCTATTTGTAGTGCAATATCTATTGCACATGTATCGTTGCTTTTTTCGGCTGTTTCTATGTAATTATATACGGTTTTTTTTATTGCTGGGTCTTGATTTTTTATTACTGTAACAAGCCCTTCTAGCTCTCTTCCCATTTTTGCTAATTTTCTTTTTGTATGTTCTTGTGTTTCTTCTGCTCTAACTATTCCGTATATTCCATCTAGGTAGGAGTTGTCTGGGTAAGTTGTGTGTAGGTGTTTTTTATCTTCTCGTAGTTGAAAAATTAATTTGTTCCATTTTGATTTTGCTGTTGGATCTGATAGATTTATATTGAGGTCTTGTATTTTGTTTAAGTAGTGCATCATAAGGTTTTTTGTTTTTTGATGTTTTAAGTTCTTGTATGTTTGTGTATATATTTATGGAAAGGTGTTTAAAGATTGGTTTGGTTTGGTTTTTATGAAGATTGATTTACATATGCACTCTATTGCATCCGACGGAAAATTGTCTCCTCGGGAGTTGGTAGATTTGGCTATTGAAAAAAAGATTCCCGCAATTGCTATTACGGATCATGAAGTTATGGATGGGAGTAGGGAGGCGATTAAGTATGCGAAGGGTAAAAATATTGAGGTTGTTTCTGGCGTTGAGATTGGAGCGGATGACGAGGAATTTGGGCTTTTTGATGTTCATATTGTGGGATTGTTTTTGGATTTGGATAATAAGGAGTTGTTGGACTTATCGGCGAGGTTGATGCTAGCTCGGGAAACTCAGAAGAGGGGGATGATTCAGAAGCTTGGAGACTTGGGCTATGAGATAACTTTTGAAGAACTAAAGAAGGAAGCTGGTGGTATCAATTATGGGCGGCCTCACCTTGCTCGTATCTTGGTTAGGAAGTATGATGAGTTTGAAGAAGTCGATAATGTTTTTGATAAACTACTTGGGTATGATGGTATTGCTAATGTTCGGCAGGAGAAGGAGAGTATAAAGAAAACTATTGATGTGATTCATTCGGCTGGAGGTGTTGCTATTTTGGCTCATCCAATGCTTTATGATGATTTTGAGAAGGTGGTTGATAGGTTTATTGAGCTTGGAGGAGATGGGGTTGAAGTTGATCATTCTCATGTGGGTGAAGATAGTAATATGTATTATAGGGTTAGGGAGATTGCTAGGGATAAGGATATTGTTGTTTCGGGTGGTGGGGATTTTCATTCTAAGGAGGATTCCTTTGAGGTTGGAGATTATGGAATTAGTATGAGTGAGTTTGAGAAGTTGAAAAAATATTGGGAGAGAAAATGGAAGAAAGATTAATTGATGAGGTTAAGAAGAAGAAGGAGTTTTCTGGTCTGCCGGATTCTGTTGTTATGCGGGCGCTTGAGGAAAGTGGGGATGATGTAAAAGAGGCTCGTGCATTGCTTCGGAAATATTTTGGTGTTTTTTTGACTAATCGAGTTCTGAAGGGGAAAGGTGGATTATTGGATGTGCATATTTCTTCTAAGAAGAGGGACTATAACAAATTTTATTCTGAGATATTTGAAGGGATTAGGGATGTTGGGAGTGTTGTTGATTTGGGTTGTGGGGCGAATGGATTTTCTTATGAGTATTTACCTAAAGGTGTTGATTATATGGGGGTTGAGGCTGCGGGGCAGTTGGTTGATAAGATGAATGGTTTTTTTGGAAATAAGGATCTTAGTGCTCGGGCAATTCATGCTGATTTGTTTGATGTGGATAGTGTCGTTGGTATTTTGAAGAAAGCTAAAAAAGATAGAGTTGTTTTTATGTTCCAGGTTGTGGATGCTCTTGAAAGTGTGGAGAGGAATTTTTCTTTGAAGTTGATTGGTGAGATTATGAAGAATTGTGAGGCTTTGGTGATTAGTGTTCCTTTAGTTAGTCTTGGCGGTGGGAAGAAGTTTGCGGTTAAGAGAAAATGGTTGATGGATTTTTTGGAAGAGAATTATAAAGTTGAGAAAGATTTTGAGATGTTTGGGGAAAGAGTTTTGATTATTCAGAAATAGTTAATTACTATTCTTTAAGAGTTACAGTTGAAAAGATTTATAAGTGTATATTTTTATTGTTATAATATGAAGGATGGTTTAGTTAAGATGATTTCGAAGGATGATATATCCAATAACCTAACTGTGTTTAGTCGGGGGTTTAGTGATATGCCAGAGGTTCGTTATTATACTTTTTCTTATAATAAGGAAATGACTGGATATGCTAGTATATCTGTTGATGATAAAAACGAAAGGATTCATAATATCCTTTTCTTCCCTTTTGAAGATACCCCTGAATTAAGGGGAAATGGGATAGGTCCGGCTGCATATTTTTTGTTATTAGAGGAAATTATCAATAAAAAACATGCAGGTCCACCTTATGATATTGAGCAAAAAATAAAAAAAATGACCTCTTCTTCTAGAAAAATGTGGAGCAAGATGAGTATTGTTGATAATTTTGAAAAATATTCAAAGGATGCTATTTTTATTATACCAGTGATTCCATTAAAGGATAGGGTTGAGAAGTTTTTAAAAAACAATGGATATGATGTTGAGGCCTTAGTTCAAAATGGAATTCATTCGAATGTTTCCTGAGTCGTTAGGTATTTAAGTTTGGTTTTTGGTTTATTTTTATGATATATGTTATTGGGCACAAGAGTCCGGATAGTGATTCGGTTTGTTCGGCTATCGCTGTTACGGAATTGAAGAGGCAGTTGGGTATTAAGTGTGAGGCTCGGGTTGCTGGTGATATTAATGCGGAGAGTAAGTTTATTTTGGAAAAGTTTGGCATGGAGGTTCCTGAGGTTTTAGATAATGCAGAAGATGAAGATATTATTTTGGTTGATCATAGTGATTTGTCGCAGGGTGTTGATGGTTTGGAAGAGGCGAGAGTTGTGGGGATTGTGGATCATCATAAGCTTGGGGACGTTGAGACGAGTGTTCCGGTTGAGGTTTTGATTAGGCCACTTGGATGCACCTGTACTATCATAAAGGGTTTGTTTGATTATTATAGGAAGGAGATATCTAAAGATATTGCTGGTATTATGCTTTGTGCGATTTTGAGTGATAGTGTTATTTTTAAGTCGCCGACTTGTACTGATGAAGATAGGGATGCTGTTGCGGATTTGGCTAAGATTGCTGGGGTTGGAGATGTTGAGGGACTTGGTATGGAGATGTTTCGGGTTAAGAGTGATGTTGAGGGAACTAGTGCGAAGGACCTGGTGATGGGAGATTATAAGGATTTTAACATGGGGGGTAAGAAGGTTGGAGTTGGACAATTGGAGTTGGTTGATTTGAAAATGTTGGATGGTCGAGAAGATGAATTGTTAGAGGAGATGGAGAGGCTTAAGGACGATGGTCGAGATGCGGTGTTTTTGATGTTGACTGATATTATGAGAGAGGGGACGATGTTGCTTTGTGTTTCTAGGGATGCTGGTTTGCGTGAAGAGGTTTTTGGTGAGAATGAAGATGGGTGGTATGATGGTATGATGAGTCGAAAGAAGCAAGTTGTGCCGAAGTTGGAGGAATTTTTTGGGTAATGGTTTTAGATATTGTTGGTTATGTTGGCGGATTTTTTCTGAAGCACAAGGAGACTATTGGGTTATTTCTTCTTCCCGGTGGGTTGCTGTTCTGTACTGTTGGTTTTTTTGCACGTAAGGGTGGATATAGTAGAGGGAGATTTTTATGAAGTTTCAAAAGAAGATTTTGGGAAACGGTTTGACAGTTTTATTTGAGAAGCGGGATGTTGATGTGACGACTGTGATGTTGGGTGTGAGGTATGGTTCGGCTTATGATTCAATTGAGGAAAAAGGTATGGCGCATTTTATTGAGCATTTGTGTTTTAAGGGGACAGCAACCAGAGATACTAGGGAGATTGTTTATGAGATTGAGAGTTTGGGTGGGGATGTGAATGCCTATACCTTTAATGATTTTACCACTTATCTTGCCAAGTTACCGTCGAAGCATTTGGATGTTGCGATGGATGTTATTTTTGATATTTTCTTTAACCCCACTTTTCCTGAAGATGATGTTAAGCGAGAGGCGGATGTTATTTGTGAAGAGATTAAGATGTATCATGATAATCCGATGAGGCATGCGTTGGAGAAACTTGAGGGTAATTTATTTGAGGAGCCGTTTGGGATTTCTGGTACTGGTAAACCTGAGGTTGTTAAAGCTATGACTCGAGAGCAGTTATTAAAGAAACATGATGAGATTTATGTTCCTAGTAATTCTATTCTTTGTGTTGTTGGAAATAATGATTTTGAAGAAGTTGTGGCTATGGCGGAGAAATTGTCTTTAGATAAAAGGAAGGGTGAATATTGTGAGATGCCGGAGGTTGTTATTCGGAATTTGAAGAGTGAGGAAGCTCGAGAAGGACTTGAGCAGGCGAATGTTGCGATTGGTTTTCATTTTCCTAAAGCTGGTGAGGAAACGGGTTATGCTGCTGAAGTTTTTTCTGCGGTTCTTGGTGAAGGAATGAGTTCTAAACTTTTTACGGAGGTTAGGGAGAAGCGGGGTTTGGTTTATGGGATTAAGAGTGATTTGGATATTGGGAAGGGTTTTGGTTATTTGATTATTTGGGCTGGATGTGATCCGTCTAAAGTTGAAGAGGTGAAGAAGGTTTGTTTAGAGGAGTTTGGTAAGATGAAGGATTTGACGCAGGCGGAGTTGGATGAGGCTAAGGTTCAGGTTATTGGGAATCGGAAGGTTGAAGGTGAAGGGAGTGGAGAGACGGCTTTGAATTTGATTATGGCTGAGGTTCGTGGGGATGCTGCGGAATATTATGATTATGAGAAAAGGATTGGTGAAGTGAGTTTAGAGGATATTCGGGACTTGGCTGAAAAGGTTGAATTTGCTAGTTTTAGTTTAGGGCCGTAAAAATATAAGATAGAAAGTTTTTGAAGGTTTAAGTGATTGTCGGTTTTGGATATATATATTTTGATGTGGTAATTTTTATAAGTGGTTTTTAATGGAGATTGAGAATGGTACATGGATTTAGTGGTGGAGCTAATTTTGGATTGGATTGGGTAAATAAAGGCACTGGGACCCGAAGGAAACAAAATGCGGATTTAATTCCTAGAAGTGATCCTGTAGAGGGTCCTCGTAAGTTTACTAAAAGTGAGATTGAAGAAGTTGTTGGAGAGGTTAAGGAATGGGTTTCTTTGGCTAAGAGGAGGAGTGTTTGTATTATTCCGGAAGAAGGTTTTGATGATTCTATGAATAATCATTATTTAGAGGGTTATCTAAAGGATGTTGGAATTGGAGATTATTATTTTGCTGGAGATAGTTATGGGAAAAAGAGGGATTGTGAGATTGATTTTGTGAAGATGGAAGTGAGATTTAATTGAGTGTTTTCATTCGTTTAGTAAGAATGAAAATTTATGCAATTGATTTTGGGTTAATATTTTTTCCAACTCTTTTTCTGTGGCGTTGAATATTTTTTTTAGGAATTTAAATTCTATTAGAAGGTTTTGTGCGGCTGTTGGGCCGATTTCTGGGAAGCCTTCTAGTATGAATTGTTTTTGTTCTTCTAGTGTTTGTTTGGATTTTGTTTTACGAAGGGAAAAATTTTGCAGAGTTTTTTCTTGGCGTTTGGCTATTTGGATTAGGAATTTTGTGGTGTCGTTTTCATCCTCAGTGTAGATGATTGGGATTAGTTTTGCAGATGAGAGAATTGCTCCTCGGATTGCGTTTGGATGGAGTCGAGATTTGTAGGTGAAGTCGAAACCTTCTAGGATTAAGTAGGATGTTCTGTATTTTTTCATTTCTTGGATTTGGCTGAAGAGGCGTTTGTCTGTTAGTGAGGCCGTGAAGTCTTTGAAGGTTTTTCGTTCTATGATTGTTTCGTTGATTAGGTAGTCTCCGATTTGGAGGATTTCTTCTTGGATGTTTGCTTTTCGTTCGATTAGGTTTGCCTTGATTAGGGATTGGTTTTCCCGTTTGTCGATTATGATTGGGGTTTTGGGGTTGGGACAGGATTGCTTGGATTTTGTTTTTGTTTTCGAGAATATATTTTCTAGTTGTTTCATTTGTTAGTATAATGGTATAATGGTATAATAGTTTATTGGTGTTCCACAAGAAATCATAGCGCCTTTGGTGCCACGCTTTCTTGTGGAATTTTAGTTGATTGGGTTTTTTGTGAGATAGAAAGTGAGCGATATATCTGGTGTAGTATACGAATTTTTTTAAGGGTATTTTTGTTGTATGTTTTATGGCAGATCAGTATAAAATTAAGGAAGAGAATTTGATTGGGATTATGGAGGGGTGTGGGATTGTTAATGCTGGTTCTAAGGATATAGATTCTGATTGGTTTAAAATTGAAGGAGAACATGAGGTTGGAAGAATTGGTTATCGTAGTTCTTTAGATGATAATATGTTGAATTTAAGTGGAGTTGTTAGTAGAGATATGTATGATAAGAATATTTTTATTCCGCAAGATTTTAGAATTGTGAGTAATATTTTGGAAAAAATATATAATGAGAGTGGACTTATTTTTACGAATGATTGTGTAATTGAGGGAAAGGTTTCATCTATTGATGTTTATGATATAGAGTCGAAGACTAGAAGTTTGATTGATATGATGGGTTCTTATAATCGAATGGTTGATGGTTTTAAGAATAGGGAGCTTAATCAGAGAGAGAAGATTTTTCTTGAGTTTCTGGGTAGTTGATTGAGATAAGTGTTATTAGATTGATTAGGTTGTGTTGTGTCGGTTCGAGGGTTGGGAGGGTATTGAAAAATGAATTGTTGAGGATGAGGGTTGCGCTTTTTTCTAAGGGATTGTATTCTGTGGTGATATTGTTTTGATTAGTATTGTTTGTTTTTTCATAGGTTGTAGTGTTTGTCGGTGTTATTTTGTTTTTGGTATTTGTGATTTTTAGGACTGGAATGTTGTTTGAGATATTTGGTGATGTTTCTTTCTTGGTAGATGATTGTCTTTTTTTGTTTGATGTTTGAATTGGCGTGTTTGTTGCTTTTATTGCTCCGGGGTAAACTGTGGAGTCGTTGTCGTTTATGTCTTCCTTGTTTTGTGTGGTTATGTATCCTAAGGGGAGTGTTGTGTTTGTGCAGAATGTTGTTGCGTTTCCGAAGGTCCATGTGTCGTTATCTTTGTCAGCGTATCCTGTTAGGTTGAGATATAGGGATATGTCATTGTCGTCGCAATCGATTGTGAAGTTGTGTCCGTCATTATCGACATCGATTAAATCTTGTCCGGAGCAGTCTTCGTCGATTCCGTTGTATGGAATTTCTGTTGCGTTTGGATAAATAATTGAGTCGTTGTCGTTGCAATCTCCATCTGATGCTCTGTATCCATCGGTATCGTTATCTTCTCCGATTCCTGCGTTGAATGTTTCTGTTAGGTTCAAAGTTTTGTTGTCGTAGGTTATTGTCGCCTTGGCTGTGTATTTGCTAGATGATATATCGGCTTGCCAGTTGTATGTTAGTTCTTTTATTTGTCCGCTTGGTATATCGGTTGACTCTGTGTTGAAAGTGTCTATTTTTTTATTGAGCTTGTTGTATATTTCGATGTTTACTTTTGCGGAGGTTATGTCGGGTTTCCCGGTGTTGACTATGAGGGTTGTGAATTTGATATTTTTTGGGTTGTCATCGTAGATGTATAATTTTGCGTTTGCTGTTTTTTCTGGGTAGGGTGCGTAGATATGGAGCTGTGTTGTGACGGCTATAGTTGCGGAGATGGTTCCGTTTTTTTCGGATGTTTGTGTGATTGTTATGTCTGCTGTATGTAATCCTGGTCCAAGTTGTTCTGGTAGAGTTAGATTGTAGCTTGAATGTTTTGATTCTTCTGAGGATGAAACTAGGAGTTTGGACGTGGGGATTGATATGTAGTCTTTTAGGTCGCCCTGTATTGATATGGATAGAGTTAGGTTTTCTTTTTCGGAGTTGATGATACTGAAGGGGATTTGTTTTGTTAGGTTGGGTTTGAAGTCTAGAGTTGTGCGGGCTGGTGTGATTCCTAACGCAAAGACAGAACTCATTATGAAAATCCCTAATACCAAGGTTGATACTTTCCTGTTCATTATATGTTCGTAAAATTAGAGCTATATAAGGTTTCTTATTTGTTGACATTCTGAAGTGACACTATATGTGACTTAGAGGAGCGTATGTTGGATTTCTTTGAATGGGCTGTCGAATTCTTTTTTTATTTGATCGATTGCGGTGTGCATTCGTTTTTCTTTGTTTTGTGCGACATAGTGGAATGTTTCGTCTAGAGTTTTTTTTGTGATTAAGATTTTCAATTTTCCCTTTGAGAGACGCGCGGTTCTTCCTGCTCTTTGGATTTTTCTTATGGCTGAAGGTATTGGTTCGTAGAATATGACTTCCGAGACTTCTGGGATATCGAGTCCTTCTTCGGCTATTGAGGTTGCGACGAGTACGTTGATTTCTCCTGACTTGAATTTTTCTATCATAGCTTTTTGCTCTTTTTGTTTTAGTCCCGTGGTTCTTCCTTTGCCGTGATCTTTTATTGCTTGACCTACGAAGTTGTCTGCTTTGATTTGTGGTATCTTGTTTAGTTCTTCTGATATAGTTCGAACTGTTTCTCTGAATTGGGCGAAGATTATTATTTTGGAGTCTGGGTTTTTTTCGAATTGTGTTTTGACTATTTCTTTGAGTTTTATGAGTTTGGGATGTTCTTGGTTTAGGACTTGAGTTAGGGAAAATGCTTTCGCGAACTCTGGCATCTTTGTTAGTTTTTGTACGCTTTTAGATTTCTTTTCTGCTGACTGTTTGAAGAGATCTTTTAGGTAGGCTAAGAAGGAAGATATTGTTTGAGTTTCGAGGAGAGTTAGGGCGTGGGATATTTTTAGTGCTGTTGCGGTTGCTGAAACTGCTAGCATTTTGTTTAGGTCCTTTTTCCTTTTGATTTCACTCATTAATTTTCCTTGGACTTTTAGGAGCATGGTTTTTGAGGGATAGCCAAATAGAACTTTTCGATGTTTTAGCTCGGACACTTTCCTATTGTATATTTTCTCGAGTAGAAGTTTTATTTCTAGAAAGTCCGAAGGGAAGTCGACTTCTATTTTTTCGAATTCGAGTTCTTGGAGATAGGGTTTGACGTCGGGAGATTCTCGGGTTCTGATTTCGACTGCTTCGATTCCTAGGTTGTTGCATACTTCTTGGATTGTTTTTTTGTCTCCTCCTGGTGAGGCTGTTAGTGCTAGTACTCTTCGATTGGTGGCTTGTAATTTGTATTTTTGTGCTACGAAGTTGTAGGCGTAGTTTTTGAGGCAGCGGTGACATTCGTCGAATACCAAGAGAGATACTTCGTCTAATTTGTAGAGTTCTTTTTTTAGGTCGTTTGATATGCATTGTGGAGTTGAGAAGATGAATTCTGCGGTTTCCCATATTTCTTTTCTTTTTGTCGCGGGTGTTTTTCCTGTAAAAAGTTGCATGTCGGCCCAGTCTTCGGGGAGATTTTTTTTGAAGGATTCGAAGTGTTGTTCTATTAGGGGTTTTGTTGGAGCGAGGATTAGGATTTTTTGGAGTGGGTAGGATTTGAAACGTTGGATTGTTAGCATTAGGGCCAGGAGAGTTTTTCCGGTTCCGGTTGGTAGGATGACTAGGCAGTCTTTTTCTTCGCAGGTTTTGTAGATTGCGGACTGATATTCTCTCGGGATTAGTTTTAATTCTTTCATTTTAGTTAAAAAGTTGGAGTAGTTATTAATGTCTTTGGGTTCCATAGAAAATCAAGGTGCACCCTCGTATATTTGCTAGAAAATTTGACTGGGGCAGACCCTCTTCGACACGCATGGTTTCTTATGTGAAATAATATAGAGGAAAATTTGTAATTGTTGACCTGGTTTATTTTTATATCATTAGTCCCCAGCCTAGGATTATTGCTGTTATCGTAAGGATAACTACCCAAAGAGCTCGGCTTGCGTAGAATATTTTTGCTCCATCGAGTCTGGAAAGTGGGAGTATGGACCATGCAATGAAATAGACTGATAGTTTTGCGAAGAGTTCAAACCCGGCGACGTATGCGAATATTGCGGCTACTAGGTTTATGATTAATCCCCATGTTGCGATCCATGCGACGTTCCATTCGGTGACTTCGGTGAATCTGTATATGCCGTGTCTTTTTGCTACTCGTTCGGTTTTTGCTTTGATATCGAATTCTAGTATTGCTAACCAGAGGACGAATCCTTTTGAGAAGAGGGCGATTAGGAGAGGGAGCCATGCCATTGGTACTGGGGCTTTGAAATGCATATCCTTTCTTATGCCAAATTGATACCATGTCCAGAATTTTGTTTTGACGTCTGTTTCGAAGTGGTAGCCTACGACTTTTTTTGTTAGGACGTTTAGTGTTAGGATTATAAAGAAGCTAAGGGCGGCGGGGTAAAATATTTCGGTGTTCTTGAATCCGGCTGCGAGTGCTAGAATTAGAGATGCTATGAATATTGTGGATATTTCTTTTTTGTCCATGCATAAATGAGGAAATGGATTTTTATAAGTTTACTGGATGGGTAAATTAGTATGTCCTTTAGCATAGAAATGTATATAAATGAAAGTAAAGTTGTTGGTTTATGTTGAAGATAAAACGATTAAGTGAGGTTGTAGGAAGAAGAGTTTATACTGATTTGGGAGATTTGTTCGGGCTTGTTGAGGAAGTTAATTTGATAGATAATAAGATAGATGGATGGAGGATTGTTGTTTCTAGGGAATCTGGAATGATTGAGGTTTTGGGTGGAGCTAGGGGGATTATTGTTCCGCATCAGTTCATTAAGGCGATTGGGGATATTGTGATTATTAATAAGAACGCGGTTCCTATTCAGCAGCAAGAGGAAGATATTGATTTTGATTCTGAAGAAGTTGAGATGTAGGGTTTAGATTTTCGTTTGGAGATTATTTATCTATTATGTCGGAGAATGTTTCGGCGTTTAGCATGTTTTCGAAGGCTTGGTGTCTGCCATGTTTTTGAATGTGGTTTGTGAATTCTGATAGGTGTACGTTATATCTTAGGCCGAGTAGGGAGTTGGCTGCGTTTATTGGAGAAAGTAATTTTTCTAGCGGGATGTTTTGCTTAGCTGCTCTTTTTGCTAATTCTTCCATGTTTTCATAAGCTCCTAATGGGTTTAGGGGATGATAGCCTAGTCGCATCAGTTTTATTTTGACTGGAGATTCATGTTGTTCACCTTCTATTATTTGTTGGTATTTTAATCCGCTTGATGCCATTTTTTCATTTCTTTCTTTTTGTGTTTCGAATTTCATTGCTTCCATATATTGTTTCGCTCGGATACCCCTACCTGATACTTCTTCATATAATAGGCTGTGCATTTTTTTTCTTTTTTCTATTGAGAGGTTTTTGTTTTCCATACTCATTATAAAATCTTTGTCTACCTCTAATGCGAAAGCTTCTGCCATTGTTTCTATTATTCCTAGCATTTCGTTGGAAAACTCTTCTGCTTCTTTATGTGTTTGTCTCATACATTCTAGGTCTGAAGATTGCATAGCTTTTTTTATTTTTAAGTAATTTTGTTTTGTTGCGGAATTTTCTATTGTGTCGAGAGGTATTGTTTCTTTCAGTGTTTTCATATCGAAATTTCCGTATTTATTCATAATAGGAATTCCCGCGTTCATTCTTGCGACATATGTTCCATGCTTTCTCATATCTTTCGCCACTTCGTGTTGACTTAGAGATTGCATCACTATTAAATCTAAAGAGTCTGTTAACATTTCTCTTGTTGTTTTTTTGATTTGTGAAAATGCTCCTTTGATTTTTTCTCCGGGTTGTTCGTAATCTAGTCTGTCGTTTTTCAATTCTTTTATCGCCAGGTCTAGATAAAATGCTCCTGCGTGGTTTGCCATTTCTCTCCATATTAAGGGTGAACCAATTTGATTGGCGTGAATTATTTCATGGAATTGGACGTGACGAGTTAGTAATTTATAAGATAATTCTTTATCCTGTTGGCCGTGCTCTAATATTGGCCTATAGGTATTTCTAGATTCCATTATTGCAAAGGAGGGGTTGAATACTTCATATGTTGGATCTTGGTCTAGTATAAAGCATACACCTGAATTTTGTCTTATATAGGAATCTGTTTTTGTGCCTCTGAATTGTTTTGTTGTTATATTTTTTTCTTGTGATGGACTTAGTTTTGAGAATTTTTCTTCTATTACTTCAATGTTCATTTTGTTCCCCCGATTCTAATCTTGCTGCATATGTTATTGTTCTTACTGCGTCTGCTGAAGAGGTTTCGTCTGTGAAAAATTTGTAAGAGAATGGAGAGGGCTTTTGTCCTGTTACAGATTCTACTAACTGGGAGGCTGCAGGAGTGAAACGTTCTCCTTCATTATATATTTCCTTTATCATTTCTTTTCTGGTTGCGAAGCCATCTTTGTCGAATGCAAAGGATCTGTTTAGGCTGTTTGCTGAAAGATATTTTTTTATTGCGGTTGCCTTTTTTGAAGGAATACCAAAAGATGTTAGCATGTTTTCTAATCCTGAGAAAGGGGCCTTTGTGAAAAGTAATTCTTTTATTATTGTGGATTCTTCGTTTTGCATAAGGATACATTGGGCTAGGTAATCTGTTTGATTTTCTTGGAAGGATTTTTTTTGTTCGGTTTCTACCAAGGCATTTTCTATGAAATATAGGTTTTTATCTAGACTGAATGCTAGGTTTTCTTGGTCACTTAGTTCTTGATTAGATAGCATGTGTTGGTAGAATTCTAGACTTTTTGCTAAATCCATGGCAGCTGTTATTTCGTGGCCCATGGAATCCGAAAAGTTCCATATGTTGCCCGAGTATTTTACCTTTTTTAGCTCGGCGTGTGCTTTTAGTAAGGGGGACATTTCTTCTGCTATTTGGTCTGATTGTAGGGCTTGATATAAAAGAGAGCTGTCTTTTAGATTTGTTAATGATTCTTTTAAGCTTGCGGCCTCGTTTCTTAATCCTACACCTTTTAGGATTTTTGGGAATTTATCTGCTATGTTTGCCAATTTTGATACTTTTTTTGTTCTGGCCTGTAGGAGTTTTTCTATTCCAGGGGTTGATTTTTCTGAGTTGTATTGGAAGAAAAAATAAAACTCGTTTTCAATTGCTTCTATTATTGGTACGGGAGATTCTAGTGCTAGTTCTCCTAGTTCGGCCTGTATCCCAGAATTTCTTTTTTCTAAAATCATTATTGAGGGAGGGAAATTTTTACATAAGAGATTGTCGCTTAGGAATGATTTTTCATTGAAGGGGAGGTTGTTGCTTCTAAGGAGTTCTTTTGTGTTTAATAGTAAGTTGTTTAGGATTACAGAGGATTTGAATATGTAGGGATCTGTTTGCGGTTTTTTTCTTGCGAATTCTTTGAAGTAAATTCCTGGCAGTAGGAATAAGAGATCTTTGTCGCTTTCTTTTAGATTTTTTGGGATTGCTTTGTGGAATTTTTTTGCCAGGGCGTCTGCTTTTTTTATTGAAGAATATAGTGGATATCCGAGAGATTTTGTTTTTCGCTCTAGGCTTGTTTCGGGAAGTTCTACCATTTGCCTTTTGGGCATGGGGAGTTTATAAGAATTATAGAGGTCGAAAATATATATTGATTGAATTAGTAATCTTTAAATAAGATTTAATGTTTATTTTGTTATGATATTCGAGAGTGCATTTTTTACGGAGATGTTGTTGCCGTTTTTGTTGGTGTTTGTTGTTGTGTTTGCGATTTTGCAGAAATCGAAGATTTTGGGAGATGGGAAGGCGCAGAATGATGCTATTGTTGGATTGGTTATTGGTTTGATTTTGATCGGGGTTCCTGGTCCTCGAGATATTCTTGTGGGGATAATGCCTTGGATGGCTGTTGGTGTTGCGGTGATTTTAGTGTTTATGATTCTTTATGGTTTTGTTGCGGGGGATCTGAGTGACGATAAAAATATGCCTCCTGCTTTGAAGTATACTTTTTTGGGTATTGCTGCGGTGTTTACTGTTGGTGTTGTTCTGTTCGTGAGTGGGTTATGGGAGAGTGTCTGGGCTTCGTTTGGAGGTCAGAGTGATATTTGGATGAATGTGGTTATGGTTGCTTTAGTTGTGGCTGTTGTTGGTGTTGCTATTTGGGGCGGGAAGAAGAAAGAGGGTTAGACTTGGAAAGATATATAAATAAGATTTGTTTGTAAAATTTATGGTTACGACTATTACCGATGTTTTGAATATCTGGAATGAAATTGGAGTTTTTTCCTATGTGATTCCGTTCCTTTTGATTTTTGCGGTTGTGTTTGCTATTTTGAAGAAGACTGGGATTTTGGGGGATGGTAATGATGGGATATTAGCGGTTATTGCGGTTGCGGTAGGCTTGCTTAGTTTGCAGTTTGATTTTGTTAGTGAGTTTTTTGCGATCATCTTTCCGAGATTTGGAATTGGACTTAGTCTGTTTTTGGTATTGTTGATTTTTCTTGGTTTTTTTAGTAAAGATGGTAGTGAAAAAGAAAATAAACTATTATTGACTTTTGCTGGTGTTATAGGAGTTGGTACTTTGATTTGGTCGTTTGGTGCGTGGGAAGAGTGGAGTAATTATGGTGGATTTGGTGGATGGTTTTCTGAGAATTTTTGGGCATTGTTGGTTTTGGGTGGAGTTATAGCAGTTATTGTTATTGTTGCTAAAGGTAAAGCTAAAGTGGCGGGGACTACTACGGGATAATGGTAGAAGTAACATTAAAAATATTTCATCAATCCATTTATTCATTTGAGGTGAAAAATGGTTGAGGCTAGTGTTTCGGCGATTGGATATTTTATGCCTATCTTTGCGTTTTTGTTGGTGTTTATTGTGATTTATGCTTTGCTTGTTAAGACGAAAGTTTTGGGAGAGAGTCCTGCGGTTATGCTTTTCATTTCGTTCATTCTTTCGAGTTTTTTTATTGTTGAGGCGAGTTTGGTTGATTTTGTGCAGTTTAGTTCGGCCTGGTTTGGGACGATTGTTATTTCATTATTCTTTTTGATTGTGATATTGGCATTTATTCCTGGTATTAAGATAGGGGAGTTTTTTGGTAAGGGTAATTGGTTTGCTTGGGTTTTGCTTGGTGTTATGTTGTTGTTTTTTATTTTTAGTTCGGCTTATGTTTTTAATTGGGTGTTGAATTGGGAGATGATTCAGGGATGGTTTGATGAGGGATGGTTTGGTATGATCTTGTTGTTGGTTATTGCGGGTGTAGTATCATTCGTCCTAACTAAGAAGTAATTTTGATTTTTAGCGATTCATACTTTGTTGCAAGAACACTCACGTACGCTTGTACGCTTCGTAACCTTGCGCCTCGTCTAAATCTGCTATAAATTAAAATTGTTTGGTGGATATTATTTAGAAACTTTTTTCATTTCGTTGACGTTATCTATTAGTGGGTTCATTAATTTTGCGACGGTTCCGTGTAGGTTATCTAGGTCCTTGTGAACCATTGCGTAGTTTTCTCCGTATTCGCCTATCTTTCCTAGGATTGCGTTTTGTAGTTGTTGGATTGAGCTTTCTATTCTCTTTAGTCTATCATCGATATCGTTCACCTGGTTTTGCATTTGGTTTTTGAAAGAAGCAATGTCTCCGACTTTTGATTTGTAGTCTTCTAGTTTTTCGGTTGCGACTTGTTCCGCTATTTCTGATATTGTTTCTGAGTCGAGAGAGCCTTGTGGTTCGTAGTAATTTTGATCTTGGTATGCTTGGGGTGTTGGTTGGTAGTATTCTTGCGGTTGTTGAGGTTGTTGCATTTGCGGTTGTTCTTGTTCTGGTTGTTGAGGTTGTTGCGGCTCTGGTTCTTGTGGTAGTGCTTCTGGTTGTGGAGCTTGAGCTTGAGGAGGATATACCTCTGGTGCTGCTGGCTGTTGTGCCGTTATCGATGGTTGCATTTCTTGTGGTGGGGTTTGAGTTGGAGGTGAGACTGCGTTTTTGATTTGAGCTTGGTTTATTGCGTCGTCGATTTCTGCAGGTGCTATTCCTTCATTTTGGAGCTGTGCCGTTATTTCTATGTCGGTTTTATTTTGCTGTTGCATTTCTACTACTCTGTCTAGTGTTGCCATGTTAAGATGTGGTTTTCGTGGTTTTTATATTTATTTTATTTTCGATTAGTTCTTCGACGTCCTTTTTTCGCATGAATTCTAGTGGTTGGAAGTCTTTTAGCATTCTTTCTACGAGGGCGAGCTCCTCCCTTTTTACGAATTTATTGAATTCGGTTAACAATAAGTTCGATGTTCTTTTTATTTTTTCGAGGTCCTGCTTTATCTCCTGGTTGTTCTTTTTTATTTCTTTTAATTCATCTTCTATGTCTTGGCGTGAGGATATTAAATTTTTTCCGAGAAGTAGGACCCTTTCTCTGATTAGCTTATTTCGTTCGTCTAGGTCTCGGAGTCTTGTGTTGAAATCGGAGAGAAGTGATTTGATTTGGTTTTCTTGGGGCTGTGGCGGTTCCATGTTTGTGGTTAGTGGAATAACTTTATAATTGTTTAGTATAGATATGTTTTAATATTGTTTTGTTTTTCGTGTTGTATGATGTTTAAGGATGGTGCGCCGCTTTATTCTTACGAGGTTGTGAGAGAGAGTGGTGAGAATGTGATGTATGTTAATTATCTTGGTGCGGATGTTGTACCGTCGCTTGTTGATTCGGGCCAGGTGATGGCTGCGACGATTGGGAATTTGAGAGAGGAGTCGAATATTTCTAGAGTTGTTTTTGTTCAGCAGAGAAATTATGCGCATGATTTTTCGCAGATTAAGATGTTGGTTGAGGTTGCTAATTTGATTGATTTTTTGATTAAGCAAGAGAGGATTGTTTCTGAAGATAAGTTGGCGCATTTGGGTTTGTTTTATCAGGAGGCATATTCTTTTTTTAATTATGTGATTAATGAGGTTTTGCCTATGGATCCTGTTCGGGCTTATCGTGAGTTGAGGGGCGAGTTGTTTAGTAAGAAGGCTAAGGGTGGCGCGGATGCTTTGGAGTATATTCGTCTTTTGGAGAAGGTGATTGGTTATTTTAATAATTTGGAATTGATTCGAAGAGTTAAGGATAATTTCGATTCTTATGTTTCGGGAGATAGGGGGATTTACAATGAGGTTTTTCGGGCGGATATTATGCCGAATTTTACGTTTACTCGAATGGTTGCACGGTTGCCTGAGGATGCGGAGATTGTGAAGCAGTATAAGGTTGCGAAGGGGAGTAGCGAGAGTTTGGTGACTATTTTTCGTAGGCCGAATAAGGCGAAGTTGGTTTATCATTTGTCGCCGCCTGAGTATTTGTTGGATGAGGATCATCATATGTTGTTGAATCTTGCTCGGAATGTTTTAATTGAGCATCGTCCGACTGCTGAGGAATTTACTGATCCTGAGAGGACGAGGCAGGTTTTTTTTAATGTTGCTCGGGACTTGATTAGTGATTTGGCTGGGAATAAGAATGTTGTTTTGAGTTATAGTGATTTGAAGAAGTTGGCGAATATTTTGGTTAGGCATACGATTGGGTTTGGGGTTTTGGAGGTGTTGCTCGAGGATGAGGACTTGCAGGATATTATGGTTAATGCGCCTGTTTCGTTATCGAATATTTTTGTTCGGCATAATGAATTTGGGGAGTGTGTGACCAACTTGGTTCCTTCTATGGAGGATGCGGATTCTTGGGCTGCTAAGTTTAGGATGACGTCGGGTCGGGCACTTGACGAAGCTAACCCTATATTAGATACGAATTTGGAGTTGGGAAAGATTAGTGCGAGGGTTGCGATTATTCAGCAGCCTTTGTCTGCTGGAGGTCTTGCCTATACTTTGAGGAGGCATAGGAGTAAGCCTTGGACTTTGCCTTTGTTTATTAAGAATGGGATGATTGATTCTATGACTGCGGGTTTGCTGAGTTTTATGATTGATGGTGCGCGGACGATGCTTGTTGCGGGAACTCGGTCTTCTGGGAAGACGTCTTTACTTGGCGCGTTGTTGTTGGAGATTATGCCTGATAAGAGGATTATTACGGTTGAGGATACTTTGGAGTTGCCGGTTTCTGCTATGAGGAAATTGGATTATGATATTTTGTCGATGAAGGTTCGGTCGGCTTTGGGTGGTGAGTCTGCGGAAGTTTCGGCTGAGGATGGGATTCGGGCATCTTTGCGTTTAGGAGATTCGTCTTTGATTGTGGGGGAGATTAGAAGTGGAGAGGCTAAGGCTTTGTATGAGGCGATGAGGGTTGGGGCTTTGGCGAATGTTGTTGCGGGGACTATTCATGGTGCTTCTCCTTATGGTGTTTTTGATAGGGTTGTTAATGACTTGGATGTTCCGGCTACGAGTTTTAAGGCTACGGATTTGATTGTTGTTGCGAATCCAATTAAGTCTGCTGATGGTATGCATTCTTGGAGAAGGGTTTTGTCGGTTAGTGAGGTTCGGAAGCATTGGGAGAAGGACCCTTTGCGGGAAGGTGGTTTTGTTGATTTGATGAAGTATAATGTCGAGAGCGATAAGTTGGAGCCGACGGATGATTTGATTAATGGGGACTCTGAGATTATGAAGGATATTGCTTCGAATGTTAAGGGTTGGGCTGGGGATTGGGATGCGGTTTGGGATAATGTTATGCTTCGGGCAAAGATTAAGCAGGAGACTGTAGATTTTGCTGAACGGGAGAATTTGCCGGAGATTTTGGAAGGGGAGTTTACGGTTATGTCTAATAATGCGTTTCATCAGATTTCGAATGAGGTTGTTGAGGATGTTGGGTTGCCTAAGGGTGATGTTGTTTTTGGGAAGTGGAAGCGGTGGTTAGAGTTGGAGAGCAAGAAGTTAGTGGTTTGATTGTTAGAGTTATTTCATAAAAAATTGCACAGCTTTTGGCCGCGCATTTCTCATGGAGGAGTTTTGATATAGAGTAAAGTGTAATAATTTTTATAAAGGGTAGAGTGCTTGGAGTTGTATGAGTTTGGATATGGATTATTTGGCTGGTGCTGATGTTAAGAGGCTGAAGGATGTTTCATTAGGGGATTTTTATAAGAATGTTGGAGTTGTGGATGATGGTGAGAAGATTAGGGCATTGGATATGGTTGCGGGATTAGGAGATTATTTTCCTGCTGATGTTGTTGCGGATAGGGGAGTTAATGAGGGGTTGGTTTATTTAGAGTGTGCTTATGAATTGGCGTGCGGTTCTTTGGGTTCTGGTAAGCCTGCTACTGCTGCGGATTTTAATAGGCTTAAGGATTAGAGTTTTAGTTCCATAAAAAATAATGGTGTCTTCGACACGCATAATTTCTTATGGAGTATATTTTGATTTTCGGTTTTGGGATAATTTATATAGTTACTTTTGGTTACTTATTGTAACTTAATATGGTAAAGGCGAAAGGTGCGAAATTGGATTTTGATGATATTAGTTTGAAAGATGGGTCGATTGATCATATTTCGGTTCGGGCGATTTTTCCAAGGAAGAAGAAGACTGTGAGGAAGGCTCGGGATTCGGCTGTTAAGATTAATAGTGAGTTGTTGATGGATGTCGAAGAGTTTATTAATTTGGATGAGAATAAATTTAGATACGTGAATCGGAAGCAGTTTGTTGATATTGCTGTTGCTGATTTTTTGCGGAGGGAGAAAATGAAGGTGAAGAAAAAATGAGATTGATTGATTTGGAATTTTCCACAAAAAACCATGGAGTCTTCGACTCACATGATTTCTTATGGACACTTGGAGGGCGCTTTTAGAATATGACTAGTACTGATGATATTTTGAATAAGTATGGTTCGAAGATAGAGAAGCAGATGAAGGGGTTTAATTCTCAGAAGCCTGAGGCTGTAGATCAGAAGTCGGGATTTTCTAAGAGTTATGAGGCGTTTAAGGATTCTATGATGCCTGAGTTTTCGCGGTATGAGAGATGGTGTAAGTCGATGGGGAATGTTTTTAGTATTAAGGTTGGGGAGAAAGATAAGATTAGAATTAACCGGGCGATTGAGATTGCGCATTTGAATGTTAGTGCTTCAGAGGTTGTTGTCTTCTCTACGATGCTTTTGTTTTTGACGCTGTTTGGTGGTATTGCTTCTATCGCTGGTATTTGGTTGTTGACCGGGGCTTTTTCTGCAATGTTTTTGTTTCTGGTTTTTTTGTTAGCTATCTTTTTGTTCTTTTATTCTTCGAAGACTCCGGAGAGGTTGGCGGTTCGTTGGCGACTGAAGGCTTCGGCTGAGATGGTTCCCGCGATTTTGTATATTGTTATTTATATGAAGCATACTTCTAATTTTGAGAAGGCGGTTGCTTTTGCTTCGGAGCATTTGAGGGCGCCGCTCTCGTTGGATTTTCGGAAGGTGTTTTGGGACGTCGAGGTTGGGAAGTTTTCTACGATTAAGGATTCGGTTGATAATTATTTGTTGACTTGGAAGGATTATAGTTTGGAGTTTGTTGAGGCGTTTCATTTGATTGAATCGAGTTTGTACGAGCCTGAGGAGGCACGGAGGGTTGCAACTTTGGAGAAGAGTTTGCAGGTTATTTTGGATGGGGTTTATGACAAGATGCTTAAGTATACGCATGATGCGAAGGCTCCTTTGACTAATGTTTATATGTTGGGGATTGTTTTGCCGACGCTGGCTTTGGCTATTTTGCCTTTGGCTTCTACGATGCTGGGGGGTGCTATTCAGTGGTATCATGTGCTTTTGATTTTTAATGTGTTGGTGCCGTTTATGGTGATTGCGTTGACGGAGAGCGTTATGATGAAGAGGCCTGGTGGTTATGGGGAGTCGGAGTTGTTGGAGCAGAATCCGTTGTATGAGAAATATAAGAGTAATGCTGGGTATTGGAAGGGAGTTCTTTTTGCTTTGCCATTGTTTATCTTGGGGATTATTCCGTTTTTGTGGAGGTATACTAATGTGCCGCTTTGGCTTAATACGACTCGGGATTATGCTTGGTCTGATCTTGGGATTGGGTTCTTGGGGGGTGGAGGTGTGTTTGGTATTTTGACTGATGCTTCTGGGAATTTGTCTGGCCCGTTTGGTTCTGGTGCTTTGCTTTTGAGTTTATGTATTCCTGCTGCTATTGCTACGGTGTTTATTGTTGGTGCTAAGGCAAGGACTAAAGAGATTTTGGAGACGAGGAATAAATATAAGGAAGTTGAAAAGGAGTTTGTGTCTTCGCTGTTTCAGTTGGGAAATAGGATAGGGGACGGGTCGCCTGCTGAGATTGCTTTCGCTAAGGTTTCGTCGAGTGTTAGAGGGACTGCGACTGAAGGTTTTTTTAGGATTGTTAATGATAATATCGGGCAGCTGGGTATGAGTTTGGAGAGGGCGTTGTTTGATCCGAAGAGAGGGGCTGTTGTTTTTTATCCGTCGCAGTTGGTTGCGACTAGTATGAGGATTCTGGTTGAGTCGGTGAAGAAGGGGCTGAAGGTTGCGGCTCGGAGTTTGATGTCGATTAGTGATTATGTTAAAAATATTAAGAAGATTAATGATAGGTTGAATGATTTGTTGGCGGAGATTATTTCTGATATGAAGTCGAATATGACTTTTCTGGCGCCGCTTTTGTCGGGTATTATTGTTGGGTTGGCTGGTATGATTACGACTATTCTTTCGGCGTTAAGTGAGATGTTTGCTAATGGTGATATGACTGGGTCTCAGTTTAGTAGTATCTTGGGGATTTTTGATGTTACGAAGATGATTCCGACTTATTGGTTGCAGATTGTTGTTGGGATTTATTTGATTCAGGTTGTGTTTATTTTGACGCAGACTCTTGTGACGCTGAAGAGTGGTAGGGATCCGTTGCAGATGACGGCTGAAGTCGGGAAGAATTTGAAGGTTTCGATGATTTTGTATTTGGTTGTTGCGGCTGGGGCGATTATTGGATTGACTTTAGTCGGAGCAATCGCTTTAGCTGGACTAACTTAATTTCTAGCGGCTGATGCTTCGTTGGCAGAACGCTCATGTGCGCTTGCACACTTCGCAACCTGCCGCCTTGCCTGAGCCTGCTAGAAATTAAGTTAGAGGCTTTGGTTTTTCATGAAAAATTGGAGAATGTCTTAGTTATCTTTTAGATATGTTTTGTGGGCGTAGTCGAATATTTCTTGTGATGCGGAGGTAAGTTCGTCTCTCATTTGTTTTATTTCTGAGCCTTGAAATGATTCGTATAGTTGAGAAATTGTTTGATAATTTACTGCGGTTGAGGCGGGGGTTTCTTTTGTTCCTTGGAAAAGAGGTCCTATTGGGTGGTTATCTACTTTTAATTCTAGTATGCTGAATTTTTCGTGGTCTTCTTTTGTTATTGATAGTGGGAGTTGTACTTGTGTGCATGTTTTATCTTTGAGATAAAACTGTTCTCTTGTTCCTTGGAACTTGTCTGTGGCTATTTTCTCCATATTTTATTTTATTGATTGTCGTTTATAAGAATTATTGTGATTGGGAAGTTTTATAATATGTGTAATGTTGGTAGGTTTAACTTATTATGAATAATTGTAAGGGAGGTGAGATAAATGGAAAATAAAAAAGGGCAGCAGATGACGCTTGGGACTATTATTGCGATAGTCTTGGGATTGGTTGTTCTTGTATTCTTGATCTATGGGTTTAGCACTGGATGGGGAAGTTTGTGGGAGAAAGTTACTGGCCTTGGTGGTGGTGACGTTAATGTCGATACTATGAGCACTGCTTGTACTTTGGCTTGTCAGCAGGATAACCAGTATGGTTTTTGTAATCAAAGTAGGACTATAGTTGTTTCTGCCGATGCTGCAAAGGAAGCCGGTAATTGTACGAGTTTTGCGACTAAAGGTTATGTAGACAAATGTAGTATTACTTGTTAATTTTTTTTGAGGGTTATCCCTCTTTTTTTATTTTTTTATTTTTTGGGTTTTAGGAATGTTTATTAATTTGTTTTTTGTTTTGTATTGATGGAAATGGAGGAGATTGTTAAGATTCTGATTTTTGTAATTGTTTTGGTTATTATGGTTGGAGCGTTTATTATGTTTAGTGATAAGGGCGGGGGTTTGATTGAGGGGATCAAGAGTGCTTTGAGGTTTGGGAGATGAAAATCGAAGATTTTCATGGTTGGGAGTTGGGAGTTTGGAGTTTGAAGTATTCCATAAAAAATTATGGTGTCTTCGACACGCACAATTTCCTGTGGAAAGGTTGTAATTGTTTTTCTGAGGTTGGATATGGAACATAAGAAAGGTGCAGTTAATTGGACAGTTGGGAAGTTGGTTAATATTATTTTGTTGATTGTTGTTTTGGTTTTGGTTGCTTGGGGGGCTACGGTTGGGGGATTGAATCCGTTGATTGATAGTGTCGGTGCGCAGTTTGATGAGGTTAAGATTTTGTTTGGGTTTAAGAGTGATTTGTATAGTGGATGTTATGAGACTGAGATTTTGGATCTGGGAGGAGGGAAGGAGTTTTTGGAAATTTTGAATTGGGACAAAAAGAGGGCTAGTTTTAATGTGTGTCGTGATGGGGTTTGCAATATTAGTATTGGTGGGGTTGGGGATTATAGGTTGGTGAATGGGAAGATAGATAGGTTGGAAGGCGGGAGTTGGAGGAGTGCTGATTCTGTTCTTTTGGATAAGGTTGTTGCCGAGAAGGAGAATTGGGAGAGGTATAATGCTTCGGTTGGGTTCTTGGAGACACTTAATGGTAAGGAGGTTTACAATAGTGCCTTTACTAAGCGGTTTGTTTTGTTTGGGGATGGAAGCGGTTGGACCGATGAGAATGTTACGGCGGTTTGGCAGAATGGTGAGTGGGTTGTGCAGATGAACAAGGAAGACGCTAAATTTTTTGATAAGGATGAAGATGCCATTGATGCGTTTGTTGATTTGGTTTGGTATAAGCGAGCCAAGAAAGATGATGGACTTTGGCGTAAGGTTGGAAGTTCTCTTTCTAGTTTTACTGGGAATGATGATAAGGTTTTTTGGAGTGATGATTCTGTTGTGAAGGTTGATGAGATTGTTCGAGTAGATAGGGAAAAGATTGCGATTGAGTCCGGATTAAAAGAAGGGAAGCTTTGTAATGCTATTTGTAGCGGGTTTGATGAGGAATCTAGTTATAGCCCGGCGAAAGTTGATTCTTTTTCCGAATGTAGAGGGACAGAAAAAATGGGAGGAACTTGTTGTTGTCATGGAGATAAGATTGGGTTTGAGGTTATTGACAGTGCCGGTCTTAATAATATGCAAGAGATAGGAAGTTTGGTTGGGAATAATGAATGGATTGGGAGTTCCTATGATGAACTTGATAGTGAGGCTGAGGTTAATAATTTAAAGAATGAGTTTGCGAAGATTAAAACTAGATTGACTGAAGATGCGAAAAAAGCTTCTGAAGTTCATATTGAAAATTTGAAGAAGGCTAGAGATGGTAAGATTGTGGTTGTGGATGGCAAAAATTTTGTGACTAGTTTTGAAGATACTGATTATTTTCCTGTTGTTGTTTTTACTGCCTCTGATGGAGAGGTTTTTGGTTTGAAGTTTACGGCGTTTGGGAAGGTTGAGAGTAATTTGTTGGAGCGTGGTGATCTGAGGTATTTTCCGGCTTATCTTGTTGAGAGAGATGGGGCTAAGTGGAAGAAGGTTGGAGACGAGGAAATTTATCGGTTGCAGAAAAGTGATTTTAACGGGATTTATTTTGGAAATTTGGTTGGTAAATTTTTGAAGGGGAAATGTCGATGAAAAAAAATAGGGATTTTTTTTTGGTTGGGTGTTGGGTGTTAGGAGTTGGGAGTCCCCTGGATTCCATAAGAAACTACAACACTCTTCGAGCGTCGTGTTTCTCATGGAAGACTGTTAGGTTTGGAGGTTGTTTTTGATGGATGCGTTTTGTGGGGTTGCGGGGATAGGGAAAAAGGGTGGGGTGATGGATGAGGAGATTGTGAAGGTGATTTTGGCGGTTGTTGTTTTCGCTGCGATGGCGTGGCTTTTGGTTAACCTGTTTTCTCCTGTTTTTGATGAGGGGGATGAGACGGCGAAGTCTTATTTCGATATGCTTGAGAGATCTGTCGATGAGGTTGATGGATTGGGGAGTGCTAGTTTTTTTATGTTGGATAATGGGAGAGATGATATGAATTTTTATTTGGCTTATTTTGGGAATTTGGCTAGTTTTAAAAGAAATGATAAAATATTTACTCGTAAATTAGATTCGAAGGAGAATGTTCTCTGTGTTTGTTCTGAGTCTGGGAAGAGTGTGGTTTGTAAGTATTGTCGGGGTATGGATTTGCCGGTTAGCTTTTTTTATAATGATGTTAGTCAGCAAGGAGGAGGGACTTGGACCGCTGGAGAGGGTCGGAAAGTTAAACTAGAGAAGGAGGTTGCGAATTATGCGTTTAGTAGTTAATAGGAAGAATAAGGCGGGAGCGGTTTTTGCGAATGAGACTGTTAGATGGATTGGGTCTATTGGGATTTTGGTGTTGGTGAGTTGGGCTATTTGGAAGATTGTTTTGAAAGCTATAAGTTAGTTTTATTAAGTTAGGTTTGTATTGTTTGGTATGAATAAGAAAGGTGATTATAAGTGGGGAATTATGTTGTCGTTGATTTTGGGGTTGATGGTTTTGAGTTTGAGTTTGTATTTTATTTTTAATGAGTTGTGGACTGGGGATGAGGAGGCTAGGCAGATTTGTAGGCAGAGTATTCAGTTGAGGAATCTGTTGCCTGAGAGTAAATATATGGGTTTTAATCTTAAATCTTTTAAGAGTGAGTATCCCCTAAAATGTAAGACGCATGTTGTGGAGATTGATGAGAGTGATGTGAGGGATATTGAGCGGGCGGAGAAAATTATCGCGGAGAATATTGTGGAATGTTGGGCTCTTTATGATAAAGGTGATGCTAGTGCCTTTCCTTCAGATTTTTATAGCGTTGCTTCTACCTGTGTGCCATGTGCCAGGATTCACTTAACCAACGAGGCTAAGGAATATATGAATCAAAATAGTGTTGAGATTAATATTCGGGATAGTTTGGATTTGCAAATGAATAAGGGATTTAGTTATCGAACATATTTGAAAAATGCGGGGGAGAAATTTCCTGCGTTTAATCCGGCTTCAGCTAGAGAGTTTAATCTTAGTGGAGATAATTTTAAGGTGGATATTTCTGATTATAAAAACGCTGTGCTTTTGAATAGATTGACTGGGGGTACTGAGAACAGGGGATTGGAGAAAATTAAAAATGTTTGGTCTCCGCTAGATGTTAGTCGTGTGGATTTGCCGATGATGTTTGATTCTTCAAAAGGAGATTTGCTGATTGGTTATGGGATTATTACTTCTGCTGAAAAAAGTGATATTGGAGACTATATTCCCTATTTGTTTTATTTTCAGACCGATGTGGGTTCCCCATTTGAGGAGATTGGTAATAAATTGTTTGATGGTATGCTGTGGAAGAATGCGAATATGTGTGAGACATGGGAAGGAATTCCAGGATGATGGACAAGAGGGGTTCTGTTATGAATGAGTTTGTGGTTCATGTTATTTTGATTGCTTTGATTCTGGCTGTTTTTTTGTTTGCGTCTGCGGAGAGGGTTAATGGGCGGAATGTTATGCAGCAGGTTTTAGAGAAGCAGTTGGCTTTGTTGATTGACTCTGCCGAGGCTGGGATGAGTTTTGAGGTTTGGAAGGGTAATATTAATGGGGTTATTGATGATGTTGATATTGATGATGGGAGGGTTTTTGTTAGCGTGGATGGGCTCCGGTCTGTTGGGGGGTATCCTTATTTTTCTAGATATTCGGTAGAAGTTGAAGAGGTTGGGGATAAATTTTTGGTGACGGTGAAGTGATGGAAAAGAGGGGAATGATGGCGGAGGGAATTAATATGATGTATCGTTTGTTTATGGTGACGGTTATCGCGTTTATTGTTTTTGGAGCTGGGTCGTTTGTGTATGGTTATTATATTGATGTTCGAGATGCCGAGGCGCATATTTTGGCTCGTGGTGTTGTTGATTGTTTGGCTGGAGATGGGGTTTTGGATTTGAGAAGGGATGTTGATAATATGATTCAGGGTTGCGGGATTGTTGATATTGATAGAGCTTATGTTGGTGTGGATGTTGTCGATGTGAGGGGGAGGGAGATTGCGAGTTTTAGCGAAGGAGATAGTGGGTCTCTGTGGTTGAAGGATTTATATGGGAAGGTTGTTGCGACCGGGAATGCTTTGGCTGGAACCGAAGGTCTTGGAGAATATGAGCCTGGATATTATAAGGCGAATTATTCTGTTGTGGTTTTGGATAGTAGTGGGAGGTTTGATGGTAAGATGAAATTGGAGGTGTTGGTGAATTATGCAGATGAGTAAGATTGAGAGGCGAGGGTTTGGGAAGAGAGGGCTTCTTTCTAGTTTTATTGCTTTTTTCGGCGCTACGATTTTGATTGCATTGATTTTGATTGTTTTTGTTGTTGGCGCTGGGGTTGTTAAGAAGTTGAATAAGGTTAGTTCGGATGTTGCGATTTATAATGAGAGTATGGCGGAGATTGATAATGTGTTTAGTTATTCGGGTCGGTATGTTAATCTTAGTGAGGTTAAGTTTTTGGTTGCTAGTGATTTGGGTGTTGAGGATTCGTTAAGGATGGTGAAGTATGAGAAATAAACGTGGGCAGCTTTTTTCGGCGATTTTGGTTTTGATAACTTTGTTGATGTGCGGTCTTTCTATTATGGTTTATTCGGTTCAACAAGAAAGGGTTCAGAGTTCTTTGGTTTCTCCTTTGGTTGTTTTGGATGTTCGGGATAATTTGGATATTTTTGAGATGAGGGAGAAGGAGCTTGTATTGAAGAGTGTGGAGAGTAGTGGGATTGATGAGCTTGCGTTTAAGGCGGCACTTGTTTCGGGCTTTAATGATAAGATGAAGGATTTTATTTTTTCCAATTTGACTAGAGATGGAAAGGAAATGAAGAGGGGAGAATTTGATGAGGTTTCTTTTTTGGATAATATTTTGTATACTGTTCAAGAGGATTCTGGAGATATTATTTTGAAGAGAAATGAGGTTGGGAAGAGTTTTGAGTTGAGAGCTTTGGATTTGACCGAGGTGAATTTTCCGATTGACTTTGCCTTTAATTTTTCTGCTGAGTATTTGATTAAGAAGGTGGGGAGTAAATTTACGGTGGAGAGGATTTGATGGATTTCGGAGGGATTGATAGGCGAAGGACGAAGGGGGATTTAAAGAAGAAGCGATTGGTTCGGGGGTATAAGCGGGGTGGGAAGTTCCGGTCATCTGAGGTTAATGAGGAGAGCGAGAGTAAGGTGGATAAAATGGGGAAGGTCGTTGTCAAGAAGAAGAAAGGTTACGGAAAAGGGAAGAAGAGGAAGTTTTAAATAAAATAGAGTTGTGTTTACATTATGAGTAAAGAGGTTTTGAAGTGGTTGAATTATTTGGCTGTCCTTGCTGGTATTGTGGCTATTGTTGTTTTGGGATACGGAATAATTAGGACACTTGTTTAATATGCAATTTGGTGTTTTGGATTTTCTTGGGAACTTTGTGAATTATTTAATTTTTATTTATATTTTTTTAAATACTATTAGTACTTCATGTTTTAGTGCTTCGGATATGGTTATAGCTCTTATTGGATTAGTTTTGTCGGTGTTTATTTTGATTGTGAATTTAATCGGGAGGAATTTTAGATAGAATGGAATTTGGGTTTTTGTTTTGGTTGTTTTTTGTTGGAATTCTTGTTGCTAGTATGCAGGACCTGAAGAGGAGGGAGGTTGACAATTGGTTGAATTTGTTTTTACTTGTTTCTAGTTTGATTTTTGTTTTCTATGGTGCAATTTTATCTGGGAATTCTAATGTTGTTTTTCATGTTGGGTTTTTGTTGGCCGTGATGTTTCTGATTATGAATTTGTTTTATTATGGTAGGGTTTTTGCTGGGGGAGATGCTAAGTTGTTATTTGCTATGACTGCCTTTTTTCTTGCTTCTACTTTTCTGGGTTCGATGATTAATATTGGAGTGTTTCTTTTGTTTTTGATGATTAGTGGTTCTGTTTATGGATTGGTTTATTCCGGAGTCCTGTGGTTTCAAAATCGTGAGAAGGTTAATCTGGAGATGAAGAAGTTGGTGCAAGATAAGTTGTGGATTGTTGGTGTTGGTATTGTTTTGATGTTGTTCGGATTTGTTGATTTTTTGTTCTTTTTAGTTGGGTTGTTGGTTTTTATTTTTCCTTTGCTTTATGTTTTTGCTAAGGGGTTGGAGAATGTTTCGATGATTCGAGAGGTTTCTGGGAGCGAGTTGCGGGAAGGGGATTGGTTGGTTGATGATGTTCGGGTTGGTGGGCGAGTTGTCGAGGCGGATTGGGATGGTTTGAGTTTGGAAGATATTGAGTTGTTGAAGGGGCGGAGGAAGGTTTTGATTAAGGAAGGTTTGCCGTTTGTTCCGGCGTTTTTGATTGCGTTTATGGGGTATGCTCTCTTGAGGGATTGGTTTGTAGGTATTTTGGTTATTGCATGATTTTATAAGTAGGTTTTTTTCTTGTTTAATATGGAGAATGTAGATAAGGAGCGAGTTGTTATTGGCGGTGCTGGACTTGCTGTTTTGGCTAACCATAGTTCTTTTGTCGATGGGATAAGGGAACAGATTCCTGTAATTGCTAGTCTTCAGGGTAGTTTGGATCATTTGTTGGCGGGTATTGCTATGCCTTTTTTATTAGGAAAGGGAATGGATTATATTGCAGAAAAATATGAGTATTTGACCGTTAATAAGTTTGGCTTGTACCTTGGTGCTTCGGCCTATTATGAGGCTAGTCAGTGTATGAGTCGAGGTAGTTTTCAGGTAGATGAGTTGGCATGGGACGCTGTAGGTGTTACGTTGGGATATTTGATGAACGAGAGTTTTTTGGCTAAGTCGAAAAATTAATTAGGGAATTCTTGGGGGTAGAATTGGGATTTCTTCTGTTTTGACTTCTTGTGGTTTTTCGGGCATTTTTATTTCTTGAGCTTTTAATATTTCTTCCTGAAGTGATTTTAATTCTTCTTCTGATGCCTGATGTCTCTCTGTTTCGTTTCCATATATTGGGACGACTTCTAAGAGAGCGTGGTCCATGATTTTTAGTTCGTTGATTTTGACATCCTCAGGATTGAATTTGTTTTTTAGTTTTCTTGCGATTTCTTGTGTTAGGGCATCTGCTGATTCTGGGACTTTTTCGAGATGTTCTTTTGGTATAATTAGGGAATGGCCTTTGCTTAGAGGATTAAGTTCTAGGATTGCGATGTAGTTCTTGTCTTCGGCGATTTTGTAGGATGGGGTTTTGTTTGCTACGATTGAGCAGAAGATGCATTGTCCGCCTAGGTGAGTTAGGTTGTTTTGTTTAACGAAGGCTTCGACTTGTTCGCCTGTCATTGAGTTGATCTGTTCGGTAATCTGAGAACGTTTCTCCTCTGGGAAGTTGTCTAGTTGGGTTAGAAGTTGTTCTTTTATTTTGGAGGCTTCTTCTGTTGTGATTGGCATGTTAGATATAAGTTAAGAGAGGTTATAAGTTTTTTGAAGAGTCCTGAGTAATTATTTTTCTAAGTCGGATAAATTTTTGTCTTTTATATATGCTATAATTTTTTGGTCATAAGCATTCTCTATTTCATTTACCAATATCCCGACGTAATCTGGTTTTGGTGTTTCTAGTTTTTTCTTTATTTTGTCACAGTGCGATTGTGCTTCTGGACTTTTTTTATATTTATCTTCCATAATATATCTGTTACTCCTTAGTAGTTTAAAAATGTTTCGTTAATTAGATGATATTTTGTAATGTTTATCCCACTACTCTTCGATAGTCGATAAGTTCTACAGAGGATATTTCTGGGATTTTTGAGAGGGCGGTTTCTACTGCATCGGATTCTTCGTCTTCGGAAAGTGCGATTGTTATGATTAGTGCCTTTAGTCCGAATGCTATTGGTTCCTCTTTTGCTTCATTGAAGACTCCTGATTCGAAAGATTCTATTGTTTTCTTTATTGTTGTTTTGAGTTGCTCTAAGTCTGTTTCTACGCCTTCGGGCATTATTTTAAATTGTATTCCTGCTGTTGCCATTTGTTATATCTAAGGTCCTTGGTGTTGACACTTTGGACATTTATATTCGATTGATAGGGTTCTGCATTTGTCGCATCTTAGGATTTCGTTATTGCATTTTGGGCATGGGAATTTTACGATTTTTGTCGTTTCTTTGTCGCAGCTTGAGCATTTCATATTTAGATGTCTTGATTTTGGTTTATAAAACTTACTGATTAAGTTTTATAATTAATCTATGTTGGTTCACCCAGTAGGCACTCCTGGTGGAGCGTAAGTTTTGTGTTGCAATCTGATGTACCGGTGTAATAATATTCCACAGGAAATCGTAGCATCTTCGACGCCACGCTTTCCTGTGGAAATTTTGGGTTTTGAGAAGTTTTATAAATTGAATGGAATTTCTGAAGATATGGACGGTACAGAATATTTAGGGCATCTGAAATTTCTTAGAGATGAATGTAGTAACGAAATTCCTGTAGTGATTTTACATAGTAATACTGATACTGGGAGACATAAGGTGAGGAATAATTGGTTTCAGGGGGTGATAGCAGATACCGAGTGTGTTATTCTTGATGGTTATGCTAGTGCAAAATCCAAGGAACTCTTTGAAAAGTTTATGGTATATTATGACGATTCTGGTATCATAGATCGCCTAACTACCAATGAAGATATCGAGAGGGCTGATAGTCTTCTTACAAGTTTGATAGATGATTTTGATTAATTATCAAATCATGGATGTAGTGTATCTCAATAATACTTAAATAGTGAAGTTGGTTTTTTTGGGTATGAAGAATTATGAGTTGTTGGTTGATCGGATTGCAAAGGCTTCTGGTTTGGAGCGGGCTGAGGTTGAGAGGAAGATTGAGGCGAAGAAGGCGAAGTTGTCGGGGTTGATTTCTAAAGAGGGAGCTGCGCAGATTATTTCGGCTGAACTTGGAATTAGTTTTGAAGATGAAGATTTGAAGGTTGCGGAGTTGATTGGAGGTCTTCGGAAGGTTAATGTTGTGGGGAAGATTATGAATATTTTTCCTGTTCGTGAGTTTGAGAAGAATGATCGGAAGGGGAAGGTTGCGAATTTTATTTTGGCGGACGATAGTGGAAGTACACGTGTTGTTTTGTGGGATACGAATCATATTGCGATGATCGAGGATGAGTTGATTAAGGTTGGGGATGTTGTTGAGATTAAGAATGGGTCGACGAGAGATTCGGAGATTCATTTGTCTAGTTTTGGAGAATTGAAGAAGAGTTCGGTTGAAATGGCGGAGGTTAAGAATGCGCCGGCTGCGAGTGAAGTTGGTTTAGATGAGGTTCGGCAAGGGATGAGTGTGAAGGCGAGGGGTATTGTTGTACAGGTTTTTCAGCCCAGGTTTTATTCGGTTTGTCCGACTTGTAATAAGAAGGGTATGTTGGGAGATGATGGCGTTTTCAAATGTGCGGAGCATGGAGTTGTCGAGAAGAAAGACCGAGCGATTTTGAATTTTGTTTTGGATGATGGAGTCGAGAGTATAAGGGTTGTTATGTTTTCGGACCAGATTAAGTTGTTGATTCCTGAGGAAGATTTGAGTGATGAGGTGAAGGCTGCCGCATTTCGAGATGATTTGCTTGGGACTGAAATTTATTTGAGTGGACGAGTTAATAGGAATCAGCTGTTTAATAATTTGGAGATTGTGGCGAATAGCGTCGAAAAAGTAGATGTTGAGGCTTTAATTGAAACTCTCAATGCTTAATACTTCGTTGCAGGAACACTCATGTGCGTCTGCACACTTCGCAACCCTGCGTCTCGTCTTAATCTATTGAGACTTCCAATTGGTTGGTTAGGTTTATAATTTTAGATTGGGTTATTATTTGATGTTGTTTCGGACTCATGTTTTGTTTGGTGTCTTAGTGTGGTTTATTTTGGATAGGTTTGTTGAGATGCCCGGATTCGTTTTGGGTTTTGTTTTGCTTGGGAGTGTTTTTGTTGATGTTGATTCCTTGAAGAGTAAGGTTGGGAAGAGGCTTTGGTTTGTGGCTTGGTTTTTGAGGCATCGAGGGTTTTTGCATAGTTTGGTTGGGTGTTTGGTTTTGTCGTCGGTTGTTGGGTTGTTTAATCTTTGGGCTGGTTTCGGATTTTTTATTGGATATGTTTCTCATTTAGTTTTGGATTGCTTTACTTGTATGGGGTTGAAAGTTTTTTGGCCTTTTGGGTTTAGGGTTCGGGGATTTATTAGGAGTGGGAGTTGGGTTGAGGATGTTTTGTTTGTGTTGGTATTGTTGCTAGATGTTTGGTTGGTTTTCAATAGTCTCTTTTGAATGATATAAATCCTTATAAAGTGAAATGGATTTTGCCTATTATGGTTGCTAAGAAGGATATTGATGAAGTTAAAGAGGCTGTTTCTGGGGATGTTGAGGTTGTGAAGCCGGTGAAAAAAAAGGTTGTTAAAGAAGATAAGGGGCCGCAGTTGATTGATTTGCCTGGTGTTGGTCCTGGTGCTGTTGCGAAATTAGAGGCTGCCGGGATTTATGAGTTGATGGGGCTTGCTGTTTTGACTCCGTCTGCTTTGAGTGATATGGCGGGGATGAGTGAGTCGGTTGCGAGGAAGGCGATTCAGGCTTCGAGGAAGATGATGGATATGGGATTTGTTTCGGGTTTGGAGCACGAGGAGAAGCGTAAGGAGTTGTTTAATATTACTACTGGATCTAAAAATGTAGACAATCTTTTGGGGGGAAAAGGTATACAGACTAAGGCGATTACTGAGGCTTTCGGTGCTTTTGGTTCGGGGAAGACTCAGTTGGCTTTGTCTTTGGCTGTTGGTGTTCAGCTGCCGCTTGATCAGGGTGGGGCGAATGGTAAGGCTGTTTATATTGATACGGAGGGAACGTTTCGGCCTGAGAGGGTTAGGCAGTTCGCTGAGGGGATTGGTGCTAACGCTGATAAGGTATTGAAGAATATTTTGGTTGCTCGGGCTTTTAATTCGGACCATCAGATGCTGTTGCTTGATAGGGTTGCGGAGCTGATTAAGGAAGGCGAGCCGATTAGGTTGATGATTATTGATTCTTTGACTGCGCATTTTAGGGCGGAATTTTCGGGGCGAGGGATGCTTGCGGATAGACAGCAGAGGTTGAATCGGTATTTGCATAATTTAATGAGGATTGCTGAGCAGAATAATTTGGCAGTTTATGTTACGAACCAAGTGATGAGTGATCCGGCGCAGATGTTTGGGGATCCTACTAAGGCTATTGGTGGGAATATTGTTGGGCATGCCTGTACTTATCGGATGTATTTGAGGCGGGGGAAAAAGGATTCGAGAGTTTGTAAGTTGATTGATTCTCCGGATTTGCCGGATAATGAAACGGTGTTTATGATTGAGACTGATGGTTTGCGGGACATTGATGTTTGAGGCTGTTTTGCGTAAGTTTTAAGTAGTATACATTGTTAACAATATTAATTAAGATGGTGATGAAGTCGTTAAGGTTTTTGTTGTTAGGCGTGTTGTTAGTTTTTAGTATCCTGTTTAGCTTGAATTTTGTTGTTGCTGACTTTAATGATTGTTGGCAGTATAGTGGAACCTTAGAATCTACTTGTACGGCTTCTAATGGCGGAGGTGTTTGTAATTGGGAGACTAGTGCGGAAGATCCTTGGTGTGACCAGAGTCCTGGATGTTGTATGGATATAGGTTGTTGGGATTACGATGGCACTAACTCTACTGCTTGTGATGCAAATAACGGTGCTATGAATTGTACATGGGATCCTTATTTTACTATGTGGTATCCTAATGGGACTCAGGGTGCTCCTGGAGGATGTATGCAGGATTGGGATGGTGATGAGATGTGGGGAGGAATGGAGGATGGTGCTTGGCAATATAATGGAGATAAGGCAGCGTGTGGCCTTAATAATTATATTTGGCAACCTAATGCTGCGAATGAAAATACATGGTGTAATATTAAATCTTTGACGGATGCTCAAAATAAAAATCCTTCTGCTACTTCGGATGATATCGGATGTTGTGATCAGGCTGGCTGTTGGAGTTATGATGGGAACGAGTCTACTTGTGCTGCAGTTTTTGATGGTGTTTGTTATTATGAAAATTCTAGTTATAGTGATGGATGGTGTATGTCGCAGAGTTGTAGTTTTGCGGATGGTAATGAAACGCAATGTAATACTTTGAAGAATAGTTTGTATATGCCTTGTAATTGGGTTAATGATAGCGGGCAGGAGGAATGTGATGATGCTTATGGAGGCGGAGGATTTGGAGCGTATAATACTACTGATTCTTGTTTTGATCAGGGTGGATGGTATAATTCTACTGGGGATTGTATTATGCCTACTGATGGCGGAGGTATGTTTGGGGGAGGTGGTTTTATGTTTGGAGGCGGAGCTCATTGTTGGTTTGCTGATAATCAGCCGAATGTTTGTGGAAATATTACTGGGTGCGCATATTGTACTGCCGACGGAGGTATAAATGGGGTGGATAATGCTTCATCTGATAATATTTGTGGTAGTGGCGTCAATGCCGGATGGTGTGAAGGGCATGTGGCAGGGGATCCATTATATGTTAATGCTAATAATAGTGCTAATTTAGTTTGTACGGATATTCAGATAAAGTCTGCCTGTAAGTATGGTCCATTACCAAATTGTGCATGGGGTAATACAACTGTTAATATTGGGGCATATTGTACTGCAGGTGTTGATAGTGATGGTAGGAAGGCTGAGCCACCGGTACCATTTTGTGAGCATCCAAATTCTAAGAATAATTATACAATGTGCTCTCAGTTGATTGAGGAATTTATGATGCCATGCACTTGGGATAATGCTTCTACTATTATTAAAAATTGTACTTTTAATTCTAACGCTGTGTTTGGTTCTGGTGGAGAAACTGACCTTGGAGGAATTGGTAGTGAAATTTCTTGTACTGCTTCTGGTGGGACTTGGCAGACTGAGTATTATTTAGAGAATGATATTTTGAAGCAGGACTCTTGGTGTGAGATGACGGGATTCTTTGATGTTGATGATGGTGGACAGGAGGCGAATAAAGCGAATTGTGATACTTCGTGTTGGGCTTGTGAGTTTCAGGGCAATGGGACTGCTTGGGTGGATAACACTACGGCAGCGGCTGCATGTACTGGTTCGGCATTGGGATATTGTGCCTGGACGAATGATGCCGCTGGAACTTCGGCGTTTAATGGACTCGGATGGTGTGATTATCCACAAGAGATGGAGACTGCAGGTTCGGGAGATTGTAATACTAATTGTGAAGATTGTGATTTTATGAATGATGCCTATGGTGCCTGTGCGGGTAGTGTTGCTAATGCCGGAGTTGGTTGTAAATGGGTTAATGAGAGTGAAAATGGAAACATGACTGCTGATGGATATTGTGTGGATAAATCTAAGAAGGTTTGTGACAGTGATTGTTTCTCGTGCTATGATACTACTGATTGCCAGGCTAGTTCGATTGAGTGTTCATGGGATACGACTTCGAATTTATGTAGTCCAGAGGGATATGCTGGTGAGATTTGTTTCGATGGTATTGATAACGATAACGACCAGATGGTTGATTGTGCAGACCCGGATTGTGGATTTGATAATTTCTGTGGAGGGAGCGCAATTGGTGGGGATTGTTTTGCGGAGACTACAGAGGGAGGGTGTAATCAAACTGAGGCTTTTAGTGGATTAAACTGTACGTGGTTAAATGATACTTGGAATAGTGATGGATGGTGTGACATGCCTGGAGCTAATTGTTGGAAGTTTGATAATGACCTAGCTACCTGTGGAGCTACGGCTGGATGTACTAATGAGTCTGTTGGAATGATGGGCGCGGCTGAGATGTGTGACCTAAATAAGACTAAGATGGATACAGCTAATTGTTGGCAATATTCTAATGAATCTACTTGTGGCGGAGGTTCTGCGCAGTGTCAGTGGAAGAATGATACATGGTGTGCAGGTGATGGTAGTGGGACTGATTGGTGTGATAATAACCCAGGTGCAGGATTCTGTGATTATAAACCATTTACTGATTGTATGGATTTGAATGTGACTACCTGTGGAGCTGCGACTAATTGTACTTGGCAAGAGGACCAGTACTCTGACCAGGGTGGCTGGTGTAATGTAGCGTGTATGGATTGGACTTTGAATGAGAGTGCGTGTGGTGATGTTGGCGGTGCTAGTTCTGGCTTATGTGAATGGAGAGATATGAGCGCTACCTGTCAGCCAGAGATGTTTATGATGATGGGGCAAACTGGAGCTGATGGTCAGACAGGATGTTGGCAATATGATGGGAACGAGACTGGTTGTAATGTTGCGAGTGTCACCTGTACATATAAGAACGATACTTATTCTAATAATAATAAATCTGCTACTGAGCCTTCTGGTTGGTGTATGGATAAGGGGGAATATCAGCAGTTTGGAGATTCGAAAGGGGGAGATGTTCATCAGCTTGCTATGGATTCAGGAAATGCTTTTGGACAGTATGGTCCCGAAGCTGAGTTGGGGGTTAGTGATGAGGTAGATATTATGGGAATGGGAATGAGGGTTGGTGCTGAAGGTTTGAATTTTGGTGCGGGGATATTCAATATAAGTGATTCAATCATTTGTAATGGCCGTAATGTCGGTGCAGGAATGGGTATGAATGGTACAATTTCTACGGGGACACTGGGTGCGGGAAATAGCTCTGGTAAATTTTATTGGTATCTAGATACTGACGGCAGTGAGACAGGTGGTTGTAATGCTATAGGAGATGCTAGTTATCCTGGTTATGAATTTAGAATTAGTTATATTGCGAGGAACGATAGTGTTACCGGGATTACCGAGACTAAGCAATTGATGAGATGTAGTAGTGGTACTTGGACTGCTACGAATGCTCTTGTTAGTACGAATAAGCAGATGAGCTGTGGAGAGATATCAGGGGTTATGGTTGCAGTTAGTTCGCAAGATTTGGAGTCTTTTTCGGAGTATAGTAAAACTGCTAACATGAGGGTTTATATGGCTAGCGCAAATAGTTCTGATTCTGTAACGAGTCCTTCTGATTATGTTGGTCCGGGATATTATACTCCAGGAAGTATTGATTTCGGTTTTATAGATTGTTCTAATCCTAGCACGAAAGATCCTAAATGTAAGAATGTACAAAAGTTTGGGTTTAATGTTTTTGAGGAATGTATGAATGGAGTTGATGATAACGAGGACGGATTGGCTGATTGTGCGGATCCTGTTTGTGCGTTTACTCCTAAGTGCGCGAGTGGGGCTTCATTTTCATTTTCTGCTAACGCTACAGATAAGGTTGCTCCTACTGTGATATATAATGAAGTAGATGAGCTTTCTGACGGTGCGTTTATGAAGATAGATACCAATGAGCCGTCGAACATGAGTGTTAAATTTTATCTTGATGATTCTACTTGTAAGATATTGAATGCTACTATTAATGATGTTGGGATTGAGACGTATCAGAATTATTCTAATTTCAAGCCGTTTCATGCTTTGGATTTAATAGATGAGACGACTAGTTTAGGATTTGATTTAGAAAATGGAACTGTCTATTATTATAAGGTTAAGACGTGTGACCCTTCTAGTAATTGTGCTCTTTCTGCTTGTTCTAATTTTACTACTAAGACGAGCCAGGTCGATAAGGCGTTTATTTTTAAGCTTGATTTGCCAGATGGGTATACCGTTGATATTCCTGCTTTGAATAAGACGGGCTATAATTTTACTGAGACATTTAATATTAGTGGAGTTCCTACAACATTCGACGTAGGGATTAAGACCAACACTTCAGTAACTAAGAATATGAATTTTACGGTGCATAGTAATTGTGATGACGATTTGAGTATAGGGTTTTATGGAGTTAATGTTTATGAGCCGGTGAAGATTGATATGACTAACGCGTTTATTTGTGATGCTGATACTAATATGATGGGGATGAATTCTAGTTTGAAGAAATGGAATAAGTTAATTGATGAGATGCATCTTGGTGGAGCTAGTGATTATATCCAGATGAATGTTCCTATCACATATGCTGCTGCTAATACGTTTAATTTCGTTGATGACGTTGGGGCCGGTGCTCAGGACGTTGATGATTATGTAAATTGTGAATCGGGCGGTACTGGCATAACAGCTTGTCAAGTTCCGGTGTCACTAGGATTTTAGGATGAGAAGAGAATCTGTTTTTGTTTTAATGTTTGTTTTAATGTTTAGTTTGGTTGCTGGTGCGGGATATAATATTGTTGTTCCTACCGCTGCTGCTACTGATACTGGGTCTGGTGGCGGAGGTGGGGGTGGAGCTGGTGTGACTACGAACGCTAGTGTTGTGGAAGAAGAGGAAGAAGAGGAAGATGATGTTCAGGATGAGGATGGAGCAGGTGAAGAAGAGGTCGGTGCTATTGAAGAAGGATATGAGGATGTTTTAAATTTTGTTAAGGGTATTAGTTGGAAGGTTGTTTTGGTTTTGCTTAGTGGATTGTTGGTTGTTGGTGGGGTGGTTTGGTATTTCTTGAAAGATAATAGGAAGGGGTTTGTTGAGATTAAGGTTAAGAATAAAAAGTAGTCTAGTGAGATAGTCCGAAGTGTTTTCGTTTTTGTGTGATTATCATTCCGATTATAGAGCAAGTAAGGAGGATTATCATTGGAATGAGGAGGGTGAAGTAGTTTTTGACTAGGAAGGCTGTGGGTATTATTAGAATGGAGCCGATGACTGTTCCGATTGCGAGGCCTCTTGCCCATGATGGGAGGATGTACCAGTCTTTTATTTTGATTAGTTTTTTCATGATATTGTGAGGTGTATATATTATATATTTCTTTTGATGATGGTGTGGATTTGTTATTGTGTTATTTTATGATTACCTATATTCGACTATATACTTCTTTAAAAAGAATATTGGTTTTTTGGGTTAGCATGAGAGGAAGAGCTGTGCCTGATGTATTGAAAGAAAGACTTTTGATTGATGAATCTGATAGGTCTTTTTTGCAATCTATAGACGAATTATCTCCTAATAATAATTCTGTTATTTATGTTACTCCTTCTATATTTAATCGTCAGGTTCCTACATTGAAACAGATTTCTGATAAGACTGGGAAGTCTAAAAAAGAAGTTTGGAAGCAGTTGAATAAGATTGGGAAAGTTTGGAACGTTCCGTCTCCGGATAATCTTCCTACGAATAGTGGTTTTTTTGATAAAGAGGACGCGTTGGTTAATGCGGTTACTAATCAGCATAGGTTGAGATGGGATGATAATAGAGGGGACTATCGGGTTACGAAGTTTCATGAGATGAATGCCGAGATGGGGTTTGGGCAACTCTATACAAACAATGAGGCGTTTCAGGGGCAGAATATTTTTAGGAAAGCTATGGGGCTTGATGCGAAATTAAATAGCGTTCATTTCCAGGGTGGTATTATGCCAGAGATGATTCAAATTTTTGGGAAGGCAAAAAATCAAAGGGCTTTGATGACTGGGATAAATAAAACTGGAGCTGCTGGCAATGGAGATGAGTTGAAGAAAGTGAAGCAGACTCTTACTCTTGGTGATCATGAGGTGACAAAAAAAGATATGAAGAATCTTACTGACTATGTTGTTGATACACTTGGCTCCCTGGAGGAAGCTGGAAAAAGTGTTGCACATGAAATGTTGCCTTTAGTTGAAAATGTTCCAGAGCATGTTCCTATTCATATGTATTGGAGTTATAACGATGTTGCAAACATGAGTGAAATCGAGGATACACTTAATGCATCTTTGAGAAAAATTCATTCCAAGATGAAGAGCGTCACTAAAAGTTTGCCTAAATGGAGAGAGGAGTGGGAAGGTGTTCGGAACGATCTTGGGAAGAGTTTAATTGATAAGTTGGTTTTAGAGAGAGTTTATTTTCATGTTAACAAGGAGAAGAGTAAATCGGGAGATGAGTTTGCACATGGAGGAGCTGGGTTTGGGAAATTGGTGGATGGTTATTTTCATACAGTTGAAGGAAAAGACAAGGCCCAATTCAAAAAACTTAAAGATAGAGTTAGGGGAGAATATGAAGACATTACTGGAAAGAGAATAGATGGCGGGGTTGCTGAGGAACAATTTAGTTCCGAATTTTTTGGAATTGTTAATAGGATTTATGACGAACATGTTACGTTTGGACATTTGCAGAGGGCGCATGAAGGAGAACAGGATAATTTTGGAAAGGTTCATAATAAGATTTCTTCTTTGGAGGATAAAATTTGTGAGGCGGAGCGATTTGAGAATGCTTTGATGGCTGAAGGTGAGGGCCCAGCTTGGTTTACTGGACATATTGCTATTACTCCAATGGAAGCTAAGGCTCTTCAAATGGTTAAGAAAAAGAAGTATAAGGATGTCTATACTGAGATTTTGATTCCTGAATTAAAGAGGCTGTCTGGAAAAGATTTGAATATTAAACTCCATACTGATTCTATTATTAATGTTAATGTTCCAGATCCTCAGGATTTGATTGAGGGTGTGGAGTTGACCGCGGACTCTCCAATTGGAACAACGTTTACCTCCTTTCCTCGGACTAATGAGCAGAGGTCTAATGAGCCGTTGCTTAATAGTGCGGCTGAGCTTCAGGGTTTCCATATGGGAGAGGTTAGTGAGAGGATTAAGAAAGGTGGAAGTAAGCCAAAGACTATTGGGGAATTTAGTAAGAGAAATTTTAGTGCTTCGGATGTTTATTTTTCTGGTTATGGTTCAGATGGGTTTATGCATCAGGCCAGGTTTACCATTGGTCCAACTACTATTAAGGATGAGTTTAGGTTGCAGCCGGAGATTGCTCAGTATATGAAACTTACTACTCGTCACAATACCTCTAAGCTGGGCGAATTGATGCTTAAAGGAAATCGTGGAACTTGGCATGCTAAGCGGATGGCTAAGGGTGGTTGTACTACTGGGAATGTGATTTATGTTGAGCATGCTGATCAGAGCTTTCAGCCTATCTTTGTTGACGATGTGGTTTATGAAAAAATTGCTGATGAATATGGGGAAGAGTATAGTGGGCTTGAAAAGACATTAAAAGAGACTCGAGGGAAGTTGAGGGGAACTAAGAATGTTAAAGCCAAGGAGAAGTGTAGGGATCTTATTAATGAGACTAAGAAGAGGATTGGAGAGATTCATGAAGCAGTTTCTCCTCAGCTTTACAATGTTTTGTTGCAAAATGACTTGCATCTTGGTGGGTATTCTACCCCCGGTAGGCCTTCTTTGGTTGATGGTATTGAGGCTTCTCAGTTGGTTGCTGCTCAGGCGTTTGGATTGGATGGTATACAGTACGGCATTATGACAGAGGCTATGAATGGAGAGATGGGCTATAGAGATTTTGATTCCAAGAGGGAAGGAGGACATGGATCTAAGAGAAGTAGTGTCGAATTTATGAGAGACTTGGGTTTGATTGAGGCTAAGATGAGGGAGAGTGGGATGACAGATTCACAGGTTATTGAACATATTAAAACATATACTAAAGAATTTGAAGAGTCCAAGCCGCAGTTTTTACCGGAGACTCAGGTTGCCTTGTTTCAACAAGCTGTTCAGCCGATTAATGAAGAGTTGATGGATAATGGGATGAGGCTTTATGTTGGAACTGGAAATCATTGGATGGGGGGCAAGAGAGGCAGTGGTATGAGTGAAGGAGATGTTATCTGCAATTTGTTCGATGGAAACTATTTAGATCAAGGAATGTTAATTAAGGGCAAGGAAGCTTCTGGACAATCCTATTCTTATGAGACTGTTAATATTCCTAGTGTTGACGGTAATGGTATTCCTGCCGTAATTACTCATAAGTTGAAATCTGGGAAGACGGAAATTAGTCATATCCCTAAGCATTTGGTTGGGACTCGAACTCCTGCTATGTATTGTTTTACTTCTGATAGGCATCATGCTGGTGTTGGGGCAGAGAAAGGAAAGATGTTTGTTCTTGATACTGGGAAGCAGCCGACTGTTCCTTATGTTGATATGATTGGTAAGGTTTCTTCTCTACGGGGTGCTATGGTTGCGCAGTATGGAGCTGGTGGTGAACAGATTATTGGAGCTAGACATTTTATGGATTCGGTTACTGATAAGATTTCGGGATGGGATTATACTGCTGGAGTTTTGAAAGAATGCAAATCTTTTTTAGAAGAGGCTGTTATGGATAATTCTCTTGTGACTCAAAAGAGGAAGATTGATTATATGCATGAGAAGAATAAGGGAAGGTTTGATCTTGTTGATGCTAAGTATGGTAAGTAGCTTTATTAATTCTCGATAATTATTTTATTTATGTCTAATAAAAAGAATCCTGAGTTTAATTTTCTGGAGGCTGCTATGGTTAAAAGGACTGAGTTATTTAGGGATTGTATTAATGTCGTTGTTGGGAAGGGGAATTTGAATAGCAATATTTTGTTTGTTGGAGAGGCTCCTGGTCGGCGTGAGGATGAGCTAGGAGAGCCTTTTGTGGGTGCTGCTGGAAAGAATTTGGATAAGCTGTTGGATAATGTGGGTTTGTCGTTGGATGATATTTATGTTGCCAATATCTTGAAGTGTCGACCTCCTGAGAATCGGGATCCGTTGCCGGAGGAAATTGCGGCGCATACGCCTTGGTTATTGAAGCAGATTCGAGATATGAAGCCGAAGGTTGTTTGTTCTCTTGGGAATTATGCGACTAAGTTTTTTATGGCGCTTGGCAGGCCAGAGGATATGAAGAAACAGCCTGGGATTAGTCAGGTTCATGGGGAGGTTCGAGAGATTGAAATTGGTGGGGTGAAGATTAGATTGTTGCCGCTTTTTCATCCTGCTGCTATTATTTATAATCGAACTAAGTTGACGCCGCTTTGGGAGGCTGATATGGAGATTGTTAAGAAAGAATGTTTATCGTCTCTTGAAAGGAGCTGAGCGAGGGGGAGCGTTTCTTATTTTTGGAAATGTGTAGTGTGCTGACTTTGTTTCGACTTTACATTTGTTGCAAGTTTTTTTGAGAGTGTAGGTTTTACAAGTTGGGCATTTTTTTAGGGAGTTCATTTGTCTTCACTTGCGAAGAATTCACAATTATTTTCCTTTGCCCTTTTTTCTAATTCTTCTAATATTTCTGCCATGTCTTTTTTGCCCGTTTTGAAATCTTCTACTGTTAGCCTTAGAGAGAATTTTCCTGCTGAGATGTAGGTTACTTTGAGGTTGTCATTTTTTAGATTGAATATTTTTCTAATTCTTTCTATGCCATTGTTCTCTAGGCATTTTATTTTTATTTTTTGCCTTAGTTGTTCATTTTTTCTTTTTTTGTTGATTATTTTTTCTATAGCTTTCTGATTTTCTTTTGGAATATATTTTTGAAGTAGTTCTGGTTTTGTTCTTACTGATACTGCAAACTCAGACAGGTCTTTGAAGTCGTTTAATATTTTTTCATTGACATCTTTTTCTTTTTCTTTTAAGATTTGCTTGAATGCTACACTGATTGCCTGTGTTTGCTTTGTTTTTTGCATGACTTCTTTCTTTTCTTTTGAAGTTACTCGTCTTAGAGATAGGTGTGCGTGGTCGCCTTCAATTCTTAGGACTTTGCATACGACTTGTTTGTTTGGGACTACGTATTGTCGCATTAGTTTGATTCGGCCTGCGGCGATTTCTGATGATATGATTGTTCCTTCTTGTCCGTTTGGCATTTCTACGAATGTGATTGTGTTCGTTACTTCTTTTACTTTGCAGGGTATTATGTCTCCTTCTTCCATGTTAAAATTAGTTTTCCTAGTTATTTAAAAGTTTACAAGACTTCTTCGACTTTGGCTCGGATTTTTGCTTTGCCTGAAGAGGGTAGAGCTAGAACTGCGTTGCAGGCTATGCATCTGACTTTTGTCGAGGCTTTTCCGAAGATTACTTGGGAGTCTTTACATTTCGAGCATTTTACTCTTATGAATTTTCCTTTTTGTTCCATATGTTTTTGTGATGAATTTGGTTTTTAAGGGTTTGGTTTGCATGTGTATGTTTGGGTATAATATAATTTAAAAGAGGCTTTGGGTTTTCTAGAGCATGCAGAGAAAATATATTGTGGTGACTGGTGGTGTGCTTTCTGGTTTGGGAAAAGGGATTGCTATGGCTTCTATTGGGAATATTTTGTCGTCATCGTATGAGGTTGTGCCGATTAAGTGTGACGGTTATTTGAATGTGGATCCTGGGACGATGAATCCGATTGAGCATGGGGAGGTTTTTGTACTTGATGATGGAGGCGAGGTTGATATGGATTTTGGGCACTATGAGAGGTTTCTTGGTGTGACCTGTAAAAGTGATTCTAATTTGACAATGGGAAGAGTTTTTAATGATATTTTGAATAAAGAACGTAGGGGCGAGTTTCTTGGGCAGACTGTTCAAATGGTTCCGCATGTTTCGGAGTTTATTCAAGATTATCTTGTTGATAAGGTTGAGGGGAGTGGGGCGGATGTTGGGTTAATTGAGATTGGTGGGACTGTTGGGGATATGGAGAACGAGCTTTATCTTCATGCGGTTAAGCATTTGCCTAGAAGGGTTGGTCGTGAGAATGTTGTTTTTGCGCATTTGACTTATGTTCCGGTTTTATCTGGTGTAAATGAGCAGAAGAGTAAACCAACACAGATGGCTATTGCTGAGATGGGACAGCGAGGGATTGAGCCGGATATTATTATTGCTAGGTGTGAGAGTATGCTTAGTGATAATGTTAGGGGAAAGATTGCTCGTAGTGCGGGGCTTAATCCAGAGGATGTTATTACAGGGTTGGATGTTAATGATGTTTATGATATTCCGATGGTTTTTGAGAGGCAGGGGATGAGTCAGTTATTGGCTCGGAAGTTGGATATTCCTGTTAGGGCGGATTTGGGGGAGTGGGCGCGGTTGGTTGAGAATAAGAGGAATTTTTCGGGTGAGGTTAATGTTGCTTTGGCTGGGAAATATATGAATTTGGAAGATTCTTATGCTAGTATTGTTGAGGCTCTGAATCATTGTTCGGCGCATTATGGTACTAAGATTAATATTGATTTTATTGATACTGAGAGTGGGCTTGATGGAATTGAAAAGGCTTCGGGAGTTATTGTTCCTGGTGGGTTTGGTTCTAGGGGGCTTGAAGGGAAGATTGTGGCGGCGAAGTATTGTCGAGAGAATAAGGTTCCTTATCTTGGGATTTGTTTGGGGTTGCAGACCGCTGTTGTTGAGTACGCTCGTAATGTTTGTGGGCTTGAGGGGGCTAATACTGTGGAGGTTGATGCTGGGACAAAGTATCCTGTAATTGATATTATGGAGTCGCAAAAAGATATTAAGAATAAAGGTGGGACTATGAGGTTGGGGTCTTATGAGGCTGTGGTTGAGGAGGGGAGTAAGATTAATAAGTTGTATGGGTCTGTAGATGTAAGGGAGAGGCATCGGCATAGGTTTGAAGTTAATCCGGAGTATCATGATGTTTTGAGGGATAAGGGTTTGAGGTTGTCTGGGATGTCGCCTGATGGGAAGTTGGTTGAGTTTGTTGAGCTTGATGATCATCCGTATTTTGTTGCGACACAGGGGCATCCGGAGTTGAAGAGTTCATTGTTGGCGCCGGCTCCACTATTTAGGGGGTTTGTTGAGGCTTGTATAAATTATGAGGGAAAGAAGTGAGGAGTTTGTTTATTAGACCCGGTGTAATTGAAGGGTTTTCTGGTCCGATGGCTTCTGGGAAGTCTGAATATCTTTTGAAAAGGGTTGATCCATTGCGTTGGATTTCTGGTGCTAGATATATCGGGTTTAAGCCGAAGCTTGATAGTAGGGAAGAGCATTGTAGGTCGGGTAGGAATTTTGTTGAATGGATTTATGTTTCTGAGAAAGAGCCTGAGAAAATTTTGGAGTATGTTGGAGTTGAACATGATATAGTTCTTATCGAGGAGATTCAGTTTTTTAATAAAGCAATTGTGGAGGTAGTTTTGGAGTTGCAGCGTCGTATGAAGAATGTGGTTTTTGCTGGACTGGATAGTGATTTTAGGGGTGAACCGTTTGGTGAGATGAAGGAGTTGATGTTTCGTGCGAATGAGTTGACGAAGCTTTATGCGATTTGTCCTGTTTGTGGTGATAAAGCGTATTATACTCAGAGGTTGGCTAATGGAGAGCCGGCGCATTATGACTCTCCTATTATTTCTGTTGATGGTAGTGTAGATAATGAGCGTTATGAGCCTCGATGTTTTAGGCATCATAGCGTTCCAGGGAAAAGAGTTGTTTAATATATAGATTGTAGAGCAACTGTTTTTTTAAAGAAAATTTTATTTTGAATTGGGTGGAAGATAAAATAAAGATATATTCGGCAGCGGCATTATTTAATGGCAGAGAAGCTTTTTTTAATTCTTGTCTGGTTGAGGGGTTAGAAAGTATTGGATATAATGTTAATTCTCCTCAAAGGGATGGCTTCGAATTTGGTAATTTAATTAAGACTTTGTCTGGGAAAGTTGAAATAGGACGGGAAAGTTTAATAGCTAAGAATATTATTTATTTTTTAGATATGGGTATTTTTATTCCTAATAGTGATGTTGTTCTTGCTAATTTTGATGAGCCTTTGGATGAAGGAGTTGTTGTTGAAAGTTCATATGCTAAGTTGATGGGTAAGTTTGTCGTTGGTTTGAGGACAGATGTTAGAAGTCCGTATGGTTCGCCTGATGAAGTGTTCGGGGGAGTGCATAGTTTTCCTGCTTGTCAGTCCGATAAATTTATTTCTCATTATATGTCTTCTCGGACAACTACTGAAGGGGGTGAGCAAATGAAATCTCTCGTGGATAAAATAGACTGTACTATATCAAATGCCAATGTGGTTTCTGGTGGTTTTGTGCCAAAGTATGTAACAAGTAATCCTAATTTTGATTTTGTTTTGAAAGGGGCTTATTTGTTGTTCGAAGGTGTAAAAGATATTCATTCCAAAGATGGGCTTAATAAAATTGTTTCTAGATATATTGATAACGAGAAAGTGTTGAGTCAAGTTTTACCAGATTCGGTTTAAACTTTTACAATCTCAATTTCCAATTCTTTTTTGAGTGTTTCAATGAACGAAGATTCCTTGTCTTTCTCTACTAAGCATCCTGCTGCAAAATGATGGCCTCCGACTTCGGCGATTGTTTCTGGGTTTGCTCCCTTGAATGTTACTACGGTTTTTTCTAAGACCTCTTTTAGATTTCGTCCTTCGTGTCCTACTATTCTTGCTGATACTTTGATTTTGTCTTTGTTGTATGCCATTCCGATTAGGATTGTTCCTTCTTCGTATGTTGGAGAGGATGAGAGCATTGAACATATTGTTCCGACTATTGCGTCTTTGATTTGATCTTTGGCGTTTAGGATGACGAAGCCCTTGCCTTTTATCTTGTCCATTTTTTCTGCGACTCTCAATCCTGAGACTAGTTCTTGTTTATATTTTGTGTAGATATCTAGTGCTTGGGCTTTTGCTTTTTCGTTTTCTAGACAGTATGATATTGCTACGTCCGAGTGTCCGAGTCTGGAGCACGCATTGATTAGGGTTGATATTTCACGGACGTCTTCTTTTGTGTTGAAGAATTTTAGGATGTAGAGGTTTCCGAGGATGTCTTCTTCTTTTCCATGTGCGGCTCTTCTTAGTATGATTGCTGTTATTAGTTTTGACATTTCGTCGGTTGAGAGTTCCATTAGGGTTTTGTCGTAGGGGATTGATGTTTCTCTTAGGATTTCCATTGCTCCCGGACCTGAGCCTGTGACTCCTGGGATGAAAGGGTTAGTTGACCATTCGAGTGCTCGACGTAGTGGTCTTGTTGCTGGGTAGATTGCGATTCCTTTTTTTATTTTGAGATCTTGAGCTTCGGTAACTATTTGTTGGTTTATTTTGGAGAGGTTTGTTTCGTGTCGGTCGCCGATTAGCCCGATTATTGCTAGGGATGCGAGATCTTGGTTTTCAGGAGATATTGCTTTTGCGAAGAGATAGCAGATTCCGGCTCCTGTTATAGTGTTGTCTTCGGAGTTTGGATAGAGGTGATGGTTTATTATTTTTGTCTTGCTGTTGACTTTATTTTTGTCTATCTCGTGGTGATCTAGGATAAAGACTGGGTGTTCTAGGTCTTTGAAATGATCTAGATTTGATGATGCTAGGTCTGAGAATATGATGACTTCGTTTGGCTGTCTTGCTATTTCTTCTTTGATATTAGAGTCTTCTAGTCCTTTGACGATTCGGATTGAGAATTTTTTATCGAGGCGTTGGAATGTTTTTGCTAGGATTGCGGCTGAGGTTATACCGTCGGTGTCGTGGTGTGATATGATTCTTATTGGTTTGTCTTTGGCGAATTGCAGGAATTCCTTCGCGAAGGTATCAATCTCTTTTAGCATAGAGTAGAGAAATTAGATTTGCTTAAAAAGATTTGTGTGGTATGCTCTAGTAGTGACGGATTATTTTTTCTTTTTTCGGTCTCTGAGTGAGATGCCGAAGTATTTCTTTGTGATATTTAGGCGAGATTGTGCGTGTTGTAGTTTGTGTTTTGCGCTTCGGTCTGTGATATTGTTTTTTAAGTGCTCTTTTAGTCCTGTTACCTTTTTCTCTGCGTTTTCTAGGTCTTCATTTCTATCTATTCCTAGTTCTTTCATGTAAGCCTTTAGTTTTTTGCCGAAGACTTTTGTTGTTGGGATTCCGTATTGGTCCCGTAGGATTATTCCTATTTGAGAAGGTGCATATGTTAGTGATAGTTCTAGGATGGTTTTTTTTAGCTCTGGTTCTTTCATTTTGATCCAGGTTGGTTTTGTTAGTTCTGCCATTGTAGTGTTTCGAATTTTGGGTTTTTAAGTTTGATGGTAGTTGTTGAAAATTAAAGAATTGCCTCTTTCTAAAAACTTTTAAACCGATATCTTCTATTAAAAATATAGTCCCGTAGTCTAGTGGTCAAGGATTCTGGGTTTTGATCCCAGCGACCGAGGTTCGAATCCTCGCGGGGCTATTTTTCTTCGAACCTGGTTCGATACCCTCACAGATATATGTTTAAGATAGGTTGGGGCAGACCCATCCTCGCGGGGCTATTTTTATTTTGAATGTTTGTATCGTCCGCGGGAGTCTACTATTTCTAATCTTTCTAGAATTTGTTTTGATTCTTTTGATTTGTAGCCTTGGAGGAATGCGGTGAAGAGTTGTTTTGAGTTTTGGAAGTGTTTTGCTTGAAGGGCTTGTTTGAGAAGATGGAGATCTACTGCTTTGTCTTCTGTTTTGTGGGAGATGTAGGAGAGGCCGAAGTCTATGATATAGACTTTGGAGTTAGGAGTTAGGTGTTTAGAGTTGGGGGTATTTGGCAAAGCTTTGTTTTGCAATATTGTGTTTGAGGTTGTGAGGTCGGAGTGGATGATGTTGTTTTTGTGGAGGCGTGCGATTTGGCGGCCTAGTTTTTTCATTATGGAGATTTGTTTATCTTTTGGATAAGAGTTTAGGGTTTCGGATAGGCGGTCGCCTTTAATATATTCTATTGTTAGAATGTGTTTTTCGGTGTGGATTAGGCTCGGGACGTTTGCCTTGATGCTTTTGGCTTTGGTTAGGATTTTGGCTTCGCGCTTTGTGCGAGAGGTTCTTATCTTGTTGTCTAGGGTAGTGTGTCTGTAGGATTTTGGGATTCTGTCTTTTAGGACCTTGTTGTCTTGGAGGTAGATTTTGGCTTCGGCACCTTGTTGGAGGAGTTTCATTGTATAGTTTAGAGTGTAGTAGTTTTTATAAATGTTTGAGGGTTTGTGTGGAGATGGTGGAAGGCTTGGAAGATGGTATAACGGATCCTACTGGTTTGTTTGAGTTTAATGAGGTGGGACGATCTCCAGATAAGAGTGTTAGGTTTTTAGAGAATTATTGGGAGGGTTGGACTGGGGAGAAGATAACGTATCATATTGGAGAAACTAGTAGTGATGCTGTTAAGTTTTATGGTGTGCCTAGTATTCTTGGTCGCTCTGGTGGGTTGAAGTTTTCTCATTTGAAGTGGGCTTGTTGATTGGGGATTTGTTTGATTTTTGTTTTTTTGCTATTCCACAAAAAATTACGTCACCTTCGGTACCGCATTTCTTGTGGAGATGGTTTGTCGTATTAGTTATATTTTAGGATTGTGTTATTTTGGAAGTAGATTTTGGCTTCGGAGTTTTGTTGGAGGAGTTTCATATTGTTAATATATCCCTTCATAGAATTTAGTAATTCTAGTTTCCTTGTCGTATTCGAAATATTGGTAGGATTCATATTCTTTCCCGTTTAAATCTTGGTAATATATTGTTGTTTTTATTTTAAGTTCTGATTGTGATGGGTTTAGAAGTGAAGGCGTGATTAATAAAAATATTTCATTTTTTTGGAATACTGTGTAGTTGGATAATTTTGTTTTGGTTCTTAATAATTCTCCTTCTTTAGATAAGAGTTTGTATTCTATTTTATTTATCTTCCCGGGACCTTTTCCAAAATTAAATATTCCTAGAGAGTAATTGGTCGGACTGATTGGGTTATCGGGTGTAACGCTTTGAACAGACAAAATCGGTTTAGATTCCATTTCAATTTGTTCTTTTATTGTAGAAACGGACCAAAAGCTTATTCCTACAGAGATAAGCATTATTAAGGCAATTATAATTTGAGTTGCGTCTTTTGGATTTTCTTTAATCCATTCCCAATAATTTATTATTTTCCACTGACACATTTTAGAGCTTCATCCCCTTTATTCCCTTCATCTTCTTAGCCATCTTCTGCATCATTTTTGAGTCGATGTTTCCGTCAGCCATTCCGGATTGCATACCCATCATTTCTTTTAGCATCTTGTATTGTTTTAGGAGTTCTCGGATTTCGGTTGTGGTTGTGCCGGAGCCTTTTGCTATTCTTTGAATTCTTTTTGTTTGTTTATCTAGTAGTTCCGGGTTTTCGATTTCTTCTTCAGTCATGCTTGAGATTGCTGACTTCCAGTGTGCCATTTTCTTTTCTTGGGATTCGAGGGCTGCTTTTGGGATTTTTGCGGCGGACATTCCTGGGACCATTCCTATTAGCTTATCCATTGAACCCATTTTGTTCATTTGTTCTAGTTGGGAGTATAGGTCTAGGAGTGTAAATTTTCCTTCTTTTAGTCTATCTTCTATTCGTTTTGTTTGGGATTCGTCGGTTGCTGATTTGACGTGTTCGAGTAATGCTTGAAGGTCTCCCATTCCTAGAAGTCTTTGAATGAAGGACTCTGGATTGAAGGTTTCGATTTCGTGGATTTGTTCGCCGACACCTATGAAGTAGACTGGAGAGTCAGTTTCTGCGCATGCTGTTAGGGCGCCTCCGGCTTTTGATGTTCCGTCCATTCTTGTTATTATTACGCCGGTTATTTCTAGGGCTTTTTGGAATTCCTGGGCCTGAGTCTTGGCTGTTTGTCCTACATCGGAAGGCATGACTAGGATTTTGTGTGTAGGTTTTAGGGTTTTGTCTAGGGTTTTGATTTCTTTTATTAGGTCTTTGTTTAGGCCGTCTCGTCCGGCGGTATCGATTAGGATTAGGTCGTATTTTTTGAGCTCGGTTTTGTATTTCTTGATTATTCCTAGGGACCTTTTTGTGTGAGTTAGCTTTTTGTTTTTCTCTTTATCTTCCTTAGTTTCTATGAATACTGGTAGTTTGGCTTTGTCGGCCATTTGTTGGAGTTGGTCCATTGCGGCTGGTCGTTGTGTGTCGAGTCCTAGTAGTGCGACTTTTCTTCCTCTCTTCGCATAATAGAATCCGAGCTTTGCTATTGTTGTGGTTTTACCAGCTCCATATAAACCTAGGAACATGATGCTTGCTTGTTTTGGGAGCTTGAGTTCTTTTGCTTCTCCTCCTAATATTAGCAGTATTTCATCGTGGATTAATTTTACGAGTTGTTCTTTTTTGTCGATGTTTTGGATTGATTCGTCGTAGGCTATTTTTTTGATTTTTTGAGTTAACGAGAATACTAGTTCTATGTTTACGTCTGCTTCGATTAGGGATTTTTGGATGTCTTTGATGATTCCATCTATTAGTTTCTTATCTAGGAAGATTGCGTTGGATATCTTTTTTATCCCGGATTTTAGGGTTGAACCTAGTTTGTCTAGTACCATTAAGAAGAGAGGTTTTGGTGGGTTATTAAATTTTGGGTTTGAGTGCAATAATACTTATTAAGTGCATTGGAGTTGGTTTTGTATGAGAAGGTGTGAGTCGGGTTTCAGGAAGAAATTGGTGTATAAGTTGAAAGACTTTCGTGCGAAGAATAATTTAGACTTGCTTCCTGGGAAGGTTAAGGCGAGGCTTCGTGATAATGTGACGAATTATAAGAGTGATCGTTATTGTTATAGGTATAGTTCTTTTCAGTTTTATGGCATGTTTTGATTATTTTTGTAAATTATAATCCTAGTTTTTCAATTAATTTCTCTTTGTCGAATATTTCTAAGTCTTTGTAATCTTGTCCAGTTCCCAGGAAGAGGATTGGTTTGTTGGTCACGTGTGAGACTGAGAGTGCGGTTCCGCCTTTTTCGTCTATGTCGGCTTTTGAGAGGATGATTCCTGTTAGTCCAATTGAGTCGTTGAAAGCTTTTGCTTGAAGAGTTGCGTCGTTTCCAGTGATTGATTCGCCTAGGAATATTTTCATGTCGGGCTTTGTTACTCTTGCGATTTTTTCTATTTCTTTCATTAGTGTATCGGAGTTTTGCATTCGGCCTGCGGTGTCGATTAGGACTACGTCGATTTTGTTTTTCTTTGCATATTTTATTGCATCGAATCCTACTGCGGCTGGATCTGCTCCGTAGTCTTTTTTGATTAGTGGCACATTTAATTTTTGGGCATGTTCTTCTAATTGTTGAATTGCTGCTGCTCGGAATGTGTCTGCTGCTGCTAGGCATACTGATAGTTTGTTTTTTTGGAGGTAGTGTGCTACCTTTGCTATGGTTGTTGTTTTGCCTGATCCGTTGATTCCGGCGAAAAGGATTATGTAGGGTTTTGAATCTGACGATTTGATTTGGTTTATGAAGTTTGGGGGATTGATTAGGAGAGATTCTATTGCGGTTTTTAATTCAGTCGCGAGATTAACTTTTTTCATTGGCTTACCTACTAGGGGTTTAGAAAGAGAGGCTTCTATTGCTTCGACTGTTTCGTATGCGACGTTGTTTTGTAGGAGGATTATTTGAAGTTCTTGGAATAGGTTGTCGAATTTTTCTTGAGTTAGAGTTTTTTGGAATTTTGAGAATATGGATTTTTTTGGTGTTATGATTGGTTCTTCTTTTGCTTTAGGTTCTTCTATTGCTACTTTCTTTTTACTCTCTTTTTTTGGACTGATTTTTTTTGGCTTACTTACTGATTTGCTTTTTTTGTTAGTTGTTGTTGGCACTGTCTCTACTATTTCTTCTTCTTTGTTTTTTGAGACCCAGTTTTTGAGTTTTTCTTTTAGTTTGCCGAACATGGTTTTGTAAGATTTGGGATGTTTAAATTTGTTTTGAATCGAGTATAACAATTGTTTTAAAGAGAGTCTGGATTTTAGTTATATGTTGACGTTTAGTGATATTTATGAGGCGATGAGGAAGGAGAAGTATAGTGAGAATTTGCAGATTTTGCCTAAGGCTTTTTTGGTTGGGGTTAGTGATTATTTTCGTGAGAAGAAGGCTTTTTTGGATAAGGAAGGTGATTTGTTTTCGGATGTTGCGATTAAGAGTAAGAAGAAGTTGGATAATGCTCATACTAGTTTTCGGGATTTGCTTAGGATTCGGAAGAAGAAGATTTTGAATTTGGCGTTTGTTGCGTCGCAGGTTGGGATTTCAAAGAAGGATTTTGAGAATTTGTTGGGGTTTGAGAAGGATTTGTTTGAGGCGTTGGTGAAGGCGTTGGAGAAGGCTGAGAAGAATCAGGCCGGGGAAATGAATGGGGGCGGGAAAGATGTGACTTGTAAGCATAGGTTAGTGCGTTTTTTGGAAGATGTACCGGAATTTTTAGATGCCCAAGGGGATGCTGTTGGTCCGTTTGTGAAGGCTGAGATCGCTAATTTGGAGTGTGAGATTGTTGAAGTTTTGGAAGGGGATAAAAAAGTTGAGATTATTGATTATTAACTATTCTTTGTATATTATTGATTGAGTTAGAGTTGCTGCCCAGAGAATTGCTGCTGTGAAATTCATGATGGAAGCGAAGATTAGGTCTAGAGTTAGATATGTTAGTGATATTGTTGCCATACCGATTGTTGTTATGAGGGCAGTTTGTATTGAGACTAGGGGTTTCTTCTCTTTGTGGGCTTTGACGACTTGAGGGATCAGTGCGTAGTTTAGGGCTAGGACTGCTATTGTTAGTGTTGTGTCTTGCCATGCCATGAAGCCTGCGAAGGGAGTCCTTTACTTAAAGTTTACTCTAAATTTTTCCAATGATTTTTTAGAAAAAATTCGAGCAAACTTTTCGCCCTCGACATATCGAGTGTTTGATTTAGAAAGCCTGCGAAGGGAGTCAAACCCTCGACCCTCTGTTTACAAGACAGATGCTCTATCACTGAGCTACGCAGGCATGTAAATTTATTGGGGAATTCATTTTTAAGTTTTGTGTAGTTTGGTTTTAGATAACCTAAAGGTTTAAAATAGGAAAAAGGAATAAAATAATATGCCAGGAAAAAATAAGCCTAAGCGTTTGAATAGACAGAGAAGTTGGAGAGTTGCTCGACGTAAGAAGCGTATTGCTAAGCTAGTTGGTGGAGGTTCTCGTAATAGGGCGCCTAGACCTAAGAATAAGAAATCTTTGACTGAGAAAGTTGTTGCGGTTGTTAAGAAAGTTGTTTCTAAGAAGGAAGTTAAAAAAGTTATGAAGAAATAGATCTGATTATCTGATTATTTAAGGAAGTTTTAATATTGATTTTTTTGGAATTAGAATACGTGACATTCGTCTGTTCGTTTGTAGTCGCATATTTCGTCGATTGAGAACCATAAGGCTGTTTCGTTTTTTGCATCTGTTTCGTCTGCTGATGCGTGGATTACATTTTTTACTGGGATTTCTTTCTCGTCTGCGTGGGAATAACTAACGTGTGAGAAGTCACCTCTGATTGTCCCTGGTGATGCGGATTTTGATTCTGTTGAACCCACTATTTTTCTGACGTTTGCGATTGCGTCTACTCCCTCTAATATCATTGCTACTACCGGTCCTTCTGTTATGAAGTTCAGTAGGTTATCTCTTACTTTTTCTCCGTGTCTTTCGGTGATGTCTTCAGTATAATGCTGTTTTGCATGGTCCATATTTACTCTTACTAACTTTAGTGCTACAATCTTTAATCCGATTCTTTCAAATCGTTTTGTGATCTCTCCGGTTAATCCTCTTGCTACACCGTCGGGTTTTATTAGAACTAGTGTTTGTTGTAGTGCCATTATTCTTTTATTTTCTCTTCTTTTATTTCTTCTTTTGGAGCTTCCTGGATATCCTCTACTTCCTTTTCTTCAGGTACCCTCACAGATTCATTTTCATTATGGGTTGGGGCAGACCCAATTTCCTGAATATCTGGGATTACTATTTCTGGCAACTCTATTGCTTTTTGAATGTCGATTTTTTGTAGTTCTTTTGTTTCGAAAACTCGGATGTCGCAGAAGGATAGCGGGTATACTTTCTTTAGTTTTGGGAGTAGTGTTTTTTGGAGAGTGCCGTCGAAGATGTCTTGTGCAACTGTCATGTAATCTTTTTCTTTGCAGTATTCAAGTATGAATTCTTTTGTTGTGTTTCGTAGATTTTTTCTAACTACTCTCGAGACTTTTTTTCTTGTGATTAGATGTGGTTTGAATGTAACTCGGATGTCGGAGCATCTTGCCATGAATGAATCTTCGACGTAGTTGGTTCTTTTTCGCATCATTCGTCGGATGTATGAAGAAGCTAATATTAGGCTATTCGGAATTGCGAAGAGTTTCCCTTCTTGATTGAAAATTCTTAGTTTGATTGTTAGTCCTTTGCCTCGTAGTTTTCTTGTCAGGTCGAGTTTGATTGTTTTGTTGTCTAGATCTTCTGGTGTTCCTAATACTCTTAGTGATTCTCCTAAGAATGGAACTTGGACTTCGATGTATTTCTTTCTTTCTGCCATTTTATTCTAATACTAATTTGCTTGTTCGTTTACCTTTCTTTTGGTCTTTGCCTTTTTTGCAGACTGTGCAGGTGTAGACGATAGCTGTTTTTTTAGTTGTTTTACGATTACCTTTTGCTTGATTCTTCATACGTGAGAAACGTCCTTGGTTTCCGATTCCTCGGTTTAGTCCTCTAAGCATTGCTCTTACCTTTGAACCTCTTTTCATTGTCGAGGGTCTTCCTGTAGATTGTTGCTTTACCTTTTGTTCTGTTTTCTTTTTGCAATGTGAGCAGTATCTGTTTAGCTTTTTTGGCATCTTCATATAGTTGCTTTTGAAAATTGCTTTATAAGTTTTACTATTATATGGTCCCGTAGTTAGTTTTATTAAGGTTTGTGCTATATTGTTTTTATGAGGATTCGATTTTTGCAGAGGGGTGGACAGAGGTTGTTTTTGGATTTGGTTATTTTGAAGTTGAAGAGTCCTAGTTTGAGGGGATTGTTGCAGTTTGGGTTTGATGTTCCGTATTCGACTTTGAAGAATTATTATGTTGGGGCGAGATTGATGCCGGAAGAGTTGGTTCGGGATTTTTGTGATGTGGCGGGACTAGAGTTTGGTGGTTTGGATGTTGAGGATGTTGAGGATAATTGGGGGAAGGTCTTGGGTGGAGAGGTTGGGAAGAGATGATAACCGATGTTGCGATCTATTATAAGGATAAGCTTTATTCTTTACCTGAACCTAATCGTCATCATGATGTTATAAGTATGATTCATAGGGAGACGGGGGATTTTGGGATTAGGGGAAGTCAGGGATTTTTGAGGGATGATGGGGAATTCTTAGATAGGGAGGATGGTTTGGAATATGTTTTGAGGGTTGGGCAAATTGAGAAGACTAGGCATTCTAGATTGTTGTTTTCCGAGGATTTGTGGTGATGATCCCGCCAAGAATCTCCTCACAATTCACTCTAAAATTTTTCTAATCGCTTCGCAGAGAAAAATTTTAGAGTGAATTGTTCGCCTTGGGTACCCAAGTTCTAGATGTATTGTAGGAATAAACATCATCTCTGATGATATCGAAAAGTTGCTATGCAATTTCCTCTACCGTCGTGTCGCTAGGACACTCGGACACGAAAATCTAAGATTTTCTAAACAAAATCTAAAGATTTCGTTTAATGATCCCGCCAAGAATCGAACTTGGGTGTCATCGAAGTCAACGATGCGTTCTACCATTAGACTACGGGATCTTGATGTTTGATTGTTGATTTGTTTTTTATCGTTTTTGTTAGTAAGTTAGTTACTTAGTAAGTTAGTTAGGAAGTTTTATAAGTTAGAGTTTATTTAAGATTTTTAGTATGAAGAAGTATTTGTTGTTAGTCGAAGATGAAGAGTTGTGGGCGAAGTTTAAGATGAGTATACAAAAGGATATTAACAGTGAGATTATGAAATTAATTGAGGAGAAAGTGAAGAAATGAAGAAGGCACAGGTGACGATTTTTATTATTTTGGCGATTTTGATAGTTGGGAGTGTGATTGCGTATTTTGTTTTGAGGGATGATTTTATGGGGACTAGTATTCCTGAGGACCTAAAGCCGGTTTATGATTATTATGTCTCTTGTTTGGAGGATCGTGCTAGTGAAGGGATTGCGCTTTTGGGTGAGCAGGGAGGTAGAATTGATAGTGGGGCTTTTGAGCCTGGATCTGCATATATGCCGTTTAGTTCGCATTTGGACTTCATGGGACAGGCTGTTCCCTATTGGATGCATGTTTCTGGGAATAATTTATTGAAAGAAAGTGTTCCGACGAAGGGGGAGATGGAAAGGGAGTTGGCTGGATATGTTTCGGAGAGGGTGGGGCTTTGTGATTTTTCGGATTTTGAGGCTGCTGGTTTTGATGTGTTTGTTGACGGAGGAGATGCTAGTTCTAAGATAAATGAGTTGGATGTTGAGGTTGTTGTTGATAATAAGATTAGTATTTTTAAGGGTAATAGTTCGGTTGTTGTTTCTTCTCACGAGCTTGATGTGTCGAGTAAGCTTGGTAAGTTTTACAGTTTAGCTGTAGATGTTTATGATTATGAGAAGGCGAACATGTTTCTGGAGAATTATGCTTTGGATGTTTTGAGGCTTTATGCTCCGGTTGATGGGATTGAATTTGGTTGTGCTCCGAAGATTTTTGTTGAGGAGGAGATTGTTGAAGATTTGAAAGATGGTTTGGCTGCGAATATTGCTTCGATTAGGCTCGATGGGGATTATTATGATTTGTCGTCGGATGAGCGGGAGTATTTTGTGGAGGATAGTGGTTTGAATTTGAAAGAGAATGTTAATTTTATGTACTTGCAGGATTGGACTACGCGGGTTGAAATGTATGGCGATAAGGTTGTGAAGCCTGTCGGTTTACAGGAAGGGCTTGGTGTCTTGGGCTTTTGTTATGTTCCTTATCATTTTGTTTACGATGTTAATTTTCCTGTGATGGTGCAGTTTTTCGACGATAATGAGTTGTTTCAGTTTCCGGTTGGTGTTGTGATTTCAAGGAGTCAGCCGAGAGAGGCTTTGCCTACGACGAATGGTTTTAGTATTGAGTCTAGGGTTTGTGAAATGAAGAATCAAGAGGTTGATGTCTATACTTATGATGTTGATTTGAATCCGGTTGAGGCTGTGATTAGCTTCAAATGTTTGGATGCGGTTTGTAATATTGGTGAAACTGAAATTACTGGAGAGGATGCTATTTTGAATGGTGAGTTTCCGCAATGTGTGAATGGTTTTGTTGTTGCTGATGCTGAGGGTTATGCTCAGGCGAAGTATCAAATTTCTACGAATGAGGAGAGTTTGGCGAATGTTGTTTTAAAGAAGAAATATAATTTGAGTTTGGATTTGGGTAATGTTGATAAGGCTGTTGTTAATTTTATCTCTGAGGATTTTTCTGCTACGGTGCTTTATCCTGAGATGGATTCGTTGGAGTTGGTTGAGGGTTATTATAATGTGAGTGTTTATGTTTATGACGGCTCGAGTTTGAAGTTTCCAGCGACGAGTCGAAGTGAATGTGTTGATGTTCCTGAGTCTGGTTTGATGGGGTTGTTTGGGGCTGAGACTGAGAAGTGTTATGATATTAATATGCCTGAAATGGATATTGATTTTGCGGTTGTTGGTGGTGGGAAAACAAGGGAGTATATTACTTCGGAAGATTTGGATAATGCTGATGAAATAAATTTGAATGTACCTTTGTTTGGTTTGCCTGCGAGTCTTGAGGAGTTGTCGGCGAATCATGAACGTGTTGATGATGAGATTGTGGAGGTTTATTTCGAATGATAAAGGGAAGATTATCACTTATTTTATTGATAGGGATTTTTGTTAGCTCTGGGGTTTTTGCTTTAGATAATCCTTCTAGTAATTGGCAGTCTAATCAGCCGACTTTTGACAATTTATATGCTAGCGATTTTGAGAACTATTGGCCGATTTTGAATGATATGAAGAATGACCAGTGTAATGCTACGACGGATTTTGTGATTGGTATTCCTCCTGGTGGATGTAGTCCGATGGTTGTTCGAAGTGATTTATTGGCGGAGCAGAATGTTCCTGTATTTTGTCAATTGTATGCGATTAAGGTTAATCCGTTGATTAAAGTTTCTTCAATTAAATCGATTTCATTTAAGGGTGATTATCCTGAAGGTGTTCGATCTGTTGTTTATCATCCGGCTCGTGCTGCTGTTAAGTCTTATACTACTTTGCTTGGGGATCCGACGCTGGAGAATATTGGTTATGTTGTGATTATTTTGAAGCAGGAAAAGGTCGAGGCGAATATGGAGGAATGGGTTGCTGGGAACTTGACGGCGACGATGACTTATGATGCGGAGGAGGCATATGGGACTGGGAAGGGGGATTATTATTTGGAGCCGATGAGTGAGGATGAGTGGGATCGGAAATATGTAGAGAATTCGTTTTGGAATGGTCGAGGTTTTTTGAGGGTGTTGGATGTTGGTGAGGGTAGTGCTAAGATTCAGGTGATGGAGAGTCGGGATAAGGTTTTGAGGACGTTGACTTTGAAAGAGGGTGAGACTAGTAGTTCGAGTTATTTGCCTGGGTTTTATTGTAAGGCTGGATTGAAAGTTAAGTTGACGGATATTACGACGCAAGAAGATATGGCGAGGCTTAATGTTGATGGGAATGATGTTTGGGTTCGGGAAGGGTCGAAGTTTTTGGACGGGAAGTGTTCTGTTAAGAAGTTGAATGTTCGGGGGAATAATGATGGGGAGATTACACTTTCTTGTTCGGGGGCTGGGAAGATTGCGCCGCTTAGTTTGAGTGGAGTTGGGGTTATGTTGAGAATGAGCACTGAAGAGGAATTTGTAGAGCGTAAGGTTGGTGAAAGAATTGGTGATGGTGGGAAGTACGTAATTTATTATGGAACTCATCCAAGTGAAGATACTGAGTTTGTTATTCTTGCTACCAATATACCTAAAGATAAGGATGTAACGACTATTAGAGATAAATTGATATCTACTGGTAGTTTTGATGATTTTAAGAATGAAGTTGAAAAGATTAAAATTAGTGGGTTGGCTATTTTTTCTAAAGAAGATAAAGATTTTTTCGATGGATTGAGTGGAACATCTACGATTGATGGCAAATCTGATAAATATTTCGATAAATCGGTTGTTGTTGTGAGGGACGAGTTGGTTGAAGATTATGGTAGTGAAGAGAAGGAGGCTGGTGGGACTTGGGCTGAGGAGGCTTTGTACGAGGAGATTGTTTTGGCTGGAGAGATAGGGAATTTTTCGGCGCAGAGGATGTTGATGGATTTGTTTTTGGATGATTATCCTTCGGCGAATAATGTTGATTATGTTCGGGATATGAGGGCAAAGTTGGATGGGACTGATTATTCTGAGTCGTTTGTTAGTGTTTATGTTGGGAATGAGTTTCAGTCCATTTCGGTTGTCGATTTTAAGGCGGTTGCAGAAGGAGAGAAGAGGGTTGATTTGAAGGTTGGTGGTCAATCTAAGAATGGGTATAATGAGAGTCAGAATATTAGTATGGGTAGCTCTGGTGTCTTGGAGATTAGGACCATTTTACCTGGTAGTGTTAAGGTTTATTTCAAGAGTAAAGTTGAGAATGCGAAGGGTGATGCGAGGTCTAGGCCGGCTACGATTAAGGAGGGTGAGCGGACGACGTTTAATGGGGTTGAGGTTTATGTTAGTAATATTATTGTTAATGAGGTTGCGCATGTTAGTTTGATTCCGGATGTTAAGCATGAGAAGAGCGAGGCTGATTTTACATTTAGAATTGGGGTTGAGAAGAGGGCGATTGAACTTAGCCCTGAGAAGACGCAGAGGATGATTGCTAATTTGAATAAGTCGATTGCGAAGTGGGAGGATATTGTTGAGAGGTTGGGTGATGTTGTGACGGGTTTGAAGGGGGCTTGTTTTGCTACGAGTACGATTTTGATGGTTAAGAATATGTTGAGTGGGACTGGGGGTGCCGGAGCTGCTCGATCTAAGGTTATGGCTGAGTATAGAGAAATTTGTGATACAGATTCTAAGTATAGGGAGATGAGTAGGACGGAGTGTTATAATAAACTGAATGAGAATGGAGATATTGACAACGCTGTTGAGACTATGGCTGGGAACTTGAAGAGTGTGAATGCGGACATGGAAGGTTGTCAGAATGAGGCGGGAGTTGTTGGAGATTCTGGTGGGATTATTGGAGGTAAGAGTGTTGTTAAAGAGAAAGAGTATAGAGAGTGTTTGGCTAGGAAGATTGGGGTTGGTACTAAGATTGAAGTTGAGGGAGTGGATCGGCCACTTGAGGTTAGTGGAGATTTAAGTCTTTCGCAGTTGCAGGCGATTATGCTTTGGCAGAAGTCGGAGGGTGTTGGGAAGAAGGCGGTTAAGGGGGAGATGGATGGCGCGCTTCGGTATGTTGCTTTGAGTCAGGAGAATGAGGGAGTGAAATCCATTAAAGCGGATGAATATAAGTTTAAAGTTGAAGGTGAGACGGTAGAGATTCCGGTTAGTATTATGAGTGGGGGTAATGGGAATTTAATTGATGAGAAGGAAAGGTTTGATAAAAGTGAGCTGGAGAGTCTTGGTTTGAATTGGGAGGATTTGCAGTTGAGTGATAAAGTTGATGGAGAGATTGGAGCACAGATTATTTCTTCTGGGTCACATGATTATCTTTATTTGTTTCCTTCTGAGGGGGGTGGGCAACATGGTATTTATGAGGTTGTATCTAAGGGCGGGAAGTTGAGTTTGGTTAAAGAAGTTGATAATAAAGTTGAAAAGTTGGATAAGATTCCTTATAGCAAGGACGGGGTTAGTGTTCAAATGCTTGATGCTGGGAGTTGCTCTAATGATTGGAGAAGTAAAGCTCAGGTTCAATATTTTGATATTGGAGATAATGCAGGTTTGCCGGCGATTGTTCCGTTTGGTTATCCTGGGAAGAGCTTGGATGGGGGTTGGTATGTTTGGGTTTCGAATTCTGGAGGTGATGTTTTCAGTAGTTCTGTTCAAGGGTATAAGGCTTCTGGGGATGTTAGTAATTTTTATATTTGTAATATCGGGATTAATGGGCTGATGGAGTCGAAGGGTGGGGATGATGATTGCTTAAGTTTTAGTGAAAATAGTATTCCTGAAAGTAAGAAGTTTGGTTTGTGTAAGAATGTTGATATGACTAAGTTGTATGATCGTGCGCGAGAGGCAATTCGGCAGGCTTCGGGACAGGCGAAGAATGACAAGATTAATATTTTGGGTGAGAGTATTGACAGAGGTAAGCCCGTGAATACTCCTTCGGTTGAGTGTCAGGAATTTATGAGTCCAAGTGATTGTAAGTTAATGTTTAATGTTTGTGACCCGGTGATTTGTCCGCCGAGTCGGTGTAATTTTGATGATAAGTTTCCAGTGGCTGATGTGATTCAGACTGGGATTATCGGGAGCTTAGTTTTATGTTTACCTAATGCAAAGGAGGGAATCTTTATGCCGATTTGTTTAAGTGGGGTGCATGCTGGACTTGATAGTTATGTTTCTATTTTGAGAAGTGAGAGAGAGTGTTTGGAGCATTCTTTGGAAACTGGTGAGTTGGTTGGGATTTGTGATCAGATAACTTCGATTTACAAGTGTGAGTTTTTTTGGAGGCAGTTGTCGCCGTTGATGGATAAATTGGTTCCCGGGGTTATTGATTATGCTATTGGTGGGAATAAAGTTCGTGGTGGTGGTGAGTACGCTTTGGTGGCTAGTGCTTGGGAGAATACAAAGAAGTCGATTAGTTATTTTAAGGATACGTATGCCCAGAATGCTTTTAGGGCTTTTAATATTAGAAGCACACAAGAGGTTGGTGGTTCGGTTTGTAAGGCGTTTGTCGGTTCGAGTGTTCCAGGTTCGGCTAATTTTATTGAGAATTTACTTGCTCCCGAAAGCCCTAGTCAATTTTATGCTCAGTTTAGCGAGATTACTTTTACCGAGGCCACGGTTCCTGCGACTAGTCAGTATAAGGTTTATTTTCATATTTATGCTGGGAATGATGCGGGTGTTCAGTATAAGGTTTATTTGAAGGATCCGCCGGCGTCGAGTTATTATGCCTCGACTCCTGAAATTAGTAATGGAGAGATGTCTGGATATATCGCTGCTGGCTCGAGTGCTGATAAATCGGTTGATTTTACGGCGCCTGCTGGATATAAGGAGTTGTGTGTTGTTATTAATGCGCAAGAGAAGTGTGGGTTTAAGCAGGTTACGACTAGTTTTGGGATTGATTATTTGGCGAAGAAGTATACAGAGGATCAGGCTACTCAGGAAGATATTAAGAGCGAGAAAGAATGTATTTCGGGGAGTCCTTCGGCTTTGTCGATGGCGACTTTGAATTTGCAGGCTGGGGCTGAGGAGACGATTAATCCGGAGATTGCTTTGAGGGGAATTGTTAGGATTTGTGCTACGAATAATCCAGATAGTGGAATTGCTAAGGGAGATTTGGTTGGGTGTAGTGAAGAGGGCGATTGTGATAAGGGTTTCGAGTGTGATGGTGGTTATTGTAAGTCTAAGAGCGAGGATGATGTTATGCAGAATAGTGGGTCGAAGTGGAAAGATGTTGGATATTGTGGGGATGTTAATTTGAGATGTTGGTTGGATATTGAGAGTGTCGAGGATGACTTGGAGACGATATCTACTTTTGAGGGAACGACGTTTGATGAGTTGGATAGATTGAAGGGTTTGATTAATAGTACTCGTTTGGATTTGGAAGCGGTTGCTAAGTTGTTAGAGAAGGCTCGGATTGATATCGAAGCTTTGAGCATTTCTCGATCTGAGGTTGATGGTTTAAATATTGTTTTTGATCTGGAGAGAGTGATTGGGAATGATAGTGCTAGTGGAGCTGGGACGAATGGAGACCGGGCAGAGGCTTTGAGCTTGAAAGCTAGTGTTTATCGGTTGTTGGTTGGGTTGGCTAGCGAGGACGAAGTGATTAAAGTTGCAGAGGTTCGAGATAATGAGGAGTTAGAAGTTAACGAAGGAGATAGTAAAGTTGATAAGGAGGATATTAGTTGTGAATTGTTTTGTGAGGATAGTGGATATGGGGATAATTCTATTGAGATGACTGCTTCGGAGTGTGAGAGGCGGGATGGATTTTTTGATTATGAAGTTGAAGAGGGGTGTTGTTGCTCTGGGAATATTGAAGGTGTAGGTAGGGTTGAGAGTTTATGGGAAAGTTTGAAGTTTTGGGAGGATGATGAGGAAGAAGGTGAGGCCGATGTTGAGGTTTCTACTATTATGAATTGTCGTGTTGAGAATGGGAATAAGGTGATTGATATTGTTGGGAACTTGAAGGCGAAGTATGGGGATGTCGATAAATATATTGAGGCTGAAACTGGAGCGAAAAGTTTAGAGTGTTTGGCTTTAATGGTTGCGATGCAGGAGAGTAAATTGAGTCATTGTGGAGTTGTTGAGAGAGGGACTGTTGTAGAATGTTTGGAATGTGATGGGAGTAATTTGATTAAAGGTGATGATGGGAAGAGTTTGGGAATTATGCAGATTAATAGTGGGGTTCATACTGCTGGGGATTTTGCTGTTTTAGAAAATAATGTTGAATATGCGGTTGAGAAGATTTTGATCTCTAAGTATTTGAGATATAGGGATGATAGTAATTATCCTAGAGATTATTTATGTCATCCGGATGATAATGTTCAATATGGTGGTTGGATGGCGGCCTTGAGATGGTATAATGGATGGAATACAAAGTGTAAGACTAGTGAGGGGGATGTTATTGGGGATCCTGAATATGTTGAAAATGTCCTGAAGCATGAGGCGAAGATCGAGGAGATGTTCCCTGAAGTTTGTGGAGAATGAGGGAGGGAAGATTCTACTCACAATTCACTCTAAAATTTTTCATCAGAATAAAATTCTGAAAAATTCGAGCAAAGATTTTTGCCCCCGTAAAAAGTTTAGAGCATTCGTATCATTGTTCTAGAAAATGGTTTCTATTGAAACCATAAATGAGGGAAGGAGGATTCGAACCCCCGTAGGCATAAACCACTAGGTCCTAAGCCTAGCCCGTTTGACCGCTCCGGCATTCCCTCATGAAGTCTTGATAAAAATCTATGATTTTTATCAGTAGGAAAATTGAAAATTTTCCATGTTCCATATTTTTGCGAGACGTGACTCCCAAAAATATGAGGTTTTTTGACTTGGTCATTTTAGACTGAGTCCTTGTTAGTTTGTAAATTTTTTGGTATAAAAGGTTTTGGTTCCATAAAAAATCACATCGTCTTTGACGCTGCATTTCTTATGGAAATATTAATGGCTAATAAGTTTGGTATAAAAAGATATGGTTTGATAGTTATTCTTCTGGTTGTTTTCTTTTCTTTCTTTCGTTCTCTTTAATTTTGAGTTTGTCTTCTAGGTCTAATCTCTCTAGTAATTCTTTGTATCTGTTTCGTATTGTTACCTCAGTGATTCCTGCGACGTCGGCTACCTCTCTTTGTGTTTTCTTCTCATCGTTGATTAGAGCGGCTACGTAGAGCGCTGCTGCTGCTATTCCGGCTGGGCCTCGGCCGGATGTTAATTCGGAAACTTCGGCTTTTCTTAAAATCTTTAGAGCTTCGTTTTGGGCTTGAGGGGATAGATGTAAGGTACTTGAGAATCTTGAGATGTAATCTTTTGGGGAACTTGGAGTTACCTTTAATCCGATTTTTCTTATTATGAATCTGTATGTCCTGCCTATTTCTTTTCGTTCAACTTCGGAAGCATTTGAAATTTCGTCTAGAGTTCTTGGGATATTATATGAACGGCATGCTGCGTAGATGCAAGCTGCTATGACTGATTCCATTGAACGGCCTCGGACTAGGCCTCGCTGTAATACGAAGTTGTAGATTCTTGCGGATTCGTCTCTTACTACTGAAGGTAGATCTAAATATGAAGCGACTCTCCTAAGTTCAGACATTGCTAACCTTAAGTTTCTTTCAATCGAGGTTGAAACTCTTTCTTGCCATTTTTTTAGACGGAGATATTTTCTTGTTTGTTGAGTCGAATCGAGTCTGTAGATGTCTGAGATTTCTCCGACGTTTGTTGTTAGTCCTTTGTCGAATTTTTGTAGAGATATTGGTGCTCCGCCACGGGACTTTTTTTCGGATTTGTCGAAGCTTCTGAGTTCATGTGAGGTGTCTACCATGTTTTCTTCGACTAAGAGTCCGCATGAGCCGCAAACTATCTCTCCTCTTGTCTCATCCGATATTAATTTAGAACTGCCGCACTCTGGACATTTTTTGACTGCCATAGTAAAGTTTATAAAAGGATTTCTTTTTTAAAGCTTTCGGTTTGATATCGTCGATAAATTTATTCTGCTAGAAGTTTTGCTTGGACGTTTCCTTCTTGTGAAGGTCTATTTGTGATTATTGCTTTCCCTAATTCTGTTTCTATTGTTGCGCCCTTTACTAAGATGTTTTGTCTTGCGAGAAAAAGATTCGATGGGGTTTCTAGGACGTTTTTTATTTTTGATTTTTTGCCTTTACCTTTTACTACGATGTTTGCTATGTTATTTAGGAAAGATACTAGTTTTGTTGTTTTGCCTCGGCCTTTTAGAAGTTTTGTTTTTGTATCTCCGATTTTTACAATTCTTGCTTGACCTTGTCTACCTGTTAGTTTCTTTTTCTTTGGTTTCTTGTATCTGCCGCCAGATATTTTTCTTCCTGATTTCATTATTGGAGAACAAAATTTTGGTTTAAATAGGTTGCGGTGATGACATCGAGGATGTCGTGGTTGGGCCACGTATGGCATACCATTGGGTGGCACGAGAACCTGCGAGCAGGTGACTCTGCTGAGCCCGAGTTGGGGGTTAGGAGTTTGGTGTGGGGAAGTGAATCTTTTGGATTTACGATTTTGGGATTTGGGAGTAATTTTGTTGGAAATGGAGGTATGTTTATATATATAAATTCATTAGAGATTGTGATGGAAAAGGGTGTCCTAGCTTTGAGGCTGATGATTTTTTTTGGTGTGGTTTTAGCTTTAGCTGGGAATGTTTTGGCTGTGCCGCAGACGTTTAGTATTCATGGGAAATTGAGTGATTCGGGTGGGCCGCTGGAGGGGACTTATTCTATGAATTTTAGTGTTTATACTTCTTATTCTGGAGGTGCTTTTTTGTGGACGGATACCTATAGTGTGACGACGAATAATTTAGGAGTTTATGATGTGATTTTGACTGACTTGGATTTGCCGTTTTCGGTGCAGTATTATTTGGGTGTGAATGTTGCTGGCGACGGTGAAATGGTGCCACGGATGAATTTGACGAGTTCGGGTTATTCGTTTCGGGCTAATGTTAGTGATTATTTAGATAGTACGAGGAATTATGAGGTTGCGAATTTGACGCTTGGGCAGAAGTTGAGTTTTGCTTTTGGGGAAGTTGTTGATAATATTGTTAATGGTTGGGTTCGGGTTACGGGGGGTTTGAATGTTACGGGGAATGTCGAGGTTGGGGGGAATTTGAGTATGGGGTCTGGGTATATACATGATTTGGCGAATGGGAGTGCGGCTCAGGATGCGGTGACTAAGTCTCAGTTGGATGCGGTTAGTGCTACAGTTAGTGGGGATTTTGTTCCTTATACTGGGGCTGATTCTAATTTGGTTTTGGGTGATAATAATTTTAGTGTTGGGGGGAGTGATTTGTTTGTTGATTCTATTAGTGGGAGAGTTGGGGTTGGGACGGTGGCACCGGGAGCTAAGTTAGTTCTTGGAACAAGTGGAGATGTGTTAGGTCTTGGAACTAATGATATTGAAAGCTGGACTAATATAGCAGGTGCAATTGAAAGTTTAGACACTTCAATATTCTTTGGTCAAGATACTGATTTTTGGTTTAATAGTAATGCCTATTATTCTTCTGGTTGGAAATATAAAACTTCTGATTATGCTGCTAATATGGGTATGTATAAAGGAGATATCCAATTTAGAACTGCTGGTTCAGGCTCAGCTGACCTTGGAATTTCTTGGACAACAACAATGCATTTGGATAAAGACGGCAATGTCGGCATTGGGACGACGGAGCCGGGTTATGCCTTAGATGTTATACGTAATGCTGATGAGCAGTTGAGGGTTGGTCGTTCTGTTAGTAAATATGTTGCGGTACGTGATGATGTTCTACGATTTCATGGGATGACTGCTAATGGAATGAGAATTCAAACAGATGATGCTGCTGATATTCATTTTATGACAGATGGTTTATATCGAATGGTTATTGGTAAGACGGGCAACGTCGGAATTGGGACGACTTCTCCTCAACAGGAGCTTCATGTTAATGGTTCTGTTGTGATTAATGGGACGCTTGATATGGATTCGGGGAAGATTACTAATTTGTCTAATGGGACGGCTGCCCAGGATGCGGTGACTTATAGTCAGTTGCTTGGGATTAATGCGACGGTTAGCGGGGATTATGTTCCTTATACTGGGGCTGATTCTAATTTGGTTTTGGGGGATAATAATTTGAGTGTTGGTGGGAGTGATTTGTTTGTTGATAATGTTGGGGGGAAGGTTGGGATTGGGACGGGGGCGCCAGGAACATCGTTGCAGGTAGTTGGGGCGGTGCAAGGAAGTGGATTGATTCGTTCTACGGGGGGAACTGCAACGGGAGCAACTGGTCCTGGGGTAGAAATTCAATATATTACATCAAGTGGGGGCTATGCTTTATTAGATGGTTATGATAGAACTGCTTCAGATTATATTCCGTTGAGAATAGATGGTAAAAATCTTTCATTTCATACTTCTGCTGGAACTTCGGATATGTTTATAGAGGCTGGTGGGAATGTCGGAATCGGAACGACGGCGCCAGCAGAAAAGTTACATGTTGTTGGTGGAGAAGCAAGATTTGATGACAATATTAGTATTCAACCAACCAAAAAATTATTTTTAGATGGAGGTCTTGATACATATATAACAGAGGTATCAGCTAATGCAATTGCGTTTTGGACTGGTGGTGCAGAATACATGAGAATCAATTCAGGTGGCAATGTCGGGATTGGAGAGACAGACCCTTCGGCTAAGCTTCATGTTTTAGATGGAGATAGTCAATTAATTCTTGAAAAATCAGCCTCAGGATATTTTACTGGTCAAGGTTTTGATGGAAATGATCCTTATTATACTTATTATTCTGGGACAGGAATGACTATTGGGTATGGATCTGTTACTGCTGGAGCTCCCACAGTGGATACTATGTTTTTAGGAAATACGGGTAACGTCGGGATTGGAACTACTTCTCCTCAGGAAGAACTTCATGTTAATGGCTCTGTTGTGATTAATGGGACGCTCGATATGGATTCGGGACAGATTAATAATTTAGCGAATGGGACGGCGGCTCAGGATGCTGTGACTTATAGCCAGTTGCTTGGGATTAATGCGACGGTTAGCGGGGATTATGTTCCCTATACAGGGGCTGATTCTAATTTGGTTTTGGGGAATAACAATTTTTCGATTGGAGGAAGTGATTTGTTTGTTGATAATGTTGCTGGTAGGGTCGGGATTGGGACGGCGAGTCCTACTAATCCACTTCATGTTATAGGTACAATTTATTCATCTACTGATATTGAGGCTAATTCTAATATTGTTGGTTATGGTTCTGTTAGAGGTGGGTATAATAATGATGGGACTGCTGGTGCTCCTGATTTTACTTTTAATGGGGATACTAATACAGGAATGTTTTCTGATACCGCAGATACTTTGGCATTTACTACGGCTTCTACGGAGGCTATGAGGATTCAGGCAGATGGGGATATTCAGATCATGAATGGTGATGTCGGGATTGGGACGGCGAGTCCTGATGAAGTTTTGGATGTAAATGGGAATGTTAAGGTAGGAACTAGGAAGGCTATGGAACCTTCTACGTGGGGTTATTCGTCGGGTTATAAAACATTAATACTTGGATCATCGGGAACTAATTATCAAACAGATGCAGTGACTATTTCAATGGGATATGATCCTTCTGGTAATTCGGATGGTAGTTTTACGGGCGATGGAAGAGAAATACTTTTTAGAAATGGTGCTAAGTTTACGACTCCTAATGCAGCGGATGATGATTTTCATACAAATGTGTTGGTTCTTAAGGATGGTAAGGTTGGGATTGGAACGGCGAGTCCTGAAAAAAAACTGCACATATATGATGGAAGTGCGGGTACAATTGTCCCTTATGCAGATGGGTTGGTGATTGAGAATGATGGGAGAGCTTCTATTAATTTACATACTCCGGCAACGAGTGACTCTTATATCTTTTTTGGGAGCCCCGTTTCTGCTAATAGGGGATATGTTGGATACAACCATAATGTCGATGATATGGTGTTTTATACTAGTGATGACTACGTGTTTAATAATGGGGATGTTGGAATTGGGACTGCGAGTCCGGGAAGAAAATTAGATGTTGTAGGAAATGTTAGAGCTAGGGGTTATTTTGAAATTTCTGAATCTGATGGAGCTAGAAATGGGTTAATAACTACGCAAAAAGCAGTTTCTGGTGCTGGTACAGATAGGTCCCTTGCTATTTTTGCTGAGAATTCGGGGAATGATATTCATTTTATGACAGGAGGTTCTGCAACGACTAGAATGTTTGTAGAAGATACAGGGAATGTCGGAATTGGGACGACTTCTCCGCAGAATGAGTTGAATGTTGCTGGGGATGCGAATATTACTGGGGCGATGATTGTTAGTTCTATGAATATTACGGTTGAGTCGAACGGAGATGTTAACGTTTGGTAACTTATACTACCAAACGTAGTTAGGTGTTGGGGGTTGGGAGTTAGGGGTGGGGAGTGAATCCTTTGGATTCACGTGTTTGGGAGTGGTTGTTATTATAAGATGGATGAGAAAAAAGATGTTGTAGGGAGTGGGGATGAGAAGGATAGTTATAATTATGAGGATTTGATTGTGTGGCAGAAGGCTATGGATTTGGTTGAGGCGGTTTATTTGAATAGTAAGAATTTTCCTAAGAGTGAGGCTTATGGTTTGACTAGTCAGTTGAGGAGGGCGGTTTTGTCTGTTCCGTTGAATATTGCCGGCCGCTCGGCATACCCCTAATTGCGGAGTGTTGGGGTAAGGGGCAAGGTAAGGGGAGTGCTAAGGATTTTAGGAGATTTCTTTTGATTAGTCGTGGTTCGGCCTATGAAGTTAATAGTATTTTGCAGATTTGTGTTCGATTAGGTTATATTGGAGAGGAAAATTATAGGAAGTTTCGAGGTGATATTGTTTGTATTACTAAGATGATTAGTGGATTGATTAAGAGTTTGGAGTAGACAATATCAAAGACATTGTAGTTAGGAGTTGGGTGTGGGGAATGTTGTGGTTGGGGGCGTGGTTTTTGTGTTATATTTGTTACAAGTGGAACATATTTGTTAATTGGTTTATTTGTTGATATTGAGAGTTTGTGGAGTGTATCGTATGTGTTATTAATGGAACATATTTGTTACAAGGATTTTTTATGGTTGGATTTTGGTGTTGAGATTTAGTAGTGAATGTTTGTGGTTACCTAGGGTAAGTGTAAGGTTTATATAGTCAATAACATATTTGTTACAAGTGGAACAGAAAGATTATGGGATGGAGATAGTGGACGTTTTGGCTAGAGGGAAGAAGCACATTCGGGGGATTTCTGACGTGCTTGATATTAACCATATGATGATTGTTCGGAAGATTGCGAGTTTAGAGGGTGAGAATGTTGTTGATTTTGTCGTCGAGGGTAGGAATAAGGTTTATTCTTTGAAGGATAGTTCGGAGGCTCGGGCGTATATTCTGATGATGGAGAGTTATAAGTTGATTCGGTTTTTGGCGAAGCATCCTTTTTTGAGGGATGTTGTTTCTAAGTTGCAGAAGGATAACGAGGCTAGTTTTGCTTGTTTTTTTGGGGGATATACTAAGGAGAGGAAGGATAAGAATAGTGATGTTGAGATTTATTTAGAGAGTGGTGGTTCGAGCGCTAAGTGGGTTTATTCTAAGGAAGGCAAGTGGGATTATTCGAAGTTGGATTCTGAGTTTAGTGTTGGGGTTATTGGGGACTCTTTGTCGAGGGAGATTATTGAGAATCATGTTTTAATTAAAGGGGGCGATATTTTTTATGAAAGGATTTTTGGGTGAGAGGCGGAGCCTCTTGGTTGGGTCCTCTACGGACATGACTCTGGTGAGCCCGAGTTGGGAGTTGGCCTCAAATAGGCATGACCCTGCTGGCCCCGGAGTTAGGGGTGGGGTCACGTATGGCATGACCCTATTAGGCCCGATTGAACCCTTTGGATTCACGACTTGGGTAACTGGGGGTGGTTTGAATGGTTAGGGATGTTTTGATTTTTGGAGATAGAGAGGTTAGACGGGTTCTGAAGGATGGCGAGTGGTTTTTTTCGGTTGTTGATGTTGTTGGGGCATTAGTAGAGAGTCGCGATATTAAGCAATATGTTAATAAGATGAGACAACGAGACGAATTTTTGAAGGAGGGGTGGGTACAAATTGTACATCCCCTTCTAATTAAGACTGCGGGAGGAGAGCAGGCAGTTAATTGTGCTAATAAAAAAGGAATCTTTAGAATTATTCAGTCTATTCCTTCAAGGAAGGCTGAGCCGTTTAAGTTGTGGTTGGCGAAGGTGGGGAGTGAGAGAATTGATGAGATTGGGAATCCGGAGTTGGCGCAGGAGAGGATGAAGAGGCTTTATGAGGAAAAGGGTTATTCTAAGGGTTGGATTGATAAAAGGTTAAGGGGGATTTCGGTCAGGCAGGATTTGACAGATGAGTGGAAGACTCGAGGTGTTGATAAGAATAGTGATTTTGCGATTTTGACTGCTGAGATTTCGAAGGCGACTTTTGATATGTATCCTAGTGAATATAAAAAATTTAAGGGTTTGGAAAAGGAGAATTTGCGAGATCATATGACGGATCTTGAGTTGATTTTTTCGATGTTGGGGGAGGCTTCGACGGCTGAGCTTGAGAGGGTTAGGGACCCTAAGGATTTTGAAGAACATAGAGATGTTGCGATTGAGGGTGGGAGTGTTGCGATGGTTGCTAGGCAGGATTTGGAGAGGAAGAGTGGGGAGAGGGTTGTTAATTCTGATAATTATCTTGGGAAAGATGAGAAGAGTGTTGAGAAGAGAAAGAGAGATAAATTGGTGGGGGTGGGTTATGAATAGGACTACGAGTTGGGTGTTAGGAGTTAGGGGTTGGGAGAGAGGGGCGGAGCCCCTTGGTTGGAGGTTTGCCTCAAATAGGTATGACCCTGCTGGCCCCGGAGTTGGGAGTTGGGGGATTATTCTTATTGTTATGTTGGTTTTGGTTGTAGGGTTTGGTTCGGCGGCGAAGATGTGGAATTTTAATGATTATAATGTGACGGCGGTTGGGTTTGTTGGGGATGGGAGTGGGTTGACGAATGTTAATGGGTCTAGTCAGTGGACGACGAGTGGGAGTGATATTTATTATAATTTAGGGAATGTTGGGATTGGCACGACGGCGCCAGGGGCGAAGTTGGATATTGCAGGAGATGTAGCTTTTGGTGCGAATAGTTATGGTGCGTTGCAAGAGGAAGGTACTGCTGTTCGTTATAGAAATCTTGTTGCAGGTGAATTGCATTTAATGTCGCACGATGGGAATGAAGATATTAATGTTGATGCGTCTGGTTTTATTTCATTCGAGACTGCCGGTTCAGAGCAGGTCAGGATTGATAGTTCGGGCAACGTCGGCATCGGAACAACTGCACCGGGAGCGAAATTAACAATTGAAGGAGATGAAGGTATTCTATTATCAATGGAAGGAACAGATAATGAAAACTTTGCAGGACTAGAAATTAGTAATGATAATGGTAAACAATTATTAGCAGGGGTTATTTCTTCAAACTCTACCCTTTGGCCATCTTTCAGAAATGAAACATATATCTATGGCACTTCTAATCTAAGATTTTTTTCTGGTTCTTTATATCATCCAGCTATGTCAATATTAACCTCAAACAACGTCGGCATCGGGACGACGGCGCCAGATACTCCTTTGAATATTGTTAAAACGACAGCAGGTAGAATTTTGAGACTTCACAATAGTGCAGCAGGAACCCCTTCTAACTATATACAATTTAGCGACGCAAGCGAAGATACCGGTTATATCGGTTTTGGGAGTAGTTCTACTGATGATTTGTATATTAGTGACTCAACAGCTACAGGGAAAGTAGTTCTTCAAACAAATGCTGGACCAAGTTTAGTAGTAGATAGCTCCGGCAACGTCGGCATCGGCACGGCGAGTCCTGGGTATCAACTTCATGTAGCAGGAAGCACTGGAATAGGAGTAAGGTCTACAGGTGTTGATGGAACTTTTGCAGATATACTCACTGGGGTTTATTCAGGAAATGCAAATGAACAAAATGCAATTCAAACTTCAGTATCTTCTAACGACGATTTAAGCGGTTTTAATTTTTTAGTTTCAGAAGGGGGCGGTTCTACTACTCAACATCAAGCTTATAGAATGACAAAAGCAACACATAGATTTTATGTGGCTGGTGCAGAAAAGGTAAGAATAGATAGTAGCGGCAACGTCGGCATCGGGACGACGAGTCCGAATGAGACTCTAACTATTTCGGCAGCTTCAGCACCAGAGTTAGGGTTGTATTCAGTAGATGCTAATGCAGGAGCCAGAAACTGGGCATTTAGAACTAATGATGTAATTTTCGGAGATTTTAGCATTGCTCAATCTAATGCAAAGGGTGGAGACCCTGTAGGCGCTGGTGGGACACGAAGGTTCTATATAAAAAACGACGGCAACGTCGGCATCGGGACAACGAGCCCGGATGCGAAGTTGGAGGTTATTGGGAATGCGATTATTGGTGCGGAGGGGACTGGGTTGGTTATTAGTAGCGATGGAGTTTTGAGCGATGAGGATGATGCGTTGACTATTAATGATGATGTTAATTTTAATGGGGGGTGGCAGAGTGGGGGAGCTAGTATTATTAATGGGGATATTTATGCGCAAAAGGGATGGTTTTACGATATTTCGAGTTTGTCGGTTGCGCATTTGAGTGTTAATGGGAGTTTGTTGCCTGAATTGGATAATCAATTTGATGTGGGGTCGAGTTCGATGAGGTGGAAGGATGGTTATTTTTCGGGTAGTGTTGGTATTGGTACGACTGCGACGCCTAGTTGGATATTACATACAAAAGGAAGCGGCAGACAAAGGATAATGGTTGAATCAACAAGCGATACAGCAGGGATTTATATGAAATCTACTGCAGTAACAGGTTCTACGGTAAGAGATAATGCTGGAAAACTTCAATTTTATAGTGGAGGAGCTACGGAATCTTTAGATATGACTATAACAGAGGGTGATGTCGGCATCGGAACGACGGCACCGAGTAGCAAGCTATCTGTAGCAGATGCTGGTGGTGTTGGTGCTGGTACTGTCAATATTGCTCGTATTGGATTCAATAGTTGGAACGATGGAAACGAAGCCCGTATGGTATTTGGATTACCAGGTACTGCAGCATGGCAAGTTGGTGGTATTGCAACATGGGTGAGTGGGACTGAAAGAAAACTCAATTTTTATGTGGCAGATTCTTCAGCTACCACACTTGGAAGTGCTAAAATGGTAATAAATCAAAACGGCAACGTCGGCATCGGCACAACGGCACCGGATGGACAACTTCATGTTCATGCTACTGATAGTGATACTCCGGGCACAGGTTCAATAGCAATAGGGGATATGAGTGGAAATGTTCCTTTTTGGGATTTTAGAGTGGCTGCAGGAGGGGCTAATAATTTAATTTTAGATGGAGCAAATGGTGGAGTTTCTGCGGCGATAATGTCGTGGGATAGAACGAGCGGCAACGTCGGCATAGGGACGACTGCGCCACAAGGGCATCTAGACATAAATACTGAAACTGCGGAAGCTACAAATGTTTTGATAAACGGAGAAGCTAGTCAAAACAAAATTTTACAGATTGGAAATTATGCCAATAGTGAGTCGTCAGGTCTTAATAAAGATGCTGTATTTGTAGGGACTATTGTAGATGACTATGGAACTCTTGGAAATTTTAACGCAGCAGGAGCTCGAATAGATGTACTAAGTTGGGGAGAAAACGGCAACGTCGGCATCGGGACGACGGGACCTACTCTTGGCAAGTTGCAAGTATCACAAACAGGAACAGCAGCGACAAATAGAGGTATGTATATTGCGGCAACTGGTGCAGGAACTACAAATATTGCTATACATGCGGATGCGACAACGGCAACCAATAATTATGCGTTTTATTCAGATTATGGAAATGCGGTTTTTGGAATAACAAGCGGCAACGTCGGCATCGGGACGACGGCTCCAGCGACAAAATTGCATGTTTCTGGTGACAGTATTGCGCTAGATAATACTTATGGAATTCATATCAAAGACGCCGGAGGAACAAGAAGATGGGCAATGCAAATAGATGCTGGAGATGATTTAACTTTTGGAGAAGCTGCAATAGATGATATCCTTTTTGATGTTGGTGGAAAAGCTGATGCAATGGTGATAAAACAAACAAGCGGCAACGTCGGCATTGGGACGACGGCGCCGGGGGCTAAACTTGAAGTGACTGGACCAATAGCATGGACAGGGTCTTCCCCAGCTGCACAGAGTCAAGGGGCTTTAGCTTATGGCTCAGGTCAAACAACATTATTATCTTATGGAGCTAATTCAACAACCAGAGGTAAAATTGCATTTCAAATATTAGAATCTGACGCAGGTAATGGTATAAATGCAATGTTTATCGACACAACTGGCAACGTCGGCATAGGCACGACGAGTCCAGGCTCTCCATTAAATTTTGCAACAGCTGTTGGTGATAAAATATCTTTATATGGAACTGCTACACCTAACTGGGGATTTGGTATACAAAGTGCTCTTATGCAGATTCATTCCGATGGTTCTGGTGGTGATATTGCTTTTGGATATGGAAGTAGTGCTGCATTTACTGAAAATGTGAGATTTGAAGGCACCGGTAACGTCGGCATCGGCACGACGGCGCCAGGGGCGAAGTTGGATATTGCAGGAGATGTAGCTTTTGGTGCGAATAGTTATGGTGCGTTGCAAGAGGAAGGTACTGCTGTTCGTTATAGAAATCTTGTTGCAGGTGAATTGCATTTAATGTCGCACGATGGGAATGAAGATATTAATGTTGATGCGTCTGGTTTTATTTCATTCGAGACTGCCGGTTCAGAGCAGGTCAGGATTGATAGTTCGGGCAATGTCGGGATTGGTACGACAGCGCCGGACAATACCTTAGAAATAGAAGGAACTAATATCGGGGTGCATTTTGATAGTAATGGCAATTTTAATATGGTTTTGGATAGAAATGCTGTAACCTCAAACAATGCTATTCAATTTGAGACAGCAGATGCTTTAGCTTGGGCAATTGGTTTAGGGGACAGTAGTATTACTGGTTTTGATGGGACAGAGTTTTTTATTGGTCCTATTGCTGATGGTCAATCAGCAAAGTTTGTTATTGAGACTTCCGGCAACGTCGGCATCGGGACGACGGCGCCTAGTCAAACATTGGATATAGGTGATGGAAGCGGAACAAATATGATACAAGTAAGTGGTGCAGCAGATGGAAGTCAAGGTATCATGTTTGACCAAGCTGGCACAGAAGTAGGTAGAATATGGTTTAATGCAGCAAATGATATGAAATTTGGTATGGGAGCTGGGGCAGATACAAAGATGATTATTTCAGATACAGGCAACGTCGGCATTGGGACGACGGAGCCAGCAGAACCTCTTCACGTTTTAACCGATACAGCTCCAGCGTTTCAAGCGGAAGTAAGTGCTTCTAATACTAATGTCGCTTCTACAGCTTTTCAGCTTGTTCATACTACAGACGGAGATATGGCAGACGGATTTGGAGCAAGATTTAAGTATAGGATTGAAGATGTAGATAGCGGAATAAAGACTATTGCTATGATGCAGGCAGATAGAGATGGTGCTGATAATGAGGGTGCATTGAGATTTTTAGCAGGAACAGATGGTGCAGAAGAATTTGTGACAATTAAAGCTACAGGCAACGTCGGGATTGGGACGACTACTCCCGGAAATCTATTACACTTAAAAAGTGATGCAGCTAATGGTCAGTTTAGAATGAGTGCAGGAACAGAGACACATTATTGGGATATTGGAAGAGAGGGACAAGTAAATGGAAGATTTACATTTATAAATGCTGCTGGTGGAGCTGCGACTGAGAGAATGAGTATACTGACTACTGGCGAGGTCGGCATCGGGACGACGGCGCCTGCAGGTAAATTAGATGTTAAAGTTACTGCAACTTCCGGAACTATTGATAATGTAAATGATTATGGAGCAAATAGGATAAATATTGAAGGACTTGGAGCAGGTTCTACTGAGTCAGCGATTACCTATAACGCTTATACTGCTGGTTATCCAGCAACAGCGGGAGGTGCTGCTATTGGATTTGGACGTGAAGCCAGTAGTTGGGATACTTACATGGCATTTTACACAAATAATTTAGCGAGTGTTACTGGTAATATGCAGGAAAATATGCGTATCAATTCAGACGGCAACGTCGGCATCGGCACGACGAGTCCGGTAACTATATTTGATATAGAAGGTGGAGTAGGGACTGCACCACCTACGAGCGGAACAACGCATCCTGGAACATTTAGAATGAGGACAAACGATAACGCTGTATTAGACATGGGAATAATTGATGGTGGCTTAGGGGCTTGGTTACAAAGCACAGACCAAAGAGGGTATAATTATGCCCCTTATCCTTTATTGCTAAATCCAAACGGAGGCAACGTCGGGATTGGGACGACAGTGCCTAGTCATATTTTAGATATCGATAATGATGCAAGCAATGTGTTCCCGCTTAAAGTGAGGGGGAATATAGATAATAATGGGGGGTATACGGGAATTGTTTTTGGTTATGAGGCTGATACTACGGCTTATGAGAAGGCGGCTATTATGGTTGAGGGTACGACTGGAAGTGTTCAGCCGAATATGCATTTCTTGTTGGATAGTGTTGCAGATTCGGGAAGTGTTGTTAAGACAGATGCAAAGTTGACTATTTTGAATGGTGGGAATGTTGGGATTGGGACGACGGCGCCGGGGGCGAAGTTGGAAATTCATGATGATGGATCAGTAAACGGATTGGAAATGGAAAGTACAGGTTCGTCAGCCTTAAGGATGTTTTCTGATACAGATAATAGTGGTCCTGGAGATACTAAAATAATCATGGGAACAGATGGAGCGAGTACTGGTACTTGGGCATTCGGTTTAGATAGTTCTGCGGGTAATGATTTTGTTTTTGCTGAAAGTGATAGTGATTTGAATAGTAATCCTCGGTTGGTCATAGAAACAGGCGGTAACGTCGGGATTGGGACGGCGAGTCCGAATGGAACTTTGCATGTGGTTGCTGGTGTAGCTGGTTCTGATTCAACTCCGACAATGACTAGTAATAGTGCTCCCTCTCCGAATGTTGCATCGGCGAGTACAACAAATAGCGTATATTATCCATACAAAGCTTTTGATAATTCTGCTGCTACTTATGGTTGGATAGCTACGACTAATACGGGCTGGTTGAAATTTGATTTTGGTAGTGGGAATGAAAAGGCGGTTGTTAAATATACCATTGATTCTCATATGATTGCGGCTAGGGGGCCTAAGGATTGGACGATTCAGGGATCTAATGATGATTCAGCTTGGACAACTTTAGATACGAGAACTGGAGAGACAAGTTGGGGATCTGTGAATAGTTATTCTTTTTCTAATTCGGTTGCTTATAGATACTATAAGATAGATATAACTCTTAATAATGGAGATGGGAGTTTGGAAATTGATGAGATGGAGTTGATGGCTTCTGTTGCTGGGAATGATGCTTTATTTGTTGATACGACTAATAGTAATGTTGGGATTGGGACGGATGACCCGCGGGCTACGCTGGATGTAGCAGGTGACATTTATTATACTGGTACTATTACGGATGTTTCTGATTTTCGATTGAAGGAGAATTTTGAATCTCTTGATAATTCTTTGGCTAGGATAGGTAGGCTTAGTGGCTATACTTTTAATATGATTGATACTCCTGGTAGTCGACAGGTGGGTGTTATCGCGCAGGATGTTGAGGCGGTTTTGCCTGAGGCTGTTTCTGTTATTGATAGGGAAGGGCATCTTGGGGTTGATTATACTCAAATTGTGCCGCTTTTGATTGAGGGGGTGAAGGCTCTTGTTGGTTGGAATGAGGAGCAGGATGTGGAGATTGAGGAGTTGAGGAAGAAGAATGAGGAATTGAGAGTTCTTATTTGCTTGGATCATCCTGATGAGGAAATTTGTGAGTAGAATAACTTATTGAAGGAAGATTTATGTTCGCTTAGGGTTGAGAGATGGTGTTAGGGAAATGAATCTTTTGTCTTTATGATTTGGGAGATGGGAAGAGGAATGTTTAAATATAATTGTTTGCTTGGTGTTTGATGGATAGAGTTGGTGCTGTTTTTGTTTTTGTGATTGTAGTTTTGGCTGTTGGAGTTTTCGCGGAAACTGCAGATATAAGAACAGATATTATCAATTTTATGAAGGATAAAAATATTTCTGTTGAAGAGGGAGACATTAAGGAAATAGATTTTAGTAATTTACCTGGGGAGTTGGATATTGATAGGATTGAAGGTTCTGACATTGGGATTTATCAGGTTGGTTATAATAATAGATCGCTTTTTGTTGTTGGTCATTCTGGTGAGACAAAGGATGCTGTCGTAAAGAGTGATGTTAGATATTTGTTGACTTTTGGCTCTAGTAAGAAAATGAAAAAGTCTGGTTTTTTGAATATGGCGAGTGGTGTCGAGGGGAGCTTGGAAAAAGGATACGTTATGATGAGGTCGGGAAGTATTACGGGGATTTCGACTAATTTAGAAGTTGAGGTTATCAAGGGTGAGAAGAAGTCACCGGCTGTGAATTTGACAGGGGAGATGGTTGATGTTGTGATATATAAGAATGGTGAGGAAGTTGGATTTAGGAATTCGTTAGGTGTGGATTCTCCTGGTGTTGTTATTGATTATGATAGTCAATCGAAGAAGATTGTGAGTTTTGATGCGGGGGACGTAGTTTCGGTTTATTTGAAATCGACGGACGGTGTTGTGATTAGTGATGTTACGACGATGCTTGAGGTGACGGAATAAGATGGTGAAGCGTAAGGTTAAGATGAGTTTAAAGAGGAAGTATTTTTTGGTTGTTGGTTTTACTGTTTTATTGATTCTTGGTTTTGTTTCCTATCAGAATGTTTTTTCTGGTCGTGTTATTTTTGATATTGATACTGAGTATGTCGAGGGTGAGAATTTGGGTGGTGTGTTGAGGTTGTCGTTGAGTGAGGGTGAGTTTATTCCTGCTTCTTCTGTTATTGTCTTTGAAGGTGTCGACGGGGTAGAGGAGTTTTATTTAGAGGATATCGTTTCTGAGGAGGCTGTTGAGGGTGTGTTTTTTGTCGAGGGTGTGGATATTTCTGGGGATGGGATGGGGTATGGTTTTGTCGAGGGTGAGGATGTTGCTTCTGAGGTTTCGTTTGAATTTATGGTTTTGGTTGAGGAAGAGTCGGGGGTTGGTGGGGGTAGTGGTGGTGGAGCTGAAGAGGATGTGGTTGAGATTGAGGATGTTGTTGATAATGAGAGCGATGAGGGTGAAGAGAGTGAAGCCGTTGAAGTTGTTGAAGCCGTTGAAGTTGTTGAAGCCGTTGAAGTTGTTGAAGCCGTTGAAGTTGTTGAAGTGGCTGAGGAGGCTACCGAGGAGGAAGCTGTTGAAGAAGAGGTCGTTGAAGAAGAAATCGTTGAAGAGGAAGCCGTTGAGGTAGAAGAGAAGAAGGAAAAAGAGGAGAAAAAAGAGAAGAAGGAGAAGAAGGAGAAGAATGGCGAGGATGAAAAGGATGAGGGGTTGGTACCTACAATAACTGGACAGGTCTTTTTGGATTTGGACGATAGTATTTCTGGGAAGGTTTCTAGGGATAGTCCGTTTGTTTATAGTTTGGCTGAGGGTGAGAGTGCGGAGTTGGTGAGTGGGAGTGTGAGGATTGGTTCTGAGGTTGTGGATGATGATTATATTAATTTTGAAGTTGATGAGGACGGTGTTTTGGTTTCTAGTGATTATGTTAGTGATGGTTTTTCGTCTAGTGGAGTTAGTGTCCTTGAGATTGATTTGTCTGCGATTGGTTTGAATTTTTCTGCTGGTGATTTGAGTGTGAGCCTTGTTTATGGTGACGAGGAGATAGTTTCTTTGTCTACGGTTTTGGAAGGGAATGAAGTTGTTGAGGAAGATGAAGGGGAGGCTGTCGATGAAGTTGTTGTTGGTGATAATCTGACGGTTGTTAATGAGAGCAATGTGAGCGTTTCGGAGGAGGTGCTGGAGGTGGTTTTGGACAATGTTAGTGAGGAGTATATGGATGTTCTTATTGGTAGGTTTGGGAATGTTTCAGTTGAAACGACTGTTGCTGAAGTTGTTAATGGGAGATTGATTAGGAATTATAAAGTTGGGAAGTATGAAAGGGTTGCTTCTTATGATTATGAGGGTAATGTGACGGCTTCTCTTGAGGCTGAGATGGAGAATGATAGGATTAATTTTTTGATGGATTTGGTTCAGATGATTTTGGAAGAGGGTGAAGATTCTGAGATTGTCGACGAGCTTTTAGGTGGTTCTGCTTTTTAGATTTATTTATATTATATCAGGGATAGATATTTAAAGGGAATTGATTTAATGTTTTTGGAGGTTAAAATGAATAAATTAGTTGTCGCGGTTTATGTTTTGTCGCTTTTGTTAGTCGGAACTTTAGGTTTCGTTGGATATAGCTATTACTCCAGTGTGCAGTTCGATAAGCAAGTTACGGCATACCAAGAGGGAGGACAGGCTGGTTATGAAGAAGCACTTGCTCAGGTATTCCAACAGGCACAATCTTGTCAGCAGGTTCCATTGACGATAGAAAACAATACTATTAACATGATCGCAGTTGAGTGTTTGCAACAACAAGCTCCTGAAGCTGTAGTCGAATAGTATTAATTATTAATTATTTTTTTATTGGTTTTTCCTAATGGTGGGTTATTTTCTAAATGTTTATAACTCGTAATTCCTTATTTCTAAAATGAGATTTAGAGGTTTTTTGTTTGGGCTTTTTTTGTTTGGATTTGTTTTTGTCTCGGCACAAATGAATAGTAGTAGTTACGAGGGAAGCTTGGTTGCTACGGATGGTGGAGGAGTTTTGGATTCTACGAATTATAATATGAGTATTGTTGGGGGTATCGTTTCTGGTCTGACGAATTCGAGTGGTTATGATATGGAGCTTGGTGTTTTTTATGGAGAGAATATTGCTCCAGAGGGGGTTACTCCTATTTTGGTTTCTGTTGATGGGTTGAATGTGACTACGAGTGATTTGAATTGTTCGGCTGTTATTAGTGATGTCGGGGGGGATGATTTGAATGTTAGTTTGCGTTGGTATAAGAATTCGATTTTGAATTTGTCGATTGAGTATGATAATAATTATGCTAATGGGACTTTGTTTAGTGCGATTCTTGATAGTGGGAATACGAGTAAGGGTGAGAGTTGGAGTTGTTCTTTGAGGACTTATGATGGGGGCTTGTATAGTGAATGGGGGAATTCTAGCGGGTTAGTGATTTTGAATACCTTGCCGACGGTTGTTTTGATTAGTCCGACTGATTGGAATTCTACTACGAATAGGAGTTTGATGTTTAATTGGAGTGGGAGTGATGTCGATAATGATAGTTTGACTTACGAGATTAGTATTGGCGAGCATAAATATGCGGGTGTTAATATTTGTAATGATGATAGGTCGGATGATTCTATTAACAATGAGAGTTATGTGCCGGCTAGTGATTTGCTTTGTTTGTATGATAATGGGTATTATTATAATTGGAGCGTGAGGGCGCATGATGGGTTAGGATGGGGAGAGTGGTCGGATGTTTGGCATTTTAATGTGACGGCGAATATCGAGGCTGTTTTGATTAATGGGGAAATTGATTTTGGTTCGATGGCGATGGGGGAAGTTAAGAACACTACGACTGGTGTTTTGGATCCGTTTGAGTTGGATAATTCTGGGAATGCTATTATAAATATTTCTGTTAATTCTTCGCAGTTGTGGGAGCAGGCTAGTGGGAATAGTAGTTACTATCAGTTTAAGGCGAATAATGTTACAGGGGAAGGTGGGGCGTTTGATTGGTTGTTGTCTATTGTGGATTGGTTTAATATGCCGATTACGGGAAATGTTGTTGCTGTTGATGAATTAAATTATCAAGATGGGGATGACGGTGTGGAGATCGATATGCGATTAGAGGTTCCTGCTAATGAAGCTCCGGGTGCTAAGAGTGCTAATATCGTATTTGAGTTAACGCTAGCAGAGTAAATTAAAGATGGAAAAAATAAAATGGTGAATGTAAAATGAAGGAGCATATTTGGAGAATTGATGTTGTTGTTGTTTTGGTTAGTGTGGCGATTTTGATAAGTTTGATTGGTTATGCTCAACCCTTGGTTATTGCGCCGTTGGATGATTATGAGAGTTTGGATGGGAATGTGTTGTTTGAGTTTGAGAGGGCGGATGTTTTGTTGATTGATGATAATATGGATTTTACGACGCCGGATGAGTATCAGGTTCGTGAGGGTTCGAAAGTGAGTTTAGAGCCTGGTGTTTACTATTGGAAGGTTGATGGTATATTAGGTAGTGAGATTAGGACTTTGACTGTTGTGTCTAGGGTTGAGTTGGTGTTGGTTGAGGTTGATGGTGGGTTTGGTGTTACGAATGCTGGGAATGTGAGGTTGAATGTTGATGTTTATGACGAGGACGAATTGGTTGGGAAGAAGAAGCTTGAGGTTGGCGAAGTGTTAAAAGATGATGGCGATAAATTTGTAGGTAGTTATGATGATGAATAAGAGATTATTAGTTTTATTAGTTGGATTGTTTATGTTTAGTTCGGTTTTGGGTCTTGGAGTTACGCCAGCTCGTACGACGATTGATTTTGAACCGGGTTTGGTTAGGGATGTTTCTTTTCAGGTTGTTAATTCTGATAGTGAAGATATCAACCTTAGGTTTTCGGTTCGAGGAGATTTGGCTGAGTATATTTCTCCTAATAGTGAGAGTGGTGTGATTTTAGCTTCGGAAGGGAGCAAGAGTTTCAGTTATAATCTGAATTTGCCAGAGAGTTTAGGGCCTGGTCTCCATGTCGGTGAGGTTGTTGTGATGCATGTGCCAGATGAGCTGAATGATGAGGATTCATATTTGTCGGCGACATTGGCTGTTGTTACTCAGGTTCATGTTTACGTTCCGTATCCTGGTAAGCATGCTAATGCTAAGATGTATATTTATAGTGCTAGTGTTGGGGAAGATGTGAGTTTTGTTATTCCGGTGATTAGTCAAGGTGAATTTGATTTGACTTCTGTTCGGGCTAATGTTGATATTTATGATAGTGCAGGTGAGAAGGTAGATAGTTTTGGGACTAAATCTGTTGCGATTCCGAGTGGGGCTAAGAAGGAATTGGTTTATGATTGGGAGGCTGATGTTGCCGTCGGTGAGTATATAGCTAAGGCTACAGTTATCTATGATGATGGGACGATTTTTTTAGAGGAGAGGTTTAGTGTTGGAAGTGAGGAGTTGGTGTTGCAGGAGATTGTAGCTAAGGATTTTAGTTTGGGTGATATTGCTAAATTGGAGATGTTGGTTGAGAATAAGTGGAGTGGGAATATTGATGATGTGTTTATCGAGACTGAGATTTTGAATGATAGAGGTGGGGTTGTTTCTAGCTTTAAATCTTCGGATTATTCTGTTGGGGCTTTAAGTGAAGAAACCTTTATCTCCTATTGGGATACTGCGGGGGTTTTGGAAGGAGATTATGATGTTGAAGTTTCTATTAACTATAATGATAAATCGAGTAAGAAGAATTTAGTGTTTGATGTTAGTGAGAATGAGTTGGTTGTTATTGGACTTGGTTATGTGATATCCACTGATGCTGAGGGTAGTTCAAGTACAATTATAATCATACTAATCGTTGTTTTAATTATGATAAACTTATTGTGGTTTTTTTTGTTTAGAAAAAAGTTCGGGAAGGCGAAGGAATGAGACTCTTTGCTTTGTTAGTTTTGGTATTTGCGATGAGTGGTGTGTTTGGAGCTGGAGTTGTTGTGCCTGAGAGTTATGATATTGATTTTGAGTCGGGACTTGTGAAGGAGTTTTCTTTTGTTTTTGATTTGGATAGAGAGAGTGATTTGAAGGTTGAAGGTGATTTGACTGAGTTTGTTTATTTGGATAAGAAAAGGGTTGGTGGGGTTGAGGAGGTGACTGTGGGGTTAAGATTACCAGAGAGTTTTGATAAGTTTGGGGTTAATGAGATTTGGATTTCGGCTGGGGATGTGAGAGGCTTGATTGGTGTTAGTGTTTCTTCTTCTGGTGAGTTTTCTAATTTGGAGTTGGATGTGCCTAATGTGAATGTTGGTGGGAATGTGAAGTTTGCTATACCTGTTGTTGCCGACGCTGGTTTTGATTTGGCTTCTATTGAGGGGAGTGTTGTTATTTATGATAAGGTTGGCGAGAGGGTGGATGGTTTTGATTTGGAGCCGGTTAAGACGCCAGGTGGTGTGATGCGGCTTTCTTATGATTGGAAGGCAGATGTTGAAGTTGGTGAGTATGTAGCTAGGGCTGAAGTTAGTTATGGTGGTGGGGTGATTTTGTTGGAAGAGAGTTTTGGTGTTGGTAATGAGGAATTAGAGTTACAGGAAATTCGGGCTGATGATTTTGAACTAGGGAAGGTTAGTAAAGTGGAGATGTTGATTGAGAATATGTGGGGTGTTCCGGTTAGTGATGCGTTTATTGAGAGTGAGGTTTTGGATGGTTCTGGAAGAGTTGTGTCGAGTTTTAAATCTTTGAATTATGACATTGGGGCCTTGAGGAAGGAGGTCTTTGTTTCTTATTGGGATAGCGAGGGTGTTTCCAAGGGGAATTATGATGTGGAGGTTTCTATTCGGTATGGCGATAAGTCTATTAGGAAAAGTTTGAGTTTTGAGGTTGGTGATGATGAGTTGATTGTTGGCGGTATTGACTATGTTGCTTCTATTGATTCGAGCGGTGATTATAATTTGGTTGTGATTATTTTAGTAGTGGTGTTGGTTGTGATAAATTTAGTTTGGTTTTTTATGTTGAGGAATAAATCTGGAAAGAGTGGGAAATGAGAGTTTTGTTTTTGTTGGTCTTGGTGTTTGCGATGAGTGGTGTGTTGGGTGTCGAAGGAGTTATACCTGGAAGTTATGAGGTAGCTTTTGAACCTGGGCTTGAAAAGGATTTTGTTTTTGTTTTTGTTCTGGATGAGGAGAAGGATGTGAGCGTCGAGGGTGATTTGGCCGAGTTTGTTGAGGTGAGTAAGAAGTATGCTGCTAATAGGGAGGAGGTGACTGTGAGCTTGAGGCTGCCAGAGAGTTTGGATAGGATTGGTGTTAATGAGATTTGGATTTCGGCTGGGAATGTGCGGAGTTTGATTAAGGTTCATTTTCCTTATCCTGATAGATTTGTCGGGCTAGAGATGAGTGCTCCTAATGTTAATCAGGGAGAGGATGTTGATGTTGGTTTGAGGGTTTCGAATTTAGGAAGGGAGGATGTTTTTGTGAATGTTAGTGTTGGCATTTATGAGTGGGATGATGTGAGAGGGGAGTTGGTTGAAGTGTTTGAGTTGGGAGGAGAGTTGGTTAATGTTTCGGGCAAGATGAATATCGGTTTTGTTTTGAATAGTTCTAATTATTCTGCTGGAGATTATATTGTTGTTGCTAATGTTGATTATGGTGATGATGTTATTGTGGGTGAAAATATTTTTAGGTTGGGGGAGTATAGGGTTGGTATTTTGAATTATACTAATGAGTTTCGTGGGGGTAAGATTAATCGGTTTGAGATCGAAGTGGAGAATTTGTGGAATGAAGAAATTAATGAGGTTTATATTGGAGTTGAAGTTATGGGTTCGGGGGAAGTGTTTGATACGGGGATTGTAAATTTGGGTGCTTGGGAAAAGGAGACATTGGTTGGATATTTGGATGCGAGGGATATTGAGAGAGATGTTGATATTGAGTTTAGTTTGTATTATGGTGGTTCGTCTTTTAATGGTGGGATTGTTGGTTTGATTTTTTTAGAGGGACTTAATTGGTTTTTTTTTGTTGAGATTTTTTTTGCTTTTTGTATTGTTGTTTTTGTATTGTGGCGGGTTGTGATGATTTTTAATAAGTAGATTTTTATATTGGGGTTTGTTGTGTTGAGAATGAGGAAAGAGGATGTTTTTTCGGTGTTGGTTTTGACGCTGGTGTTTGTGTTTATAGTTTATATGGGGACCTCCCTTTTTTCTTTTGCTTTTACAGGGTATGTTGTTGATGATGGGATTGTTCAGATTGATGTTGCGATAAGCCGTATTATTACCATTTTCTCTCCTGAGGATAATGCTACTTATAATTTTGATAAAGGGGACCCCTATATTATTGAGTTGAATGTTTCTGCTGATTTTGATGTTGATGAGTGGAAGTATGGTCTTTTTGACTCGAGGCATGGAGTTGTTGTTGAGAATGATACGGCCTTTGTCCCGAATAGTTCTATTGTTGCGGTTCGTTGGGATAATATTTTGACGGTGTATGCTCATGAAGTGGATGGGGAGTGGTATAGTCAGTCTTCTCTTTTTTATGTAAATATTTCTAATTCGGCCCCTATTTTGTCTAACTTTAGTGATTTGATTTATGTTTGTGAGGCTGAGAGTTTGGAGTATGAGATTAATGCTACAGATATTGATGAGGATGATTTGATTGGGGATATCTCTCCGAAGAATCCTTTTTATTTGAGTATTGGTATAAGGCTGAATTGGACTATTAATTATTTCAATATAATTTCTGGAGCTTTGGGGAAAGATGATGTTGGGGTTCACAATGAGACTGTTTCTGTTGTTGACGTTGAAAATTTGACTGATAGTCAGAATGTGACGATAGTTGTTATTGAGATTAATAATCCTCCAGTTGTCGAAGATATTGGTGCTCAGACGGTTTGGTTGGTTGGTGAGAATTCCTCATTTGACTATAGGTTTGATGTTGATGATGTCGAGGATGGTATTAATGAAGACGGGAATTTGACCTTTAACTTGACGTGGGATGGAGGTGAGAATTTGTTTGATATTGGAAGTTCGGATGGTGTTATGAATTATAGTCCGACTTTGGGAGAGGAGGGCGAAACTTATTCGTTGACTGTTTGCGTTGAGGATAATCCTTTAGGTAATGTTCATGAGAATATTAGTTTATGTAGTCCGAGAGACGGTGATGTAGAGATTGTTTGTGATAATTTCACTTTGACTGTGACCGATGAGAATAGACCTCCAAATATTACGGCTTATACTCCGGTTAATACTTCGCTTAACATGACTGGAACTGTTACTGAAACTTTTTCTGCTTGGGTTTATGATCCTGATGGGACAATTCCAGATATTGATTGGTATGTTGATGACGTGTTGATCGAGCATAATGAGAATGTTCCTAGTGATAGTTTTAATTATAGTTTTGAGTGTGGGGTATCGGGTAATCATTCGATTGAGATTGTGACGACTGATGGTTTGCTTAATGATTCGCAAGCTTGGAACATTTCTGTTTCGAGTGTTGATTGTCCGGTTATTCCAGTATCTAGTGGTGGTGGAGCGGCTGCTAGTTCGGGTGGTTATTGTTTTGAAAGTTGGTTTTGTGATGATTGGAATGTTTGTCAAAATGTCGAGAGTTCTTTTTATTTGGGTGTTTTATTGAAGGAAGATTATATTTTTTCTAAGGAAATTTGTTTGCAGAATGGCGAAGAGGATGCGAGATTCTGTGGTTTTCAGATTACGAACTGCTATGATTTGAATGCATGTGAGAGAAGTGATCCTATTGTTGCTCGTCCTGAAGAGAAGAGGTTTTGTTCTTTTACTGAGAATCCGAGTTGTAGTGATAGGATTAAAAATTGTCATGGTGGTGGTTGTGAGTTGTTAATCGACTGTGGTGGTCCGTGTTCGGCGTGTTCTACTTGTAGCGATGGTCTGCAAAATCAGGGAGAATCTGGAGTTGATTGTGGCGGACCTTGCCCTTTTATTTGCGAGCCTGAAGTTCCATTTGCGATAATTAGTAAAACTCTAATTGTGTTGGCGATATTGGCGCTTCTCTTGGTATTGTATCTCTTGTGGAGAATGTTTTTATTGTCTAAGAAAGAGAATGAAGATGAAGATGAAAATAAGTCTGCCTAATGAAAGGATTTAAATACTTTTAAAAGTACTTTTTTAGTATAAAAAAGGGGCACAATGTTTTGAAATTATATGGCTGAAATTATTTTTAAGGATAAAAGTATCCAGACAGGATATAGGGTTAAGATTCCTAAAGCGATTGTTGATACTTTAGATTTGAAGGTGAAGCAGAAGATTGAGATTCGGTTTGATGTTGATAAGAAGACTATTGTTGTGGAGGCTGAAAATGCGAAGTAGGTTTTTGTTGTTTTGTGTTCTGATTGGGTTTGCTGTTTTCGTTATGGCTGCGGCTCCTGATTGGATAAACGGAGCATCAAATGTTAATTATAGTATCCTTGAGGAGCAGAGTTATTATCATAATTTTAGTGCGAATATAACTGGTTTTTCTGGAGATGTTAATTTTAGTATTGATACCGCTACAGATATTAGTTGGACTAATGGTTCTGGGACTTATGCTGTTTCGGCATCGGATGTTTCTGGTTGGATTTCTATGGTTGATGCTGATAGTGGGAATTTTAGTATTAATGCACCTTATGATAATCAAACAGGTTTTTTTGCGATCCCTATTCAGGCTACAAATACTACAGATAGTGAGTTTATCGGTGAGGTCTTCGAGTTTATTATTAATGCTACTAATGATATTCCCAGTTTTGTGAATTTGAATTTGACTTATAATTTTTCGGAGGGTCAGCAGGGGAATTATACTGTTAATGCGATTGATGAGGAGGAACATTATCCCTTGACTTTTAATTTAACGTTTTATAATTGTACTCATGCAGCTTGGTCTGGTCGTGCGGAGGGGGAGAATTGTAGCATTTTTAATCTGACTGAGGACTCTAGTACTTCTGCTGGGTTTGGTTTTTTGGCTGATCATAATGATGTTGGAACTTATTTTGCTAATTTTAGTACTAGTGACCTTGATGGAGCTTGTCCGCATGCGTATTGTAATTCGTCTAGTTATGATGGGAATAAATCTAGTGCTGTTTATGAGTTGACGTTTAATGTTTATTCGTCGTTGAGTGTGAATATCACTAATTGTACTGGGGCGACTGTGATGGAAGGGGAGCAGTTTAATTGTACTATTAATATTTCTACGCAAGGAGAAGAGGATGAGTTGACTTTCTCTAGTTTTGGTTTTTTCAAGAACAGCCCCTTGTCGGACTATGATGATAGGGATTGGTTTCGTAGTAACTCGACTGACAATGCCTCTAGCTTTTTTTATTCCTTACCTATTTCTATAACGCCGGATAAGAGTGAGGTTGGTAATTGGACGATTAATTTCACTGCTTGGGATGTTTTGAGGTCTGAGTCAGATATGGAGCAGGTTGATATTTTTGTTAATTTTACGGAGTCGAGTGTTTCTCTAAATTCTATTACTGATGTTACAATCTATGAGAATGGTAGCCTTCAGGTCAATGCTAGTGATGATGATTTGTTGGTTTGGGATGATAGTGTTAAGGATGAAAATTTGACTTTTGTTTCGAATAGCTCCTGGGTTAGTGTTGTTGCTAATCCTGTTGCTAGTGATGGTGTTGGGTATTTGATATCTAATGTTAGTATTGATTATAGTTTTATTCTTGCGAATAGTAGTGAGGGCAATTATAGTGTGATGATTAATGTTAGTGATGATGCTGGGAGTGTGGCTTCGAGAATTTTTGTTGTGGAGATTATTAATGATAGTGCTCCGGTTTGGAATGATAGTGCTTATGTTTTTACTAGTGCAGAGGGAGATGATGTTTATTTAAATTTGTCTGAGTATGTTAGTGACGCCGAAAACGATAGTTTGAATTTTTCCTATACTAACTCTAGTATTTTCAATAGTTTTAATTTGACTATCGAGGGTATAATTAATTTCAGTTCGTCTGATATTGATGTTGGAGAGCATTTGGTTAATATTACTGTGACTGATGGTAAGATCTCTAGTGAAGTGGTTTTTAATTTTAGTATTTCTAATGTTGCGGATGCTCCGAGTTTTTATTTGTTGACGGGAGATAACGAGACAGGACAATCTACGATAACGGAAGGCTTTACTTTCATTATAGCAGAGGGAGTAGCGATTAATTTTTCTTTGGAGATTAATGACAATGATTTTTTGATTCCGGATGGACAGAAGGATTATTACAATGAGTCCTTGATTGTTAATGTAAGTTTTACTAATTCTACTGGAGGAAGTGTCGACCTGTTTAATTTTTCGTTTGATGAACCTTCTCCTATCGAGGACTATCGTATGATTTACAATGCTACCTATACAGCGACTATTTCCGAACTTAATAATTATACTGTTGTTGTTAATATTACAGATGCTTCCGGTCTTTCTATTAATAGAACTTGGCTTTTGAATATGACTGAAACTTTACAGGCTCCGGTTTTAGAGCAGATCGATAATGTGTCGTTGACGATTCATGACTATCTAAATTTCAGTTTGAATGCTAGTGATAATGAAGATGATTATGCCGGTTTGAATTTGAGTTATTCTATTGCGAATTTGAGTTCGAATGCTCCGAATTTGACGGATATTTATGGAGATGTTGAATTTAATATGAGTTCGAATTCTTCGTATGCTGGGGCTTGGGAATATAATGTTACGGTTAATGATAGTAATGGTATGATTGATTCTCAGGTGTTTTGGGTTTTTGTTTATGGTGAGGCTTCTCTTGTTTCTCCTGCCGAAGATTCTTCTTTTAATTTGACTGAGAATGTTTCGAGTGTTTTGAATTTTACGATTAATCATTCTGTTGGAGATAATTTAACTTATGAATTTTGGGTGGATAATATATCTTGTGCTTATCAAGATGGTTCTAATTGTAGTTATGGGAATTTTAGTTTTAGGGAGGTGACCTCTTCTTTCGGTAATGGGAGTGCCCTGAATTGGACGTTTATTCCTAATTTTACCGACGAGAGTTATGGAAATTTGAAGAATTTAACCATGAGTGTTTATCCAAATAGCAGTTTGTTGAATCTGAGTCAGCGGGAATCGGTTGCTGTGAATTTTAGTTTTAAGTTGAATGTTAGTCACACGAATGCGCCGCTTCGTGTTGTTAATTCTAGTGTGTTTGTACAGTCGGACTATAATACTAATATCAATCTTGATTTAAGTAATTATTTTATAGATGAAGATGTGAGTGATTCCTATTATCTGCAGAGTTTGAATTTTTCTAAATATTCGGGACATGCAGATATCTCGGTTAGTCATTCGAGTGGGTGGAATATTTCCATTGGTACCATTGTTGATGTTGCTTTTTCTGGTAATGTTTCTATTCTTGGGAATGATAGTTTGAGTTCTGATATTTTGGAAGAGATTGATGTTACTTTTGTTGCTCCCACTGTTGTTACAATAACTACTCCTTCTTCTGGTGGGAGTAGCGGATCTTCTACGAAGTTGAAGTTTTATTCGCTTAGGATTATAGTTCCGGATGATGTTATTATTTCAGATGATAATTATATTGAGATTCCGTTTCGGCTTGAAAATTCTGGCGGGGTTGATTTAGTGGGGATTGATTTGAGTAGTAGTGTTTTGTATAACAATGAATTTACTGAAGATGTTAGGGCTGAATTGGAGGTGACCTATATTTCAGAGTTGAAAATTGGAGAAGGTAAGAATTATTCGATGAAGATTTTAGCTGATACTCATCGAGCGGGAAAATATAAGGCGACTATTGTTGCTAATATTAGTTCTCCAGAGTTTAGTGATTGGGCTGATTTTTTCATTGATCTTAAGAAGACTAATGAGAGTGATGCGCAAGAGATGTTGATTTTTACAGAGAGCATTATTGCTAATAATCCTGAGTGTTTGGAGTTGACGGAGATTTTTCGTAGGGCGGAAGATGCGCTTGTGTTAGGGAATGTGGATGAGGCTATGCGACTAGCGAGTGAAGTTAGTCAGGCTTGTGAGGATGCTATTGCTTCTAATGAGCAGATTAGGTATAAGCTTGAGAGCTTTGTTGAGAAGAATTTTTATTATATTTCTTTTGCGATGTTGGTGATATTCTTTATTGGTTTTATCTTTTATGTTTACAAAAGGGTAAAGTTTAATAAATATACAGGAGATGAGTATTAGTAAGATGGTGGTTGTAGCTGATAATAAGAAGGAGAATATGGCAGGTGTTTTGGCTGCTGTGGAGAAAGAGATTTCTAAGATAATTGTCGGGCAGAAACAAACTATTCATGGTATTTTACGAGCTGTGCTTTGTGATGGACATGTTTTGGTTGAAGGTGTTCCTGGTACGGCTAAGACTTTGATTATTAAGGCTATGGCTACGATTCTTGGTTGTGAGATGAAGAGGATTCAGTTTACTGTTGATTTGTTGCCTACTGATATTACTGGTATTATGAGTTATACTCCAGAGAAAGGTTTTGAAATTGTGAAAGGTCCCATTTTTTCTAATTTTGTTTTGGCCGATGAAATTAATCGTAGTCCGCCTAAAACGCAGTCTGCTTTATTGGAAGCAATGCAGGAGAAGATGGTTACTATTGCTAGAGATACGCATAAGTTGCCGCTTCCATTTTTTGTTATGGCTACTGAGAATCCCCTTGAGACGAGTGGGGTTTATACTTTGCCTGAGGCGCAGGTCGATAGGTTTTTATTCAAGTTGCTAATTGGTTATCCTGAAGAGAAAGAGGAGCAATCTATTCTTAATACGAATACAACTACGAGAAAATTCGAGAGCTATGATTTAAAGTCAATTTTGAATCCTCAGAAGATTGCGAAGTTGCAATCTCAAGTGAAGACTGTTTTTACTTCGGAGGCTATTGAAGAGTATATTGTTAAGATTGTTAGAGAGTCACGAAGTAAGGAAGGAGAATTTGGTAAGTATATTTCTTTTGGGGGTTCCCCTAGGGCTTCTATTGCTCTTTATATTGCATCAAAAGCTGAAGCGCTTATGCAGGGAAGGGACTATGTTATTCCGGAAGATGTTCGGACTGTTGTTTATCCTGTTTTGAGACATAGGGTTATTTTGAATTATGAGGCCGAGGCTGATGGGGTTACTACAGAAGTAGTGATTAAGGATATTATTGGTAAGTTGAATGTTCCTTAGATGAATTTCGAGAAGGTTCTTGATAAGGTTAATAAATAGGTTTTTCTTTGTTTTATGAAGATGGTGAGTAAAACTGGCGGGAAGTTTTTGTTGAATTATCCGAAGGCTATTTCAGATTTTGAGGCTGTGATGAAAAAATTTCCAGTTAAGAAGATTTTGTATAGGAATATCTTTAGGGGCAAGGGTTTGGAATTTGATTCTTATCGTGTATTTGAACAGGATGACGATGCGAGTTTTATTGATTGGAAGGCAAGTCTTAGGGGAAATCAGCTTCTGGCTAAGAAGTATATTGAAGAGAGAGATTTGAATATTTATTTTTTGATTGATGTTTCTAGTAGTATGCTTTTTGGTTCTGGGAATAAATTGAAGTCGGAGTTTGCTGCGGAGTTTGCTGCGGCTCTTGGTCATTTGATTTTGGGGTCTGGAGATAGGATAGGGTTAGTTATGTTTAATGATGATGTGGTTAAATTTTTACAGCCTGGTAATGGAAAGAATCAGTTTGGAATGTTTACGAAGTTTTTGGCGGATGAGAGTTTGTATGGAGGTGGTTTTGATTTGAAGAAGGCGATTGAAAATGTTTTGCGTTCTGTTAGTTCCCCTTATACTATTTTTATTGTGGTTTCGGATTTTATTAATACGAAGAAGGATAATTTCCCTAAACTTAAATTATTGGGGACTCGATTTGAAACTATTTCTGTTATGGTTCGAGATAGGTTGGATGAAGAGTTGCCTAAGGGAAATTATCAGTTTTCGGTACAGGATCCGTATTCAGGTAGACAAGTTATTTTAGATCCAAATATTGCTGGTGATAGGTATCGTAAGAATGTTGTTCGTAAAAAGAATATAGTTAAAAATATGATGAAGAGTTCTCAAATTGATAGTTTGGAATTAATTACGGATAAGGGTTTTGTGGTTCCTACCCTGAAATTCTTGAGAGCACGTGCCATGGGAGAAAGAATATGAGTAATGGAGTTGAGTTCTAATGGAGTTGGTTTTTTTGTATCCTAAGTTTTTGAATTTGCTTTTTTTAGTTCCATTCTTTATTTTTGTTTATTTTATTGGTCTTATTTATAGTAAGAAGAAGGCAATGATGTTTTCTAATTTTGAGGCAATGGAAAGATTTTATGACATAGAGCTTTTTTCTAAGAATTTTTTTGCGCTTTACGTTAATTTACTTATCCTGATTTTATTGGTTCTTACTTTGTCTGGAGTTGGTGTGCAGTTCGTTGCGGAGACTTCGGATTTTTCCTATGTTATTGTTGTCGATACTTCTACTAGTATGTCTAGTAATGATTTTTATCCAGATCGACTTGAGGCTGCTAAGAATGGTGCGAAGAAGTTTGTTAATTTGTTGCCGGTTGGTGTTGAAATCGGAGTAGTTGAGTTTTCTGGGGATGCTCGGGTTTTGCATAATTTGGACAGTAATAAGATTAAGATTAATATGGCGATTGATGCTATTGATTATGGAGAGGTGCAGGGGACGAATATCTACAACGCTTTGTTGGCTGGTGATAAATTGTTTGATGATAGGCAAGTGAAGGCGGCGATTTTGATTAGTGATGGGCAGTTGAATGTTGGAAATACTCCGCGTATTCTTAATTATATTAATAGGAATAGGTTAGTTGTGAATACGATTGCGGTTGGGAGTGACGAGGGTGGGGTGACTGGGTTTGATACTATTTCGGAAGTTGATGAGGATGTTTTGAAATCTTTAGCTTTTAATTCTGGAGGTGAGTTTTTTAGGATTAAGGATGTTGAAGATTTTGATTTGTTGTTTGATACGTTGTTGACGAAGGTGAGTAAAGAAGTTACAGTTGATTTGAGTTTTTATTTTTTATCGGGAACTATTTTAATGTTTACACTTCTGTGGGTTTTGCATAATTTTCGGTTTAAGGTTTTTCCTTAGATTTATACTTGGCTACTGTAGAATTGCCGATTCACTTCTTCTTTTGGAACGAAAGGTTTGTACGGAAGTAATTTTTGAAACCAACCTTCTTTTTTTGGAGAGCCTGCTATTGCTGCGGCGAAGTTTTTTATTTCTTTTGAGATTGTGTTTAACTCGTCTAGAACTGATATTGGAGTTTTGGAATGGAGAGCTTCTGCCATTTTTTTATGGTCTTTTATTTTTGCTAGAACGGGGACTTCAGAAAGAGTTTCTATTTCTTTTAGATTATATTCGTGTTTAGGTGAACGAATTTTGTTTATGATTATTCCTTCGATCGGGGTTTTTTGTTCTTTCGCTATTCTCGCCGCTTTGAGTGTTGTGTGTAGTGTGACGTGGTCTGGAGATGTTACGAGGAAGATTTTGTCTGATGCTGCGATGATGGGTTTTAATTCTTCATAGTTTGGAGATGTATCTAGAATTATGAAGTCGTATCTTGATTTGTATTTTTGGAGTATTTTTTTTAGTTTGTGTGGGTCGATTTCTTTATGGTAGTGCATTGATGACGGGATGATGTCGATTCCGTGGGCTTCGTAGATTGCGTTTTGTGGGAGTGTTCCGTTGAGGGCGTCTTGGAGAACGTAGTCTTTTGTGAGGTCGAGGTAGAGTCCGATATTTGGTGCTGAGAAGTTGGCGTCGACTAGGAGGACTTTTTTGTCGAAGTGTTTTGCTAGGGATACTGCGGTTTCTAGGGCTAGGGTTGTTTTACCGACGCCTCCCTTGATTGATACGAAACTTAGAATGTTTGTCATTTTTATCACCTATTATTAGTAATGATATTTTGGTATTTAAGAGTTATGTTGGGAATTGGTATTATTTGGAATTAAGCAGATACTGGGAATTTACTCAAACTTCACTCTAAAATTTTATAATCGCTTCGCAGATAAAATTCGAGCAAAGTTTTCGCCCAGGAACGCGGGTTGCAGCCTAGCTCACAATTTACATCTCGCAAAAATATTATATGTTTCTTTTGTTCACCTTCGTTTTCAAATAACACTCGGACACGGGAATTTTTGATTCCCTAATAAAAATATAAATATTTTCCTTAAAGTGAATTGTTTGGCCTTACTGTTTGGCTATATTAGAATAAGCAGATACTGGGAATTGCACCCAGGATCAGCGGGTTGCAGCCGCTTGCCTTACTGCTTGGCTATATCTGCATTGATTTTTAATAGAAGTTTTCCTACTTAAAGTTAATCTTCTTTCAGGATTTACCTTCGCTTCAAAGAAGCTCGGACACGGAATCAAAGATTCCTAAATAAAAACTAAAGTTTTTATTTAAACCAGCGGCTAAGCCTTAATTCAAATCACGCTCCCGGCAGGATTTGAACCTGCGGCTTCTACCTTAGAAGGGTAGCACTCTATCCAGGCTGAGTTACAGGAGCACGATATTAAGTGTTAGATTTGATTTTTAAGTTTGTTGGCAAAGAATAAAAAGTCTTTTTTTGTTATGTAGCTATGGCAGAAAGAATTGAATTGACGTTTTTGGGAACTGGGAGCGCTATTCCTACGAAGCGGCGGAATCATCCAGCTATGCTTTTGAAGTATAAGAGTGAAAATATTTTGATCGATTGCGGTGAGGGGACGCAGAAGCAGTTCAGGAAAGCTGGGTTAAATCCTTGCAAGATTACTAAGATTTTGATTAGTCATTGGCATGGGGATCATACTTTTGGTTTGCCTGGGATTTTGAACACGCTCCGGTTGAATGGGTATAATGGGAAGCTTGAGATCTATGGTCCGAAGGGAAGCAAGGAGTGGGTTAGGAAATATTTGGATTTGGTTGGGAGAAGGGGTATAGATTTGGATTTAAAAGTTCATGAGGTTAAGAGTGGGATTATTTTTGATGAAGGTGAGTATTTTGTTGAGGCCATGGAGGTTGATCATGATTGCCCCGCGGTCGGATATTCGTTTATTATTAGGGAGAAGAATCGGTTAGATGGGGACAAGTTGAAGAAATTAAAAATTCCGAATTCTCCTTTGATTGGTGAACTGGTTAAGGGGAAAGTTGTGACGATTGATGGTAAGCGAGTCGATGGGAAGAAGTTGCTGTACAAGGAAGCCCAACGGAAGGTTTCGTTTGTTATGGATACTCGGTATAATTCTGATATTGTTAAATTTGTTAAGGGTGCTGATTTGTTGGTTTGCGAGTCGACGTTTTCCAAGAGGGAGAGTGAAGAGTTGTTGGGACAGAGAGCGCATTTGAGTTCGGTTGAGGCTGCTGGGATTGCCAAAAAGGCGAAGGTTAAGGGGTTGGCTTTGGTTCATTTGTCGCAGAGGTACGAGGGGATTCCTAAGGTTATACTGGGGGAAGCCGTTGATATTTTTGGGAAGGGAGTTGTTGTACCTGAGGATTTAGAGAGAGTTGAGCTTTAATTTTTATTAGATTAATCGTAAATGACCATAGAGTTTCCACTGATTATATGTTTTCTGAGAAGTCAAAAGCCCGAGCTAAATTACCAGGCGAATGCTCAAATTTAGTTTGCTGAAGGTGAGATGAAGACGATTGTGTCGCCTCGGAGGAACGTTAAGCCGTAGCTTGTTGTTTGTTCTCCGTTCTCTACTTCTTTAGCGCCTTCAAGGACCACGTTGATGTGGATGTCGAAAGCTAGAAGTGTTCCGACGAATTGCTTGCCGGACTTCAGCTGAACTAAAATCTCTTTACCTTTTGCTGAATTCAGCAAATCTAAAGGTCTATCGATTCCGTTTACCATGATACTGATTGAATGGTTTCGTTTTTAAATCTTTATATTCCAATTTTCAAAAACCAGAGTTTTCACCTGGTAGGTGATTCTATTGAATCAAGTATTGTGGTAAGCTTTTTATATTGGTTTGTCTTCGGGTTATGATGAGGTGTATGTTGTGGTTTCGTTGATGTCAGATGCTCGTGTGATGTTTTTGGTTTGGTTTATTTTGATTGCAATTATTGTTGCTTTGATTTTGATTGTCATTGAAACTAGGGTTAGAAAAAAGCAAGAGTCGAAGGTGAAGGTTGTGAAAGTTGCAACTCCTGCTGAAGAGGTTGATTCTTTTTTGAGTAAGAAGGTGTCTGTGAAAAGTAAGTTGAAATTTATTGGGAAGACGGCGAAAAGTTATTTCAGGAATAAGTATGGGATGCCATCTAATCTTGATTATTTTAAATTGGTTGCAGAGTTTGAGAAGGGGAAGAATGAATTAGAAGCTGATTTTTGTGAGAAAATGTTTAAGGCTTATTATTCTGGCGCTGAGATAAGTGAGGAGGATGTTTCCTTGTTGGGGAAGATGTTTGCGAAGATAGTTGATAAGAGAGAGGGTATCAAGGATGTTGCAAGGTCTCCTGGTTTTTTTAGTAGGTTTGATGAGTTGGTGAGTCGTGGTTTTATAGCTATTTCAAATAAGGTTGAAGGATATGTTGATGCCAGGAAGGAGGACATGGAGAGGCATGGTAGGAGGCTTATGAAGGGTGACTATGAAATGATTCGGTGGGTTCGGAGGGCTATTGCTTATGGTTATGATAAAGTCAAGGTTGAAAAATTACTTAGAGATGGGAAAAGGAGTAATGCAGAAGTGAGAAAGTTTTTGATAGCTTATGATAAAGAGGCCGGTAAGTCTCCTGTTCAAAGTATTCCTAATAATGGAATAGCTAAGACAATTGTCGGAAGACAAAAGAAAAGACTTGAAAAGATGGAGGTTTTAAGTTCAAGTTAGAAGGATAGTTAAATGGAGGTTTTTTTAAGATAATATGGTTAGTCGATTTTGGACAATTTTTAATTGGGGGGCTTTGGTTGTTGTTACATTATTTTCTGCAGTTATTATTTGGAATTCCTTATCTGGGGAAGTTGTTGACGAATTTGTTTATGAAGAAGAAGAGGTGCCCTGTATTGATGTTATGGCTGGTTTCGAATATGATGCGTGTTATGATGCCTACTTGGAAACGATTTTCTTGAAAGTGAGAAGGGGGCGAGATGGTTATAATATTAATTCGTTTAAGGTTTCATTTCTTGATTTATCTAAAAAAGTCTATGACCTAGATGATATTCCGAATATTGGCGAAGAGAAGGCATATAAACTTCCTGCCGAAAAGAATCCGCGAGATATAGATTTGGAAGCTGATGTTATTAAGGATTTTGCGGAGCCTATTTGTGATGCTCCGGAGCAATTGTTTGTTGACTATTGTCCGGTTGGTACCAGTGGAGAAGGTGTCGACGTTTTAATAAGTCCTCTCGGGGGAATAGAGATTAATGATTTTATCGAAGTTGAGGATACGTCTGATTTGGATTCGGATATTTTTACGATAGATTTGGTTGATGCTGGAAGAATTTGGGATTCTTTGTGTAACCCAGATTGGGAATGTAGTGAATGGGAGACTTGTGTTGATGGAGTTAGTCGTCGGGACTGTGAGGATGTTAAAGGGTGTGCTGTTTCTAAGGATGCTCCTGTGACTGTTCGAGGTTGCGATGGAGATTGTATTGAGGATTGGGAGTGTGAATGGGGAGATTGTAAGAGTGGTGTGAGTGTTCCTAGTTGTGTGGATTCGAATAATTGTGGAACTCGACATGATATTCCTATGGAGTTATCTTGTGATAAAGTTGGCAAATGTATTCCGGAGATTGAGTGTGGTGAGTGGTCCGAATGTGAAGTTGATTATGATTTTGTTGATCTTATTGGAGATGGTTTTATGAATTTGAGAGGGAGTAAGTCAAGGATTTGTGTTGATGACGAGAAATGCACTTTGTCACAGAGAGAGATAAAGGATTGTTCTGTTAGTGTTGATGTTTATACGGATGATTTTAAGAAGTGTGGGGAAGAATATGTTGGTATTTATAATTCTTTAAATGATGAGATGTTGGCGATTGTTAAAAGAGGAATGGGGGATAATGAATATTTGAATATTTACTTTTCTAAAGAGGAAAATATAAGGTGTGATTATTGTTTTGATGGTGTTATGAATGGGGATGAGGAAGAGATAGATTGTGGTGGAAGCTGTCAGAATTGTGACGATTACGAAAGAGTTGTTTATGAAGAGAGTTTTTGGGAATGGTTTCGTGGATTCTTTTCGTAGTAAGTCTTTTAAATTGAAATTATTATTGATGGTTATGGCTCTATAGCTCAGCGGTAGAGCGCCGCTCTCATGAGGCGGAGGTCCCGAGGTCAGCACTCGGTAGAGCCATTATTGTATTCGTTACTTTTATATATGATATTGATTATTTTATTGTATGGCTCTAGAAGATGTGATGGTTAATTTAAGTGAATTTGTCTCGGTTTTTCCTGCAGATGTTTCAGATAAGATTTTAGGACTGATTTTGATTTTGAAAGCTTTAGGGGTAGTTGCTATTTTTTATTTTATTTATGTAGTTGTTATGGGAATTTTTACATATAGACGTATAAAAAAAGTTGATCAAATAGAAGAGAAAGCTAATAAGATAAGTAAAAAGGTTAATTCTATTGATAAAAAATTGAATAAGCTACTTAAGCAAAAGAGTTAATTAGATTTTAATACTATTTCTAAGACTGAAACGTTTACTAACTTTCCTTCCTTGTTTTCGAATTCTTCACTTCCGATTGATACATTTTTTACAGATACATTTTTATCTTCTAAGAATTTTCTTCGTGAAACCTCTGCAACATCTACTCCTTTTGATATGAATTTTCCCCGAGCCTTGACTGTTACCTCGTTTGCTCCTTTATTGAATTGTATTACTACACCAGTCACATAATTCATAAATGGTTTACCTCCGATAAAGATAGAGTGCTCTTCCGATTTTTTTGTTTCTTCTGTTGTCATTTTGTTATTCGTTGTCGTCTATGATTGTTTTTGTGTTCTTTTTCACTCTAGCTATGTAGCCTGCGATTTTGTTTCGCATTTTTTTACTTGGTAGAGTACGACCTAGTGCCTTCTTGTTTTCTTCGAATGTTTTTCCGAATGAATCTGTGGATTGTTCTAGTAGTTGTCTCGTTGTTCTTTTTACTAGAGTTGATTTTATTCTTCCCATGATTAGTGGTATTAATTTGGCTTTAAAAGTATTATGGTTGCAGATTCTCTAGTTTGTGAATTTTTGTGAGTTTTTGGTGTGCTAGGATTGTGTCGGTTAGTTTTTTTGTGAGGTTTCCGTTTACTATTATTTGGTATGAGAGGTCTTTTTTATTGGCTGTTTTGTAGCAGGTTAGAAGTTCGTTTTCAGTTATCCTGATTTTATTGAAGGCGAAGAGCATCGATGATTTCGAGCTTGATTCTATTATTGCTATGACTTTCTTTTTATCTACTTCTTCTAGTGAAAGTATTTTTGTGTTTTGGTTTTTTAGGAATTGTTCTATTTTTCCTAGGAAAGTTTTTTGCTGAGGCTTTTCTTTTTTAGATTCTTTTTCAAATATATCTTCTACTTTATTGGATATTTTCTTAGCCTCTTTTATTTCTTCCTTCTTTACTTCCCATGCTTTTGGAACATCTGGCTCTTTTTCGACTATTGGATTAGTTTGTGTTTTGTCGGGTTTCGATTCCCCTTCCTTTGGGAAGAGAAGTTCATCTATTTCTTTCTGTGGTGTAAATGCGTATTTCCATGTTATTTTGTCCTTGAATTTGAAGGGGATTGCGAAGTCCTTTATGTTTCTTAGAGCTACTCTGATTTTTGGTTCGCAATCCTCATCTGTTAATATTTTATTTTGTTTTAATTTTTCCTGAGCTTCTTTTTCTATAGATTTTAGATGTTCTGTTTTTTCTTCTAAGGTCTCTTCCTTTCCTGGGATGAGATAGAGTGGGGATGCTCCGACTCGCATGTTTGATGTTTTGATTTGTTTTGAATTGATTAATTCGGAGAGGATGGCGGAGGCGAAGACTGGGTCCATTTTTATTTCTCTAGCCACTTGAACTGGGAGAGCGGGGCCTGATGTTTCTAGGAATTTTAAGATTTGGTTTTTCTTTTCTTGGACGTCTATCATGGGGATTAGAAGTTGGCGAGGGTTATAAAGATTTTTATCTTCGTATATATATTAGGAAATTAGGTTAATTATTGGGGTTGAATCCATTTGATTTCGTAGTAGGTTGTGGAGTTTTCGTCGTCTACGATTGCCATGAGTAGATTTTTTTTGGTTGAATGTGCTACTCGGTTTTGCGCTGCGAAATCTTGGGTTTTGATTTTTGAGTTTTCCTTGATTGGATAGCATATCCATTTTGAGTGTTTGGTATTTTTTTGGTAGACTCTGAATGCGGCGCCGAATTTTAGAGCTGTTTTTATTGTGTATCCAGATTTTGTTAAATCTTTGAATACGGTGTAGTTGGTTAGGAAGTTTTTGTTCTGGTTTGTGAATTTTTTTAGGAGAGCTTGTTTCGTGATTGTTTTGTTTTGGAAGTTTTGGACTTGCATTTTGTTTTGTTCAGTTAGGAAGTAAGTTTCGTATGTGGAGTAGAGGATTTTCTGGTTTTGTTTTGTTCCGAAGTTGGATTTTTGGTGGAGAGTATGGGCTTCGCTAGTGTTGGAGGTTGTTTGGTTTGTGATTAGGGTTGCTTGGATTTTTTTCATGATTTGTGGAGGTGTTGAGTGATTATAAAGTTTTTTAAATTGAAGATTGTTGATTGATTTGATAGTCCCATAGTCTAAAGTAACATTAAGATGTTTCATGAATCCTATGGAACTAATAGTCCCGTAGTCTAGTGGTCAAGGATGTGAGACTCTGACTCTCACGACCCAGGTTCGAATCCTGGCGGGGCTATATGGTTAAGAGTTTTAATGAGAGGTGTTATGATTTGCTTAGAAGGGTTCCTAGGGGAAGGGTTACTACTTATGGTGAGATTGCTCGTGGGCTTGGGTGTTCTGCTTTTCGGGCTGTTGGAAATGCGATGAATAAGAATCCTTATGCTCCTGAGGTTGCTTGTCATAGAGTTGTTGGAGCTGATGGGAAAATTGGTGGGTTTGCTTCTGGATGTGAGCATAAGATTGAGTTGTTGAAGATGGAAGAGGTTGAGGTTGTGGATGGTAAGGTGGTTGATTTTGAAGATAAGTTCTTTAGATTTAGGGTGCCTAAAACTTTATAAATAGAATTTTGGATTAGTTATTCATGAAGAGATCTAGTAGAAGATGGAAGAAGAAGGGTCAGATGCGTTGGAAGTGGCAACGTAAGAGGCTTAAGAAGGAAAAGCGTAAGAGAAAGATGAAGCGTAATAAGTAGATGTAATTTTAGAGGTAGGAGTTATTATGGAGAGAAAAGGAAAATTTGATTTTAGTAAGGATACAATATATATTTCTCAACCTGTTAGATGTCCTTTGACTGTTGCTGCTATGCGTGAAGGCATTAAACTTGGATGGGAGGCCTCAGCTGTTGGAGTTTCTAAAAATAGTGATGGTAGTTACACCATATTGGAAGGTAATCATAGGACTTCTTCTCATTGTCTTGAGGAAAAATCTCTGGGTTATACTGTTCTTGGTACATTTGATGGTATCCATAGGTCTTATAATGTTAAGGATGAGATAAGTGGCTATGTCGATTATCAGAGATTGGCAAATTCTTTGATTTACCTTCCTAAAAATATTGCCAAAGAGTTTTGCCGTAAAAACAAAGAACTAGATTTTTTTAAAGAGTTAGATAAGGTGTCTGCTCAAATTGAAGTTTGTAATTGGTAGTCTATCATAATAATTCTTATAAGGTTGAATTTGAATTACGTGATATGGGAAATTTGATTGGTTTTGATTTGGATGATACTTTGATTCCTACTGTGGTTCATTATATTGATGCTCAGGAGAAGTTGAATGATTTTGTTTTGGATTCGTTTAAGGGATTGAAGTTTAATCGTGACGAGATTGATGATATGAGGGAGGGTATCCAGATGGATTTGGTAAGTAAGATGGGATTTAGTAGTGAGGTTTTTCCTGGATCTTTTGAACATACATATGTGAAATTGTCAGAGGTGTATGGGGCTCGAGCTACTAGAGGGGGGCGTTCTTGTGCTTATGAGTTGGGGAGGCGAGTTTTTAATGAGAAGGCTTGGGGGTCTGCTGGGTTGTTGCCTGGTTCTGAAGATGTGTTGGATTTTTTTAAGGACAGGGGAGATAGATTGGTTATGATTACTCTTGGAGATGATGAAATTCAGAGAAGGAAGATTGAGGTTGTGGGGCTTGATAAGTGGTTTTCTGGGGATGATGTTTATGTTGATTTGCGAAGTAAGGGTGATATAATGAAGAGGTTGTTTACAAAGGAGGAAAGGGCTGATGGTTTGTTTGTGGGGGATTCCTATAGGCATGATGTTCGTCCTGCTTTGGGTGCTGGTGTTCGTGTTGCATATATTCCACAGGGTTCGTGGCATGGTGATGGGATATTCAATGGGAGTGATCCTAGTGTTATAAAATTAAGAGATATTTCGAAAGTTAAGGATATTTATGAGTCGAGTGTTTTGAAATAATCATAGTAATCACAATAATCCTTATAAAGTTAAAATGTGATTTTTGGGAATGAGTACGACTTTTAATTCGGAGGTGTGGACTGAGAAGTATCGGCCGCAGGTTTTTGAGGATATGGTGGGGCAGGAGGAGATTTTGAAGAGGGTTAAGAGTTTAGTTAATTCCAATAATATTCCGCATTTGTTGTTCGCTGGTCCAGCTGGAGTTGGGAAATCGACGCTTGCCTTGATTGTTGTTAAGACTTTGTTTGGTGCTAGTTGGAGGGAGAATTATTTGGAGTTGAATGCGTCGGATGAGAGAGGGATTGATGTGGTGAGGCAAAAGGTTAAAGATTTTGCTCGGACAAAGGCTTTGGGGGACGTTCCGTTTAAGGTTATATTTCTAGATGAGGCTGACGCTCTGACACGTGAGGCTCAGCAGGCTTTGCGGAGGACTATGGAGAACTATACTGCGACATGTAGGTTTGTTATGAGTTGCAATTATTCTAGTAAGATATTGGATCCTATACAGTCTAGGGCTGTTGTGTTCCGGTTTCAGATGCTTGAGAAGAAGGATATTAAGAAACGGATTGATTTGATTGCGGAGCGTGAGGGTTTGATGATTAATGATGAGGCGTTTTCGGCTTTGTATGAATCTAGTGAGGGGGACTGTCGAAGGGTGATTAATTTGTTGCAGGCGACTGCGTCTATCAGTCCGAATATTACTGGGGATTTGGTTTCGACGATTGTTAGTAAGGCTAAGCCTTCGGATATAAAGATTGTTTTGGATTATGCTTTGTCTGGGGATTTTGTTAATGCGAAGGAGAAGTTGCTTGATATTATGTTGAAAGAATCTATTTCGGGGCAGGATGTGATTAAGGCGATTCAGCGTGAGGTTTGGAATTTGCCGATTGATGATTCATTGAAAGTTGCTTTGACTGAGAAGACTGGGGAGGTTGAGTTTCGGTTGGTTGAGGGAGCTGATGAGTTTATTCAGTTGGAGGCTTTGTTAGCTGGGTTTATTCGGGCGGGGTTGTCTAGTGTTAAGGAAGTTCAGGAGGGGAAATAATGGGTATTGCAGTTGAGTTTAACCCGGACTTAGCCCTAAGGGCTTTTGGAACCGAAGGTAGAGATTTAGAAGAATGTTTTCCTGAGAAACTTAAGGAAGGAGAGGCTTATGATTTTTTAAAAAAGGAGCAGCGGGCATATTGGTTTGGTGGGGAGATTCCTTTACTTGAAACGAAAGGAGGAGGGATATTATCTAGGCCTTTTGCAAGTGTTAGGATTTTAGAGGCTACGCATTTTTTAAGAGAAGAAGAGGTTTGGACTAAGGGGAGATATGAAGTCGTAGATGTTTTTGATGTTGCTAGTTCTGATGTAAATTTTGAATCATATAGGAGAATAGAATGAAGATATTTATTGCGTGTAGTAAGTATTTTTATTCTGAGATAAGAAGGGTTGTTGTTATTTTGGAGGAGATGGGACATGAGGTTAGTTATCCGAATTCTTATGATGAGCCGTTTGCGGAGGAGAGGTTTCGGGAGATGGGAGAGGAGGAACATATTGAATGGAAGTCTGGGATGATGAGGAAAGATAGGGAAAATCTTAAGCCACAGGATGCGGTTTTGGTTTTGAATCTTGAGAAGAATGGGATTCCTAATTATATTGGAGGGGCTACTTTTTTGGAGGTTTATATGGCTTGGGATTTGGGGAAGAAGATATTTTTTTATAATCAATTGCCTGATTGTTCGTTTACGGATGAGTTGGTGGGGATTAATCCCGTTGTGATAAATGGAGAGTTGGGGTTGGTGCGATGAGAGGTTTGGATAAAAATGGTATGCCCATAGCAGAAGGTGTTTATTTGGTTAAAGAGACTGGATATTGTAGTGGTGAAGAAACGATAGACGTTTATGATCATCCGATTAAAGGATTATCTTGTTTTAGTGAAGATTTTGGATCTGCTGGAACTGGAATCGATGATGAGTGTGATTGTCATGTTTCTGTTCAGAACACTGGGATGGAATTTATTAAAAGAGTGAGGGATTTGGATTAAGATGATGAATTTGAAGAATGTGCCGTGGTGTGAGAAGTATCGGGTTCATGAGCTGGCGGATATTAAGGGGCAGGAGTTGGCGGTTGATAAGATTAAGTTTTTTTTGAAGAGTTTCCCAAAGAAGAAGGCGATTTGTTTGCATGGGCCTCCGGGTGTTGGGAAGACTAGTTTGGCTTATGCTGTTGCGGGGGAGATGGGAGCGGAGATTTTGGAGCTTAATGCATCTGACTTTCGGAATAAGGCGAAAATTGGAGAGATTGTTGGGCCGGCAAGTCGTCAAGCCAGTTTGTTTGGGAAGGGGAAGATTATTTTGATTGATGAGGTCGATGGTATTTCGGCGATGAAGGATAGGGGTGGTTTGGCTGAGTTGTTGGGGTTGTTGGAAAAGAGTGCGTTTCCGATTGTTATTACGGCTAATGATATTTGGAATAAGAAGTTTAGCATGCTTCGGAAGAAGGCGGAGGTTGTCGCGATGACGGGGGTTGAACATAAGGAGATTTTGAAAATTTTGATGGAGGTTTGCGAGAGCGAGAATTGTGTTGTGTCTGGGGATGTTTTGCGAGGGATTGCGATTCGTGCGAGAGGTGATATCCGTGCGGCTTTGAATGATTTAGAGGTTTTATCGAAGATGGATAGCGAGAGTTTGATGCAAGAGGTTGGAGATAGGGATAGGGAGAAGTCGGTTTTTGATGCGTTGAAGAAGGTGTTTCAGGGGACTGGGATTGATGATGAGATGCTCAGGGTTTATGATGATGTTAATATGCCGATTGATGATTTGTTTTTGTGGGTTGAAGAGAATTTGGCGGTTGCTTATCAGGGAGAGGAATTGTGTTTGGCTTTAGATCGTTTGAGTTTGGCGGATGTTTATCGGGGGAGGATTCGGAGGCAGAGGCACTATCGGTTTATGGTTTATGAGTATTTTTTGCTTGGAGCTGGGATTGCTAGTGTTAAGAAGTATGAGCGGGGAGGCTGGGTTCAGTATAAGAAGCCGTCAAGGATTTTGAAGATTTGGTTGCAGAATCAGAGGGCTGCGAAGAAGAAGTCGATTTGTGAGAAGTATGCTAAGGTGGCTCATGTTTCTGTTAAGGGGGCTATGAAGGATTTTTTGTTGTTGCGGTTGATTCTTGGAGATGGGAAAGTTAGGAAGGAGTTGGATTTGAGTGGGGATGAGATTTTGTATTTGGATAAGGTTTAGGCTTCTATGAGATATTGAGACTAAGTTGATTATATTGTATAAGTTTTAATAATATTAAGTTTTGGTTTTGTTATGAGTGGTGATTTGGTTCGTAATTTTTTGAGGGAATCTAATGCTATTGAGAGTGAGTATGGTGATGTTGCGTTTGAGGATTCGGTTGAGGCTTGGAATTATGCTTTGGATAGGTATAATGATTTCGGGATTGATTATGTTTGTGGGATTCATGAGCGGTTGATGAAGAGGTTGAACGTGGGGATTGCTGGGAAGTTGAGGCGGAAGAAGATCTATATTGTTGGGCGAAATAGGGATGGGCGACAAGTTATTATTCGAGAAATTGAAGCTAAGGGAAATAAGCCGCGTTTGCGTAAGTGGTGTGAAAGGTATAATGATATTAGGGATTTGATTGAAATAAAGGAAGCGCATATTGATTTTGAGATGATTCATCCTTTTGCAGATGGAAATGGTAGGGTTGGTAGGATTTTATATAATGTTCAGAGAGTTAATGTTGGGGAAGATGTTAGAGTGTTTTGGGAGAGGGAGAAGGGAAATTATTACGAGTGGTTTGTTGATAGGCGGAAACGGAATATGTGGATTGAATTGTATATGGGATTAGATAAGGAAAAAAATAATTAACAATTGCCTTGTGCTTGAACTTCTGTTGCATCTAAAGCATTAGCACATTCTTCTGGAGCTTCATTATATGCGGAACAGATTGCTGTTTTGATTGCTTCTGCTGTTCTTGCTACGTTTGCTTTTACGCCGTTGATTAGTATTGTTGGAGATCCTGTTACTCCATTAGCTTGAGCTTGTGCTCTGTCTGCATCGATTAATGCTGTTCCTTTTTCTTCTACACAAGACATTACTGCGGATGAATCAATTCCAAGGGAGTCCATTAATTTGATTGATTCTGTTTCGTCACACTCGATGTCTCTTGATTGTCCACATACTGGATATATATCTGTTACGAATCCTGCTGCGTAGTCCCAGTAGTTTTCGTTATCTAGCTCTTGAATACAGGCCTGGATTTTATTTTGTTGAGTTTCGTATGCTCCGTGTCCGTCGTGATACATGATTGCCTTGAAGTCTGCCTTACCTGCTAGTAGAGATGCAACTTCTGCGAAAGGGTCTTGTGCCATAACTCCGTAAGGGCAGTATGACCAGATGAATAAGTCTACGATTGGTTTGTCTGATTTTGGAACTTCTGTTGGTGTTGGAGCATCTGGTGTTTCAGAAGCTGGTTGTGTTTCAAGTGAGATTGGTTGAGGGACTAGAGTTTTCCCGTCCTTTGTTACATATACTGGAACTTCTTGGTCCTCTATCATTAGAACTATTTCGTATAATGAGCCGTCGTCTGATGCGCTTATTAATTCTGCGTTAGCTCCTTGTGCGTTCGCGAAGTCTAATACTTTTTGTCCTGCCGTTTCTGGAGATACGATTGTGCCTGATGTTGAACCTGTTAGAAGTGTTGCTATTAATATGATTGCTAGAACTGCTGTTGAAATTGTCCAGTAGTTTTGTGATAGTGTTTTTAGGATGTCGTTTTTACCACTTTTTTTCTTTGTCATATTTTCTTGAGATTAGAATTGTTTATAAATCTTTTGCAGTAATTAGTTTCATGGACATTGAAGGTAAAGTTGTCGAGACTGTTGAGGAATATGATTTGATGGTTAAGAAAGATAAGGTTGTTGTGGCTTTGTCTGGGGGGAAGGATTCGACGTCTGTCTTATATATATTGAAGAAGCTGGGTTATGATGTTCATGGGTTGATGATTGATTTGTATTTGGGTGAGTGGTCTGAGATTCACAAGAAGAATATGACTCGGTTTTGTGAGGAATTAGATGTGCCTCTGACTGTTGTTGATTTGAAGAAGGAAATTGGGCAGGGGATTTGTTTTGTTAAGGCTGTGTTAGCGAAGAAGAAAGGGTTGACGGGGTGTACGGTTTGTGGGATTATTAAGCGGTGGGTTTTGAATAAGTGGGCTCGGAAGCTTGGTGCTGATGTTATTGTGACTGGACATAATTTGGATGATGAGGCACAGAATGTTTTGATGAATTACCTCAAAGGTAACGTGAGTCTCGGAGCAGGACTTGCTCCGATGACGGGTGGTTCACAATTAAAGATTGTGGGTGGTTCAAGCTCGGAGAGCTCGGGTGGTTCAGAATTAGAGATTCTGGGGGGTTCAGCTTCGCTGGGGGCTTGTGTAGCCAAGAACCAAGAACCAAGAACCAAGAACCAATTAAATTTTGTGCAGAGGGTCAAGCCTTTGTTTTTTGTGCCGGAGAGTGAGGTTCGAAAGTTTGCTGAGGATATGAAGTTTGATATTTTGTATGACAGGTGTCCTTGTGCGTTTGGGACATATCGGGTTGATACGAGGGGATGGATGGTGGAGAATATGAAAGACGAAGATAAGTTGAAGGTTGTTGAGGGGTTTATGGAGAGTGTTGGTGGGATGAAGAAGGATGATCGAGAGGTTAGGAGTTGTGAGGTTTGTGGTGAGGTTTCGCGAGGGAAGGTTTGCAAGTTTTGTGAGATTGTTCAGTGTGTTTGATTTGTATATTAGAGTACACATTTTTTTAAAAGTGGAAGTTGTTTGTTTTTTGTATGATAAATCAGCGTCAGTTTGGAGATATGCTTATTGAGGATGGATTGGTCTGTAAGAATTATGAAAGTGCTAAAGAGTTGAAAGTTGGAATGGAGAATTTTTTAGACGATGATTTTAAGATATGGCTTTCTTATGGAGATAGGACTCTTGGTTTGACGGATAGTGATGCGTTGTATCCTTTGACTAATCACGATAGGGCTAATGTTTGTAATTATTTGCATTTTGTGGATAGTGTCGCGAAAGCTGAAGAGGGTGGTGTTTCCTATGTGGGAGATGGTAGGATTCATCTTGAGCATCTTGATGGAAGGTTGCATACCGAGAATAACGGTGATTTTGTGATGCATTTTGGTTTGGGGGAGTATGTTAATTGGGGTATTGATTTTCATCTTTCAGCTGGAGAGCTTGGTAAGAAGTATAGTACGAAGATAAGTAGGCACTCTACTTTGATTGATGATGTTGCTCAGAAGTGTTTTGGTTTGTAAGTGAAGTGTAGATATTTTTATAAAGATTGGAGTTTTTTGTTTTGGTATGATTGATGAGGCAGGTAGAAAAGAAAGTGAATGGCAAGAATATTGTTCTGAGTTCAGGGGTGATGGTTCTGACTTGGAAGGGATTTTTTTAGAGAGGCAGAGTGAGGGTAAGGTTGGTGTGATGTCTCCAGGTGGAAATGGGAATATTCCTCTTCTTTTTTCTCGAGGTGGAGCATTGGCTGAGGCTTGGGAGAATTCCTTGATTGCTTTGGCTGCTCGAGGTGGGTTTGTTCGAACACAGTATGATGATAAAAATTCTGAAAATGGACTTTATCTTTCTCCTCCTAGTATTGATGCTACGATGAGTGTAATTGTTGAAGCTCCTTCTTCTGATCCTATGATTCATAAGTCTTTCCCGGGAGGATTGGAAGATTTGGAAGAATATCGTCAAGAGGTTTTAGATGGGATTAAAGATCATTGGGTAAGAGATCAGAATAATCCTGATGATAAGAGGTGGGAGTATACTTATCATGAACGTATGTTTGGATATAAAGTTCCGGGATTGAAAGGGTCTATTGATCAAGTTGAAAATATGATTGGTAATTTGGCTAGGAGTCCGATTACTCGTAGGGCTCAGGCAACTTCTTGGAAAGTATGGGAAGATTTGAATATTTCAGATCCAGCTTGCTTCCAGTCCTTGTGGGGTAGGATTTTGAGGACGAATGATGAATTTAAATTTTATTCGAATGAATCTGATGGTGAGCAAAAGTTGAACCTTAATATGAGGTTTAGAAGTAGGGATGCTTATGATGCAGCTTTTATGAATAACTTTGCTTTTATTAATTTGGCAGAATATATGGCTGGTGAAATTTCTGGTAGACAGGGTGAAAAAGTTGAACTAGGAAGGTTTGAAGATAAATCTGATTCTTATCATATTTATGGGAAGAGACTTGAAGATTTTGGAAGTCGTTTTGTGAAATCTATATCTAATCGTTCTTTTGAGGATAGAACTTGGGATAGAGCCTTTGTTCAACCATTTTTTGATGCAGCAAAGTCTACGATAATTGAGAAGGTTAAGGCTCAGGATTTGAAATATTGTGATCAAGGTTTGAAGTAGTTCTATTATATAGTGTAGTTCATATTTTTTTATAAAGTGTTGTGGTTTTTCGGTTGTATGAATAGGGGGAATTTCATTGTTGTTGATGGTGTTGATGGTGTTGGGAAGAGTGTGATTGAGTTGGCTTTGTTGGAGAGGATTGGTGGGGAGGTTTTTGATAGTGTTTCTTGGAGTAAAGAGAATTTAGGAGAGCGTCCTGATGTTTCGTTGACTGGTGAGTGTGATGTTGTTTTGACTGCGGAGCCGACTTATTCTGGGTTGGGTTCTGATATTCGTAGGACACTTATTTCAAATTTGAAGAGAGGTGTCTTTCCTTATGGGTTGTTGATTGGGGCGTATTCGTTGGATCGTGATATTCAGTTGAGAAATTTGGTTCTTCCAGTGCTTGCGAGGGGTCGTGATGTTGTGCAGAGTCGGAGTGTTGCTTCGTCTCTTTGTTATCAGACATTGAGTGCTGAGGACGAGGGTTTGGATCCTGTCGCTGTTAGGGATGAGGTGTTGAGGTCGACTGGTAATGTTTTTGAGTTGTCGTATGCTCCGGACTTGTTGATTATTCCGACTATTGGTAAGGTTGAGGATTTGATGTTGAGGTTTGAAGCGAGAGGAAAAAAGGATGATGCTATTTTTGAGAAGATGGATTTTTTGGAGCGGGTTAAGGTTTGTTATGAAAGTGATTGGTTGCGGGAGATATTTGAGAAATCTGGTAGTGCTGTTGCCTATTTGGATGCGGGGATTTCTATTGAGAGTACGAGAGAGCAGGCTATTGATATTTATGATGCCTGGTTGGCGACGGGAAAAATTCCTAGAGAGTTTAGGAAAATTCCTAGTTCTTAAAGATGTGTTTTCATTCTTGAAAAGTACTGGTACGTTTTGATTGTTAACTATTGTGAACGAAAGTGTGTTCTTTATGACAACAATCTTTAAATAGACGAAATATTAGTTTTGTCCCATAGCTACAATTTATTGTAGTTAAAATGAGTGTGATATACCATATATTGTATTCATTGCAAAATAACAAATCAAGATGCTATGTCCATATTGCAATTCAAGTGAAACGAAGGTTACTGATAAGCGGGACTCTGGAAGTGAGTCTCGGAGGCGAAGGGAGTGTTTGAAATGTGGGAAGCGGTTTACGACGTATGAGCGGGTTGAGTTGGATATGTATGTTATTAAGAAGGATGGGAAGCGAGAGCGGTTTTCGCGGGACAAGTTGTTTAAGGGGATTGAGAACAATTTGCAGAAGCGGCCTTTTAGTAGTGAGCAGATAAATTCGATAGTTGATGATATTGAGGCTAGGGTTTATCGGTTTGCGAAAGATAAGGATATTACGAGTAGCAGGGTTGGGGAGTTTGTGTTGGCGAAGTTGAAGAAAGTGGATAAGGTGGCGTACATTCGGTTTGCGGCGGTCTATCGGGACTTTGCGAATATTGACGAATTCAGTTACGAGCTGAAAAAAATAAAATAAAAATAAAATGGTAAAAAAAATAAGAAAGAGAGATGGGAGCGTTGTGTTCTTTCAGCCTGATAAAATTGAGAATGCGATTTGGAAGTCGGTTCGAGCTGTTGGTGGGAAGGATAAAGATAGGGCTAGTGAGGTAGCTGGGCAGGTTGTTGAAAAGTTAGAGCGGATTTATGGGGAGCATGGGGTTGCTGATGTTGAGGATGTTCAGGATTTGATTGAGAAGGTTTTAATTGAGGAAGGGCACGCGAAGGTTTCGAAGGCGTTTATTTTGTATCGGAAGAGTCGAGAGGAACTTCGGGATGTTAAGGGTTTGTTTGATACGATCGAGGCTGTTGAGGATTATATTGGGTTGAATGATTGGATGGTTAAAGAGAATTCTAATATGGGTTATTCGCTGCAAGGGTTGAATAATTATATTGCAACTAAGATTGTTTCGAATTATTGGATGAGGCGGATTTATCCCGAGGCTATCCGAAAAGTTCACGAGGCTGGAGATATTCATGTTCATGATTTGGGGACGCTTGGGGCTTATTGTGTTGGTTGGGATTTGAAGGATTTATTGACGGTTGGGTTTAAGGGTGTGAAGGGTAAAGTTGAAAGTAAGCCTGCTAAACACTTGAGGACGGCGCTCGGACAGATGGTTAATTTCTTTTATACTTTGCAGGGTGAATCGGCTGGTGCTCAGGCATTTAGCAATTTTGATACACTTCTTGCTCCGTTTATTCGTTATGATAAATTGGACTATAAGCAGGTTAAACAGTCGATGCAGGAATTTGTTTTTAATATGGCTGTGCCGACGAGGGTTGGTTTTCAGACGCCGTTTACGAATATCACTATGGATTTGGAGGTGCCGAATTACATGAAGGATGAGCATGTTGTCATCGGTGGAGAGTTGAAGATGGAGAAATATGGAGATTTTCAGAAAGAGATGGATATTATTAATAAGGCGTTTGCGGAGTGTATGATTGAGGGAGATGCTAGTGGACAAGTTTTTACCTTTCCGATTCCGACTTATAACATTACGAAGGATTTTGATTTTGATAAGCCGGAGCATGAGTTGATATGGGAAATGACGGCGAAGTATGGGATTCCCTATTTTTCGAATTTTGTTAATTCTGATATGAAGCCTGAGGATTCTCGGAGTATGTGTTGTCGTTTGAGGATTGATAATACTGAATTGAAGAAGAGAGGTGGTGGTTTGTTTGGGGCGAATCCTTTGACTGGTTCGATTGGTGTTGTGACTATGAATATGGCGAGACTTGGTTATGTGTCGACGAGTGAGGATGATTTTATGGGAAGGCTGGATCGTTTGATGGAGTTGGCAAAAGAGAGTCTTGAGATTAAGAGGAAGGCGATTGAGCGGTTTACTGAAATGGGGCTTTATCCTTATTCTAAGTTTTATCTTCGGGTTGTTCATGAAAGGTTTGGGGAGTATTGGAAAAATCATTTTGGGACGATTGGTTTGCTTGGTATGAATGAGTCTGTGAAGAATTTTATGCCTGGCGAAGATATTACTACGGAGAAGGGTAGGGCTTTTGCCTTGAAGGTTTTGGATTTTATGAGGGATAGATTGACAGGATATCAGGAGGAGACGGGGAGTATTTATAATTTGGAGGCGACTCCAGGAGAAGGGACGACCTATAGATTTGCTCGGACGGATAAGAAGAGATTTGGCAGAATTATTGTTGCGAATGAGGAGGCTGTGAAGCTTGGGGCTAAGCCTTATTATACAAATTCGTCGCAGTTGCCTGTCGACTTTACGGACGATGTTTTTGAGGCGTTAGATTTGCAGGATGAAATCCAATGTAAGTATACTGGTGGGACGGTGTTTCATACTTTTGTTGGAGAGAGGATGACTACGGATGCTGTTAAGAATATGGTTAAGAAGATTGCGTTTGGTTATCACTTGCCTTACTTTACGATTTCTCCTACGTTTTCGATTTGTCCTAATCATGGGTATTTGAGTGGGGAGCATGAGTATTGTCCGAAATGTGATTTGGAGATTGCGGAAGGGAATGTTGCTATTGCCGAGGATGTTGTTTTGGAGGAGGAGGCTGAGAAGAAGATTGTTGAGGTTGAAGATGCTGATGTTTTAATGAAGCCGATTGCTATTGAGGTAAAGAAGGTTAGTGCGTTTGGCGAGGGTGAAGAATCTAAATTAAATAAGAGAGGTGATATTGATGGCGAGGACTAAGTGTGAAGTTTGGAGTAGGGTTGTGGGTTATTTGAGACCGACTGTTCGATGGAATGATGGGAAATTAGCTGAATTTGGTGATAGGACTACTTTCGGTTCCTGCTAATTTTCCTGCTGATTTCTAGCGGTTTATACTTCGTTGGACGAACGCTCACGTACTCTTGTACGCTTCGCAACCGTCCGCCTCGTCTAAACCTGCTGTAAATCAGCATGGTTTTTATTATATGGTTTAGTATAATAATTATTATAAGTGGCTGTTGTGTTTTTTTATTATGGAGGATGATTTGCGTTTTCAGAAGAGTAATAGTAATTTTATTGAGAGGTTTTGGGGAGGGTATGTTTCTATTGAGCGAGGTGGCGGATATCAAGTTAAGAGGTTGACTTTGAAGCCTGGTAAGCGGATTAGTTTGCAGAAGCATTTACATCGGTCGGAGCATTGGGTTGTTGTGTCTGGGGTTGCTAAGATTGTGCTTGGTGGTGAGAGTATTGTTTTGGGAAAAAATGAATCTACTTATGTTGGTGTTGGGGTTGTTCATCGGTTGGAGAATATGGGGAAGATTGATCTTGAGATTATTGAGGTTCAGATGGGTGAGTATTTGGGTGAGGATGATATTGAGAGGTTCGAAGATGATTTTGGACGGGTTGATGGAGAGGACTTGTCTACGGATTATATGGGTGGCCATGGATTTGAGAGTGAGGTTGATTTGGTTAGTGAGGAGTTTTGTATTGGGGAAGGGTGTGGGGAAGAATGAAGATTGCGGGATTGCAAAAAGTTTCGACGATTGATTATCCTGGGGAAATTTGTTGTGTGGTTTTTTTATTTGGTTGTAATTTTAGATGTGGGTTTTGTTATAACCCAGAATTGGTTGTTGGAGATGGTAAGCAGGAATTAGGGTTTTCTCAGGATGAGGTTTTGGAATTTTTATCTAGACGGATTGGGAAGTTAGATGGGGTTTGTATTTCGGGAGGCGAGCCTTTGATGAGTTTGGATTTTGATTTTGTGAAGAAGGTTAAGGAGATGGGATTTAAGATTAAAATTGACACTAATGGGAGTTTTCCTGATAAGCTTAAAGATTTGATTGATGAGGGGTTTGTTGATTATATTGCGATGGATGTTAAGGGTGCGCGGGATGATTATTTTGAAATTGTGAATGCTGATGTTTGTTTGGAAAAGATTGAAAGGTCTATTAAGATTGTGAATGATTTCGGGGGTGAGTTCCGGACGACGATTGTTCCAGGGTTACATGATGTGGATAGTGTTTTGGAAATGGGCGAGTGGATGGGGCGTGTTTGTGGGAGGCCACCTGGGAAGATTTTTTTGCAGGGGTTTAAGGTTTCTCATGATGGAATGATTGATTCGGCGTTTTTGAAGAAGGTTGATGTTTTGGAGGGGGAGTTGTTGAGGATGAAGGTGGAGGTTGAGGGGTTGTTTGGAGAAGTTGGGGTTCGGGTGTAGATTAATTTATTTTTTGTGCTAGTCTTTCTATTGCGTTTATGTAAGCGGCTATCCTTGTCGATGTTTGATGTTTTGTTTTTTTATTTAAGATTTCTTGTGTTGCATTGAACATTTTTTCTTTTAGTTTTTTGTCAACCTCTTCTGCTGTCCAGGATTCTTTGTTTATATTTTGATACCATTCGTAATAAGATACGGTTACACCGCCTGCGTTTGCTAGGATGTCTGGGAGGATAAGGATGTTTTTGGATTCTAGGATTTTGTCGGCTTCAGGAGTTGTTGGTCCGTTTGCTAATTCTAGGATTATTTTTGCTTTTATTTGTTCTGCGTTTTTTTCTGTGATTTGATTTGCTAGGGCTGCTGGGACGAGGATGTCGCATTCTAATTCTAATAATTCTTGATTTGTTATTGTAGTTGTGTTAGGAATATCTTGCAGGTTGCCGTTTTGTTTTTTGTGTTCTAATACTGATTTGATATCTAGTCCTTCTTGGTTATATATTGCGTTTTTAGAATCTGAGATTGCGATGATTTTTGAATTGTCTTCTGATATTAGTTTTGCGAAGTTGCTTCCTGCGTTGCCGATTCCTTGTATTATTATGGTGGCGTTTTTTAGGGTTGAGATTATCTGGGTTTGTTCGATTGCTTTTTGTAAGACGAATTGTCCGCCTCTTGCTGTTGCTGTGTCTCGTCCTAGTGAGCCTCCGTTCTCGATGGATTTTCCTGTGACTACTGCTCTCGCTTCTTCTATTGGTGTGGAAGTTTGTTTAGAGTATTCGTCTACTATGATGTCCATGATTTTGGCATTGGTGTATACGTCTGGTGCTGGGATGTCTTGTTGTGGTCCGATTACTGGTGTTATTTTTTTTATGAAGGCGCGTGTTATGTTTTCTAGTTCTTTGTCTGATAATTCTTTTGGGTTACAGATTACACCACCTTTTCCGCCGCCTAGTGGGAGTCCTACTGTCGCTGTTTTTATTGTCATCCAGGTTGCTAGTGCTGAGACTTCGTTTAGGTCGACTTGTGGATGGTATCGGATTCCGCCTTTGTATGGGCCGAGTAGAGAATTGTGTTGGATTCTGTATCCTGTGAATATCTTTGTTGAATCGTCGTCCATTTTGACTGGGAAGTTGACTTTTGTTTCTCGCTCGGTGTTTAGGATTATGTTTAATTTTTCTTGTGAGAGGTTTAATTTTTCTGCGGCTTTTTTTATTATTGTTTTTGCGTTTTCTAATTCCATTTACTTTTTAGGTTGTTTTTGTTTTTAGTTGTTTGTTATCAGTGTTGACATGCTTACTAATGTAAGTGGCTCTTGGTCCTTCGTTTTATTCCATAAGAAATCACGGCACCTTCGGCACACATGATTTCCTATGGGCACTTATAGGATTTTATATAATAATTTTTATATAGTGATTTTTAGTTGAATTTTGTATGGCACCAATAAAACAAAGCGTACCCTTGAAGGGCAAGAATATTTTGAAGGGGAGGTATCGGCATTTTAAGGGAGGTGAATATGAAGTTTTGTCTGTTGCTTCTAATTGTGATAATCCCGAGCAGGAGCTTGTTGTTTATCGGGCGCTTTATGGGGAGGGTAAGATTTGGGTTCGGTTGTTGAGTGAGTTTATTGGGTTTAAGGATATTGGTGGGAAGAAGGTTGAGAGATTTGAGAAGATTGGTGACGAGGGGAAAGGGGTTTGTGTTAGGGTTAAGAGATTGAGAGAGGATGCGGTTTTGCCGAAGTATGCTCGTGAAGGGGATGCTGCGATGGATGTTGTTGCTGTTTCTAAGAGAGTTTGTGATAATTATATAGAATATGGGACTGGTTTGGCTTTTGAGGTTCCTGAAGGTCATGTGATGTTGATGTTTCCTCGGAGCAGTAATACCAAGAGTGATTTGATTTTGGGGAACTCAGTTGGGGTTTTGGATTCTGGGTATCGTGGGGAGTTGATGATTAGGTTTAATGTTATTGGGGACAAGGGGCATTATGAGGTTGGAGATAGGATTGTGCAGATTATGATTTTGCCTTGTCCTGAGGTTGAGTTTGTGGAGAGTGAGGAGTTGTCGGAGAGTTCAAGGGGAGAGGGGCGGTTTGGGTCGACTGGGAAGTAGAGGATTTAGTATAGTAGTCTTTATATATTTTTGAGAGTATGTTAGATTATGATTATTGGGATTACTGGGACGTTTGGTGCTGGGAAGGGAACGGTTGTTGAGTTTTTGAAAGAGAAGGGTTTTGAGCATTTTTCGGTTAGGGAGTTTTTGATTGAGGAGATTTCGAAGAGGGGTTTGGAGGTTAGTCAAGGGAATATGGCTTCTGTTGCTAATGACTTGAGGGCTAAGAATGGGGCGAGTTATATTGTTGAGGAGTTGTATCGGAAGGCTGCGCTTTCAAGGGGGGATGTTGTTATTGAGAGTTTGAGGTGTCCTGGTGAGGTTGAGGTACTTAAGGGGAAAGATGGTTTTGTTTTGTGGGCGGTGGATGCTGATATTGAGAATAGGTATACTCGGACGATTGAAAGGAGTGATAGTGTTGGGGATGAGAAGGGTTTTTCGTTTCAGCAGTTTATGCAAAGGGAACAGGAGCAAATGGGGAATAAGGATCCGACGATGCAGAACTTAGGGGTTTGTATTGAGATGGCGGATGTTGTTTTCCGGAACGATTGGACGATTGCGGAATTGAAGGGGAAAGTGGAGAAGGTGCTTGAGAAGAAGATTGATGGGAATGTGAGACCTAGTTGGGATGAGTATTTTATGAAGTTGGCGGCTTTGGTTGGAGAGAGGTCAACTTGTTTAAGACATAATATTGGTGCTATTATTGTTAAAGATAAGAGGGTTATTACTACTGGTTATAATGGTTCGGCTAAGGGGATGCCTAATTGTGTTGAGGTTGGGTGCTTGAAGGATGAGTTGGGGATTAAGACTGGAACTGGACATGAGACTTGTCGCGCTGTTCATGCTGAGATGAATGCAATTATTCAAGGAGCTTCACATGGTATTTCCGTTGAAGGGACTACTATATATTGTACTCATACTCCGTGCACTCTTTGTGCTAGGATGATTGTGAATGCGGGGATAAAGAGGGTAGTTAGTTATCGTGATTATTCTGATGAGGGAGCTAGAAAGTTTTTGGAAAAAGCGAATGTTGTTTTGGATAAGATTGGTAGACCTTCTGATAAAATAAGGTTTGTGGATTAATCCATACAATACTTAAGTTTTTAAATTAATTATATGATATAGTTTTATTGGCTCCGTAGCTCAGCCTGGTTAGAGCACTGGACTTTTAATCCAGGTGTCGGGGGTTCAAATCCCCTCGGGGCCATGTTAGATTTGAACGCACAGGGGTTCACCCAGTAGGTGATCTGGTGATCAAAATCCCCTCGGGGCCATGCCGGGTATTTGAACAACCTTCGTTTCAAAGAAACTCGGAACGAAAATTAAACATTTTCTGAAAAGTTTATTTCTTCGAAAAAACTTTTAATCCCCTCGGGGCCATGTTTTTTATTTTGTCAGTTTTTTGACCCGAACCACTATGTAATAACAAAAGTCGAAAGGTTTTTAAAGGGATTTTTGATGTTTTGATTATCTAAAGGGATATTCTAAAAGGTAAAATGCACGTACTCCAACCAAAGCACGAGAAACTGACGGGTGAAGAGGTTGAGAAACTTTTGAAAAAGTTTAATATTAACTCGATGCAGTTACCTAAGATTTCTAAAAAGGATCCGGCGCTTTCTGAGGATTGTGATACGGGCGATATTGTGAAGATTTCTAGAGCCGATGAAGAATACTTCAGGGTCGTGATTTAGATGGCCGAAGTAACATTAAAAATATTTCATACAGACATTTGTTCGCTTGAGGTGAAAAATGGCTGAACATGTACTTGTCAAGGAATTTTTGAAGAATCATTCTCTTGTTGAGTCGAATATTAAGTCGTTTAATAATTTTATTGAGAAGAGGATGCAGGAGATTATTACAGAATTGAGTGATGGTTTGCCTAATGAGGATTTTGAGATTAAGCTTGGGAAGGTTCGTGTTGGGAAGCCGAATGTGATTGAGAGTGATGGTTCATCTAAACCGATTACTCCTGCTGAGATTAGATTAAGGAATTTGACTTACTCGGCTCCTATTTGGATGGAGATGACAATTAATTATGCGGGTCAGGTTGAGACAGAAGAGGTTGAGCTGGGACGGATTCCTGTGATGGTGAAGAGCGATGTTTGTAACTTGAAAGGTATGAGTGAGACTGAGTTGGTTGAGAATTATATTGATCCTAAGGATTATGGCGGATACTTTTTGATTAATGGGAATGAGAGGGTTATGGTTATGGCGGAGGAATTGGCGTCGAATCAGACTTTTGTTGAGTGGCAGAAGATTAAGAGTAGAATGATTTTGAGGATGTTTTCGCAGAGGGGTGCTTATAAGATTCCGGTTTCTTTAGTTGAGAGTGTTGATGGTATTATGGAGATTTCATTCTCTAGGTTTAGGGATATTCCTGCGGTTGTTTTATTGAAGGCTTTAGGTATTAATAGCGACGCTGATATTGCGAAGTTGATTGGTAAGCAGACAGATAGTTTGGTTGTGAATTTGTATGAGTATGCTGATATTGGGAATGTGAATGATGCTTTGATGTGGATTGCGGAGAAGAGTTCATTGCAAGGGACAAACAGGGAGATGTTGGATAGAGTTAAGCAAAGAATTGATTCTTATTTTTTACCACATATTGGTTTGGATAAGAAGGCCAGGTTGGAGAAGGCTAGGACTCTTTGTAAATTTATTAAGCAGTTCTATATTGCTAAGGATAACCCTGGTGAAGCTATGACTGATAAAGATCATTATGCTAATAAGAGGGTTAGGTTGTCTGGTGATTTGTTGGCTGATTTATTTAGGGTTAACATTAATATTTTACTTCGAGAGGTTCAACATACTTTGCAGAAGACGGTTAAGAGGCGTAAGTTTTATTCTATTAAGACTATTGCAAAATCTACTTTGTTTACACATCGAGTTGAATCGGCGATTGCTACTGGTTCTTGGATTGGAGAGAGGAAAGGTGTTACTCAGAATATTGATAAGAATAATTCATTTGCGATTATGAGTCAATTGCAAAGGGTTACTTCAACTTTGCCTGGAGAGCAAGAGAATTTTGCGGCGAGGACTGTTCATCCTACTCATTATGGAAGGTTTTGTCCAATTGAGACTCCTGAAGGAACTGAAATTGGGTTGAGGAAGAATTTGGCTTTGCTTGCTCGTGTTTCTACTAGGACGACGATGGAAGACGACGATATATTGAAAGTGTTGAAGGGGATTGGAATGAAGGATGATGGAGAACTGGATGTATTCTATAATGGACGATTTGTCGGCTCGACAGATGATGTTGAAGGATTTGTTAATAATGTTAAGAATGAGAGGCGTGAAGGGAATTTGCCGGTTGAGATGTCTGTTCGTTTTGATAGATTCTTGGATACTATTTATATTAGTTCAGAGATTGGTCGAGTAATTCGTCCTTTGATTGTTGTTGATAATGGTGAGTCGAGGTTGAAGCCAGAGCACATTGAGTTGGTTAAGCAGGGAAGTTTGAATTGGGGGAATTTGTTTGAGAAGGGAATTTTGGAATATTTAGATGCTGCTGAAGAAGATGATTGTTATGTTTGTTTAGAGGAGGATAAGTTGACTTCAGAGCATACGCATTTGGAAGTTGATAAGATGGATGTTTTCGGAGTTAGTGTTTCGTTGATTCCGTTTGGTAATAATGATCCGCCTGCTCGTATGGTTAAGGGTGGTTCGAGGGCTTATCGTCAGGGACTCGGGTTATATGCTGGGAATTTTCCGGTGAGGATTGATACTGATGTTTCGATTTTGCATTATGCTCAAAAGCCTTTAGTCAGGAGTTTTACCTATGATACTTTGAATGTTCATCCAGTTGGGCAGAATGTTGTTTTGGCGGTTATGCCCTATGATGGTTATAATATTGAGGATGCTATTGTTTTGAATAGTGGTTCGATTGACCGTGGTTTTGGTCGGAGCAGTAGACTGAAGCCTCATGTATCTGTTGAGTTGAATTATGCTGGTGGTTTGAAGGATGAGATTTGTATTCCAGATAAGGATGTTTCGGGTTATAGAATGGAAGAGAGTTATCGGTTTTTGGAGGATGATGGTATTGTTTATCCTGAGGCTGAGTTGCATGAAGGTGAGGTTATTATTGGGAAGACTACTCCTCCGAAGTTTTTGAGTGAAGCTCGTGATATTTCGATTCAGACCAAGAAGGAAGGTTCTGTTGCTATTAAACAGGAAGAGAGGGGAATTGTCGACGCTGTTTTTATGACGCACGATAAGGAAGGTAATAGGATTATTCAGGTTAGGACTCGAGAGATTAGGATTCCTGAGGTTGGGGATAAGTTTTCGGTGCCTCATGGTCAGAAGGGTATTGTTGGTATGGTTGCTCCTGCGTCGGATGTTCCATTTAGTGTTAGTGGTATTAGTCCTAGTATAATGTTTAATCCGCATGGTATTCCTTCGCGTATGACTGTTGGTTATTTGATGGATGTTTTGGCTGGCAAGGTTGCGGCTTTGAGGGGTTCTATTGTTGATGCTTCTAGTTTTTCGGGTGAAACGATTGAAGGTTTGGAGGATGGCTTGAAGAAGCTTGGGTTTAGGGCGAATGGTAAGGAGACTATGTATAATGCAGTTACTGGGGAAAGAATGCCGGTTAAGATTTTTGTTGGGAATATGTTTTATTTGAAGTTGAAATATATGGTTGCGGATAAGATGCACGCTCGTGCTTCTGGGAAGATTGCATTGCTTACTCGGCAGCCTATTGCTGGTCGTTCACGTGGTGGTGCTTTGAGGCTTGGGGAAATGGAGCAAGAGGCTTTGGTTGGTCATGGTGCGTCTCTGTTGTTGAAGGAACGGTATGATTCGGATAAGGTTGTGATTAATATTTGTAGTAAGTGTGGAGCGATTGTTATTGATGACCAGATTCATAATAAGAGAGTTTGTTCACTTTGCCATTCGAATCAGGTTGAGCCGGTTGAGGTTTCTTACGCGTTCAAGTTGTTGATTGAGGAGTTGCAGGGATTGCATTTATTAACTAAATTCGAGATGAAGAATAAATATGAATAATGATATAAGACACGACGCTAATGGAGGATTTACTGTTATGTATGATGCTGAAGTAGAGAAGGGAATTAAGAATGGCGCGTGTTATTTGGCTTGTAATACGAGTGAAGCGGGAAGGGGTTTGGTTTGTATGGATGATTTTTCGCGGGTTTGTTCTCTTAATGTTAAATATGTGGGAGATCAAGAATGAGACCGGTTAAGAAGCAGATTAAGGAGATGAGATTTTCTTTGCTTAGTCCTGAGCAGATTAAGAAGTTGAGTGTTGCTAAGATTGTGACGCCTGAGTTGTATGATGTTGATGGATATCCGGTTGATGGTGGTTTGATGGATTTGAGGCTTGGAGCTGTTGATCCTGGTGTTCGATGTCGGACTTGTGGTGGTCGATTGAAAGAGTGTCTTGGGCATCCTGGTATTATTGAGTTGGCTCGTCCTGTTGTTCATATTAAGTATTTGCCAATTATTGATTTGGTTTTAAGGGCGACTTGTGAGGCTTGTGGAAAGGCTTTGATTAAGGAAGAGAAGGATTTGGCTAAGGATTTGGTTGGTCGTATTAAGAGAGCTAAGGATGGGAAGAAGTGTCCGCATTGTTCGATTATTCAGGAGAAGGTTCGGCTTGAGAAGCCGACTAGTTTTAGAAGTGGTCGTAGGCGATTATTTCCTTCGGAGATTAGGGAGAGATTGGTTAATGTTAGTGACGAGGATTTGAAGATTTTAGGAATTAATGCTGAGAGTTTGAGACCAGAGTGGGCGATTATGACTTCGCTTTTGGTTCCGCCCGTGACTGTTCGTCCTTCGATTACTTTGGAATCTGGTGAGAGGAGTGAAGATGATTTGACTCATAAGTTGTCGGATATTATTCGAAGTAATCAGAGGTTGTGGGAGAATTTGAATGCTGGTGCGCCTGAAGTTATTATCGAGGATTTGTGGGATTTATTGCAGTATCATATTACGACTTTTTTTGACAATTCGATTGCTAAGATTCCGCCTGCGCGTCATAGAAGTGGTCAGCCATTGAAGACGATTGAGGAGAGGATTAAGGGTAAGGAAGGTCGGATTAGGAAGAACTTGGCTGGGAAGCGAGTTAATTATTCTGCTCGTAGTGTTATTTCGCCGGACCCTAGTTTGAAGTTGAATGAGGTTGGTGTGCCTTTTGAGGTTGCGAAGATTTTAACTGTTTCAGATAAGGTGACTAGTGTTAATTTGAAGAGGATGAAAGAGTTGGTTGCTCGGACTGAGTATCCTGCGGCGAATTATATTTTGCGTGGCGATGGTAAGAGGAAGCGGATTGTTGAGGAGTTGCGTGATGAGTTAGTTGAGGAGTTGGAGGTTGGGTATGTTGTTGAAAGGCATTTAATTGATGGAGACGTTGTTTTATTTAATCGGCATCCGTCGTTGCATAGGGCGAATTTGATGGCTCATTTTGTTAAGGTGATTCCTGGTAGGACATTTAGGATTCATCCTGCAGTTTGTGGTCCTTATAATGCGGATTTTGATGGGGATGAAATGAATATTCATGCACCTCAAACTGAAGAGGCTCTTGCTGAGGCAAAGGTTTTATTGAACATTAATCAGAATTTATTTTCTCCAAAAAATAGTATGAATTTTTTCGGTTGTGTTAAGGATGCTGTTAGTGGTAATTATATGTTAAGGGAAGCTGATATGAGTAAGGAAGATGCGACGCAGTTGTTGTATAGTTCGGGCGTTGAAATTCCGAGTTTGAATAAGATGAATGCTGGTGCGGATATTTTCGAGAAGATTTTACCTAAGGCTGCTTCTGGTAAGGGTTTTGATTCTACGAGTTTTAAGACTGGTAAAGGTGAGCCTCTAAGGGTTGTTGATAGGGAATTGGGCAGAGAGGAAGCTATGGAATTATTGAGGCAGATCTTTGCTATTGGGACTACTTTTTTATCTAGGACTGGTTTCACGCTTTGTGTTGAGGATTTAGATGTTCCTGATTCTGTGAAAGATAAGACTGCTTCTATTATTAATAAGGCTGAAGGAAAGACGGAGAAGATTATTGAGAGTTATTATGATAAGAGTATGGAGTTGATTCCTGGGAAGACTGCGGAGGAGACTAGGGAGAATCAAATTTTGCAAGTTTTAAATGAGACTAGGACTGATATTGGGGACGCTGTTAAGACTGGGTTTTCTAAGGATAGTTTGGCGAGTAAGATGATTGGTAGTGGGGCTGGTGGTAGTTTGTTGAATATTACACAGATTGCTTGTTCGGTTGGGCAGCAGGTTTTGAATGGGAAGCGGATTGATTTTGGTTATACAGGTAGGACGTTGTCTTGTTTTAAGAAGGGTGATTTGTCGGCGAGTTCTGGTGGTTTTATTCATAGTTCTTTTATGAAAGGGATGCAACCTCAGGAATTTTTCTTTGGTGCTATGACTGGACGAGATGGTCTGATGGATACTGCCTTGAGGACTCCGAGGTCTGGTTATTTGTATAGGCGATTGGCTAATGCGTTGCAGGATTTGATTATGGCCTATGATGAGACGGTTAGAGATGCTTCTAATAATATTGTTCAGTTTAAGTATGGGCTTGATGGTATTGATATTTCGGCTAAGCACTTGAATAAGAAGGTTGCGCCCGGTGAGGCTATTGGGGTTATTACTGCTCAGAGTTTTGGTGAATCTTCGACACAGATGGTTTTGAATACGTTCCATTCCGCTGGTGTTGCAGAGGTTCAGGTGACTACTGGTTTGCCTCGTATCATTGAGATTTTGGATGCTAGGAAGATGCCTAAGACTCCTTCTATGGAAATTTATTTGGATAAGGATTTCAATAATGAGAAGAGCGCTCGGACTATTGCGGAGAAAATTAAGGAAGTTAAATTGAAGGAAGTTATTAGCGATATTGCAATTGATTTTGGATCGAAGAAGATTAAGATTGGTGTGGATATGAAAGCTTTGCGGGGTGTTCATATTTCTTTAGATAAGGCTGTTGAGGTTTTGGGTGAGAAAGGTTTTGAGGTCAAGAAGATGAGTGATGGAATTGTTTTAGATATGAAGAAGGATGATTTTAAGGTTATATATAGGACTAAGGAGAAAATTAAGGAAGTTATTTTGACTGGGATTAAGAAGATTACGCAGGTTTTGGTTGTGAAGCGAGGGAAGGATTATGTGGTTTTGACTGCGGGTTCTAACTTGAAGGATGTTATGGCGTTTAAGGGTGTTGATGCTGATAAGGTTACTAGTAATGATTTGCATGAGACGACGGCTGTTTTGGGTGTTGAGGCTGCACGGACTTTAGTTGTTCAAGAAATTAATAAGGTTATTAGTTCGCAGGGTCTTGCAGTAGACGGGAAGCATGCGATGTTGCTTGCGGATACTATGACAGCGTCGGGAACTGTTAAGGGTATTACTCGTATGGGGATCATTGGGGATAAGAATTCTATTTTAGCTAGAGCTTCATTTGAGACTCCGGTTAAGCAGTTTGTTCAGGCTACTAAGACTGGTAAGAGGGATGAGTTGAAGTCGGTTATCGAGAATATCATTTTGAATCAGCCTGTGCCTGTTGGGACTGGATTACCTGGGTTGTTGGTTAAGGTTACTGGATCATTGGCTGATAAAAAGAAGGAGAAGAAGGGTAAATGAGTGTTAAAGAATTGAAAGAAGGAATTGAAGAAGGTAAGGTGGTTTTTGGAATCAAGCAGGCTTTGAAGGTTGGCAAAAAGGCGAAGAATATATTTATTGCTAAAGATACTCGGGATAGTACGGTGGAGAAGCTGGAGAAAGCGGAGCTGGCGTTTGATGTTTTGAAGTCTAAGGAAGATTTGACTAAGGAATTAAATCTTGACTTTGCTTGTGAAGTTTTTTGTTTGTATCAGGGCGTATCTCATAAAGGGGCAAAGTAAGATGCCAGTTAAGATGAATGATTTGGGTTTTTCTGATAAAAATTATTTTAAAGAATTTGGATGTAAGAAGGTTTCTGGTTCAGTCCATTCGTCTTCTTATTCATTTGAAGGTAATCTTGTAGAAGAAATTTTTGGTGTTGTTTCTGAAATGGGTCCTCGTAAAGATAGTATGAGAGTTGATTCTGATAATCGTTTTTATGATATTAAAGGTGCTGATGTTTTTGTTTCTTATAACTCAGCGAATAAGGGAATAGAAACAAGGATTTCTATTTGGGATAAAAATGGGAATTTAGAATTAAGAACCGAAATTACAGAAGGAATTAGCGGTAAGTGGAAGGAGCTAAGGGAGGGAGCGAAGTAGATGGCAGGTGTTATTGATATGCAGTTGATGAGGTATATTAATTTATTTGCGCGGACGACTAAGGTTTCTACGACTAAGGTTTTTTATTATAATAATCAAATTATTTTTGCTGTTCCGAAAGCGAAGGTTTCTATGGCGATTGGGAAGGGAGCTTGTAATATTAAGAGGATGAGTGAGACTTTGCGGAAGAAGATTCGGGTTGTTGTCATGCCGGCGGTTGATGATGTTGAGGGGATTAAGAAGTTTGTTGGGGATGTTGTTGCGCCGATTGAGTTTGTTGGGATTGAGATGAAGGGTGGGAGTATTGTTGTTAATGCTGGACGGCAGAGCAAGGCGGCTTTGATTGGACGTAATAGGGGACGTGAGAAAGAGTTGGCTGATGTTATGAAGGATTTTTTTGGGGTTAGTAAGTTGCGGATTGCCTGAGTTTAATTTTTGATTCCTACTTGTAATTTCTTGGTAAAAAAATGATTCACGTACGCCTGTACGCTTCACATTTTTTTACGCTGCGAAATTTCTGCGTATAAACCAAAATTGTTAACAAACTTGGTTTTTATCGACGGGAAGTTTCTGTGGTATTAATTTTAAAGGGGCAAAGTTTTATAAATCAATTTTTCACTTAATTGTTACTATGGGTTTGATGAATGGACGTAAGATGAAGAATAAGCGGAAGAAGTTTCGTGATAATAGGTTGCCTGATAAAAAGAAAAGGCTTGGTATTAGTTTGAAGTTTGATCCACTTGGTCGGGCTAGTCAGGCTAAGGGTATTGTTGTTAAGAAGATGCAGAAGGAAGCTAAGCAGCCTAACTCTGGTATGAGGAAGTGTTGTAGGGTTCAGTTGATTAAGAATGGTAAAGAGGTTCCTGCTTTTATTCCTGGGAATTTGGCGCAGAAGTTTGTTGATGAGCATGATGAGGTTATTATTGAGAGGATTGGTGGGAAGCAGGGAAGGACTAAAGGGGATTTGTCTGGAGTTAGGTTTTGTGTTATTAAAGTAAACGATCAGCCATTGGAGAGACTTTGGATGGGTAAGATTGAGAAGGGGCGACGATGAATCCCGAAGGTAATTTTCGAGTTCGTAAGAAGAGAGTTAGTGATTTGGTTAAGAAAACTACAAATCATATTAGTGCTTTTTACGACGATAGTACTAGTGGTGATGGTTTACCAAGTAAGAATAAGCGTTACCAATACTATTCTGTTCAGGAAAAAATAATCAAGTATGGAGGTGCGGATTAGATATGGTAGAGATGAAGGTTTTTGGTTTGTTTGACGCTAGTGAAGTTAGAGTTGAGGATCCGGGTTTGAAGAAGGTTGTTAATTTGAATGCTAAGTTGATGTTGAAGAGTCATGGTAGGATTAAGTGGGATCCAGCTAGGACTAAGGTTAATGTTGTTGAGAGATTGATTAATTTGTTGCAGGTTCCTGGAAGTCGAGGGAAGAAGCATAAGATTATTACTGGTTGGATTACGGGGAAGCAGACTCGGTGTACTGGGATTGTTATTGATGCGTTTAAGATAATTGAAGAGAAGACGAAGGAGAACCCTTTGAAGGTTTTTGTTCGGGCTATTGAGAATGCGGCTCCGAGAGATGAGACTACTACGATTGTTATGGGTGGTTCTAAATATCCTCAAGCAGTTGATGTTTCGCCACGACGAAGGTTGAATTTGGTTTTGAGGTATTTTGTTAATGGGTCCTATGATAAGGCGTTTAATAAGAAGGCGACGATTGTTGAGGCTTTGGCTAAAGAGATAATGTTGGCTGCGGATAATTCGGGTGAGTCTTATGCTGTTCGGAAGAGAGTGGATACGGAAAAACAGGCAGACGCGGCTCGGTAATTTTAATTTCTAGCGTTTCATACTTCGTTGCAAGAACACTCACGTACGCCTGTACGCTTCGCAACCTTGCGCCTTGTCTAAATCTGCTATAAATCAAAATTATTAACTGGAGTGTCATTATTTTTATAAAGTTGGATTTTGTTCTTTTTTTATGGATGATAGATTGGAGAAGATTCGTGCTTCGGAGAAGAAAATTAAGTTGGAGTTGATTGATGAAGGATGGGCACCTGTTGATAAGAAGGAGTTTGGTGGATACCTTTTCAAGATGATTGATGGTGAAAAGAATATTTATGCGCCTGATGGTATGGGTGGGTATTATGTTAGGTATCGATTTTTTGTTAAAACTTAAAATTACTGACTTTTGTCATTTTTTTCAGAACTAGAGTATAATTATTTTTATAAAGTGGTTATTTTTATACTTTACATGAATAGGAAATATTTTGGGTATGCTGCTGGTTTGGCTGGTATGAGTATGTTTCTTTATGGATTGTTTTTTACGGATTTAAATCGTGTTTCCAAAAGTGATATTGTTGATGAGCTTCAGAGTGTCACTCGGGAGGTTGCGGCTTATAATTATGAGAATTTAGATAGGCTTGCGGAATTGGTTTCCGATTCTTCTAATGTAGAGAATTTGAGGTTATATTCTGATGCTAAGAATACTGAGCATAGGAAAGGTGTTTTGTTTTCTTTAGCTGGTTTGGCTGGAGTGATTGGTGGCCATGCTTTGGCTAAGAAAAAAGAGTAAGTAGTTGTTGTGACCAAGGGTGCTTTGGCTTGTTTTTTCGATTTGAATTTTATTACAGCAAAACTTTATAAAAGGTTTTTTCGATTGCTTGTTCATGGCTGCTGATATGACTGAGAAAGTTAAGGAATTACAGAATGATCCTACACATATTCGGAATATTGCTATTTGTGCACATATTGATCATGGGAAGACGACGTTTTCTGATAACTTACTTGCTGGTGCTGGGATGATGAGTGAGGCTTTGGCAGGGAAGGCGCGGACTTTGGATTTTCATGAAGATGAGGCGGAGAGAGGGATTACAATTGATTCAGCTTCGGTTTCTATGGTGCACACTCATGATAAGCAAGATTATTTGATTAATTTAATTGATACTCCAGGTCATGTTGATTTTGGTGGGGACGTTACTCGGGCTATGAGAGCGGTTGATGGTGCTATTGTTTTATCTTGTGCTAGTGAGGGGATTATGCCTCAGACTGAGACTGTTCTTCGTCAGGCTTTGAAGGAAAGAGTTAGACCCATTCTTTTTATTAATAAAGTTGATAGATTGATTCGAGAAGTTAAGCTTACTCCTGAAGAAATGCAGAAGAGGTTTATTGGAATTATTAATTCTGTTAATGAGTTGATTGCCGAGATTGCCGAGCCTGAGTATAAGCAAAAATGGCAAGTTGGTGTTGCTGATGGGACTGTTGCCTTTGGTAGTGCGTTTCATAATTGGGCATTGAGTATTCCGTATATGCAGAAGCATGGAATTAGTTTTAAAGAAGTCATTGAGGCTTATGAAGCTGGTGGAGAGGAATATAAGGTTTTAGCGAAGAGAGCTCCGATTCATGAGGTTATTTTGGGTATGGTTGTTGATAATCATCCTAATCCTGTGACTGCTCAAGAATACAGAATCCCGAAGATTTGGCATGGTGATTTGGAGAGTGAGGCTGGAAAAGATTTTATGAATTGTAATATTAAAGGTGAAGTTGCATTTGTTCCGATTAAGATTGTAATCGATCCTCATGCTGGTGAGGTTGCGGCTGGACGACTTTTTGGTGGGACTATTAAACAGGGTGATGAATTGTATATGAATATTGCTAAGACTAAGGTTAGGGCTCAGCAGGTTTCTATTTACAAGGGAGCTTCTAGGGTTCAGCTAAGTGAAGTTGTTTCTGGGAATATTGTTGGTATTGTTGGTTTGAAAGATGTTGTTGTTGGCGAGACTGTTTCTCGAAACCCGATTGAACCGTTTGAAGCTATTAGTCATTTGTTTGAGCCTGTTGTTACGAAGTCGATTAGTGCTAAGAGAACTGCTGATTTGCCGAAGCTGATTGAAATTTTGAGACAGATTGGGAAAGAGGATCCGAGTTTGAGGATTGAGATTAATGAAGAGACTGGGGAGTCGTTGATGTCGGGTATGGGAGAATTACATTTAGAGATTATCGAGAATAGAATTAAGAGCGAGAAGGGTCTTGAGATTGAGATGGGTCCTCCGATTATTGTTTATCGTGAGTCGGTTGCGAAGGTTAGTGATGTTGCTGTTGGGCGAACTCCAAATAAGCATAATGATTTTTTTGTTACGGTTGAGCCATTAGAGGAAGCGATTATTGAGGCTATTGCTGATGGGACCTTGCCAATCGGACGGATTAAGAAGAAAGATAAGGCGCTTGATGAAACTTTGGTTGGTTTGGGGATTAGCCGAGATGAGGCGCAGCAGTATAGGGATATTTACAAGGGAAGTGTTTTTCAAGATAGGACGAAAGGTATTGTTCAGATTGGTGAGGTTATTGAATTGTTGCTTGATGCTTTTGAGCAGGTTATGGATGCTGGTCCGTTGGCGAGAGAGCCTTGTCATAAGATGAAGGTTTCTATTGTTGATATGAAGTTGCATGAGGATGCTATTCATAGAGGCCCTGCACAGGTATACCCGGCTGTTCGTGATGCTATTAAGGAAGGTTTTGCTAAGGCTGTTCCTGTTATTTATGAGCCAGTTCAGGTTCATCAGATTGAAGCGCCGATTTCTTTTATGGGTGCTGTAACAAGTTTGGTTTCTACGAAGAGAGGGCAGTTGGTTGATGTCGAACAGGATGAGACTGGCGTGACTGTTCGTGCTGAGTTGCCGGTTTCGGAGATGATTGGTTGGACTAGCGATTTGAGGAGTTCGACTGAAGGTAGGGGTTCTTCGAGTTTGGTTAGTCAGACTTTTAAGAAGTTGCCTGGTGATATGCAAAGGAAGGTTATTGCGCAGATACGGGAGCGGAAGGGTTTAGCCGAAAACCAATAATTTCAATTTCTAGCGTTTCATACTTCGTTGCAAGAACACTCATGTGCGCTTGCACACTTCGTAATCTTGCGCCTCGTCTAAATCTGCTATAAATTGGAATTGTTAAGTGGAGTGGCATTATTTTTATAAAGTTTAATTTATGAGTCAATTTATGACTATTGACGGAAAAGAATTCAAGAAAGGTGGAGTCTATAAATTAGTTTCTAGTAATAGGCCTGAATATTTGAATTTAGTGGGGGTTAGAAAAGAGGTTTTATCGTCTGATAGTGTCAAATATGCTACGTTTTTTTCGGTTTTGCATGATTCTTCTGCCTTGATTAATTGTGATGATTTTTCGGCCTATAAGAACATTGTGCCTGTAAGAGACTTGAGAATTGAGGATAATGGATTTTTGTCTTCGGTTAATAGTTGGAATGCTAAGCATATTTGGTATGATGCTAATATGGCTACGAGATCTGATTTTATGAAAAGTTGGTTGGAAGAATGTACTGATGTTTTAAAGAAGCTTGGTTGTGAAAATATTGAAGATATTTTTCGAGGCAAGATAACTTGGGAAAAAGATAGTTGCGCTTACGGGGTTTTTGGTAGTGGTAGTGGTAAAAGATTATGAAGACCACTAACTTTAAAAACCAAAATCTATATTCTAAATTGTATCGTTTGGATAATATCTCTTCGACACAATTAAACTAACTAAATGAAAAAATAGAAAAAAATGGCTAAAGAAAAACCAGGACTAAATGTTGTATTCGTTGGACACGTTGACCAGGGAAAATCTACTTGCGTTGGGCGAGTATTTTTTGATGGTGGCGCAGTCTCTGAACAAGAGATGAAGAAGTACAAGGAAGAAGCAGAGAAGCATGGTAAGGCTGGATTTGAATTCGCTTATGTGATGGATAATTTGAAGGAAGAGCGAGAGAGAGGAGTTACAATTAACTTGTCTTATAAGAAGCTTATTACTAAGAATTTTGAAGTTACTATAATCGATGCTCCGGGGCATAAGGATTTTGTTAAGAACATGATCACTGGTGCTTCGCAAGCGGATGCGGCTTTTTTGGTTGTTGGATGTGAAGACGGAGTTCAACCTCAGACTAAAGAACACGTTTGGTTACTAAGGACTATGGGAGTTTCCCAGTTAGCGGTTCTTATTAACAAAATGGATGTTGTTGATTACGATCAGGCTAAGTTTGATAAAGCTGCTGCTGATGTTAAAGAAGTTATCAAGCAAGCTGGTTATAACCCCGATACTACACCTTTCATTCCGGGCTCTGCTCTAATGGGAGAAGGTGTTTCACTTAAATCTGACAAGTTAGCATGGTACAAAGGACCAACTGTTTTAGAACAGATTGATAAGTTCGATGCTCCATCTAAACCAACAAACTTACCAATGCGTATGCCAATCCAGGATGTCTACGAGATTACTGGTATTGGAACTGTTCCTGTAGGAAAGATTGAAACAGGTATTATGAAAATCGGACAAAAGGTTATTGTATTACCAGGACGATCTGGAAGCGGTATTCCAGGTGAGGTTCGAAGTATTGAAGCTCATCATGAGCAGTTAAAGGAAGGCGAAGCTGGAGACAATGTCGGTATCAACATTCGAGGTGTTGGTAAGAAAGACATGGCTCGAGGCGACGTTATCTGTGAAGCTGCTAACCCGGCACCTATAGTTGAAGAATTTGAGGCACAAGTTGCTATCATTAATCATCCAACTGTTATTGCTAAAGGTTATACACCTGTATTCCATGTTCACACAGCTCAAGTTCCATGTCAATTCGTGGAATTAAAGGCTAAGTTGGATCCTGCTACTGGACAAGTAAGTGAAGAAAACCCTGACTTCTTGAAGAACGGAGATGTTGCTATTGTTAAGATCAAACCTGTTGGAAACCTAGTAATGGAATCCGCAGATAAGAATCCTAATATGGCACGGTTCGCAATTCGAGATGCTGGAGTTACAGTTGCTGCTGGCGTTTGTAAGTCTTTGACTGAAAAGAAATTATAGTTTCTAGCGTGAATTTCTTGGTAAAAAAATCCTTACGTACCCACGTACGCCACGGATTTTTTTACACTTCGAACTTCACTGCTATAAATTAAATTTCTTTCAGCTTTTTTATTTTTTTATTTTGCCCTTTTTTGGGCTTTGAGATTTTTTTATTTGTATTGTTTAGTATACTATGTTTTTATAAATATTTGATTTTATTTATTTACATGAGAGAAAGATTGGAAATTAAAGAAATTAATGGAGCTGCTGTTGGGTATATCGTTGATCATTTCGCTGACGATGGTTCAAAAGCTGATTTTTATACTCCACTTGAAGGGAAACTTTGTGAATATCTTTCAAATATTGAGATTGGTTTAGATGTCGCTGTTGTTAATTCTTTAGAGGGTGGTCTTAGAGGAACTACGGATGTTATTATTAATTCTCGAAAGGGTATTTCTTCTGATTGTTAATCACGATAATTCTTAAAAAGCTTTGAGTCGGGGTTTTGTTGTGGCAGTTCAGGTTAGAGAAAAGAGTATTGAAGAGATGGAGGTTAAGTTGGCTTCTATGGCTACGGCTTTCAATAAAATAACTTATTTGGAAAGTGCGTTGAAGGCTGTTGGTGGGAATTTTGAGATTAAGCGGTTTCTTTGGGGTGAGCTTGCGAAGTTATATGAGGAGCGGAAGATGTTTGAGCGGGCGGCTCGTGCACTTGGGAACCTGGCAGGGATGGAGCCGATGTTTAGGGAGAGGATGGATTCTTATGTGATGGCGGCGGAGTTGTTTTGTCGGATTGGGAAGATAGAGGATGCTGAGGATATGTTTGTTCGTGCATCTAGGGATGTTGCTGGAAATGGGAAAGAGAAGGTTATGTTGGCTCGAAAAAATGTTTATTTTGGTTTTGCTCGTGAGCTTGAGGGGAAAGGCAAGCGAGCTAGTGCGGTTAAGTTTTATGAGAAGTTGAATAAGATGAAGTTGGAAGATGTTGAGAAGGATGAAGTTGTTGAAAAGTTGCGGGTTTCCTATAAGGCGTTGGGGATGTTTCGTGAAGCTCGGCTATTGAGTTAAAAAGAAAAAAAGAAAAAAGAAAAAAAATTAGATGTCTTCTTCTAAATCTAGTGCGGGTTCTCCGAAATCTTCTTCGGGGAAGTTGTTTAGGCTTTCAGGTTCTGTCATTTGTTTTTTTTGGGCTAGTCATCTTCAAGTTCTTCTTCATCGTCGAATTCCTCTTCTTCAATGTCGTCTTCTTTTTTGATTTCTATTTTTGTGCCCTCTTTTTTATTTGAGATTTGGTGCTTTGAAATCTTTATAAATATTTGTGCTAAATTTTCTTATCTTTGGAAAGGGTAAAAGAATTTAAAGAGAGATTTCCTTGAGATTTTTACGCTTTTCTGTTTAAATGTGGATGTGCAAAAGTTTTTAAATGAAGATTGTTGTTTTTTGTTATTAGAGATAGCTAGATAGAGTTAGTATTATCATCACATTCATGTTTGGAAGGTAGGGAGATATTTCTAATATAACTAAATGGAGAAAATAAAATATGGCAAAAATAAGTCCAACGTCGATAAAGTATCAGATTGTTGCTAAGTTTAACGCTGACGGGCCGTTTCAAAAACCTGATGTAATCGGGGCTTTGTTCGGGCAGACAGAAGGTTTACTTGGTGCTGATATGGAATTACGAGAGCTGCAGAAAGAAGGAAAGATTGGTAGGATCGAGGTAGATTTGGTCACCGAAGGTGGTAAGACTACTGGAGAGATTACTATTCCGACTGCACTTGATAAGACTGAGACTACAATTATTGCGGCTTCTCTTGAGACAATTGATAAGATTGGTCCAACTGATGCTACGATTAAGATTGCAGATATCTCGGATGTTCGAGGCGGAAAGAGAGATTATATTATGGAGAGGGCGAAAGCTCTTCTTGCTGGTATATCTAATGAGGGAATGGATTCTACTGAGATGGAAACTGAACTTCGTGAATCGACTCGAATTTCTAAGGCTGTTACATACGGAGAAGAAGGTCTTGCTGCTGGTCCAAATATTGATGACGAGAAAGAATTGATTGTTGTCGAGGGTCGAGCTGATGTTGTGAATATGTTGAAGCATGGTATCAAGAATGTTATTGGTATGCAGGGAACTCGGTTTCCGAAAACTATTGCTACTTTATCCGAGACAAAGGAAATTACTTTGTTTGTTGATGGAGATAGAGGCGGTAAGTTGATTGCTCAAAATGTTTGTGACAATGCGAAGGTTGTATATATTGCGACTGCACCTGACGGAAAGGAAGTTGAAGAGCTAGCTGGTAAAGAGCTTTTGATCGCTTTGCGAAAGAAGGTTCCTGCTGCGGTTTTTTTGAAGAATGGTAGTGGAGCGCTTGCGACTGGTTCGCGACGAGCTACTGCATCTGTTGAAGGAATTGTTAGGCGAGAGTTGACTAATGACGATATTTCGAAGCTTCGAGAACTTAGTTCTGATATTAAGGGCAAGAATGTCTTGGTTGTGAATGATAGTTTAGAAGTTGTGAAAAACGTTTCAGCTTTGAGGCTCGGTTCGATTGATGCGAAAGATGCGTTTGTTTTGATGGTTGCGGAAGCTACTGGTGTTGTTGTTCAGGCTGCTGAGAGATTTCAATCTAAGGCGGTTGCGGCGAAGACATTTGAGAAGACTATTGTTACTGAGATTCAACTTGTATCACTTTAGTAAAATCGATTTTATTGGAAAATTTCTTGGTAAAAGAAATTCTCGCGTACCATATGTACGCCACGAATTTTTTTACGCTTCGAAATTTCCTCACTGAAATCAATTTTGTTTGGGTCCGTTTTTGGGCTCTTTTTATTTTTTTATTTTTTTGGTTTTGATTGAGTAAGTTTTATATAGTTAATTCTGTTTTATGTTGGATGAAGAAAGAGATGATGAGTGATGGGTTTAGTTGGAGGGGTTTGCTTATTTTTTTGGTTTTGTTGTTTATCTTGTCTTGGGGCGTTTGGTTTGTATTTTTTAGTTATGAAAGTTGTGATAGTAAGATTTGTTTTGATGATAAATTGAAGGGTTGTGAACGAGTTCGGTTTATAGGAGGAAATGAGATGATTTTTAGATATGTGATTAGAGGAGAGAGTTCTGGGGCTTGTGAGGTTGATATTGAGTTGTTGCAGGGGGACTTAGATAATGCTGATTCTATAAAGTTGGAAGGACGGGGGATGACTTGCATGTTGCCGCTTGGTGCTGTTGTTGTGCCTGAGAGTGATATTGGAGTTTGTCATGGATTATTGAAAGAGGGGTTGCAAGATTTGATTATCAGGAATTTGCATAGTTATTTGGTGGAGAATTTGGGAACATTGAATTTGGAGATGCTTGGAATCCCGAATGTATAAATTTAAATTAGATAGAGTTCTTTGTTTTTTATGAGTACTATTAAGTTTGGGCCTGGAGGATTGGGGTCTGTTAAGGATGCTGTTAAGAATCTTGAGATGTTTGCTGAGATGGGACTGAGGGCTTGTGAGGTTGAATTTACTTATGGGCCGTATATTAAGAATGAGGAGGATGCTTTGAGGATTGGAGGGAAGGCTAAGGAACTTGGGATTTCTTTGTCGATTCATGCTCCTTATTTTGTGAATTTAAACAGTAAAGAAGAGGAGAAGATTGAGGCTAGTAAGAAAAGGATTTTGAAATGTTGTGAGATTGCGTCTTGGCTTGGTGTACGCCGAGTTATTTTTCATGCGGGGTTTTATTCTGGAATGGAGAAGAGTAAGGTTTTTGAGAAGATTAAAGAAGGTATAATTGAGATTATGAAGGTTGTTAAGGAAGAGAAGTGGGACGTTGAACTTTGTCCTGAGGTTATGGGGAAGATTAATGTTTTTGGATCGATTAGTGAGATTTCTAGATTGGTTCGTGAGACTGGGTGCTCTGCTTGTATTGATGTTGCGCATGTGTTGGCTCGCTATGGCAAGTATGAGTTTGAGAGGCTGGAGGAAGCATTTCCTATGAAGAACTGGCATGTTCACTTTTCTGGAATTGAGTATGGGGAAAAGGGCGAGCGGAAGCATTTGGATACTGCGAAGAAGGATTGGGAAGAAGTTTTGGGTTGGATGTCTAAGTTAGATAAAGATATTGTTTTAGTTTGTGAGGCTCCGGATCCTGTTGGGGATAGTGTTGTGGGGTTGGGAGTTTGGAAGGGATTATGAGTTAAGTATATATATTTTTATAAAGTTGTCTTTACTGTTTTATTGTATGGGGGATACACTAAAGTCAAAATTAGATGCACTGCATATGATTAAATCTGATGTGGCTTCGGCTGGTGTTGAATTGGGGAGTGGGGAGTTTCGTAAGATAGAGTTGGCTGCGTGGAGTAATTTTTATCGTGGGAATCCTATGGCTCAAGATGTTGCTAAGGGTAATGATTCTTATTTGGAAAGGATTAAGCCCGTTGTTGAAAAATATGATTCTTATTTAGAAAGAGCATTCTTGCCTAGTAGAGAAGATGGATTTGATAAAAATGCCTTAGGGGTTTTTAGTTCTATTAATGGTGTTGGTGTTGGATATATTGATCCTCAACCTTTTAACATAGAAAAAAGGAGAAAAGATTTCAGGGGTTCGCAAAAAGCTCATATTATTTTCGGTCTTTGTTCTGGTGGGGCGATTGCGATTCCTAGTTTGATGCTTGGTGCTATTATGGCCCCTGTTACTTATTTAGCTTTTTCTTTATATGCTGGCTCTACAGATGATTCTACTATGAAGATTTATTTGTCTAATATGCAAAAGATTGCTGGAGATGCTGAGGTTTTTCTAAGGGAAAATTCCAAGTAGTTATGAAATATTTAAAAACTATATCAATTTGAATGTAATATGGTGAAAAAGGAAAAGATTTGTAATAAGAAAAAAATTATTGTTGTTTTAGCTGTTCTTCTTGTGCTGACTTTTGGAGTTATAATCAAGAGTTTGTTTTTTACAGGTGAAGTGATTGCTAATACTCAGGAGGTCGAGATAGTTCCCTTGACTCAAGAAGAAATTCAATTAATAGGGCGTACGATTTTATCGAGTGAGTTTGTGGAGGATGTTCCTTCGAAGTATCCAATTGCACTTAGGTTTTTTAGTTTTTCTCAAAGCGGTGAGAAAATATGGAGAAGTGGGTTTTTGATCGGGGAAAATCAATTGTTGACTAGTGGAGATGCTGGGGTTTATCTTTCGCTTAATTCAAAGTATATTTCTGAGTTTGCTCAATCTAATATATGTGATGTGATTCGTGTGGCTAATGTGAATGGTGATCTTGGTTTTGATAGTCCGTATAATAAGGCGTCTCTTTTGTTGAAGTATTCTGGGATGGTGAAGCATAGGGATTGTTTTGGTTTCTAAGGTTAGGTTTAAATAAGGTTGAGTTTTTTTAGAGATATGAAATTAATTTTTGTTGGTCCGCAGGGAAGTGGAAAAGGAACGCAGGCCAAGAGGATTGCTCGCAAATTTGGGCTTTGTCATATTTCTACGGGAGACTTGTTGCGTGAGGTTGATGGAGAGCTGAAGACTGAAGTTGATAAAATTATGAGTCGAGGGGATCTTGTTTCTGATGAGTTGATTGTTCGGATTTTGAAGGAGAAGTTAGAGAGTGATGAATGCAAGAGCGGATTTATTTTGGATGGGTTTCCGAGGAATGTTGCGCAAGTTGAGGAGTTGGCGAAGATTACGGAAATTGATAGGGTTGTTGAGATTGCGATTTCGGATGAAGAGAGTGTGAGGCGGATTTCGGGAAGGAGGGGTTGTGGGAAATGTGGTGCGATTTATAATATTGCTACGGCTCCGAAGCCTAAGGTTGAAGGTGTTTGTGATGATTGTGGGGGTGAGTTGATTCAAAGAAAGGATGATAATGAGGAGGCTTTGCGAGAGAGATTAAAGGTTTATCATGAAGATACGGAGAGCATTTTGGAGAGGTATACCTCCGTTAGAGTTGATGGAGAGCAGAGTATTGAGAAAGTATTTGAAGGTGTAGTTGAGGTTCTAGATTAGTTTATTTTCCTTTTCTAGGTTTTCTTTTTGTTGTCGTTCCTCTTCTATCATCCTGTTTCTTAATTCGGATATTTTTTCCAGAATTCGTTTTGCTTTTTCCGGAGAGTCTCTTGCTGTATTTAAAATGTAGAGGATTTTTCTTAAAATGTCGTCGTAGGATTCTCTTTTATGCTCTCTTAATTTCTCTATACGGAACTTAGTTTCCTCTAGAAGTTTTATCGTGGTGATTTTTTCTTCAGGTTTTTTTTTGTTACTCATTTTTACGATATGATGTATACCCTAGTATACTTTTTAAAGTTTTTTGTCTCTCTAGAATTACAACAGACGTAAGGTTTATATAGGTTTTGGAGGTTATTATTTTAACTAAATTCAAAATGAAAAATATGAAAAGAAATGTACTTTTGATTCCTTTTGTAGCAGTTCTAACTTTGTTGGTTGCTTCTGTGGCTTCGGCCGGATTGGCTACTAATATTGATACTGACTTCAATGGTGTTGCCTTAAGTGGTAGTACCATGGTTGGGGATGTTGACGACGTTGTACCTATAAGGGTTACGTTTGATTCTATCGCTGATGAGACAGATGTTAAGGTAAAGGTTTACATGGAAGGTCACCGGGACGATGTGTCTGCCTATACTAATAGGTTTGATATTGAAAACGGTAACACTTACACGAAACTTTTATCTCTAGAGTTGCCTTCTGATTCTAACTTTTTGTCTGAAGAATATACTCTCTATGTAGAGATTGTTTCTCAAGATGATAAGAGTGAAGAGAGGTATACTGTTAGTATGCAAAGAGAATCGTATACCTTAGAGATTTTATCCGTTGATTATTCTTCGGAAGTTTCTGCTGGTGACGTTTTTCCTGTTTCTGTTGTCGTAAAGAATATTGGTTACAATAGAATGGATGATGCTTATGTTGTTGTTTCAGTTCCTGCTTTGGGTGTTTCTACTCGAGGTTATGTTGGAGATATAATTCCAACTGAGGACTATATTGATTACGACGATGAAGAAGATTCTGTTTATCGAACTGTTTACTTACAAATTCCAGAGAACGCTGTTAATGGTGTTTATGATTTGGACGTTGAAGTTTACAACGATGATACTGAAACTAGTGTTACTAAGTTGATTGCTGTTGGCGGATCTGCCTCTAGTATGATTTTAGCTGCTGTAAAGAATCAAGATTTGAATGCTGGAGAGACTATAACATATGATATGATTATAGTTAATTCTGCGGACGATGTTAAAGTTTTCAATATTGATAGTGTCTCTAGTGATGACTTGAGTGTATCAGTGCCTTCCGTTATTACTGTTGGTCCAGATGCAAGCGAGACAATCCAGATTACTGTTACTGCATCTAGCGATGCTGAAGTTGGAACTTATACTTTCTCTGTAGATGCTAATGGCCAGAGTCTTGTTTTTGGTGCTAATGTTGTTGGAGCTTCGGTTTCGACTTCTGTTGTTGCCTTGACAGTTATCCTTGCTATTATCTTTATCGTGCTTCTTGCTGTTTTGGTTGTTCTTCTTACAAAGAAGGAAAGGCCAATCGAAGAAGTAGAGACAAGTTATTACTAAATCTTATAATTATTTTTATTTTTATTTTGCCCCCTTTGGGGCTTAGAATTTTTTTTGGGGTGTCTGGAGACTATGATGGAAGGATTGGATATTAGGATTGTGAAGGATAGGGAAGATTTTAGAGGCATCTCTGGATGTGATATTCTTAAGAAGTTTAATTGGCCTTTGCCGGAGAATAAGTATTATGCCGCTGCTGCTTTGGATGGTAATTTTGTTGGATTTTGGGACGGAGATGTTGGGCATCATTTTGTCTCTAAAAGTATTGGGGCAAAGGATTCTTGTTTTTATTCTAATATGATTTTTACTAGAGTTGGGAATAAGGGGATTGGCACTGAGATAAAGAGGCATCAGTTGGAGTTTGCTAGAGAGATTGGTTGTAAATCTTCTTATTGTGAGGTTCTTAATCCAAGTAATATTTATGCTATTAAGATTCAGAGGAGATTAGAGAGAGAGTTTAAGGTTAGAGAAAGGGACATGGGTTCTGAAGGTTATCAATTCTGCTTTGATTTGTGGAAATTAGATTTATAAAGTTGGGTTTGTTGTTATTTCTATGAGAGTTGGAAATCGTGGTGTGTCTCCCGTTGTTGCGAGTGTTCTTTTGATATTGCTGGTTTTTGTTCTTACTGCCTTTGTTTTTTCCTGGGCTCGTACATTTATTCTTAATAGTTCCGATAATGGTGAGTTTTCTGCTAGTGAATTATGCTCTACTGTTGATTTTAATATTGTGTTTAATGGGATTAGCCCCTCTGATGTTTATAATTTTGATATTGTGAATCGTGGGAATGTTAATATAAGTTCTCTAAAATTTAAAGTTTATTCTGGTGGAGATTCGCGTCTTGTTAATTCGGGTGTTGGTATTTTAGTTGATGGTGCTAATAGTGGTAGTGTTGAGTTGAGTGGTACTGTTGATGAGGTCGAGGTTTTGCCTGTGTTGAATATTGATTCTTCAGATGTTGTTTGTATCAATGATCCTGTTTATTTTTACAGTGCTTGATTAGATTTTTAGACTTATGATTTTTGACATATTCTCTTGCATGGATACTCCATAAAGATTCGAAGCCTCGGATATTAAGGTGTCGTTGTGTGTGATTATGATGTATTGTCCGGCTGTCATGTATTTTTTTATTAGGGCTGCTAGGAGCTCGGAATTGTGTTTGTCTAAGGCTGCGTCGATTTCGTCGAATACGTAGAAGCAGTATGGTTTGTATTCTTGGATTGCGAAGATTAGGGATAGTGCGACTAGGGTTTTTTCTCCTCCTGAAAGTGAAGTTATGTCGAAGTATCGTCCACGGGAGACTTTTACTAATATATTTAGTCCTGCGGAGAAGGGATCTTTTTTGTTTTCTAGTTCTAAGACGACTTCACCTTTTCTTGATAGTTGTATGAAATTTCTTGTGAAGTATTCATTCACGGCGTTAAGGGTAGAGAGGAAGGATTTCTTTTTCTTTTTGTCTATCTCCTGTATTATTTTTTCTATTTGTTCTTTCTCTTCGTGGATGGTTTTGACTTTTCCTTCTATGAGTGTTACCTGTTCTTCAATTTTGTCGAAGACCTCTAGGGCCCGCAAGTTTACATTTCCCAGTCTTGACATTCTAAATTGTGATTTCTGTAATCGTTCTTTTATTTGTTCTATTGGGAGAGTTAGTATTTCTTCGGAGATGAATTCAGAGAGCTCGGAATTTAGGGATTCGATTTGTGCTCCAAGTTGTGCTACGAGAATTTTATTATGATTTATTTTGTCTTCTAAGTTTTTGACAGTGTGTTGTAATCCGATGATATCGGTTTCTACTACTTTTTGTTGGTCTTGTAGAGAGTTTCTGAAGTCGAAGAATTTTTGAGATTTCTCGTAGAGCTTTTGTTCTTCAATTTCTTTTTTTACTGCTTCCTTATCTTTTTCGGTTATTCGTAATTCTATTTTTCTTAGTTCTATTTGAGATTCTTCCATGTCTCTTTGTGTTGCCTTCAGTTCGATAGTTAGTCTTCCGGTTTCTCTTTTTTTTAATTGGATTTCTGTATCTACGTCCATATCAGCAAAGGATATCTCCTGGAGAGTTAGTCTTGTTTCGTCATATTTCTCCTCAATGTCTTTGAGGGATTCGTAGTTTGTTCTCTTAGAATGTATTTTCTCGTTTATGGATTTCAGCTCTTCTTTCGTTTCTATTTGTTTTCCTGTTATTATTTTTATTTGTGCTTTTTTCTCGTCAGAGTTTTTTAGTTTGATTCTATCTATTCTTAGTTCTTCTAGTTTTGTTTGCAGAAGTGATAACCTTTCTTTTATGTGGCTTATTCTTGCGATGTCTTCGGTTTTTGTTTTAAGGTTTGTTTTCATTTCCTTGGATACGGATTCTATTTTTGTGTCTGCGTCTGTTGATATTTTGTGTTTGTGATTTTCTCCTACATCTTGTTTGCAGATTGGACATGATTTCAAAGATGTTACGTCGTATTTTAGTTTATTTTCTCGTTTGACATCCATTTCTAAAATGGCGTTTCTTTTTTCTTTTTCTAGTATTTGTCTTTCTAGTGTTGATATTTGATCTATTGTTTTTTCTATCTTAGAGCTTGTTTCTGATTTTAGCGATTTGTTTGATTCTGGTGTTTTTTCGTATTTGATTTCGTGAAAGAGGGAAGTGATTGTTTGTTCTATTAGTTGGACTTCTTTTTGAGATTCTATTAGGAATTTTTCTTTTTGAGATTTCTGATTTTCTAGAGTTGAGAGATCGGATTTCAAGATGTAGAATTTTCTTCTTTGTTGTTCTAGTATGTCGAATTTTTCTTGGAGAATTTTTTGTTGCTCTTGTTGCTTTTTTATTTCAGGAGATGCTGTCCTTATTTCTGACATCTCTTGATTTAATTTTTCTATTTTTCCTTTCAATTTTTCTATTTTCTCTTTTCCTTGAATAAGTCTGTTGTCGAAATTTTCTCTCCGGACATCTAGACCTGCTAGGTCGGCTTTTAGGTCAGATATCTCTCCATGAAGGACTTCTTGTTCGTTGGATGTTGAGGATTGTATTTGTTTGTTTACTGCCAGAATTTTACCTTGGAATTCTTCGGCTTTGAAGTTTTTTTCCTGTATGATTTTTTTTATTTTTTTTATTTCGAGATTAATTTCTTCTATTTTTTTATTTATTTCAGAGACTTCTTTTTCTTTATTGTTCTTAGTTTTAACTAGAAGGGTTTTTTTGCATCGTTTTATTGTAGTTTCTAATTTTTGATAAGAGATTGCTTCTTGCCTCTCTTTGTTTAGGTTTTTTAGGTAAGATGTTTTCTCTCTTAGTACTGCAGATATTTCCTTTAGCCTTTCTTCTGTTTTTTCTAATTCTCTAAGGGATTTGTGCTTTCTTGTTTCGTATATTGATATCCCTGCGACCTCTTCTATTATTTTTCGTCTTTCTTCGGCTGTTGCTTTTACTAAGGATTGGATTTCTCCTTGGAGGACTATGTTGAATCCGTTTGGGTCTACGCCGGCTTGAGATAAGAGTTCTAGGATATCTTGACGGGTTTTTGTTTTGCCGTTGATTCTGTATATTGATTGTCCGGTTTTCCGTACGGTTCTTTTGATTGTGACTTCTTTTTCATCTATTGCGAAGGTTTTGTCTGTGTTGTCGAAGGTTAGTTCTACTGATGCTTCTTGTGAGCCTTTGTATGTTTTGTTTCCGGAGAAGAGTAAGTTTGCTGCTTTTGCGGCTCTTATTGATTTAATTGAGAGTCTTCCGAGTACGAAGCAGAGAGCGTCAGTTATGTTTGATTTTCCTGAGCCGTTTGGTCCGACTATTACGTTCATTGAGTTGTTTAGGGGTATTTCGGTTTTTCTTGCGAAGGATTTGAAACCGTGCATCGTCATCTTTTTTATGTGGGTCATTTGTTTTTTAAGGGAGTGGGGTTTTTAAGAATTGTTAGGACAATTTTAGGAGTTTTGCCAAGTCTTTGCTTAGGATATTTTCTCCTTTACTTAATAATTCTCTTTGGGTTGCTGGACCATGATAGTCTGAACCGTAGCTGATTGGAAGATTATTTTCCTTGGCGAATGTTTCGAATTTATGGTAGGGATATTTTTCTTTGAAAAGTGGCTGTACTTCTAAGAAATCTATGCCTTGCTCTACTAGAATTTCTAACTCTTTCATTCTTTTGATGTCCTTAGGTGGGTGAGCGATTCCAATTATTCCTCCTGCTTCATGTACTATATCTATTGCTTCTTTCGGGTCTACTCCTATTCTGGGCTTGAGGTCTCCCGCTATTCCCTTTTTACCTAGGTAATATTTGAATAATCTTTCTGGTGATAATTCTGAGTGCTTTTCTTGAATGTATTCTCTACATTCTTTGTCTTTGTAAAATATTTCTTTTATGTTTCCTTTACCTATTCTTGAGTCTGGATATTCGGATCTTATTTTTTCCATTGTTATCGGGAGGCCTGATTTTTGTAGAATATCTACCCTTGTTTTACATCGGGTGTATTGTATGTCTCTTGAATGTTTTAGGAATTTTTGGAGTTTTGAGTTTTCGGGATTGAAATTTAATGCTAGTAGGTGGTAGTTTTGGGTTGTGATCTCTGCTGCTGGTAAAAGTTTTACTCCGTATTGTTCTGCGGTTTTATAGGCTTCGAAATATCCCCGTGTATGATCGTGGTCTGCTATTGCCATGACGTCTATTCCTTTCATTGTTGATATTTTTATTATTTGTGTTGGGTCTAATTGTCCATCCGAGTATTTCGTGTGCATATGGAGGTCTATGTACTTTGTTTTCATGTTAATCGAAATGGAATACCCGTCCTTCATTTAGTTGATCTTCTAAATCTCGATTGTATGAGTAAACTTCCATTACCTTTTGCATGTTTACTCCATTTATTTTGCTGTATTCTTCAGTTGCATTTTGGTTTTTTGAGACATATACTGGATAGTCTTCGTAGTCGAATGTGTCACAAACTACGATCATGTGGGTGATATTTTTTTCTTTGCCGTTTTCGAGCCAATTGCTTATGTCTTTTCTTGTTGTTCCCATAATTATACTTAACAATAGAAACGTTTATATATCTCCTATATGATTTATATAAATAATATAATGAAGCGAAAAGTGATAAAACAGGCGAACCAGGCGTATACTTTGACGTTGCCGATCGACTGGGTTAGGGCTAATAAGATTTCTGAAAAATGTGAGATTGACGTTGTTGTGGATGGTCGGAGTTTGTTGGTTTCGAATGAAGGCGGTGTTGTTAAGAAAAAGGCGAAGTTGGATGTTTCGGGGTTTGAGTATAGGAACGTTTATCGCCACATTAACGCGCTTTATGCTAAGGGAGTGGATGAGATTGAGATTAGTTCGGATAAGGAAATTTCGTCTTTGATAATTAAGTTGTTGAATTCTTTGATTGGATATGTTTTAGTTTCTCAAGAGGATGGGAAATATGTAATAAAGGATATTAGCGGTGGTGGTTATGGTGATTTGGATGAAGTTTTCAAGAGGGCGTTCCAGTCAGTTATTTTATTTTATGATTCTGCTATTAGTGACGTTTTCGGTGCGGGTATTGAGAGTGAGAGTAGTTTGAGGATGCGGGATTTGGAGGTGAATAAGCTTTGTTTTTATTTGCAGAGGGCTATTAATAAGATGTCTTATGGGGATGCTGTTCGGGGACGGAGTCTATTTAGTTATTCACTTGAGTTGGAAAAAATTGGGGACGATATTTTGAGATTTTGGAGAGCGAATCTTGGGAAAAAAATTAAGAAAACTAAAGAGCTTAGAGAGATTGTTGATTTGTCAAGAAAGTGTCTTCACTGGACTTTTGATTCCTATTATAGATTTGATTCAAAGGAATTAGAGAAAGTTTTTGATTTGAGAGAGAAAGTTAGAAAAAAGGTTGCGGTGATTAAAGGGCAGGATGTTTTTGCTCGGCAGGCATTGAGGATTGCGGAAGGTGCTGTTGATTTGAATCATTTGGTTTTAATGATGAAACTAGAATAGTTTTTTCTGTGACGAATTTTTTGCCTTGAATAATTTTTTTACTGTATTCCAGGAGAACCTTATAATAGGAGAGTATTTTTCGTTGTCGAAATTTTCAGTTATAAATTTTTTTGTTTTTGGATCTGCTGGATATCCTGATCCGAAATCTATTTTATATTTTTGTTTTAGTTTGTATACCTCGTCTTCTCTAGATTCTTTTGCTAGTATTGATGCTGCTCCGACAATTGGGTGGTTTGCGTCTGCTTTGTGTTCGCATTTTAGGATTATTTGTTTTGGATTTTTTAGAAGCTGCTGAACGTCGTTTGACCAGGATTCTATGTTTACTGAGGGGCAATCTACTACTGCTGTGGTTTTTTCTTTTAGGTTTTTTGTTAGATGGTTTATGATTTCGGCTGTTTTGATTGCTTCTAGGTAGTTTAGGTTTGTCGAGTCGTCGATTTGTTTTGGGGAGGATTTGACTATGTGGTGGGTGAACTTAGGTCTTAGGGATTCTGCTATTTTTCTTCTTTGGAGTGGAGATAAGAGTTTTGAGTCTTTTGCATTTAGGGCTTTTATTTTTGGTTCGTCTTTTTCGTCTATTATTACTCCTGCTAGGGTCATCGGGCCTAAGACTGGGCCTCTGCCTGCGTCGTCGATTCCTAGGACTTTCATGTTTGATTAAATCGTCAAGAGTTTATAAGAATAGCGGGGACGGGATTTGAACCACGTGACCTTGAGGTTATGGGCCTCACGAGCTGACCAGACTGCTCCACCCCGCTATAATAGGAGGAGATAGTTTCGACTTTTAAAGATTTGGATAATGTGGGAAGGAGGATTCTATTCACAATTCACTCTAAAATTTTCCTTATCATTTCGTTTGGGAAAATTCGAGCAAAGATTTTCGCCCCCGTATTCTACGAGCATTAGAATTATCCATCAAATATAATTCCTTTTGGAAATTATATAGTATGTGGGAAGGAGGATTCGAACCCCCGTAAGCAAAGATGCTACTGGATCTTAAGTCCAGCCCGTTTGGCCACTCCGGCATTCCCACATGGGAGTTGGAGCTTTGAAGAACTTATAAGTTTTATTGTTAACGGTGTTTAGGTATGTTTTTATAGATAGTTTGGTTTTATGAGTAATGAAGAATAAGAATGTTGGGTTTTTGATTGTTGGAATTTCGATTGTAATTGTAGCTATTGTGCTATTATTTAATTCGGGACTGAAAGATATTGTGGATGAGAGTTGTGATCATGGGTCGACTTGTACTATGTATGATACGATTAGGGTTCAGACTGGCTTGAGTGTTATTATTGCAGGGCTTGTCTTTTTGATCGGATTATTTTTTATTTTGAGCAAAGAGAGTGAGAGGATTGTTGTTAAGCGAGTTAAGGGGAAGATGCGGAAGAAGAGATTGGATTTGAGTAAGTTGGATGGCGAGGAAAGGCGGGTTGTTGATATTTTAATTAGGGAGAGTGGGGCGTTTTTTCAGAAGAGTGTTATGGAAGAGCTTGGGTGTGGAAAAGTTAAGATGACTAGACTCGTTGATAAGTTAGAGGCTAAGGGTTTGGTTGAGAGGAAAAGGCGTGGTATGAATAATATCTTGGTTCTGGTGCGATGAAGAGAAATATTAAGTTGAAACTTTGGAGTTTGTTTGGAGTGTTTGTTTTGATTTTTATCTTTCTTCTGTTATCTTATTTTGTTCAGAATAATTTCGAGTTTTTTGAGAGGTTGGTCGCGGGTAATTCATGGGGATTGGTGATTTATATTTTTCTTAATTTTTTAGGGACTGTGGTTGCGCCGATTACTGTGATTCCGTTGATTGTTGTGATTACGGGGATTTGGGGTCCTGTTGTTGCTAGTCTTGCTAGTTGGTTTGCCTGGATACTTGGTTCTATTGTTGCTTTTTGGATTGCCCGAAGGTTTGGTGTTCCTGCCGTTAGGAGGTTTGTTTCTTTGGATGAGTTATATAAATTTGAGGATAAGTTTTTTATTTTGAAGAGTTTTTGGGGTATTGTGATTTTGAGGATGGTGATTCCGGTTGAGATTTTGAGTTATGGTTTGGGGTTGTTTAGTAGAGTTGGATTTTGGAAGTATGCTCTTGCTAGTGCTATTGGGCTTTTACCTGTCACCTTTGCTTTTGGATATTTAGGAATAGTCCCTTTTGTTTATCAAGTTGTTTTGGGACTTGTTGTTTTGATTGGGATTCTGATTCTGATTATTTTTGGGGAAATTTGGAAAGCTCGTCGGAAGAGCTAATTGAAACTAGTTTCATCGAAGCGATTATATAGGATTTTGTTTTGTGCTTTATATGAAGAAAATTTTTAGGATTGAGGGAATGACCTGTAATTCGTGTGCTAATCTTATTGAGTATAAGTTGAAAGATAAGGTGAAGCATGTGTCTGCTAGTTATTCTAAGGGAGAAGTCGAGGTTGAATTTGATGAAAATAAGATTAGTGAGAAAAAGATTATTAGCTTAATTGAGGAGGGTGGGGAGTTTAGTATTGTTGAAGAAGGTAGGACTGAAGATAAGGTTGGCTTGTGGTTTATGATTGGATCTTTTCTTGTTTTGGCGTATTTTGCTTATGGTTGGATTAGTGACTTGGGTTTTTCAATTCCTGGTGTTGGAGAGCAGTCTGGGTTTATTATTTTGTTTTTTGTTGGCATTTTAACTGGCTTTCATTGTGTTTCGATGTGTGGAGTTTTTGTTGTTTCCTATACTACCAGTAATGCGAAGGTTGGACATAAGGGGTTTATGCAACATTTTGTTTATGGTGGATCTAAGGTTTTTTCTTATGCTGTTATTGGTGGTATTTTTGGTTTGATTGGTGGTATTTTTTCTTTTAGTATTGGGCTTCGTGCCGGTATTGCTATTTTTGCTGGGTTGTTTATGGTGTCTTATGCCTTGAGTATGCTGGGTGTTGGATTTTTTAGAAAGTTTTCTTTTAACCCTAAGTTTTTGACTAAGTGGGCCGCTAAGACTACTCATGGCGCAAAGGGATTTTATACGGCCCCTTTTATGACTGGTATACTTAGTGGTTTCTTTATCGCCTGTGGGCCGCTTCAAGCGCTTTATCTTTATGCTGCGGGGACTGGGAGTTTTTGGACTGGTTTCTTTTCTTTGGGAGCTTTTAGTCTTGGTACTTTGCCAGTATTGATTGGATTTGGTAGTTTGACTTCAGTTATTAGTAAGAAGGCTACTAAGAGGATTTTGAAAATTGCGGCGGTTCTTGTTTTGATATTAGGACTTATTATGATTAATAGAGGGCTTGTGGTTTTGGGAAGTGATTATAGTTTTGAGGCGATTGCTTCTAATATCGGCGGAGTTAGTGCTGGAGCTACTGCTGCTGGAGCGGCTGTTTTGGAAGGAGATTTTCAGGTGATTAATATGGAGGTTACGCGATATGGGTGGACGCCAGATACATTTACTTTAAAGAAGGGGGTTCCTGTGAAATGGAATATCGATGTTAAGGAATTGACTGGGTGTAATAATGAGATAATTGTTCGGGATTATGATATTGATGCTAAGTTGAAGAAGGGGATGAATGTTGTGGAATTTTTGCCTGATGAGACGGGGACTGTTAGATGGAGTTGTTGGATGGGAATGATTCCTGGGACGTTTATTGTGACTGATGATGGTTTGGCTAGTGATACTCAACTAAAGGAGGTTGCTGCGTCTGCTCCTGCTGGTGGTGGCTGTGGGTGTGGAGGAGGTTCTACTTGTGGCGCTTGAGATGAAAGAGGATTTGGATTGTCCGATTTGTGAGAAGCAAGTTTTTTCTGGTGCTGGTGAGGGGTGTAAAATGTGCGGAATGACTATGGATGAGGGTGATGAACTTTTTTGCTGTGAAATATGTGAGGATAAGTGGGGGTCTATTAATTCGAGGGTTGAAGATTAGTTAATTTTATATAGTTTGTTCACTATTGTTAACTAATTAAATTTGGAGTATATTATATGGATAAAGTAAAATTAATGTTTGGAATATTCGTTTCTATAATGTTAGCTTTGACTTTTGTTTCGGCTGATTCTGGTGACTATGATCATGGAATGGGCGGAATGATGTCCGGTAGCTATGGTTTTGGTGGGATGGTTTTTGGCTGGATTACTGGAATATTGTTTGTTGCTGTTTTAGTTTTGTTGATTGTTTGGTTAACTAAACAGATACAGAAGAAATAATGGAGCTCAAAGCATAAATAAAATAATGGCAAAAAAAATAAAGTTGGACATTGAAGGGATGCATTGTGCTTCGTGCTCGAAGATAGTGACTTCTGAATTGGAGAAGATTGGCGCTAGGAATGTTAGTGTTAACCCGGTTAGTGGGAAGTCTTTTGCAGAAGTTGATGACAGTGTTTCTTTTGAGCAGATTGGAAAAGCTGTGAAAGATGCAGGGTTTAAGCTGATTGGATTCAGTGAGGGCTCTGCTTCTGGTGCCCCTTCTTCTTTTAAACCTAGTAATGAAATTAATACTTGGAAGACTAAGTTGATTAGTGTTTGGGGGCTGACCTCTCTTATTGTAGCTATTATGTATTCTGAATATTTAATTGGAGCACCTCTTGTTCCAATTAAATGGATGATTCCTTTAATGCTGGTTTTGAGTTTTCCAATTATTTTTATTTTTGGTTTTTCTACTATTAAATCTGGAGCTAGGGGTTTTGTTCGATTGCAGTTTACTATGGATTCTTTGATTGCACTTGGAACTGTCGTTGCTTATTCGACTGGTATACTTAGTTATTTTATTGATGTGACGAGTTTTGCCGGTGTGTCAGGAATGATTATGACTATTTTTATTACGGGAAAATTTATTGAGGCTAAGGCTAAGGGTCGTGCGACTTCGGAAATTCGGAAGTTGTTGGAGCTTGGGGCGAAGAAGGCTTTGGTTTTACGAGGGAAAAAGGAGATTGAGATTGATATTAGTGAGGTTAAAATTGGGGATGTTATGATTGTGAAGCCCGGAGAGAAGATTCCGACTGATGGCGTTGTTGTCAAGGGTGAGAGTGCTGTTGATGAGTCGATGATTACTGGGGAGAGTTTGGCGGTTGAGAAGATGAGGGGGGGAAAGGTCATTGGAGCGACTATTAATCAAGATGGAGTACTTTATATTAAGGCAACTAAGATTGGGAGTGATACTTTTTTGTCACATATTGTGAAGTTGGTCGAAGAGGCGCAGGGGACAAAGGTTCCGATTCAGAAGTTGGCGGACAAGGTGACGGGTGTTTTTGTTCCGGTTATTTTAGTATTAGCTCTTTTGACTTTTTTGGGATGGTATCTTATCTTTGACGTTTCCTTAAGTATTGCTCTTAGTAATGCTATTGCTGTTTTGGTTATTGCGTGTCCATGCGCCTTGGGGTTGGCAGTTCCTATTTCTTTGATGGTTGGTTCTGGAATGGGTGCGAAGCGTGGCATACTTATTAGAAAAGGTGAGGCTATTCAAACCATGAAGGAAGTTAAGACGGTTGTTTTTGATAAGACTGGGACGATTACAAAGGGTGAGCCTGAGGTTGTTGAAGTTTCTACAAAAAATGAAAAAAAGTTGTTTGAAATTGCTGGAAGTTTGGAGAAATTAAGTGAGCATCCTTTGGCTAGGGCTGTTGTTAAGAAGGCTGGACTGAAGAAGTATTTGAGCGTTAAGAAATTTAAGGTTATTCGAGGGAAGGGGCTTGAGGGAGTTATTGGAGGGAAAAAATATATTGTTGGCAACGAGGCCTTGATGAAGGACAAAAGAATTGCCCTTGGGAGTTATGCTAAGGTGGTTAAGGGTTTTGCTGAGAAGGGATTTAGTGTTATGGTTGTTGTTGAAAATAAAGTAGTTCTCGGGGCTATGGGAATTGCGGATGCGGTTAAGGAAGATTCTAGAGAGGCTGTTGCTCGGTTGAATCGTGGTGGGTTTAGGACGGTTATGATTACTGGGGATAATGAGGTTACGGCTAGAGCTATTGCTCGAGAGGTTGGAATTAAGGAGGTTATTGCTGGGGTTATGCCAGGGGATAAAGCGAAAGAAGTTATTAGGTTGCAAAAGAGTGGTATGGTCGCGTTTGTTGGAGACGGGGTTAATGATGCTGTTGCTTTGAAGGAAGCGAATGTGGGGATTGCTATGGGGGGAGGTAGTGATATTGCGATTGAGGCTGGGGACATAGTTCTTGCTAAGGGGAATTTAACTGGGGTTGTTGAGGCGATAAAGTTATCTAATGCGACATTTAGAAAGATTAAGCAAAATTTGTTTTGGGCGTTTTTTTATAATGTTGTTGCGATTCCCTTGGCTGTTGCGGGTTTTTTGAATCCTGTTGTTGCAGAGATTGCTATGGCGCTTTCTTCTATTACGGTAGTCACTAATGCTAATTTGCTTAGGTTTTCTTTTAATTCTTAGTGACTTATACTTCGTTAAAAGAACGCTCGTGTACGCTTGTACATGTCGCAACCTTTTGCCTTGTCTAAGCCTACTAAGAATTGAAAGTAGGATTTAGTAATTGTTATAAAGATTGAGTTGTGTTTATTTTTATGAATAAAGATATTTTTCCGATTGGAATTGGCGGGTGGGGGATTGGTGGTTTTGCTAAAAAGGATGCTAGTAATGATGAGAAAGATGTTGAGGCTTTGGTTTATTCTTTGTCTAAGGGGATGAATTTTATTGAGGTTAATTATTGGAATTCGGAGGGGCATAATGTTGAGCTTTTGGCTGAGGCTATTGATAAGAGTGGAGTAGGTAGAGAGAAGTTGTTTTTTAATCAGGCTGTTTATAACTATAGGAATGAAACTTTGGAGGATATTGCCGAGGAGATGAAGGTGGTTAGGGAAATTTTGGGAACTGATTATATGGATTCTGTTGAGTTTAGTCTTTCTGGGGTTTTGCAGTATGGGTTTGATAATGTTGTGGAATTTTTGAAGGACGTTTTGGCTTCGGGAGAAGCTAGATCGGTTAGTATTACTAATTCTAATTTAGAGCATTTAAAAAAGTTTAAGGAGATTTTTGGGGATAAGTTTTTTTGTCATGAATTGAATTTTAATTTTGAGATTAGGGAGATGGAGGATATAGGGATCATCCAGTTTGGTGAAGATAATAATGTTTTGAATGTTTTGTATCAGCCTATTCGGAGGAACAAGACCGCTCTTCGGAATTGGCCGCTTTTGGTTGAGCTTGGTGAGAAGTATGGGAAGAGTCAGAATCAGGTTATTTTTAATTGGCTTATTGGTCGGGGTTTTTTGCCGATGACTAAGTCTAGTAATTTGGCGCATATTGATGAGAATATCGGGGCTTTGGATTTTGAGATGGAGGCGGAGGATGTTAAGAGGTTGGATGAGTTTCGGACTGGGTGGGATTGTCCTGGGGTTGTTTTTGATAATGGGGATGTTTGTGAGGGGAAGGTTGTGGTTCATCAGCTGAGTAATGTTTTTGATGAGGTTTATGATAAGGGGTGATTTTTTTATGGACTGTTGTCGGTGTTTCCGATAAGGTTATAAATGTTCACTATTGTTAACTTGTATGAAAAACATTAAGGAAATGATTGAGTATCCTCGTGAGGGGATTTTGAGTAAGGAAATTTGTAAGGATGATAAGTTGGATTTGGGGCTTTTTTGTATGGCTGCTGGGACTGTTATGGGGGACCATACTTCTGTTAAGACTGCTTTTGTTCAGGTTGTTGAGGGGGATGGGGTGTTTAATTTGGAAGGCAAGGACATTGTTATGAAACCTGGTGTTGTGATTCTTATGAAGGCTGGAGCTGTTCATAATCTTAAAGCGATTGAGAATACGGCTTTTATTTTGGGGTTATACTAGAATTGTCTAGGTAAATTTATTAATTGATTTTATGATTGTTTGTTATGCCTATGTAGCTCAGTTGATAGAGCGCTTCACTCGTAATGAAGAGGTCGTCGGTTTGACTCCGGCCATAGGCTTATAGTTTTTCTTTTAGATTGTTCCCATGTTCTTTTTGACAGGATGAACAGATGTGGTGTGTTTTAGAGGTTTCTCCTTCTCCGGTTCTAATTATTGTTCCTTGTAGCTTGTCTAGAAATATTGTTTTGATTTCTTGATTACATAGGGCGCATTTTTTCTTCACATGAATTTAAGGAAAGTTAATTTTATAAAAGCTTTTGTTTAAGTTATGAAAATGGAAGGATTCGATTTGACCAAGTATCAGGATGATGAGGATGAGCAGAAGAAGATTGCGGGGATTATGGGGAAGATGCTTAGTGGGCGAAGTGATTATGAGGCTATTATTGAGAAGAGGGAAGATAGGGTGAAGAAGTGTGAGTGTGGGTGGGCTTTGCAGGGTGGTGAGAAGTTTTGTCCTGAATGCGGATGTAAGTGTTAGCACCAGTCGCCTACTCTTTCGGCGTAGTCGCATTTTGTGCATTGTAGTAAGTATACCCAATCCTCATCGCCAAACATCATGCCGAGGTCTACTATTTTGCACTTGTCGTTTTTGCATTCTTTGCATTTAAATTCGTAGCCTGATAGGTCTTTTTCGGCTATACCTGTTCCGGTTTTGTTTTGCGTAATATTTTCTGTCTCGGCAATTAATTCTTTTATGTTATGTTTTGCTTGTAATTTACATTTGTTGCAGGTAAGATATTGTTTGTCATTTTTTATTATTGTTATTAACATATTCTTACATTTGGGACAGAACTGGATTTCCATTTTGTTTTATTGCATTGGGAATATTTAGAGTTTTGGGTAGATTTAAAACTTGATTTTTATTCTGGATACTATGAAACTAGCTATTGTTCATAAGGAGAAATGTAAGCCGACTGTTTGTGGTCGGGAGTGTAAGAAATATTGTCCGGTTGAGAAGCAGGAGTTGGATACATGTGTGACTATTGGAGATAAATGTGCTATTGATGAGCATACTTGCGTCGGTTGTGCGATTTGTGTTAAGCGGTGTCCGTTTGGTGCGATTGATGTTGTGAATTTGCCTTCGGTGTCGGAGAAGGATATTGTGCATCGGTATGGGGCGAATGGGTTTGCGCTTTATGGGTTGCCGGTTCCGAAAGAGGGAAGTGTTTTGGGGTTGCTTGGAAGGAACGGAATTGGGAAGAGTACGGCTGTTAAGATTTTGGCAGGGAGTGAGAAGATGAATCTTGGAAAGAGTGAGGTTGGAGAGAATGATGTTAAGGAATTTTTTAAGGGGAATGAGATTTTGAGGTATTTTGAGGGGTTGGACAAGAAGGTTGTTTCGTATAAGCCTCAGAATTTGTCTACTCTTGCGCTTGATGTTGAGGTGATGGAGTTGTTGTTACAACGTGGAGAGGAAGGTGAGATTAAGAGGTTGGCTGAGGTTTTGGGAGTTTCGCAGGTTCTTGGGAATGGGATGGATAAGTTGTCTGGTGGAGAGTTGCAGCGGATTGCGATTTTGGCGGCTTCGTTGGGTGAGGCAGACATATATTTCTTTGACGAGCCTTTGGCGTTTTTGGATATTGGAGAGAGATTGCGGGTTTCGGATTTTTTGCGGGAGCTTTCTGGCGTCACACATAATAGTGTACCCTCTAAAATGGGCGCCAAGGCGCCGTCTTCATCGGGCAAGACTTTGATTGTTGTTGAGCATGATTTGTTAATTTTGGATTATTTGACGGATTATGTGAATGTGTTTTTTGGGGGACAAGGGGCGTTTGGCCTTGTTAGTGGAGTTAAGAGTTCTAAGGTCGGAGTTAATGCATATCTTGAAGGTTTTTTGAAGGAAGAGAATATGAAGATTCGGGACAAGGCGTTGAAGTTTGATTTTACAAGGAATGCTGATATGAGTGGGAATAAGATTGCTAGTTGGCCTGATTTTGGGGTTAAGTTTGGTAGCGATTTTGAGTTGGAGGTTAAGGGTGGGGATATTCATGAGAATCATGTTATTGGTATACTTGGGAAGAATGGGACTGGGAAGACGACTTTTGTTAAGGCGCTTGTTGGTGAGGTTGAAACGACTGAGGGCAAGCTTGACTTGGGTTTGAGTGTTTCCTATAAGGCGCAATATTTATTCTCGGAAAGCGAAGATATGGTTAGGGATATTTGTTTTAGAGAGAAAATTAATAAGAGGTTAAAGAGTACTTTTAATTTGGGAGTTTTGGAAGGGAAGAAGATTAGTAGTCTTAGTGGCGGTGAGTTGCAGCGGTTTGAAGTTGCTCGGTGTTTGGCGAAGGATGCTGATGTTTATTTGATTGACGAGCCTAGCGCTTATCTTGATGTTGAGGAGAGGATCTCGGTTGCTAAGGCGATTAAGGATACTATGGTTGAGCGAGGGAAGACGGCCTTTGTTGTGGATCATGATTTATTGGTTGTCTCGTATTTGGCTGATTCGGTTATTAATTTTGACGGAGAGGGTGGTGTTCGAGGGGAGGCTGGAGAGGTTGTTGGATTTGAGGAAGGTGTGAGTGAGTTGTTGAAGAGTTTGGATGTTACGCTTCGGAAAGATAAGGAATCGGGTCGGCCTAGGATTAATAAGAGGGGAAGCGTTTTGGATAGGGAACAGAAGGCTAAAGGGAAGTGGGCAGTTTTTTGATTGGGAAGATTAATAAATTAAGTTGTGTGAGATATGTTATGAAGAATATTGTTGTTAAGATGATTGCTAAGGAAGTTGATTTGGATGTTTGTGATATTGAGAATCTTTTGGAAGTTCCGCCGAGGCTTGAGATGGGGGATTTTGCTTTTCCTTGTTTTGGATTAGCTAAGTCTCTTAAGAAATCGCCTGTTATTATTGCTTCTGGATTAGCTAAGGTTAAGTTGCCTAAGGGTATTTCTGAGGTGAAAGCGGAAGGGGCTTATGTTAATTTCTTTGTTGATAGGGGGATTTTTGCTAAGGGGGTTTTGGGGAAGAAGCGAGTTGATGTTGAGAAGAAAGGGAAGATTTGTATTGACATGTCGAGTCCTAATATTGCGAAGCCGTTTGGGATTGGGCATTTGAGGTCGACGATTATTGGGAATTCGATTGGGAAGATTTGTGAGGCGAATGGGTTTGAGGTTGTGAAGATTAATTATCTTGGAGATTGGGGGACGCAGTTTGGGAAGATTATTTTTGGTTTTAGGAAATGGGGTAGTGAGGCTAAATTGAAAAAGGATGCGATTGGGCATTTGTATGAGTTGTATGTTCGAGCGAATGCGACAGATGAGTTTGATGAAGAGTGTCGGGCTGAGTTTAAGAAGTTGGAGGATGGAGATAAGGAGAATTTGAAGTTGTGGAAGCGATTTAAGGATTTGTCGTTGAAGGAGTTTGATAAGATTTATGATTTGCTTGGGATTTCGTTTGATGTTGTTTCGGGAGAGAGTTTGTATAATGATAAGATGGGTGCGGTTGTTGCGGAGTTGGAGGCAAAGGGTTTGTTGATTGAGGATGAAGGGGCGAAAATTGTTGATTTGGATAGTGAGGGACTGGGTAAGGTTTTGATTCAGAAGAGTGATGGGACGAGTCTTTATGCTACTCGGGATTTGGCGATGGCAATTGATAGGAAGAAAGAATATAATTTTGATAGAGCTGTTTATGAAGTTGGTTCTGAGCAGAAGTTGCATTTTAGGCAGGTGTTTGGGGTTTTAGATAAGATGGGTTACGAGTGGTCGAAGGATTTGGTTCATGCTGCACATGGTTTATATTTGGATAAAGACGGGAAGAAATTTTCTACTCGTAGAGGTAAGAGTGTTTTTATGAAGGATGTTTTGAATGAGGTCGTCGAGAAAGCAAAGACGAATTTGTTAAAGAGGGAAATGTTGAAAGGAAAAGAGTTGGATGGGAGAGCGAGGAAGATTGCCTTGGCTGCTATTTTTTATGGGGACTTGAAGAATAATCGGGAGCACAATATGGTTTTTGATGTGGATAGGTTCCTCAGTTTTGAGGGGGACACTGGGCCTTATTTGCTGTATTCTTATGCTCGAGCTTCTAGTATTTTGAGGAAAGTTGATAGCAAGGCTAGTGTTAAGATTGGGGAGATTAATGATACTGAGTTTGGTTTGATTAAGAAGATTGATTCTTTTGAGGATGTTGTTGGGAAAGCCTATTTGGGGTTGGCTCCGAATTTGGTTGCGAATTATTGTTTTGAGTTGGCTAGTTTGTTTAATGAATTTTATCATGCCTGTCCTGTGCTTGGGAATGAGAAAGAAGGATTTAGGTTGGTTTTGGTTGGAGCGTTTCGGGATGTGATGGGGAAGAGTTTGAATTTGTTGGGTATTGAAAAGCTGGAAGAAATGTGAGTTGGTTTTTACGAAAGGTTAGATTTATAAGTAAACGTGTTGGAAATGTTTAAAATTCGATGACTTAATGAAATTCCTATATTTTGGGTTTTTAAGTATTATTGTTAAAAATACCGACGGGGTAACGCTTTTAAAACGTGAGATTTTGGTTTTTTTATGACGGTTATATTAAAGGTTAATCCTAAATTGGCGTTTACGGGTAGAGAGGATTTTATTAGTAAGGTTAGGCCGAACTCGATAGCTGTTGATGGGATAATTAAAAATGAACAGACTTTTAGAGTTCCAGAAGGTCCTTATGCTAATTTTGATCACCATTATGGGAGTGATGATATTGCTACTAGGAGTAGTTTTATGCAAGTGTATTTGGAGATAAAACAGAGGGATTTGGTTGATAGATTTAGTAAGGACGGGGAGTTTTCTGTGTATATGTATGCGGATCACGGGGATGAAGATGTCTGTGGTTGTTATTGGGCGTTGAGGAATGCTAAGAAGATAATTGAGAATGAGAATGATAGGATTCGGCAGTTGGTTGATTTATGTGATAAGTTGGATACTACGGCTGGTTCTTTTGAGACTGGGGATACGGTTTTAAGGAGGAGGATGGCGTGGATATTTAAGCCTTATCACAATGCGAGGTATAAGGGACGTTCGGATAGCATGGGACCTCGTGAGTATGGTAATATGATCAGAGCAGTTAATGGAAGAATTTGTGATTATGTTTCTGGAGGTGGAGGTGAAGTTAAGCTTGAAGGGGGATATGAGGATATTGGGATAGATAGAAAGAGGAACGAGGAGAATGGTTGGATTTTTACTAAGGAGTTTAGTCCAGCTAGTAGAATGGTTATGTATTTGGAAGGGGTTAGAACTTTTGCTAGTCTTGTTGGGAAAAGGAAAGATGGGAATATTGATGTTATGCTTGGAAAGAAGACGGGGTGGAATATTGATTATTGTATTCCGAAGATATTTGATAGATTAAATAAGGAAGAGGGAGATATTGTTAGTGAGACAAACTTCTGGGGCGGTAGCGATATGAGAGGTGGTAGTCCTAAGGAGAGTGGTAGTAGACTGTCTCTAGGTGGCATTGAGAGATGTATTAATGAAGAAGTTGAGATCGCGAGAGAAGAAAGGATTAGTAAAGAAAAGGAAAAGTGATTTATTTTACAACTTTGAAATTTTTCCAAGCAATTTCAAATAAACTTTCTAGTGCTTGTGCAAAAAATTCAGTGTTAAGCCAGATTCCTATATCATAAGTTGGGTGAACTTCATCGTCGTTTAGAAGCATAAACATCATCTGTTCACTATCTACTAACATGAATCTTGCGTTTAAATCCTGAACGTTTCGTACTTCTCCTACTTTTGTAAAATCTTTTGCAACCTTCTTATTATCTGCAGTTATTGGTGCAGCTATTCTAATTTTTACTCCTCGTTTTTTTGCTTTTTCTAGAGATGGTAGCAATACTTCTAGTTTTCGACTTAAGCCATCTGCTGTTGTTACGAGTGTAATTGTTTTCTGAGCTTCTCGAACTAGCATATCTAAATGGTTGTAAATGTTTTGTCGGGATTTTAATGCTCCAGATAGATCGCTTGGTTCTATATATTTTATTCCGTCGGAGAATATAGTTGTTAATTCTTCTAATACTTCATCACCTTTTAATTTTTCTAACCTTTTTGATTTTTCCTTTGCGTTGACGACTAAATTTTTCTTTACCCTTTCTATTACTTCCTCTGGTTTTAGTGCAACGAATTGGATTGGTTTGCCTAATTTCATCACTATAAATCCTTTTTTCTCTAGTGATTCTAGGATGTCGTAAGTTCGGGATCGTGGTACGTCGGAGATCGAGGAAAGCTCACCTGCTGTTGATGTTCCTCTAGAAAGTAACGCAGTCCAGACTTTTACTTCGTATAAATTCAGGTCGAATATTTTTCGGAGTCTGCTAAGGAATTCCTCTTTGACTATCATAGTTCTCCTAATTCTAAATAGTATTTAAATGTTTCTTTGGATTGTCTGGGTTTTTGGGAGTGAAAAGAAATTTTGTCGTCGGTATCACAGTTTATTGAATCTTGTTTCGAATTTTTTGTTTTTAATTTTTCCAACTTCAGAGTGATTAAATTTTTTGCTTGATTTTTCTAGGGAGAGTTTGGTTGCACCGACTCTTTGTTTTATGAAGTCTATTTGAGATTCTAATATTTTGTTAAATTCTGAGGTGATTTCTAGTTCTATGGTATCCGTTTTTACGAGGCTGGCTTCCTTTCTTGCTGCTTGGATTTTTCGTGATATTTCCCTAGCGTATCCTTCGGCTTCTAATTCCGGGGTTATATTTGTGTCTATGGTTATTTCTAATGTTTCTGAGTCTTTGTATTCTAGTTCTTTGATATTGAGTTCTTCCTTTATTATCTGGGATAATTCTTCGTTTGGTTGTATTGGTGTTGAGATTGTTGCGCTTGCTAGAGGCCACTTTATTCCGATTTGTGCTTTGTCCCGTTGTCTAAGTGTTGTCGATACTATTTTTCTTGCGGTTTCCATTTCTGTTTCTAGGTCTTTGTTGATTAAGGATTCGTCGGCGGTTGGGTAGTCTTGGAGGTGGACGGAGTCTTTTGAGTCGTTGATGTCTTGGTAGATGGATTCTGTTGCGAATGGGATTAGGGGGGCTAGTATTTTTGTGAGTTTATTTAATATGTAGTATGTTGTTTTTTTTGCTAGTTTGTCGTCGTCGTTGAATCTGGTTCGGGAGTTTCTTATGTACCATGTTGAGAGGTCGTCGATGTATTTTTTTGCGAAGGCGCATGCTTTGATTGTGTTGTATTTTTCCATGTTCTCTTGGACGACCTTGTTTAGTTCTTCGGTTCGTGAGATTATCCAGTTGTCCATTATGTTGTCGGACTTTTCGAATTTCTGGTCGTCCTTAGTTGCGTAGTCTTTGTAGAATCTTGCAACGTTGTAGAGTAGGACTGTTATTTTCTTGTAAGTTTCTTGTAGCCCGGATTCTGAGAAGTTGAAATTTTCGGCTGTCATCAGTGGGGATTGTAACATGTAAAATCTGAAAGTGTCGGCTCCGTATTTGTTTATGATTGTTAGGGGGTCTGGATAGTTGTTTAGGGATTTCGACATTTTTTTTCCGTCTTCTGCTAGGATAATTCCGGTTGTTAGGACGTTTTCGAAAGGCATTTTGTCGAAGAGGATTGTTGATAAGGCCATCATGTAGTAGAACCAGGCTCTTGTTTGTCCGATATATTCTGTTATGAATTGTGCCGGGAAATTTTTGTCGAAGAATTCTTTGTTTTCGAATGGGTAATGGAATTGTGCGAATGACATTGCGCCTGATTCGAACCAACAGTCTAGGACTTCTGGGATTCTTGTATATTCTTCTCCGTCTATTTTTAGCTTGACTGGGTCTAGGAAGTCTTTATGTAAATCCACTTTGCCTTTAGGTAGGTTGATTGCGTGTTTTTTTAATTCTTCAATTGAACCTAAGACTTTTATTTTTCCTGATTCAGATTTCCAGATAGGAATAGCTGTTGCCCAGTATCTGTTTCTTGTGATGTTCCAATCTGGTGCGGTTGATATGTTGTGTTGCATTTGACCTTCTCTAAGGTGAGATGGGAACCAGTTGATGTCGAGGTTTAGTTTCATGAATTTCTTTTTTACTTTTTGAATATCTACGAACCATGCTGGGAGTGCTCGGTAAATCAATTTTGTGTCACACCTATAGCAGAATGGGTATTCGTGTTCTATCTTTCTAGAAGAAATTGCTTTGTTTGCGGTTTTTAGGTCGATTACTATTTGGGTGTTTGTGTCGTGGACTATTTGACCTGCGTAGTCTTTTACTTCGGATGTGAAGTGTCCTGTTTCGTCTACGGGTTGGACTGATGGTATTTTGTATTTTCTGCATATAGCATTGTCTTCTTCTCCGAATGCTGGGGCTGTGTGGACTATTCCGGTTCCTTCTTCGGCTGTTACGAAGTCACCTAGTAGAATTTTGAATGAGTTGGGGTTGTTCTTGAAATAGGGGAACAGTGGTTCGTATTCTAGTCCTTCGAGTTCTTTTCCTTTGACTTCTTTTGTTATTTTATATTCATCACTCGACTTATAGAATTTTTCTAGGAGGTCTTTTGCGAGGATGTATGTGTTGTTGTCGGAGGAGTCCTTTGCATAGACATATGTTAAGGTTGGACTGACTGTTAGTGCTAAGTTTGAGGGGAGTGTCCATGGGGTTGTTGTCCAGGCTAGGGCGTAGGTGTTCTCTCCGTTTTTAATTTGGAATTTTGCGGTTATACTCAAGTCTTTGATTATTTTGTAGGAGTTATCCATTGCGATTTCGGATTTTGCTAGTGGGGTTGCGCATCGAGGACAATAGAGTAAGACTTTTTCTCCTTCGTAAAGGTAGCCTTTGTTGTAGAGTTGCTGGAAGGCCCACCAGACTGATTCGATGTAGTTGGTGTCCATTGTTTTGTAGCCGTCTTCCCAGCTTACCCATCTTCCTAGTTTTTCTATGTAGGTTCTCCAATCGGAGTCATAGGTTAATACCTGGCTTCGGCAGTGGTCGTTGAATTTTTTTACTCCCATTTTTTCTATTTCGTCTTTTGAAGTTATGCCTAGGTTTTTTTCTGCGATTGATTCTATAGGTAAGCCGTGGCAGTCCCAACCCCATGTTCTCTTGACGTATCTGCCTTGCATTGTGAAGAATCTTGGAAAGACGTCTTTGATTGCGGAGATAAGTAAGTGCCCGTAGTGGGGGAGGCCTGTTGCGAATGGTGGTCCGTCGTAGAAGATGTAGGGTTTGCCTTTTTCTGTTTTCTTTAGGGATTTTTCAAATGTCTTATCTTTCTTCCAGTAGGCGGAGATTTCTTCCTCGGTTCTTTGTATATTTGATTTTTCTTTTACCATATTATCTATTGATTATTTCGTGAGCTATTTTTCTTCTTAGGTTCGCTACTCTTTCTGTTTCTTTCTGTGGTGCGTCTTCTGCTGTCTGATATATCTCCTTCATTGATGGCGTGTCAAAATTTCTTCTTTCATATATTTCTTCCTTTCTTGGATTGTAGTTTAATGTCTTCATATTAATTAGTTTGAATAGAGTTATTTAAGATTTGTTGTTCGAGGGATGGTCTGAGTTTGATTATTTTGGTTAGGACTGTTTCTGGGATTTGGAGGTTGGTGGATTTTTTTAGGGTTTCTGCTTGTTGGATTTTGTTTTGGAGTAGTAGGGATCCGTATAGTTCTAGGTTTCTGTCTTGGTTTTGTTGGTCTTCTAAGTATGTGTGGAAATTTTTTACTTGCCTTTGTATGTATCCTGTATATGCGAAACTCATTTTGTGGGTTGTAATGGTAAGCTTAGAGCTTACGCTAGAATGATGATGGTCTTGATTTGGCTCTTCTTTACCATAGAGTTTGTTTGGAGAAGTTGCTTTTAATGTTTTTGGTTAGATTGTGTAATACAATAAAACTTATAAATAATCTGACGGGTTGTTTTCTATGGATTATTTTGATTTGTTGGGAATGGGGGAAAAGGAAAAAGATATTTATTTTTTAAGAATGGCTTTTTTGGCCGCTAAAAATCTTTCTCAAGATGTTAATACTCAAACAGGTGCGATTGTGGTAAGTCCCGATTTTAAATTAATTTCTGTAGGTGCTAATCGGGTTAATTTTGGAGATCCTAGGAGATATGAGGGAAGAGGGGAAAGGAAAGTGTTCGGGAGGCCAGAGAAGTATGAAATTATTACTCATGCTGAAAGAGATACACAGTATTGCGCAAATAGAGCTGGACAAACTCTTGTGGATTGTACGTTATATACAACTTGGGTTCCTTGTGATACTTGTGCAGAGCTTACGGTGAATAATGGGATTAAGAGATATGTTACCCATCAGTCTACAATGGATTGGTACAATGAGGCTAGGAAAGATACCAGTGGGAGAATTAATTGGGATGAGAGTATAGCAGATGCTCTTGGGACATTTGAAAGGTCTAGTGTGGATTATATTTGTTTGAATGATAAGATAGGTGGGGTTGAGTTTTTGTTTGATGATAAAATTAGAGAGCCTTGATTTTATTGATTGAATTTTTCTAATGCTTTTTGTTCTGTGTGGTTTATTGAGTTTGGAACGATCAAACAGAATGGCATTTCTATATTTTTGTCGGATAAATTTTCTGGTGTGTCGTAGAGGATTTTTTGTAGGGAGGTTCCTGCGTGAGAGATTGCTATGATTTTTTCTGGGAGATCTAGGTTTTCCTCTGAGGCTGATTCTTTCAATTGTTCGATTGCAGGTTTTATTTTTAATCCTATGTCAGTTAGGATTAGGGTGTGGGCTTGGATTGATTGGTTTTGTTTTATATAAATAGCGAATGAAGTTGGTTTGTTTGTGTGTTCTTCCCAGTTTGGCATTGAAGTTGTTTTTCCGAATTTGTATAATGATAAGCCTGTTTCGGCTATGGTTGTTAGGATTGAGGCGTTGTGGAATATTTGATATTTGATATTTTGTTTTTTCGCTTCCAATATTAATTGCATGTGAGTTGTTGCTGAGAGGGAGTCTCCGTATACTAGTAATGCAACACGTGAACTTTTTGCTTCTTCTAAGATTGATTCATCTTCGACTTTTTTTCTGTCTAGTTCCATTATTTTTACGTTGTATGCTCTTTCTAATTCTTCTTTTGAGTAAGGGAAGTTTACGGTGTAGTTTTCCAGGTAGACTTTGTCGCATTCTTTTAAGGCTATCAGGGCGTCTGCTGAGATTGAGGTTTTTGTCATTCCGGTGCCGATTAGGTATAGTGCCATGTTATTAGGGTGGATTTTTGGGTTAAGAAGTTTTTGGTTGGGTATGTGATATATATGTTGGATTATACTAGTGGATTTAAATGAAGATGTTTTGGGATTTTTATGAGGAAGATTGAGAGTGTTAATTCTGCGAAATGTTTTGTGATTAGTGCGCCTTCGGGTGCGGGGAAGACTACGCTCGAGCGCAGATTGCTTGCAGATAAGCCTGATGTTTTTTATAATTCTGTTTCGGATACTACTAGGAGAAAGCGTTCTGATGAGATTGATGGTCGAGATTATAATTTTATTAGTGTTGCGGAATTTAAATCTAAAGTTGATAGTGGAGAATATTTGGAGTGGGCAGAGGTTCATGGGAATTTTTATGGGACTCCGAAGACGCCATTGTTTGATGCAATGAATCGGGGATTGTTTCCTTTGTTGGTTTTAGATATTCAAGGATATTTTCAAATTAGGAAGAAGCTTTCCTACGATAGGTTGTGTCCGATTTTTATTTTGCCTCCTGACGAAGATGAGCTTGTTCGGAGGATTGGGAAGAGGGGGAAGATGAGTCCTGAGGATTTGAAGATTCGTCTTCGGAATTCTAAAAATGAATGTGCTGTTGCTGGTGAATTTAAGTATTGCCTGACTAATGATAATTTAGATGTGGCCTATTCTATTTTGAAGTTTATTGTCGAGAAAGAGATGGGGCTTTAGGCTCGGTGCCAGGTGTGGGTTGTGATTAGGAGGAATGTTGAGGTTAGGAAGATTTGTTGGTTTTGGGAGATTGCGATTGCGGAGATGATTGCTAGGATTTTGATTAGGGTTGGGAAGTATTTTGTTTTGGTATAGATTGGTTTTTCGTCTTGTGTGGTTTTGGCTAGGATGATTCCGAGAGGGATTGCTAAAATTAGGGTTAGATATTCTATCATAATAGTTTATAGTTGGAGAGTTTTTAGATGTGTGTTTTATGGATGGTTTGTTACAATAATTTTTATAAGGGTGATTTAGTGTTTGTTTTTATGAGAGATCTTTGCGAATTGGTTGGAGATGATTTGAGTTGTGGGGATTCTAATGTTGTTGATGTTGAGTATAAGGAGATTTGTGATTCTAAAGATGGTCTGATGTTTCCTCTTTCTGCCTGTTTCGGTTCGGGCTGTGGAGCCTATGCCTTGCATGGTACTCTTAATATGTTTCAAGATTGGAGCATTGTTGATCATTTGTATCATGCTGCTGGTGTGTCCGAAATGGGAGCGATTGGCGTGATAGCTGGATTAGGTTTTTTGAAAATATTAAAGAGGGGATGATAAGATTTTTAAGGGGACTTTATTTTAGTTTGTCATGGATTTTGTCGAAGATGTTAGGAATGGGGCGATTTTTATTTATCCTACGGATACGATTTATGGTTTGGGGTGTGATGCTACGAATGAGGGCTCGGTTGCTTTGATTAGGAATATTAAATACAAAGATGGGGATAAGCCGATGAGTATTATTGCGCCGTCGAAGGATTGGGTGTTGGAGCATTGTGTTGTCGAGGAGGATATTTTAGATAAGTATTTACCTGGCCCCTATACTTTGATCTTGAAGAAGAAGGATTCTAATTTCCTAGGACATGTTTCTTCTAATGATTGTTTAGGGATTAGGATTCCTGATTGTGAGTTTGCGAATATTGTTTCTAAGGCAGAAGTTCCTTTTATTACTATCTCGGTTAATTTTCTAGGAGAGCCTTTTGCTGTGAAGATTAGTGATATTCCGAGTGATATTTTGGATAAGGCTAATGTTGTTATTGGTGTTGGAACATTAGATGGTCGGCCGTCTACGATTTTTGTTGATGGGAAAGAGATTGAGAGGTAGGCGAGAAACTTTGTTTCTCGAGGTGGTAGGTTGTAGGTCACTTCGCTTGTAGGTTTGTAGGTCTTTTTGTGTTGCGCGTTTTGTACGCGCGTTTTGAGAGTGTTTAAATAATAGTTTTGATATTTGTTTTAATGAAGCTTGTTGATGTGCACTGTCATTTGAATGATTCGCGGTTTGATGTGGATAGGGATGAGGTGCTTGCGCGGTTTAAGGAGAAGGGTGGGGAGATTATTGTTACGTCGGGTGTTAATCCTGAGAGCAATAGGGAGAGTTTGAAGTTGGCTGAGAGGTATGATGTTGTTCGGGCTTGTTTTGGGATTTATCCTACGGATGCTTTGGCAGCTGAAGTTGAATCTGGAGAGTCTAATGAATTACTCAGGGAACTTAAAGAGTTTGATCTTGATGAGGAGTTGGCTTGGATTGAGGCGCATGCTGGGGATTGTGTTGCTGTCGGTGAGATAGGGTTGGATTATAATTTTAAGGAGTTTCAGACTGAGGAGATGAGGGAGAAGCAGAAGGTTGTTTTTCGGAAGTGTTTGCGGATGGCGAAGAGGATTGGTAAGAGTGTTGTTGTTCATTCTCGGAAGGCTGAGTTGGATGCGATTGATATTTTGGAGGAGGAGAAGATGGTCAGTGTGATCATGCATTGTTTTAATGGGAAGAAGGCTTTGATTCGTCGATGTGTTGAGAATGGTTGGTCGTTTAGTGTTCCGGCTGTGATTGCGAGGTTGGATCATTTTAAGATGTTGGTTGATATGGTTCCGATGGAGTTGTTGTTGACTGAGACCGATGGGGCTTACTTGGCTCCGGTTGCTGGGACACGTAATGAGCCAGTTAATGTTATGGTGACGTTGGAGGAGATTGCGAGGATTAAGGGGTTGGATGTTGAGGAAGTTTCAGAGAGGATTTTTGAGAATACTAAGGGTTTGTTCGAATTTTAAAAAATAAAATAAAAATTTTGTTGTGGTTTATTTTTTACAGAAGCAGGAATTTCCTGATAGTAAAATGATTGCAGCAGCTACTGTCATTGTGATTTGTGACCACATTACGGCAGGTTTCCACCATACTAAGACTATTATTATCAATGCTAAAATTCCGTTGCAGTGGCAGGATTCTCCTGTTGCGCAAGTGTCAGCTGGTTTCATTGCTACTTTCTTCTTCACCTTTTTCTTTGCCATTTTTATACTCCTTTTATTTAGTTCGTCTCAATCGACATGACCCTACTGGGCCTGGATTAGTTTATCTAAGATGTTTGGTTTTCTTAAAGTATTCGTTTTCTTGTTTATTTGCTTTTTGAGCTGTGGCCACTTTTCTTCTAGGGATTTTTCGTTGGATTGATAGATTATGCCGATTGGGATTTTTCCAGATTTTGAGTTGTAGTCGAATTGGTCGGCGTATTTTTCTGCGGCTTGTTTGTCTTTGTTGTCTTTGATTTTGTACATTTTGTCGTCTTTATTGTTTGCTTCTAGATTGAATATTAGGCAGTCTTGTATCACTTCTACGAATGAGAATCCTTTGTGTTGGATTGCTTTTGTGAATGTTTCTGTCATGTGCTTGATGTCTTTAGCTGAGGTTCTTGCTACAAATGTTGCGTTTGATGCTAGGGCGAGTTTGATCGGGTTGAATGGTCTATCGAATGTTCCGAGTGGTGAAGCTTTTGAGGTGAAGCTTTGTTGTGATGTTGGTGTTGGTTGTCCTGTTGTTAGAGAGAAGGATTGGTTATCGTGGAGGATTAGGGTTAGGTTGGCGTTGTGTTTGAATGCGTGGATGAAGTGTGCCATTCCTTCTGCATACATTGCTCCGTCGCCTACGAAGGACAAGACTTTTAGATTTGGGTTTCCGAGCTTCATTCCTATTGCTGTTGGCAAGGCTCGTCCGTGAAGGCAGTAGATTCCAGAGAGGTTTATGTAGTCGAATATTTTTGCGTGGCATCCGATGTCGGTTGTTATTGCGAAATCGGTTTGTTTTGCTTTGTCGGATTCTATTAGGTTTGTTATAGTTTGTTTGACGCTGGCTAGTATCATATGATTTGGGCATCCGGGGCACCAGGTGTTTTCTGAGGTTGTATTTAGATTCGGTTTCATTGGATTTTTGAGTATACGAATAAATCGTGATATTTAGTTTTTCCTTTAATTACTTTTTTCTGTGTTCCTTCTAATTTGAATCCACATTTTTCTAAAATTTTATATGATCCTGGATTGAATGTTGCAGATCTTGCTACTATTCTTTTTAATTTATGTTTTTTATTAAGTTCTTTAATAAATAAGTTTAGAGCCTTTGTTCCATATCCTTTGCCCCAATATTCTTTACCAATCCAGTATCCTATTTCTGTTGAATTATTTTCGTAATCTATTGTTCCCGAACCCATGCTGCCAATTATTTTATTATCTAAAGTTATTGCTAGACTAAATTCATTCGGCTTCTTTTTGGTATAATTTTTTATTTGTTTTTTTAGCCAACTTTCTTCAAATTTTTTTGTTATTTTTGGGTAATTTGCTTTCAGTCCCATCCCTAATGTTTTAACAACATCTTTTTCTAAAAGATTAACTATCCTTTTTGCATTAGATACCTTATGTTTCATTAACTTTATCTTATTTTTCATATTATGCTTTTGATTAGTTTGTTTAGTTCGTCGGTGTGGAATGGACGGCTATTATATTTTAATAGTCGATTTTCAATTTTGATTCCGGTTTTTTCTCTAATTAATCTTCCAAGTTGTCCGGTTACATTACATTCTACTAATATCACTTTTTCGGCCTTTTCTATTTCTTTTTTAATTTGAGGGGAAAGTGGTTTGCAGTATATGACTTGTAGGAATTTTGCGTCTAAATCTTTTATCGCATCTTTTATTGCACCTGATGTTGAACCCCAGCCAATGATTAGATTTTTTGATTTTTTATTGCCGTGGATTTTTATCATCTCGAAATTCTTTCTTATGTATTTTTTAATGTCGGCGTATTTTTTTATTCTCTTGTTTGTGTTTTCTTCTGTTATGGTGTATGATTCTGTTGAATTGCCGAAGGGATCTGATTCGTATGAGGAGTTTTTAACTAAGGATTTTCCTGGAATTGGTCTTGTGATTTTGAAGGTTGGTGTTTTGTTTGGTTTTTGTGTCGAGGAGAATTCTGATTCTGCTAGGTGTTTGTCGGAGAGAATGATTGATAGGGTTTTGAATTTCTCGGCTAGGAATAATGCTTCGGATGTTTTTTCTATTGTTTCCGTTGGGTTTGCTGGTGCTATTACTATTCGTGGGGCTTCGCCGTGCCCTGCCCTTAATGCTATGTCGAGGTCGGATTGTGCTGTGTATGTTGGGACTCCCGTTGCTGGTCCTGCTCGTGAGGCTAGATATACTGTTAGAGGAATTTCGGACATTCCTTGCATAGATAGGGTTTCGCTCATTAAATCGAAGCCGCCGCCGGAAGTTCCGGTCATAACTTTTTTTCCTGCGAATGAAGCGCCTAGTGCCATTGATGCTGCTGCGATTTCGTTTTCGGCTTGGAAGACTATCATGTTGTTTTTGAGTTGATCTTTTGCTAGTTCGTGCATTGCGTTTGTTGCTGGCGTCATTGGGTATGCGATGTAGAGGTCGAGTCCTGAGTTGATTGCTCCGATTGGTAGTGCTTGGGAACCTGATAAAATTGTTGGAGAGTGTTTTAACTTTGGTAATTTTTGAGATGTTTTTTGTGAGTCGTATCCTTGTTTTGTGGCTATTAGTGCTTCGGATGATTCCTTGAACTGGGATTTGATTTCGTCTTCGAGGGTGATTAGTGGGATGTCGAATATTTTCGTTAAGACTCCTGCTAGTGCTACATTTTGGTTTCTGCCTAGGTCTTTGAATTGGTCGCCTTTGACTAAGATACCTTTTTTCTTTAGGGCTTTGGAGTGTGTTTTGATTGTTCGTTCGTCGAGGGCTACTAGGACGTCGGCCCTAGCGTCGTGGGATTCGATTGGTTGATCTGATATTGCTAGGGTATTGAAGTTGTGGCCGCCTCGGATTAAGGACATGTAGTCTCGGTAGTTGAATGTGAAGTAGCCGTGTTTACTTAGGACGTTTGAGAAAATTTGGGAGACTTTGTTTATTCCTTGACCTGCTTGTCCTCCTATTATTATATTTAGTTTCATTAGGAGTTTTCTGTGATTATGTTTTTAATTTTATCTACGGAGGTTGGATTGACGAGTGTCATTAATCCTTCTGGTTTTTCATTAATCAAAAGAGCTTTTAGAATTCGTCTCATGATTTTGCCGGATCTTGTTTTCGGAAGGTCTGGGACGAAGAAGATTCTTGCAGGTCTTGCCGTTGGTCCTATTTTGATGTCGACGTATTTTCTAAGTTTTTGTTCTAGTTTTTTACCTGGCTTTCCTCTTTTTAGTACGACGAATGCGATTGGAACTTGTCCTCTCATTTTATCTGGCATTGGAACTACTGCTACGTCGCCGACTTTTCTATTGTCATGGATTGCGTTTTCGACTTCTGCTGTTGCAAGTCGATGTCCTGCGACTTTCATTACGTCGTCGGTTCTTCCTGTGATTCGGATTAGTCCATCTTGGAGATAAGCTCCATCTGATGTGTCGTACATGGTTTTGAATTTTTTCCAGTATGTGTCGACGTATTTTTTATGATTATTGAATACACCGTGGAGCATTCCTGGTGCGAAAGGGCTTGTTTGTGCTAGAAATCCTTGTCTGCCTTTTGGCATTGGTTTGCCTTTGTCATCTACGATTACGTGTTTAATTCCTGGGAAAGATTTTCCGGATACTGTTGGGACGAATGGTCCAATGCCTGGAATTGTGTTAATTAAAGTTCCGCCTGTTTCGGTTTGCCACCATGTGTCGATGATTGGGCAACGGGAGCCTCCGATTGTTTTGAAGTACCACATCCATGATTTTTTGTCGATTGGTTCTCCTACGGTTCCGAGTATTTTTAGTGAAGATAGGTCGTATTTGGTTATCCAATTTTGTTTGATTTTCATGAACATTCTGACGGCTGTTGGTGCGGTGTAGAATACGTTGACTTTGTGATCTTGGATTATTTTCCACCATCGTCCTGGGTTTGGGAAGTCTGGTCCGCCTTCGTAGACTAATGTAGTTGCTCCTGTTAAGAGTGGACCATACATTGCGTAGGTGTGGCCAGTTACCCATCCAATATCTGCTGTGCACCACATTACGTCTTCAGGGTGTAGATCGAAATTCCATTTGCATGTCCAGTAGGCTTGTGTTGCGTATCCTCCGGTATCGTGGACGACGCCCTTTGGTTTGCCGGTTGTTCCAGACGTGTAGAGTAGAAACATTGTGTCTTCGGAGTTCATCATTTCTGGTTTACAATAGGATTCAGCTTTTTCTAATTCATCGTCAAAGTCTAGAAATTTTCTTCCTCTGACTTTTTTACCAATCCTATTTACGACTATTATTTTTTGCACAGTTGTTCTTTTGGCTGCCTTCTTTGCTTTCTTTAGGAGATTTTCTGGTTTTCCTCTTCGGTAGTATCCATCTGATGTGATTAGGATTTTTGCTTTGCCGTCTTGGATTCTTGCCTTTAGTGCATCTGATGCGAATGCTGAGAAGACGACTGAATGGATTGCTCCGATTCTTGTGCATGCTAGCATTGCGATTAGGGCTTGTGGTATCATTGGAAGATAGATTGAAACGACGTCGCCTTTTTTGATTCCGTTTGTTTTTAGGACGTTGGCGAATTTGTTGATTTTGTTATGGAGTTCTCCGTATGATATTTTGATTGGTTTTTCATCTTTTGGTTCGGGTACCCAGATGAGTGCGGTTTTTTCTGGATGAGCTAGATGTCTGTCGACGCAGTTTACTGAGAAGTTTAGTTTTCCGCCTTTGAACCATTTGAAGTAAGGTAGTTTTTCTTCATAAGTTTTGTCCCAGTCTTTGCTCCAAGTTAGGCCTTCTTTTGCTAGATCTCCCCAGAATTTGATTGGATCTTTTGCAGCTTGTGTGTAGATTTTTGGGTCGGTTATATTGGCGATTTTTTTGAGTTCTTCGCTTGGATAGAATTGGTTGCCTTTTTTGACTACATATTTTATGCCTCTTTTTTTCATGGAAGTATCACCTGATGATTGTTATTGGTTTGTCTTTATAAATTTTGTTAGAAGTTACATTAATCCCTGCTCGTCGATTCCAGCCTCGTCGTTGTCTACTGTAGCTGGTTCTTGTTGTGTTGGCGTTTTGTGTTCTGTTAAATCTGAGGAATCTATTGAATTGATCATTGCTTTGAAGTCTTCGAATTTGTCGGCTTTGATTCTGACGCCCGCTTTTGTAAATCCCGTGTAGTTTTGAGATGTTACGAATTCTCTTATTGTTAGGCCTGGTTGTCCGCCGAAGTCGTCGATTCTAATTATTATTTTTGTTTCTTCATTCTTTGGTATTTCGCCAATATCTTTTTCCATTTTAAAATTGGACAAATATTGTTTATAAGGATTATGGTGGTTTTAATCTAAATAAAAAAAGTAAGATGTAAAATCTTTCATGCTTATTTTTGAAAAAAATAAAAGGAAGGCTAAATAACCGAAGCTTTTTAACCTTCCAACATTCAACCGAAGCTGAACGCTCAAATCCGAAGACTTGAATATAAAAGGAGAGTACAGATTTTTTACGTCACCTCTCTCCAATTTAACCGAAGTCAAATATCAGCTAGGTTGAAGTTCAACCGAAGTCGAAATCCAAATAAACTGAATAGTTATAGAGAGTATTCGGTAATTATAAAGCTTTCTTACAACTTTTTAGGGATTACTATTAATATTGTTTCTGATATTGGGTTCTAATATTGAGTATCAGTATCGGTGTTCTATTTTATTTTATGGATATTTTGAATAAAGTTTTCGCTGGGGCACACCTCGCTTCGATAGAACGCCTACACCCTCTCGCACTTTGCATCTCTTAAAAATATTTATCCGAATTTATTTTATCCGAAGCGAAGATGCTCAAATCGAACTGTTCGATTCTAGAAACGCCTACACCCGGAATCGAACCGGGGTACCCCGAAGGGTCCGCCTTAGCAGAGCGGTGCAATACCATTATGCGATGTAGGCACTGAATTTTTAGAATAACAATTCTTTTAAAGGTTTTCTACTGGTATATTTTGTAGGCAGGTTGGCGTGTTAGCCCCACGCTTTTCGCAAATGGGCTTTATGGCGGACTGCAAGGTGGGATAGTGATATGAAGTTTCACATGTTGATAATTTGACGTTGAGGTTTTGTCCTCTTTGATCTTGCCTTGATGAATCGGGTCAGAGGGAGGAATCCCAGCAGCCCTAAGTTAAGGTTTAGGTGCTTGGAGGGTTGCAGAACTGAGGATAATTGTTTTCCTCTGTGTAGCGAATTTGAGCTTCCCACTGGCCTACATTTTTGTTTTATTCGCTAAATTCTTGATAAAATAAATACTCACGTACGCCTGTACGCTTCGCATTTTTTTACACTTCGAATTTACCAGACTAAAATCAAAATGTGTTTTTGAGATGGGTAGATATTTAAAATAAGGATTGTTGGTATTTGGATGAAGAAGAGGGGATGGATTCGGATTTTGGAAGCAACTATCGCGGTTTTGATTGTTAGTGCTAGTATGATTGTTGTTTATTCTCAGAATCCATCGAGTGGACAGGAGACTGAAGATGTTGTTTATGATCTACAAAGAGAGGTTTTGTCGGATATTGGGATGGATAGTGATTTGAGATTGGCAGCCTTGAGAGTTGAGGAGGAAACGTCTGATGATTATAATTATATAGTGTTGAATGATTTTGTTAGAGAGAAAATTTCGGATGCTTTTGGATATTTGCTTCGGGTTTGTGATTTGGATGATCCGGATTTTTGTAAGATGGATACTTATTTTTATAAGTTTACTGTGGATTTCGATGTTTTCGTCGAGGATGTTGTTGTTTTTTCGGAGCTTGGTGATGGTGAGGGTGAGGAGGTTTATTCGCCTAAGAAAGTGAGATTATTTTTCTGGGAAGGTGGTTTTCCTGAAGATTATTGTATGGATGAATGTGTTGAGGCTGGTACTGTTCTCGATTGTTCACTTGATTCGTTGTTAGTTTTGGAAAGGATTTGTGGAGAGTTTGATAGTGATGAATGTTTGGAATATAGTGGAGTTTTTGTCGAGACTGAGGATTGTGGTGAGGCTGGTATGGTTTGTGATGATGGGGCTTGTGTTTGCTTGAGTAGTTGTTCGACTTCGGGCTTCGAGTGTGGAACGCAGGATATCTGTGGAGGTTCGGTTGATTGTGGAAGTTGTGGTTTAGGAGAGAGTTGTCTTGAGGGTACTTGTGTAGTTGATGGTTGTACAGAAACTTGTTCGAATTCGGGCTTCGAGTGTGGTCTTCAGATTATATGTGGAGGCTTTGAAGATTGTGGAAGTTGTATCGATGGAACTTGTGATGCTGGAGTTTGTGTAGATACTTCATGGAGTGAGTTGGTTTGTGTGGAAGAGGTTAGTGTGACTGGTCCTATGTGTGGTGTTGGTGGTAATGGTATGAGTCATCATTGTATTAATGTTCTTGGACATGATGGATATAATTATTTGGGAGATAGTGATTATATTAGTTTTCCTGGAGTTCCTTGTGATAGTCTTTATTATGATTGTTGGGAATATCAGAATGAGCATGAGATTTCTTGTTCTTTGAATCCTGCTTGTCCTAGTGGGTATGTTCAGCTTTCTAAGGAGGATTGTGTGGTTGGTCCTGTGTTGGAGGCTAGTTATAGTAACCTACATTATGAATCGTCGAGTAGTAGGTGGTATTATGATTTGGTTATATCGGAGAGTGGTGGGGTTGGTGTTACGTTGAGTCATAGGCAGAGGTGTTGGCTGTATGTAGATGGATGCGAGAGCATAGTATATGATCCCGTTGCTAAATTTGGTACGGATCAAATAACTGCTAATGGACAAGTTTCTGTTGATGACAGATGGTTTTGGACAAGTAGGCATCCTCAACAAATGATTGAGACATGGTATGGAGAAGATGAAAATGGAAATGCTGTAGAAGTTAGTTATAGTATTGATACAGATTAGATTATAGAAAAATAAATTTTTGAGAATATATAAATCTCTTATTAAATTAGTCTCCGCCTGATCCGCCGGTTCCACCAGCACCAGCTCCTGCACCAGCTCCAGCACCAGCTCCAGCACCTGCTCCAGCACCTGCTCCAGCACCAGCTCCTGCACCTGCTCCACCAGCACCTGCAGTTCCAGCACCATTTGTTTGCCCAGTTCCTTGATCATGTACGCAGCCCGTTAAACTTCCTGTTGCTAAAAATAGAGTTGCTGCTAGTCCGGTTGCTACGCCGATGTTTCTTATTGTTTTTTTATAATTTGGAGAATTAGAATCTTCAGTTGTAGTCTTATATGATTCTCCGAAATCTTTTATTTCTGAATTGTAGTTGTCTGTTTTCATGTTACTACTTTGTAATCTAACTATTTAAGTGTTTCGGTTGGTTCTGGTGTTGATGATAATGAGGTGAATCATTATTGTATTAATGTTCTTGGGTGTAATGGGCTAGATTTTTAACAGAATTATTGCAGTGGTAAATCCTTTAGGTTGTCTTGATTTAATTTCTAAAAATTATAATCGGAAGCTATAAAAAGTAATATAGTTACCATTCTCTCATGGTACTGGCGTTCATGAAACCCCTGAAAAATATCTTAAAATTTTCAGAAGAAATAAATAAATCTATAGAAATAATTCATCCAAGAATAGCGAATAAGAATTACCTTTCATTTGTTAGTGGGAAAATAAAATATAGTGACCTTAGTAAAGAGATAACCGAGAGTTTATTTGTGTCAAACTGGGATATGTTAGATAGAAAGAAGACGAATCTTAGGCCTTTATTATTTTTGTTATGTGTAGGAGGTATGGGTAAGAATCCAGAAAAATATGTTAAATATGCATCGGCATTAGAGATGATTCATAATGGAACTTTAATTCATGATGATATAGAAGATAATGCTAAACTCAGAAGAGGGGACAAGCCCATTTATTCAAAATATGGCCTAGATATAGCAGTGAATTCTGCAAATTTATTATACTTTGCACCATTCTTATTTTTTAAGAAATACCCTAAAGAATTTTCAAGAAAAGTAAAACTAAGAGCTTATGATTCTTTATTAGAACATCTAAACAGAGTTACTTGGGGACAAGGGATAGATATTTATTGGCATGGTCAATCAAAGGTACCATCTATAAGAGATTATTTACAAATGTGTTGTTATAAAACTGGTGCAATTGATAGAATGGTCTTTTCTCTTGCAGGAATATTATCTAAAAAGAATAATAAAAAAGTTTCTGAATTAGAAAATTTTGGAGAAAGGTTGGGAATTTGCGTCCAGATACATGACGATTTTTCAGATGTTTGTTCAGTAAGTAAAAAAGAGAATAGGAACAAAAGTATTGGAAATGATATCTCTGAGGGAAAAAAGTCCCTTGTAAATATTTTCGCGTTACAAAGGCTAAGTGAGAAAGACGCAAAGAAGTTACTTAATATATTAAATGAACAAACTCATGATAAAAAGAAAATTTTACAAGCACTAGAATTAATTAAGAAAAGTGGCTCGCTAGAAGAGACATTAGAATTCGCGAGAAAAGAATTTGATATATTAAAGACGAAGTGTGTAAAAATTTTTAATTCCAAATATGGTATAATTATGCGGAACTTTTTAGACGCTATGAAGAAGGATATGGAGACTAAATATTCAGAAATGGAAAAAGATGGGGAAAATAATTAGTTTCGAAGGAATACATGGGTGTGGAAAGTCAACTCAAGCAGAGATGTTATATTCTTACTTATTAGGTAAAAATATTAATGTAAAACATTTCTCATCGCGAGACAAGGTTTTATCAAAATATATAATGGGATTTTTAGAGAAAGAAGGGCCACAGAAGGCAGAAATTCTTTTTCATTTAGCCTTGGCAAATGACCTTACATTGAATGAAAAGTTTGAAACAAACGCAGATAGTATATTTATTTTGGATAGATATATTCATACAAATATAGTATCGGCCTATATGGCTGGAAAGAGCATGAAGTGGGCAGTGGAAAAGTCTAAGGTTCTTATATCCCCAGATATTACCTATTTAATTGATTTACCTTCTCGAAGCGCACATGAAAGAAAAGATGGGCAAACTAACGGGATAGAAAGAGGAGATTTTCAATCAGAATTTTTAGGGTTAGGATTTATTGATTATCAAGATAAAATGCGTAAATCATACTTAGACGTTGCGAAGAAAGATTCTAGAATGATAGTTATAGATGGAAGAAGGGGCAGGAATGACTGTCATGAAGAAATTTTAAAATCTTTGGAAGATGGATTGTAAATGAAGATTGGAATATTTATAGCTGCTCATGATGGATTACAATCTATGCTTACTGGAGTGGGAGTAATGGTAAGTTCTTTTGTAGAAGCTTTTCCGGAAATTAAAAAAGAAATAGATTTTTTGAAGAACAAAGAAATAGATTTAATAGGATTAGCGCCATATCTCAAAAAAGATTCAAATGATTTTAATATAAGAATACAAAAGCTCACAGATACTATTTGTAAAGAAAACAGGGGGAGATTAATAGAAATTTCTACTTTTTCTGATGGAAGTTCCGAAAAGTCTATTTGGGGAAACCACCTTCAATGGAGAGGTGCTTCATTAAGTGCAGCTTCAGTGGTTAATTCAATGGAGAATAAATACGATATTATTTATGTTATTGGACATGACACAATATTCTCCTTAATAGGAAAATATCTTTTATCATCAAAAAAGATAAAGTTTATCTGGGTTCCACATAGTCTAGATAGGGTTTTCGATGATGAATCTTCTTCTGATGAAAGAATAAAAATAGAAGCAGAAGCTGTACATGCAATTAACAACAATCCACTTTTTTATTTTGGATACATAGGAGAATCCTTTAGAGATATTTTAATCAAAGAATATGGAGCAAAAGATGAAAAGTTACTTTCATTAATAAATGGTATTTACGGGAGTTCCCAGAGCTATTTTCTCTGTAGGGATGACATAGAAAGAATAAAAACTAAATACAGTATTCCTAAGGACAAAAAATTGATCTTTTCATGGGGAAGATGTGTCAGTCAAAAAGGATATGATTTGATAATTTCAGCATATAAGGAGTTTGTAAAGAAGTTCCCAGAATATCATTTAATACTATTAATGCCTACTGAGACCTCTGAAGAAGATTATGTTGAAAAAGTTAAAAATCAAATAAAGGAATTGCCACAGGAGTCTTTTACTGCTATTTATTCTTTTGATGATAAATTACCTAATTATGTTTTGCAAAACTCAAACCTAGAGATGATAATCTTTGCCTCAAGATTTGAAGGCAATCCAATTATTGGACTTGAGGCCTTGTACTTTCACAAAGATTCAAAAATTTTATACTCAGAAATAGATCCACTAAAAGAACTATTTAATAATATTGAGTTTGCCACGGAATTCTCATTGACTTCAGGTGACTTACTAGATAAAATGCTAAAAGTAGAATCTCAAAAGAAAATAGAAGGTTCAAAAAAGATAAAATTTGTTGATAATTATATTCTGGGGCTAAGTAAATTTTTCAAGTAATATTACTTTAAGTTCTTTGAGCACGGCGTTGTAGTTCCTTAATCCATCTATAATAATAACATTATCTATATCCTTAAATTTATTATCATAAAATTCTTTGGTTTTCTCTAGATTCTTTTTAAAAGACCACATATCGAATGAGTCATTGATTTTCTTTTTTTTCCGAACAAGAGATGTTTTTGTATCAATTTTTATATATACATAAATGCAATCATAATTATATTTTTTTAAAATTAAATTAGCGTTATTCTTAGCTTTTTCCAAAATATCTTTATTGTTTAGGCAAGAATTGTATGCCCAGGTGGAGAAAACTCCTCGATCGATTAAAACAATCTTTTCGCCTACTCTTTTCGCGTTAGAATATTTTAATCTATCACTATTAAAAAAGAAATTCTCAGAAAAACCTCGAGTGTCTCCTGGCAAAAGACTTCCTGAGTTCTGATCTAGAACCTCTTCTATTGTGGGGAGGCTTAGTTCTTTGGATAATTGATGTATTAATGTGGTTTTTCCAGCTCCTGGCAAACCTTCAAAGATTATTAATACCATGAAGGCAAAGCTTTTCCTTCTTTTTAATTTTATCTGTATTATAAAGAAAATTTAAAAACAAAGAGAGCTTGTTTATAGTATGAAAGAACGATTGAGAGTAGAGGTGCCAGGATTCTCAGCTGAATATAATATTGAATGGTTCGAAGATACGGATTTCTTAAAAATAGAAAATATAAAACAAGTTTATGGGATTTTATTTAATAAAGAAGGAGAGATGTTGGTAATCAATACAGTTGGGAATTGGCAACTTCCAGGGGGAAAGCCTGAGTGTAATGAATCCTGGGAGGAAACTGCCATTAGAGAATCAATGGAGGAAGCAGACGTTGAGATAGAAAACATAATTCCATTGGGTTTTCAGAGGGTTAGTGAAATAAAAAGGGATGAAGAATTACCTTTTTTTCATCAAATAAGATTTGTAGCAAATATTAAAAAATTGAATGAATCATCAATCGATCCTGCTACTGGAAAAGTGCCAGAAAGGAGATTCATAAAGCCTGAAGAATTTTTAAAATATTGTCCATGGGGAAAAATTAGTCAGTATATTATAAATTTAGCAGAAGAAAAAAGAGTTAAACCTGCTCCAGTGAAGCACTAAAGTAATCAGGCTTAATATAGATTTTTGATCCACGCTTATAGGTAATCAATCTAAGAATCAACTCCTTTTTCTAACTTCCAAAACCTTTACTTAAAATAAGATTCCCATACTTTCTTTTAATTACCGAAAACATAGTTTCAAATTTGCTTCTTTGATTATAAATTTGCCTATGAAGTTTTGATTTAACTTCATCTACGAATCGATAAAATGGCGAAATATTTTGATGGGGAATTTGGAAGTTGTTGTGAAAGTTTTATAAAGTATATTGGGTTTGGTTTTGTATGAAAAAGAGTGGACAGTTTTTTTTGTTGGCGGCTGTGATAATTTCGGCGGTTGTTATTAGTCTCGGAGTTACTACTAATCGAGCTATGGTTAACGAGGAGCCTGATAGTTTTTATGATTTTAGTTACGAGGTGCAGAGGGAGATTGGTGCAGTTTTGGATTATGGTGTTTATACTGATTTTGAGGATGATGTGAATTTGAGTGTGTTTGTGGATTTGTTGTCTGATGAGATTTTTGAAGAGGATGTGGATACGGAGTTTATTATTATCCATATAAACGATAGTGATGATATGAGTGTGCAGAATCATTTTTCCGTGGAGAAGGAAGTTCGTGTAGAGGGTGAGTTGATTGAAGCGCCGATGGATGCGTTGAGTGATGTTTGTCAGGGGGGGTCTTGTAAGAAGGTTGAGAAAAAGGATAAGGATGTTAAGATTAAAGTAGTCAAGGACAAAAAGTTGGATAAGGTTATTGAGGAGGATCATGAAAAGGAAGTTGAGATCGAGATTGAAGGAGTAGATTATTATTTTCCGATTACCGGGCATAATCAGATTATTGTTTTTATGACGAAAGATGTTAATGGAGATAGGCATGTTGCGGCTAACTAGGATTGGTGAGAAGAGGGGGCTTAGTAATGTGATTGCTTATGTGTTGCTGATTTCTATAACGCTTTCTCTTTCGGTTGTTGTTTATGGTTGGTTGAAGAATTATACTAATAATCAGGATGTTGATAGTTGTCCTGATAATGTGAACGTTGTTATTAGTAATTATGGATGCGAGGATGGAGTTGGTGGTTATCTGAATGTTAGTGTCAAGAATAAAGGATTGTTTAATGTGGATGGGTATGTGTTACGAGTTCATGATGTTGTCGATGCTGAGTTCGGATTTTATTCTTTTAATTCTACTGGGATTTTCCTTGCGCCGGGAGAAGAGGTTGAGTATATTTATGATTTTGATGATTATGATTTTGATGGGTATAAGTTAACGAAGGCCACATTGGTCGAAGTTCAGCCGTTTGTTATGGAAGGTACGAAGAAGCTTAATTGTAGATCGAGTGCTTCTCAGAAAGTTGATTGTAGTTGATGTTTGATTTTTGGCAGAGAATATTTGGATATGACAATAATTACATTTATAAAATATAGAAACAGGTAAATAGAATGAGAAGAGGTATTGAGAAGCGTGGTTTGTCTCCGGTTGTGTCTAGTATGTTTCTGATTTTGTTGATTGTTTTTTTAGCGATTTTTATTTTTCTATGGGCTCAAGGTTTTCTTGGTGAGAAGATGGAAAAGTTTGGGGAACCTATTGAAGGTGTTTGTTCTAGGATTTTGTTTGATGTTACGCAGACAAGTAGGACGGGAGATACGTATGTGTTGGAGGTTTTGAATGAAGGTGATGTTGATATTAGGTATTTCGATATTAAAGTGTCTGACGGTGATGGAAATTCTGAGATAACTACTTTTATGTTTCCGGCTGATGTTGGTGGGGATGCAGTTAGGGAGTCAGTTGGCTTGGCTATGAATGATGGGCAGGATATAGAAGAGGTTATAGTTTATCCTGTGTTGGTTGGGAATAAGGTAGGTAAGGGAGATAATAATGTTTTCACGTGTGTAAATTCGGGAGCTGTTATTTGATAAAATGATAATGAAAGGGGGTATAATAATGAAAAAGAAAATGAGTTTGAAAGGGTTTTCGTCTTCTCGAGGTTTTGGAAAAAAGGGGATAAGTGCGATTGTCGCTACAGTTTTGATTATATTAATTACTATTGCTGCTGTTGCTCTTGTTTGGTCTGCTGTTCTTCCTTTGGTTAAGGGTAGTTTAGATAAAGGAATTGTTTGCTCGGAGGCTATTAATCAACTTAGTATTCAAGATGTAGGATGGACCTGTTATAACGCTGGTGGTCTTACAACTGATGTTCAAATAAAGCGTGGTGCGGATTTGGATTTTCCTCTTGTAGGTATTAATATATTGGTTTCCACTGACGGAAGTTCTACTGCAACATCAGTACTTGAAGCTGCTGTTCTTGCTCCTAGCGAAGAGAAAGTTTACGTAGCTACTAGTGTGGATACCCCTGATACCGTTCGAATTGTTCCTATTATAGAAGTTGGAAATGGGCAACAAGAATCTTGTGAGAACGATAATTGGGTAGAGTTGAAGCTGTGTGCTTAAGTCGATATTATTTATTTTTATTTTTGGCCCTTTTGGGCCTTCTAAGTTTTTGGAAAAGATTATAAAGAAGTCTTGTGTTTAGAATTTATGAATAAGAGAGGGCAGGTTTGGATTGAGACGGTGATTTATACTTTGATCGGTTTGACTGTTGTTGGATTAGTTTTGGCGGGGGCTTTGCCGAAGATAAATGCTAAGAAAGATGAAGTTATGATTGATGAATCTATTGAGGCGTTGAGGCATATCGATGATAAGATTTATGAGGTCTCGCGGGCCGCAGGGAATCGAAGGGTTGTGAATTTGGAGATTCGAAAGGGTGCATTGATTATTGATCCTGATGAGAATGTGGTTTCCTGGGTGTTAGATTCTAGTTTTGCCTATAGCGAACCTGGTGTTGAGATTTCGTCTGGGAATATAAATGTTACAACTACAGAGAAAGGAGATTATGAAGTTAGGTTGGAGTTGGGCAGTAGTTCGAATCTGACTCTCGATGGTGGAGATTCTGGTGAGATGAGGTTTGATGTCGCGCCGATTCCTTATAGGTTGGTTATTGAGAATTTGGGATTGGATACTAGCAGTAATAAGGTTATTGATTTTCGGGAAGCGTAATTTGTTATTGGGAAATAGTTTTATATAATGTGATGTTGTGGATGTATTATGGGTGATGTAGATGGCTATTAAGATAAATTTGAATCCGCCGGTTCCGAACATTCCTAGTTTCGAGGATAAGACTAAGATTGATGTTAGGTATATGGTTATTGCGCCTTATGTTTCGATTCACGTTCATTATGATGTGAAACTGGGTGAGGTGATTTATGACGTTGAAGAGCCAATGTTGGATGAGGCCGAGAAGGGGAACCTTGTGAGGATTGAAGCGGCGATGAGAGAGGTTGTGAATACCAATATGAATGAGAAGACTCAAGGGCTTGATGCGTTGTTGGATTATGTTGACAAGGTGGCGAGGTTGATTATTTCAGAGTTGGGATTGGAAATTAGTGAGGCTTCTTTCTATAAGATTTTTTATTATTTGTATAGGGATTTTATTGGGTTGAATAAAATTGAGCCAATGATGAAGGATTATTTTATTGAAGATATTGAATGTAATGGTGTTGATACTCCTATGTATATTGTTCATCGGGTTTTTCGGAATATTAAGACGACGACGAGGTTTGAAGATGTGGAGAAGTTGTCAAGTTTTGTTGAGAAGTTGGCACAGAAGACGGGGCGTTATATTTCGTATGCGAATCCGATTTTGGATGGTAGTTTGCCTGATGGGTCTAGGATTAATGCGACGTATACTCAGGATATTAGTTCTAAAGGTCCGACGTTTACTATCCGTAAATTTACTAAGACGCCGTGGACACCTATACAGCTGATTGGTTTTCATACGGTGAGTCCTGAGATGTTGGCGTTTTTCTGGTTGGCCTTGCAGTATCAATCTAATCTGATGATTGTTGGTGGGACTGCTTCTGGAAAAACTACGTTGCTTAATGCTTTGGCATTTTTTATTCCGCAGGAGAATAGAGTTGTTTCTATTGAAGATACACGAGAGCTTAATTTACCTAGGGAGAATTGGTTGCCGTCGGTTGTTCGGAGTGGAGTTTCTAGTGCTGGTATTGGTAATGTCGACATGTTTAGTTTGCTTCGGGCTTCGTTTAGACAGAATCCTGATTATGTGATTGTTGGTGAGGTGCGAGGTAAGGAGGCTAGTGTTTTGTTTCAAGGGATGGCCTCTGGGCACGCTTCGATTTCTACGATGCATGGAGATTCTGTTGATTCGATTATTCGGAGATTGATGACGCCACCGATTAGTCTTAGTCCGATGCTTGTTAATGGGCTTGATGTTATGGCTATTATGACGCATGCGATTGTTAAGGGAAAGGAGACACGTCGTCTTCGTGAGGTTGTCGAGGTTGGAAATATTGTTGAGAGTGGTGCGGCTGTGACTAATACTCCGTTTAAATGGAATCCTGCTGATGATAAATTTTATTATGCTGCAGAGAGTAAGGTTTTTGATAAGATTGCTCAAAAGTATGGTTTGACTCGAGAGGTTTTGAAGAAGGAGTTTGAGATGAGGACGCGGTTGCTTTATGCGTTGTTTCAGAATAAGGTTTTTAGTTATGAGGATGTTCAGAAAGCGATTAATGATTATGCTAAGACGCCTGAAGTTATCCTGAAGAAGTATAATTTAGTTTCTTAGCGCCAATTTCTTGGTAAAAAATTTCTCATGTACACTTGTACACATCGAAATTCTTTACACTGCGAACTTGTCTGCTAAGAAACTAAATTGCTAGATTGAAGTAGAGTGTAATAATTTTTATAAAGTGCAGATTTGTTTTGGTTTTATGGGAATGGATATGTATTATTTCAATTCGCCTGATGAGATTATAAAGGGAGTAAATGCGGGACTGGGTTATTCTAAGGACAAAGGGAATCTTTTGAGTTTGTCTGATTTTAGAACTAGGATGCCTTCCTGTGTTGAAAAGTTTTGTAGAGATTTTTTCGGTGATGAGAGAGAAGTTATACAACGTGGTTGGTTCGACTTATTGAAGTATAATGAAATTGCTTTGTTTCATTTTGGAAAGGGAAAAGGGAGTGTTGGGAAGTTGTTTCTTGAGCAGGGATATACAAGTAAAGGCGATAGTGATATTTATGAGAAGGTTGGTATTATAGGGGAGGATGAATGGGTATTTGATAAGAAAGTTTTTCCGTCTTTTAAAATTGGCTTCGAGGGGATTCAGTTTATTCAGGATATTAGTAGAAGGGATTCCTCTAAGGCGATTTCATTAGAAGAGTATTTTCCTAATGAGTGTTTTGTTAAGGCTCAGTATCTTGACAAAGTTAATAAATAGGGTTTTCATTTGTTCTTCAGGTGATATGATGGATGTTGAATTTATTGGGCAGTTGATTGATTCTATGGAGCAGGCAGTGGCTAGGCTTGAATGGGCTGTTGGTGCTAAGAATAAGGCTGAGGAAGATAAGATGAGAATTTTTATTTTTGATTTATATGGGAAGACTAAGGAGGCTTTGAGATAATGTTTGAGGATTTGAAGGGGAATATTGAGCACGAGAAGACGATTGTTTTGGATATGAGGTCTGTTGTGGCTAGTATGCAAGGGAACGCTAGTAGTGGAGATTTTTATCTTACTAGTCTTAGGGCGTTGGCAGATCAGTTGTCGTTGCTGAATGATACTATTCCTACTTTATTAAAAGGGTGGTCTTCTATTGCTGCGATGAAGCCCAAAGCTCCAAGTGCTAAGCCCGAAGCCCAAAGCTCAAAGCCCAAAACTCGAAGTCTGAAGCCTTTGTTTCAGACTCCAAAGAAGTTGGTGAAGATGAGCTATGTTTCTCCTAATACTAAGGAGAAAAAGATGATTACGATTAATAAGGAGGATAGGAAGGCGTTTTTGGAGGGGTTGAAGATGAGTGAGGATTCGTTGAAGAAGATTGGGAAGATTAAGGGGAGGAAGACTGGGGTGGTGATTCGGAAGCCGAATCCTTATGCTGGATTTTCGAATAAGTATTTTAGGGAATATTCTGAAAGTTTGACGCCGAAGTTTAGTGATTTGGGTAAGGATTTGAAGAGGGGAAATGTTCCTCTTTTGTTGACGAGTTATTTATCTATGGCGATGATGTCGATGTCGATTGCGTTTGTTTTAGGGCTAGTGGTTTTTGGCGCTTTATTGATTTCGAGTTTGAGTAATTGGTTGTATTTTGTTTTGCCGTTTGGGTTCGTGGGTGTTGCTGCGACCGGGTTTTATTTGTATCCTTCGAGTGAGGCTAGTTCGGTTAACAAGAATATTTCGTATGAACTGCCGTTTGCCACGATTCATATGTCTGCTATTGCAAGTTCAAATATTTCTCCTTCGAAGATTTTTAAGATTTTGATAAAGTCTGGAGAGTATCCTAATGTTGCTGCGGAGATTAAGAAGGTTGTTACTCAGGTTGATGTTTATGGTTATGATTTGGTGACCTCGTTGAAGAATGTTGCTCTTAGAACTTCTAATAAGAAGTTGTCGGAATTGTTTTCTGGGTTGGCTACTAACATTAGTAGTGGAGGTGCTTTGAAAAATTATTTAGAGAAGAAGTCAGAGAATTTTTTAGTTGATTATAGACTTGAGCGGCAGAAATATTCGGCCTTGGCTGGAACTTTTATGGATGTTTATATTTCTATTTTGATTGCGGCTCCTCTTATTTTTATGATGATGCTTATTATTATGAATACGTTTGGTCTTGGGATGGGAGGTCTTAGTCTTGAGGCTTTGTTGGCTTTAGCAATTGGTGGAATTGTAATTACGAATATTGTTTTCATTGTGGTATTAAATATTAAACAACCTAGAGTATGAAAATTAAACCGATATATGTGTTGGGAGTTTTAGCGGGGTCTATTCTGGCTGGGTTTTCATCTTATTTTTTTGAAGGGAATTTGTTAAACTTTTTGTTGACTGTTTCCTTATTGGTTGGAGCGATTCCTTTTATGATTGATTTTATACTTGCACAGAGTAAGCAAAGGGAGAAGGAGGAAAAATTTTTGGCGTTTACACAGGATTTAGTTGAAACGGTTCGATCTGGGACTCCGGTTGGGAAGGGGATTATTAATTTGAGGAAGCGGAACTATGGATCTTTGAGTCCACATATTGCTAAATTAGCTAATCAATTGGCGATGGGGATTACACTTCGGAATGCTCTTTTGACTTTTGGAAGAGAGACGAATAGTGATGTTATTTCTAGGGCTGTGAGTTTGATTAGTGAGGCCGAGAGAGCGGGTGGTAAGATTGAGTTGGTTTTGGAATCTGTTTCTGCTTCGGTCAATCAGGTTGAGAAGTTGAGGAAAGAAAGGATGGCTTCGGTTTCTAATTTAGTTACACAGGGATATATGATTTTCTTTTTGTTTATTATCATTATGTTGGTTATGGAGTTTAAGATTTTGCCATTGGTTGGGGATTTGCAGCATACAGAGGGTTTGAGTATGAGTGTTGAGAAGGCTGATAGTTTGGCTTTTTCCAAGCCTCTTTTTATTATGCTTTTGATTCAGTCGTTTTTTGCGGGACTTGTTATTGGTAAGATTAGTGAAGGAAGTCTTCGCGCGGGTGTTCGGCATTCGTTTATTCTGTTGACTGTGACCTTGTTGATTACGACTGGTGCCAGATTGTTATTCGGATAATTATATAAATAGGGGGAGTGTTATGTGATAATGGAGAGATTGATGGGGAAAAGGGGTTCGGCACATTTTGAAATGGTTATAGGCTTTGTGTTTTTTATAGGCTTTGTGTTTTTTCTTTTTATGACTTTGAATCCCTGGGCTAATTCATCTTTGCCCAATTCTGCAGTGATGGGACTTCGGGATTCTTTAAGGAGTAATACTAGTATTACATTGTTTAATATTTTTGTGGAGGCTGATTATGTTGGGAGTGATGATTGTTTTTATATTAATTTAAGTGATGAGCTTTATGCTTATGATGTTGGAGGTAAGGGAACTTTGGTGACTCTTCTTGGAGGTGATGATGTTGAATCAGAATTGCAATCTTCTTCTGTTAAGTTAAATCTTGAGAAGGGTGGTTCGGGCGATGATTTTTTTAAGGTTGCTATTTCTTCGGAATTTGATAGTGATAGTGTTGCTCCTTGTGAAGAGTTGATTGACTTTGAATTGGGTGGTGTTGTTGAGACGGAGGTTTTTTCATATAGTGGATTGAATGATACTAGGAATAGATATTATTCTGATTATATTGAATTAAAGCGAAATTTGAGAGTTCCTGATGTTTTTGATTTTGCGATTGTTATTGAGGGTCTTCCAGAGCTTATAATGGAAAGGAATGTCCCCGATGGTGTGGATGTTTTAGCTAAGGAATATGTTGTTAAGGTTTTGAAAAATGATAGTTCTGTTAGTAATGAGAGAGTTAGTTTCCGAATCTGGTGAGCTCCCTTTTAAAAAAAGGTTCCTCGGAATCAAAACTTAGTTAGCGAAACTGACGTTTCGTATTTGATGCAAAATAAAATTTCTTAACGGTTCCGCCCTTTCCCTTCGGGCCGGACAACCTGCGACTAAAATTTTATTTTGCGGACTTGGCTGCTTTTGTTATGATAATTTTATATATTGTGATTGGTAAGTTTTTGTATGCCGTTTGATGTTATTGTTGGTAGGAATGAAAGTGATAAGAAGGATTTTGGTAATCGAGGCTTGGCTTATTTGGGGAAGAGTTTTGTTACGATGGGGAACTATACTTCTCTTTCTAATCCTATATATATGGATGTTGCGCGGAGTCATGTTGTTTTGGTTTCTGGGAAGAGAGGGAGCGGTAAGTCGTATACTTTAGGAGTGATGGCTGAGGCTTTGGGGGATTTGGGGGTTGAGGAATCTGGGAATATTGCGTCGGTGATTTTTGACACGATGGGGATTTATTGGACTATGAAGTATAAAAATTTGAAGGATGCGGAGTTGCTTGGGGAGGCAGGGCTTGAGGCGAAGAATGTTAATGTGAAGGTTTTTACACCGTTTGGTTATTATAACGAGTTTAAGGATAAGGGGATTGATGTTGATGCGGAGTTTGCGATTAAGATTTCGGAGTTGGAGGCTTCGGATTGGGTTTCTCTTTTTGAGTTGAAGTTTACCGACCCTGTTGCTGTTTTGATTGAGGGGGTTGTGTCGGAGCTTCAGGAGAGTAAAGGGAGTTTTAGTTTTGAGGATATTCATGAGTTGATTGGTCGGGCTGAGAATGTTAATCAGGATGTTAAGAATGCCGTTGGTGCTTTGTTTGATGCGGCTGAGACTTGGAAGGTTTTTGATGAGGTGAAGGGGACGGCTGTTCGGGATTTGATTGAGCCTGGTGTTTCAACTGTTATTGATTTGTCTATGTATGCCTCGCTTGGGGCTTTCAATGTTCGAGCTTTGATTATCGGATTAGTGTCGAAGAAGATTTTTAATGAGAGGATGAAGTCGAGGAAGGACGAGGAGATCCAGGCTGTTTCGCATGGGGCGGATTTTGCTCGGTTTCGAGTTGCGAGGGAGATGCCGTTAGTTTGGATTTTTATTGATGAGGCTCATGAATTTTTGCCGCATGAAGAAGTCGGGAAAACTCCGGCGACGGATGCTTTGGTTCAGTTGTTGAGGGAGGGGCGGCAGCCTGGGGTATCTATGGTTTTGGCGACGCAGCAGCCTGGGAAGATTCATAGTGACGCTATGACTCAAAGTGATATTGTTATTTCGCATAGAGTGACGGCTCGGCTTGATGTTGATGCGCTTAATGATGTGACGCAGAGTTATATGAAGAGTGATATTAGTGATAAGTTGAATGGTTTGCCTCATTTGAAGGGGTCTGCAATAATTTTAGATGATAATTCGGAGAGGATTTATCCAATGAGGGTTCGGCCTAGGTTTACGTGGCATGGTGGAGAAGCTCCTATGGCCATAAAGAAAAGTGATTTCTAGTGGTAATTTCTTGGTAAAATATTTTCTCATGTGCGCCTGCACACATCGAAAATTTTTACGCTGCGAACTTACTTGCTAAGAATTGGATTTTGCTTTAGGGTTTTTAGTTGGAAATATTTATAAAGAGGTTATTACTAGAAATGTTAGTATGGTGAAAATTGAGTTGAACAAAAGAAGTTCTTTTTTGGTTGCGTTTGTTATAGTTTTAGTTGGTGTTGGTTTTGTTTATGCTTATACTTTGGACGGGTCGGGAATTCCTTCTATTATGGGTCATAGTTCAGGTGAGGTTGATGTGGTTATTGATGGGGTTACTATGACTTTGCAAGAAGCTATTGATTCTGGGGCTCTTGGCGGAAGTGAAGGCGGATGCCCAGAGGGTTACTCTTGGGATTATGTTGGGAGTGAGGCAAAGTGTATTACTAGTGATCCTTGGACTGCCAGCTGTGTTTGCTCTAGTACATATATGTATGCTGATGTCAGTGGAAAATATGAAGATGGGGAATATTCTGTCAAGATTAATAGTGCTAATGGTTATGCGGGCGCGGCTTGTTCTACTGGTTGGGTTGATGGTTTGTATGCTAGTTGTTATGGGGTGGCTCCCGGGGCTCCTAATTATGATGTTGCTGCTTCTGTTTCTCTTGATTCTTATAATGTCTTAGTTTCTGGAGATGCTCATGCCACTAAAGTATTTGCTCCCGAGATGGGATGTATGTGTACTGCGGATGATGATGGAGAACTGACTAGTGAGAGTTATGCTACGATTAAACCTAAGGTTTGTGAAAATGGGATGTCAAAGACAACTCAAGGCTGTGGTGGTTGTTGTGATTGTCTTTGTGTGAATAATGATTGGTCATGTGGTGTTTGTGGCGGAGTTTAATTATTAAAAGAAGCTCTTAGAGTTTTTATTTGATTTTAAATTGCACTTGCCATCTAAAAGAATAAGGACCGATGTCTCCGGCTTTTCTAATTTTTATTTTTCCTATTTTTTTCTTCGTGTTTTTCTTGATTTCTTCTAGAACTTCTTGTTTCGTTCCGAAGCCGTGGTAGAAGATTGTTGTTCCGGATTTTGAAAGTTTTAGGGCGGATTTTAGAAAGGTGTTGGACAAATTCGGACGTGGCATTAGGATTATGTCGAATTTGTCAGTTTGGAGTTTGGAGTTTGGAGTTTGGAGTTTAGACTTGTTTAGCTTTGTTATTAGTTTTGAGAGTTTATTGGCGTCGCCTGGGATTAAGGTTATATGTTTGTCTAGTTTGTTTAATACTACATTTTCTTTTGCTGAATAATTGGCTTCTTTGTTAAGTTCGTTTGAGTAGATGTGGAATTGTTTTTTTGATTGCTTTAATTTTTTTGCTATTGTTATTGGGTAGGGTCCTATTCCTGCGAACATGACTAATATGTTAGAATTTGGTTTTGCTAGTTTGGTCACCTCTTCTGCTATTACCTTTCTTTCGTTTGAGAGTCTTGGGGAGAAGTAGGATTTGTTTATGTCGAATTTGAAGATGCAGTTGTTTTCTTTGTAGGTTGCTATATATGTTTTCTCTCCTGCTAGATGTTTCGTTGTTGGGATTCTTAATTCTCCTGATATCTTGCCGGTTTTTTCTAGGACTGTTGTTATATGTTTGTGGGTTTTTAGGAATTTTCTTGCTTTTAACTTTTTTATTATCCAGAGGGTTGTTTTTGGGAATTTTAGGATTGCTATGTTGCCGACTATATCTTGGGGTATTTTTTTCATAAGTGTATTAGGGGTTTTGATGTTATAAGGTTTATTGGTTGTGTGTGATATTACTATAAAATGACACTAAAGCAGAAGTTTTATAAAGTGTTTATCGTTTGATTTTTTATGAAGATAGAGCGAAGTTTGATTTTGGTTATTGGAGTTTTTTTGGCTGTTGGTTTGTTTAGTGGGATTGGAGCTAGTGCTACTAGTGAGGATATTGTGACTTTTGTGATTACCCCTTTTAACGAATCTGGGAATAGGACTTTTGGTGGGTATGTTGAGGATTTGGAGGTTGAGGATTTGACTGAAGATAGTATAGAGTGGGTTTGGGAAAATAGTGATGATGATGGTTTTTCTTATAATTTGGTTTTCTTTGATAGGCTTTTGGTTATTAATGGGACTGATGAATTTTTTGAGGCGGAGGATTTGAATGATGATGAGTGTTATGAGATTATAATTATTAGTGTTGATGTTTATGGTAGTGAGGGTCCGATGGTTAGTGATGTTGCTTGTACTCTTGAAGAGGAGGAAGTTAGGAAAAGTAGCGGGAAGAAGAGTGGTGTGAGCGATGACGATATTCCAAATTTTTTTGTTGGGGATAGTGATGGGGTTGGTGTTGAGAATGCGGTTATTAGTTTGGTGAGTTCACCTTCTTCTGAGAAAGAGAGTTTCGATTGGTTTGTTTTGATTTGGATGGTTCTTGGTTTTTTTAGTTTTGTTATGCTGATTTCTATTGCTGTTTTACTAATTAGATGATTAATCTAAATATTTATAAATAGGTTATTGTTGGGATAAGTAGTATGGTGAAGATAGAGGTTGGAAAGAGTGATTCTTTTTGGATTGCGTTTGTTATTGTTTTGGTTGGGGTTGGTTTTGTTTATGCTTATACTGTCGATGAAAGTGGAGATCCTGCTGTTATGGGGCATAGTGCTGATGAATTAGAGGTTAGTGATGTTTTTTGCACAAAGATAACTGGTCATGCTTGTGGGTATGATGATAATGGAACTGGCATGGGAGAATTGGATTTATTGAATGGGCTTCATTCTAGTGAGCAATGTGTGGCCCTTGGTGGAGTTGTGGAGAGTGTTGATGAGGGGGATATTTGTAGGATGCCTCTTGGTTGTCCTGGTGGATGGTTGCCACATAATGATTGGACGACTACAGAATCGAAAACTTTTTATGAAGCTTGTCCTTTTTGTATTGTGTTTCGTGATGATATGTGTCAAACTGGTTGGCAAAGTCTTCATGGAACTTGTAGTGTGACTGGTCATAATTGGGGAGATGAAGAAGTCGAGATATGTACTCCTGGGTCTGTTCATTGTGTTGGGGTATTTAGTGCTCCAGTGCTTGAGAGAGGATGTTATTAGGATAGGATAATTTTTATTAACAGTGATTCCAAAGATATAAAAAGAGTTTTGAGTTTTTGTTCTAGATGGTTAGTATTAAAGGAAGTGAGACTGAAAAGAATTTATTGAAGGCATTTGCTGGAGAGAGTCAGGCTAGATCTCGTTATGTATTTTTTTCTAGTGTTGCTAGAAAAGAGGGTTATGAGCAGATTGCGGAAATTTTTCAAGAGAGTGCTGATAACGAGAAAGAGCATGCAGAGATTTTTTTTAAGTATTTAGAAGGCGGAGATGTTGAGATTCAAGCTAGTTATCCTGCTGGTAAAATTGGGACGACTGAAGAGAATTTGTTGGCTTCTGCTGAGGGGGAGAAGGCAGAGTGGGGGGAGATTTATCCTGAGTTTGAGAGGACTGCGAGAGAGGAAGGGTTTGAGGATGTTGCTGATTCGTTTCATGAGATTGCTGAAGTCGAGGAATATCACGAGAGGCGGTATCGGAAGTTGTTGGAGAATATTGAAGAGGGGAAAGTGTTTAAGAGTGATGAGGTTGTGAAGTGGAAGTGTAGGAATTGTGGTTATGTTCATGAGGGGAATGAAGCGCCTGAGGTTTGTCCGGCTTGCTTGCATTCGCAGGCTTATTATGAGATTTGGGTTGAGAATTATTAGTTGTTAGAAGATTTTAAATAGCTTAAATTATTAGTGTTATTATGGTTAAGAAGGGTGCTAGGAAAAAGGGTGTTAAGTTTTCTCACCGCTCGGTGCACCCCAAATTGCGGAGTAAGGGGGCGTGGTTTAGAAAGAAGAGAAAGGATAATGATTGGGGATTTATTCCGATTAATTGGAAAGGTTGGGTTGCGATGATTTTGCTTGTTGGTTTGAATGTTTTTGCGGCGAATTATTTTAGATTGTATGAGTTAGTGTTAGATAGTTATTTGAAAATGGGGGTCGTTTTTCTTTTGTCGATTTTTATTTTTATTGAGATTGCGAAGAAGAAGACTAGGGCTTGATGACTACGCGAGGACAGATTTGGAAGTGTAATGTTTGTGGGAATGTTGTTGAAGTTTTGCATGAGGGTGCGGATGCTTTGGTTTGTTGTGGGGAGGCTATGGTTTTGATGAGGGGGAATTCTATGGATGCCGATATTGAGAAGCATGTACCTGTTGTTAATGGGAAGAAGGTTAGTGTTGGGAGTGTTTTACATCCGATGGAGAGTGGGCATTATATTGAGTGGGTTGAAGCGAGTAGTGATTCTGGAATGGCGCCGTGTAAAAAGTTTTTGAAACCGGGGGATAAGCCGGAAATTGAATTTCCTTTTGTTATTAAGCGAGCAAGGGCTTATTGTAATTTGCATGGACTTTGGAAGAGTTAATAGATTGGGATTAATTGTGTATAGTTTTTTGTAGTATTTTTATTGCTGTGTCTACGTCTTCTTTGGAGAAAGTTAGGGCTGGTCTGAATCTTATGGATTTTTCTCCGCAGGTTAGCATTGCGAGATTGTTGTCCCATGTTTTTTGCCAGAGTTCGTTTCTTGCTTGGGGATTTTTTGCGTCGAAGGCTATGAACGTTCCCTGTCCTCTGATGTTGGTTATTTTGTCGTTATCCGAGATTTTGTTGTTTAGTTCTTGGAGGAAGTATTCTCCGACTGTCTTTGCGTTTTCTATTAGATTATCTTCATGAATTATTTCTAAATATCTTGCTCCTCGAACTAAGTCTACTAGGTTTCCGCCCCATGTTGAGTTTATCCGTGATGATTTTTTGAAGACGTTGTTTTCTATTTGATCTAGCTTTGGTCCTCCCATTATTCCGCAGACCTGGGCTTTCTTTCCGAAGGCTAGTAGATCTGGTTTTACTTTGTGGTATTGATGTGCCCACATTTTTCCTGTGGTTCCCATCCCTGTTTGTATTTCGTCTACCATTAGTAGCATTTCATTTTCGTTGCAGACCTGTTCTAGAGATTGGATGAATTCTGGTCTGAAGTGGTTGTCTCCTCCCTCTCCTTGTATCGGTTCTATTATTATTCCGGCTATGTCATCCTTGTTTGTTTTTAGTGATTGATGAATTTCTTCTAATGATTTTTCTTCTTGTTTTTTTACATTGGTTATTACTGCGTTGTTTATTGGGAAGTTTAGCTTTGGGTTGTTGATTCTTGGCCAGTCGAATTTTGGGAAGTATTGGGTTTTGATTGGGTCGGTGTTTGTGAGGGACATTGTGTATCCTGACCTTCCGTGGAATGCTTGTTTGAGGTGCATTATTTGGTGGCCTTTTTCTGTATTGTATCCTTTTTGGAAATTTTTTTGTACCTTCCAATCTATTGCTGCCTTGCAACAATTTTCTACTGCTAGAGCTCCTCCAGCTACGAAGAATAGGTGGTTCATGTATTCTGGTTTTGCTAATCTTGCGAAGGTGTCTACTGATTGTGCTAATTCTTTTGAGTAGATGTCGGAGTTTGCTGGGTTTGATAGTGCGGCGGTCATTAGTTTTTTTTGGAATGTTGGATCTGCCATTTTTGGGTGGTTATGTCCTATTGGTAGTGAGGCGAAGTAGGTGTAGCAGTCTAGAGTTTTCTTTCCGGTTATTGCATCTATTATATAACTTCCTTGACTTTTTTCTAGATCGATTACTTTATGGAAGCCGTCTACTAGAATTGATTTCTCTAGAGTGCTGATGACGTTTTGTGGTTGTATGCTTTTCATCTTGTTTGGTTTGGGCTTGATATTTTTAAGGATTTGTGGGGTGGGGTTTTTCAGCTGGAATTGGAACTTGCTGATTCTAGAAAGAGTGTGGAGGAGATGAATGTTGGTCTTGGTCTTGGTGCTGTTGCTGCCACTGGCAATGCTGGTTCTTGGGTGTGGGTATTAGTGTTTTTGATTGCGATAGGCGGATTTGTTGTTTTCGTGAGAATGAAAAAGAAAGGCAAGAGGATTAAGTAATTTTTTAGAAGTATATATTTTGAAATTTATGCTAGGTTTTATAAATAATGAGATATATATTATTTTATGAGAGCCGAGAGTTCTGACGGTAGAAGTTTGAGAGTTTTTTTAGCTTTAGTTTATTCGGTATTTTTGTTTAGTGCTGTTTTGGCTTTAGACTCAGATAAAGATGGTTTTCATACTGATTCTTCCGATGAAGATTTGAGGGATTGTGATGACTATGATTTATTGATAAATCCCAACGCTGTTGAGGTTTTTGATGGTGTAGATAATAATTGTGATGGTGAGGTTGATGAGGGAAAGACTGCATATTATCTCGATTCTGATATGGATGGTTATGGGAATGAGCGAGTTAGTGTTTTCGAGTGTTTTGTTTTTGAAAATTATACGGAAACCTTAGGGGATTGTGACGATACGGATTTTTCTATAAATCCTAGTATTGATGAGGTTTGTGATAATGGTATTGATGAGGATTGTGACGGGCGTGACTTGGTTTGTGGGGAGGAAGTTGTTGATACAAATATTGAGGACGGATTTGAAGCCGTTATTTTTAGTGAAGAAGTTGATATCGGTGCTGGTCTTGGTGCTGTTGTGGGAGATGGAGAGTCTAATTCTTGGGTATTAATGCTGGTTGCTTTAATTGTGATTGGTGGTCTTGTTATCTTTGTGATAATAAGAAGAAGAGAAAAGAACTCTAATGAAAGATTTATGCCTAAGAAGTAGATAGGAAGTTAGTTAAATGTTTTTTGTAGAAATGATTTATGGTTGAAGTGAAGAAGATTTCGGATTTTGAATGGGTCCTCTCCGGACATGACTCTGGTGAGCCCGAATTCCTTGTTTCTGGAGGCATGAAAGTTCCGGGTCGGGTTTTTTCTAGTGATGAGCTTATGAAGGGTGTTGGCGATGGGGTCCTTGAGCAGGTTAGGAATGTGGCTAAGTTGCCTGGGATTTTGAAGGGGAGTTTTGCTATGCCTGATATGCATCTTGGTTATGGGTTCTCAATCGGAGGTGTTGCGGCTTTTGATTTGGATGAAGGTGTGATTTGTCCTGGTGGTGTTGGTTATGATATTAATTGTTCGGTGAGATTACTTAAGACTAATCTTAGGGAGAGTGATTTGAAAGGGAAGGAGAAAGAGTTGGTTCATAGTTTAGCTCGGTGTGTTCCGTCGGGTGTTGGTGTCAAGGGTTCTATTTTATTAGATGGGAAGAAGTTGGATAATGTTTTGATTGGTGGGGCTCGGTGGGCTGTTGAGAATGGTTATGGTTTTGAGCAAGACTTGAAGCATATTGAGGATGAGGGGAGGTTGGAGGGGGCTGATGTGAAGGCGGTTAGTGCTAAGGCTAAGGGACGTGGTATGAATCAACTTGGGACGCTTGGTGCTGGGAATCATTTCTTGGATGTGCTAATCGTCGACGAGGTTTTTGATAAGGATGTTGCTAAGGTGTTTGGATTGGAGATGGGGCAGGTTGTGATTATGATTCATTGTGGGTCTAGGGGTCTTGGTCATCAGGTTGCGACGGACTACATTCGACTTATGTCTGAATGTGGGGGTTCAGATTCTGTGAATCTAGGTGGTTCACAGTCAGAGATTGTGGGTGGTTCGAAGACTGTGTCTTTGGGTGGTTCATCGCAAAGCGCGCCTCGGCAAGTACCCTCTGTGGAGGGCAATGGGGGCTTGGTGGAGTTTGCTAAGGTTGGTTTGGCTTGTGCTCCGATTAAGAGTGATATTGGTAAGAGGTATTTTGGTGCGATGAATGCGGCTGCTAATTTTGCGTTTGCTAATAAGCAGGTTATTAGTCATTTTGTTAGAGAAGATTTGAAGCATTATTTTCCTGAGTTTGAGGCGGAAGTTGTTTACGATATATGTCATAATATTGCTAAGGTTGAAGAGCATGAGGGTAAGCGGGTATTGGTTACTAGGAAGGGGGCGACTCGGGCGTTTGGGCCGGGGCGGGTTGAAGTGCCTGAGGATTATCGTGAAGTTGGTCAACCAGTTTTGTTGCCTGGGAGCATGGGGACGTCGAGTTATGTTTTGATTGGGACTAATGAGAATAAGGCGTGGGGGAGTTGTGCACATGGGGCGGGTCGTGCTTGTAGTCGGAGTGAAGCACATGATAAGATTAGTTTTGAGGAAGCTGTTTTGGATATGGAGAAGCGTGGGGTTTTTGTTGAGGCTGGTAAAAAGAAAGGGATGATTGAGGAGTCGCCGTTTTCGTATAAGGATGTGACGGAAGTTGTAAGGGTTTGTGATGAGGTTGATTTGGGGAAGAGGGTTGCGAGGCTGAGGCCGAAGTTGGTTGTAATCGGGTAAAGTTTAAATAGTAGAATATTGTTGATAGGTAATGAGAAAAGAGTTCGTGTTGGGATTTGTTTTAGTTTTATTTGGACTTTCTTTTATTTCTGCTGGGAGTTGTTATGATAATCAGACTATTATGAGATTGTACTCTTCGAGTAATTCTCATGTTTCTACTTGGAATGAAAGTATTTCTAGTTATCTGGAAGAAACTTGTTATGATGATGTTTTTGGACAAGTTTATACTAATATTGATCCTCATGTTTGTACTTCTGCTAATAGAGTTTTGAGTTTGAGTAATACTTCTAATGCCCATGCTTCTAATGTGACTGGTGCTGGGTATGATGTTGAGGTGTGTTATGGGGATTTGGATTGTGTTTATGATACTGGTGTAGATGCTAGCTGTAGTAACGATGGAGAGATTGTTGCTAGGATGTTTAGTGGGTTCAATACTCATATTTCCAATGCTTCGGATGGTAATTATCCTGTTAAGGTTTGTTGCGTAAGTCCATCTGCTTCTGGGCGTGTTTATTGGTCGAATATGGATGGAGAAGAGATTAGTCAAAGCAATATTACTAAAAAAGTTAAGTTGATTGCTGAAGGAGTTAGTTCCGGAACTTTTGTGATTTGGGACGAGGATGCTTTTTTCCCTGATGAAATTAGAGAGATTGAGGGAGTGAGTATTGATTCTGATTTGGTTGGAATTTGGGAGATTACGCAGAGTGATTATGATAGAGCTGATGATATTGGTGAAGATTTTGAGCAGTTTTATTTTGAGATCAATGAGAAGAATAGTAGTTATTTGAGTATTGGAGATGAAGAAGATGACCCGATTATTATTGATATTATATCTCCTGGATGCGGAGAGTATTATGATGAAGGTGATGCTTTGAATATTACTATTACTGCCTATGATGCTGACGATGAGATAGTGGGTACCGTTACATTTGGAGATCAAGTTTTTCCTTTTACTAACGGTGTGACTAGTTTTCTTGTAGACCTTGATTTTTATGGAAGTTTTCAAATTCTTGTAGAGGCCTCTAATGGGCATGAGAGTGTTAGGATTATTGATAATATTATGATTCTGGGTAAGACTGCAGATGTTTATGTTGATGGGGAGTATGTTGCGGCGTGTATTACGGAGCCTAAAGATCTTAGTAGGATTGATGGGACTGTTGTTAATTTCAGTGCTTCTGCTACTCGAGGGATGAGAGTTGTTGATGGATTTCGTTATCTGCTTGTGCCTGACCATGAAGATCTTTTTGCTTGGAATTGGACATTTAGTAGTCCGGGAGTAGATGATAGTTATGCAAATTTTCCTGACACAGTATATGATATTGAAGCGTATAATTTTACGAGGCGTTTCTTTAGTCCTGGAGATAATTCTGCTTCGTTGATTGTTAGCGTTAGTGAAGATGGCGAGGATGGGACTTGTATTGATGAGTTGTGTCCTTAATATTTTATATTTTAAGTAAGCTTTAAATAGTAAAACATTGTTAATAGGATATGAGAAAGGAGTTGGTGTTGGGTTTTATTTTTTTGGTGTTTGTTCATTTTGGGGTTGCTTTTGTTGTGGCTGCTTCTTCTGAAAGTGAGACTGGTTTTACTATTGGGGAGTTTGTTGATTATTGTGAAGATGGAATTGTTTATTGGGATGATTTAGGTATCCCTCATTTTACTTCGGAGCCTGGTCTTTGGTGTTCTATGGGAGAGGATCCTTATATTTTAGGAGGACCGGTAGCCCCCTGTTGTCCTAGTGATATGGATTGTTTAGAGGTTGGAGCTAGTTTGTATCAGTGTGGTTATGGAGATGTGTGTAGGAAAGATATGAGTAAAGTTGAGTGTGAAGATGCAGATGAATATTATTATGATGATGGTGATGAGATTGCTGATGATTGCTGGTGTAAAAGGAGTGACTTTCTTTGTGACAATTATATTAATTCTGGAGATTGTGATGATGATGTTTTGAATGCTGCTTCTGGAGATTGTGAATATAAGGAGTTTGAATGTGAGGGGAGCACCATTAGTACTTTTGGTTGTGCGTGTATGTGGGTTGATATAGATGGAGAGGAGAGTTGTCAGCTTGGAACTAATTATGAAGGGAACCATTATGGTTATGGGGTTATTCCTGATGCTTTTGAGTGTTTTAAGAGTTCTGAGGCTGGAGCGTGTGTGGATGGGAAGCAACAGGTCACTTGGACCGTAATTGTTAATAAGATACTTGGCTTTGATCCCGAGGTTCCTGAAAGGTGTTTGGAGGCTGCGGATTGCATTGCTGGTTCAGAAGAGCGGTATTGCGGTGAGCCTATAGTTAAGTTGTCTGGTTTTAGTTTGTTTAGTTTGTTTGCCGCTTTGTTTATTATTGGGATTTATTATTATAATGAAAGGATTGGGAGATTATGAAGAGAGTTTTATTTTTGGTTATGATGACTGTTTTATCTGGTTTTGTTTTTGCCGCTAGTTCCGGAACTGCTGTAGAGTTTTCTGTGGATGTTCCTCAGGAAGTGAATATGGAGGATCATGAATCTTCTGAGGGTTTTGTGGATGATTTTGAATATCCTATTTCGATTTTCATTGTTTTACTGATTGCCTATCTTGTTTTCAGGAAAAAGATTTTTAAGAAAACCAAAAAGAAAAAGTGATTTGAAATATTTATAAAGTAGTGTTGCTAGTTTATTTCATGAAAAGGTGGTTATTGTTATTGTTACTATTTAGTTTTGTATCTGCTTCTGTGGATATTGAGAGTTTTGAAGTTGTTGATGAATATGTGCCTTTTGAGAAGATAGAGGGAAGTGTTAATTTGAGTATTGAGGACGAGGATTACAATGAAGATATAGAGCTTAGTGAGGGCGACGATATTGTGCTTGGTGCCTTTCTGGAAGATAATGGAGTTGATTTTGATTGTTTTCCTGCAGATTGTTCTATCGGTTATAGTGCCTCTTCTGGTGCTAAAGATAAGAGTGTTGCTATTTCGTCCTTGGGAGAAAGGTATGTTGGTTTTGTTTTGACTGGAGATGATATTGTTTTGCATGATATTGATTTTAGTATCGAGAGTGATTTTGATGTGGGTGTTAGACAGCCTTTGGTTATTGAATTTTTTGAGGACGAGGAATGGGGTTTTAGTGAGTTCTCTAATGAGTTTATTGAGAAAGATTGGGGCTGTTTCGATTCTTCGAGTAAAGAGGTTGGGCCTTTTATTGGTGAGACCTTTTATTGTGAGATGATTGCTGTTGGGAATAGTGATGTGTTGAGAGTTGGAGTTGATGTTAATGGGAGCGGTGGTGAGTTGGATATGGTTGTTTATCCTGAGAGTGGTTTTGGTGCGTCGTGGGAATGCAGTTTTAATGTGAGCGAGGAAGATGGATGTGTTGTTGATGCGGGATTGGATAGTATATTTTCTGAAGGGAGTTATCAGGTTTGTGTTGGTGCCGAGAGTTTGACTGGTTATAGTATTTATACGGATGCTGTTGGAGTTAATTGTGGTTTTGCTTATGGTGTTGATCCTTCGGAGAGCGTGAAGGATTATGGTATTTTTGCTCAGGGTGTTAAGTATGCGGATGCGGATTCTTTAGGGGCGATTGATTTAGATGAAGATTATGTCGAGGCTGCTAACGCGATTATCTCGGGAAGATATGGTGGAGATTGTTCTGAAGGTTGTGTTTTGCCATTGAAGATTTCTGGCGTTACTCAGATTTTGGAAATTTCAGATGTTAGCTTAAATTATACAGATGATTATGACTGGTATTCGGACGATTTAATTTATAGCCTAAGTGAAAGTTTTGCTAATGTTGATTTTAGTGGGATTTTGGATTTGGGTTTGTTAAGGATGGTTGTCTCTGAATCTGGAGAATATTTTGCTAGGCTTTCTGGAGAATATCTTTTTAGAAGCAATGTTGAGATTTTGCCTGCTCCGATTATTTCCTCTATCTATCCATTGACTGTTCCTGCGGGCGTTCCTATTATTATTTATGCTAATGTTGATTTTGGTGAAAATAAGTCTTTGAGTTATAAGTGGAGTTTTGGCGACAGTGAGAGTAATGAGACTAGTGTTCCCTATGTTTTTCATACCTATAATGAGTTGAAGAGTTATACATTATCGTTAGAGATTAGTGCCGGTGGTAATTTGACTTCTGATAAAAGTTTTGGAATTAATGCAATTAGTCCTGAGGTGGCCGTGGATCAAGGGTTGGAATCTGGAGTAACCTTTTTGGAATATGTTAGAGATGGTATTGAGGATTCTCTTGTTTGGTATGGGGATTATCTGCTTGATATTATCGGAATGTCGGGTTTTGAGAGTGAGTTTGAAAGGATGGCTAGGGTGAGGAATAGTTCCTTTGATGCTGAAGATTTTAGAAAGGTTGCAGTTGATTTGTATGGTTTGAATATTCCTATTTCGGTTAGAACGGATAGTTTTGAGAGTCCGTTTTTGATGTCGAAACTCGAAGATGTTAATATTGAACCTGTCGAAACTATTTCTGGAAACGTCGACGGTGGAAGTGATGTATATGCGAATTCTATTCTGTCTTGGCAGAATGATAATGTTGATGTTGTGATGAGTGGGAAGAGTGTTTTTGTTTCTTATTTGAATGGGCATGAGGAAGGTGTTTTAAGGGCATATGGTTTTGATGTGACTTCTGGATCTGATAAGGAAAGTTATTTTGTTATTAATAAGGATTTTAGTGAATTGTATTTTAATGGCGACGCTGGCGCTCGGAAGGTTGGAGATTCGACTGTTGTTGTGCTTGATGCTAATGAAGAGAAGAGTTTTGAATTTTATTATGAGGGTAGTGATGATGTTAGTGTTTTTATTTCTCCGAAGCTTAGTTCTCTTGTGATTGAGGCCGATATAGACGACGATTGTAATTATAATTATGTTTGTGAGAAAAGTAGAGGAGAGGATTCGGATAACTGTCGGAGTGATTGTAAGCCAGTTGCAAAGGCTGTGACCTTTCTGATTTTGGGTATCTTGTTTTTCTTGGTTGTTTATACTGGTTTTCAGATTTGGTATAAGAAGCGTTATGAGGCATATTTGTTTAAGGATGGTGCGCAGATGTATAATTTGTTGATGTATGTGACGAATGCTCGTGCTCGTGGTTTGAAGGATGATAGGATTGGTGCGGATTTGAGGGTGAAGGGGTGGTCTAGTGAGAGGGTTAAATATATTATTAAGAAGTCTGCTGGAAAGAGTGTCGGGATGATCGAGATTATTCCGATTGAAATGGTTTCGGCTTGGATTAGGAATCGGAAGGCTAAGGATAGGGTAGCTGCCCAGGGTGATAAACGAGCTAAGGGTCCCCAAAAAGTACCATAATATAAGAGCAAAAAAATAATGGCCTCAAAAAGTACCATAATACAAGAGTGAAAAAGTAATGGCAAGATTAATAAATCTAGGTTGTAATAAATAAAGATGATTAAAATAATTAGGAATTTTGCGAAGAGGATTTTTTCTGGTGTGTTTAAGAAGAAGGGTGAGATTAAACTTGGTTTCTATGGCTCTCCAAATGCGGGGAAAACTAGTTTGGCAAATAGAATTTCTCAGGATTGGTTGGGTGAAGATTTGGGAACGGTTAGTAAGATGCCTCATGAGACTAGGGAAATTCAAATTAAAGAGAAGGTTGTTTTGGAAAGAGATGGGAAGAAGATTGAGTTTAAGTTGATTGATACACCTGGTGTTGCTACGAGGATTGATTTTGAGGATTTTATGAAGTTTGGTTTAAAGAAGAAAGCGGCGCAGGATAGGGCGAAGGAAGCTACGCAGGGGATTATTGAATCGATTAAGTGGTTGGACGATATGGATGCTGTAATTGTTATGATTGACTCGACGGTGAATCCGTATTCCCAGGTTAATATTACGATTCTTGGAAATTTGGCTGCTCGGGATATTCCGGTGTTGGTTGTTGCTAATAAGATAGATTTAAAAAAATCTAATATTAAGAAGGTTAGAGGTGCGTTCCCGGAATATGAGGTTGTAGGGATTTCGGCGAAGGGTGGGGATAATATTGAGGAGTTTTATGAAGAGCTCTTTAAGTTGGTGAAAAAAGTATAAGATGGCGTTCAAGGAGTACCAGAATACTAAATTAAAATAATGGCAAAGAAGGTGATTAAAAAAAAAGTGGTGAAGAAGGGGGTTAAGAAGCTTGCTGTGCGTAATAATACATCTTCTAAAATGAGAACCAAGGCTCGATCTTCATTGAGTAAAAAAAATGATTTGACTATTCATTTTATGCCGTATTCTGAGATTGCTAATGAGGACGCTGTTGCAAGAGTTAAGAAGATTATGGGGATTGTTTTGAAAAATAAAATTATTATCTTGCAGGGGAAGTTGAGGGTTGAAGAAGAGGCGAAGTTGATTGAGAATTCCATGATGTTGATTGGGAATGTTGCTGGATTTGCTGGTATTGAGATTGCGAGCCTTAGTGGGGAAAATGAAAATCGGAGTTTGTTTGATAGTGTGAGAAGGAATATTGCGAAGATTTTAGTTGGGGAGCAGGATGCTATTACAGTAATTGGTCCAGCGAGTGTTGTTAAGGAGATAACGAAGGATCCGAAGAAGGTTGAATTATTATTGGCCCGGAAGTAAAGATTTATTAAGTTTTGAATTGTATTATATTTATGCCACATCAATGCGTAAAGTGTTCTAAGATCCTAGAGGTTGGGAGTAAAGAGATTCTTGAGGGTTGTGGCAATTGTTCGGGTAAGTTTTTCTTTTATATTCGTGATGAGCAGGCGGAGAAGATGAGGCAATCCAGTGAGGAGGTTTTGCCTGAGTTTAATAGTATTGATAAGAAAAAAGTTGAGGAGGATGTTCGGAGTATTTTGAAGGTTGAGGATGAGGAAGAGGTTGTGGTTTTGGACTTGGAAAGTGTGAAGATCTTGGGGCCTGGGAAATTTGAATTGGATATTGTTAGTTTGATGAATCGGAGGCCGATTGTGTTTAAGTTGAGTGAGGGGAAGTATCTGATCGATATTGAGGGCATGTAGAGAAGTTTAATAAAGTTTGATTTTGTTCTTTAATTATGAATATAGGAAAGATTTGGAAAATTTTCAGAGGTCCTACATTGGAAGAGAATATTGAAGATTTTGAAAGGTTGATGTCGTCTGGAGATTCAAGTAAGATAGAAAGTTATGAATCAAGTAGATTGACTAAATATCTTCAAGGTAGGTATCTGAGGTTGTCGATGTTTCGGATGAGTGAATTGGGGGATAGTATATTTTCTAGAGGTACTTCGATGAATGAGTATTCTAGAACTGCGACTGGAGATTCTATGGCAGATGAGTATTTAGAGTTGCAAGAAGTTTTGGGAAAGTATGATTTGTTGCCCCGAAGGTCTAATAGGAATTAGTTTTATAAAGTTGGATTGTGTTTTTTTGTTATGAATATGAAGGATGTTTTATCGGAAGAACTGGAATTGATTTCTGTTTCCAAAAGTGAGGTTTTGAGGCTGAAGAAGATATCTGCGGATTTTATTAAATCTTTGAAGAGAGAGGGTCTTAGGGCGTATGTTGGAGGTAGTTTGGCGAAGGGGACACTTGTTGTTAAGAATATACAAGATGTTGATATTTTTGTTGTGTTTGATTATAGTGAGGATATTTTGAAGTTGGAAGGGATTTTGAAGAAGATGGAGTTGCCGGGGATATTGAAGCGAGTTCATGGGTCGCGAGATTATTTTCATGTTGTTATGGATAATTTGGTTTTGGAAGTTGTTCCGGTTGTTAAGAATAGGGATCCGGAATTGGCGGAGAATGTTACTGATGTTAGTTTGAGTCATGTTAAATATATTGTGGGAGAAATTAAGAAGAAGCCTGGGATTGCAGATGAGATAAAGTTGGCGAAGGCGTTTACTGGGGCCCAGAGGTGTTATGGTGCAGAGGGTTATATTCGGGGATTTAGTGGATATTCATTGGAGGTTTTGGTTATTCATTTTGGTGGATTTGTTAAGTTTTTGAAGGGTGTTACTAAGGGGGGTGTGGTTGACCCTATGAAATATTTTAAGGGTGAGCGAGAGGTTATGAGGGAGTTGAATGCTAGTAAGTTGCAGGGGCCGCTTGTTGTTGTTGATCCGACTTATAAGTTTAGGAATGTTTGTGCAGGTCTGGGACTTGGAACTTTTGAGAAGTTTTTGGAGGCTAGTAAGGATTTTATTAAGAAGCCGAGTTTGGAGTTTTTTGTTAAGAAGGATTTAGATATTGAGGGGATTAGGGAACTTGCTTCTAAAAAAAGAGCTAGGTTTTTAGAGTTGAGTCTTTCGACTGATAGGCAGGAAGGTGATATTGCTGGGACTAAGATGAAGAAGATTTTTCGGTTTTTTGTTCGGGAGCTTGGACGACAAGGTCAGATGGTTTTGAGTAGTGAGTTTGATTATTCGGGAAGTGGTCAAGTTGCGAAGGGGTATTTGGTTGTTTTAGAGAAAGGAGAGGTCGAGGTTCGAGGGCCGTCTGTTGGGTTGGAGAAGGAGGCTAAGTTATTTTGTAAGGCTAAAGGGGATGCTGTTTTTAAGAGGAAGGGATTTTGGTGGTTTCGGAAGGTTGTTAGCGTTGAGGGAATTTTGAAGTTTGTTAAGAAGGTTGAAGGGGAGATGGGTGCTGGAATAAATTTATTTTAACGACAACTTCTTGGTAAAAAATTTCTCACGTACGTCTGTGCGCCACGAAATTTTTTACACTGCGAATTTGCCTGTTAAAATGAAATTTATTATATTGTGAAGTAAGGGCTAGTTTAATATTTAGAATAATTATTCTTTCCATGCCATTTCGAACATGTATGCTAGAGAGCTTGTGAAAAATGGGGAGTTTATCCAGACGCCGTAGTCGTAGTCTTCGTGGACGTTTGTTGGTTTTATTGTGAAGATTAGTTCGGTTCTGTCGGCTACTACGAATCGTGCGTGAATTGGTCGTGATTTGACTTCGACTCCCAGTTTCTTAGATAGCTTCTTTGCTTCTGTTTCATCGTCGCCAATCATTACTTTTATATCGACTCCTCGTTTCTTTAGCTTTGCGAATGTTTCTTTGAACATTTTCATTTTCTTTGTTAGTTCGAATGCAGACGAAGTTAGATGGATTGTTCTTGTCGCTGACTCCATGACGGATTTCATTTGGAGGTATAGGTTTGAACGTCCTTTGATTGATGTTGATAATTCGTGGTTTTTGATTGGTTCGAATCCTGTCTTATGGAGTTCTTTTAGTTCTTTGTATTCGACTGTGTCTTTTAGTGTAGAAAGTGTTTTGATTTTTTCCTCTGCCTGTGTAGTTGTGTTATTTTTTAGTTTTTCAATTACTACTTCTGGTTTTACTGCGATATATTTTACTGGTTTGCCTAGTTTTTGGATTACGAAGCCTCGTTTTTCTAGGGATTCTAGGACGTCGTAAGTCCTTGAACGTGGGACGCTTGATATCTCTGCGATTTCTCCTGCTGAAGATATTCCTTTAGAAAGCAAAGCTAACCATACCTTTGTTTCGTAGATGTTTAGGTCAAAGTATCCTTTCAGTTTTTTTATTAATTCTGGTTTTACTATCATTTTAGATTCTACGGCTCCTTGAAAATGTTTTAGATAGATCATCTAGGGTGATTGAAGTCATAGTGCCTATATCTTTTTCTACTATTTTGTGTTGGTCATTTAATATCTGATGATATAACTGATTGACAAATGCGGCTTCTATTTTGTTAGGTTTCCTACCTTCACAGTATTTGACTACAGTGTTTGCTGTTTCTATCAATCCACAATATTTTCCGAATTCCATTTTATTACTACTTTATAATAAAAACTTCTTTTATAAAGTTTTGGGTTATGTTGTCTTTTAATAGGGACTACAATGATAAGGTTTAAGTAGTAAAGGGGTTTTGGTTTTTTATGAATTGGAAAATGTTGGGAGTTTTTTTATTGGGTTTTGGCAGTTGTGCTGTTATGGTTTTTGGTTTTGGGACTGAGTTGGAGGTTCCGTTTACGGGGTTGGGAGTTGTGAGCTGGGAGTCAGGAGAGATTAGTGCGCCTTCGGATTATTTGAGTGAGGAAGATATTGTTGTTTCAGATGATAGGGTAATTCTGCGGATTAAGGGTGTGACGCTTTCGAGTTATGCTGATTCGGGAAGCATGGTGCCGGTTTTGGATGAGGGGGCTAATGGGATTCGGGTTGTTCCTTTGAGTGAGGATGATATTGAGGTTGGGGATATCGTTAGTTTTCGGATGCTTGGTGTTTTGGTTGTGCATCGGGTTGTTGAGAAGGGTGTTGATGAGGATGGGATTTATTTTATTGTGAAGGGTGATGCTAATTTGGTTGGGGATGGTAGGATTCGGTTTAGAGATATTGAATATAAGACTGTGGGGATAATTTATTAATTTCAGTGTAAATTTCTTGGTAAAGAATTCTTTATGTACTGGAGTACACATCAGAATTTTTTACGCTGCGAAATTTCCTACCGAAATTAAAAATTACTTAGAGATTTAAAAAAATAGTTTCCAAACTAATAATCCTGCGAAAATTCCCGTTGTTATATAGGGCATTGCTGGATATGATTTTCCTTTTTTGGAGAAGACGAAGATTGAGATTAGGCCTGCGAGTGCTCCGAAGATTATGAAGAGGGCTGGAGTGATTGAGTAGGCTCTCATGAAGACACCGGCTGTGATTATTGGAAAGATGACGTCGCCGCCTCCGAGGATTGCCATGCTGACCTTGAATTTTTTATTTTTGATTGATTTTGGCATTGTTTTGTTTTTATATTTTGTTTTTATATTTTCGATTTGTTTCTTTACTTTTGTGGAAGCTGAAGGTATCATGAAACCTCCAAATATTTTTATTTCTTCCATTTGGAATTTTGCCATTTTTTGCATGATGCCGGATTTCCATACTGCCCATGCGTCGTAGAGTGAGATTAGGATTAGGAGAGCGATGACTGATAGGGGTGTTAGGATTGGGACGAACACTGCGGCGATTCCGGGATAGATTAGGAGTTCGGTTGAGTTGTGGATGTAAACATTTGGTTTGAATATTTTTAGAAAGGCTAGTATGAATGCAACTAGTAGGGCAATTGTTGCTATATTTGTTAGAGTTGTTATTTTTAGAAAGGCATTGATTGTTATTGCTAGGGCTAGAGTTATTACTAGGAAGAACCAGGTTCTTATTAGTAATTTCCATTTGTATTTCATTAGAATGAAGATTAAGGCGAAGGCTAGAGCGAAAGAGAATAGTAGAGATAGGAAGGTTGGGGCTTGTTCGTCTTCTGGGGTTTCGAGTCCGAATGGGAGGTCATTTTGGGTTAGGATTGTTTCTCCTGTTGTTTGGTTTATTTCTGAGGATGGGGAGTAGGCGTTGATTACGAAGAGTCCTATGAATTGGGTTATTAGGAACATTGAGAGGAGGATTAGGGTTACTGAGGATTTATTCTTCATATTTTTTGTTGACTGAAGAGGTATATAAGATTTGGGATTTTTATTTTAATGACTATATAATTACAATAATACTTATAAAGTTAAATTTTGTGTGATATTTATTCTGAGGTGATGCTATGAAAAATGGAAAAGAAAAGTACCTCAAGAAAAGTTGTAGAAGCTGCGGCTACATCTCTTGCTGCTGCTGCGACGATTTTCGGGTGTGCTTCCAATGATATTTATAATAATCCTTCCTTTCAGAGATATGTGGCTGATGAGCAGCCTCAAAAAAAGATATCTTATTTTTTAGATGAAGAAGTGTTTGGGAAGTATGATTTTCATAAGGTTAAAGATTCTGATGGAGATATTACCTATCTTGTTTCTGCTAGAGGTGATCCTAAGCTTCAATTTTCTGAAGAAGTTCTTAGTAAGAGTGAAAAAATAAAATCTGTTGAAGATTTGGAGGAGATGACCAAGCATCAGCGTCTTACGGTAGGGCAGGTTCATACTCATTATAATGATGAGGCTAATATAGATTATGTTATTTTATGGACCTATGAACCACTTTCTCCTAATTTGTTGGGCTCATCAGATGTTCAAGTTTTGAAGTATGATAGACTCGATGGAGTTGTTAAGGTTGGGTTTGGTAATAACTTTAAGATTTTGGAAGAAGGCGGCGGTGGTGCTGCTGGTGCTGGAGCTGGTGCTGGAGCAGGTGCTGGTGGTGCTGGAGCTGGTGCTGGAGCTGCAGGTGCTGGTGGTGGAAGTGGGGGGTCTGTTGGAGGATAAAATGAATAAGAAATTTTTTATTTTTATTTTGAGTGTTGTTTTTTTGAGTGTCGTTAGTGCGGCTGTTAGTGAATATAATTATTTTAAGTTGGGTGAGCTAGATGCGAATACTAACTTAATTGAGACAGCAACTAGTGTTAGTGGAGTTACAATTAAGGGTTTTATTTGCTCGGATAGTGCTTGTTCTGGGAGTCTTGGAGATTTGTGGGGCGGTGAACTTTATGCTCCTGGTAATGGCTTGAATCTTGTTTACCCTACAACTTTACAGTCTTCCTACGGTTATGGTTTTTATTTGTATAAAGATGGTTATGTGCCGTATTGGGTTAAGGGCGTTACTTGGTATGGGACCGGGATTGTACCTACTGTTAATAGGTATCCAGCTAAGAAACAAAATTGTATTGCGGATATTTCCATAAAAGATTTTTCTGAGAAGGCTGGGAGTTTGTCTTTCGATGTCGAGGTTGAAGCCCCCATTGTTGATAAGTCTGGTTCTATGTATCTTCCTTCCGAAGTTTCTTCTCACATGAAGACTTTAGTTGATATTGATGTCGAAATTAAGGATGATAAAGGGAAGGTTATTTGGAGTGATAGTGATAGTAAGACTGTAGATTATTCGGGAAGTGAGAGAGTTTCTTTTTCGACTAACCTTGCTCATGGGGATTATACCTTGATTGCTTCTAGCAGTTCTGGTAATGAGGCTCAGTGTTTGGCGTATACTGTGGATTCGGATGATGTGACGTTTAATGTTTATGATAATGACAAGGATGATGACGGGTATAGCGAGGATGTTGATTGTGATGATTTGGATGCTAGTGTTTGGCAACTGTTGAGTGGGTATGTTGATAGTGATTTTGATAGTTATGGTGTTAATCCTGGTGTCGATGTTTGTTCTGGAGCTAGTTTGCCTTCGGGTTATAGTGTTAATAATAATGATTGTGATGATAATGATGCGAATGTTTGGCAATTTTTGAGTGGGTATCGGGATTTTGATGGCGACGGGAAAAGTGCTGGGCCTGCTGAGAGTGTTTGTTCTGGAGCTAGTTTGCCTTCGGGTTTTGAGGGTGTTGATGATAAGGATTGTGATGATAATGATATTAGTGTTTGGCAGTTGTTGAAAGGGTATTTTGATGGAGATGGAGATGATTATGGTGTTGACCCTGAAGTTGATGTTTGTTCTGGAGCTAGTTTGTTCGGTTCTTATGCTTCGGTTAGTTGGGATTGTGATGACGGTAATTATAATGTGAATCCTGGTGTTCTGGAAGTTTGTGGTGATGGAGTTGATAATGATTGCGATGGTTATATTGATGAGGGCTGTAATTCTGTCCCTTCAGTTTTTGCTTCGGGTAATCCATTAAGTGGAATTTTTCCTTTGGTTGTTTCGTTTAGTTGTCAGGGTACAGGAGGAGATGGGAACTTAGAATATTCTTGGGACTTTGATAATGGGGATATGAGTGATGTTCAAAATCCGACGTATACTTATTTGTATGCTGGGGATTTTAGTGCGGAGTGTACTGTTAGCGACGAGGATGGAGATAAGGTTTCTGCTTCTGTTGATGTGAAAGTTGGGATGCAGAGTTTAGAGATTGTTGAGGTGGTTTGCTTTGATGAGGTTATTGAGGGGCATAATCAGAGTTGTAGTGTTTATGTTGAGGACTCTTTGAGTGCTGGAGCTGGTGGTGTGAATGTAGATATTTTTTATTCTGATGGTAGTGATTTTGGAAGTTGTTTGACTGATGGTATTTCAGGTGCTTGTGGTGTTAAGGATTTGCAAGGAGTTGTTGGTGCTTTTGAAATTTATGCTGTTGCATCTAAGGCTGGGTATTTTAGCGATGATTCTAAGAGTTTGAAATTCGGTTATGATGTTTTGAAGGAGAAGTATGATATTATTAATTTGGCTGTTTATAGTGACTCTAATTTTAGCGACGAGGATTATGATTTTTTCAGGGGAGAAGGTTTGTTTGTGAAGTTTGGTGTCGAGGATATGTTTGGTTCTTCTGTGAGTGCTGATTTGATTTCGAATGTGAGTTTGGTTAGTTCGGTTGCTGGAGGACGTGTTGTTCTTGAGAGAGTTGATAAGGTTGGTAATTATTATTATTATAAATTGATTCCTGTTCCTGTGACTCATGATTTTATTGGGGATAGTACTGTGTTTGCTTTTGTGTTTGATTTGGTTGAGAGTGCGGGTGGACAGGAAGAGGTTTCTTTGATAATTAGAAATAATGTGCCTGTTATTTTTCCTAGTATACCATCGCAGGATGTTGATGAAGGTAATGATATTAGTTTGAATCTGAGTTTGTATGAAAGTGATGTTGAAGACTCTGGGGACGATTTGCAGTGGGAGGTGGTTTCGTTTGAGAGTGGTGTTGATGTTAATGTAGTTGGAAAGAGTTTGTTTATCGACGGTAAGGATGATGGTAAATGGGAAGTTGTTTTAAGGTTGTTTGATTTGGATGGAGATTATGATGAGCAGGTTTTGAGTGTTGATGTTGAAGATGACTCGGATGATGACCCTGATTGTTCGCCGAACTGGGATTGTTCGATTTGGAATGTTTGCTATGGAGGCTTTGAGGAGAGGATTTGTATTGATAGTGAGGGATGCGGAAGTAGTTCAGGTAAGCCTTTAGAGACTCGTAGTTGTTCTGATAGTATTTTTGGGACTAATTCTGAAGATGTGATTTCTTTCGATGCTTCGAGTGTTGATGAAGATGGGTTTTCTATTTGGTTGATGCTTATTGGGATATTGTTGCTTTTGATTTTGTTGATTTTGTTGTTGCTTTTTCTTTTGAGGGGTAGATAAATTTTATAAAATGGTTCTTGTTGGTAGATAGCATGGATAGTATGCCAATAGATAAGATTCATTTTGAAAAGTTTTTATCCATTGAGGATGTTCGTAAAGAATCGGGTTTGGATGGTAGGTTGCCAGAGATGTGGGAAGATGATAAATTGTTTGAAGTTGGAAATTATTATTTGATGCGTAATAAGGATGGTAGTGCTTTTGGATATAGATTAGGTTCTATTCATTATTCTTAATTAAATTATCTTAATCTTATTGTTTCGAGATTTTTAGGGACAGTGGTTTCGATTCGTTGAGATTTGTAGATTGAAGATGCTAGGTCTAGGCACTTTGATTGTTCGCCGTGGTTGATTATAGCTCGTCTTGGTTTTGGGTTGATGTTGTTTACGAATGCCATGAGCTCGTTTCGTGAGGAGTGTCCGGAGAATCCGTCCATCGAAATTACTTTTAATTTGATTTGTGCGAGTTCCATTTTTCCATTTACCTCGAATTTTACTTCCTTTGCTCCTTCTTTGATTTGTCGTCCGACTCCTCCAGCTGGTTGATAACATGAAAGACAGAGACCGTTATTTGGTGAATCTGCAAACTCTCTAAGGTATTCAACTGCTGCTCCGCCTACGAGCATCCCTGATGTTGCTAGGATTATACAGGGGCCACCTTCGATTACGTTTTTTCGTTCTTGTGGTGAGCCGACTTGAGAGAAAATTTCTGAGGTGAATGGGTTATTGTCTGCGAAGATGTTTGCTCTAAGTGCGTTGGATAGGAAGTCTGGGTATGCTGTGTGGATTGCGTTGATGTCCCATATCATTCCATCTATGTAGATTGGGACTTTCGGGACTTTTCCTGAGCGCATTGCGTCTTCTAGGATTAGCATTTTCTCCTGAGCGTGACCTGTTCCTAGTTCTGGTAATAAGACTTTTCCTCCGCCTTGTATTACGTCGTTGATGAATGTTAGGAGTTCTTCTTCGGAGTTTTTTCGTGATGGGTAGTTATTGTCTCTACCTCCGTATGTTGCCTCTAGTTGTAATGTTTCTAGTCGTGGAAAATATGTGGCTGCGGCCTCGAGGGCTCGGGATTTTCCGAATTTTATATCGCCAGAGTAGAGGTAATTATGTAGACCGTTTCCGATGTTGAAGTGAATCATCGAGGAGCCTAGTGTGTGGCCTGCGTTGTACATTGTGATTCGGATGTCTGGTGTGATGTCGGTGACTTCTTGGTAGTTTAGTGTGATTGAGTGTTTGACCATGCTTCGGATGTCTGTTGACTTGAAGAGTGGGGCTGCGGCCTGTTTGTAGGCTACTCCTATGAAGTCTAGTGCCATTAGGGCTGAGATGTCTCGTGTTGGGGCTGTCATGTATACTGGTCCTTTGTAGCCCATTTTGTACAAGTAAGGGATTAATCCTGAATGGTCGAGATGTGCGTGGGATAGGATTACTGCGTCTATTGCTTCGAGGTCGAGTTCTGGTGCTTCAAGGTATGGGTATTTGTTTTTGCCGCTTGAGGATACGTCGACTCCGCAGTCTATTAGGACTTTTGATATTGGGGTTTGCATTAGAAAGCATGAACGGCCTACCTGTCTACCGCCGCCTAGAGCGGTTATTCTGACCCATTCTTCCATCTTATCTGGATTCCATTCTTTGTATATTTTCTCGCCTATGTCGTTTAGGAATTTTTTACGGTAAGAATTATCCATATAAAGAACTTCTCTGATTTTATCTGTGATTTTGGATTTGATTGCGGCTGATCTTTGAACTTGGGGTGTCCAATACGTGTTGATTTTTACTTCTCTTAATAGTGAGCCACCTTTTCCTATTGCTAATCCGGGTTTTTTTGTTTCGATTATTACAATACTTCTTTGTGGGTCGAAGATTACTCTCTCTATTTCGGCTTCGCGTGGAATTATTTGTCTTATTTTTTGTTCGGTCTCTTCCTGAGAGAGAAGAATTTTTTTGTCGGCTCGAAGCTCGAGTCTTTTTTTGATCGTGTTTACGATTTCCTTGACTTTAGAGTCGCCGTTTTTGAAGAATGCTGTGTCTGTTGTGTAGACTACTATGTTTGCTCCTTCGAATATTGTTGAGCCTACTACACCTCTCGGTAGTTGTTCTTCGATTGTTTTTAGAATGTCTGCCATTTGAATTTGATAATTAATTATGTTCTTTGTACACTGTCTCTACTTTTTGTTTTGCGACGTGTTTTATGCCGTCTTTTGTGATTGTGAAAACGTCTATGCCACATCCTGATGCTGTGTCTCTTTGAGATGAAGATTTTATTCCTTCTATTGCTAATTCTACTCCCTGTTCGATAGTTAGATTTTCCTTATATTGTCTTTCTAAGAGTCCCCATATGTATTGCATTCCGCTTCCTGATGCGTCGTAATCTGTGACTTGTACGATTGCTCCATCCGGTCCGATATTATATAGACTTGTCTTTCCACTTGTGTCTACTCCTGCTACTAGGTTTCCTACTATTGAAGGGATCATGGATGGTCTCCTTATTGTTTGGAATTTCATTGTTGCGATGAAGTTGACGGATTCCTTTACTGTTGGTCTTTTCCTATCCTTTAATTCTTTGATTTTGAGTTGTGCTCCGATTAGTTTGTGGTTTACTTGTGCATCAGAGACTGTACCTGCCATTGACATTATTAGATAGTCGTTTATTTTGTGGGTTTTTTGGAAATTTTTGTCTGCTACGAGTTGTCCGCCCATGGTTACTTTTTTGTCTGATGCCATTACTACTCCGTCTTTACAGACTATTCCCACTAAACTTGTTCCTGTCGCTAATATATTTTTTTTCAAATCTTCGTCCATCTTATAATTTAGAATTACTTCTAGAATTTATGATATTTTGAGGATTTTTTTATTTATAAGTTTTTGGGTGGCGGGTTGGTGTGTGTAAGTTTTATAAGGGAGAATTGTATTGGGGAGTTATGAGTTATGAGGAATTGTTGGAATCTGCGTATGAGGATGTTGAGGTTAGTGAGGAATGTGAGCGTTTTGAGGTTGTGAATGTTAAGGGGCATCATGAGGGTGTTCGTACTGTGATTTCGAATTTTGGGAAGGTTGTGGCTTGTTTGAGGAGGCGCCCTGAGCATTTGTTGAAGTTTTTGGGTAAGGAGCTTGGGATTCAGGGTGAGATTAAGGGTGAGCGGTTGATTTTGTCTAGGAAGTTGTCTAGTAAAGATGTGAATGCAAAGATTAAAAAGTATGCTAAGTTATATGTAATTTGTGTGAAATGCGGTAAGCCGGATAGTGAGTTGGACGAAGAAGGTGGGAAGTTGTTCGTTCGATGTTTGGCTTGTGGTAATAAAAATGAAGTTCACAAGATATGAAGGAATTAAATGTATGAGGAGGAAAAAATGACAATTGAAGGAAGATGTATGAAATGTAAAGAGCAGAAGGAAATGAAGGACGCTGAGATGCACGTAACTTCGCGAGGTGGTTTTATGGCGAAAGGGAAGTGTTCTGTTTGTGGATGTGGAATGTGCAGGATTATGTCGAAAGTTAATGCTGAAAAGGCGGTTAAAGACGGCGAAGCGAAAAAAGCTTATTAATTTTTATTTTTAGCAGTTTATACTTCGTTGAAAGAACGCTTGCGTACGTTTGTACGCGGCGCAACCTTTCGCCTTGTCTAAACCAGCTATAAATCAAAATTGTTTTTTTGTTTTGTTTGGATGTTTTTATATAGGAATTTTTACTTTATTTGTTATGGGTAATATTCTGTTTAAAGTGCATGAGTCGTATCGGTGGGTCGTTGCGGTTTGTGATAAGGATGTTTTTGGACGTAAGTTGGTTGCTCCAGACCAATGTCCTGGTCCGGGATGTGCTTCAGGGAGAAGAATTTATTTATATGATATTTTTCCCAAAAAATTTCTAAATATTTTTACTTTTTCAATAGAGCTCTTTAAGGCAAAAGATATTTAAAGATATTATATTAGGGAAGTTTATGACTAATCAAAAAACATTTTTTACTTGGTTTCTGATTATTTTTGTTGGATTAATGATTGTTTGGCAATCGGTAAATTTAATTTCTGTATTATTTAATGTCTTTATTCGTATGAATCCCTCCTTTTTTTCTATGCCGCTATTGAGTGTGAATAACTTAATATCTGCTATTGGCCTTGTTTTGACTGTAGTATTATTTGTTAAATTATGGAAGATGTCTCCAGATAGTAAAAGATGGATTAACATAACTTTTGGTTATTATGTGGTTAAAAATTTATTTAAAATATTTATACTACTTCCAATGTTACTGAAAGGTGCGGGGGATACTGTTATGGGATCTGTATCTCAAAGGTTGGCTTATTTTAGTGGTGCTTGGATTGTATTATATATATTAATAGATTTAATTGTTTGGTGGTTGCTTTATCGTCATGTTTCGAAAAGGCAAGATATAGTTGAGTTAGATTAGTTAAGGTATTATAGGGATATAGGAGATTTTTAACAGAGCCAAACGCGTAAAACTTTATAAATATGAATGGTAACTATATATTATGAAAAAGAGGGGTGAACTTTTAGGGGTTTTAATTGTTTTAGTTGTTCTCGGTGGTTTGAGTGGTGTTGTCTGGGTAATGAGTAATACTTTTTATGATATCGATGATATTGGAGATTTAGATAATATGTCTGCGCTTCAACAGGTTGAGGATGCTGTTGTGCATGTGGTAGAATTGGAGGAAGAGGATGTTGAGTGTTATGATGAGTGTAATGCTCGGGGGTTAAGAGAATATGTCGGTGAAGATTATAGGATTTGTGGGAATTTTGATAGCGATACTTGTTACGAGTGGAGTGAATTAAAGGAATCTAGTTCTGATTTTTCTGATGGTGATTTTGAAGAAGATAAATCCGAAGATATATGGGAAGAGGATAAGTCTGAAGAGTCCGGAGACCTGTTTGGAGAAGAAAATAGTTCTGATATGATAATATCTAATATACATGTTTTGAGTACGGAAAGTTTTGATATTAGTAAGATGAGTGAATTTGGGGATACTTGGGCGGATGATTTGGGAGATGGAGAAAGTTTGGAAGTTATTTATTCTGAGATTAATTTAACGACAGATGGCGGTTTTACTTTTCAAGAAGAGATGATAACTGTTATTGGTTCTGAGGATAGGGTAAGTTATTTATCTAATGGGGGAGTTTGGGCTGATAGTCATGATATATTAGAGTTTTGGTCTGCTAAAAAGTTGACTGATGATGAAATAACTAAAGATAAGACAGGCGCTGTTCATTCTGTATTTTTATTTAAAGAGGATGGAAATAATGTAGGTATGTCTTTTAGTGGGGATGGTTTGAATGTTGATTATGAAGATATTGTTCCTGAATGGAAGGTTGGAAGTGTTGAGGGAAAAAATCCCGATGTGGATGAAGCTAATTTAGTTTTAAAAATTAAGACAACAAAAGATAAATACAATGTTGGTGAGGAAGTTGACATTGTTGGGAGTTCAGGAGATAGCTCTAGTAATACTAATTTTATTTCAGGTAATGTTGTGCGTGGGGATCAGTTGGATAGTAATTCGGTCAATCAAGACTATATCACTTCGACTAATCGATATGATAGGAGTGGTAATCTTATAGCGAATGGTCATGTCGCAAATCAAGATTTGGAATATGATGGATATATTGTGGAATTTAAAGAAAAACCTTTGATAAAAAAATCGTTGGAATTGGAAGAGAAGGCAGTTGAAAATGATATGACTCTTAGTTCTATGTCTAGTTATAATCCTGTAAAGTATGCTATGAAACTTTTCTTGCTTGAATCTGATGAGGTGGCTGGAGATTTAAGAGCTTATGAGGAGAAAATTTTGAGTAAAAATGTGAGGAATAAGATGGATATTGCTTCCAAACTCGGAAAAGATTTGTCGGCTTTAATTAGTGGTAATGTAGTTGGGGGTGAAGAGATTGAAGTTAAGGCAGAATTTCATAAGGTGTTCAACGGTATTGCCTTGGATATATCTTCTGAAGAGGCTGAAGAATTAAAAGAGCTCGGTTCTGTTAAGAATGTGTATCCTAATTATATAGCGCATACAACACTTACCGAATCTGTTCCGTTGATTAATGCTGATGATGTTTGGGGTATGACTGATTCGAGGAACTTAGAAGTTACTGGGCATAATATTACAATTGCGATAATTGATTCGGGGATAGATTATACGCATCCTGATTTTGGTAGTTGTACGGAATCTCAATTTTTAGCTGGTAATTGTGATAAGGTAATTGGGGGATATGATTTTATTAATAATGATAATAACCCTATGGATGATAATGGGCATGGGACTCATTGTGCAGGGACTGTTGCGGGAGATGGGGTGGTAAGGGGTGTTGCTCCTGATGCAAAATTAATAGGGTATAAAGTATTGGATGAGGGGGGATCTGGACCTTTTTCAGGTGTTATTGATGCTATTGAAAGGGCGGTTGATCCTAATGAAGACGGGGATTTTTCAGATCATGTGGATGTAATGAGTTTAAGCTTAGGGCTAGATTGTCAGTTTGGTTATAATGAAAATTGTGGACCCAATGATCCCACAAGTGTAGCTGTTGATAATGCAGTTGAATCGGGAGTTGTTGTTGTTATTGCAGCTGGGAATAGTGGACCATCATCTGAAACTATTGGAACGCCTGGAACTGCAAGAAAAGCAATTACTGTTGGAGCTAGTTTCGACAAACAACAAGGTAATGATTTTTATAACATTTCTAGGCTATCTGACTGTTTTAATCTACTTCATAATCCTGACATTAATGATTTAGCTTGCTTTAGTTCGAGAGGTCCAGTTCTTTGGCGTAACGGAGGAATTAGTAAACCCGATGTGGTTGCTCCTGGCGTTGAAATTTGTGCTACACAATGGGAAAATGCATTTGTTGGTAGTAAGATAGATCCAGAACATCCAGACGTGCATGGGTGTGTGGATGATGAACATGTAGCGATATCTGGAACATCGATGGCAACCCCAATTGTTGCAGGGGCTGCAGCATTAATAAAACAGGCGCATCCTGACTGGAGTCCTCTTGAAATAAAATATGCATTAAAAAATACTGCGCAAGATTTAAACGCCCATATCTCTTCTCAAGGGGATGGAAGAATTGATATTTTACAAGCAGTTCAATTAGAAAATCCAACAACAATTTCTTTTGATACACCTGGAAGTGTTGCTGGAATTATTGATATTTATGGGAGCTTTAATGTTACTAATTTTATTAGATATCAATTAGAAATTTGTAACATTGGAGGTGGGGAGATAAGTTGTGATGTTTTGGTAAATAATCAACAATCTCCAGATGACAATATACTTCTTGAAGATTTTAATGCAAATCTTTATGATTCGGGTTTTTACTCATTAAACTTAACTATTTTTACTTCTCAAGGAAGTTTTAGTGAAATAGTTTTTTTAAGAGTTGTGCATTCTGAAATAAATCCTTTGTTTGAAAATATGTATGGTCCTCAAGTAATTGAAATAAGAGGTTTTGCATCACACATTAATTTTGATTATTATGATTTAAAATGGGAATTTAATGGGGAAGAATCAAGCAGAGGAATTATTTTAAATCAGGGAGGAGCATCTGAAGTTGTGAATGATATATTAGGTAATTGGGATTTATCAACGTTAAATGAATCTGGAATGTATATTTTAAAACTATATTTATTTGATTCAAATGGAATAATAATTGACACTATCTCAAACATATCTATTTTTTATGAACCTAAACTTAAAGGAGGATTTCCAGTTTCTTTTGGGAGCTCTGTTAAATTGGAATCAATTACTGTTGCTGATTTGGATTTGGATGGAGATGAAGAAATATTAATTCCAGATGAAAGAAGTATTCATGTAATTGATGGAGATGGAAGAAATATAGAGGGCTGGCCAATAGAAATATCCTATACCTCAGATATTTCATCTACTATCAAGGGAATGCTTTCTTTACAGAATGGTCCAGTAGTTGGTGATATTAATAATGATGGAATGCCCGAGATAATGATTGTTGATAGTGTCATAAAAAGAGATGATACGTTTGATTTTTATTTACATATTTTTAATAATGATGGAACATATTATTTAAATCCAATTAATATTCCATCTTCTTTTGGCTCATCACTTAGTCTTGGAGATGTTAATGGGGATGGATTTAAAGAAATTATAATTGTTTCAATGGGTGCTCCTGCTTATAGCATTCCCTCAAAAATATCTATATTAAAATACGATGGCACCTTTTTAGATAACTGGCCCAAAACAAGAAATGTTGGTGGGGATCTTTATGATGCTCAGGGCCCAGCAGCAATAGGGGATATTAATAATGATGGAAGAGGGGACATTATTTTTGCTAGAACTGATGGGACCATTGATGTTCTAAATTTTAGGGGAGATAATCTTTTAGGTTGGCCACAATTAACTTCATCTCAAACTACTTTTGGGGATTGGGGTTCATGGCTTCTTATGAATAATGTGGTTTTAGGAGATGTGGATGATGATGGTAATTTGGAAATTGTTTATTTTAATCTAGGGCGTAAGGAAAGATCGGGAATGTGTGGTGGAAATTGCCCTCCTAATCCATGGGTAGAGTTACCGAAAATATATGTATTTAGAAATAATGGAAGTGTCATGCCTGGGTGGCCCAAAGAGATTGATCCAGAGAATTCTGTAATGAGATATCCCTTATCATTAGGAGATATAGATTCTGATAACCAATTGGAAATTTTAATTGGAACAGCACATAAATTATATGTATTTAGAAATAATGGAAGTGTCATGCCTGGATGGCCGATAATAAAACTTGGCGAGGGAGCAGCTTCTATTGGGGATATAGATAATGATGGGGAAAAAGAAGTACTAATTAAGGATAGAGGTAGTGTAAGTGTTTATAACTCAAGAGGTATTATTAAAAGAGAATTATCAACTCAAGACTTTTTTCCAATACATTGGTCTACAGATACAATTTCCTTAGGAAATTTTGATAATAATAATCTTGTTGATTCGGCTTTATTCATTGAGAGTGGATTCGGTATTATTAAATTACTTATGTATGAATATCCTTATTTATATCAGGAAGAAAATATGGATTGGAGAATGTTTATGCATGATTCAAGACATAGTGGATGTTATGATTGCGATGAAGGTACTGACAACAGCACCGTCCCTCCTACTGACAACAGCACCGTCCCTCCTACTGACAACAGCACCGTCCCTCCTACTGACAACAGCACCGTCCCTCCTACTGACAACAGCACCGTCCCTCCTAGTAGCGGCTCTGACTCCATATTTAGAAATTTAGGTAAGGGTATGGTTAGTGGGGAATTGATACTTAGAATTGATAAATTTGAAGATGGAGTTTGGAAAGTCTTTTTGAATGTTTATTCTAAAGATATGGATATAGGCCCTGGAGAGACTAAAAAATTAGACACTTTTTGGAATCCTGAAAATATAGCTATAAGTGCTCCTGGGAAATATCGAGCATATGCTAAATTTGTTTATGGATCTGATTCTTTTTTAGATTCGGAATATTTATTTGAAGTTGTTGGGACTGATCAACCTAAAGATAATGTAACTGATCCTGATATTAACTCTTCTAGTGAATGTTCGGGTGAGGAAATGGGTTGCAATGGTGATTACATAAAGAAGTGCAGTGATGGGGAATGGGTGGATTCTGACTTTTGCGATAACGGATGTGTTGATGGGGATTGTAATGAAGAATCTGGTGATGATAAACCAGATTCAGAATGTTCAGGTGAGGAAATGGGTTGCAATGGTGATTACATAAAGAAGTGTATTGATGGGAAATGGAGTGATAGTGACTTTTGTGAGAGTGGATGTGTTGATGGAGAATGTAACAAAAAAGCATCGTGATGGATTGTATTGAGATTTTTTATAAGTCATTAATTTGAAAAGATTTATAATGTAGCGATTTTTAGTATGCTTATGGAGGAAGGTTTAGATGGAGATGTGGAGGTTGTTTCTAATGAAAAAAATAATACGTTTTTTTGGATTGTGATTGTTTTGATTGTTCTTGGTGGACTGGGTGGTGTGGTTTGGATTTTGAGTAGTAATTCTTCTAATGTTGATGAATCAAAGGATGTGTCTGAGTCTAAGCAGGTTGAAGATACTATTAGTGATAAAAAAGTTACTTCTTCATCTGGTTCTTTTGTTTCATCTGTGCAGCTTGCTGACGTTTCTGAGCTTACAGGTAAGGAGGATCAATATTATTGTGAGTATGACGAGACTAGGGATAAAGTTGCAATTATAGTTAGGGAGAATGGCTTTTATGATGATTCTGAAACTTTGAATATTTTTGATCAATACTTTGCAGCAGTGAGGGCAAGCGTTGATGTGGATAATGTTGGTGTTAAAAAATTTACTGGGTCTTCGGAAGCAGAGTTTGATTTGTTTATCGAAAATCTTATTGTAAATGAGAACGTTGGGTATATTATTTTAGTTGGCACGGATCTTCCAATTTTAATAAATGATGACGATCAGGGATATATTCATTTAGAACATAATCTATTAAAAAATAGTTATTCAATTATCGGAGATAATAATGACTCTTCTGGCTGTATCGATGTTGCAATTTCTTTGGTTGTTTCGCCTTTAAGTTATCTAGATATTGAAAAAAAGCAATTTGTCTCTAATGTATTTACTAATTTTGTAAATTATCACAATAATGCAGAAGAAATTTTTAGAGAATATTCAGATACTCTTTCAGTTGGATGGGATAATGATATTCCTGGTGAACAGCAGGTTGGATGGTCTGACCCTGATGGTTACGAGCCGTCTGAAACCGTTTATTTTTATCCTTTAACATTTTTGCTTAATACAAATCATGAAGAAATTGTTAGAGAATTTCAAGAAAAACATTTATTTTTGAAATATAATGTTCATGGGACTCCGAATCTTTTGGGACTTGGATTTAGTGATAATTCTGAAGGTAGTAGTTCTGAAAATGGTGGTTATGGAGTATATACTCCTTTTTCTGACATAAGGGAGCATGTTGATGAATTGGGCCATCCAGTTAGTCTTTATGTAGATATATTGGCCGCATGTTATTCTATGACAGTAGGTGAGACATATAATGATAGATTTTGTTGTTGGCCTCAGACATGGCTAGAAACAGGGGTTTGGGCATCATTTGACGTTGTTAGTCTCTCTAATCATCATAATTTTCAAAGATGGCTTTATAATGAGAAAATGGTTGGTGATGCCTTGAGAAAGACTTCCTTTGGTGATGGCGTTATCTTTGGAGATATTTTAGGAAGGGTTCCTTAGAATTAGAATTCTTAATTGTTGCATTGCTTGTTATAATTTATAAAGTGATTTTAATTTTACAGGTTATGGGTAATATTTTGTTTAAAGTGCATGAGTCGTATCGGTGGGTTGTTGCGGTTTGTGATAAGGATGTTTTTGGAAGGAAATTGATTGATGGTAAGCGTGTGTTGGATGTTGGTGGGGCTTTTTTTGATGGGAAGGAGATGAGGGACGAGGAGGTTGAGGCGGAGATTGCTCGGTGTGTTGATGAGGATGCGACTTTTAATTTTGTTGGAAAGGAGAGTGTTGGGTTGGCTAAGATTATGGGTATTGTGAAAGATGAGGGTGTTATTGATATTGACGGGGTTCCTGTTGCGTTGATTTTGATGTGAGGTTAATTTTATATAGGGAGAATTATATTTTAATATCATGATATTTGGAGCTGTGGAGACATGGAGTATTTGACGGTTATTATAACGAATAAGTGTAATCTTAATTGTTCGTATTGTTTGAGGGATATGAATTTGAAAGATTTGGATTTGGACTTGTTTGAGAAGATATTGAAGCAGGCATCTGAGGAGGGATGTAAGACGATATTTTTTTCTGGAGGAGAGTGTTTTTTACATAGTGATTTTTTTAAGATGGTTGAGTTGGTTGTGAAGTATGGGTTGAGATTTGGGATTATGTCTAATGGTTTTGATTATATGAAGTATGAACCTGTTTTGAAATATAAAGATAATTTTGAAAGGATTACTTTTAGTCTTGATTCGGCTTCGAGCGAGAAGCATGATAGGTTTAGAGGAGTTGGTTCGTTTGATAAGGTGATGGATGCGATAGAATTTTTTAAGAGTAAGGGTATTCGTGTGCATACTCAGATATGTCTTAGGAAGGATAATAAGGATGAGATTGAAAATTATTTTAAGTTGAATAAGGAGTTGGGAGTTGATATGATTAGTTTTATGAGTGTTATTCCTACTGGGAAAGCTGATGAGGTTTGTTTGAGCGATGTTGAGAAGATGGAGTGTGTGAATGAGATAGGTAAGTTGAGAGGAGTGTATGACATTAGGGCGAATGTTCTTAGTTCGTTGTTTGCTTCTGAGGGAGTTGAATTTTGTTCGGCATTGAACTTATGTGATATGGCAGTTAATCCTAATGGGGAGATTAAATTTTGTTGTGATGTTATGGGAGATGGTGGAATTATTGGGGACTTGAAAGAAGATTCGTTTTCTGAAGTATTTGAGAATGGTAAGAAGATTAAGGGTGATATGCTTAAGAAAAGACTTGGTTGTATTCTTTCGGAAAAACGTCCTGAGGGATTTAGTTCTTGTGTGTTTTGTAATAAATATTTTGAAGAAAGATGATTTCTTAAAGGGAGGCGAATATTTTTATATAGGTAGTTCTTTATTATATAGTATGGTGTTTGGAAAGTTTGAGGATAAGTCGAAGCCGAATAAGGTGAAGAAATTATGACGACTATTGATAAGCTTGTAGAAAAGTTAGAGGAGACTGGTAAAGAGATTACAGGTTTTGTTTCTGCTGTTTGTAGAGGTAATACTATGGAGTTTAGATATAATAGCGGTATTAATATGAATTATTTTAAAGCTGCTACTAAGGAATCAGGACTTTATTTTCAGAAGAGTAAAATTGGCGATGTTCATTGTGGGAATTGTAAACATGATGGTGGAGGTCTTTGTGGCACCAAAAGGCCTGATGTTCATATAGTTAGGGAAAATGGTTTTTTTGCTATTTTTAAGATGCCTATAATAGAGGTTTCTAATAATAGCTTATTGGTCTATGATTACGATAAAGGGAATGAAGTTCTTGAGAATTATGTTTCTAAATTGAAGAAGGTATAGTAAGAGGTCCGATTTACGGTAAGCTTGTATTGGATGTTTCTGGCGTTTTTTGATAGGAAGGTCATAAATTTGAAAGAGGCTCGAGGGGGAGTTAGGTGATGCGCGATGGAGGATGTTACTTTTAATTTTGTTGGGAAGGAGTCGGTTGGGATTGCTAAGGAGCTTGGAATTATTAAGAGCGAGGGTGTGATGGATGTTGATGGGGTTCCTGTGGCGCTTGTTTTGATGTGGGGTTATATGTCAATTAAAAGTATATTTTGTATTATAGTAATTTATTTAAGTCAGTGGAAGTCATGGTTGTTTATGGTAAAAAAGTTTGGTAGCTTGTTGGGGCTAATGCAAAGACATTACGGGAATGATGGGATAGTGGAAGAGAATGGGCAATTTCATTTTGCTTCTGATGAAGCAAAGAATGGGTTGATAGTTCCAGAACATTATAACTGTGTTTCCTGTGGTGTTGTTGAGGGTGAGCCTGAACGTGGGGGTTCAAATTTTGCGGGTGTTGAGCCATATCGTGATTGTGTTGTATGTGGTGAAGAATTGAAGCGTTAATTTTTTGGTTTTTGGTTAGTTTTATATAGGAAGATTTTTATGTTATATTATGGCGTTTGGAAAGTTTAAGGATAAGTCGAAGCCGAATAAGGCGAAGGTTTGGATTGGTGGTGAGGAGAAGGTTGTTAGGGTTAAGTTGCCGCGAGGTCGAGAGGTTATTGGGATTATTGCTCAGAGATGTGGTGGAAGTCGGATGATTGTTTCTTGTATGGATGGGAAGACTCGGAATTGTAAGGTGCCGGGGCGGAAACGTAGGGGACTTTGGTTGAGAGAAGGGGACGCTATTATTGTTGAGCCTTGGGAGTTTGATGATGATAAGGGTGAGGTTTTGTATAAGTATACTGATAATCAGGTTTTGAAGTTGAAGGAGATGGGGAAGTTGACTACTAGTGATGAGGAATTTTGAATAATCCGTAATCTTATATAGTTGAAATTTGTTGATTTTTTATGAGAAGTATTATTGTTAAGAATATGCGAAAGATAAAGCGGGCCGTGCCTTCTATTGAGAATAAGGTTAAGGTTAATGTTGGGTTTGGAAAGGATAGGGTTTCGGTTAAGGGAGCTGAGTTGAATGAGTTTTTAGTTGAGAAGATTATCTTGGCGATTGATTTTGGATTTGATATTGATGATGCATTGTTGCTTTTGAATGAGGAGTTTGTTTTGGAGTTTATTGAGGTTAAGGAGCATACGAGGCGGAAGAATTTGAAGGATGTTAGGTCGAGGATTATTGGGAGAGAAGGGAAGGCGAAGAGGACGATTGAGAAGTTGACTGGGTGCGCGGTTGTGATTAGTGATAATAGGATTGGGGTTATTGTTGATGCTGATCATTTGAGTGCGACGGTTCAGGGGATTGAGGGATTGATTGGCGGGTCGAAGCATGGGAATGTGTTTGGGTATTTGGAGAGGCAGGGGGCGAAGGTCAATCGAGGGGATGAAGACTTGGGATTGCGGGAAGGGGTTTAATTTTAATTTCTAGTGGAAATTTCTTGGTAAAATAAATTCTCACGTACGCTTGTACGCTTCGTATTTTTTTACACTGCGAACTTCCCTACTATAAACAAAAATTGGTTGAAAAGTGGGTACGTCTCGGAGAGGACTCGAACCTCCGACATCACGGTTAACAGCCGTGCGCTCTACCTGCTGAGCTACCGAGACATGATTAACTATCTTAATTTGGTTATTTAAAATTAACTATAGTAAATAATTTTATAAAGTTGTTTTGTTTGATTAGGTTATGAAATTTAGAGATGCAATTGAGAAGCGGTGTGATGTTAAGCGGTTTGATTTAAAGAAGCCGAATTGGCGGAAGGTTGTTCGGGCGGTTGATGCAGCTCGGTTTAGTAGTAGTGCTGGGAATCATTTTGCGGTTCGGTTTATTTTAGTGACGGATGAAAGTGCGATTGATAAGATTTCGAAAAGTTGTCAGCAAGATTTTATTAGTGGTTCGAAGTGTGTGGTTGTGGCTGTTAGTGATCCGTCGAGTTTGATTCGAAGTTATGGTGATCGTGCTACTAAATATTGTGAGCTTCAGGCTGGGGCTGCGATTCAGAATTTTTTGTTGGGTTTAGAGAATGAGGGTCTGGTGACTAGTTGGGTTTGGTATTATGTTGATGAAGAGGTGAAAAGGATTTTGGATATTCCAGAGGGTGCTAGTGTTCAGGGGATTTTTCCGATTGGTGGGAAGACTAAGGTTAGTGGTAAGGCGAAGAGGAATGCTAAGTTGGAGAATGTTTTGTTTTTTGGGAAGTATGGCGAGAGGAAGATGAGGCCTAAGACTGAAGTTACACGAGATTCGGTTTAATCTTTATTCCTATTGACAATTGTTGGGATAATATTTATTTGTCTATAATGATATTAAGTTTCTGAATTATAAAAGAATTGTTGTCCTCGCCTTTCGGCGAGGAAATATAAAATAAAATAAAAATTTGTTTTTGTTTAGCTTAAATCATCAAGTCCGAGATCGTTGACACTCAATGTATTCTCTTGGTCGAATCGGTTTGAACTTTTTCCTAGGATGTAAGGTGACCTTACGCCTGTCATAATTGTAATGACTCTTACTCTTCCTTGGAATTCCTTGTTGATTCGTGCTCCGATGATTACTTGAGCTTCTGGGCTCAGGTTCTCGGTGACGAGTCTACCAATATTGTCGAATTCTTCTAGTTTCATGTCGGGTCCGCATGTGATGTGGATTAGCGCGCCTGTTGCGCCTCTGTAATCTACGTCGAGAAGTGGATGTGTTAGCGCTTGTTGCACTGCCGCATCTACTCTTGCATTTGAGTTGTCTTCACCAATACCGATTACTGCTACGTCTCCATTCTTCATAATAGAAGATACGTCTGCATAATCTAGGTTGATTAGGGAAGGTATTGTAATACACTCTACGATTCCTTTAATCATTGTTGAGACCAGCTCGTTTGCTACTGCGAAGGCTTGCTCCATAGGTAGGGATCCTGCGATGTCTACTAGTCGGTTGTTGTCTAACACAATTACTGTGTCAACTGTTTCCCGAAGTTCTTGTAATCCGAACTCTGCTTTGTCGATTCTTGCTTTTTCTGCCTCGAAAGGCATTGTTACAACTGCGATAACTACTGCGCCTGCTTCTTTAGCTAGTTGAGCTACAACTGGGATGGCTCCTGTTCCGGAACCGCCTCCCATACCAGCCAGAACAAAAACCATATCCGAATTCGCTACAGCTTTTTTCAGGTCGGTAAGAGATTCTTTAGCTGCCTCTCTACCTTTCTTAGGGTATCCTCCGCATCCAAGTCCACGAGTTAGTTCCTTTCCTATTAGGAGTTTCTCGTCGGCCTTAGTTATGGATAAATGTAGAGCATCGGTGTTTAGACCGTAAATTGTTGCTCCGTTGATACCTTTATTGAATAACCAGGTCGCCATGTTACATCCGCATCCTCCGCATCCGAAAACTTTGATGCTGGCTTTTCCAGCTCTTAATTCATCGAAGTTGATTGAGTTTGCTTCTGCAGTTTGTATTGCTTCTTTTGCAAAATCTAATGGCATTTTCTTTTTTCTTTAAACCTCCTTTCAAGTTTCATTAAAATAGAGGGGATGTTTTGTTTAAAAATATATATGAGGCTAGATGAGTTATTTAACGAAGTAGTTTTCAGATTTTACTTGATTTTTTCTAGATATTCTTTCATTGTTCCGCCCTTGATGCCACCGTGTCCATCTGGACGAGTCGACCATAAGACATATCCAAGATGAAAATTATGCTTTTCTTCGTATTTTTTTAGTTCACTTTTTTTAATTTGGAAGAAGTCATAATTGGAAGTTAGGTTATCTAATGTAAAATGTGATTGTGCGTTAGGGCGAGTGCCATCTGGATACTCGACAGGTGCTGAAAAGGATCTGTAGCATTGGTTAGATTCGTCTAATTCGAAGATGTGGGAATCATGAGGTCTTACGAGATATTGTGGGTTTGTCATGTATGGTTGAAGTAGATAGGATATAAAAACATATATGTGATTCTAAGGTTGTTTTTGGATGTAGTCTTTTAGGTTATTTTTGAATTTTTCTAAATCTTTGGTTTGGATTTGTCCACCTGAAGCTCTTGGGTGTCCTCCGCAGTTGGAGTTTTCTAAGTCTTTTGTTGCTGCCTCTAAGAGTTTTGGAAGGTTTGCATTTGGACTTTGATCTCTTGCTGATATTCCTAAAAGATTTGGATCTGAATCCTTTTGGGAAAAGAATATGAAAGTTTCTTCTTGATTTCCCCTACTTAAGATGGCAGCGACTATTCCTTTTACTTGGAATTTTGGTTCGAATTGATATAGATTTATATTTCCTATTTTTTCCTTATTTGCTTTGTATCCTTTAACGTGTTTTTGGATTTCTTCTTCTATAACTTTTGCGTATTTTTGTAATTTTTCGATATCATGGAGAGAGTTTATTTCTGCTAATATCGGGAATATTTTTTCCGGTGTGTCGGCGAAATATACTATGGTGTCTGAGAATATGTGAGAATATTTTTTTTGAAATTCTTCTAGGGTTAGGTTTAATTCTTCTAGTGTTTCTTTTATGAAGTTGTCATTTTCTTTGTATAGATTTCCAGAGTCTGCTATTACTCCGATTAGGGCTAGCCATTTTTTTATTCCTGTTAATTCGTATGCTGTTCTGGATGATGGGATATAGCCTTCTGCGGTTGTTGGAAAATATAAGACATCATTTGGAAGGTCGTATTTTGGATGATGGTCGGTTACGAAGATTTGTGTATTTTTTATGGATTTAATATCTTCCTGGATTGCCTTTACTGAGACATCGGTTATTATTATTTTATTGAAAGCACTTAAATCTAGTTCTGAAAGTTTTGTTTTTGAGAGGTGATAAGTGAATGTTTTTGTGGTTGCGCCTTGTTTTATGCAGTGTTCGTTTAGAATTATTCCTGAGCATACTCCGTCTCCGTCATCGTGATGGATGATTGCGACATTGTCTTCTTTTGAAATGTTACTTAGGAATTCTTCTGCTTGTTGCTTGTTTATTTCTGGCATTTTAGTTAGGGGAGTTTTTGATTGATAAGGGTTGTGGTTGATTTAGTGTAGTAACTCTAGTGTAGTAAAACTTATAAAGGTGGTTCTGTATTATTTTGTATGGGAGCTATGAAGAACGCTTATGTCCGGGACAAATCTGGGGGAAGTGGAAGTTCTGTTAATGATTTATTGGATGATGTTGAGTGTGGGTGTAAGTATATTGATATGAACGAGGGATTAATGAGAAGTCTTGATGAGACGTGGGATATTTTGAAAGGTGTTAGAGGTGTAAAAGATGTGGAGGTTATTTGGCCTTGTTTGAATATGTTGAATGAACGTTTTGCTATTTTAGGAGAAAAGAATTTAGCTGCTGAGGAATTTTATTTAGGTAATAATATCAGTGAGAAGATTCCGGAATTGGTTTATGATCGTTCTTGGCTTAGGAAATCTTTTTATTCTATACACCAGGGAATAGACGTTTTGAGAAAGAAAGCGGATTTACTTGAGGGATCTGTTAGATTGTAGTTTTTTTAGAAATTTTTGGCTAATTTGAAAAGTAGTTCTTCTTGAAAATGTGGTGCCATAACTTGGAGTCCAATATGTTTGTCGTCTATTTTTCCTGCAGGGATTGATATTGCTGGTAGACCGACTATATTTGCTAGTACGGTTGGCGTGTCATAGTTGTACATTTCTTCGGTTGAGATTTTCTCTCCTATCTTATGTGGGAATGCTGGTGAGGTTGGAAGAATAATTGCGTCGACCTCTTCGAAGATTTTTTCGAATTCTTGTTTGATATGGTTTCTGGCTTTTAGAGCTTCCCTGTAATATTTTCCTTCGTGTTCGGCTTTTGTTATTTCGGAGCCTCCGATTATTCTTCGCATGACTTCTGGGCCTGCCGTATCTTCGATTTTTTTACCGAATCTTCTTCCGTCAAATTTTCTGGTACAAGAGAAGACTTCGGTGTAGACTATGATGTAGTATGTTTGTATTGCGATGTCTAGAGGTAGATCAATTTTTTTGATTTTCCAGTTGTGTTGTTTGGCGGTTTTTTTAGTTTGTTCTTCGATTAGATTGGCGATTCTTTTATCTGCGAATTCTTTTATGTTTACTAGACCGATGACGCCCTTGTGGTTTGTAGTTGGGAGTTGGGAGTTGGGAGTTCTGGTTGTTTGATCGAAATTGTCTTGTCCTTTGATTATGTCGAATATCAGCTTACAATCTTCTGGGGTTCTAGCTAGTGGGCCGATGCAGTCTAGTGACATTGCCATATCTATTAGTCCGTATCGTGAGACTGCTCCGTATGTTGGTTTTAGCCCTACGATTCCGCAATGGGAAGCTGGATTTCTTATTGAGCCTCCTGTATCTGAGCCTAGTGTGAAGTCTGCTAGGTCTGCGGCGATTGCTGCCGCTGGGCCCGAGGATGAGCCGCCTGGAATTAGTTCAGGATTGGTTGGGTTTTTTGTTGGTCCGAAGGCTGATGTTTCTCCGGATCCTCCGCATGCGAATTCGTCCATGTTTAGCATTCCTAAAAGTATTGCGTCTTCATTGATGAGTTTGTTGACGACGCTTGCGTTGAAAGGTCCGGTATAATTTTCTAGCGTTTTTGAGGCGCAGGATACTATCATGTGTTTTGCGGAGATATTGGCTTTGATTGCGAAGCAGAGGCCGGCTAGTTTTCCTTGAGTTCCTGCTTTGATTTTTTTATCAATTGCTTTTGCTTGTTCTATTGCGTCTTCGTTTAATTCTAGGAATATGTTTAGGTCTTTGGATTTCGGGGTTGCTATTTGTTTGGAGAAAGCTAGAACATTTTCTACGGCTGAGAGTTTGCCTGATTGGATTTGTTTTAGTTTTGTTTTTAGTGTCATGCTATATCTCCTTTTTCTATTAGGTATGTTATGTTTGGGGCGACTTCATAATTTTGAATATTGTTTATTGGTAGCCATTTGACCTGGTGTTTGCCATGTGTGTAATTGTCGAAGTTTTGTGGAGGTGTTTCTAATTTTCCTTCGTAATGGTGTAATTCTATTCTTGTTTTTTCATCTCTTACTAAGTTTTTTATTAGTATTTTTGTGGATAATTTTTTTCCTATTATTCCTATTAGTCCAGTTTCTTCAGTTAATCTTCTTGTTGCTGTTTTAGCTCCAGCTTCGTTTTCTTTTGGACGTCCTCCTGGTATTTTATAGAAGTCGTCTTTTTCGTCTTTTGTTACTAGTAGTTTGTTTTCGTAAATTATAACCATTCCGTGGGCTTCGATTGTTTTCATTTTTTCCAAGCTCCTTTTTCTGCGACTAAAAAGTTGTCTTCTACGAAGGGGGCGTTTGCTAGTGTTGTGCTTTTGAATTCCTTGTCTGTTTTCCACCCGTCGCCTTCTTCTCTTGTGCCAGAATTATTTTCTATATGGGATTCTTTGGCTTTGATTTTTGAGAGTTTTGAAGCGAATTCGATTAGAACTTTTTTAGAGTCTTTTTTGATTTGACTTTTTTCTTCTTGGGTGACTTTGCGCCAGAGGGAGTTTTGTTTCATGTTTATGTATATTCGGAAATGTTTATAATGTTTTGGTTGTTTAGTATTTTATGGTTGAAGATTGTATATTTTGTAGGATTGCGAAGGGGGAGATTCCTTGTGATAAGATCTGGGAGGATGAGAATTTTTTTGCTATTTTAGATATTAATCCCTATGTTAGGGGACATGTTATTGTTGTTCCTAGGTTGCATGCGCGATGGGTTTGGGATTCGGATGATGATGAGTATGTCCGATATATGCTTGCTGTGAAGAAAGTTGTTGGTTTTCTTAGGAGGGCATTGAATACAGAGTGCGTCCAGGAGTTTATCGTTGGAGCGGAGGTTGCTCATGCTCATGTTCATCTGTTGCCTAGGATTGAGGGAGATGGCTTGCCGGAAGTTTTGCATGAGCCTATGAGGGTGAAGCCTAGTGAAAAAGAAATGAAGGAAATTTTTGAAAAAATTAAACTCGTTGTTGATTAGATTTTATGGGGTTATCCTGTCTCGGTCTCGTGGGAACATGCAGACTTCTCTTACGTTTGATATTTCGAGCAAAACTTGTGTGAATCTTTCTATTCCGATTGACCAACCTGCGTGTGGTGGTGCGCCGTATCTAAATGAGTCGATGTAGGATTTGAAGTCTTTTGGGTTCATATCTTTAGTCTTTAACATTTTCTCTAATAGTTCTGGGATATGGATTCTTTGTCCTCCTGAGGATATTTCCATTCCTTTGTAGATTGCGTCGAAGCCTTCTGATAACTCTGCAGCAGCGTCTTCGTCTTTTGGCATTATGTAAAATGGCTTTCCTTTCATGGGCCAATCGTAGACGAAGGTGACTGTGTTTGGGAATAACTCTTCAAGTTTCTTTTCGGCTTCTCCCGTTAGATCATCTTTCGGGATTTTGATGCCTTCTTTTTCGACTAGCTCCTTGGTCTCTGCGAATGTTAAGTATTTTGTTTTTGGGACTTCTAGTTTTAATTTTAGGACTTCTAGCTCCTCTGCGTTCTTTTCGATTACTTGTTTTACTATGTATTGGACTGCCTTACCCATTTCTTCTAGGACTGTTTTGGAATCTGCGAAGGCCATTTCGATATCCATTTGTCGGCATTCGTTTAGGTGTCGCACGGTGTTGTGTTTTTCGGCTCTCCAGACTGGGGTTATTGTTACCATGTTTTCCATTGAGCATGCTATCATTTGTTTGTAGAGTTGAGGGGATTGTGCGAGGAAGACTTCTTTGTCGAAGTATTTTGCCTTGAAGAGTTCTGTTCCGCCTTCGCTTGATGCTCCAATCATTGAGGGAGTGTGGCAATATGTGAAGCCTTTTTTTATGAAGTAGTTTAGGAATTCGTGTCCTATTGTTGATTGGATTTTGAAGATGGCTTGAGTTCTTGCTGAATGTAAGTCTAGGAATCTGTTGTCTAATCTTAGTGGGAGTTCTGTTTTTGAGTAATCTGATGCGTCTATTGGGAGAGGGTTTTTTGCTTCGGCTATTATTTCGATTGAATCTGGGATTAATTCTTTTCCGTTTGGAGCTTGCTTGCATTCTTTTAAGGTTCCCGTAACTTGGACTACGGATTCTCTGTTCAAGTTGTCTAATAGGTCGAAGACTTTGGCATCGGTTTTCCCGTCTATTCCTGTGACTTGCATTCTTCCGGTGATGTCTTTTAGGATTAGGAATCTTACTTTTTTCAGGTCTCTAGTTTCGTGGACCCATCCTTTTAGGAGTACTGAGTCTTCTTTTACGAAAGCGTCTTTGATTAGTGTTCTTTCCATGTTATTTGTTGGAGTTTTGGGTTTTTAAAATTTGGTGAATTTAAAAAACCGGGTTTTCATCCAGTAGGTAACTCTGGTGAGTTAAGATTTGTTGGTGATATGAAGTGGCATAATTTTTATAAAGAGTTGTTGATTGGATGGGAGATGGGTGTTGGTAAGTTTGGGAGTCTTGTTAGGTGTTTTTCTAATGAGGTAGGCTATGGAGGGGGTGAAATTTCTATTAAGAGTGATGTTTCTAATATTGCAGGGAAGGGTTTTTCAGATGATGTTGTTATTCGGAGGGTTGGTGTTGACTTTAAAACTAATACTGTTTGGTATGGGAAGTATTTGAGGAAGGTTGATGGTGATGGTGTTATGGGTCTTGAACGAGCTGGGAAGATTCAAGATAGTTGTTTATTTGAGAGGTTTCGATACGATTATTTTAATGAGGAAGTTGAGTCTTCTATTGTTGATGGTTAAGTTTTTATAGGGAAGTTGTTTCGATTTGTTATGGATGTTGACGATTTGGAAGGTGCGATTAATTCGGCGAAAGAAGAACCTAAGAAGGTTGAGGAAGAGAAGGGGCCTGAGATGAGTGCCGAGGGTGAGGTTGGTTTTCATAAGGGTGCTTTGAATGTTTTGGTTGCGGAGAGGAATGAGTTGGTTAAGATGTTGCAGAATGTTGAGGCGATTGCTGGGGCGCATGTTAAGCGGTTGAAGGAACTAGGTGTTAGTGTTTGATTTTTGGAAAGTGATAAAGTATAAAAACTTCTTTTTTATTTAGTTGTTATGTTGAAAAAAGGTTTTGGGAGTTTGTTATTTGTTCTTGGTATTATTGTGCTTGTTGCTGTTGCTATATTTGTTGCTATGTATTATATAGGGGATGATGAAGTTTGTGGGGACGATGTTTGTTCTGATGGGGAGAGTTTGGAGAGTTGTGCGGCGGATTGTGTGTTGAGTTTGGAGGATATTGATTTGGATTCTGATGTTGCGAGTTTTAGTGAGTTTTCTATTTCTTCAGGCTCGTCAGGTTATAGTAACACTGTAGGATTCTGCGGAGATGATGTTTGTGATGCTGGAGAGAGTCCAATAAATTGCTCTCAAGATTGTCCAGAGGAGCCAAGTTATTGTGGAGATGGTATTTGTGATGTTGGAGAGGATGATTCTTCTTCGGGAGCTGGTGGTTGCCCTGAGGATTGTGAGATTAATATAGGGTTTTGTGGTGATGGCGTTTGTGATGCTAATGAACATTTCATAAATTGCAGTGAAGATTGTCCAAGAGAACCTAGTTATTGCGGAGATGGGGTTTGTGATGCTGGGGAAGAGAGCTCTTCTGTGTCTGCTGGATGCCCTGAAGATTGCGAGATTAATATAGGGTTTTGTGGAGATGAGGTTTGTGGTGCCGAAGAAACCGTATTCAATTGTCCGATTGATTGTCCCAAAGAACCAATTTTTTGTGGGGACGGGATTTGTAATGGAAATGAGACCTCTGGAAGTTGTTTGAAAGATTGTGGATCTTCTCCAAAGCGTTTTGGAATTGATGGTGCGTTCTTGAATCCTGATATAGACTTTCCACAAATATTTTCGGAAATAGATGATGGTATTATAGGAACTTTTGCAACTTGTTTTTTTGAAAATGTATCAAAAACTTGGGAAGATTTAAATTATTTAGATGAGATGCAAAAGAAATATTGGGAGTATAATAGAACTTTGCAGGTGAATTTGCTTTCCTGTGCAGATGAGCGAAAGGGTGGTGCGGATGTTACTCAGTTTCCTAAGGATGTAGGGTTATTCGAGGAATGGGTTAAATATATTGTTAAAAGATATAATGGAAATATAACTTATTATCAAATTGATACAGAACCCTCTATAGAAAAGTTTGAGGGAACAAAAGAGCAGTTTGTTGAAATGCATAATTTGGCATATAATGCAGCGAAAAGGGCTAACCCTGATGTAATAATAATGGGTTCGGGTTGGACCTTTGGTGGGCTGTTTATTGATAACCCGAGCGAAGAAGAATTTGATGACAGATTACTTGAATTAAAGGATAGAGATGTTGATTTGTACGAATGGGCAAATTGGACCCTGGAAGCTTTTGAATATTTTATACAATATGGAAAATATGATGCTGTAAGTATACATGCTAATAGGCACTGGAATGAGGCCAATGGAACAGTGGATTATATAAGAAAATATACTGATAAGTCAATAATAATTGAGGATGCAATGTCTGGTCCGGATTATATGGGTATTTTGGATTTACCTTCGACATATTACTCAGATTATGAAACATATTACAGAATTCTTCATGATAGTTCAAATCCCAATTACTTAGCTGCAAGGAATCTTGTTGAAGCAGAACAGTCGAGATATTATACTAAAAAGGCTGTATATGCTTTTGCCAGTGGAATGGATCAGATTTATATTTCGTGGACCACTGATCAGAAGGAATATGATCTTCCTGTGTGGAGGTTTGTGGGGATATTGGGCGCTGATGAGTTTGTAGATCCGCCTGTAGTGCGAAAAAAGCCGATTTTTTATACATATAAATTAATGGTGGAGAAGCTTGATGGATTTGTAGAGGTTGAGACAATTGATGAATTTGTTTACAAATTTTTGTTTGAGGATAAGGATCCTGTTTATGTTTTATGGAGTGAGGATGGAGATAAAGGTGTGGATTTGTCTTCTTATCTTGAGACATCTAATGTTCTTGTGACGCATCTTGTGACTGTTGATGGCGAGGAGATGCCTGAGACGGAAGTTGTTTCGGCGAGTTCTGTGCCGGTAGGTGATTCGCCTATCTTTGTTGAAGAGACAAGTGCAGAGCCAACATCTTGTAATCTTATATCTGCAAGTTGGTCAGAAACAGAAGCTGTTGAGGGTGAAGTTGTGTCTTTGGTTGTTGAGGGAAGTGAAAAGTGTGACGGGTTGAGTGTTGATTTTAGTGTTTGGGAAGATGATTTACTTGGTGATGATTATATCCAGAATGATCCTGTTTCTGTGGTGTTTGATGGCGGTAGAGCTTCTACTAGCTGGGTTGCGGAATGGCAGAGGGATGGGCTTCTTGGTGGAGACCCTGAATATTATTTTGGTGCTGTGGTTGATGGTGATGAAATTAAGAGTGAGAATTTGTTGAGTGTTAGTAAGAGGGGAGGGGTAGTTTGTGGGGATGGGATTTGTGGGGTTGATGAGGATTGTCCGGAGGATTGTGAGAGAGGTATTGATCGATTTGGTTTGCATGCAATTTGGGACAGAACAGAAGATACTAGAAACCTTGATATTGCCTTGATTAGAGGAATGTATCATTTTAGCGGTGAGTCCTTCGTAACAAAATGGCTTAAAATATATCAAGATGATGGTATAGAACTTGTTCTAACTGTGACCCCAACTAGCAATAACGAAAAATGGGGAAATAAGGTTTTGAATAATATTGACTTTTCAAATATTTCTGGGAGATGGGGTATCGGTGGAATTCCGAGTAACATTACAGCATATAAGGAGGACCTTGCAGATCTCATTGAAGGTATTGATAATGATGGAATAGATGATTATGAGGGGTTGGAATATAAAGTAAAATATATTCAATTAGGCAATGAGCCATTCTGGCAGTGGTTTGGTAGTCCACCTTCTTCTATTAAACATATATCACGACTTGTGGAGTGGCGTGATGATAACTGGGATAATGTAACGGAAGATTTTGGGAAATATATACAGGTATCATATGAAACGATTAAGGCTGCTGATCCTGAGATGACTGTCGTTTTGGGTGCGATTGTTGGTAACGCTAGTAGTCCAAAAAGTAAATATGTAAAAGAAATGTTAGATGATTATAGTGATTATTATGATGTTATTGACGTGCATTACTATGGGAATTCCTCAGAAATTGAAAGTGAACTCGATGCCGTAGAATCTATTTTGCCGTCTGGTAAACCTATTTGGAGTCTTGAAATTGGTGGCCCAATGCAAAAGGATGATCCCTTTGATACGCCGGAAGAATATGAAATGCATGCCGAAGAGGTGGTTAAGATGCAAACTATTTTCTTTAATTGGGGAGCTGAAAAATCTTTTTGGAGTTCGCTTATCCCAACAGTTGGTTGGTCTCAGAGTTTTTTGAATACGGCGCTCTTGGAAGGTGAAGAAAAATCGTTTGCAAGAAAACCTGCATATTATACTGAAAAACTATTTGTTGAAAAAACTAATTATTTTAAATCTGTGACTAAAATAAATTTTGCGGAGAGTTTATATGAATTTGAGTTTGAGGATAAAGATCCGGTATTTGTTTTATGGAGTGAGGAAGGTGAAAAGAATGTTGATTTGACTTCTATTGTAGATACAGATGAAGTTTTGGTGACGCATATAATAACTGTTTACGACGAAGAGGTAGCTGAGACGGAAGTTGTTTCGGCGAGTTCTGTTTCGGTGAGTGAGACTCCTGTTTTTGTTGAGGAAGCATCATCTCCTTGTATTGATACTACTTGGACCCCTGCCGCTAATACCGTTTGTAAGTATTATGGCCTTATTCAGACAAGTAATTGTGAGAATACGAGACTTATTGATGGGACTAAGGATTGTGATCCTGTTCCTGACTGTGTGCATGGTGATACGAAACAAACTGGTGGATGTGGTAGTGGTTGTTGTGATTGTATTTGCTCGAGAGGTACTTGGTCTTGTCTTCCTTGTGGTGGGGTTTAGTTCCATAGAGGAATAGTTTTATAAATTAGTTTTTTGTTTGTCTGTTATGATGAGGCGAGAATTTTGGCTTGGAGCTGTCGGTGGAGCTGTCGGTGGTTTGCTTGGAGCGGTTAGTGGTTCTAGTAGTTTGTTTGTTGTTGGTGCTGTTGGTTGTTTTATGGGATTTTTGGTTGTGTGGTTGGTTTCTGGATTTTTGAAATAATTAGGTATTCGGTACCCTGAAAATTAACAATAAATTAAAAAATAAAATTAACTAGATTAACTAGTTTCTAGATGAGCTAAAACATTCTTTGCATCGAACTGGCTTTCCTTGTGTTGGCTTGAATGGCACTTCGCAAGATTTGCCGCAATCTGAGCAAGTTGCTTTGTGCATTTCTCTCGGCCTATCGTTGAAACCACGATTATTACCGCTGTTTCTGTTGTCGAATCTACGATTACCGCCGCTATTTCCGCCGAAGCTTCTTTGTGGTCTATTCTTTTTGAAGCATTCTTGACATCTAACTGGTTTGCCTTCTGTTGGTTTGAATGGCACTTCGCATTCTTGCTTACAGTCTGAACAAGTTGCTTTGTGCATTTGTCTATCTTCCATGTTTGTTTTTCCTCCGTGTAATTGACACAAGTTCCCCTGTGCTTTAAATTTTGAAGAAATAGGGGTATATGAGGTTATGGGTTTTTTGGTTAGTATCCGGATTCCTGAAATAATCACTAGAAATTGTTTTTAGTTTATATTATTATTCTGATTCTATTCCGTGGCCTGGACATAGGATGCTAAATTTTAGTCTTGATATTTTTTCTAAGGACGTTCTCATTTCGGATTCGCTGCTTCCCGGGAGGTCGGTTCTGCCTATTGTTCCTCGGTGAAAGAGGGTGTCGCCTGAGAATAGGATGTCGTTGTAGAGGATGCAGATTCCGCCTTTGGAGTGGCCTGGTGTACGAATGATTTTTAGTTCTGGCATTTTTAGTTTATGGATATCATGAAAGTTTTTCCCGAAGTCGTCGGGAGAGCCGTAGAATTTTGCGTTTGGGAAGAGGTCGATTCCTCCGGTGTGGTCCCAATGGTTGTGAGTTAGAATTACTATGTCGATTGTTTTTGGTGAGAGGTCCAGCTCGTGGAGGTGGGAGATTAGTTCGTCTGCGTTTTCGGGGGATGAGGTATCGATAATGATGTTTTTGTCTTCGATGTTTAGGAGGTAGATGTAGGAGCCGAACTGTTTGAATGAAATTTGATGGACGTTGTCTTGGATTTTTCTTATCATTTTAGATTAATTTTTTTAGAATGTCAGCTATTTCTTTACCTGAGATTTGGCCTTTGAATTTTCCCATTAGAAGTCCCATATAGGCGCCTTGAGAGAGACCTGGTTTTTGTTTTATGATTTTTTGTGTCTCGGATTCTAAGTCGATATCGGATTTTTTTATGGCTTCCTTTAGTGGTATACCTTGGGATATTTTTTGCATTATTGTTTTGGCGTCGGTTTCTGGAATCTCTTTGTTTTCGATTTTCTCTAGTATTTCTTCGATGTTGTGGATTGATGTTTCAGGTTTGGTTTGGAATAGGGTTAGCATTTTTGCGACTAGGTTTGGGTTGTTATGTTCGTGGATTAAGGTTTTGAAGTCTTCTAGTTTGTTTTTCTTTAGGATTAATTTGATTAGTTCTGGGTTGAGGCCGAATTCTTTTAGGTAGGAGTTGTTTTCGGATTGGAGCTTTGGAAGGTCTCGTTTGGTTTCGTTGATTAGATCTCGTGATATTTTTAGGAGAGGGTGATCGGTCTCGGGATACATTCGTGCGGCTCCTGGCATTGGCCTTAGGAATTCGGTTGTTCCATTAGGGAGAGCGTTTCGGACTTCGTTTGTGCAGGTTTTTTCTTTAATACATTTTATTTGCCTTTCTATCTCGAGGTCTATTGTTTTTGTCATCATCTTTGGATCTTGGAATCCTTTTATCTCGACTCGCTTTGACCCTTTGATTGAGATGTTGACGTCTTGACGGATTGTTCCGATGCCTCTTTTGACTTTGCAGGCTCTTAGGATTTCGCCGAGTTTTAGTGCGGCTTCTTTTATTTCTTCTGGGGTATTCATGTGGGGTCCGGTTGCGATTTCTACCAGGGGGATACCAAGGCGATCCAATTTGAAAATTGGATTGTTCGGAGTTGGGTATTCGGAGTTCGGAGTTGCTTTTCTGGCGGAGTCTTCTTCGAGCATGAGGTAGTCGATTGCGATTTTTTTCCCGGATGATATTGTTATGTGGCCGTCGTGGGCTAGGAGGACTGTTCTTTGGAAGCCTGAAGTGTTTGAGCCGTCGGTTACGGTTTTTCGCATGATTTGAGTTGTAGGGAATATTTTGCAGTTGAGTAGGTGTGCTATTTGTAGTGCGGTTTTTAGGGCTTCTTGGTTTATGAGATGTGGCGGTTCTTCGTCTGTTTCGACTAGGCAGTTTGTGTCGTAGACTTGGTATGTGAAATTTTTGTTTTGTTTTGCTTCGTGTTCTACTGCTATATCTACTATGCCTGTTTCTCCGATGACTGGGTTCAGGGTTCTTTTTATTTCTCGCAGTGGTTTGTCTTGCCTGAGAAGAGAGGGGCAGTTGCAGAATAGTTTGTGAGTGTCTAGCTGTTGATGTATTTCTAGGCCGGATTTTAGTCCGAGAGTTTTGTAATTATGTTTCATATTCTATGAAGTGAGTGAAGGTTTAAATAAGTTGTTTCTTTAGTATATACAAGGAGGTGAAAATGAAATTAACAAAGATTAATTATAATTCGGCTGTGTTTTTTGGAGCCTTGGCTTTGGTGATGTATCTTATTGCTGGTATTTTGCAATGGAGTTTGCGAGATGTTTTAGCTACGCAGGGAATTAATGTTACTGCTGTTTCGGCTTTTGTTACGGCTCCGGTTCTTGGTGGAGTTATTGGATATTTGAGTATGGTTGTTATAATTGCAATCTACAATTTTGTAGCGAAGAGGTATCCGATTAGTTGGGATGTATCTAAGAAGTAATTTTTAATGATTAATACGTCGTTGCAAGAACGCTCACGTACCAATGTACGCTTCGCAACCTTGCGCCTAGTCTTAATTTGTTAAGAATTATTTTTATTTTATTAAAGGTTTTCCTTCATTTTTTTGGACTTGTTCCATTGCTTATGTCCGAGTACCCAGCCTAATTTTACTAAGGCTGTTTCTGTTGTTAGGTTTGAGAATATGATTCCGGTTTTTTGGAGATCTCGACCTGCGGAGTAGACGTTTGGGTTTAGGTTCCCATTAATGGTTTGTGCGGTTGCTATGATTGTCATCCCTGCTTCTATTGCTTTTTTGATTTTTGGGAGCCAGTTGTGCTCTGAGCTTTTTGCTGGTGTGTGTCCGAGTCCGGTTGTTTCGATTACTAAGCCTTTGTATCCTTGTTGGAGGTAGAAATCTATTATCGCGGGGTCTCGCCCTGGGTGGGCTTTTATTGAGGTTACTTTGTTTTGATATTTAGTGTCTAGTTTGGTTTTTCTTGAATCATCTCTTGCATTGAATTCTTTTAGAATCTCAAAGGAATCTCTGGTTATTCTCGCTATTGGTTCTGAGTTAATTGGTTTGAAGGTTGATCTTTTTGATGTGTGCATTTTTCTTGCTTTTGTTCCTTGGATTGCAATACATGATGAGTCGTTTTCTGTTTCGTGTCCGATTATTGCGACTTCGGCTATATCTGATGTTGCGTATTTTGCGGCGCATATTAGGTTTAGGTTTGCGTCTGTTGATGCTCGGTCGATTGACCTTTGAGAGAATGTTAGTGCTACGGGTTTTCCTAGGTCTTGGAGGAAGTAGGACAGAGCTGCGCCTGTGTAATGCAAGGTGTCTGAGCCGTGGGTTACTATGATTCCTGATATTTTTGGGTCGTCTAAATGTTTCTTGCAAATTTCTGCGATTGTTTTCCAGTCTTTTGGGTCCATGTCTTCTGAGAGTTTCATGAATGGGTTTTCGATTATTGGATTACAGATTTCTTTTAGCTCTGGTGCGATTTCTAGGAGGCCTTTGGCGTTTGTTGGGAATGTTCCTCCTGATTTTGGGTCTATTCTTGCAGAGATTGTTCCGCCGGTAATGACAAAAGCTACATTAGGTAGCTTTTGTGGGACGCTTCGCTGGTGGGACGCTTCGCTGGTGGGACGCTTCGCTGGTGGGACGCTTCGCTGGTGGGGCTCTAGTATTTTTGCGTCTAAGATTTCGGATTCTCTTATCCCTATGTTGTAGCCTGATTGAAGCTTTAGGAGAATTATTTCTGAGTCGTGAGATTGGAGGGCGTGGCCTTTCCAGGTTTTTGATTTTGTTTTTAATTGTATTAAATCTCCTGGTTGGAATGTTTTTGTTTTCATATGGTTAGTAGGTTGAGAAGATATAAAAGAGTTTGGTTCGGGTATGTTAATCTTGTTTTGAAAGGGTTTTTAAGTTTGGAGTTGTTTTGTTTATTATGAAGCATGGAGAGTTGACGGAAGAGATTATTAGAATTTTTTATAAAGTTTATAATACTCTTGGATATGGATTTTTGGAGAGGGTTTATGAGAATGCTTTGAAGATTGAGTTTCGAAAAGCAGGGATTGATTTTGAGAATCAGGTTCCTGTACAAGTTTTTTATGAGGAAGAAATTGTTGGGGATTATGTTGCGGATTTTATTATTGATGGGAGGGTTGTTGTCGAGGTTAAGGCTCACTTGGGACTGGGTGTTTCGGATGAGAGTCAGTTGCTTAATTATTTGAGGTGTACGGGGAAGGATGTTGGGTTGTTGTTGAATTTTGGGAAAGAAGCTGAGGTCAAGAGGAAGGTTTGGGGTTAAGGTTGGGGAAGGAGAAATATTGCTCACGGATTACACGGATTACACGGATTTTTTGAGAGAGGTAATTTAATAAATAAGATTTTCTAGGGTTTGTTATGGTAAAGATAGGGCTTGAGGTTCATGGGTATTTGGATACTCGGGAGAAGTTGTTTTGTATGTGTCGGACGGGCGCGTCCGAGTTAGGTGTTGGGGGTTTGAAGTTAGGAGAAAAGGAAGGGGGAGTGAATGATAGGATTTGTCCGATTTGTACGGGGACGCCGGGGAGTAAGCCTATGGCTGCGAATGAGGAGGCTGTGAAGAAGATGATTCAGATTGCTTTGGTGTTTGGGTCTAAGATTAATATGGAGACTGTTTGGCAGAGGAAGCATTATGATTGGGCGGATAATCCGAAGGGGTATCAGACGACTGTTTCGGGGGCTCATGCGAGCGTTAATGCTAAGGGGGGGAAGTTTAAGGGGATTAATATTTGGGAGATTCATTTGGAGGAGGATCCGGCGCAGTGGAATCCTGAGAGTGGGAAGATTAATTATAATCGGTCGGGGTTGCCTTTGATTGAGATGGTTACGGCTCCGGAGTTTAGTGACTCGGAACAGGTTGTTGAGTGGTTGAAGAGTTTGGTTATTAGTCTTAGTTATATTAAGGCGTTGAGGCGGAATGCTGGGATTAAGGTTGATGTTAATGTTTCGACTGGGGGCGAGAGGGTTGAGATGAAGAATTTGAATTCGCTTGAAAAGATTCGGAAGGCGATTAACTTCGAAGTTGCGAGGCAACTTGAAGTAGTTGAGAGTTCGGGGTTTGAAGTTGGGAGTAAGGAATTAATGGAACTATTGCCACAGGAGACTCGGGCTTATGATGAGAGCAAGGGGATTACGGTTAAGATGAGGAGTAAGGAGAATGCTTCGGACTATCGGTTTATTCCGGATCCGGATTTGGCTGTGATGAAGATTGATTCTAAACTAATTAAGGAGATAAAAGGAAAGATGCCGGAGATGCCTGAGGTTAAGTTGGCTCGGTTGCTTAAGACTCATAAGGTTTCTGCTGGGGATGCGAAGATTCTCGCGAGGAATCTAGAACTCGTAGAGTTCTTCGAGGAGCTCGCGAAGTCTGGAGTTGGGGGTTCGGGGTTGGGAGTCGGGAAGGCGATTAGTTGGGTTACTGTTGAATTGCTTCGGGTTCTTAATTATAATAAGAAGAGTTTGGAGGATGCGGATGTTGATATAAGGCCGGAGCATTTGGCGGAGTTGATTAAAGCGGTTGAGGCTGGGGATATAACTGTTCTTAAGGGGAAGCAGATTATGAATGATTTTGTGCCGAAGAGTTTTAGTTTGGCGGAGCATAAGGGGGAGATTGGGAATATAGATGAGGCTGCTATTGAGAATTTGTGTAGGCAGGTGATAGGGGAGAATGCGCATGTTGTGGAGGAGTATAAGGGTGGGAAGGCGGCTAGTTTGAATTTTTTGATTGGGAGTGTGATGCGGTTGAGTGAGCGGAGGGCGGATTTTAAGGTTGCGGGGGATTGTTTGAAGAGGTTGATTGGATGAGATTAATTGACATTCCTTTAATCGATATTTATCCTCCAAAAAATTTAAGGAAAAATCTAATTAACTTCTTTGAATTATACTGGGAATATATTATTACATTTATATTACTTGTCCTTTTTTATTCTTTTGAAGAAAACAAGCTTCTAATCGGAAGTGCAATATTGATATTCCTAGGAGTTAAAAGATATATTGTAGTGGGAATCAAGGATAAAAAGTTGCAAACTTTTTTTTTGGGTGTTTTAATTTTATATACTGGATTAATTGCCTTATTCGCCAACTTTATTTTAACTCTTGGTGCTGATGCATTTATATTCTTAGCCATGACTGTTTTTCTATGTGTCGTAATAATTTTTACTTTATTTCTTAATAGGTTTGACAGGTTTGCAAAGGTTTTAGGTTTTCTAATTTTTATATTTGTATCTTTTTTTAGTACCATAACCTTCGGTTCTCTTTTCGTGCCAATAAATATAGAAGGTTTTAGTAGTGGATTTTTTTATATTTCTGTTATTTTTCTTATGCTGTTTACCATCCTTACATATTTTGTAATAATTTCTATGTTACTTAATAAGATTCAGAATTATTTAGAAATAGATTATGTGGGTAACTATTTTTATTTTTTCTTAGCAGTTTGTTTTCTATCTTTGTCGGGGGGTTATTATTATTTGAATTTTATTTCGGAAAGTAATTATTATTTGAAAGATTTTTTTTTAATTTTGTCTATAGCGTTTGTTAGTTCGGCAGTTGGAGTTTCTTCAATTAAGACTTTTATTAAAAGTCGATGTTAAAATAGAGTATATAATTCTTTAAATAAGTTAAATATTTTTTGTTTTAATGGTTATTTTTGGAATACTTCTTTGGGTTATAGCGATACTAATAGGACTAATTGCTACAGTAGTTGCCTATCAAAAGACTTTATCTAAGGAGGCTGTTTCTTTAAAAAATATTCATAAAAAAATAATGTATTCTAGGGTAAGTGATTGGAAGCTTAGTGATATAGATGGAATATATGTTTATAAAAAAGATGCTAATTTAACTATAAGGAGAGAGGATTTTGAAAAATCGCGTTCTTTCCATGAGTCTTGGTTAAAATGTTTTGCAGATTCAAAGGGACACACAAATCATCATTTTGTTTTTTATGCCAATACTCAAATAGAAAGAGTACGTTTGGTGAGTGTTGATGGGGCTAGATGCCTTATGCCTTATCCAAATCCAAAAGATATGTCTATTTCTCCTTATCAATATAAATTGGGGAAAATAATTAACGATTCTTTTGGTGAAATAGCTCATTTTGATTTTGATGGATATTTGAATCAGGCTAATATAAAAGTTTCTAAACAATATTCAAGAAACGGGATTGAATAGGCTATACGAGCGTAGCGATACGTTCTATGTAAATTTTTTATATTATTGAAGTAAAATAATGACCAACTCTACTGCTAATAATAAAAATCCTAGAACAAATAAACTTACATAGTATTTAGTAAAATTCCATTTATGATTCTTATTCCAAATGCAAACTTCTCCTCCAAGTAAAATGAAAAATACTGAGAGAAACCAATCGGGGAATTTCAGAATGAGATGATAAAATCCAGTGATGATTATAGTAGGGATAAGCAGTGCGAGAAAGATCAAAAAAATATGCATTTTGATAGCATTCTTTTTATTAATTATTTTTTCCCTAAATCTTGATATGCCCCCTTTTTCAGAATAGAAAGGAGTTCCAATTATAATTAGAATTAGAGCTGTTAAAACTGGAGCCAAATATATTGCAAACTTTATTACAAGATTATTTATGAATTCAAACATATTATTGATATGTATAAACAATTTATAAATTTATTTAACAACCTACACGAGCGTAGCGATACTTTGCGGGACGAACGACAGACGATTGCGGGGAAACATATAAATAACAATTTAGATGTTAATTTGTATGGCTTGTCAAGTATGTGGTGAGAAATCTGGATTCTTTCCTATCTGTAAATCATGTAATGCAAAGAAAGATAAGGGTGAGGTTTCAAAATGTGTAGATTGTGGCATATGGAAGAAGGGTGATAAGCCTAGGTGTTATGACTGTTTTCTAAAGGATAAGAATAGTAATAAGAAGCAGGCACCAGATTATAAGAAAACAGAATTGGAAGCTGAGGAGCATGATTTTAGAACCAAATTTCCGGCAGCTTATTTGACAGAGGATGGCCATATGGTAAGAAGTAAGGCTGAACAGATTATTGATAATTGGCTATACCATAAGGGTATAGTTCATGCCTATGAGCGAAAGGTGCCAATTGAAGAAGAGGTTTATTGTGATTTCTTTATACCATTAGGTACAAAAGTTTGGATAGAATTTTGGGGATTAGAAGAAGAGCAATATTTGAAACGGAAAGAGATTAAGAAGAATTTTTATAAGAAATATGAGAAGAACCTTATAGAGTTGACGGACAAGGATATAGAAAGATTAGATGATGTTATGCCGATTAAACTTCGTCCATTTTTACCTTCTACTTTTAGTTTTGATTGATTCTAAGTTACACGAGCGAACCGATTCCACAAACAATTTAAACACTAAACTCTTTGATATCTAATGGTAAAAAAGAAAGAGACGAAAATGTCTTGCAAGACGAGTGGTGTTTGGGGATTAATTGTTGGGAGTTAGGGGTTAGGTGTTAGGGGCACGAGGGCTTTGCCCGAATTGGCGAGTTGGGATTTTTTGTTTGGATTGTTTTGAGGTGGTGATGCGGATATTTTATAAGGATTGAGTCTTTGTATTAAGTATGGGTGTACCTCAGATATATATTATGATTGGGATTGTGGTTTTGCTTGCTGTTTTTGCTGTGGTGTTTTTTATGAGGAAGGATAAGAGGCGGGGACGATTAAGTGTTCTTGCTGGGGTTGCTCTTGGGTTCATTTTGTTTGGGATTGCTTTCGCGGAGGAGTGGTTTGGATATTGGTTGATTGGTGTTGGGGTTGTTTTGTCTGTTGTGGATGTTTATTGGAAGGGGAAGTAGAGTATAATAATTCTTATAAGAGAGGTTTCTATTTAGTTGTATGGTGGAACTTGATGAGTTGTCTAATAAGATTATGTACTCGAGGCCGATAGCTTCGGTTATTGAGGCTGTTGTTACGGATAATAGGGGATATAAGAGAATTGAGGGGTGTGGGATATTTCCTGAAGGAGATGCTATGAATGTCAAGATGACTTTGGGGGATTATGAGGAACTTGGATTTATGTATCCTAATTGGGGAAGGGAGTTTGGGCATCCTGGATTTGATGTTATGGATGTTTATGTTTTGAAGCTTGTTAGGGGATGAGTTTATTTTTCGAAAGTGTTTTTGATTAATTATTTAAAGTCTAATTTCTTGTTTGCGTTATGGTAAAAAAAGTTGTTAGACGAAGAGCGAGAGAGGATAACTCTGGGATTTTTATTCCGGCGGGGGCCTTGCTTGGATTGGGCTATGGTGCGATGACTGGGAACTGGGCTGCTGGTGTTTTGACTGGGCTTGGCTTGGGGTTCTTGGTGATGGCTATTGTCAAAGTCTTTGGGAAATAAAAATATGAAGAGTAATATGAAGAATGTTGGTATGGACATAAAGGAGAAGCTTTCACTTTTGTGGATATTTCTTTTGTTTAATTATCTTTATTGTGATTATTTGGGGATGTTTGATGCTGGGATTTTGGCTGAGATTATGGGAGGGACTGTTGGGGGGATGGTGATTGGTCCGATGTTTTTGATTAGTGCTGCTATTTTTATGGAGATTCCGATTGCTATGATTTTGTTGTCTCGATTTTTGAAGAGGAGAGTTAATAGAGTCTTCAATATTGTTGCTGGTTTGATTATGATTGCGGGGCAGTTGGGGAGTTTGTTTGTTGGAGAGCCTGCTTTGTATTATTCGGTTTATAGTGTCTTGGAAGTTTTGACGCTGGTTTATATTGTTTGGGTTGCTTGGAGTTGGCCTCAAAATGGCATGACCCTGGTGGGCCCGAAGAGATGAGATTTGATATGTCTAAGAGTGAGGCTGTGTTGTGGCTTAGGATTTTGTATCCGGTTTGGTTATTTGTTGGGCTTTTTACTTATGAGTATATTCCTTCGGTGATTATGATTGCTGGGGGCGCTGCTGCTACGGCTGCTAGCGTTGCCACTAATGAGTTTTTGTTTAGGGTTGGTATTGCTGGGAGTTTGCTTGTTCAGTTGATTCATATCGTTGTTGTTTTGATTTTGTTTCAGTTGTTTAAATCGGTTGACGAAACTCAGGCTAAGTTGATTGTTGTACTTGGATTGATTGGTGTTCCGATTGCGATGGTTGCTACTGTTTTCAAGGCTGCGACGTTGTTCTTGCTTAATAGTCCGGAAGCTATGATGTTTTGGTTTGATATGAATTTACTTGGGATAACTGTTGCTTCGATTTTCTGGGGGCTATGGTTGTTGCCGCAGGGTGTGTTGATTTTGAAGTCGGGTTGGTTTCCTAAGGTGTTTGGTTATTTGATGATTGCTGCTGGGGTTGCTTATACTTTCATGGCTTTTGTTGAGATTTTGTTTCCTAGCTTGACTTCGCTTATTTTTACTTTGGGTATGATTACTATGGGTGAGGTCTTGTTTATGATTTGGCTTATGTTTGCGGGGGCTAAATTGAAAAAATGAAGAGGGAATTTGGTTTTTATGTTTTGATTGTCTTAGGTGTTTTGCTTACGGCTCTTTTGGTTATGGGGCAGACTTCTTCGCTGTTTAATTATGAGGCTGCTGTTTCTTTGGGGTTGCAAGAGTCTGTTGAGGAGATTGGGGAGGTTGGGATTGCTTGGGCTAAGGGATTTGCTTTCGGGGACAGTTTGATTTATATTCCTCTTTTGGTTTTTGGGATTGTTGGGCTTTGGTATGGCCGACGATGGGGGAGGTATTGTATGTTTGCTGCTCTTGCGATAACTGCTTATTGGCCGATAGTAAATCTTTATGCGGTTTTTGTTGGCGCTGATTTGTTTGCTTTGTCTTCTAGTAAGTATGTTGTTTATTCTATCGTTCTTCCTTTTGTTAGTGTTTATGGTTTTTGGGGAATGTGGTATTTGTATGGGATGGGGAGAAAGTGAGTAGACGGAAGATTGCGGTTGTTGTAGGATTTTTTATTTTGCTTGCTTATATTGTTTTGGCGTATATGTTTACGGATTCGAAGCTGATTGTTGTGCCATCTGAGGTTGTTGCTGGTTTGGCTGTTATTGGTATTGCGGTTTTGATGTATCCTTTTCTTAGGAGTAGTGGGGAGGGGTTGGCTTTTGGGTATATCTCTTTGAAGTTCGTTGAAGGGTTTTTGATGATTGTTGCTGGGCTTTTCTTTTTGTCTTCTGGTGTTTTGTTTGATATGAGGAATCCGATTTATGTGTGGCATGCTTTTATTTTTATTTTTAGTGCTTTTGCGTTTTATGTTTTGCTTTATAGGTCTAGGATTATTCCGAGGTGGATTTCTGTTTGGGGTGTTGTTGCTTGTGTTTCTTTATTGATTGGGAGTGTGTTGGAGTTGTTTTTTAGTTATCAGTTGTTGAAACTTTTTTATATTCTTATTATGGCGAATGAGGTTTTTTTGGCGGGGTGGTTGATTGTTCGGGGTTTTAATCTTGAAAAGGTTTAGTGGCGGTTCGCGTCAGAGATTTTATAAACTTCCAATCATTATAGATACTATGACGAAAAAGAAGAAAGATGATAACTCTGGGATTTTTATTCCGGCTGGGCTTTTTCTTGGGATTGGTATTGGATTGTTGACGGGGCAGGTTGCTGCGTTTACTATGATTGGTTTGGGGATTGGGTTTTTTGCTTTGGCTGGTGCTAAGGTTGCGGGGAAATAGATGAAAAATCATTTTGAGTTGGAGGATTATCCGCATGAATATCATAGGGTTTTTTGTTATGGTCGGAGAGCAGGTTTGATTTGTAAGGATTTGATTAAAATTTATGATTTAAGGGAGGACCTAGAATAGTGAACTTTCGGAATTTACTCTTGAGAGAGCAAAAGGGAGATGGGGCTTTGGTGGTTGTGTTTTTGGTTGTTGCTGTTATCTTGGGTTTTGTTGGATTTTATGGAGAGGATTATTTGTATTATATTAGGGCGGGGATATTTTGTGTTGCTGTTTTGTTTTTGTGGTGGCGGAAGGGTAGATAGGGTTAAAGTATAGTGTATAAATTATTAAAAAGGTTTGAGGTTTAGTTTCCTTATGGAGTTGATTCAGAGAAATCAGTATGGGAGGGATTATCTTGTTGATATTAAGGAGAAGCTAGAGGATCCTGTTTTTGGTTATTTTGAGAGATGGTATTTTGGAGGGTCGAGGGTTCTTAGTGGGATTGAGATTAGTGAGAAGCAGATGGAGTTGCCTTCGCTTTTGATTCCGGGCAAAGGGGCTTTTCTGGGGGACGTTAGTTTTTTTGGGATAAAGTATCAAGACCAGACGTACGATGAGAAGTCGGCTTTGTTTAGGACTGGTGCGATTGCGACGTATTCTTCTAGGCGAGAGGTTTGGAAGAGGTGTCATGATTCTCCTGTTGGGGTTGGTACAAGTGTGCCTGAAGGTATTTTGAGTATTTTTGCTCCGACTGCGGATAAGATTGAATATACTGCTGCGATGCTTAAACTTCCTTCTATGAGGTGATTGAATTTTGTAATTAGGGGAAATATTATAAGTTCGAATTGTTTCAGATGGGGATGGTTTTCAAGAATGAGTTTTCGTGGTCGAAATCTAGAGACGGTATTTTTAGAGAGTGTCGGCGGAAGTATTTTTTTAATCATTATGGGTTTTGGAATGGGTGGATTGCGAGTGAGGATGATAGGATTAAGCGGATTTATTATTTGAAGAAGTTGAATGGGAAGGAGGTTTGGATGGGGAGTGCGGTGCATGGAGTGATTGAGTTTATTTTGAAGAAGTTTCGAAGTGGTGAGGAAGTTAGTCTTAGTCATGCGGTTGTTATTTTGCGTAAGAGGATGGAGAGTGATTTTGTGATGTCGAAGCTTGGTGGGTATACTGGATTTAAGACTAATGCGCATCGGTTTTTTGAGGATGAATATGATATTGAGATTTCGGAAGATGAGAAGGCTGAATTATTTGATAAGGCTGAAAGATGTTTGCGTAATTTTTATAATTCGGATATTTTTATGGAGATTCGGAGGACGCCCGTCGAGGATTGGGTGACTTTGGAGGATTTTCTGAGCTTTGATTTCGAAAGTACCAGGGTATACCTTAGTATTGATTTTGCTATGAGGAAGGGAGATAAAGTGATTCTTTATGATTGGAAGACTGGGAAAGAGCGGAAGTCTGATTATGAGTTGCAGATGGGGCTCTATTCACTTTATGTTGCTGATAAGTTGGGTATACCGACTGAGAATATTACGGCGAAGATGTTTTATCTTGGAATTGGGGACGAGGGGAAGGTTGATTCTTTTGAGGTTGATTCTGAGAGGTTGGAATTTGTGCGAGAGTATTTGCGTGGGTCTATTTTGGAGATGAAAAAGTTATTGAAGGATATTTCTGAGAATGAGGCTGTTGAAGATGATTTTGAAAAGTGTGAAGGGTATTGGTGTTCGCGGTGTAATTTTAGGAAAGTTTGTCTGGAGAAGTGGTCGTTTCAGGAGTAGTTTTTTTCATTTTTGAGAGGTAGTCGTTTACTTCATTATTTTGTGTTGTAGTGGTTGCCGGTATTATGTTATTTTTTTTCGAGTGGAAGTAGACGATTAGTATTGCTGTTGCTATAAGTAAGATTATGACTATTGTGATTATTACCCAAAGGAGAGATGATTCTTTTTCTGGCACTTCGGGTTTTGCGATTTGCGGAGTTGTGTTGGTTTGCTCTTGGGGTGCTGTTTCTAAATCTGTTTTATTTGTTGTTTCTGCCGCTGTTATGATTTGTAAGGTGAGGGTTTTGTCTCTATCATATATTTCCGAATAGAGTCCCGAATTTTTGTTATAATCGTATTCTGTTGAAAAAATAATTTGTTCTTGTGTGCTTGTTGTGTTTTGCGGGATTGTAAAGTTTAACGTTATGTTTTTTATTTCCTGTATACCTAATGTTGTTATTTCTGCCTCTTCTCTTATATTGAGCTCCTTATTGTATGCTGTTATTAGAACTTTATCTTCCTCTATATTTCCAAGGTTGATTATTTCCAATGTGTATTCAACTTCTTCTCCTGTTGTTAAAAGCGTCGGTCCGTATATTCTTTTTACCATAGACATTCGCATTTCTTCTTCTATTTCTAATAAAGCTTCATTGCCTGTTTCTATTGCTTTTAACTCTGTACATATACTTTCATTGTTTTCATCGTAGAGTTTTGCGTAAAGAAAATATAGACCGCCTTTGACGCCATTTAGCTGGAATGAAAATTCTGTTTCATAGGTTTCTCCGTTATCTATAGATACTGTTTTTATTACATCACTGCTACTCGTTGTGAAGTTTTCCCTTATGTTGTAACTTCCATCTAGAAGAAATAGTTCTATTTTGAAATTTCTTTTTGTATAGTTTTTATTTTCAACTTCTACTTCAATTGTTTTCTCCTCATTTGGTTCCCATATCCATTCTATTTCATCAAGTAATTTTGAATCCTGTATACTTATTATTTCCAAGGTATTTTCGCCAACTTCGTTTTCACATAATTCTGATGCGTTTACCTGAAATGTTAGTATCAATAATAACATAAAGAATATCACTGCTCCTTTTTCCATAATAATCTATGGAATTTGTTTATATAAATCTAATTAAAAAAATAAAAATTTAGTTTGTTCTGGATTTATTCAGACTTAACTTCTTCCTTTGGTTCCTCGGACTCTTCAGCTTCTGGTGCATCTTCTGTTGCTGGCTCATCTTCGCTAGCATCTTCTTTTGCTTCCTCAACTGTTTCGATATCCTCTTCTCCTGCTTCAGCGTCAGAGTTGTCATCTACAACTTCTGGTGCTTCGTCGCTTTCGATTTGTCCGTTGATTTCCGATGGGTTTGCGAGTGGTGCTTCCGAACCTTCGTCCGAACGCGCTTCTCGTGGAGCGTTATCTCGTGGAACCATTGGTTTTGCTTCGCTAACTGTCAAAGGTCTTCCGTCAACATCCTTCTCGTGCATATCAGAGATTGCTTTTTGAGCTGATGCATCGTCTTCAAAAGTTATGAATCCGAATCCTTTAGATCTACCTGAAAACTTATCTTTGATTAAAACTGCTTCGCTTATTTCTCCGAATGATTCGAATAATTCTTTCAGCTTCCTATCGTCGATTGACCATGGTAAATTTCCTACATATAATTTCATATTTTCCTCCTGTGTTATTTAATAATTTTGATAGAATGTTCATTGGGTTCTCGGTTTCGTTTACGTATTTGAATTGGGTTTTGGCTATTTAAGTCTTTAGTCTATAGTTTTGCCGTGTGTCTCCTTACTATTACAGGTTCTCTCGTTCGTTGTTTTGGTTTCTTGAAAAATAGATATATCCCTATGCTTCCTAGTATTATGAATATGATCAAGATTGGCCAACTGAAGGATTTGTTAGATGCTCCTAATACGTTTCCTGTTATTACAGTTGTTGTTTCGTTTTCTGTTTCATTTTGTGTGGGCTCTATTATGATTGTTTCGTTTTCTTCTTCAATTACTTCTGGGGTTTCTTCTATCTGAATTTCCTCTTCTGAAATTGTTATATAGTATCTGATTTCGTTTTTCTCAGTTGTGATGCTTTTGTAATAATCCGATTTTGAGTTGTATTCGTATTCTGCGGAGAAGAGGATTGCGTGTTTTGAGAGGGTTATATTTTTTGGGATTGTCAAGTGGAATGTGATATCCTTCGACTCGCCGGAATCTAGATTTGAGATTTCTATTATTTCCTTTATGCCTAATTTATAGTTGTATGCTAGCATGGACACTTTATCTTCATCTTCATCTCCGAAGTTCGTTATTGTTGCTGTGTAGTTTAATTCTGAAGACATTGGAGCTTCCTTGGGTCCTTCTACTTTTGTGATTGCTACTTTTCTTTCTGGTCGTTCTACTGATATTTTTATTGGGCTTGATTTGCTTTGTGCCTTTAGGCTTGTGCATATGTCTTCATTATCTTCGTCATAAGTTTTAGCGTAGAGCGAGTATTCTCCTTCTTTGATTTCCGATGAGAGAGTTAAATAGAGGCTTACTTGTTCTTCTTCGTCCTCGTTGAGAGTTACGTCCTTTGTTGTGGTTTCTGCGAATATTATTTCTTCGTTATTTTCGTCGAACATTACTAATTCTATTATGAATGTCCTTTGAGAGTATTCCTTATTTTTTAGATCTACAGATATTTCTATATCGTTTCCTGGTTCCCATTCCCATTCTTTTTTATTGTCGTTCATTTCGTCAGAAATTGTTTTTATTTCTAAATCGCTTTCGTCAACGTTGCCGTTTTCACATAGTTCTACTTTTTCTATTTTGATTTGTTCTTCTGAGTTTTCCATACATTCCGTATCTTCTTCACCTTCTTTGTAGAATTTTATGTATAAATCGTATTCATCCTTGTCTGCATTCTCATCTATTTCGAAGTTCAGTGAGACACTTTTTCTTTCGTTGGCTGAGAGTGAGAAGTCTTTTTTTAGGTCTTCTGAATCTTCTGCTATTTTTATTGTATCGTCTCCGTCTTTGAATATCGCTTCTATGACATATGTTGCACCATCGTCTTCTCGGTTTTCAATTCGTGCTTCAATTTCGATTTTTTCTGATGTCGACCATATCCATTCTTTTGAGTTGTCCTTTAACATGTCGTCTACTGAGATTAATCGGAGGTTGTTTTCACCTACTGTTCCGTCGTCGCAGAATTCGAATGCTGAGACCTGCATTAGCAAAGAAACTGTTAAAATTGTTAGTAGTATTTTCCTCATGGTTATTTTAGGTTATTTTATTATTTAAATATTTGTAAGGTTTGTTTAGTGAACGAATTCAATGATGATTCCGGCTATAAAGATTAAAGAGAGGATTATTATTATTGGTATGTTTATTGGTATTTTGATTTCTGGGTCTTTCTTGTTTCTTGTGGATTTTTTTGCTTTTCTTGCAATAAGGAGAATTAGGATGCCCGTTATTCCTCCAGAGATAACGCCGCCGATTCCTAGTATGAAGGTGAATTTTATGAATTCGAGTTGTGTAGCTAGGATGTAAAGGGCTAAGGGAAGGATGGATGTTAGGATGAATCTTGTGGATTTTTTTGTTTTGATATCGTATGTGTATGTTGCGTGGATTGAATACGATAGGACGAAATATGAGGTGAGCATTGTGAAAATTCCTAGAAGGGTCATTAAGGGTCCGAATGATAAAGTTGCTACTTCCGTTATCTTGTTACCAAGAATGCCGATAAAGACTAGGGAAAATATAATATAGAGGGCGATTGGGATTAGGGTTCCGAGTATGATCGCTTTTTTCAAGAGTTTTTCTTGGCCTTTGATTTCCTTTCTTAGTTCGGGTATTGATGTGAAACCTAGTAGGGCGAAAAGGACGACTCCGAATGGAACTGCAAAATTTGTTGGATAGAATGTAGTTAGGTTTGTTGGGTTTATGAGAGGGATTGATTTTATGAATATGCCGAGTATGATTGTGATGATTATGATGACGCCATATGTTTCGACTCGTTTTAGTCCCTTGAGTCCGCGCTTTAAGAGGAGGGTCATGATTATCCAAAAGAATATTGCGAAGACGAATGGGGGCGTGTTGCCTGGGATTAATTGTGCCAATGATTCGCCTTCTCCGATTAGGTAGGCTAGTAGGGCAGAGTAGATTCCGAATGCGACGGCGAAGAACATGAGTCGTTTACCCCAGATGCCGAGGTATTTTTCTGCGTAGCCTGTGAGTTGGTGTTTGCCCCTTGTTCGGAGGGTTATTTCTCCTAGTGTTAGGTTCGTGAAGATTATGACCGCGCCGATTATGAATAGCCAGAAGACGCCTACAAGAAATCCGGATTTTGCGAAAACATATGGGAGTCCTAGTATGCCGGCTCCGATGGTTGTGCCGGTTAGAGTGAATACTGCTGCCCAGAATTTTTTGTTCACCATCTTTGATTATTAAGGGAACCTGTTTTTATAAGGTTTATCACAATAATCTTCTTAAAGTGAGTGGGGCTGTTTTATGAAAGATGGTTGAAATAATTGTCAACGAAAATTCTGAGGATGATGCTTCGGATTTATTTGGGAACTTGAGTAGTGGAAAGTTTGATTCTTCTGAGTTGTTTAAGTTGAGGATGGATGCTGATGCGGTTTCGCAAGATGGTGATATTAAGGAGCTGACTTGTTGGGGCGAGGTCTCTAAGAATTTGGCCTATGATTTGCCTTATCAGAGGGAGGGTGCTTTGAGGTTGCTTCGGGATTTGAATGCTACGGCTTTGCTTGCGGATGAGGTTGGCTTAGGTAAGACGATTACGACTGGGATGGTGATTAAGGAGGGCATTGTTCGGGGTTTTCTTAAGAAGGTTGTAATCCTTTGTCCTCCGAGTTTGGTTGATCAGTGGAAGGCTGAGATGTCGGAGAAGTTCGGGATTGATTTTACGATTGTGGAGAGTGTTGAAGATTGGAGTAATGATTTTGTGGTTGCTTCGATTGATCGGGTTAAGGCGTATAATAGGAAAATTGCGAAGTTTCGGCATGGGGCTGCGCATGAGGTTTCGTGGGATTTGGTGATTGTGGATGAGGCGCATAAGTTGAAGGAGCGGAATACTGTGAGGTGGAAGTTTGTGGATCGGTTGAGGAAGAAGAGGTTTTTGCTTTTGACAGCGACGCCGTTTCAGAATGATTTGTTGGAGTTGTATAATTTGTTGCATATTTTGAAGAGGGGGCATCTCGGGACGTTGAAGGAGTTTCGGAAGAATTTTTTGTTTAAGGGGAATAAGCGGCATCCGTTGAATCCGTTGGAGTTGAAGAAGAAGTTGGAGGAGGTGATGGTTCGGCGGCAGCGGAGTGAAACTGGGATTGATTATAAGTCGCGTATACCGAAAATTGTGACTGTCGAGATGAGTGCATTGGAGAAGAGTATTTATGAGAATACTGTTCGGCTTTTGAAGTCGAATTATTTTCGGGCGAATGGGAGCGAGATTAACGGCGCTTTGATTGTGTTCGCTATTTTGCCCAAGGTTACTAGTTCAAGTAAAAGTGCTATTGAGAGTTTGACTAAAATTGTTGAGAGTGATTTGTATGCGGAGGGGACTCGGGATTTTGCGCAAGGTATACTTGATGATTATGCTAAGTTGGAAGTTGATTCGAAGATTGAGAAACTTGTGGAGTTGGTTAGGGAGATTCGAGAGAGGTCGAGTGACGAGAAGATTTTGATTTACACTCGGCATCCTACTACTTTGAAGTACATTGTTGAAAGATTAGTTCCTCAGGATTTGAAGATTATTGAGTTTATGGGAGGGTTGGATCGTGAGGAGAAGTCGAGGAGGGTTGAGGGTTTTAAGAAGGGAGAGGCAGATATTATGATTTCTACCGATTGTGGAGCTGAAGGTTTGAATTTTCAGTTTTGTCGGAATTTGATTAATTATGATTTGCCGTGGAATCCTATGAGCGTTGAGCAGCGGATTGGGCGGCTTGATAGGATTGGGCAGGAGAGGGATATGTATATTTATTCGTTTGCGACGAAGGGGACTATGGAGGAGCATGTTGTTGATTTGATTATTAATAAGATGTGTTGTGTTGGGTTGGTGATTGGGGAGTTGCCGATTATTTTGTTTAATCTTGGGTTGGATGCCGAATCTAGGACTAGTGGGCGGAATAAAATTGAGGAGAAGTTGATGGCGAGTTTTATTGAGGGGAAGGGGAATTTGGATTTTTTTGCTCGTGGGGTTTCGGAGATTGCGGATGAGATTAGTCTTGGGATGAAGGATTATGAGAAGGAGAAGGTTGAGAACGCTTGTTTCTTGGATGATAAGTGTGATTTGGATGGGCGGCCGTTTTATGAGAGTGAGTGAAATTTGTTTTAGAGTACATGGATTAAAATTTTGAGAGAGTAGTGCCTCTTGCTTTAGTGGCGTCTAATTTTAATATTAACTTACTTGTTTATTTATTCAAAAAGATTGCCCAACCATTTGAAAAATCTTTGTAGCATGTTGTCATTCACGGCTTCTTGTAGCGGAGTTTCTTTTATACATGCTCCATTAGAACATCCATTTGGACATTTGTATGAAACAGCTACGGAATAAGTTTTTACGTCATCTATTTCAAAGTTTTGACAAGTAGTTTCCATTAAATAAGTTCCAGAGGTTTTGTTTATGTTTGTTAGATTCATTCCATTCTCTATAAAAAGTTGAGCCACATTTAGAGTAGAAGTTCCGTCTTCGATGTTAATAGAAGAATCAAAACAATAATCGCTTCCCGTTATATTTGCTGTTGCATTATTTTGTAAGATTTGAATAATTGCAATACTGCCTGCTGTTTCTAGGTTTAAACCATCATCTGTTTCTGAACAGGTATCAGCAGAAACAATAAAAAATGAAAATAAAGTTGTTAACAAGAGAGATGATAAAATTATTTTTTGTTTCATTTTATTATATTTATCATATTTTTTCTTAATAAAACTTTCCTTCGTCTGCTGATTTAGCTCTTTTCCAATAAATCCAACTTCCGATTAAAACAACTATCCCGATTATTGAGAAGATTAAAGATCCCCATGTTTTTGTCGAGATTGCTATTATGATTCCTCCAATAAATACGAATAGACCGAAGATTGCACTGCCGATTGCCTTTAATCGAAGATTCCATCCCCTAATTTTATATGCGGTAGATAACGCCTTATTCTTGAAGTTTTTTTCTTGTGATTGTTCCATTCTAACTATTCTATTAATTCTTAGTATTTATATTTTTATTAGTATTCAACTTTTTTATTATGTACGAAATAAGATTAAGGAAAAGTTAATGGCGATATTTTTTAGCAGGACAGGAAGGTGTTTTTCTTTCGGGCTGCTCTTGGGTTTTCGATTATTCTTGTGAGGCCGTCTTGTGGTGGTAGGTTTTCGAGTTCTAGTGTTGTCATGTTGTATTGTTTTAGTCTGTATTCTATTTTTGATACTGGTTTTCTTTTACTTGGTTTTTCTGTTATGTATAAATCTTCTTATTGCATGGTATGATATGGGTTTTGATGTTTAAGTATTGTAAGGTGTTGTTTAGTATAATAATATTCTTAAAGTGATTTTGTGATTTTTGTCAATGGAGCAGATTAGGAAGTTTACAGAAGAGTTTTTTATTAATTTGAAATGTGATATTTCTTGGGTTGATGGTGTTTTGAGTGTAGAGAATGTTCCTAGAAGTTTTGAAGATTTGTTTGGGAAGGGTGGGCCTTATAGACTTATCTTCGATAAGGTTAAGAGTTCGGGGTTAGGAGTTGGGAGTGGGGATGGTGATTTGGTTGGGAAGGGGAGTTTTATGTTTGTTGCTATGATGAAGTTTTTGGAGGGCGCTGGTAAGGCGACGATTTTGAGGATTGATTTTGATGTTGACGCGGAAGCTGAGATTAGAAAGCGTCTGAGTCTTAGGAATTGTGAGCTGAAGAGTTTGACTCGTAGTTATCGAAATAGTTTTTTTTCGCGGTTTAGTTTTGTGACGAGTTTTAATTATTTGAATGAGGTTGAGAGAGTTTTAAGTGAGATTTATGTTCATGAAGGTAAAGTTGTTGATGGGGATTTGGGTGGATATAGTGTTGTTGATGGGGACAGCCTGGAAGTTGATGGCGAAGCTATTAAGAGAGATTATGTTATTGCTAAGGCTCGGGCTATTGAATTGGCTGAGGTTAAACAGGCTGAGGTTGCGGGAGTTTTGAAGGGGAAAGTTGAGGTTGAAGTTGCTAGAATTGGTGAGCATTATGATATGCAGCTTAAGGAGCTTAGTGGGGATTTGAATGGGAAGTTGGATAAGATTCGGGAGGTTGAGATGGAGCTGCGGAGTTGTGATGAGTCGGAGCGCGAGGGTTTGCGAAAGAGATTGGAAAGACTTCGGAATGGGATTGTTAAAGCTGGAGATGACGAGATTATGCAGAGGGTTTTGAGAGAGAGGGAGTTTACGGTTCAGGATGCGATGCAGAAATTCAGTTTGAATGTTGATCGGAAACTTGTGAATACTACTGCGATTTATTATCCGGTGTATTCTTTCAAGTTGCATTTAAAGGGAGCTTCGTCTGAGAAGTTGGTTGATATGACTTATGATCCTTTGACTAAGAATTTGAATCGGTTGGAGTGTGAGGGGTGTGGTGCGGATGTTATCAATATTAGTTTGTGTTCGGGTGGTCATGTATCGTGCGGGGATTGCTTGGATGCTTGTGGGGAATGTGGTGAGAGGTTTTGTGCGAAGTGCTTGAAGAGGAGCTGTAATGTTTGTGGGAGGAAGCTTTGCCGGGGTTGTGTTAAGATGTGTATCAGGTGTGGTGGTGTTGTTTGCTCTACGCATATGAGGAGGGATTGTGTTACGGGGGAGGAAAGATGTGTTAACTGTTTGCGAGCTTGTTTGAAGTGTCATGGGATGAGTGAAGAGAGGTATTTTGGAGAGATGAGGGATGGTAGTAAGGTTTGTGGGAAGTGTTTGGGAGAGGAGAGGAGAGGGGCTGTTTTGGGGAAGGTGTTTAGATGTTGACTAGTTGTAGATTAATCCTATTGGCTTAGTTCTTTTTTTGATGCAATAGTTTGTGGTTTTTTGATAATACCTACAATCTGTATTTTCTACGCTGCATTCTCCATTTTTCTCTAGTGGAGCTAATAAGGGAATTTCTTCACATATTTTTAGTAGTAAGCTATTATGTTTTTCCATTGTGTAGTTATATTAAAAGGGTAACGTTTATAAAATATTCGGTTTGTTTTTGTTTATGGGTAATACGGGTCCAGAGGGAATCTACTCACAATTCACTCTAAAATTTTTATAATCGCTTCGCAGATAAAAATTCGAGCAAATTGTTCGCCCCCATCATGGTGTTTCGATACGAGTCCAGAGGGAATCGAACCCCCATCGCCAGGGCCGAAACCTGGTATTCTATCCATTAAACTACAGACTCTTGGGTAATATTTTAACTTGATTTGATTTTATAAGATTAATTGTTTGAGTTCTTTTTCTGGGATTTCCCTGATTTCACCTGGTTTAAGATTTTCGAGTTTTATGTTTGCTACTTGGATTCGTTTTAATTCAAATATTTTGTAGTTTAATTTTTCTAAAACTTTTCTTATGATTCTATTTCGGCCTTCTTGGATTGAGATGTGGAATGTGTTGTTGTTTTTGTTATCTATTGTGGCGAAGAATTTTCTGCCTTCGATTGGTATACCTTCTTTTAGATCTGTGATGTGTTGCTTTGAGATTACGGGGTCGGTTCTGAGTTGGTAGGTTTTTGTTATTGCGTGTTTTGGGTGGGTTAGTTTTTGGATTAGGTCGCCGTCGTTTGTTAGTATAAGTAAGCCTTCAGACATTGCGTCTAGTCTGCCGACGTAGTTTAGGTTTTGGCCTAGACTTGAGACGGATCTGAGGTTGTAGATTGTTCTTCTTGATCTAGGGTCTTCCTTCGTTACTAGGATTCCCTTGGGTTTGTTTAGGATATAGTAGACATTTTTTGGTTTGGAGTTGATTGGGATATTCTCTATTGTTATTTCGTCAGACTCGTTTGCTTTGTCTCCTAGTTTTGCTGTGATGTTGTTTAGTTTGACTTTGCCTTGTTCGATTAGAGTTTCGGCTTTTCGTCTTGAGGTGTAGCCAGAGTTTGCTATGATTTTTTGTAATCTTTCCATGATTATTTTAGGAATGGGTAAGTTTTATAAGTTGGGGTTGGTTTGTGGGGGGATGGTCTCAAAGAGTACCATCATATAAAATAAAATAATGGCAAAGAAGAAAACTACGTTTAATGTTTCTAAGAGTGAGAACTTTAGTGAATGGTTTAGTGAGATTTTGCAGAAGGCAGAGATTACGGATTTGAGATATGGGGTTAAGGGGTTTGTCGTGATTAGGCCGTGGGGCGCATTGATAATTGATAAGATGTATCGGCTCTATGAAGATGAGCTTCGGGCTAAAGGTCATGAGCTTTCTATTTTGCCGACGATTATTCCTGAGGAGAATTTTAACAAAGAGGCTAGTCATATTGATGGGTTTGCTCCTGAGGTTTTTTGGTTGGATAAGAAACAAGGAGATTCTAGACTTGCTATGAGGCCGACTAGTGAGACTGCTTATTATGAGATGTTTGCTCTTTGGATTAGGAGTTATCGGGATTTGCCGTTGAAGATGTATCAGAGGGGAAGTGTTTTTCGGAATGAGACTAAGGCTACGCGGCCTTTGCTTAGGGGTAGAGAGTTTCAGTGGATTGAGACGCATAATGCTTTTGCAACTAAGGAAGATGCTGAAGCTCAGGCTCAAGAGGATATTGGGATTACTGAGAAATTGATGCATAAAGTTTTTGGTGTTCCGTTTTTTCCAATGAAGAGACCGAAGTGGGATACTTTTCCTGGGGCGGTTTATACTATTGGAAGTGATTCTTTGATGCCGGATGGAAAGATTATTCAGCAACCTAGTACGCATTTGATTAAGCAGAGTTTTCCTAAATCTTTTGGTGTTAAATTTGTTGATAAGGATGAGGGCGAGAAGACTCCTTGGACTACTTGTTATGGTCCTGCTATGTCTAGAATTTTGGCTTCGGTTATTGGTATGCATGGGGATGATAGTGGTTTGGTTTTGCCTTATGCTTTGGCTCCGGTTCAGGTTGTGATTGTTCCGTTTACTGGAGAGGGTGTGGATAAGGCGGTTCTTGACATTGAAAAGAAATTAAGGGAGAAAGGTGTTTCGGTTAAGGTTGATGATTCAGATAAGCGTCCTGGTGAGAAGTTTTTTCATTGGGAGATGAAGGGTGTTCCTTTTAGGATTGAGGTTGGCGAGAAGGAGTTAGAGAGAGGAGAGGTTAGTGTTTTTATTCGGGATAATAAGGAGAAGGTTGGTGTTGATATGAAGAGCTTGGCTAGGACTATTGGGAAGATGGGTGTTGAATATGATGCTAGGCTTTTGGCGAAGGCTGATTTGTTTTTCGAGGATAAGGTTATTGATTGTAGCGATAAAGTTTCTATCGGTAAGGCGATTGGGGATGAGAAGATTGCTCGGTTTTCTTTTTGCTCGGTTGAGGCGGATGGGGAAGCTTGTGCTGGGGTTATTGAGAAGGAATTTGTTGCTGAGGTTCGGGGGACTCGTGCTGATTTGGATGAGAAGGCTAGTGGTAAGTGTCCGATTTGTGGGAAGAAGAATAAGGTTGTTGTTTATGCTGGGAAGAGTTATTGAATTAGAGTATAATAATTTTTATAAAGATTGATTCTATTTTTATTTTATGGCAGAATATACAGTTGAAGATATTGCTACTATGATTGTTGCGGCTCAAGAAAAGATGAAGCAATATGTGTTGCATGAGGAAAATGGGAAAAAGAAGGTTCCTATGTTAGATGTCTTTTATGGGTTAACTATTCCCTTAGCTGTTAGAGAGAAAGTTGATGAGCTTAGGTTTTCGGGAGTTGAAGAATTGGCTAATAAGATTGTTTCTGAGAGATGGTAGAGTTGATCTAACTAAATCTTTATAAATTCTAGGGAGGTTATTGTTTTATGGTAGAAATTGAGAAGCAGAGTAAGTCTTTAGTGAAGCTGAAAGAAGGTGATAAGTTTTTTATTAATGGGAAGGAGATGAAGGTGGATAAGCAGTTTTTGTTTCAGGAGCATAAAAAGATGAAGGAAATGATTATTGAGATTTTTAACCCTGAGAATGAGAGGGAGTATCAGGTTCGGTATTTTGATGATCAGGTTGAGAGTTCTGTTGAGATTTATGAGTTGGTTGGGGATTTTGAGTATGTTAGGCGGGAACCGAAGTCGGTAAGTTGGTGAAATTATAATTTATCCAATTCTTTTTCTAGTTCTTCAAAACTTGAAATTATTTTAAATGGATTTCCTTTCTCTAGTCTTTCTTTTTCATGGAATCCGAAATCTACTGCTATAGTCCTCACATTTACCTTATTTCCCTCTAGTATATCTCCTAATGTATCAGTTATAAATATGCAGTCTTCTGATTTTAATTTGTATGTTTGGAAGAGATATTCGAATTTTTTTACTTTTGATTTGTGTTTTTTGAGTCCTAATATTTCTTTAAAGTAGTTCATTTTATTATGATCAAGGAATTTTTGAATTGGTTCTTCGTCGTTGCTAGAGATTATATATAGTGGAGATCTTTTGCTTAATTTTTCTATTTCTTTTATTGAAAAAAATGGTTTTACTTTTTCTATTTTTTTTAAATATTTTTTAAAGAATTCATTCGCGGATTTTTCGGTAAAGGATATGACAGGTTTTTCATATACATTTCCATCATGATGTGCTTTGAATTCTTCGTGAGTTATTTCGTGTCCTACATCTTTTGTTATACCTTTGCTGAATTTATAGGTATCAGCTAAGACTCCGTCGAAATCAAATACTATTGCCTTCATACTTTCTCGAATTCATTTTAGTTATTAAGAGTTTTGTTTTATTGCGAAATGTTTATATAGTATAGGTTACCAATGATATGTTTATGGTAATCCAATCAAATCAAAGAAGTGATACGGCTGTGAGGATTAGTCGGTGGTTGGATGAGGCGGTTGAAGATTATATTTCTGACAAGAAGATTCGAGTTGCGTTTCCGTCGAAACGTAATTTTGTTGATACTGCAGTTATGCAGCTTCTGGAGGAGAAAAAGGTGAAATTGGAGAGTGGCAAGTAGGGAGTTTGTCGCTTTCTTATAATTAAAAAAATGGGAGGAAACAATGGATAAGTTGGAGAAAGCACGTGAGATGTTTCGGAACTTGGAGTCGAGGGGTGTTGGACATGCGGCTGAGATTGCGAGGCGGACGTTTTTTATTGAAGATAGTTTGTCGACGATTCGGGGATAAGGTTTTTATATCATGATTGTTTATTTTTTTTATGATTAGTGTTTCTGTTATTCTGATTATTGTTTTGTTAGTTGCGCTTTCTGGTTTGTTTTCTGGTTTGACTTTGGGGTTGCTTGGTTTAGATAAGAGCGAGCTTGAGAGGAAGATTAGGTTGGGAGATGAGAAGGCGAGGAAAGTTTATGGTGTTCGGAAGCGGGGGAATCTTTTGTTGTGTACTTTGTTACTTGGTAATGTTGGTGTGAATTCTGCAATTGCAATTTTGCTCGGGAGTGTAGCTGCGGGTGTTGTTGCTGGAGTTGTTGCGACTGGGTTGATTGTTGTGTTTGGTGAGATTTTGCCTCAGGCGTTTGTTTCGAGGCATGCGATGGCGGTTGGTGCTAGGACTGCGTGGCTTGTTAAGATTTTTATTTTTGTGCTCTATCCTATTTGTTGGCCAATTTCTAAGGCTTTGGATAAAATGCTAGGGGATGAGATGGGAACGGTTTGGTCTCGTCGAGAACTGAAGGAGATTGTAACGCATCATAGGAAGTCTGATGATTCTAGGTTAGATAGGGACGAGGAAAGGATTTTGCATGGGGCGCTTTCTTTTTCTGATAAGGTTGTGAGTGATGTTATGATTTCGAGGTCGCATGTTTTTGCGTTGGAGGTTGATAATGTTATTGATAAGAAGTTGTTGAAGAAGATGCAGAAATTTGGGTTTTCTCGATTTCCGGTTTATAGGAAGAGGCGGGATAATATTGTTGGGATTTTGTTTTTTCGTGATTTGGTTGGGGTTTCTTCTGGAAAGAAAGTTAGAGATGTTTATGAGAAGAAGAAGCTGAAGGTTTTGGAAAGTCGTAAGTTGGATAGTTTGCTCGGGATGTTCATTAAGGAAAAGATTCATATGGCTGTGGTTTTTAATAATAGGAAAAAGTTTGTTGGAGTTGTGACCATGGAGGATGTTGTCGAGGAGATTTTTGGGAAGGAGATTGTGGATGAGGATGATTTTTTTGAGGATGTTGAGAAAGGGAAGCGGGTTTAGTTAATTTTCCATCTTTTCGGTTTATACTTCATTGTGAGGTCTACCGTACGCGAGTACGACTTAACGGCTATTCTCACGGCTTCATCTAAACGCGAAAATCTAGAAAAATTAAAGAGTTGTTTCTTTGATTATTTTTATGATTAGCTTTAGGGTTTTGTTGTCTTGATCTTTTTGTGGAACTGCTTCTACTATGTCTATTGCCTTGGGGTTTTGTCTTAGGAGTTGTTCGAAGATGTGGAAGAATTCTTTTTCTATTAGGCCGTTTGGTTCTGGGTAGTTTACGGCTGGTGCGGATTTGGGATCTAGTGCGTCGATGTCGATTGAGATGTAGAGGTCTTTATCTTTTGTTAAGCTTAGGATTTGTTTTGGATCTTGTATGATTTTTATTTTGTGGGCGTCCAGGAATTCTTGTTCTTCGGGTTCTATTTTTCTTACGCCTATTAGGATGATTTTATTTGAAGGGAAGCCTTGTTCTATTATCGCTCTTAAGAATTCTTCGTGGGTTGGTTCTTGTTGAGGTGACATGCAATCAGCGTGGGCGTCGAAGATTATCAGGAAGGGGTTTTCATGTTGTTTTTGAAAAGCTTTGAATAGTGGGTAGGTTATGGAGTGGTCGCCGCCAATGAAAATCTTCAGGTTTTCAGGACGCTTCGCTGGTGGGACGCTTCGCTGGTGGGACGCTTCGCTGGTGGGTAGTGGGAGGGAGACTTTGTCTCCCGAGTTGGTGAAGATTTGTTTGGCTTTGTTGTATAGGATTTGTTCTGATTCTTGGATATTTCCGTTGTCTACTTGTATGTGAGTTGTTGGTATTTTTAGGAATTGTTTTATTGCTTCTGGGATTTGTTCTGGGCCCTTTAGTCCTAGTGCGTTGATTCGGTTGGTTGTGTAGAGTTTCATTTTATGATTTTGGTTTCTAGTTTTTTGTAGCCGAAGAAATCGGTTGTGTAGTTGTAGGAGCCTGCGTTTATGAAAGTTATACTGTCGCCTAGTTTTGGGTTGTTTAATTTTACCTTGTACCTGAAGATGTCGTCTCGTGTTGGGGAGTTGCCCTTTAGGAGATAGTAGTTTCCTTCTTGGCCTTCTAGTTTTTCTTCTTCAACTAACATTTTAGTTTCAGTAAGGATTGTGTCTAGAGCGCAATTGTATATTGTTGTGTTAAGGATTAAAATGTTGTTTTGGATTTGGATTATTGTTGTGTGGAGTTTTGTTGGAGGTGCTGCTAAGAATCTTCCGGGTTCAATTATTGTTTGGATGTTATGGCTATCTAGAAATTCCTTTGCCTTTTCTATTTTTTCTAAGATGTATGGTAATGTTGAGTTTGTATATGATTTGTATTCAACAGGTAGGCCGCCTCCAAGGTTTACTGATTTAATTATTTCTAGAGTATCTTTGTTTATTGAGTCATGAAGTTCTTCGACGATTTCCCATTCAGATGTGTTTTGGGATTTTCGGTGGATGTGGATTCCTAGGTCCTTTACTTGTGGATTATCCTGTAGCTCTTGGATTAGTTGGTTTACTTTTGAGGAGGGAAGACCGTAGACGAAGTATTTTCCTGTTCCTATCCTGTGTTCGCTGAATTTCATACGTATCGAGATGTTTATTTTTTTAGAAGTTTGTTTTGCTGCTTGCAAGAGGTGTTTCAAGTCTATCTCGTTATCGATTACGAAGGTTTTAATTCCTTCATTTATGATTTTGACTAGTTCTTCTATTGTTTCGGCTTGAGTGAAGAAGGATATTTTGGATTTGTCTTTTATCATTGAGATTTCTTCTTGGGCATGGACTGAGAAGTTTACGTTGGATGTGTCTTGAAGGATGTCGCCGATTTGTCGGTTTGTTTTGTAGGAGTAGGATACTTTTAGGTTTAGGTTGGTTAGGATTTTTAGTTGATCTTGTAGTTTTGATTTGGAGAGGGTGAAATATGCGTTGTTCATTTTAGGAGACCTTCTTCTCTCATCTTATCCAATGCTGAGGTTATCATTAGTGGGAAGGTTATGCAGACGTCGCCGTTTACTGTTGCGGCCTGTCCGTCGTCTTTTATTTTGCCCCATGATTTTGCTTCCTGGGTTGTTGCGCCTGACATTGAGCCGGATGTTGCATGGGATGTTGTTAGGTATACCGCGTAATCTAGGCCGCCGGAGAGGAGAGAGGCGAATATAGCGTAGTGTTTTGAAATTGAGCCGCCTAGAGAGACTAGGCCCTTCTTTTCATCAAAGGATAGGTCTTCTGTTATCCTTTTCATATCGAAAACAGTGTCTACAATGAAGTCTGGATGTTTTTCTTGGAACATATAGAGTTGGAAACCGAATGAAGAGTCAGCGATTCCGGGGCAATAGATTGGGATGTTGTTTTTTGCTGTTTGGTGTAGGATTGAGTTTTCGTCTTTGATTTGTAGGCCGATTTCGTGGAGGAGCTCAGAGGAAGATACTCTCTTCTTTTCTTGGTATACCTTATCCAAATATTCTGACACTTTATCTTCGAATTTCATATAGGCTTCGGTTTTGATTGTGATGTTTCCGATTCTGTTTTCGCCCGACTCATGGAGCGCGGTGTCGTCTGCGTTAAACGAGGAGACTTCGAACTCTGCGCCTAGGGATTTCATGATGTCTTCTTCTATGCTGCCGGATGTCGTTACTAAGATGTTTGGGATTTTTAATGAGCAGAGTTGTGCAAAGAGGCCTCGGAGGCCGGATGTTACCATGTTGGATGTGAAGGTTAGGAATATTTTGCAGTTTTCTCTTTTCATTTTTAGGAAGATTTTTGTTGCCTCATGTAGTTCTATTGATTGGTATCCTAGAGACCCGAAGCTGTCGACTAGTTCTGTGACGGTCATGTCTGGTTTGTATTGGAAATCTTTTATTTTTTTCATATTAAGATAATGGATAAGAGTTGTGACTAGGATGGAACCTAGTTAGAATCGATTGGAATTGCTAAACTCATAGTATTTGAAAAGAATATTGGTTTTTAAGATTTGGGGTTAGGAGAAGTATAGGTTTTTTATTTAGAGACTGTTGTGATGTCCACGATATTTTTTTATGTTTTCTACTTTCTTGGTTATTATGTCATTATATTTTTTTGTTTTAGGTATTTTCATTTCATATTTCTTTTCAAAAGCTTCTCTGAAAGAATTTTCCATTACGTCATTGTCTACAATTAATATCATCCCTTTCTCAAAAATAGTTTTATTGCCTTGCATTACCCAGTATATGAAATAGTCTCTTTCTACAACTTTTGGTTCACCGTGATATGTAATACCATAAGTTAGGGATACTGGTTCCTTTTCTATTGAATCAACTAGATTTCTTATGGGTTCAAGTTTGAATTTGGGCCCATTATTTTGACTTGATGATGAGAGCATTTTTTCTAAGGCTTTTTTCTTTTCCCTCTTTTTTCTAAGTTTTTCTTTCTTTCTTTCTCCCATGCTAGAAGAAATTTTTTGAGCTTATAAGTTTTTAGTAAGAAAATAAATCGGATATGCTTTGCTTAATAGAATAAAAACTTATAAAGATTCTGGATATGTTATTAGATGGGGATTTTAGATTTGGAACTTCGTGTTGGTTTTAATAAGAAGGATGGTTCTTTGCATGCTGAGTATAAAGATGAAGTCGGTGAAGCTTATCTGGAATTTGCTTGTGGTAGCGAGAAGCGAGAAACGGCATTAAGTAATCTTGCTCATTGTTTGTATGATAAATTGGGAACTACGTTGGAAGTTAGTGATGTTTCGAAAATTGGTTCTTTGGATTTTAGGTATTGTGCCTTATCTATTGAAGAGAAATTTCATTTGGTTTTGAGTAGTTTTGAATGTTTGTCAAATGTTTGATATTGTCTTTGAATGTTTCAAAATCTGATATTGGAACCATCGCGCCTGTTGCTTCTTCGTGTCCGCCGCCTGTTGCTCCTAGTATATTTTCCGTTGCTGCTTTTGTTATTTTTAGTGCGTTTTTTCCTCGAATTGAGATATTGGCTTTTTCGGGACGGAGGAATGCGACTATTACGATTTTGTCTTTGTGATCGAAAGCGAGACGATTTGATATTTCAGAGGACATTGAAGTGTTGCCAGAGTATGTGAAGAAGAGAATTGGTGAGTTTTTGTCGAAATGAGTTTCGGCTTTCTTGATTTGTTTTTGGAAAAATTCTTCGAGTTGATTGGACCGTTTGTGGAATTGTTTTGTTCGTGAATTTTCTTCTAGGATGTCATGTGGGGTTGTTGCCTTTGTTAGATATCTGATTAGTTGTAGGATGTTTGTTGTTGTGTCCATTAGTCCGAAGTTTAGTTTTCTTGCGATTTTTCCGATTGTTGTTGTTTGGAGGGCGGTGAATGCGTCTACGTTTTGAGGTAGGAGGTCTGGGTTTTCTTGGCTGAATTGTTGTGCGAAGTCTGGCATGTAGACGTCTCCGATACATCCTATTATTGCGAGCCATATATCTTGAGGTCTATTGAATATTTTTTGTGCGATGTATGAAACTGGTTCGGCGGAAGGATGGGATGTGTAGTAGGATGTTTTGTCGACTGTTTGCTTTGGGGTATTTGTTTTGTGATGGTCAATCCAGAGTATTGGTATTCCTTTTTGCTCTGCGTGGTTTGCGAATTCTTCACTTATGTCGGCCTTGTCTAATATTATGATTGCGTCGGGGTTTAGTTCATCGACTTTTTTTGTGTATTGTTCTTTTAGGTCTGGGAATGATTTTATTATGACGCCCTTGCCTCTGTCTAGTGCTCGGCGCAGAATTAGGAATGAGCAAAGTCCGTCGACGTCGTTGTCGTAGAAGAAGAGTGGATTTTGTGAGGCTTCAAGTTGGTCGCGGATTTCCTCGAGTTGGGATGAAGTTAACATATTATTTTTCCGTTTATGATTTGTTCCCTTAGGTTTCTTATTTCTTCATATATAGTGGAGCTTCTGTTTTTTAGGGTTGATTCGAAGGAGGTAGGTTCTAGTTTTAAGATGTTGTCTAAATTGTTGTTGAATTTTATTATTTGGGATATTTCTTTGGCGGATAGTGTTAGGTGTGATAGGAATCGGTAGCCTTTTGGGGATATGCTTTCTTCGAGAGGCTTTTCTAGGATTAGTCTTGCTATTGATTCGGTGTCTAGGAGTCCGTCGAATGTTAGGTTTGCTAGAAGTGTCTTTGCTCTTTTTAATGGAATATTCGCGTAGTCTCTTAGAATCTCGCTTTCGGATTTCTCTACGCCTCTTAGAATTTCTCTATATCTCATGTGCATTATATTTCCTTCTTTTCCTAGTTCGGTGAAGTTTCGTTTTATCGATTCGGATATTTTTAGAATCATTTCGGCTCGTTGGATTACCTTACATACATCGCTGACTGAGACTAGTTCAGACATTTCGAGTATATTTAGATTGCTTATATTTTCGTTTAGAATTTCTTTTTGTTTTTCTAATATTTGTAAATTTGATGTTATATTTCGTATTAGTTCTTCGGTTGATTTCAGGTAGTATCTGGACGAGCCGTGGTATAGGGTTGTTTTTTTTCGTCGTTCGGAGATTGCTATTACGAATGTGTGGGCTTGTCTTGCGGTTCGTTCTGCTGCCTTGTGTCTTGTCCCGGTTTCGATTGAGCGGATATTTGTGTCGGGGTTTATTAGGATGTTTGCGTAGAGGATTCGTTTTTGGTCTTGGGATAAAATTATTGCTCCGTCCATTTTGCATAATTCGAAGAGTTTTTGGGATGTGAATCGGGAGTTGATTCGGAAGCCGCCCTCCATGATGTTTTGAGTTAGTCCGGTTGAGTCGAATATTATCATTGCGCCTAGGTCGGATCTGATTATGTCGTCGATTACGGTTCGGAGGGATGTTCCTGGTGAGACTAGTTTTAGGAAATCTAGGAAAGTTTTTTCTTTTTCTTGTGTCATGGGAATTTAAAGTTGATGAAGTATTTATAGTTTGTGCGAGGTTTTTTAAGTTTGGGGTTGTTTGGGAAGTTATGAAATGTATTGTTGGGATTGAATCTACTGCGCATACCTTTGGGGTTGGGATTTTGTCCTCAAAGGATGACTCTGGTGACCCCGACCTGAATGGTAAGATATTGGCGAATGTTAAAGATTCGTATACGACGAGTGAGGGTGGGATGATTCCGATGGAGGTTCGGGCGCATCATAAAAAGACGAGTAGTGGAGTTTGGAGTCGGGCGTTGGGAGATGCTGGGATTGGGGAGGAGGATATAGAAGTTGTTGCTTTTTCTAATGCTCCTGGGCTTGCGCCTTGTTTGCTTGAGGGGATGGATTTTGCTAAGAGGTTGGCTAAGAGGTTGGATGTTCCATTGGTTGGAGTTAATCATTGTGTTGCTCATCTGGTTATTGGGGAAACGGTCGGGGCTAAAGATCCGGTTATGCTTTATGCTTCGGGTGCGAATACTCAAGTTGTTGCTTTTGAGGGTGGTAGGTATAGGATTTTTGGGGAGACATTGGATTTAGGTGTTGGGAATTTTATTGATAGTATTGGGAGGACTATGGGGTTGGGGTTTCCTGCGGGGCCTAAGATTGAGGAGTTGGCCAGTGAATATGACGGGGAGCTTTTAGAGTTGCCTTATTCGGTTAAGGGGATGGATGTTAGTTTTTCTGGGATTCAGACTAAGATTCGGAATTTGATTTTGACACGTAATAGTGTACCCTCTAAATTGGGAACTAAAGTTCCGTCTTCATCGGGCAAGTTGGCTTTTGCTTTGCAGGAGAATGTTTTTGCTATGTTGGTTGAGGTTGCGGAGAGGGCGCTTGCTCATACGGGGAAGAGCGAGTTGTTGCTTGGGGGTGGAGTTGCTTGTAATACTCGGTTGGTTGAGATGTGTCGGATTATGTGTGAGGAGAGGGGTTGTAAGTTGTTTGTTCCGGAGAAGAGTTTGTTGGTTGATAACGGGGCGATGATTGGGTATTTGGGGTTGAAGATTTGGAAGACTGGGTTGGGGACTTTGGATTATGGGAGTGTGGATATTGCGCCTAGAGAGAGGACGGATGAGGTTGAGGTTTTGTGGGAATAGTGTAGGAAGTTTTATAAAGTAAAATTTGGATTAATGTTTACCAATGAAGAGATTCTCTGAGGGTTGATTCTTGGAACTAAATAGGAAACGAAAATGGTAAAAGTATATGATGTTGTAGAGAAAGCGGCTAAGACCGGAAAGGTTGACAAGGGTGTTAATGAAGTGACTAAAGCAGTTGAGCGAGGAATCGCGAAATTGGTTGTTGTTGCATCTGATATCGATCCGAAGGAATTGACGCAGCACTTGCCTATCCTCTGTAAAGAGAAAGGTATAAAGTTTGTCGTGGCTGATTCTAAAGAGAAGTTAGGAATTTCTGTTGGAATTAATAGGCCTACGGCAGCTGTCGCAGTGCTTGAAGAAGGCGAAGCTTCACTTGACAACTTGGAATAATTTCCTTTGATTTTCGAGCGAATAGATGTTGCTTGAAGGTTTGTAAATAATAAAAATAAAATGGCACGAAAAAGTACCAAGATACAAAAATAAAACAATGGCAAAAGATAAGAAACAGGATAATAAGAAAGATGGCAAGGAGCAGAAGAAGTCGACTGGGTCTAAGGGTAGTGAGAGGTTGACTGAAGAGGGAGCGGTTCCTGCTATTGTTGAGGCTGTTGTTGCTCGAGGTGGGACACGTGGAGAGGTTAGTCAGGTTAGTTGTAAGATTTTGCAGGGTAAGAATAGGGGTAAATCGATGAGGCGTAATGTTCGAGGGCCTGTTAAGAAGAGGGATATTTTGATGCTTAGGGAAACTGAGATTGAGGCTAGGCGAATGGGGAAGAGACCGCATAGGGGGAGCAAGTAGGATGGAATTATATAAGAAGTTAGATCAACTTGGAAAGAATATGAGGAAGTCTAAATCTTTAACTGGAACTCTTAGCGATATTCCTCTGGTTGTTGTTGAGAAAGAATTTGGTCAACATGCGAAGGGAGTTGCTAGGTATGAATATGATTTTGAAGTTTCTGGACACGAAGAGAAATATGGTTCTGACTCAAATGGTCTTTGTGTTATTACTATGACTAGAAAGGATAAATGGAAGGGGGTTTTTTAGATGCCAGTTTGTACTTTTTGTAAAAATGCTTATGAATTTCCTAAGGGGACTACGGTTGTTCAGAAGGATTCGAGTGTGAGGTTTTTTTGTTCTAGTAAATGTCGGAAGAATATGGAGATGGGACGGTTGAATAAGAAGGTTAAGTGGGTTCGGAAGAGTGATATTGTTAAGGATGAGAAGGAGAAGAGGGAAGCGGCTTGGAAGGCTCGGCAGGAAATTGACAAGGTTGTTAAGAAGTAGAGACTGATTTTTTTGGGATGTGTAATTTTGCTTATTTTGTAAATCAGCGTCGACGATTTTTGATTTTAAGACCTAAATGTTTATAAAGAAAGGTTGTTTTTTTGTAGTAAGAGATGTTTTATTATGAGTAAAGAAGACAATTATGCGGCGAAAGATATTAAGGTTTTGGAGGGGCTTGAGGCGGTTCGGAAGAGACCTGGGATGTATATTGGTTCTACTGATAAGTATGGGTTGCATCATTGTGTTTATGAGGTTGTGGATAATTCGGTTGATGAGCATATGGCTGGAGTTGGGTCGGAGATTAGGATTACGATAAATAAGGATGGGTCGATGACTGTTGAGGACGATGGCCGGGGAATGCCAGTTGATTTGCATCCAGTTTACAAGAGGCCTGCTATTGAGATTATTGTTACAAAGCTTCATGCAGGTGGGAAGTTTGATAATAAGGCTTATGCTGTTTCGGGAGGTTTGCATGGTGTTGGGATTTCGGTTGTGTCGGCTTTGTCTAAGAAGATGACTGCTGAAGTTCGGAAAAATGGAAAGATTTATTCTCAGAGTTATACTATTGGGGTTCCTATTGCCGACTTGAAGGTTATTGGAAGTTGTGGGAAAGATGAGCATGGGACAAAGGTTACGTTTATGCCAGATGATAGTATTTTTACTACGTTGGATTTTGATTATAAAACTTTAGCTACGCGATTTAGAGAGACTTGTTTTTTGAACGCTGGTTTGAAGATTTCGTTTTCGGATTTACGGGGAGATAAAATCAGGAGTGACTCGTTTTGTTATGAGGGTGGTTTGGTTGAGTTTGTGAAGTGGTTGAATAAGACAAGGAAGGCGATTCATCAGAAGCCGATTTATTTTAAGAGGGAAGAGAATGGGACTGTGGCGGAAGTTGCCATTCAATATGCGGATTCATATAATGAGAATATTCAAGGGTTTGTTAATACGATTAATACGATTGAGGGTGGGACGCATGTCGTTGGGTTGAAGACTGCTTTGACTAGGGTGATTAATGATTATGGAGCTAAGAAGGGGTCGCTGAAGAAGGGGCAGAAGTTGATGGGGAATGATGTTCGTGAGGGGATTACTGCTGTGATTTCGGTTAAGATGCAGGACCCGCAGTTTGAAGGACAGACTAAGACTAAGCTTGGTAATGGGGAGATTAAAGGGATTGTGGATTCTATGGCTAGCGCTGCTTTGACTGATTTTTTAGAGGAGAACCCTGCAGTTGGTAAGGCGATTTTGAATAAGGCTAGTGCTGCTTTGAAGGCTAGGGAGGCGGCTAAGAGGGCTAAGGATTTGGTTCGTCGGAAGAATGCGTTGAGTGTTGGGAGTGGTTTGCCTGGGAAGTTGGCGGATTGTTCGAGTAAGAAGAAAGAGAATACGGAGTTGTATATTGTTGAGGGAGATTCGGCTGGTGGTACTGCGAAGGGTGGACGGGACAGAGAGACTCAGGCTATACTTCCTTTGCGTGGTAAGATTTTGAATGTTGAGAAGTCTAGTCCTGCTCGTGCTTTGTCGTCGGAGATGATTTCGAATATGATTACGGCGATTGGAACGAGTGTTGGGGATTCGTTTGATATTAAGAAGCTTCGGTATAACAAGATTATCATTATGACGGATGCGGATGTTGATGGGCAGCATATTAAGGCGTTGATGCTGACTTTGTTTTTTCGTTATGTTCCTCAGTTGATTGAGGCTGGGCATATTTTTGTTGCGGTTGCTCCATTTTACAAGATTAAGAAAGGGACGAAGGATTATTATGTTTATAATAATGAAGAGTTAGAGAAAAAGTCGGCGGAGCTTGGTGGGAAACTTGAGATTGGTCGGTTTAAGGGTCTGGGTGAGATGAACGATGAGCAACTTTGGGATACTACGATGAATCCGAAGACTCGGAGGTTGAAGCAAGTTTCTATTTCGGACGCGGTTGAGGCTGATGAGACTTTTTCATTGTTGATGGGAGACGCGGTTGCTCCACGTCGGGCTTTTATTGAAGAGAATGCGGATAAGGCGGAGGTGGATCTATGAAGTCTTTGACTTCATGGACGGCAAGCTGGGCTTGCTCTGGTGGGACGCTTCGCTGGTCGGTGGTGGGACGCTTCGCTGGTAGGGGCTTGGCTGCTGAGGGGGTTTTGGGATGGTAAAATTAAAGGGTGCAAATATGGATATAGATTTAATTGCTAATGATAAAGTTGAATGGGCGCAGGATAAGTGTCCTTGGAGTGAGAAAGACGGTAAGAAGCATAAGTGTGCAGTTAAGAATGTTTCTTTGTGTGAGTATTTTGGAGGAATTGAAGAGCCTGATACTTTGGTTTGTAAATTTGGAGGAGATAAAGATGAGTAGCTGTTCGTGTTGTGACGGGTGCGGTAAGGATGTTCGAGTTTCGTTTTGTCCGAAGTGTAAATCTACTAATGTTGGATATGTTTTTGGGCTTGGGAATTTGTTTGGAGTTATGCCGAAGATGAAGTGTGATGATTGCGGTTTTGATGCTCAAGCGTTTCCTATTTTGGTAACTACGGATGAGAAACTGAAGAAGACTGTTGCTGAGATGAAGAAAAAGGCTAAGACACGTAATAGTGTACCCTCTAAAATCCGAACCAAAGTTCGATCTTCATCGGGCAAGAAAAAGGTTGTTAGGAGGAAAAAGAAATGAATACTGCTGTGAATATTGAAGATGCGATGAAGGAGTCTGCTGAGTTTGAAGCTAAGAGGAAAGAGATGAGGGATTCTGTTAAGGCGAAAGAGTTGATTGATGCTGAGATTAGTGGGGAGATGCGTGAGGCTTATCTGAATTATGCCATGAGTGTTATTGTCGCGCGGGCTTTGCCTTCGGCAGAGGATGGGTTGAAGCCGGTTCATAGAAGGATACTTTGGGGTATGAATGAGATGGGTGTTTTTCATAATAAGCAAACGAAGAAGTCGGGACGTATTGTTGGGGATGTTATGGGTAAGTATCATCCGCATGGAGATGCTTCGATTTATGATGCTATGGTTAGGATGGCGCAGAGTTGGTCGTTGAGATACCCGCTTGTTATTGGTCAGGGTAATTTTGGTTCTATGGATGGGGATTCGGCTGCTGCTTCTAGGTATACTGAGGCGAAGATGGAAAAGATTTCTATGGAGATAATTGATGGGATTGAGAAGGATACGGTTCCGATGATGAAGAATTATGATAATAGTTTGGATGAGCCGATTGTTATGCCTGGTCGGTTGCCTCAGCTTTTTTTGAATGGAGCTTCTGGTATTGCGGTTGGAATGGCTACTAATATTCCGCCTCATAATTTGAACAATACTTGTGATGCTATTATTACTTATTTGGATAACCCGGAATGTGAAGATAGGGAATTAATTGCTGCTATCAAGGCTCCTGATTTTCCGACGGGTGGAACTGTTAGTGGTGATATGAAGGGAATTTATACTGAAGGTAAAGGTCGGTTGATTCTCGATGGTAAGACTGTGATTGAAGAGCCGAAGACCGCGAAGACTAAGACTAAGATTATTATTACAGAGATTCCTTATCAGGTAAATAAGGCGAATTTGGTGGAGCAGATTGCAAATTTGACGAGGGATAAGAAGTTGCCTGATGTTTCGGATATTCGGGATGAGTCTAGCAAGGGGAAGGTTCGTGTTGTGATTGAATTAAAGAAGATGAGTGAACCGAAGTTTACGTTGAATCGGTTGTATAAATATACTCAACTTAGAGTTTCTTTTAATGCTAATATGTTGGCACTAGTTGATCGTGTTCCGAAAATTTTGACTTTGCGTGAATATGTTAAGGTTTACATTAAGCATAGGCAGGGTGTGATTCGAAAAATGAAGGAGTTTGATTTGGCGAAGGCCGAGAAGAGGCTCCATATAGTTGATGGGTTGTTAATTGCGCAATCGAATATTGATGAGGTTGTGAAATTAATTCGAGCGGCGAAGGGGAAGGTTGATGCTGGGACGCAGTTGAAGTTGAAGTATAGTTTGAGTGATAAGCAGACTGAGGCGATTTTGGAGATGAAGTTGCACCAGATTACTAGTCTCGAGTTTGAGAAGTTGAAGAATGAGGAGGGCAACCTGAAGACGTTGATTGAAAAGTTGAAGGATATTCTTGGAAATGAGGGTTTGATTTTGAAGATTGTTAAGGGAGATTTGGTTGAGTTGAAGGATAAGTTTGGGGATAATAGGAAGACGAAGTTGGTTGGAAAAGTTGGGGATTTTGAGGAGGCTGATTTGGTTGATAAGAAGGACGTTGTTGTGACTTTGACGGCGAAGGGATATATTAAGAGATTGGATTTGGCGCAGTATAAGGAACAGAGACGAGGTGGGAAGGGTGTGATTGGCTCGGGTTTGACAGAAGGAGATTTTGTTAAGGAGTTATTGACCTGTTCGACTCATGATTATATGTTGTTCTTTACTGATAAAGGTAAGGTTCATTGGTTGAAGGCTTATGAAGTTCCTGCTTCTGCAAAGTCTACTAAGGGGCAAGCGATTGTTAATTTATTGCAGTTGAAGGACGAGAAGGTTACGAGTGTTTTGGCGGTGAAGACTTTTGAGAATTTGCTTATGATGGCAACGGCAAAAGGTGTTGTGAAGAAAATTGAACTTAGTCAGTTTTCGAGTCCGCGGAAGGGTGGAATTAAGGCTATTAAGGTTATGGAGACTAATGATATTTTGATTGGTGTTAAGAGAATGAAAGAGGCTGAAGAGGTTTTGTTGGTAACGAAGAAGGGTAAGGCGATTCGGTTTAAGGGTGGTGAGGTTCGGGCGATGGGTCGGGCTGCTGCTGGGGTTACTGGGATTAGGATGAGTAGTGACGATAAGGTTGTGTCGTTAGAAATTTTGCCTGTTGATGAAGGTCGGGATAAATTTAGTATCTTGACTATTACAAAGAAGGGTATGGGGAAACGGACTGCGATTGATGATTATCGGTTGACGGGGCGAGGTGGGAAGGGTGTTATTAATATGAATGTTACAGAGAAGACTGGGGAGGTTGTTAGTTCACGGTCGGTGCTTGTGGATGATAATGTTATTATTACGACTAAGAAAGGGATTGTTATTCGGACGCCGTTGAAAAATGTTCGGGTGATGGGTCGGGCGACGCAAGGGGTTCGGATTATTAATCTTGGAGCTGGAGATAGAGTTAGTGATTTGAGTCGGGTTCCTATTGATGAGATTGTTGGAGAATAGATTTTATTTATTAGCTTACGGATTCTAAAGAAAATAATTATTGTGGAGTTATATTAGGTTTTGTTTTTATCTTGGGTGATTTTCCCTTAAATATTTTTTTTGTTATTTTGTTGGATATCGTTGGTGTTTCTTTTTTGTAGATTTTTGGTTGTTTTAGGAGTTCTTCTTTGGATTTGATTAAGTGGATACTTAGTATAAGATTGATTAATACGTCTATGATATATGTAATGATTAGGTAGATGACTAGATCGATTAGTAGGTTTTGGAATTGGAGTGGGGATTTTTCCAGGTCAGCTCCGAGTTCTAAGAATGGGAAAGGGTAGCCTATTTTGACCACTACATTTATATCTCCGGAGAGAAGTTTATTAAATGGGAATTGAAAAACTGATAGAATGATTACTATTAAGAACATCGTTCCAAGTATTGTTGCAAATCTTTTGGTTGGGATTAGTTGTTTGGGTATGGATTTTCTTATTAGTTGAGCTAGAGATTCTTTGCCGATGTATTTGTATGTTGGTTTTATTTTATTGATTGGTGTAGTTTTTTGAATTTTTTGTTTCGGAATCTGTTTTGATATAAGAGTTTTTACTTGAGATGTCGGTAACCTTTTTGGAACTGGTGTATTCACTTCTTTTTTTGGCATAATGATATAGCGATGGGGAGTTTAAATAATTATTCTATCGAGCCGAATCCTATTAGTCGCCAGTGTCCATTAAGGTTTCTTGCGATTCCTATTGATTCGCCTTTTAGTGGGACTACTGGAATTTTTAGGGAGAGGTCTACTTTCTTTTCATATGTTTTTGTGACCTGCCCGACGGTGATTGAAGTGTTTAGACTTAGCATTAGCATTTCGTTTGGTTTGATATTTTGAATGGTTTCGTGTTTCCCAGTTCCTAGTACTTTGTCAAAAAGGGTGTATTTGATTTTGATGTTTTCTGTGATTTCGGGTAGTATATTTTCTGTGGATGCTACTCCGCCTGAGAGTGCGTCGGCTTTTGTTAGGGATGGATCGAGTTCGGTTTCAATTGCGAGGGATCCTCCTGGAAGTGCTTTTGTTATTTGATATTCTCCTTTTTGCATTGAGATGATTTTTGATTTCATGGTTTGATAATGATATTGATTATTTTTTTTATAAGAGTAGCCTGGCTTGATTTCGATTGTGTCTCCGATTTTTAGAGTTCCTTGTTTTAATGCTCCTCCTAATATTCCGCCGTGTAGTTTTTCAAGCGGTGTTCCTGGTTTGTTGATATCGAAACTTCTTGCGACTAAGAATAATGGGGATTCTGATTTTTCGGGTTCTGTGATTTTTATTTCTATTAGTTCCTTTAGGATTTTGTCGATGTTGACCCCTTGTATTGCGGAGACTGGGATTATGGTTGCGTTCTCAGCGATAGTTCCTTTGACGAATTCCTTTATTGTTTTGTAGTTTTCAAGAGCTCGTTCTTTTGAGACTAAATCTATTTTATTTTGGACTATGATTATTTTTTTGATTTTTTTTGATTTTAGTGCTACAAGATGTTCTTGTGTTTGGGGCTTGATTCCTTCGTTTGCGGCGACTACTAGGATTGCGGCATCCATGATTGCTGCGCCCGAGAGCATTGTTGCCATCAACATTTCATGGCCTGGTGCGTCTACAAATGTTATATATCGGACTGGTTTCCCTTTGGACTCTGGGTTTACTGTTAGTTTGCCGTCTTCATCTTTTACTATGGCGTCGGCGTATCCGAGTTTGATTGTGATTCCTCGCTTGAGTTCTTCGGAGTGTGTGTCTGCCCATTTGCCGGAGAGTCTTTGTAGAAGGGTTGTTTTTCCGTGGTCGATGTGTCCGACTATACCGACGTTGATTGTTTTTAGTTTTGATATATCTTGCATGGAGATAGAGAGAATGGGAGGTTTTTAAGTTTATTTGGTGAGATGTTGTTTGTTCTGATGAGATTTAATTTTCTTCCGCTTTTGTTGAGTGGAATGTGTCGTAGATGAATTCTCCTATTCGCATTATCAGTTCTATGCCGACTATGAAGAGAAGATAATATGGGATATTAGAGAAGAGCTGTGGGATTTCTGCTAGGCGATAGAAGAATATGGACATGTCGAAGAATCCGGCGGTTGTGATTGCGATTGCTAGGAGTGTGAAGGGGACCATTTTTGCGAGGTCTTTTGCGAGGTCTTCGTTGACGTAGGATGTGATTCTGACTGCAGTTACTAATGCTGCTGAGATTAGTAAGACTGTTGGTACAGGGAGACCCTTGGCTAAAATTAAAATTAGGATAGATAAGACGGAGAACCAAAAGAATGTTAAGATTGGTAGTAAGATGAGATATTCTATTATATAGAGGAATGCGGCGAAAATTTTGACTAGAGCTGGATTTGAATATTGGTTATATTGATTTAGATTGAGTTCGATAATATTTTTGTTTGCTAGGAAGCGGTAGAAGTAGAATACAAAGATTGAGTAGATAACGATAACGGCTGTGAAGAAAGCTAGAGTCAGAGATAGGCTGGTTTCTGTTGCGAACATAGTTTTTATATTTTCTAGCATTTTATCACCTTACATATTCAGGGTTGTTTGTTTTATAAATTTGTTGGGATAGAAAAAATTAGTTCGCAAATTATATAGATTTTATTTTTTTAGAGTTATTCCTTCTTTTCTTCTGTTTCTTCTATCGGAGCTTCAAATAAGGAGTCGAATTTTTTCTTTCCTTCTGTTAGGACTTTTGTGTTAATCTGAACCGTAAATAGAGAGATTTCTTTTCCTCGGACTGTTTTTCTTAGTCTTAGGCCTTTTGGTTTTCGGTTAATTTTTGTTTCTCCCTTTGGTTTCATGTGCATCCCTTTTCCATAACCTAATAGAACTGTGTGTAGGTTTGGTCCGTCGATTTCTGAACGTCCCATAAAACCTGATTTATCGGATGTTCCAGTAATTAGAAGTTCGTAGCCTTCGAGGTCAGGGGAGAATTCTTTTCCGTCGATTTTGTCGTTGATTGAATGGCCAGCTAAGTCTTCGTTTTCTGCTTCTAGTTTGAAGGTTTTTCCTTTGTGGGATACGTTTATTTTGAATACCATGTTTTCTTTGCAATGTTTCCGAGGGTCATTAGGATTTACCTTTTCCTCAGCTTATAATTGTAATGTTGTTTCGGATTTTTGGTTTATAAGTTTATTGGAGAGTTAACATTTTGTGATAGATCTTTGCTGTGATGTGGCAGTCGGCTAGGGCGTCGTGGGCTTTTGTGTAGTCGATGTCGAAGTGAGTTGCTAGAGTTCCTAGTGTTGCTCTTAAATGAGAAGGGATTAGATTTTGTCTTTGTAGGTTTTTCCATATACTCATTGTGTCTTCTGATTCCGTGTGGAGTAGGGAGTTTGTTTCGCCTTGTTGGAATAGGGCTGATAGGAAGCCTTTGTCGAAGTGGATGCAATGTCCGACGATTGGAGTTGTTTGTATTGCGTTTTTTTGTATGAATGAGTTTATTTGGCCGCAGGCTCTTGGGGGATGAACTGCTTTTAGTGTATGTTGTTCTAGGTCGATTTTGTTTACTTTCATTGCTTCTGATTGGGAGTTGTAGTTGTTATGTTTGACGAAGATGTGGTTTTGGTCGAGGATGTTGAGGTGGGTTTTTTCGACGTCGATTAGAAGAAGTCCGACTGTTAGGGTTTTGTTGAAGCGTGGGGAGAGTCCGGTTGTTTCGGTGTCGATTATTAGGCGGTGCATGGAGAGCACCTCTGGTGCGATTGGGAGTTAGGAGTTAGGAGTTGGGAGTATGACTTGGCGGTTTTTGTTATTCTATTTGGTTTCATTGTGCTTGGAGGAATGGGATCTTTATATGTATTGTTGTATCTAAAGTATTAAATAGGAAATTGGACTTGTTATTGAATGAAAACATTGGAGTATCTTAGTAATGAAAACAGGGTTTGGTTTAGTCATTTGAAACCCGTAGAATTTAAAGTGGAAGATATGGAATGTGTTGCCTATTTGGCTAGAGCGAGTCTTTTGGATTTGGATTTGGCGATTATTGATGTTGGAGATGTTGCTACTTGTTGTGGCTATCTTAAAGATACTTCTTTGATAAATTATAATGGTGTTCCTGAGCCTACTTTAATTAAGGAGCTGTCTGGAATGGTTTACGATGAGGACAGGGAAGTTGAGAACCTTAGTGGTTTGAATAAGAATATTGAATTTATTGTTAGTAAAGCTTATGTCTGACTGGGTTTTCAAATATATTTATAAGTTCATTATTATAGAGATTCTAATGAAGGCTGTTATATTTGATTTTGATGGGGTTATTCATGATACGTTAGATATTGCCTATGGTATTAACAGGAAGGTTTCTAAGAATGATATATCGCTAGATGAATATAAGGATATTTTTAACGGGAATATTTACAAAGATAAAACTATAACTCCAGAATCGTATAGTGAATTTTTTGAGTTGCAGAGAAAGGAATTTGAGGATCTGGAGATTAAAGAAGATATAAGGAATGAGTTGTTAAAATTAAAAGATGAATATGAGTTGTTTATAATTTCTTCGAATGAAGAAGTGGTGCTGAATAATTATTTGGAGAATAATGATATCTTGCATTTATTCGAGAGGGTCTTGGGAGTTGAGACACATAAGTCTAAGATTGAAAAATTTAAAATTCTTTTTGATGAGCATGGTCTTGATGAAAATAATTGCGTGTTTGTGACGGATACACTGGGGGATATATTGGAGGCGAATAAGGTTGGAGTTGGTAGTATAGCTGTTGATTTTGGGTTTCATGAGAGGCATAGGTTGGAGAAGGGGAATCCTAAGAAGATAGTTTCTAGTTTTGAAGATATCCTTCCGTGTGTTAAGGGTTTTGGTGATTAGATTCCCCAGGTTACGCTTGTTCTTCTTTTGATTTGTGCTATTTCCTGGAGGATTGATTTTTCTTCTGATGATAGGAGGTTTTTATGTTCTTTGAATTTTCTGAAGTGGGATTCGCCTAGGTTTGTGTAAAGGAATTCGCCTATTGTTAATTGTCTTTCGAAATTTACTCCGGGCATTGAGACTGCGACTTCCTTGCCTGATTCAATTCTGTTTACTGATTTTTTTTCGTGTTGGATTTCTTTTACTTGGCCGATTTTTTTATCGCTTGTATTAATGAATCTTTCGTGGGCTTTCAGGTTTCCGGCTTCTATTTTTACTCCGAAGACTGCTGGGGATGTGTTTCTGAAACAGAAGTCCAATACTTTTAGTTTGCAAATTGTTGGGAGTTCGGAGAGTTTTTTCTTTTCGATTTCTTGTAATTTTGCTGCCTTGTATTTTTCTAAGTCTTCGATTAGTTTGTAGACTATTTCGTTTGTTATGATTTTGATTTGTTCGACTTCGTCTAAATCTTGAGTTTCTTCTAGTTGTTGGATATTGAATCCGATTATCACTTTGTCTTCTTCTTCTTGGATTGCGTTGCATGAGTAGATGTCTTTTTTTGAGATTGGTCCGATTGAGGCTTTTAGGACTGGTATACCGGCTTGTTTTAGGAGGACCATTAGAGCCTGGAGAGAGCCAAGGGAGTCTGCCTTTGCTATTATTCCTGAATTAGATGTTTGTATTTCTTCTGAGATTTCGGATTCGAATTCTTCGGTTATTTTTTCAATAGTATTTTCTTTTGTGATTACTTGGATTGGCATTCCTGGAAGAATCTCCTCTTTGGTGTTGATTTGGAGTTTTAGGCCGGTTGCTGCTGTTACGGAATCTCTTGTTTGGTAGCCTTTATTTAAGGGGAGGGCTTCTTGAATTGTTCTGATTTTTGTTGTGACTGGGTCTCCCTCTAGAGAAGCGATTGCTATTTGGTCGGTGTTTTTTAAGCAGCCGTCGTAGAAGATACATTCTAGAAAGCTTCCCCTTTTGTCTTTTTTGACTTCTAGGACTACACCTTTTCCAAGTTCTTTACAAATTATTTTGTCTTTTAGGAACTTCTGTGAGAGGGCTGTTATCATTGCTAGGATTTCGCTGATTCCTTCTCCTGTTTCGGCTGAGCATGGGACGATTGCTACTGATTTTGTGAAGTCTTCGATTTTTGAGTACATGTCTGCTGTGATTCCGTGGGAATGCAGACTGCCAATTATTGTGTAGAATTTTTCTTCGAAGTTTGTCTTTACGTTGACTGCCTGGGTGTCTAGCGAGTTTAATGAGAGGAGGTCTTTGGATGTTTGCCAGCCTGAGATGTTGTCGATTTTGTTTAGGGCGATTATGAAGGGTGTTTTGTTTGCTTTGAGAATTTGTAATACTTCGGCGGTTTGTGGTTTGATTCCGTCGTTTACGTCTATTACGAGGATTGCTATATCGGCTAGGGATCCGCCGTGTTTTCGCATGTTTGTGAATGCTGCGTGGCCTGGTGTGTCGATGAAGAGGAGGCCTGGGATTTCTAAAGGGATTTGGAATTTGTCTAGGGTTTTTTTTGCACGTTCCTCTATGTTTTCTTTAGGTAAAGTTGTGAAGGAGATTTTTTGGGTAATGCCGCCTGCCTCTCCGGTTTGGATAGAGGTTCCTCTAATTTTGTCTAGTATACTTGTTTTGCCGTGGTCTACATGGCCTGCAACTGTTACGATTGGTTGTCGGATTGTCATGTATGATTGAGTATAGATTTGTTTTTAAAGTTTGGTTTGTTGTGGTTCTTATGGAAGAAGTTTGGGCGCAGAATCATGGCTATGGGTGCTGGGATCATCATAGAAATTTTAGAAATGTTACTCATGTTGGGCATGAAAGAATAACGGAAGCTAAGAGTATATTGAAGTCGAAAGGTGTTCTTGTTAGTCCCTTTGGGTATAGTGAAGCTATGGGCTATTTGATTGATGATGATAGTGTGAGTGGGTTTGTTATGCAGAGGAGGCTTTGGCATTCCGGAGATTTTTATCCCGATTTAAAATTGTGGTCTAAAGGAAGAGATGTTAATAAGGCCAGAAAGAATTTGGAAAAGCTTGCCGGATTTTTGAAATTGCCTTTACCACCTAAGGAATAAGTTTTTAAAAAGTGAGAGTGTTTGTTTTTTGTATGGAATATAGGTTGGAGGATTTGGAAGAGAAGTATGAATTGGAACTTTCTAGGATTGTTGCAGAGATTGAGAAGAGTAAGGCGAAGAGTGTTTTGTTACAGTTGCCTGATGGGTTGAAGCCCTGGGGGCCTGTGCTTGTGGATTATATTGAAGAGCGGTGTGGTTGTGTTGTTATGATTTGGCTTGGGGATTGTTTTGGGGCGTGTGATTTGCCGGATAGTAATTGCGATTTGGTAATTCAATTCGGGCACTCGGAGTGGTAATTTTAATTTCTAGCGACTTATGCTTCGTTGCGAGAACGCTCACGTACGCTTGTACGCTTTGCAACCTTGCGCTTCGCCTAAGTCTGCTGCTCGAAGAGTACCCCGAATCATTGCATGATTACTAGGGGCATAAATTAAAATTGTTTGAAACTAGTTTCGACTTAATGTTTTTAAAGTTAAAGTTGTAGGTTATTTTATGAAGAAATTTATATTGCTGTTTTTTTTGTTGATGATAGGATTTGTTTCGGCTGTGCCTCTTACGGAGGTTTCGTATTTTTATTCGGTGTCGTGTTCGCATTGTCAGATTGTTGCAGATAGTGGGATTTTGGAGAATGTTTCTGGAATTGAGGGTGTAAGTTTGACTAAGTATGAGGTTACGAGTCCGGTTAATCGTGAGAGGTATTTGGATTATGCAAAGAAGCTTGGTGTTGAGGCAGGGGAGATTCCGTTTTTGGTGATAAAGCAGGGAGGTGAATTTTCTTATTTGATGGGGGATGGTCCGATTATTGAAAATTTGAAGGATGTTATTATTAATTTTAAGAAGTCGGAAGTCGGAAGTCGGAAATTTGGAGAGTTGAGTTTGTGGGTCATTGTTGGGGCTGCTTTAATTGATTCTATTAATCCCTGTGCATTTGGGGTATTATTATTTTTGATGGCGGTTTTGCTTTCTATGGGTTCGGCTAAGAGAGCGCTTCGAAGTGGGATGGTTTATACTGGAGTTATTTTTTTGGTTTATCTCGCGGCTGGTTTTGGGATTATGAGGTTTGCTTCGAATTTTTTGGTTTTGGATGGTGTGAAGATTTTTATTGGGGTTGTTATTTTGGCTATGGCCCTAGTTGAGTTTAAGGATTTCTTTTTCGAGGGTGTTGGTTTTAGTCTTGCTATTCCTAAGGGGGTGAAGCCGTGGCTAGAGAAATATGCTCGGAAGGGGACTTTTTTTAGTTTGATTATTTTGGGGACGCTTGTTGCGTTGGTTGAGTTGCCGTGTACGGGTGGGATTTATTTGGCGATTCTTTCTTTGATTGCTAATAGTGGAATGAAGGGTGTTGTTTATTTGGTTATTTATAATTTTATTTTTGTTTTGCCGCTTATCTTGATTTCGTATTTTGTTTATCGGGGGGCTAAGGTTGAGGTTGTGAATGGTTGGGTTCAGAGGAATAAGCGGTTTATGCGGTTGGCTGCGGGGATTGTGATGTTGGGATTGGCGGGGAGTTTGCTTGGGTTTTTTTGATGTGTAGTGGAGAATATAAAATCTTAAATAATGTATTGTTGTCTAATTATTATGGAAGGGTATGAGAATGGGCATAGGATAATTGATTATGGGGGGAGTGATGGGTTTAATACTGTGCGGTTGTGTCCGAGTGCGGTTGAGAGTTTTGACAATATGCGTAAGGGTTTGAGTCGGGATTATTGTCATGGGAATTCTGTTGAGAAGTTAACGGAGGAGGCTAGTGGGTTTTTGGAGAATGTTGAGATTGGGAATACCCTGAATGCTTTGGCCATAACGGTGGCACTAGATAGGGCTAGGCTTTATTGTAAAGGAGATGCCAAGAGTTTGAAGTCGCTTGCTGATGGGTTGTTGGGTGAGTATGATGGTTTGAAGGGGCAATATATTTTGAAAAATATTCCTGGGAAGAGTCTTGAGTAAATTTATATAGTTCTATTTGTTTATTGATGTATGGTTGGTGGTGTTGAAGAAGTTGTCGATAGTAGTTGTTTTTCGACTGTTGCTAAGGAGTTGTTTTATGGAGATATTGATTTTGTGAGTTGTGATGATGCTATTGGTTATTTGAGTGATTTGATTTTTGTGGATAATGATAGGTATATTGAGGTAGTTGATCGCTTGACTAAGTATGGTTTGGGTTAGTGTTGTTTAGTATATAAAATTTTAAGTAGGGTAGATTGTTATTTTTGTTATGGGATTGATGAGTTGGTTAATAGGCGAGAAGGTTCTTTATTATCCTGGATGCGTGAGGAATTTTGTTCCTCAAGGACGCTTCGCTGGTGGGACGCTTCGCTGGTGGGACGCTTCGCTGGTGGGACGGCTTGCGCCTGGTCGGGGTTCGGCTAACTGGAGGACTAATTTATAATGGGAATTTTTTCTTGGTTAAAAAGCGAGAAGGTTCTTTATTATCCTGGATGTCTTACTAAGGGGGTTTTGAAGGAGGAGTTTGAGAATTATAAGGAGATTTTTAATCGGTTGGGGATTGATTTTGTTATGTTGGATGATGCGGTTTGTTGTGGGTTGCCAGTTTTGAATGCTGGGTATAAGAAGGATGTTAAGAAGTTGGCGGAAAAGAATTTGAAGATTTTTAAGGATAAAGGGATTACGAAGATTATTAGCAATTGTCCGTCGTGTTTACATACGTTTAATGATGTTTATCCTAAGTTGGTTCGGGATTGGGATATTCCTTGTGAACATGCGACGGTTGTTATTTTGCGAGGGCTGAAGAAGAAGGGGTTGAGATTTAAGGGAGAGAGTGAGGTTGTGGCTTATCATGATCCTTGTCATTTGGGAAGGTATTCGAGGATTTATGATGAGCCGAGGGAGGTGATTGAAATGTTGGGTGGAAGGATTGTTGAGTCTAGGTTTAATCGAGAGGGTGCGCTTTGTTGTGGTGGGGGGGGTGGAGTGAGGGCGAATTTTGAAAAGTTAGCTAAGGATATTGCTAAGAGTAGAGTTGAGAGTTTTGATTCTGAGGTCGGCAAGATTATTTCTCCTTGTGGGCTTTGTTATGCTAATTTGAAATCGGCGAGTGATAAGTCGATTGAGTTTTCGAGTTTTGTTCTTGGTAAATTGCGAGGTTTGAAAAGATGAAGAAGGATTTTTTTGGGAGTTATCGGAGTGATGCGTCTAGGCTGAAAGGAGAGGTTTTGGATGTTGTGCATCCTAAGAATGTAGGTGAGGTTCGGAATGCCGTTTTGGGAAATAATAAAGTTGTGATTCGTGGAGCTGGGACTGGTTTGGCTGGTGGGGCTGTTCCGCAGGGAGAGGTTGTTCTGGATTTGTCTAAGATGATTGGGATTTCTAATTTTAATAAGGAGCGGAGGGTAGTAGAGATTGAGGCTGGGGTTGTGTTGGATGATTTGCAGGATTATCTTAGGCCGTGGGGATGTGAGTTTCCTATTAAGCCGTCGAGTCATGCGGTTGCTACTATTGGTGGGATGATTGCGACTGATGCTGTTGGGAATCGGGGTGTTAAGTATGGGAAGACTTCGAATTGGGTTAAATGGGTTGAGGTTATGGATGCTAGTGGACATATCGAGAGGAAGGGGATTACGGAGATGAGTGATTATGTTGGGATGGAAGGGATTACGGGTGTTGTTGTTCGGGCTTGTTTGAAGTTAAATCCTGTGATGGAGCGGAGTGCTAGTTTGGTTAGGTTGGAGAGTTTGCTTGAAGTTGTTGAGTTAGTTCGTAGGTTGAAGATGAGGCGGGATGTTTCGTCGTTGGAGTTTTTGGATAAGATGATGAGTAAGGGTGTTGGGTTTGGAGAGGATGGGTATTATTTGATTGTTGAATATGAAAATGACGAGGGGGAATTGAAGGGTGATGAATATGATAAGGTAATGGCGATGCGAGATGCGGCTTATCCTTTTGTTGCGGGCGAAGGTTATACTAGGATTGAAGATCCGAAGGTTATGTTGGATAAGTTTCCTAAGTTAATGAGTTGGCTTGAAGCTAATGGTATACCTACTTTTGGGCATATTGGTGTTGGTATACTTCATCCTTGCTTTAGTATTGATCAAGAGAGATTGATTCCGGAGATGATGAAGTTGGTTAAGAGGTTGGGTGGGCAGGTTTCGGGTGAGCATGGGATTGGGTTGTTGAAGAGAGGTTTTGTTGAGGTTAATGACCAGAAGATTTTGCGGAATGTTAAGAAGAGGACGGATCCCTGGGGTAAGTTTAATATGGGGAAGGTGATATGAAAATCGGGGATTTTCAAGTTGGGAGTTGGGTGTTAGGGGTTAGGAGTGGGAGAGTGAATCTTTTGGATTCACGATTTGGGCAATTGAGGTTTGAATTATGATGAATGAGAAGTTTTTTGCTGATTTGAGAAAAGATGTTTTGCCTTATTTTGAGAATGGTGATGGGCATGGGTTTGATCATGTTGACAGGGTTTATGGGTTGGCTTTGAATATTAGCCAAGGTGAGAGTGTTGATATGGATATTGTTCGGGCTTCTGTTTTGTTGCATGATGTGGCGCGGAGTAAGGAGAAGATGCGAGATACGCCTACTGGATTTAAGGGAAGTCTTTGTCATGCGGAGGAGGGTGCTAAAATGGTTCCTGGTATTTTGAGGAAGACGGCTTTTCCTTATGGGAAGATTGACTCAGTTGTTCATTCGGTTGCGGTTCATCGTTATAGTAAGGGGTTGGAGGCTAAGACTCGGGAAGCTCAGGTTTTGCAGGATGCGGATAGGCTTGATGCGTTGGGTGCGATTATTCTTGTGAGGATGGTTGAAGCGACTGTTGCGTGGGGGAGGCCGTTTTATGATCCAAGTATTCCGATTAAGGATGTTTATGATGGGAGTAAGTCTACTATGATTAATCATATTTATGAGAAGATTTTGAAGATTACGCCTGACTCGTTTCATACTCCTAAGGCTCGGGAATTGGCTGTAGGTAGGTATGCTTTTGTTAAGGATTTTGCGGAGAGATATGTTGGGGAAGTTGAAGGGCGGATGTGATATGTATGTTGGGATGTATAAAATATTATAAACTGTTTTGAATTGACTTGAGTATGAGAATAGATGAAGATTTCCATGATGTTTATTGTAAAGTTGAAAGAGAGCTTGGATGTTTATGTTGGTCGGAGTTAGATAAAATGGCTCACCCTGGTGATGTTAGGGATCTTTGTGGTATGTGGGGAGATACTATGAAATATCTTTATTTTGTTGTTTTTAATAAAAATAAAACTTTAGGTGATTTTTTTGAGAAGAGTTACATCTATAGAAATAGGGTTGCTAAGTGTTTAATTGAAGATATTGAATGAAAAGATTTATTATGTCATTTTTTTGAGAAGAGTTATGGGAAAAGAAAAAAGTTCAAAGGAAATTGAAAAGATATTACTTGGAACTTCTCATATCCTGGAAATAAAGTATGATGAAGAATGGAATTTCCCGGAAATAAATTTTTCAATTTTTAAAGAAAGTGGAGATGAAAGGCGGAAGATGTTTAATAGAAGATATTCTCAAAAGATAGAGAGGTTTTTGGGACTTCCATATATAATAGATGATTTTGCTGAGCATTCTCAGCGAGCTCGATGGTTAAGTGATTCTCAGTTTTTATATGGAGCAGATGTTATTAGATATGCTATGGATAATAATTCGATTAGACCAATGAATTTTATGATAGTGAGTCATGCTTTGGGATTTTTAAGTGAGCAAAATTATGTTGGAGATGATATGCTTGGTTTTGGCCTAAAGAGAGACGCTGTGAAATTCAATTATAAGAATTTATTGGATTATGTATATACATCATCTCCTAAGTCAAAAGAACATAATTTTGGGCTAGCAGATAAAGTTTCTGAATTTAAGCAAGTGACTTTCCAATTTATGAAATTCTTGGGACAGTAAGGTTTAAATATATTTGATGTTTATGATATGTATTACGTCCCCGGTATGACCTTTGGGAATGCCGGGCTTTACCTTTTTTATAATGGCTTTGGAGAATAAGAGAAGTGCAATAGTTTTTGTTGATGGGAATAATTGGTATCATAATGTGAAATCGATTGTACGGAAGCCGAGGGGTTTAGATTTTGAGAAAATTGGGAAGTTGGTTTGTGATAGGTTTGGTTTGGATTTTGTCGAGGTGAGGTATTATAATTCGGTACCGGATATAGACCTGGGCGAGGAGAATTATTATAAGCATATGGTTTTTTTGGCGGGGCTGAAGAAGAAAGGGGTTGTTGTGAATACGCGGAAGTTGAAGGTTGTTAATAGTATGGGGAAGAAACTTAGGATTGAGAAAGGAGTTGACGTTATGATTGCGGCTGATATGATTGATTTTTGTTTGGTTGATTCTAAGTGTGATGTTTGTATATTGTTGTCTGGGGATGCTGATTTTTTGCCGGCGATGGATGTTATTAAGAGACAGGGGAGCGAGGTTATTACGGCGAGTGTTGGGAGAGGGTACTCTCGGGATTTACGGTCGGGGGATTTTCGGTATGTGGTTTTGAAGAAGGAGGATTTGGATTTGTGTTTTGGGGGGTAGAAAAATTAGTTCACGGATTGCACGGATTCTCACGGATAGGTATAAATATTACCTATATTGTTTTGATGTATGAAATATGAGGAGATTAGTGAGAAGATAATTAAGGCCTTTTATTCTGTTTATAATACTCTGGGTTACGGGTTTATGGAAAGAGTTTATGAAAATGCTTTGATGATTGAATTTAGGAAGGTGGGATTGTTGTACGAGAATCAGGTTCCAATCAAGGTTCTTTACGAGGGTGATGTTGTTGGAGATTATATTGCAGATTTTGTTGTTGAAGGAAAAATCATTGTGGAGATTAAAGCTATTATTGAGTTTTCTGGGAAGGAAGAGAATCAGTTGTTGAATTATTTGACTGCGACCGATAAGGAAGTTGGTTTGCTTTTAAATTTTGGAGAAAAAGCTCAGGTTAAGAGGAAGATTTATGATAATGGGCTAAAGAAATATTTAGAGAAGAAGGGAAATTAATTCACGGATTGCATGGATTCTCACGGATTTTATTAATCACCTAAAATTTTAAATAAGAATCTTTGTTTTATCTTTTATAATGGAGAAGTTGTTTTTATGATTGAACTTTGTGTTTGTTCCTCTTGGGAGCTTAGTGTATGGAAGTAAAAAAATACTATCAGAAGCTTCTTGGTGGTGCCGATTATTCTATTGGTGATATCCAAACTATTGGTGGACTTAGGCGGCTTTTGGGAGATATTATTGATGATTTGCCCGAGGATGACAAGTTGAAGATTGCAGAGATTTATGCTTCTAAGGATAAGATTTGCTATACTTTGGAAGAACCTGTTTTGGATGATTAGTTGGGCTTGAATATATAAAATTTTAAGTAGGGTTGTTTGTTTTTGTTAGTATGGTAAGAGTTAATTGTCATGTTCATAGTACGGAGAGCGATGGGGAGCTTGAGCCGAGGGAGATTGTTGAGATGGCTGTTGATGAGGGGTTGACGCATATTTGTTTTACGGATCACTTTAGGATGCCAAAAGATGTTAATGATTATAGGGATGAGAGGAAGCATTTGGATTCATATTATGAGGAATTGAATTTATTAAGGCGGGAGTTTTTTGGTAAGGTTAAGGTTTTGATTGGAGTTGAGTTGGATTGGTTGGAGGGATATGAGAAATGGTTTGTCGAAGAACTTGGAGATCGTAACTATGATTTTGTTTTGGGGTCGGTTCATTGGTTGCGAGATGCTACTGGTCGAATGAATAGGCCACATTTTCCTAAAGGCGGATTGGAGGTTTTCGGAGGAGAGAGGGCTTTTATTGAATTATATCTCAAGGAGATTCGTAAAATGATCGAGTTCGGGTTAATTGATTGTGTTGCACATTTGGATGTTTTTCGGGAGAGGTTGGAAGGGAATGAGGTCTTGGATAATGATTGGTATCGTGAGGAGGTTTTGGATTTGTTGAAGTTGATGGAAAGTAAAGGCATTGCTTTAGAGTTTAATTGTGCAGGGTGGGGTATTTTGGGTGAGCAGTTTCCTCAGAGGTGGATTATTGAGAAGGCAGTTGATATGGGAATTGGCGTAACAGTTGGGAATGATTTTCATAAGTTAAAACATGGTAGTTTGGATATGGGTATTGATCAGGCTTTTGAGATGTTGCGAGAGATTGGGTGTAGTGAGGTTTTGGTTTTTCGGGGGCGGAAAAGTGAAGGGTTGAGGATATAAATTTTTAAGTAGTGTTAAGTTGTTTTATTTATATGGCTGCTCTCAAAGAGTACCAATATATATTAATGAAATAATGGCAAAAATTAGTAAGGCTGCGAGGATTGAAGCGGGTAATCTTATGGAGGAAGCTGCGGAGGTTTTTGATAGTTGTGTTCAGTGTGGGATGTGTAAGGCTCGGTGTGGAGTGTTTCGGGTTTTGAGGGAGGAGCAGTATTCGCCTAGAGGGCATGGGGATTTGTTGTCGGCTAAGGTACAGGACAAGATTATATTTGAATGTAATATGTGTCGGGCTTGCAGTGTTTCGTGTCCGTTGAATATTTGGGTTTGTGATGGGGTGCTTAAATGTAGGCAGGCTATGGTTTTGATGGGGAAGGGTTTGAAGGGGAATGAGGAGATGGTTGCAAATATTAGGAAGACGGGGAGTCCGTTTGGGAAAGGGAAGATTGATAGGGATAAGTTATATTGTTGTTGATTATTTTTAATTCTTAGCGGTTTATACTTCGTTGAATAAACCCTTATGTGCGCTTGCACACTTCGGAACTATTCGCCTCGTCTAAACCTGCTAAGAATTGAAAATGTTTGGAAAAGTAATATTTTTAAGGATTGGATAATTTTTATATTTATGAAATGGATTAGTAGAGGTGGGTTTCTGAATAATGTTGGCGAGAGTGTTGATAGGTTGATTCCGGTTGTGGTGATTGTGGGGATTGTTGTTTTGTTTTTGTTTCCTGAGCCAGAGAGTAATTTTGGATGGTATGTTTTGACTGGAGTTTTGTTTGTTGGTGTTGTGGGAATTTTGTTTTGGTTGCGGAATAAAAATATTTAATTATGTGCAAACCAGAATTCTAATTTTTCTTTTTCTTTTTTATGTAATTTGCAAAATCCAAACCTTTCGAATTGAATAATGTTGCCTACTTTTAATTTTTCTAATTCATATTCGCCTAATCCTTTTTTTATTTCTCCATCTGGCATTACAACCTGTATATGAATATTGCTTGGGGATGTTGGAAGCCAGTGTAGGAATTTGGTTTTTGTGGTTGGTGGTTCTTCTGATATAAAGGAAAAGTCCCTGGGGTTTAGTCCTGTTTTACTTGATTTTAATGTTAGTAGATGCATTAGGCGATAGTCTTGATTGTTCATTATATTGAAGTCGTTTTCAGATATTAAGAATTCCTGAGTTGTTTTTAGCTTTCTGTTTCCTAATTTGTTATTTGGGTGTCGAGGGATTTTCGCCGTTAGATGAGGGCATCCCTTGATTGTGATTTTTTGTGGGTTTTCTATGAAGAAGTATCTTGGGGCGTCTCCGATTAGTTTTTTGTTTAGGATATAGAGAGCTTCTACTGGTGTTGTGATGTTTGCTTTTTTGATGCTTAGTGCTAGGATGAATTGTCGGATTGCTTCGGGTTTGAATCCTCTGTCTCGAAGGCTTTGTAGTGACCATGTTCGGGGGTCGTTCCATCCTGTGTACTCGCCGGATTTTATTTTTTGGGTGCCTTTTGATTTTGATATTTTGACACCTTTGATTTCGCATTGGCCGTTGTAAAATGATTCAGGGTTTTGCCATTTGAATATTTCTCTTATGAAGTCTTGGACTCGGGTTGACATTTGATGGTCGGTTCCTCTTAGGATGTGGGTTGAGCCGAAGATGTGGTCGTCGATTCCCCATGAGAATTCCATTGAAGGATAGACTCTGAATTTGTTTTTTGTTTTTGGGTGAGGGAAGTCTGATATTTTGAACATGACTCTATCTCGGAATGCTGGATCTGAATCTTGCATTGAAGTTTTTAGTCGGACTGTCATTGAACCCATTTTGGCTGTGAACATTTCTTTCCACCTTGTTAGTTGTTTCATTGGGGGGAATTTTCTACAGGAGCATTCGATACCTTTTGCTTTTAGGTCTTGCATTTTTTCTTGGTCGCAGTGGCAGACATAGAGGTATCCTTTTTTTAGGAGTTCTTCTGCATATTCGTAGTATTTCTTGGTTCTATCTGATTTGTATATTATTTTTTTATGGTAGTTTATTTCAAGCCAATCTAATCCTTCTTTGATTAATTCGTACGATTCTGGCTCTATTCTTTTATTCGCTGAACCTATTGTGTCGTCGAAAAATAATAATAATTTTCCGTTGTACATTTTTGCGTATTCATCATTTAGAATCATATTTCTGGCGTTTCCGATATGGAGAGGTCCTGACGGGAAGGGAGCTAATCTCATTATGACTTTCCCTTCTTTTACGTTTGGTAATTCCTTTAGCCCTTCTCTAATTTCTCTTTTGGATGTTTTAGAATCTATTTTTTCGAATTCTTTCTGTTGTTGCTCTACGGACATGGTGTTTATTTTTTTTAGGACCTGTTGGATTTTGGGTATCATATTTTTGATTTCGGATTTTTCTAAACCTTCTGCGAAGAGACCTGCTAGGACTGCTCCTTGTGATGCTTTGCCTTTGTGTTTGATTGCGTTCTCTAGAGCGTAGGCTTTGATTGTTTCTTTGGAAATTTTTACCATCCCATTGCTCCTACGTTACTTGTTGATTGATTAACATCTAGTTTTTTTTCTAAGAGTTCGATTCTTTGTTCTAGTTTGTAAATTTTGTTGTCGAGATTTGTGATTTTTGCGTCGACTTCTCGTTTGTTGTAGCCGTCTGATTCGGTTGAGAAATTGTCTGTTTGGTCTGTTGCGGGAGTGTCTATGAATCCGAAGAAGTCGGTGTTGCTTTTTGAAGAGTTGGGAGTTGGTTCCTCTGTGGACATGACCCTATTAGGCCCGAGTTGGGAATTGGGAGTATTGCCTAATTCTACGAAGCCTTCGTTATCTGCCGGGATTGATATTTTTTTTGTCGGGATTCGGACTACGCCTCGTTTTTGGAGCTCTCGGAGGTCTACCATACCCTTTTTCTTTTTACCAAATAACATGTTATATTTAGGGGTTGTTAGTATTAAAGTATTTTGGGTTGGGTTTTGGGTGATATGACCTGGTGTGCCTAAGATTTATATATTCTTGATTCTAGTTCTTAGTATGGAGAATGATTTAAAGTGGGCGATAGGTGAGGTTATGTCGAAATCTAAGAATAACCTGAGAGCTATGGGGTTGAATGATGGGGCTAAGGTTTCGTCGCATATTTTGAGCTTTGATTCCCAGCAGAATCAGTTGGAGCCGATTTATTATTGGATTTTGGATTTTGCATCGCAGATTGGTTGGACGAACATGGAGAAGATTGTTGATAATTTTATGGCGAGCCCGGGGTCGGGGCAGTTTAGTGAGATGAATCAGAAGTCTTCGATTATGCAGGATAAGGCTGTTAAGATGTCTGGGGATATGAATCAGTTGATTAAATCTATTTTGAATTTGATTTATGATTTGAAGGAGTTTGAATTGAGGTTGGAGCACTATGATGATGCGAATGATAAGAAAGATAAGCAGAAGAAAGAAGAAGGGATGTTGGCGTTGAAACAAATTTGGTTGGATAATGTTGATATGAAGAAGGGGCGCGGAGCGATTCATCAGATGGCCTCGGCTGAAATGGGGTTTTCGACTTTACGTGAGGCTTTTATGATTGCGAATTCGCATGAGGATGTTAAGAGGATGAATAGTGAGGATAAGAAAGAGGGTGGGTCTGGCTTGATTAACGATTCTGTTATGAGGATTTTGTTGCCTAGGATTAGTGAGTTTTTGAAATGGGTTGAGTATTCGGAGGCTGAGTTGCGGAAGCGGTTTAGTATTGAGAAGAATTATTTGAAGTCGCAGGTTGAGACGGTGAAGTTATATTCTCAGTGGATGAAGCCTTATATTGTTGCGGCGGAGAAGTTGAAGCAGCAGGGGTTTGAGAAAAATGCGGCTCTTGTTAATGCGTTTTCGACGACTATGTTTGAGTTGCAGTTGTTGGGGGTTAAGCCTGTTAGTCCAGATGAAGATAGATTTGAGGGGTATGAGCCTAAGAGGAAATATAATCAAGTTGTGATTATTACGTTTAAGTATCGTGGGCATGTTTCGCAGAGGGTGACGCAGAAGGGGGACTATGGTTTTGGGATGGGGGGTAATGTTGATATGTATTTTGATGCTTATGCTTTGAATGATGAGGAGTTGACTGCTGCGAAGAAGTTGTTAGAGAAGGATGAGTTGGAGAAGAGCATGGAATTTTCTTTGGATGTTGCTGGAGATGCGTTAAGGGAGTTGAAAGAGGATTTGGATTATTTTTTAAAAAGTAAGGATGAACGAGAGAAGGAGTTGGGAGTCAAGAATCAGGAATCAGCTTCGCAGGATATTAATCCTTTTGCGGCTTTGTTTGGTTTGTTTGGGAAAAGTAAAATTAAGAAGAAGAAGGATGGCGAGTTTTTGATGGCGGAGGAGATTAAGAAAGATAATTATGTTGAGGGTACGATGAGGGGGGCTGCTGTTTCTGGAGCGGCCGATACTCTTTATCTTATTTATGATATTTACAAGAAGGCGCATAGGATGGCCTCATCTCCTGGTCTTGGTTTTGATAATCATGATGATGAAGCGGCTGAGAGTTTATCTGAGGGTGGAGATGTTGGGTTTACGGATGCATTTAAGGGACGAGGGGATTAACGATTAGTAAGATAGTTAAATGTTGTTTTGGGTTTTCTATTATGAGTGTTAAAGAAATTCGTGAGCTAGATAATGGAGTTCGTGAGGTTAGCGATGCTGGGGATTCGGAAATTGAGAATAAAGAATCGGTAGGTGAAGGTATTTGGGAGAGGCAAGATTTTGTTTCTGAAGATGAGGAGGTTGAGGAGAAGGAAGAGAAGGAGTTTTCGATTGGTGATACAATGTTGGCTAGGGGTGATGTTATTGAGAATTGGGGGAGCGAGAGTTTGGAAGAGTCGGTGGATTGGGAGGAAGTTGAAGAGTTTGGGGATGATGATGATTTTGGTGGTGATGAGTTTTCTTATGATGTGACGGAAGAGAGCTCTGGTGGTGATTTGTATGGTACAGTTTCAGGTAGTTTCGATTTATACGGAGCTTCTGGACAAGGAGGAAAAGGTCCTGGTGATGTATATAATACTGGTCCTGATAGTTCTTTGTATAATGGTGCTGTTGTCGGTCAAAAAAAGAATAGTGGTGGGGCTGTTTATAATATTGAGGGGCAGAAAAAAAAGAAAGGTAAGCGGCGAGAAGTGAGGTCTGGATTGGAAGGTATTTCTGTGAAAAAGAAAACCCGACGTCGTGGTGCTAGTATTTTGTAAAAGGCAAAATAGATAAAGTTTGTTTTCTTTGATTTGTTATGGGCGAGAAAGAAGATGGGTCGCTTGAGGCTGAAGATTTGCCGCGTATTGTTGTAGATGATGATTCTATTGTTGTCCTTGAGAAGGGTTTGATTGAGAAGGTGAGTGATGCGGTTTCTGATGATAAGGATGTTTTTGGCGAGACTGAATTTGAAGAGTTTAAAGTTGGGTTCAAGAATGATTATGAGGTTGAGAAGGTTGATGATGAGGCTCTGAGGCTTGGGGATGTTTCTAATGATGATGCTGGGTCGGAAGTTGATGAGGTTTTTCTTGCTCCGAGTTTGGGTTTAGAGGAAACTGTTGGTGGTATTGATGAACAGAAGAAGGATGGTGATGATTTCTATAAGGCGAGTGCCGGTGTTGGGGAGTTATATGATTCTAAGATGTATGAGGACAAAGGTGTTGATGTTGATGATGTGAAGTCGGATTATGAGAGTTCGGTGGAGCAAGATGTTGGTAAGGGTTTTGTAGATGTTGAGGCTGAGAGTCGGCGTGGGAAGTCTATGCTGGAGGTTGCTGGTTTTGTCGATGTCGAGGCTGAGAGTCGGCGTGATAAGAAGAGGAAGGCGACTTGGTGATGGGTAATTTTATATAATGATTTTGTTTAATATGTTGAGGTGATTATATGGCTGAAAGTTATGAAGGGTTTTATAGTGGAGGGGGTTCTTCTTTTGATTCTGAATATAGTATTGGATTTAAAATGAGCGGTTCGCAGTTAGGTTTTCCTGGATCGGCGCAAACTGCTAATCAGTTAGGAGAAACTGTTAATGCAGTTAAGCACGGAGCTAAGACTTTCGAGGTGACTATGGTGGATGCTAATGCTTCGGAGACTATTCCTAGGCAGCATTTTGATGAGATGAGGGCCTTAATGAAACTGACTGGGATTAAGCCTTCTGTGCATGCGCCTATTATTGATGCGGCTGGGTTTGGGGAGCAGGGTTGGACTGCTGATGGTAGAGCGGATAACGAGAGGAGGCTGTTTGGTGCGATTGAGAAAGCGCAAGGTTTGGATCCTAGTGGTAATTTGCCTATTGTTTTGCATGCATCTAATGGTGCGCCTGGGACTGAATGGAGGCCTGGTGATGAGAAATTAGGGGAGAAGAAGTATGTGATAGAAAGAACTACGGCTATTAATCAAGATACAGGGCAAGCTCAGCCGATTAAGAGGGAGTTTAAGTTTCGGCCGGAGATGCCGGAGTTGTTGGAGAAGGGTGGGGTTATTGAGAGAGGTCCGGATGGTCGTCCTGTGGTTCGGCACATTAAAGGACGTGAGGCTGGGAAGTTGTTTAGTGCGGAGGGAAGTATTGAAGCTATGAATAATGGAGAGTGGTCGAATAAATTGACTGAGGTTGCACAGATGAGTAAGCATGTTAATGAGATTATTGGGAGTGCGCCTATAAATTTGGGGGAGTATGAGAATATGTTTATCAAAGAGGGGACTAACCATATTGTTAAGCCTATTGATGGAGGTAGATCGTGGGAGAAGGTTGGGGAGTTGGATTCTGATAGTGGGCAAGTTGGGGCTTATGAGAAGATGAGGAAGGCTAGTCTTTTTATGGAGAATGCAGAGTTGTCGTTTATTTCGGCTTTTGGGCAAGCGTATAAGTATGGGACTCCTGAGCAGAAGAAGAAATTGAAGAAGTTATCTGAGAATTATTCTGAGGCTTCGGAGGGGATACATGACGTTGTCCCTATTTCTAGAGATCAGAATGTTATGGGCATTTTTGCTCCGGTGCAGAAGCAGTTGCTTATTGATAAGTCTATTCAGGAGTTGCAGAAGATTACTAGGCGTGATACACCTGGGGTTTGGAAGATGGGAGAGGATTTTGCGAAAGAGAAAGCTGCGAAGACTTTTGGGAATTTGGCTGCGCGGAGTTATGATAAGTTTGGGGATAAAGCGCCGGTTTTGGCTGTTGAGAATATGTTTCAGGGTATGGCCTTTTCGCGGGCTGAGGATATGAAGGATTTGGTTGAGAAGTCTAGAGAAAATTTTGTGGAGCATTTGATTGATAAGGGTGTTAGTAAGAGTAAGGCGAAGAAGTTGGCTGAGGATAAGTTAGGTGTAACTTGGGATGTTGGGCATTTGAATGTTATGAGGAAGAAGGGATTTACCGAGAAAGATGTTGTGGAGCAGACGAAGATTATTTCGAAGGATAAGTCGATGGTTAAACATATTCATTTGACGGATAATTTTGGTTATGCTGATACACACTTGGCACCTGGTATGGGGAACGTTCCGATTAAGGCTATTCTAGAAGAGTTGGAGAAAACTGGGAGATTTGATGAGATGAGGAAGATTGTTGAAGCGCCTTCGATGATTCAGCATTTTAAGGTCGCTCCTCATTCTATGACATTGGCTGCGTTTGGTTCTGGTATTTATGGCATGAAGAATGGTCCTACCTGGGATCAGGCCTTTAATCTTCAGGGTAACTATTTTGGTGGGTATGGGAATTTGAATCCGCAGACGCATCATACTTATTTCGGTGCTGGGTTTACAACGATGCCTGTTGAGCTTGGAGGACAAATGGCCGGAGGACAGTCGCGGTTTGGCGGGGCTCCGATGGCTTAATTTTTATTATTAACGAAAATTTCTTGGTAAAATAAATACTCACGTACGCTTGTACGCTTCGTATTTTTTTACACTGCGAACTTTCCTGTTAATAATTAAAACTATTGACTGGTTTTATTTGACAGAAGTTTTATAAGTTTTGGAGAGTTTGATTTTTTATGGTGAGTAAAATTTTAGATAATTTGACTAGAATTAAACAGAGTATTGGGAGTGAAGTGATATTAGTTGCTGTTACGAAGAGGCGGAGTGTGGCGGAGATTAATGAGTTGATTGGTTTTGGGGTTGGGGATATTGGAGAGAATCAAGTTGGTGAGGCGTTGGGGAAGTTTGGTGAGTTTGATGGAAAAGTTAAGAAGCATTTTATTGGGACTATTCAATCCAATAAAGTTCGGAGTATTGTTGAGAATTTTGATTTGATTCAGAGTGTCGATAGGCTGAAGGTGGCGCGATTGATTGACAGGTTCGCTGGTGAGGTTGGTAAGGTGATGCCGGTTTTGGTTCAAGTTAATATTTCTCTTGAGGAAAGTAAGAGTGGGGTTTTGCCTGGAGAAGTCGAGGATTTTATTAGTGAGATTTCTGTTTTAAAGAATGTTCGGGTTATTGGTTTGATGTGTATTGGGTCTAGAGGTCGTCGAGATGAATTTGGGAAAATGAAGGTTTTGTTTGATGAGTTGAGAGAGAAGGGTTTTTCTATGAAAATTTTGTCAATGGGGATGAGTGGGGATTTTGAGATGGCGATTGAGGAGGGGAGTAATATGGTTCGTGTTGGGAGTCGGATTTTTGAGGATGGTTGATTTGGTTTAGTTTGAGGTAGTTATGTTTATAAAATATAATTACTAGATATAAGTAAAGGTAAGTTAGAAACTTTCATGTTTTTATTTTACTGGTAAAACAAAAAAAGATGGTGAAGAAAGTTGTTGGACAAAAGTCTAAGGTGAAGAAAGTTAAGCCGAAGAAGAGTGATTTTCCTACTATGAAAATCGTTGGTGAGCGTGAGATTGCGATGGATTTTGCCATGAAGGTTTATGAAAAATTTGACCAGATGATTAAGTCGGTTGTTCTGTTTGGATCTAGTGCCAAGAAGGTTTCTACCCCTGGTTCGGATATTGATGTGATTGTAATTATTGATGATGTTTCGGTTCGTTGGGATGAGGAGTTAATTGCTTGGTATCGTGAGGAGTTAGGGAAGATTATTGTTGGTAATCCTTATCGGAAGTCGTTGCATGTTAATACAGTGAAGCTTTCGACTTGGTGGGATGATATGATGAAGGGTGATCCGGTTGTGATTAATGTTTTGAGATATGGTGATGCTTTGATTGACTTTGGTGGGTTCTTCAATCCATTGAGAGTTTTGTTAAAAGAGGGAAAGATTCGTTCTACACCGGAATCAATTTATACGCTTTTGCAAAGATCGCCTGGACATTTGACACGAGCTCGGCAGTTAATGCTTGGAGTTGTTGATGGCTTATATTGGACAATGGTTGATTCAGCTCATGCAGCTTTGATTTCTACCGGTGTTCAACCTGCCAGTCCTGAGGAGATTGGATTCGTTTTGAAGAAACATTTTGTTGAGAAGAAAATGTTACATAAGAAGTATGTGAAATATTATAATGAGATTCGTGATGTGGCAAAAGAGATTGCCCATGGAGAGAAAGCGAGAGTTAAAGGTAGGGATTTGGATGAGTGGTTTGTGATGGCGGATGATTTTTTGGGAGAGATGGCTCGGCTTGTTGATTTATCGATTGAGAAAGGTAATTAGTTTTTAATAAAAAAATAAAAAGTTATATTTGGAATTATTCGCTTTGAGCTTCAGCGGCTTTCTGGGCTTTTTGCATTTCTCTTGCAACTACTATTGAGGCTAGGTGTGAGCCTATTCCCATTTTTACATCGGTTGCTATTTGCTCTGGAGCTTTTTCTATGTTTTCTGTTATGTATGCTTTTGCTTTTGCGCCTTCGTATCTCATTATTGGTTTTCCTGTTGCTTTATCTTTTACTGCATATACGAATTCTCCTCGCCTTCTCATTTCTGCTCTATTTAGTGCTCCATATGCTGCCTGTTTTATTTCTTCAGGATTTTGATTTAGAGCTATGTAGTGAGAAACTAGAGAGCTTGGTTCATATATTCCAGAGAAAGCTTTTTTTGTGTCTTCTATTGTTGCTTCTGGGTTAGATAATTTTCCTTCTAATTCTAATTCTTCTTTAGTTATTCCTAATTTTGCAGCTAATCCTACAGCTTTTTCTCCGTTCAATCCATTAAGAGCATAAGCGAAATTTGCCTCTGTAGCTTTTATTAATTTTTCCCTTGCGCTTTTTTGTTCTTCTGGGATAAGTTGTCCGAATAATCCTGCTTGTCTTGGGAGACCGTTTAGATCTGCTTCTGGATCTAATCCTTGCATTGCTGCATAGTTTTCTAAGCCCTTTGCTTGTTCAACTATGTTTGAAGTATCTCCTATTTGTGAAATGTTGTAGTAACCTAATCCGGCTGATAATAGATTTTGGTGACCTTCTTTTTCACCTGGAGTTCTTGTATCTTTTGCTTTTTTTGCCATGATTAATGTAGGGTATTAGACTTTATAAAGTTTTCTATTTGTTGTATCTTAGTAGTGACAACAATTAATTAAAAATATCTTCCTTTTTGGATTCTTCAATAACTTCTACTGGTTCTGGATTCATGTTTTCCTTTTTCACTTCTTCATCTGATTTTTTCACTTCTTCTAATTCTTCCTTAATATCTTCTTTGTTATTTATTGGTTCTATTTGGGAATCTGTTTCTAGTTTTTGGATGAGCTCTGAGATTTCTTTTGCAGCGTCGGCATTTACAGAGATTGAGTCTATTCCCTGCTTGATTAGGAATTTTACCATCTCTGGTTTTGATCCCGCTTGTCCACATATTGAAGATTCTACTCCTTGTTTTTTACATTCTCTTATTACTCGGCTGATTTGTTTTAGAACTGCCCAATTCATTTCGTCGTATATATCTTGAACATCTTCATTACCTCGGTCGATTGCTAGGGTATATTGTGTTAGGTCGTTTGTTCCGAATGAGGCGAAGTCGATTCCACATTCACAGATGTCTTTTATTAGGATTGCTGCTGCTGGTGTTTCGATCATGACTCCGAATGCGACGTTGTTTATTTTTAGTTCGTTGAATATTGCTTTTGCTTTTTTCACCTCATCTACTGATATAATTTGTGGGAACATGACTCCAAATTTGTGGCCTTTGTCTGCGAGCTCTTTCATTGCTAGTAGTTCTGCTTTGAATATCTCTGGATGTTTTAATGAGAATCTGATTCCATGATCTCCAAGCATTGGGTTTTTTTCTATTTCTTTTGGAGCTCCTTCTAGGTTTGAGTATTCGTCGCTTCTGATATCGGAGGATCTTACCCATATTGGTTTTCCAATGAAAGTGTCTGCTATTTCTCCGAGTCCCTTTTTTAACATGTTTTTATAATCGTCTAGTTTGCCTTCGGCTTCGTATGCTAGTGGGTGTTTTCCTGAGGTTGCGATTAGTCCTTCTAGTCTTACTAGTCCGACTCCGTATGCTTCTGTTTTTGCGGCTCGTGCGGCGAATTGTGGAAGGTCGACTAGGACTTTAATCTTTGTTTTTGTTGAGACGATTGGTAAGATTTCGACTGATTTGTTTTCGGCTCTTCCCTGGAATACTTTACCTGTATATCCGTCTATTGTTATTTCGTCTCCATCCTTTAGGACTTCTAGTGCGTTTTGTGCTCCGACGATTGCTGGTATTCCCATTTCTCTTGATACTATCGCTGCATGTGCCGTTACTCCTCCTTCTGAAGTTAGGATTGCTGAGGCTTTTTGCATTGAGACTACCATATCTGGGTTTGTCATTGTTGTTACTAAGATGTCACCTTGTTTGATTTTTTCCAGGTCGGACATTTCATGGATTATTTTTACTACGCCTGATGCGATTCCTGGGGATGCTGCCATTCCTTGTGTTATGACTTGTCCGTCTAATTCGGCCTGCGGTTCATCTGAATCTGATTTTTCTTTTAATGTTGTTATCGGTCTTGTCTGTAAGATGTATATTGTGTCGCTTTCTATTGCGAATTCGATGTCTTGTGGTTTGTCGTAATGTTTTTCTAGTTTTAATGCGAATTCGGTTAGTTGTTTTAGTTCGTGGGTTTTGAGGACTCGTTCGTTAGACTTTTCGGGTGTTAGTGTTACGGTTTTTGTTTGGCCGCCTGCGGTTCTTACGATTGCTAGTTTTTTGTCGGCAATGTGTTCTTCTAAGATTTCGAAGCTTCTATTGAGGGTGTATTGGTCTGGTTTAATTGTTCCTGATACTATTCCTTCGCCTTGTCCAAAGACTGCTTCTATTAAAACTTCGTCGTTGTTTTTAACTGGGTTCTTGGAAAACATAACACCAGACTTGTCAGAATTTATCATCTTTTGTACGATTGCTGCGATGCCTACTAATTCATCGAAGCCTTTTTTCTTTCGGTAGTAAATTGAACGTGCGGTGAATATTGAGGCGAAGCATTCTTTTACTTTTTGAATTAGCTCTGGGTTTCCCTTGATGTTTATGAAAGAAGATTGTTGTCCTGCGAATGATGCGTCCCCCAGGTCTTCTGCTGTTGCTGAGCTTCGGACTGAGACGAAGACTGGTTCTCGTGCTGATTTTAGGATTGCTAGTGCGCCTGGCGAGTTTTGGATTTCGTTTAGATCTACATTGAAATGATCGTATGCTTCCAATATTTCGGTTTCTAGGTTTTTCGGCATTTCGGCAGTTGATATTAAGTCTCGTATTTCTTTGGATTTTGTTTGGAGATCTTCTGTTTTGTCGACGTCGATTTTATGAAGGAGATCTTTTATCTGTTGTTCGAGTTTCGCTTGTTTTAGGAAGAAGAAGAATGCATCTGTTGTTACCGCAAAGGCCTGTGGGACTGGGAATCCTGAATTGAACATTTCGCCTAGGTTCGCGCCTTTTCCTCCTGCGAGGTTTAGGTCGGCCTTGGAAAGGTCGGATAACCATGCTACGAATTTTTCACCCATGATGTAGCCAGATGTTTATTATATATAAATGTTTAGAAAAAGCTGAGCTTTTTCTGGTTTGGAGTTCGGGGTTAGGAGTGTGGCGCATGACTTGGCTATGTATATTGTTTAATATGGTATATTGTAGTATATAGGTTGAGATAGAAAAAAAAAGAATATAAAGGGAGTTTGTTTTGGGAATGGATGCCAAAGATTAGTGATGTTAAGATAGAGAGGATATCGGAACAGATTTTGAGTTATTTGTTTTCGGTTTTTCCGAGGTTGGTTTTTACGGTTGATGTTGCGAGGGAGTTGGCTAGGGATGAGGAGTTTGTTAAGAGGTTGTTGTTGGGGTTGGAAGGAAAGGGGTTGGTTGTGCGGGTTTCTAAGAATTCTAAGGGTGAGGATTATTTGGCTAGGATGAGATGGCGGATTAGTAATCGGGCGCATGCGGTTTATGCTGCTGCGTGATTGTTGTTGTTTACACCCAAGGGTATACCTTTTGCCTAGGAGGCATTTATTAATACAAACTAGAAAGGCAATATATATATTGTAATATAGTATATTGGAATATATAGGTTTTGCGAAAAAAAAAGAGGGGATTGCTCGAGGCGGCGTTTTATTCGCAGCGCCTCGAGCAAGTTTAAAAATTATTTATGGCAGCATGTTATGGTCTCTCTTGGTTAACTCCCATACTGTGCATGAAGCCACCGGTTGCTGCTATAATCGCTACTACTCCGGTGCCGCCTGTTACCAATACGATTCCTCCATATACGACTGCATTTTTTAGGTATCCAATAAATCTGCTTTCTGCAAATTCATTGAATGCTCCAATGTCTTCCGTGTTGCCGCTGGTGTTTTGGTTGGACAGGGCATCCCATATTCCGTTTGCCAGTTTAATGACTGGTCGAGTTGCGTTATTTGCAACACTTGTTGTTGTTCCCGGAAATCCGTGTTCCTTTGTCTCATCCGCAATATAGTCAGTGTTGAGTGCCTGAATAGGTATTGCCTTGACTGAAGTAATGATGGAATCTCCGGCGTTTTGGAGATAATTACCTCTTTCTTGGGCTTGAACTGTGGTTGTTCCCAAGAGGATCATAAGGGCGATCATTGATAGAATTTTTTTCATAACAATTTCCTTTTTTTAAAAATTAAGTTTAAGTTTAAGTGCGAGTTTGTCCCTGCCTCCTTTTTGGGACTTGTTGATATATAGACCTTCTTTTAGGAAGGAGTTGCTGATTTGTTTGCTTGTTTTTGTGTTGTTGGTAGTGGCCAAATTAACATGACGAATAGTACTATGTTGATCATTAATACTCCCATACATAGGGGACATAGGAAAGCATTTTCGATGCTTCTGTAGATCAGGAAGATAGTGAAAAAGAATCCTCCTGTGACTAAGGTTGAATAGATTGTTTTTGAGGTTGTGGGTTTTGGTCCAATGGTGCTTGCTAAGGTGCTCAGGATCATAAAAGAGTATCCCGCTATGCCGAATGCTACTATTGGGACTCCGAAAATTCTTGTGATTTCAGAATTTCCGGCGCAGAGGGGTGAGAAGATTGCGAATACTAGTCCCATTGCAAGTAGGGCGATTTTGGGTGTTTCATTTTCTTTTTGCATTTGGTTCTCCCTTGCTATTGGTTTTAATTATTATTACATAAATTTTTCTTTGATTCTTTTCCTTTTTCTGTATGTTTTTCTTTCAATAGAAGATTCCTTCTTTTTTTTGCAGAAACTACAATATTTGAACTGTAGAGATTTTTTCCTTCCACACTTACAGATTCTGGTATTTCCTCTAATTGGCATAAATTAATGTCCTTTTTTTGCATCTTTTGATGCTGTTAGAATAATTTGAAACACCGACATGGTATTTCTATATGTTAATAGAGTTTCCTCTATGGTTTTTTTATTTTTAAACACGTATTCCTTTACATATTTCTTTCCTTTCCGTGTTTCTTTATGTTTCTTAAAATTCAGGTTATGAATTTTAGTTATTTCTTGTTTTCTTTTGGTACGGTTTTTTTGTGAATATTATAGTAATCTAATTATTTTTTTCCAGCCCTTGTCGTATTTAACTTCCTTAACCCTAATTAAACCTTTCTCTTCTAAGGATTTCTTTGTTTGAGTTCCTTTTCTTGCGGAGAGTCCAATTTCTTTATAGATTGCGGTTGCTGCTAGATTGTGTTTTGGATTTTTTTGGAGGTATTCCAAGAAGACTTCTTCGTCTTTAGTTAAGGGATTAGTCGTTGGTTTTTCCTCGTTGATTATTGTTTTGGTTTCCAATGGTTTATCTGTGTCTATTGGTTTTCTTTCTCTAATTTTGTTTATTGCTTGAGCTATATCAGATGAAGTGTAATTCCCTTGTGTCTTGGATTTTTCCAAAATGCTTTCAATTTGTTCTAGGGGTATACCTGCTTTGATGTGCTCGGTTATATAATCATAGATAATTTGCTGAGTTTCATTTAAATTAATTTCTGATTTTGTTTCGATAATTTTCTTTGGGAGTGGATTTTTCTTTTCTATTGCTTTTGGTTTTTCTATTGCTTTATTGAATTTTAGGTCTGATTTTTCGCTGTACCCTTTTCCCATTATGAAAGATTGCATTCTAGACTTTATATCTTCGCTAGTTATATTTTCTTCTCGATTTTCAGTATATGGTACCTTGATTTGGAATGGTTGATTGTATCGTTCGGAGAGCTTAACTATTGCTGAACCTACTGGTAGGCTTGAGAAGTAGTGTCGTTGGTCTCGGAGTTGTGTTAGTTCGGAGATGTCGAATATGTCTTGTGGTAGTTGCTGCTGGAATGCGATATGGCATGCAGAGTTTCCCTTTACTGTATCGGAGATTTTGGATATATGTTGGTCGAGGCATATTAGGCTAGTTCCGTATTCTCGCATTTCTCGGTAGATCATGTCTGTTGTTGTTTCGTTTGCAAAGTTTGTTGGTTTTTTTAGGAAGATATTATGGGCTTCGTCTACTAAGATTGCGTGGTCGAATCCATGTGAGGCGTGATTTTGTCTGGCTTTTTTGAGTTTGTAGATGTACGTTAGGAGGAATTCACAGAAGACGGTTTTTTCGATTCCGCCAAGTGAGTTTAGTTCCATGATTACTTTTTTGTCAAGGAGTTCTTCGACTGAGATTGCTTTATCTCCTTTGTAATTTAGGGTTTTTCCGAATTCTCCGAATGTTAGTACGGTTGCTATTCTTAAGGCTGATTCTATCCATCCGCCTTCCCTATTTTTTGCTTTTTCAAGTTTCTCTTCGAGTCTCCATTTGATGTGGTTCCATGTTGGGTAGTTTTGGGAGCCGTGGTAGATTCCCCATTCTTTGAAGGCTTCGTCAAGTGTTTCTAGGATTACTTTATGGACACCGAATGATGCTGAGAATGCTTCTGTTAGGAAGTCTGCTAGTACGTTTACCCATTCTTTTGGTGAGACGTTTTTTGGAGGTTGGTTGATATTTGTTTTGAATAGGTTGCTTACTTTTTCGTCTCCTACTGTGAAGACTAGGATTGATGGGTTTTGTTTTAAGAGTGGTCGGAATGATTTTTTCCAGTCGAAGATTAGGTATGGTTTTTTGTGGGCATTTAATGCTTCGATTATTTTGAATGCGAATGTTGTTTTTCCTGATCCGGACATTCCTGTGATGCAGATATGACGTGGCCAGTCTTGTTCTCTTAGTGTGAATGGAGTGATTTCTTTTCCTGCGTAGATTATGTTTGCAAGGTTGTAAGTTCCGTCGATTAGTTCTTTTTTGGGAGGCTCTAGTAAGACGGATTTGTCTAGGAGTTGCATGAGGTGTTTTTGGTATAGTGTGCTTAGGACGTGGGCTATTTCTTCTTGCTCTTCTCTGCCATTTGCCATGGTATACTGGAAGTATATTTCATCTATCTTTTTTCCGAAGACTGGTCTGAGTTTGTTACATATTTCTTCTGGGCTTAGGGGTTTTTGGTACATTATTCACTTAGAATTCTTCCGAGCATATCTGATCGGCTTTTCTTTTCATTTAATTCTTTTATATTTTCACGGAATTCTTTTTTTAGAAGTGCGATGTCTCGCCAGCAGTTTACTTTTTCATTAAGTTGGAGTTCTGAGATTTCGATTTGTTTCTTTCGGAGTTCGGATCTTTCTCTTGCGAATTCAGAGTCACCTTCTCCTTCGGGTGAGTTTTCAATTAAAAATGTTTTGATGTTGGATTTCATGCCTTCACCTTCTTTTATAAAATTATTACTTAAGGTATTCCTTTCTTTGATCATACTTTCCAATTCTTTAATGTTATTTTCTAGAGAATCAAGTTTCCCTTTTCCAACTGAATTAATATCTTCTGAGGTATTCCAGTTGTTTGTGTCATTTTCCATGATGGAATACGTTATTATTAGTATTTAAAGTTTTGGGTTTGTTATCATTTCGTGGTGGTGACGATTTTAGAAAAGGTTAATCAGGTTCTAAATATATATTATATGTTTCGCAATAATCTGTTACTCTACTAATCTCTTCTTTTGTTAAAGTGTATTTTCCATCCTTTTTCCTACCGAAGGAAGGTGAGTTACTTCTCATGTGCTTCATTAATACCCTGGTTCCTAAATTGTCAGGGATTTCTCTTTCGTTTTCTGGATTTCTATAATTATTTTCCATACTATTTTAGAATTTTATTTTATTTAAATGTTTCTATTGTTGTCTCTATTTAGGAGTTATTATTATTGGAGAACTAGAATGTCTCTGGAGACGAATTGGTCGGATCTTGATTCTTGGATTGGTTGGATGTATATTCTGAGTCCGGATCTTTCGGCTATTTTCTGTGCGTCTGTGTGGAGGTTTCGTATTACTGGGAATGTTATTGCGATTTTTGCGGAAGGTTTTTTGACTTTCTTGAGGCGTTTTAGGATTGGGACCATGTAAGCTTCGAAATTTGTGATGATTTGTCTTGCTTGGTTTTCAGAGGGTTTTTTGGTTAGGAGTTTTCCTAGTGGTGTTTCGGTTGCTATTGCGTTGAATTGTAGGTCTGGGGCTCGTCTGGAGTCGTTGTTTTCTATCTGATATTTGGTTTGTATTGCATATTCCTGAGTTAGCCATTTTAGATTTTGTTCGGCTCCGATTGTTGCTTCTCTTTCTTTGTCGATTCCGTGTACGTTTATTTTTTTAATTAGAGCTTCGGCTAGGATTCCTCCGATTCCGCAGAATGGATCTAATAGTTTGTCGTGAGGTTTTGCTCCTGAAAGGTTGATTAGTATTTTAGAGAGTCTTGGGGATATTGCGAGTTCTTCTCTTCTGACGGGTTTATTCATGTCTCGATTTTTGACTTCGGTTGGGTCGTAGGTTTGGGTCGCTGTTGCTAGGTATATTGTGTCATTGTGAGAGTGGTGGAAGATGTAGAAGTCGGCCTTTGGGTTTTCTTGTTTGTTTCCGTCTTGGAATTTTATTAGTTTCCTACCGTGTTTGATTGATGCTATTTTCTTTTCTTTTTTGAATTTGTCTTTTAGAATTTGTGGGTCTTGGTTCCCGAATGTGGCGTATGTGAATTTATCTGAGGGAACTATTTCGTTTTTATTTAGATGGATTTTTAGTTTTTCGTTCGTGCCTTCGAATGTGATTTCTCCGAGGTGCATTGTGCCGCCGAATTCTTGTATATCGAGTCTTTCACCTTCGTTGAACTCTATAACTAAAAGGTTTTCTTCAAAGAGAATTTCATTATGGGCTCGGTTTCTTGCCTTTAGGAATTCTAGGATTTCGTTACGAGAAAGTTCTGGGTTTCTGCCGAGGATAAAAAAAGTTTTCATAGAGATTGATATTGTATTGAGTTAATAAGATTTACGCCTTAATCGGAGGCATGACATTTGTTATTGAGGTTTTGCAAGCGATTCGTGCTTTGATAGATTGGATTAGTTTTCTTGCTTGTGCTTCGGCTTTTAATGTTTTTACTCCTACAATGTAAAGGACTTGATTTGGTTTTACTAATGCTGCTCTTCCCATGGTTTTACCAAAGGCTCGGCTCATACCTGTCTGCATACGATCAGCTCCTGCACCTGTAAGCATTTTGTTTTCTCGTAGAATGTGATGAGGAACTATTTTTACTTCGAGATAGAATTCCTTTCCGACTTTTACTTGTAAGAAACGGTTTAGGTACTGACGGATTGCTTCGATTGAGTTGTCTCGGATTTGGCATTTCTCTTTTGATATCATGTGAAGTACTACTGGAAACTCTCCGGCGTCAAATGCTCTTTGGTCACCCATTTTGTATTTTACAATTTTAGCATTTGGAACTGTTTTAATGTATGTTTTTGCTCGTTTTTTGGAGACACGAGTGTAGGGCCTTGCGTATCGTTTGCTGTATGCTGATCCTTTTCTTAGTGCCATATTAATTGATTTCTACTTCTGTTCCGATTGCCTGACCTGGCAAACCTATTTCGAAGATTGCTCGGACTACGCCGTTGCCGCCGTGTGCTGAAGAAATTTTACCTGTGATTTTTTTTGCTTGTTTCCCTGGAGATGTCCATGTGGCTGTTTTTCCGACTAGTTCCGAGGCTGCCTCTCTTGTTGTTGTTCCTGGAATTTCTAGGAGGAAGTGTCTGGGTTTGAATGTTTTTCGTCCTCTTCTGAATTGAATTACTTTTGCGATTGTCATGGTAAGTTAAGTGAAAGTTTTGTTTTTAAAGATTTGGTTTGGTTAGAGTTTTGCTAGGTTGTCGAGTTTTAGGAGGACGTGTTCGTAGCTTTTTGTGACTCCGTTATTTTTATGTTGATCTACCATCTCTTCTACTGTGTTTCTATTTATTAACTGGATATTTCTGCCGTGGACGAAATGGTTTGGGAATGCTGTTCCTAGATCTACATAGCTTCCGCTTGAGTCTGGGTTCCAGTAAACATGAACTTCATCTGAGCAATGAATCTCATTGCAGTGGTCTTCGCATATCTGATATCCTCCAGTTGTGTCGTTCTGATTAGTGCTTTCCGCTGGATAACAAACTGTTTTTCCTTTTTTTGTGAATTTGTCTCTGTATTCTTTGAGAAGTCCTATTTCCTCTAATGTTGCGTTTCTTACTGGGCATATCATGTAGATGTCGTATTGGAATTCCTGTGTCATAATGTGTTTATGCTTATATGTTTTAAAAGAAGATGTGTGTTTTAAAATATATATTAATAAACTAAATCGAATTCGCCGAAGATTTTATGTAGGGTTGATAGAGATTTGTGGTCTATTTTTGTTTCTTTATTTCCTTGCGTTGTTATTTGTTCTTGTAATTCTTTTGGTGTTGATTTGATTAGTTTGTCTTTTGATATTTTCTGAATTTGATTTGGTTGAACTAGGAATGTGTTTTTTAGGAAGAAGACTTCGGCTTGTGTGTCGTGGGATTTGATTTGGAAGCGGGATTTTTCTAGGGATGCTAGTTCGCAACGTTGTGTGTGTTCGATTAGGGCTGTTGTTATTTCGGCTGCGTGTTTCCTTGCTTGGTCTACGTTTTGAGATTGTTTGAATGTTAGATTGTCTTTTTTCTTTGTTGTCTTTTTCTTTTCTAATTGAGTTTTTGCTATGTCTCGTCTGGTTTTTGCTATGAATTTTAGATTTGTTAGGAATCTTGGAGGGAATTTTCCTTTTTGGATTATCTTTTTATCGAATTCGCTTATTATTGTTGCTTCGGATTTTTTCTTTAGGAGACTGCCTACCATGCCGAATGTGTCTTTGTATATTTGTTCGATTGATTTTTCCTGGATTCGTTTTTCTATTTGTTCTCGTAGTTCTTTTAGTCTTGCGATGTAATCTAGCGCATCCTTTCTTAGTTTGTCAACTTGTTCTCCTTTAATGTCGCCTGGTTTTATTTTGCCGTGTTCCATTGCTTTGAAGTGTTTGATTGCGATATTATCTAGGATGTCGGCGTATTTTTTCTCAATTAGTTTTTCTTTTGTTACGAATGTTTCTCTGAAGGCTTTGACTGTATCGTAGACGTTTCCTGGTGCTTGGCCGTAAAGCATTAGAAGTCCTTGTGTCGGTGTTGAGATTCCCCAGAAGAGATCTAGTGTTGCTATGTCGAAGAGTTTTTTGTCTATGATTTCTTTGATTTTGTCGCCGGAGCTCATGAACATATCGATTGCCTCGGGGGATGGTTTGATTTTTCCCATTCTTAGAAGTGACTTCCAAGGTAGGAATGCGCCTCGGTCGTAAAGTGGGATGCCGTCTCGGATGAAGGAGAACATTACTGGGTGTGCGTCTTTTACGGCTTCCCAGAATTCTGTCATTAAGTAGATTTGTGGAGATAGTTTGTTCTTAACTCCTGATATTGCTTCGGCTTCTCCTATATATGAATAGATTATGCCTCGGAGTTTTTCTTTAAGTTCCATTCTCGGCATTCGTTTTACGTCGGTGTCGTCGATTACTATGAAGACGTCTATGTCGGAAGTTTTGATTGTTTCACCTCTTGTTAGGGAGCCACCGATTACGTAGGATGTGACGTATTTTTCGAATTTTTTCAAGACTAGAGATTTATGGATTTGAGCTACTCGGACGCTTCCCAAGAATCCTTTATCGTGAAGCGGATATGACATTGCTAGGGCTTCCATTACTTCGAATTTTGAGTCAAGACCTAGGTTCCAAAAATCTATTGGGGTCATTATGTGCACCCAGAGTTTGTCGTTGATTTTTTTTGCTATTTCTATCGCGTCGAGTTTTATTTGCCCGATTTTTTTATATTGGGATTCTGGGACTATTGTTAAGATGTGGATTAGTTCTCGCTTGGAGTCGTCTTCGGAGATTTCGTATTCTTCTTCTATTTTTTTAGCGGCTTGTTGTGGAATGATTCCGACGCTTTGAGTATTTTTGTATTTCTTTAGGAATTCTATTTTGAATTTTTCTATTTCCTTTTGGGTTTTTTCCATTTTCTTTTTCATGGCCTGGTCTACCTGATTTGATATTGGGAGGTTTCCTGGTTTGGATTTTGGGACGTAATCTTTTGCTAAGTTTTGTTCGACTGATTTTTCCTGAGATGAAGGATTATGGGTTGACATGATTTGATATGGCTGATTTTGTTTTTAAATGTTATTACTCTTAGTGAGATGAAAAGTGATTTATGATCCCGCGAAATAAATCGTCGAAGCAATTCTAATCAATGAATTTTTAATTTAGTTTGATTAGAATAGCATCTCCTCCAATCGAACAGTTGTCCCATGCTTGGCGAGATGGAAGGGATTTACAATCCCTTAATGATCCCGCGAAGAATCGAACTTCGAGCTACTCGGTGTAAACGAGTTGTTTTACCACTAGACTACGGGATCTATAATCTAGGGAAATAAGATTTGTTTTTAAAGTTAGTGATTGGGTGTTGTTAGCGAAATATTTTTAAAGAATGTTGTTTGGTTATTTTGATGAGATGTGTTGTTTTTGGTGTGTTTGTTCTGATGATGATGAGTGGCGTGTTCGCTATGGACGAGCCGATTCGGGTTCAGGCTGATGATGGGAATGAGGTTAAGATTTATGTTTGGCCTGGTGAAGGTGGTCAGGTTTTGAATCTGGACAAGGGGCTGGTTGATGATGATGGTTTTTTTGAGACTACGTTTTTTTCTTTGAATGTTGAGAATTATAGGTTGCAGATTATGGTGCTTGATTCTGGGACGAAAGTTAGGGATTCGGATTTTTTGAATATGAAAACAGATAAACCTGTTTTTATTAACTGTTTGTCTTCGGAATGTGTTGTTGATGTTTGGAAAGTTGAAAATGTTTCGGATGTTGTTAAGAATGAAAGTATACTTATTGAAGGGGAAGAACCTGAAGTTGAGAGTGCATCTTCGTATTTAACTGGAAAGGTTACTGATGTTAAAGATAGTTTTTCTTACTGGTGGTATTTTTTGGTTGGTGCTTTGGTTATGGTTGGTGTTTTTATGATGATGAAACGCGGATATAAAAGTAAGGGTGTTGTAAGTGATGACGATAGGGAGCTTGAGTATATGGAAAAGCGAGTGAATGAGACAGAGGTTAAGATTGGGAAGATAAAAGCTGAGAGGGATAAGTTGGCTCGGATTGAAGCAGTTAAGATGAAGTTGAAGAAAGAAGAAAGCGAGCTTCAAGAATTGGAAGGGAGTAAGGGGGAAGTTGACGAAGTTAAGAAAGAGTAGTTATTTGTGAGTCGAGTTTTATGTTTTCGTTTGGTTTGTTTATGAATCCACATCTGGCACATTTGAAGTCACCTTCGATTTTCTGATAGCGAGTTGAGTTACAAGCGGGACATTTTTTCGGCATGAAGATTTGTGGATGCAAAGACTTATATAGCTATCTTTTGGTTTTTTATTATAAGTTAGAGTCCTTAGGCCTTGGTCATGGGGATTCAGGTCTGAGAAAAATTCTTGGAAATTTATAAGATTAGAATGGAACAATTTGAAAAATTGGGTCTTTGTGAACATGTTTTGAAAGTGATTTCGAATAAGAAGTTTACGAAGCCTTCAGAAATTCAGGAAAAAACGATACCGTTGATTCTTGAAGGAAAGGATGTCGTCGCTGGTTCTGCCACTGGTTCGGGGAAAACGTTGGCTTTTGGCTCTGGGATGATTAAGAATGTCGAGAAGGGGAAGGGAATTCAGGGTTTGATTTTAACTCCGACTCGTGAGTTGGCTGAGCAGGTTGCTGAGGCTTTGAGGGAATTTGCTTACTATAAAGATTTGGAAGTTGTGCCGGTATACGGTGGTGTATCGATTAGTCATCAGCAGAAGAAGTTGGTATACGCGGATATTGTTGTTGCTACGCCTGGTAGATTGTTAGATCATTTGAAACAGCGTATGGTTGATTTGAGTAAGGTTGATTATTTGGTTTTGGATGAGGCAGATCGGATGTGGGATATGGGATTTAAGTTTGATGTTTCTAAGATTGTTGATGCATGTCCTAAAAATAGGCAGACTTTGCTTTTTTCGGCTACGATTAGCGGGGACTTGGCGGATTTTGCGGATAGGCATATGAAGGCTCCGATTGAGATTGCGGTTGAGAATTATGTTGATACTTCTAAGTTGAAGCAAATTTATTATGATGTTCGTGATGGGGAGAAGTTTTCTTTGCTTGTGCATTTGTTGAAACAGAAGCACGATGGCCTTGCGATGGTGTTTTGTAATACTCGGAGGAATGCGGATTTTGTTGAGAAGAATTTGAGGTTGAATAAGGTTAGTGCTCGAGCGATTCATGGAGGAATGGATCAAAAGAAGCGGATTAGAGTTTTGAAGGAGTTTAGCGAAGGGATGGCTGGTGTTGTTTGTTGTACTGATGTTGCTGCTCGAGGGCTTGATATTAAGGGAGTTAGCCATGTTTATAATTATGATTTACCGAAGGACGCTAAGGATTATGTTCATCGGATTGGGCGAACTGCTAGGGCTGGAGAGAGTGGGTTGGCTGTTAATATTGTCGCTTCTAGGGATTATGATAATTTTTCGAATGTGTTGAGGCGGAATGAGGGACTTGAGGTTAAGAGGACAGAGACGCCGCGGTTTGAGAGGGTTAGGATTGAGATGCTTGAGGATACAAGAGGTTCTAGATTCGGAGGTCGGAGTTCGGGACGTGGTAGACCTAGTAGTGGTGGTCGGGGACCAATGAGAAGTAGAGGACCTAGGAATGATCGGAGTCCTAATGTTGGAAGTAGGGGAAGGGCTAGTTCTGGTGGGCAGAGAAGTGTTAGGCGAGATAGAGGGAGTAGTGATGGTAGAAGGCCGGCTCGGGGGTCTAAGGATGGGTTTCGGGGTGGTGGTAGGAATACTCGGAATAGGGTTGCTCGGAGATAGATTGGAATATATGATTTTATGAAATTTTTTTGATTTTAATGTGTGTTGTTTAATGTAGCATATTGGAGTATATAGGTTTTGGCGAAAAAAAAAAGATTGACAAAGTGGTTCTAATGAACTAGAGGCTTTGTCAATCTTTTAAGCATTAAATCTTTTAAGAAGTTTGATGGTTTATGAGTAGGTTTTTAGTGGTTGTTCTCTAGTGCTTTCGTCCATTATCTCAAGGAGGCAAAATAGGGGTGCTATATTCAATCCCAAGATTCCTCCTGCGTTTGGTGGATCATATGGGAAAAAGAATACTTCTATTATTAATCCTACCATGAACCCTATTGGGAGCGATATGGTAAAGAGTAGGAGTGCTCCTATTATTTGAGTACTCTCCGTTGTCATTTTTAATTTCCATATGATTATCATTAATAATAATATGGAAATTATTGGACTTAATACTGCGCTTTTTATTGTCCATTCTGAATAGAAATTCAGAATGTCTATCATGATATCTGGTATAAACATTTTGCTTCCTCCTTGAATTTTTAGAGAGTCTGTTTTTGATTGTTGGTTTGTTTTTTGGATTGTTACCAGACTCTTCCTTTATGATCAACTGGATATTGCTCTCCTTTCCACCAGTAAAATTCATCTGAATCTGATGGTCGTTTTATCCTCCGCCATCTTTCTTGATCACTTTTATCTGTGTCTTGTGTGTTTTGTTGCTCGTCTTTGTCACCTGTGTTTTCCATAATTGTTCTCCCTGATTGATTGAATTAAAATTTGGTTGATAAGAAATTTGCCATGGTTTTGAATTCTGCTACCTCGTTGTTTTCTATGATATCTTTGGATCTTTTTGCGACGTTGTAGAGAGAGGCTATCTTGTTTTTGAACATCTCGGCTTGTTGTTTGCGACTTGTTGAGGAGAGGTCGAGGTATTCTTTGACGATTTTGTAGAGGTGGTTTTGACCTATTTTTTTGAGTTCGTAAGTCAGTGTTTCTCCTGGATACCTTTCCATCATACTCGGAATTACAATTTGGAGGTTGTCGATTGTTTCTTCAATTTCTTTCATTACTTCATCTTCAAGTTGAGGGTCTTTTCGGATGAGGATGTTTAGTTTTAACAAGGTGTTTAGAATTTCCTCGAATTCTTTTTCTGGTTGGTTTTTTTCTTCAGGTGTTTTTTCTTCAGGTTTTGTTTTTCCAAAGAGCTTCTTTGCTTGGTTTTTTAGCCAGTTCATGATTTCCCCTTTTAGATTAATGGTTTTGTAAAATATTTTGAGGATTACCAGAGACGAGTCTATTTCTTTTTCTGGATATTTCTGGTTTTCCACGGATTTCTAGGTATTTCTGTATGTATATTGTGTTTTCTGTATGTGTTGTGGAGTTGTTTGTATGGTTTTACAGTGGTAAAATTGTTTTTAAGATTGTTGGTTTGGAGTGCAATAATTCTTATAAGGCGGTTTGGATTTTTTCGGAGATGAGAAGAGAGCTTGTTAAGTTTGTTTCGGAGAACAGTTTGAGTCCGTTTAGTCTTGGGAAGAGTAGTGTCGGGAAGGTTGGGAGTATTTATCGAACTAAAGACGCTAAGGCTGTCCATCGGAAGGTTTTGGCAAAGTTGTCTGGTGGGTTTGTTTTTTCGGAGAGTTCAAATGTCTGGAATTGTTTTGGGATTGATAGTTCTCTTAAAGAAGTTTATGCGAGGCAAGAATTTTTTAAGAAGTTGGGAGTCGGGAATTGGGAATTGGGAGACGTGTTGGGAAGATTGAGTAAGCCGAGGGCTAGTTGGAAGCCGCGATATGATGTTGTGGTTGTAACTGAGGATGAGTCTACGTTTGTTAGATTAAATAAATTGAGTTGTGGAGTCGTTTTATTGACTAGTCAGAATGATGTTGCAGAGTTGGAACGATATGATGTTGTGCAGGTTGTCGATTGCGATGATTTTCGGGGAATGCTTGAAAGGTTGCCGCAGAGTGTTTTTTTGAATAGCGTCGAGGATGTTTATCTTGAGAGATTTTTGGAGAGCTTAAGTGGTTGGCGGGAGAATTTTGCTTTGCTTAATGGAGCGGATGTTTCTTGTGAGCTTCGAGAGGTTTTGGATTTGTTGATTGAGCCGTTTGCATTGCTTGAGAATAAGGAGGGGAAGATTATAACGGAGGGCGAGGTCGAGGCTGCGCTTGAGGATATTAATGAGGAGGTTGGTGAGGGAATTAAGGGTATGATGATTTCAGGTGAGGTTATGCTGAAGATGCTTGGTGAGGGGAAGATGAGTGACGAGATTTTGGTTTTAGTTCGGGAGGCTATTGAGAGGAGTGGTGTACCGGAGCATATTTTTAATTTAGGTGTTCCTGTTTCTGTTGATTATAAGGAATTGGAGGCGCAGATTCGGATTGCTAGTGCTAATGAGTTTAGTGATGTGGCGGAGAGGATTAAGCGGAATGCTTCGAAATTGAGAGGTATACCGAAGATTTTGCAGAGGTTGGAGGCGGAGATAGTTGTCGAGGACTTTTGTAATGGGGTTGCGAAGTATGTTGATGGTTTGGCACCCAAGGGTGTACCTCCTGCCCAGATGGCATCCGCTGATACGGACAAGGTCGGTAAAGATATGACTATGCCTAAAGATGGTACTAGCTTATTGTTGGAAGATGGGTTGAATCTGTTTTTGCGTGATGCTCAACCGGTTAGTTTTGTTTTGGACGATGAGGCTCGGTGTTCGATTTTGACTGGGGCTAATTCAGGGGGGAAAACTACTTTGCTGGAGCATATGTTGCAGAATGTTTCGTTGTTTCGTATGGGATTGCCAGTTGTTGGGAGTATTTTTGAGTGTCCGGTTTTTGATGAGGTTTATTATTTTGCTAAGACTAAAGGCAGTACTTCTAAGGGGGCGTTTGAGACATTGCTTACGCAGATGTCTGGGATTAAATCTGGGAATAACACGCTGATTCTGGCTGATGAGATTGAGGCTGTGACGGAGCCTGGTGTTGCTGGGAAGATTATTGGTGCGACTGCTGAATATTTTGTTCGGAAAGGTTGTTTTATTATTTTGGCTACGCATTTGGGAGCAGAGATTGCGAAAAACTTGCCTAAGGGTGCTCGTGTGGATGGGATTGAGGCTAGTGGGCTTGATGAAGATTTTAATTTGATTGTGAATCATAATCCTGTTTTAGGAAGATTGGCTAGTTCTACTCCGGAGTTGATTGTTGAAAGGATGGCGAGCTCGATTGGTGGGGAATATTTTGAGTTTTTGTTTGAGAAGGTTAAGAAGTAAGGTATACCTCAATATTTACTAGTATACTGGTTAGTTTATATAGGCATTTTTTGATTAATAGGTATGGAATTTGAAACACTCAGAATTGCTGAGCCTATATTGAAGGCATTGAAAGAAGCGGGATATATAGAGCCAACTCCGATTCAGGAGAAGACTATACCTTTGTTGTTGAGTGGGAAAGATGTTATTGGCATTGCTCAGACTGGGACTGGGAAGACTGCGGCGTTTGGGGTACCTATTTTGCAGAAGTTGAATGAGAAGAAATATAATGGGAAGGGTCCTCGGGCTTTGGTTTTGGCTCCGACTCGAGAGCTTGCTGCTCAGATTGTGGAAGAGTTTAAGAGTTATGGGAAGTTTTTGAATTTTAATTATTTGGCTGTTTATGGTGGTGTAGGAATTGTTCCGCAAATTAGAGCTTTGAGAGCCGGGGTTGATGTTTTGATTGCGACTCCTGGTAGATTGATTGATTTGATGAATCAAGGGAAAGTTAGTTTGAAGAATGTGGAGTTTTTGGTTTTGGATGAGGCGGATCGGATGTTGGATATGGGGTTTTTGCGGGATGTTAAGAAGATTGTTAAGACATGCCGCGAGGAGAGGCAGGTTTTGTTTTTTTCGGCGACAATGTCTAAGGAGATTAGTGAGCTGGCTGATGATTTTTTGAAGAGTCCGGTTAGAGTTGAGGTTACGCCGCAGTCTACTCCGGTTGATAAGATTGAGCAGTGTGTTTTTTTTGTGGATCGGAAGAATAAGGAGGAGCTGTTGTTGGATTTGATTAAGCAGCAGAATATGGATAGGGTTTTGGTTTTTGTTGGGATGAAGCATAAGGCGAATAAGGTTGCGATGATTTTGAATAAGAATGGTGTCGAGGCTGCTGCGATTCATGGGAATAAATCTCAGTTTCAGCGGGAGAAGGCATTGAGAGAATTTAAGTGTGGAGCTGTTCGGGTTTTGGTTGCGACTGATATTGCGGCTCGAGGGATTGATGTTTCAAATATTAGTCATGTTGTTAATTATGATTTGCCGAATGAGCCTGAGAATTATGTGCATCGGATTGGTCGGACGGCGAGGGCTGGAGAGAGTGGCACTGCTTATTCTTTTTGTTCGGCTGAGGAAAGGAACTATTTGAATCAGATTGAGCGGGTGATTAAGCGGAAGGTTGAGCATGCTGGGCATAAGTGGCATTCGGTTGCGGCTAAGACTGCTGAGGGTGTCGAGGCTAAGCCTAGGCCTAGGAGGCAAGGTATTGGTCGGGGGCGAGGTCGGGATAGGCGGAAGAGTGGGGCTCGTGGAAGGCGGAATGAATCTAGGAGTCGGAGGGGTGGGAAGGTTTCGGGATCTAGGCGGGTTGCTATGGGGCGGACGCGGTCTAGAAGGTAAATACATGTCATTTTGAAGTAGCTACAATAGTAAAGTTTTAAAAAGGTAATCTGAACCTATCTTTTATGATTGAAGATAAAGTGCATGATGAAATAAATCCGTTTTCTATTTGGACGCGGGCGTATGAGGAGAGGTTCGATATAAAGAATAATTTTGAATTAAAGAGCTTTAGTAATGATCAAGATATCCCTAGACATATAGATGTTTCTAATAATGGAGTAATTAATTATGGAGAAAGCAGTAATAAATCTAATATAGAAGAAATTTTGGAGAAATATAGAGATTCTCCAGGTTTTTCTGCTATGCAATTAGGAGATAGGGAGGAGCTTTTTGAACATGTAAAAATTATTTATGATTTAATGTATAAGCATTATATTCTTGGTAAAAAAAACGATTCTACGTTTCCTAGTTATGAATGTTGCCCCTCTGCTCAGAATTTAATGGTGGCTGGTTTGGGTATGGGTTATCCCAATGCTAGTGTTTTGGATAGTGATCATGATCATTGTTATACAGCCTTCCCGTTTTTACTTGGAGAAGAAAAGGGTTTCATTGTCGCTGATCCTACATCGGATCAATTGTGGCATGGAAGTGTTCGTCCTAGAAATCATATATTTGTTGCTAAACATGGAGATTGGGAATATAAAACAAATTGGGCTAGTGGACATGATTTATATCCTGATAATTATATTAACTTAGATTCCCTTAAGAAAAATAAAAATAATTGGTGTAGTTATAATTCAGATATTGATGGATTTTTTGATCGTGTTTTTGAGAACCCCGTTTCTGTTTCTATTAATAAAAGTTAATTCTGTTTGTAAGTAGTTTTTTATAGCGGTTTTATTTTATTTATACATGGTAAGAGTAAGATATTCGTTTGGGAGTCGGCATACTGGTAGGATTGAGAATATTAAGAAGCAGCGGCAGAAGTATCCGAAGATTATGAAGGATGTGATTGCGATTTCGGATATTGTTTTGGAGATTTTGGATGCGAGGTATATTGAAGAGACGCGGAATGTTGAGATTGAGGAGCAGATCTTGAATAGTGCTTTGGTGACACGTAATAATGTACCCTCTAAAAAGGGAACTTCTAAAGAAGTTCCGTCTTCATCGGGCAAGAAATTGATTTATATTTTTAATAAGTGTGATTTGGTTGACCGGAAGGAACTTGAGAAGCGGATTCCTGAATGGATGCGGCCTTATGTTTTTGTTTCGGCGACGCAGGGGATTGGGTTGAATGATTTGAAGGCTCGGGTTAAGATGGAGGCTAAGAGGATTTTGGCGGAGAGGAAGGCGAAGGGGATTGCAGAGGATAGTTCGGTTATTAGAGGGGATGATAGTCCTACTAAGAAAGGAAAGGGAAAGAAGAAGACTCGAGCTGAAGAGAAGACGGCGATTGTTAAGAGGGATGAGAATTGGGGTCGGGTTCATGTTGGTGTTATTGGTGTTCCAAATGCGGGGAAGAGTTCTGTGATTAATTTTATGACTAGGAGGCCTTGCGCGAAGACTGGGGCTAAGGCTGGGTTTACAAAGGGGATGCAGAAGATTCGGATGAGTGAGGGTATACTTGTACTTGATACGCCTGGGGTTATTCCTGAGGACCGGTATACCACGGAGAGGAAGGGGTTCGCGGAGGATGTTAGGATTGGGGCGCGGAGTTATAGTGATGTTCATGATCCTGAGAGGGCGGTTATGTTTTTGGTTCGGGCTGCTCCTGCAGTGGATCCGGAGAATTTGACTGAGAAGGAAGAGAAGGCTGTTGTGGATGCAGAGAAGAGTGCACATGCTATTGATGAGTTTTATGGGATTGATGCTAGAGGGGATGTTGAGATTTTGATTGAGGAGCTTGGTCGGAAGAGAGGGTTTTTGATCAAGGGTGGGGTTGTAGATGAGGATCGGACGGCTCGGATTATTTTGAGGGATTGGCAGGAAGGGCGGATTCGAGTTAGATAGTATGAAGAATTATCATCATTGTGAATTTTAGAATTACGAGTCTTAGGAGGGTTTGTAGTTTAAGGTAAATTATTTTATTAATTCTTCTGGGAAATAATCATATTTAAATTGTTCATGGGCGATTAGGAGTTCTTGTTTATTTAGTCGTCCTGGGAGGAATTTCCTTAAGTCTAGTAAGGTTTTTTGAAGTTCTCCTGCGTTTTTTGTTAGTAGATAAATTATGACGTTGAATTTCCCGATTGCCTTTACTGCCCATAGAGTGTTTTCATTTTTTGATAAAAAGTTGGATAGATTTTTCTCATCTTTTTCTTTGGAGATATTTGTGTTTAGAAGGACGACGTGGAGGTTGTATCCGAGAGCATCGAAGTTTATCACTGGGATGAATTTTATTATTGTGCCTGATTCTTTTAATTTTTTTATCCTGTAGATGATTGCGTCCGTTGAGAGTTTTAGTTTCTCGGCTAATTCAAAGATGGGAAGTTTCGCGTTTTTACTTAGTAAGTTTAATATTTGGATATCCTTTTTGTCTATCTTTTTTATTTTCGTCTTGTTGGATTTTTCGTGTTTGGATTGATTCATTGGTAAGGATTTTGTTGTGAATGTTTTTGATATTGCTAATAATTCGTAATCGAGGATGTTTTGCTCGCTGCTGTTGTTTATCTCATCTAGTATCTTGTCAAGGTTTAAGATACTGTTTGCTACTATTGCTATTTCCAGATCGAACTTTCCGCTAAATTTTAGGACGGCTCTTATAAATGGTTTTTGGATTAGTTTGTCGATGATTTTTTTTTCTAGTTCTGGTGAGGGATTGTTTAGTTTTATAAAGAGATGGTAGTTGTCGTAGCCGAAGTGGGCGATGTTGATTATGGTTCGGTATCCTTTAATGAGTCTTTGTTTTTCGTAGTTCTTGATTCTGTAGTTTATGGAATCTCTTGAGAGGGCTACTTTTTTTGCGACCCTAGTTAGTGGCATTCTTGCATTTTGTGAAATGACTGAGAGGATTTTTTTATCTTTGATGTCTAAAATTATTTCTTTGGTATTTTTATTCTCTAGACATTTCATGCTAGGATAAATCTTATTTATTTTATAAATCTTGCGTTTAATCTGTAATTTTCTATGAGATGTTTCTTGTATATAGATATTATTGATATAGTATGAAAGCGAAACAGAATTTGATTGCGAGGGATGATATGGTTAGACTTGGGAATCTTGTTGAGCTTGGGATGGGGAGTGCTCCGAAACTTTGTTACCATAACTTTGAGCATGAGTTTGAGGCTTTTTCGGCTGCTCGTGGTTACGCGGTTGAGCTGGGGTTGTCTTATGAGGAGCGATTTTGTTTGGAGAGTGGGGCTTTGATTCATGATCATATTGTGATTCCTGGTAGGACTAATAACGAGATTCGGACTGCGGAATTTATGAGAGGGTATTTGCCTGGATTGGGATATTCTAGTGAGAGGGTTGAGATGTGTTGTGATATTATTATGGCGACTGTTATGCCTCAGAATCCTGGTAATTATTTGGGAGAGCTGATGTGTGATTGCGATTTGGATAACTTGGGGCGAGAATGTTTTTTTGATAAAGGAGAGTTGCTTCGGAAAGAGCTTGGGCTTCCATATGGTTTGGGTTTTTTGAAGTTTCAATTGGACTTTATTTGTGGGCACGAGTATTTTACTGACATTGCTCGTACAAAGAGAGATGATGGGAAGGCTTTGAATATCAAGAAGCTTGAGAGCATGATTAGGAATTTCGGGGAGTGAGCTTGTCGTTTGTTGCAATGATTTGTTCTAGTATGTTTTCAATCAAATTAAACTCTTTTGCTTCTTCTATTGTTACCCAGGCGTGATCCGTTAGTTCTTCTTCTTGGAGTTTTACAATTCCGGAATCGTGGTCGGCGTGGAGGGAGACTATCATTGATGAGGAGCCGTTTGGGTGGATGAATGCTAGGTTTGATATGTAGCCTATGTTTTTTATTGTTAGGCTTGTTTCTTCTAAGACTTCTCTCATTAGAGTTTTTTCGAAGATATCAAACCAGTGGTCTTGTGTGTCTTTCGGGGTATTTATGAAATCTTTTGTTTCTATTTTGCCACCTGGGACGCACCACTTATTTGGGAAGGCTTTTTCATTTGGGGAGCGTTTGCAGATTAGATATTTGCCTTCCTTGTTTCTTATTATGCCTGTTACGGCGATTTGGTGGGTTTTGTCTGATGTAGGTTTTGACTTTTCTAGATTTGGGAATTCTTTTATTTCTTTTATCATTTTGTGGGTTTCTTTTATTTGAGAAATCTTTTGGCTTATTGGTATATCCATAAGTAGAGTATATGAGTTCTTATATATAAAGAGTTGCTCAAAAAATTTGATGAAGGATAAGATTTTGGAATGTTTTCTGTGTGAGAGTAGGCTGCGGTTTAGTGAGATAGAGCGGGGGGTTGGAGTTCGGTCGAATAAGCTTAGTTATCATTTGGGGAAGCTGGTGAGCGAGGGAATTTTAATGAAGGATAGTGATGAGTATATTTTGACGGAAGAGGGAGAGAAGGAGATTCCCTATGTTTCGGATAAGCGTTTTGTGATGCCGGTTGTTTTGGTTGCGATTGAGAGGGATGGAAGGGTTTTTTTGATTGATAGGAAGAAGAGGCCGTTCTTTAGTAAGTTGTCGCTCCCGGCTGGGAGGATGATTCAGGGAGAGGGGTTTGAGGATGCTGTGAAGAGAATTGGGAAGAAGTTTGGAGTTAGGTGTGAGTTTGAGAAGGTTTGTTCTGTGACGTTGGAGCATGTTACTAAGGTTGGGAGTCAGAAGTTAGGGGTCGGGAGTCGGAAGTTGCATTCGTTTTTGTTGATATTGGTTAAGGCTCGGACTACTTCTGAATTAGAGTATGTTGATATTGTTGGAAGAAAGGGTGAGATTATTGGGAGTGATTATCAGTTGTTGAGAGAGGATTTGGAGAAGGAAATTTTTGTGAAGAGTTTGGAGACATTGGATTAGGATAAATTAAATAAAAAATAAATTGGGTTTGTATTCGTGTCTAATGGCCTTGTCGGCAGTCATAGATCGAGTAGAGTTTTTTGCCATAACTATCTTCTAGCTATCCAACCTTCGCCGCTTGCTTCCCATGTTGCGCCGTCCATTGCTCTATCAATCTCACGAATTATCTTGTCTCGTCCTCTTCCGCCGTTTGGGTTAAGGTCGTCGTATAAAACTTGTAGTTTAACTATCATTTTTCACCTCCTTGGTCTTTGGAGTTGTTTTTTATTTATATAGAAGTGTGAGATGATAAGTATATTTTGGAGTATGATTTGTTTTATAAGGCGTTTGACTGACGAGGGGTGCTGGTTGATTGGCGAGTGGTAGCGGGCGAAAATGAGGTTTTAGTGAGTGATTGTTTTGTTTGATGTATATAGTGTAATATAGTATATTGGAATACCTATGTTTGGCCAAAAAAAAAGATATTGGAGAGTTTTGGATGGCGCATATGTATTGGATACATTGTGCGCCATCTCGGGACCGGCAGGAATATTTATGTTTTTTTATCTATGTATTCGCATGATACTATATTTTCCTTTTGTTTTTTATTTTATTTCACCTAGTGGATGGGTGAGGGTTGGATTGTTTTTCTGCAGTCTTTGGTTTAGTTGATTGCAGATTCCACGATGTTTGTCTTTTTTTGTTTCTCCTTTTGTTTTGTTATTTATTAATAGAAGATGTGTTTGAAAAGTTCTTTCCAGAAAGGCGTAGGTGTTCGTCCATTATCTACCATTCTTCTTATGTTCTCGATATTGAAGGGTCCGTATCTAATGTTTATAGATCCTAAGTTGGCTACGAAATCTGGTTGGAGTTCTATCAAAATTTCGCTGCCGATCTTTGTAATCTTCTCATTTGTTTTCACCACGTGTTTCTCTTCTCTGTATCTCCAACCGAATAACCCGTTGCTCCATGTATCTACACCGATATATTTTTTTGGGAATTCCACTGTCTCGATGATTTCGCTTGATATGTTGAATATGTGTGGTGCCTTGAGCATTTCGTAGAGAATTCTTCCCATAGGTAAACGGGGAAGGACTCTTTTGCAAAATTCATCCTTCATGAGAAGATTGAGGCTTGTTCCCACAATTTTTTGGTTTTCTTCTGCTAGACAGAGGAGGGCAAGGTTAATGCTTTCTGTTTCTGATCTGCCTGTGCTGAGATGCCTGATGTATGTTCCTGCGAATCCATTGGTGTTAATTAGTTCCTGGGCTTGTCTTGTGATATCGCTTTCGAAGACTTTGTCTCCCCAGATGATATCTTTTCTCGTGCTCTTGATTTTGAATTCCATGAAATTTTCTCCTTTTTGTTTTAAGAAATTTTTTTATGTCTAGGAATTTAAATTCCTTTATTTTTTTAGTTGGTCCGCGCGCAGCGGGAATGTTGGGAAGTTGCTGCGCGCGGGATGGAATCAGGGGCTAATGGATGGTGCTTCTGTCGGCCTCTCTTACCTGAGATTCCATAAGACATTTGCCTTTTATCCAGCAGGTGTTACACTTTGAGGTGCTACTACTCAAGGAATTTCCCCTGATTTCTTTTACCATAAGTTCCAGGATTTCCATAAGTTCCATGGCTTCTTCTGCAAGAGATTGAAAAAGACAGAGTTCCCGTTTTGGGCAATTTTCACAGCCTTCTTCGAGGTATACTGGGATGACTGTTCCGGTTGGTCCTACAATCATGATTTTCATAATGTTTCCTTTCCTGGTTGTTTGTTGTTTATGGTTTTGGCTTGGAGCGATGCTATTGTTAGCCATGCTCCAAGTTTGGTAGTTTTACCTATTCTTCCTGATCAGGATCAGTTTTTTCAAGCTCATCATCTTCCCGTTCTGGGAAAGTGACGGGTTGAGTTTCCGGTTTTTCCTGGGTTTTTTTGACTTCTTTTATCATTTCTTTAACGCTATCCAGGAGTTCTGTGAGGGCAGCCATTTTCTTTTTATCGCCCAAGATTTCTTTGGAAGATTCGGCAGCGGCTTTGTATCCTTTAAGGAATGCATTTCCATTGGAGGCTTGAGCCGGTTTGACGGGTGTGGTATCTTCCATCATCATTGCCCAGGCTTCTTCCCTTGTGAAATCCTTACTCATATAAGCGGCAAAGATTTCCTTGCGGGTTTCAGCTTTAAGAGTGTAGTTGTCACTCTGCATTTTCTTCCATGCCGGATTCGACTGGAGTTGGAATTTGAGTTTTCTTACGGGAAGGACCATGGGTTGGAATTCCATGACGAGTTTGGAGATGATCATGGGAAGGATGGGAAGCAGGGGCCGGTATGTGGCAACCAATTCTTCATAGGGTCCGTCAAGAAGTTCTGTGACCGCTTCTTCGGTGAGTTGTCCAGATTCGATCATTGCCTTAATCATGGGCCAAATGGCTTCTACCTGATCAAATATGCTTTCGATTTTTCTTTCGAAATTCATAATGTTTCCTTTCTTATGGGTTTGTTGTAATTTTTTTCAAAAATGCTCTCATGCTTTGTCTTTTCTTTTTCTGAGAGATTTTCTCTGTTCTGAATTTCTTTACGCAAACTGGCCGGCATTTTTTCGGGCAGTTTTGTGTGCGTCGGCAGTTTTTTTTGCATGTTGACATAATAATTACCTCCCGGTTAAGATTAAGGCAGCCAGGGATCTTGTTTGTCTAAGATATGGCTGCTCCGGCAGGGGTTATTTTGTTGCGATGCGTTTGGTAGTGATGGCAACAAGGTTCCCAGATATAATACTTGCCTTTTCCGCTTCTTCTTTTGCAGTTGTAATGAACTTGGCGGCATTACGTCTTTCTGTGTTACGACCTGCCTCAAGACTATCCTGTTTTGCCTTGCTTTCTTTTTCAAGAGCTTCAATTTTGGCTTTGAGTTCGGCTGCTTCTTTTTCCGCTGCCTTTTTCGCTGCTTTCTCAGCTCGTTCTTCCTCTCTCATTTTGTCTGCAGCAAGTCTGGCGTTGATTCTATTCGCTTCACTCAGTTCCCTTTGGAGTTTTGCTAATCCGGCCAATTTTGAATCGATCATGATCGGTTTTGTTCTTGCGATGAAACCTATGCTGATGAAAAATTCGATGATAAAGTTCATGTTGTACTCCTTTTCTTTTAAGATAAATTAATGTTTTGTTGTACGGTTTTGTACGGTTGTACAGTGTTTTTGTCAGGCACCTCCTTTAACTGGTTATAGCGTAAACTGTTATCCCTATTGTTATTATTACTATTGTGAGTAATAGGGCAAGGGTGTATTTGTAATCTTTTAGTTTGCGGGTGTATTTCCTTAACTCCATCTTTCGAGGTTCTGATGGGTCCAAAGTATAGAGCTGTTGGACTATCCTGAGTTTTTTTGTTTCAGGAGTAATGTTATTTTGGAATAACGTTATTCCTCTTTCTGTTAGGAATGCCAAGATGGCGGCCTCTATGAGGACTATTGCTACGTTCATTATGGACATATTTCCTCCTATTGTTAAATTTTATTATTATATATTTATCATAGACATAGATGAATCTATTTTATCTTCTTTTGAAATGGCCTATTTTGAGATATTTCTCCTTGGTACAATAGGTATTTCCTTTCTTTTTGACATATTTCTTTGAGGATTACTTAATTCAAATTTCTTTGAATTGTTATCTGTGGTTCTGTTTTTGGTATGTCGTTGTATTAATGTTGCATTTTGTAGTGGTAACATTGTTTTTAAGGTTTACTGTTTGGGATAGGTTTATAATTTCCTGGTTATTTTGTTTATTATGGGATTTTGGCCTGTTGTGTTGAATGTTCTTCGGAACTCGGATGTTGTGTTGCTTGTGCTTGATGCTAGGATGCCTGGGATTGCTGCTAATTCGGAGATTGTTTCGAAGGTTGAGAAGATGGGGACGCGATTGGTTTATGTTTTTAATAAGTGTGATTTGATTGGTGTTGAAGATTTGAAGAGCTTGAAGAAGGATTATGCTGATGGTTTTTTTGTTTCGGCTTTGAAGAGGAGAGGTATTAAGGAGTTGAAGAAGGGACTTGAGAATATGTCTGATAGCTGGAAGAGGGAGAGTTTGCGGGTTGGAGTTGTTGGTTATCCTAATGCTGGGAAGTCTAGTTTGATTAATGCTTTGGTGCCAGGTGCTGGAGTTAAGGTGAAGAGTGTTAGTGGGACGACGCGGAAGACGGAGTGGATTCGGAGTGGGAAGTTGAGGATTATGGATTCGCCTGGTGTTATTCCTGCTGGGGATGATAAGATTAGTATTGGTTTGACTGCTTCTAAGGATCCTCATAAGATTCGGAATCCGGAAAAGGTTGCTTTGAAGATTGTGGAGTTTATTATGAAGAAAGATAGGGGTATACTTGAGAAATTTTATGGTTGTGAGGTTGAAGATGGAGATAGTGTTTACGATGTGTTTTTGGCAATTGGTAAGAAAAAGGGTTGGCTTTTGAAGGGTGGTTTTGTGGATGAGGATAGGTGCGCGATTAGGATTATTGATGATTGGCAGCGGGGAAGGGTAGGTTTGAAGTAGATTACATAAACTTTTAAACCCATAGAAGGTGTTATTTTTAGATGTTATGGAATTTTGCGAAAGTCAGTGTGCTTTTTTTCTGATGTTGATAAGTTGAAAGGAGAAAAAGTAATATGGAAAATAGAAGATTCGATAACCGGAACAATAATTCTGGTGGACGAGGCAATTTTGGTGGACGGAACAATTTCAATAATGGTCCTCAAGAGAAGCACAAGGCAATCTGTACAGCATGTAAGAAAGAATGTGAAGTGCCTTTCAAACCTACTGAAGGCAGAGATGTTTTTTGTCAGGATTGTTTTAAGAAGAATAACCCTAGAAATTAGGATTGTTTGATTAGATTTTAGTTTTTTTATTTTTAATTTTGGTGGGACAAGATTCCGCCTAGTTCAGTTATATAGAGTGATACAGATTCTCGGATTTCCTCCCTGTTTTCTTTTATTTTATCACTCCTTTTGCTGTTTTTGATTTTTTCGATAGCCATATATTCAAGTTTTGATCCTATTCTTTCTATTTCTTCCAATAACTTCTTGGCCTCATCCTTTTTTATTTGTTTTTTATTTTCAGATATCTTATTTTTTTCTTTGTTGATTTGTTTTATTTTGTTGGATATGGAACTATTATTTAGTTCGGCTTCATTGATTAAGGTTAGGAGATTTTCGCATTTATTCTCTTCAAATTTTCTTTGGAAGTTTTCTTTGTAGTCTTTGATTATTTTCATTTTATTTTCATCTGAATGGAAAGCGTTGGTGATTTTTTTGAAGTCGATTAGTGATTTTAGTTTTGAGATGTCATCTGTTAGTTGTTTTTTAACTAGTTCAATTTCATTTCTCTTTTTTAGATTCTCCATATAATCTTCACTAATTTTGACTTTTTTAATTTCATTTAAAATATTGTTTGTTCTCTCTTTTTCTTTTGTCGTTTTTTCGTCTAAGTATTTTATTTCTGAATTAATTTCATTTAGGGTTGTGGTGATTTCGTTTAGTTGTGCTAATTTTAATTGAATGGAGGATATTAAGTTGAGAGAATGCATGATTTTCTCATTTTTGTTAAATAGGTCAGCGAAATATTTTGAGAGGTCGTTAATTTCTTCTTTCATTGCTACAAGTTCGTCACCGATTAGGTAATTTGCTCTTTGGTAGAATATGTAGGAACGTTTGTCAAAATCTGAGAATATTTGGTTTGTGTCTTCGATGAAGTTGCTAAGTCTTTCTCTTTTTGTTTCGGTTAGTTCTTTTGTGAATACTTCTACGAAACTTAAATATTTGTCGAGGCTTTGTCTGACTATTATTTTTGCTCTTTCTTCGACTTTTTTTGATTCGATATCTATTGCTTCGAGATTTTTTATTTTTCCGCTTATGTTTGAAGTTGAGATATTTGCCCGTTTTTTTATTATAATGAAAATTTCCTCTTCTTTTTTGATAAGCTTGTTTTTTTTATTTTCAAGCCAATCTTCGATTTCATTAAAGTTTACTTTCTCTAATTCTATTTTAGGTTTCTGTTTTTTTCTAAAAAAATTTCGCAGCATCGTAGTGTTAAGGGACTCTGATATTTAAGGATACTGATGGGTTAATTTTTTCTGATTAGGTAGTAGGTTGTTGCGAAGAGTATTATTGCGAGGTATACCCATGTTGTTTGGAATGTTTGGGAGAAAAGGAGGGTTTGTTTTGTCGCGGCTATTTGATAATGAAGAGGGAGTATTGTTGATATCCATTGGATTGTTTTTGGGAGAGCTTGGGTTGGGAAGAAAATTCCGGATATTAGCATGAGTGGGAATGATATCATTAGGGAAAAGAGGACTGCAATTCCTTCGTTGTTTGCGATTAGTCCGATGATTAGGCCTAGTGCTGTGTTGATGATTCCGATGAAGAGAATTAAGTGAAGGATGGCTGCTGGGTCGATTGCATATTTTGTACCGTAGAACATGAATAGGATTAGGATGATCGCGAATTGGATTGCCGTAAGAGCTGTGAAGAAGATTAGTTTGGCTAGGATGTAAAAAATCGGGGAAGATGATGCTTTAACTCTTGTAATGAAACCGCAGTTTTTGTCGTAGATGATTGAGGTACTGCTGAGCATTAGGATTATGAAGATTGCTAAGATTGGGAATATGTAGATTATGCCTGCATCTTTTTTGAGGTCTTCGTCGTAGATTGGTTGCTTATCTGTCCATATTGGGTTTGTTAGGAATTCGGTGTTCATCTCTTCGAGTGATTTGAGGTCGTCGTCAGTTTCTTGGATTTTGTTTTGGAGAGTTTTGCTGAAGTCGGAAAATTCTAGTGCTAGGTCAACACCGCTTCGGACTGAGTTGATTTTGGTGTCTAGTTCTTGGTTTAGGTTGTCGATGATTTGTCGTTTGAATGGTTGGAGTGATTGATCGATTTTCCACGAGATGAGATTGGCGAATGCTATGTCGGTGTTGTCGTAGTATACCACTAACTTTGATTGTTTTAGTTCTTCGAGGTTTTGAGTGAAGCCTTCTCCTATTTCTAAGCCTATATCTATTTTACTTTGTTTGATTTGTTCTTGCATTTTCTCTAAGCAGTTTTTGTTTTCTAGGATGATTGGACTGAAGCCGTTTAGATTTTGAAAGGCTTGGGTTGAGATGTCAGTTTGGTCGAAGTCGCAGATGCCTACCTTGATGTCGTAGTCTTTTGGGTTGAGTGCGAAGAGGAAAAGGGTTGCTATAATTAAGGGAAGGAGGATGAAGAGGTAGAGGTATTTTTTTCGCTTGTAAAGTAAGAGAGAATCTTTTTTCAGGTAGGCGTAGGTTTTTAGGATTGGAGATATCATGCTTTTAGGAATGTTTCGTCGAGGTTTGGTTCACGGAAACTTATTTCGCTCCATTTTAGATTTAGTTTTTGTAAAAGTTTTAGTAGGTAGGATTTTTGCCTTTCAGTGTTGATTCCGAACATGAGGTATTTTTCATAGGAATCTAGTATTTTGACATCCTTGTATGTGCAGTATTTTCTGATTTCTTTTAAGTTTGATTTTGAGAGGTGAGTGAATCTTATTTCGTATATGTAGTTTATTTTGAGTTTGGCTTTTAGTTTTTCTAGGTTGCCCGAGAAGAAGACTTTGCCTTTTTTTAGGATGATTAATCTGTCGACGTGTTCTTGTGTTTCGGTTAGGAGGTGGGATGTTAGGATGATTGATTTGCCTTTTTTTCGGAGGGATTCTAGGAAATGCCAGAGGAGTCTTCGGTTTAGAAAGTCGAGTCCAGCGAAGGGTTCATCTAGAATCAGAATTTTTGGGTCGTGAAGGAGGGATAGGATTATGTTTAGTCTAACTCTTTGTCCGCCTGATATTTGGGATGGAAGTTTATTTAAGTCTTCTTCTAGTTTTAATATTTGCATAAGTTCATTGGCTTTTTTTATTGCCTGGTTTTCTGTGATGCCGGAATTTAGTCCGAAGATTTTGATGTTGTCTAGGATTGATAGGTCTGGGATTAGGGATACTTCTTGTGGAGTGAAGCCGATTTTGTTTTTATTGAAGAGTTTTGGTTTGCCGAAGATTTTGATTTTGCCCTGATATGATGTTGAGATTATTCCTGCGATGATTTTTAGAAGGGTTGATTTTCCGCATCCAGATTCTCCGATGATTGAGATTAGTTCGCCGGATTTTATTGAGAGGGATATGTCGCGGAGGACTTCTTGATTTGGGTATGAGAATCCTACGGACGATGTTGTTAGAGGTTTTTGTTTTTTTATTAGCTTGTTGAAGAATTTCATTTTTGTATAAGGGGTCTTTTGTTTATAAGATTTGGGTTGTTAACGGTGTTTCGTAAGGTATAAGTATTTGGTTTTGTTTAGTTTGTTATGAATCCGGTTAAGATATTGAGAGATGAACATAAGGCTATCGAGATGGAATTGTCAGAGTTAGATTTTATTATGAAGGAGGTACCCAAGGGTGTGCCTTCTGCCCAGATGGCATCCACTGAAGTGGACGAGGTCGGCAATATTAATTATTCTAACTTAGTGCACACTTTTTGGAAGGTTGGTGAGCTTTGGACCGCGCATGAGAAGATGGAGGAGGAGCTTTTTGAGGTGATGAAGGCTGAGGGTTTTGCGATTCCGATTGAGACGATTTTTCTTGAGCATAGGGATTTGAGGGGGCATGTCAAGAAGATTGGTGATGCTATTAATTCGGGTAGTGATGCGAGGGTTCGTGAGGCTTTGGTTAAGGATATGAGGGTGTTTGTTGATGTTTTGAGGAAACATGCGGAGGATGAGGACGAGGTTTTATTCGGGGTTGTTGTTTCGGAGTTTAGTGCTGAGGGGATGAAGGCGATTAAGCGGATTGTTTTGCGGGCTGGGAAATGATATCTAAAAATTTATAAAGCTTCTAGAGGTTTTGTATTTGTCCCCCTATAATTTATGGCAGAGCAAACGTACTCACACTTTACTCTAAAATTTTTCTAATCACTTCGTTGGGAAAAATTCGAGCAAGGTGTTCGGTAACCCTTTCTGTGGTCCTGTTCGATTCAGGGTTCCCCGACATCTTATCTAAAAATTTATAAAGCTATTCAGAGTTTTGTTTTTGTCCCCCTATAGCTCATCGGTAGAGCAGGCGGTTGTAGCCCGCTGTGGCCCTGTTCGATTCAGGGTGGGGGGATTAACCCCTCTTGAACAGCCCTGTTTCCCATAGGGATAACCTTCGCTTCGCTTGCCCACGACATAGGGTGGGAGAGAAATAAAACTCTTTAATAATTTTTTAGCGGGATTCAGCAGATATTTAAGGATTGATTGAGTGGATTTTTTATGACGGAGAGAAAGCCGTGGGAAACAAAAGAATTCCAAGAGGCAAAAAAGTTAGCGCTAGAAGATGGAAAGATAAAAGATAGGTGTGAATGGTGCGGTTCTACAAATAAGTTAACGCCTCACCATAAAATATCCTTTAAAGCCTATATGCTTCGTAATTTTAGAAAAGTTTCAATTATTTCTATGTCCGAGGAAATGAATTTCACATTCCCTCCTTGCGCATTAACTAAGAGCGGAGGTTTTTCTACCTCTAAAGGTTATATTAAGGTTGGGAAACTTGGGGCTTATATGCGAGATCATCCTGAACTCAAAGAGAAGACGAAAGAATTAGCACTAAAAGATTATTATGCTTTTGATTTTGTTCAGACCTTATGCTTTAGATGCCATTTTGTGAAATCAAAATATCGTAGAAATTTATGTCCTAGATGCAAGAAAAAATGGTTTCGTCCGAGTAAATATAATTTCGAAGGTGTTTGCTGGAAATGTAATGATGATATAGAAGATGAAAGAGATGATTTTGATGTTGAAGAAGAAAAGAAACAGGCAGAGATAGAGGGAGATATTGATGAAATGGTTAGGAATCTCTCTGAACCCAAAACACCTATGGGAACTCCGATGAAATGGGGAAAGTCCTGGGGATAAATTTTTAAGGTTTGATTCGCTGGTTTTTTATGGCAGGAATACCAAAAAATAAGATATTAGAAAGACAAAATAATAAATGTGCAGATTGTCCAAGAGAATTGACTCCCAAAATAACTCATTTTGACCATATTTTGCCTAAATGGGATGGAGGAACTAATGATCCAGATAATATACAAGCCTTATGTGCAATTTGTCATGCGGTAAAGACCCATACAGAAAATAAAAAAAGGGCCATAAGAAAAAAACTGGAAAGAAAAGAATCCGATAAAACTGGAAGACCAAAAGGTCCATTTACAGATTTGTGGTCAAAAAATGGAGATGATGTTTGTAATAATCTCCAAAGGTTCCATTTTAAAAAAGAGGTTCTCGATTATTACCTTTCTCGAGAAAATTCTGGAGAATTTATTCTTGAAAGAGGTACAATGAACGTTATTAGAGATAATAATGGGAAGATTAATTTAAAGTTTTCTGGAAGTTTTGATTACATCTCTAATAATATTTCTGTTGTGTTGATTGATTTGGTTGGACTTCCAGAATTCCACCAAAAACACTGGTTTAAGCACCTTGTTAATTCTGGGTGGGATATATCTTCCTTATAATAGTGGCAAATTAAAAAACAATCCCATCAAAGGGGTTACCGATTAGGTCTATCTTGGGTGGGATATAAATTTCTTCAAAATTTCCCTGAATAACAGGCCCTGTTTCCTAAAAGGATGACTTCGTTTCTCTCGGCCTCGATACTAGGATGGGGATTAGTATTATTTAGATAAAGTTGTTTTTTCCTTCGTCGTTTGTTTGATAGAAGAATAGCCCATGTTTTTTTAGAATATTATTAACCATTTTGTTGAGATGGAAGATAGAATCGTCTGAGAATCCAATTTTTACTTTTGTTTCTTCTCCAAACTTTTCTTTTACGTATTTTGTTATATAGTTTTGGAAGTCTTCGAATGCTAAAGATTTTAGTTCTCCTACATCTTCGGCTTTTAGTTTTTCTTTAATATTTTTGTTATTTACTGGATAAAACTTGCATAGATCTAGGTAGATGTCTAGTATTTCTTCTCGAGATTTGTCTTCTAATTGTAAGTTGTACTTCATTGAGAATGTTTCGCTGAATTTTTTTAATTGTGATTTCGGTATATATTTTTCTATTGTCAACTTTATCCCCTTTTTTATTGCTTCAGGGCTGTGTCCCCTTGCTGTTATTATTGCGAAGATACTTGCGTGATGAACTATACAGTTTACTAAGTTTCCCCAGCTTCCTGCTTTTGTGGCTTTGTTGATGTCGATTAGGAATTGGGAGTCTTCGCAGAAATCTTTGAAAGATTCTGTTGTGATTTTCAGATTTAGTTTTTTCAAATTTGGTCTTATTTTTTCAAATTCCAGAGTGGATAGTTTTACTTGTTCTTTATCTTTATTTTCCAGGTAAATTAGGGTCGGGAGTTTTAAGAGATTGTCGTCTAGATCGAAGGAGTATGCTTTGTATTCCATTGTTGTTCTTTGAATTTATTGGTATTTATGGGTTTGTATTTGTTGGATTTTTATGATACTTAGTGTAAATAATACATATACTCAATCGCCATAATCTTTATATAGTGTATATTATACACTATGTTATGGTAAACACAACACGAACAACAGAGTCGTTTCTTGATACCGATATGTATAAGTTGACCATGGGGCAATTTGCTTTTCATAGGTATAATGATGTTTCGGTTAAGTATGCGTTCAAAAATAGGACGAAGGATGTTAGTCTTCCGGCGGTTGTTGATGAAGGGAAGTTGAGGCAGGAGTTGGATAGGATTCAGTATACGAGGCCTACTAGTAACGAGTTAACATATTTGGCGGGATTAAAAAATAATGGCGAACAATTGTTTAAGGATGACTATCTTGGATTCTTAGAGAATATTGTGCTTCCTGATTATAATTTGACCGTGAAGAATGGCGAATTTGATTTTGAAGTTGATGGGCCTTGGGGAGCTGGGATATATTGGGAGACGCCTGCTCTTGCGACTTTTAATACTCTTTATTATCGTGGTCTTATGCAGAACATGGATTCTGATCAGCTTCGGGTTATTATGGAAAAAGGTGCTAATAATCTTGAAAGGAAGATTGAGACTTTGGAGGAGAATCCTAATGTGAGGTTCATGGAATTTGGGACTAGGCGGAGGTTTGATCAGGAGTGGCAAGAGGGTGTTGTTTCAAAGTTGAAGGCGAGAGTTCCGAATCAAATTGTCGGTACGTCGAATGTTTATTTGGCGATGAAGCTTGGGCTTGAGCCAATGGGTACGAATGCTCATGAGATGGATATGGTTATGTCTGGGATTTATCATGATAGTGATCTTGACATAAAGGCTTCTCATAATAGGTTTTTGGAGGAATGGTTTGATGAGTATGGGGTTGGGTTGTCTATTGCTTTGACTGATACTTATGGATCTGATTTTTTTCTTGACGATATGAGCTATGAGCAGGCTCGTAATTGGAAGGGGCTTCGGCAAGATTCGGGGGACCCTGCGGCTTTTGCTAGAAGGCAGATTGGGTTTTATGAAAAAAATAGGATTGATCCGAAGACTAAGTTGTTTGTTCCGAGTGACGGGCTTAATGTGGAGAAGATTGCTGACTTGCAGAATGAGTTTGGGAATAGGATAAATGTTGTCGCTGGTTGGGGGACTAATCTTACTAATGACTTGGGACTGAGGCCTCTTTCGCTTGTTATGAAGGCTGTTGAATCTAATGGGTATGGGACTGTTAAGTTGAGTGACAATCCGGCTAAGACTATGGGTAGTCTTGAAGATGTTGCTAGATTTAAGGATATATTCGATTATGATGATGCTAAATATGCTATGGAGGAGTGCGTGTATTAGATGAGAACTATTTTTTGGAATGTTGATACTCAGTATGATTTTATGCGAGATGACGAAAGTTTTAGGGGTACTTTGCCTGTGCCTGATGCTCGAGAGATAGAGGGTAATTTAGCTAAGTTGACTGGGTATGCCAAGCAGAATGGGATTTATGTTGTTAATAGTGCGGACTGGCATAGGTTGGAGGATAAGGAGATTGATGCTGAGAACCCGGATCTTGTGGATACATATTTTCCTCATTGTATGGCTGGGACTAAAGGTGCTGAGTATATTCCTGCGACTCGTCCTATGGATAATATTTATAGGTTGACTCGGGATGCTCAAAATGTCGATGCTGAGAAGATAGTGAAGGCTCGGAATCTTGTTATTGAGAAATATGAGTTTGATGTTTTTAGCGGGAATTCTTTGACTTCGGAGGCTATTGATATTTTGAATCCTGAGAATGTTGTGCTCTATGGTGTTGCCTTGAATGTTTGTGATAATTTTGCGGTGATGGGTAATGTCAAGAAAGGGCGAAATGTTTATGCGGTTATGGATGCTATGAGGGACTTGCCGCATTTGGTTGGTACGCCTTTGGAGACTAAAGTGGTTTTGAAAAATTGGGAAGAGGCTGGGGTTAACTTTGTGACGACTAAAGATGTTTTGGAGGGGAGGGTATGAAGATTCAAACATTGACGATTGTTGCTGGGAGTTCGGCTTGTAACGCTAGATGTCCCTATTGTGTTTCGCGGATGACTCCGAAGCAGGGTATTGGTTTGGAAGAGCCGGTTGTTAATTGGAGGAACTTTGAGAAGGCTTGTAATTTTTCTAAAATGAATGATGTTAGTACTGTTCTTATAACTGGTAAGGGTGAGCCCACCCTTTTTCCTGAACAAATTAGTGAGTTTTTGAATAAGTTGGAAAGATTTGAGTTTCCTTTTATTGAGATTCAGACGAATGGTATTGTTCTCGCGGGGGATGATTGTGATGAGTATTTGAAGAAGTGGTATGATCTTGGATTGACTACGATTGCTATTTCTATTGTCCATTATGAGAGAGATAAGAATAAGTTGATTTTTACTCCAGAGGGTGAGTATTTTGATTTGGAAAAGTTGATTGCTAAGTTGCATGATATCGGGTATACCGTTAGGATTAGTTGCACTTTGGTTAAGGGTTTTGTTGACAGTAAGGATGAGGCTTTGGCTTTGATTAAGAAAGTTAAGGGGTGGGGGGTTGAGCAGTTGAGTCTTAGGAAGTTGGCAGCTCCGCAGGGTTCTGAGTGTAAGAGTGTTTACGATTGGACTATGGAGAATATGATTGGTGATGAAAATTATTCTGAGATTGAACTGTTTGTTAAGGAAAATGGTAATCAGCTGTTGGCGCTTGCTCATGGTGCGACCGTTTATGATTTGGAGGGTCAGAATGTTTGCTTGACAAGTGCTTTGACCATTGAGCCGGAGAGGGATAATATGAGGCAGGTTATTTTCTTTCCGGATGGACATTTGAGATATGATTGGCAGTATAAGGGAGCGATTTTGATATGAAGAATATGGATGAGATGAAAGCTATTCGGGGAGTATATTGTTATTATTTTCCTGAAGTTCGGGAAGTTATCGACGAGGTTTGTGAGAATTTTCCACATGATGTTTTTTTGAGTTCGATTAGTCCGGGTCTTGATGATTTTGATAAGCCGATTATTGAGAAGTTTGTGAAGTATTATTCTGAGGATGTCCCTGCTTTGAAAGATTTTGGATATAGATATTCTACGGATGGGTCGCGGCAAGGGATTTTTCATTTGCTTGCTGAGATTAAGGCTAAGAATGCGGATGAGGTGATTTATGTTTTTGAGGGCGAGTATGAGGGATATCAGGAATATGCTAGTCGGCTTGGTATTACTATTGTTGAGGTTTCTGAAGATGAGGATTTTTCGAAGTTGAAGCCAGGGTATTTTTTTATATCGAATCCTTCTGGGCGTGATGGTAATGTGATAAGGAATGAGGTTGTTACTGATATTTGTGAGAGTCATAAGGTTGTTTATGATTTGGCGTATTTGGGGATGACTGAATTGTATGAGATTGATGTTAGTAATGATAATATTGTAGCGGTTGTTGCATCTATGAGTAAACCCTTTGGGATGTATTATTTGAGATCGGGTTTTACTTTTACTCGGAAGCCGCTTGAGACGTTAGTTGCTAATAAGTGGTTTAAGAATATTTTTTCATTGGTTGTGACTGATAGGGTTCTTGATAGGATTAGGCCTAGGCAGTTGTACGATAAGTATAAATTGATGCAGGAGAAAATAATTAGTGAGATAAATGAGGATCATGGTTTGAATTTGAAGGTGAGTGATGTTTTTTTGCTTGCGAATACTAGTGATAAGATTGAAGGGTTTATGCGGGGAGATAAATTTTGTAGGCTTTGTTTAACGCCCTATTTATTGGAGGAGGAAAAATGAAAATAGAGCGGGCATATTTTGCAAATGGAGTTGAGCGGGCTGTTGATGAGTTGGCGGATGAAGTGATTCGGCTTACTAAGGGGACTGGTGCTTATGGTGGTGTTATTGGTTTGAGTGGTGGTATTGATTCTACTGCGACTGCTTATTTGTGTGATTATGCTTTTGGTCGTGAGGGCAGTGGACTTGGACTTTATGGTATTGTGATGCCATCGGATGCGAATCGTGACGAAGATAAGGAGGATGGTTTGAGAGTTGCTAAGAATCTTGGAATTGAATCTGTGGTTGTTCCGATTGAACCTATTGCTGATATATTCGCTCGTCAAGTTCCTGGTATTGATAGTGAGTTTCATAGGGGTAATTTATATTCTGAGTTGAGAGCGGTAGTTTTGAGCAGGGTTGCTGCTTCTAAGAATTATAGGGTTATGGGAACTGGGAACTGGGACGAGGATTATGTTTTGGGGTATTGTACTAAGCGGGGGGATGCGGCGGTGGATAATAATATTTTGGGTAATCTTCCGAAGAGGTTGGTTCGGGAACTTGCGGCGCACTTGGGTGTTTCTGAAGATCTTGTTAATAGGGTTCCGACTGCTGGCTTGTGGGAAGGTCAGACTGATGAAGGTGAACTTGGGTATACTTATGATGCGGCGGAGTTGATTCAGAATGGTTTTGATCAGGGATATAGTGCTTCGCAAATCGAAGAGATTACGGGATTTGATAATAGAATCATTTCTGATGTTGTGATGAGGCATGCTAATACAGAGCATAAGCGGAAGGTTCCTTCGGTCGGAAAAGTTAGTTTATTGTATGGGGTGCGAGAATGAAGGTGGGAATTTTTGGAGGTAGTTTTGATCCTATACATAATTTTCATACTAAGATTATTGGTGATGCTCTGGAGTCTAAGGTTGTAGATGAGGTTTGGGTGATTCCGTGTAAGAGACATGCTTTTGGTAAAAATCTTTCGGATTCGAAGCATAGAGTTAAGATGATTGAATATGCGATTAAGGGGATGGATCATGTTAGGGTTGATAGTACTGAATTGGATTCTGAGGGTGTTAATTATACTATCGATACTGTTCGGAAGTTGAAAAGTAAATATGATCATGATTTTTATTTTATGGCGGGTTCTGATGCTGTGTCTGATTTGCCTAGTTGGAAAGATGGTGCGAAATTAAGAGAGTTGATTGATTTCTTGGTTTTTGAGAGGAAGGGATATTCTGTGAGGGAAGATTCTCGGGATATGACATTTTATGAGAAGCCTCTTTTGGGGACGTCTTCTACTGAGATAAGGGAAAGGGTCGCTGCGGATAAGCCTATTTATGAATTGGTTCATGAGGATGTTGAGAAATATATACTTAGGGAGGGACTTTATCATGAGTGAATATCTGAACCCCTGTGTGACTGCGGATATTATTATTGAAAGAAGGGAAGAGTTGCTTTTGATAAAGAGAGCTATTGAGCCGTTTAGGGATATGTGGGCTTTTCCTGGCGGGCATCTTAATTATGGTGATGAGACAGTTGAGGAGACTGGTGTTAGGGAATTATTTGAAGAGACGGGACTGAGAGCGAAAGTTTCTGACTTGGAGTTGATTGGAGTTTATTCGGAACCAGGTAGAGATCCGAGGGGGCATTATGTTACTTGTGCTTATGTTGCTAGGAATTTTAGAGGTGAGATTATGGCTAAGGATGATGCTAGGGATGTGAGGTTTTTTCCAATGGACAATTTGCCTGAGTTGGCTTTTGATCATGAGAAGATATTGATGGACTATATAACTAAATTTAAGGGAGGTGTAAAATGAGGGACTTGAGAGATAAGATTGCTCGTCTTATTGGAGAATGGAATACTTTTGAAAAGGTTTGGCTTTTGTCTTTTACGTTGATTAATATTTATTTGTTTTTTGCGTGGCAAGATAGTTGGATTGGATTGACTGCTTCTTTGACTGGGATGTTGTGTGTGGTTTTGACTGCGAAGGCGAGGATAAGTAGTTTTTATTTTGGCTTGGCTAATATTTTGGCCTATTCGTATGTTGCGTATCAGAGTCGGTACTATGGAGATGTTATGTTGAACATGCTTTACTTCTTGCCGATGGCTTTTGTTGGTATCTATTTTTGGAAAAAGAATATGCGGAATGGTAGCGAGATAGCTGTGAAGAGTTTGAGTTGGAAAGATAGGCTTGTTTGGTTTGGAGGTTCTATTATTGCTTTGCTTGTTTACGGGCTAGTGTTGAAAGTGATTAATGGGACTTTGCCGTTTATTGATTCGGCTACGACTGTTTTTTCGATTGTGGCTACTATTATGCTGAATAAGAGATTGACGGAGCAGTGGCTTTTCTGGATAATGGTGAACGTGCTTTCTATCGTGATGTGGGCCTATATTTTCGTTACGAGTGGTGGAGATGTTAGTATACTTGTGATGTGGTCGGCGTTTTTGGTTAATGCGGTGTATGGTTATTATAACTGGAAAAAGTTGGAGGGCAAGCATAGTGGTAAGTAGGAAAACTGTTGGATTTATAGGAGGGAAGTTTCTCCCCTTCCATCAGGGTCATGTGTATGTTATTATGGCTGCTTCTAATTATGTTGATGAGTTGTATGTTGTTGTTTCGTCTTCTAAGAATCGGGATCGAGAGCTGTGCGAAAAAGATGGAATGAAATATATTCCCGCTGAGGTTAGGCTTTCCTGGATTGGTGAGTCTTTGAATGATTTAGATAATATAAAGATAATTCATATTGAAGATGATCATTGGGATAACGATTATGATTGGGAAGAAGGAGCTAATATGATTAAGGAAAAAATAGGCAAGCCGATTGATTATGTTTTTAGTTCTGAAACAGAATATGATGAATTGTTTAAGAAATATTATCCTGATTCAAAACATGTCGTTGTGGACGATAAGCGGAAAACTGTTACGATTTCTGCGACTGAATTAAGGAAAGATCTTTACGGGAATTGGGATAAGTTGCCTAATTGTGTTAAGCCTTATTTCACTAAGAGTGTTGCAATTGTTGGGACTGAGAGTTGTGGGAAGACGACGTTATGTAAGAAGCTTGCTAAATTTTATAATACTGAATATGTTCATGAGATTGGTAGGGATTATTGTGAGAGGCATTCTAATCTTTTGACTGTGGATATGTTTGATAAAATTGCTATGGAGCATTTTATTTTGCAGGATAAGAAGGCTAGGAGTAGTGATAAGGTTTTGTTTGTTGACAGCGATGCTGTTATAACTCAGTATTATCTTGACATGTATTTTTCGGGGAATAAGTCGAGGTTGATTGAAGAGGTTGCTGCATTGCAGAATTATGATTTGGTAGTATTTCTTGAGCCAGATGTGAAGTGGGTTTCTGATGGGTTGCGTTTTGCTGGTGCGGATGAGCAGAGATTGAAGAATAATAAGTTGCTGAAGGATATGTATGAAGGTATCGGTGTTGATTTTGTTAGTGTTGCTGGAAATTATAACGAGAGATTTATGAAGGTTAAAGATCTTGTTGATGGAGTGTTGAAGAATGGAGTTTGAGAAGATTGTTGTTGTTGAAAGTAATAAGGATAGTTCCGAACACTTGGAAAGTTCTCGGAGATTGAGAGAAGTTTTGAGTGGACGTGATTTTTGTTGGACTATGTATGATGATTTGAGTAAGGAAAAGCTTTCCGGTGCGGATTTGGTAATAACTCTTGGTGGTGATGGTACGTATATAGAGGCTGCTAATCGAATAAGGGATTCTTATCTTTTGGGAATAAATTCTGACATGACTTCTAGTGAAGGGGCATTGGCGAGTTTGTCTATGAATGAGAGGGGAAAGTTGGAAGAGATACTGGGTGGAAAATTTAATGTTATTGAGAGGCAGAGGGGGGAAGTTAAATTGAATGATAAGGTTTTGGATGAACTTGTTACTAATGAAGTTTATGTTGGGGCCGAAAAGAGATTGAATACTTCTAGGTATATCATTGATTATAGAGGTAAAAGGGAAGAGCATAGAAGTTCGGGTGCTGTTATTTCTACGGGTACTGGTTCTACAGGTTGGTTTAATGCCATAGGCGGAGACGAATTTGGTGCAAATGAAAAAAAGCTTAGGTTCGTAATTACAGAAACATATCTTGGAAAAAGAATTTACGTTCCAACAGTTTTAAGGGGTGAAATTTTATCTGATGAAAATATTTCTTTTGAATCTACTCGAGATTATGGTGGAATTATCGGAATAGGGTTTAAGACGTATGATTTCAACAGAGGAGATGTTGTCGAAGTTAAATTGTCTGATAAGCCGTTGCAGTCTATCGAGGGTATTTAGGGTAAATTTAAATATGTTATTGTTTTGTTGACACTATGGAAGAAAGTATACATGATTTTGAGAAGCCGTCGTTGACTGCAGATATAGTTATTTTTACTATTGAAGGTGGTGAGTTGAAGGTTCTTTTGGTGAAGCGGAATATCAGTCCATTTAAGGGTGGCTGGGCGTTTCCTGGTGGTTTTGTTAGAATTGATGAGTCTTTGGAGGATGCGGCTAAAAGGGAATTAGAGGAAGAGGCTGGGGTGCGAGATGTTTATCTTGAACAATTGTTTAGTTTCGGGGAACCCAAAAGGGATCCTAGGGGAAGGGTCGTTACTGTTGCATATATGGCTCTTGTTAACTCTGAGGGTATAGAATTGAAAGCTGCTACTGATGTTTCTGATGCTAAGTGGTTTTCTATCAAGGATGTTCCTTCACTTGCCTTTGATCATAAGGAAATATTGGAATATTCTTTGAAGAGGCTGAAGTGGAAGTTTGAGTATACGACTGTTGCTTTTTCATTGCTTCCGAAAAAGTTTGCGATAAGTGAAGTGCAGAAGATTTATGAAATGGTTTTCAATAAGAGCTTTGATAAGAGGAATTTTTCTAAGAAGATTATTTCGCTTGGTATTTTGAAAGAGGAAGGTTTGAGGAAAAATGTTTCGCATAGGCCACCTATGCTTTATTCTTTGAAGAAGAACGTTGGGGATATTGTTGAGATTATTTAGATGTTATTTTCTTTTGAAGTTGAATTTGGATTTTTGTAGTGATGTTATGTCTTGAGGCATAAAGCTGTTGTCTTGTGCATAGCGTATGTCTTCTATTGAATAAAATGATTTTGGGTTTGTCTCGTTTATTATTTTGATTATTTTACCTAGTTCTTTTTTCTTTACTACTGAGAAAATTAATTTAACTTTTCCTCTTTTTCCTCTGGCGTTTGTTGTTGTTAGATTGTAGTTTTGGTTTTTTAGATTTTCAATTAATTGCTTTGAATCTTTTTGTGTGATTATTCTTATTAGCACTTTTCCGATGGAGAGTTTTTCTTCGATGCATATTCCTACGTAGTTTCCTGTTGCGAAGCCGGCTGCGTATGCGATATATAGCCAGACGTTTGTCATGTCGGCTAAGATTTTGCTCATCGTTATTATGTAGATTAAGACTTCGAAGAAACCTAGGATTGGAGACAAGAATTTGAATCCTTTTGCTACGAAGATTAGGCGGACTGTTCCGATACTTACGTCTGCGACTCTCGCTAGGAAGATTAGGAGGGGGAGTATCAGATAGCTTACGTAATCGAATGTCATCGATTGGATATCTGATTTGGGTATTTAAATGTTGGCGCTGACCTTAGAGTTTTGTTTGTTTTAGATAAAAATCATGTCTTTCTTCTGAGTAGATGGCTTCTGGTATCCTATGTTGTAATTCTTGCTTTGCGGGTTCTGAATATGGAATTGTTGGAGTTTCTATGTTTCGTATTTCTGGGGTTCCCGTTGCTAGTAATAATGTAAGTGCTATTTTTTCTAGTATCATAATATGTCTATTTGATTTGTTTATTTAAAGATTGTTGTGTTAGAAGTACATTGAGATGAGTTTTCCGACGTAGTGCGTTATTGCGATGACTGTGATTGCGATTGTGAGGTGTTGTGTGATTATTTTTGTTGGGGATTCGTTTCGGGATTTTGCTAGGTAGTAGTTGAAGGATGTGATCAATAGGAGGCCCCATACTAGGTTGATTTTTATTGCGGTTTGGAGCGGAAGGGTCAGGATTGGGATTAGGAATGTTAGTGCGACGATTAGTTTTGTTGCGAAGGTTGCGAAGGTTGCTTCCCAGACTTGTTTGTGTTTTATATTTTTTGAAGTTTCTTGTGAGATGTGGATGCCAAATGCGTCGGAGAATGCGTCGGCGATTGCGATTGTTAGTATTCCTCCGATGACTGCGAGCTTGAGAGAAGTTGCGGCGTTTAGTCCGATCATGACGCCGAGTGTTGTTATGACGCCGGAAGTTAGACCGAATGCTATACCGGTTTTATGGGAGGAGTTCATTGGATTTCATAAGAGGCTTCTGTTTAATAATGTTTTGAAATGGAGTGTAATAATTTTTATAAAGGATATTTGTTTTGCGGTTTTATGGATTTATTGTCTGAGCCAGTAATGGGTAGGAGAATTATGGGGAAGCAAGTCGAGAGTTATTATGAATTGTCTGCATGTGGTGTGCCTCTTTTTGTGCTTGGTTATGATAAGCATTCTATTGCTGATTACAGAGCTGTAAATTTGTGTTCGGTTAATTCTGAGGATGAACCTATGTTTTATGTATCTAGAACTAAGGATAAAATATACTATGTCGCTTCTGATTTTATGAAGGGAATGTTAGAAAGGGGAGAAGATATTTCTTGGATTGAAGGAAGTAAGATGGCTCGTGGGGCTAGGCGATTGTTGACTGAAGGACTTAGGAACTTGGAAAAAGATATTTTTAATTGAATATAAAAAAGTTTTCTAAGAATGTTGTTGCGTAAGTTCCAGATGGTAGTGTGAATTCTAAGATGATTTTTTTGGTGCCTTCGAATTCTTCGTCTTCTAGGGTTTCTACCTTTAGGTCTTCTATTGATGTGATGGCTTTTCGGAATGAGCCTTTGATTCTGAGGAATGGGATTTCCTGGATGTCGAAATCTTCTAATTCTAGATTGTGTTTATCTAAAACTTCTTGTTCTATTTCTCCTAGTCGTCCTTGTGAGAGCCTTGTTTTGTATCCTACTAACATCCCGCTTTGTTGGCCTTTTTGGTTTAGGTTTAATCTTTCTTCTAGTGCTTGTTCGACTATGTCATTGAATATTTTGGATTGGACGGAGTGGACGTACATAAGTAAAATTTTTCTAGGAAGACATTTTAAGACTGATAGAGGAAGCCTGTCTGTTTCATTTTGTTGCCAATTTTGATCTTCTCGAATGGATTGAATTGCTTTTTTGAAATTTCTTTTTAGGATCGCCTTTCCTATTTTTATATTACCTTCATTTATTCCGAATCTTTGTGGACCGAAGTAGTTTGGGAAAAAGGTCTTCTTTCTGATTTGGGATGATATTTTGATTGCGTCTTTTTTATCGATGTCTCGGAGTGTGATTTTGAAGTGATTGGCGTCGAGGTATCCCATTTTAATTTTGCGTTTGTTCCATTTGAAGTTTTTCAGGATTATGTTTGGATGTTGAAAGGTTTGAAGGTTTTCTATGTCGGGGGATTCAATTGATATTCTTTGTGATGTGTGAGCTTGTTTGTCTTTTGTTCCGGCGTAGCCTATTGCTTGGGTGTTTTTGTTTAGGTGATTTGCGATTGTTTTGATTGTTGTGAAATGATCTATATCTTTTTTTTCTAGCTCACACCATAAGAAAGGTTTTTCTGAATTCTCTATTTTCATTAGAGGTTGTATAAATTCTTTTGATGCTTTGCAAACCCATTTATCCTGAATTTCTTCTACTATGAAATCTTCGGTTTTGTATTTTAATTTTGCTGGTATTTTTTCCATCTGAGAAAATAGGATTGTTGCTATAAAAGTTAATCGTTGGATTGTTCGTTCATAAAAAAGACGTTGTTTGAGTCGATTTCATGGATACTTCCTTCCTTTTCGAATACAGCTAAGGCACGTGGTAGGGAGAATTTTCCGACGATGCCGACTTTTGAATATACAATGTAACTAAATGCTCTTTCTTCTCCTGCTTCAAGGCTTCCAATGTTCCAATGGACTCTTCTGTTCTCTGTATCTATTTTGTCTGGCTTGAGAGTGCCGAATTTTTTGTATATTTTTACTATGCTTGGGACTTTGTCTATTAAAGTTACGTTTTCCACTTCCTGTCTTGCCTTTAGTGTGAGGCTTATTTTTAGTGCGAATTCTCCACCTTTTGTTTTTACTGGTGATACGGATTTTTTTATTTCTAGTTTGGTTTGAGAATATCTATAGTATCCTAGTGCTGCTAGTGTTGCGAAGATGATTATGAAGAATGGTAAGGCGTAGTTTGTTTTTGCTTTGACTACATATGCTTCGGTTGGGGATAGTCTTTCTTTTGTCCATATGTATTCTATGCTCATGCCGTTTCGTCTGGTTAATGTCGGTTCGTTGTTGAAGCTTGTGAATAGGCGAGCGAATATGTTTCTTTTGATTTTGATTTCTATTGCTTCGTCGATGTTTCCGGTGTTGACCTTTGTTATGATTTCTCTTTTTATGAAGAATCCCGAGACGTCTTCAGTTGTTGTTATGTCTTTTTTCTCCCCTAGGTTAAGGTTGCCTTCTATTATTTTTTTACCGTTTTTTGTTTCGAAAGCTGCTGTTACGATGTATACTCCGGCGAAGGTTTTTTTGAGAATGTCAGCATGTGGCTTTATTGATATTTCTAATTTCTCGTATGGTTTTAATGTAAAGGTTCTTGTTTCTTCGAAGAGGACTGAGGAAAATGTTGCGGTGATGTTTTCTAGTGTTGTTGCTTCTTTATTTTGGATGTAGAATGAAACTTCTGTTGATGATGGATCTATTAGGTTTGAGTCGATTTCGATTGTGTTGCTGAGATCCTTGATTTCTAGGAGCATTTTTTGTTCGTATTTTTCTATTCCTCTATGATTTAATGTGTAGGTGAACGCGTAGTTGCCTGTGGCGTCGAGGTTTGATGTTGGTTTTATTGTGAATGTTTTTTTGAAGAAGCTGTCGTTGATTTCGAATGTTGCTGATGGTTGGATTGATAGATCGGCTAAGGTGTAGAGGTTGTATGTTCCTGGTATCGCGTTTGATATTTCTAGTTCTAATTCGATTGTGTTTTCGAAATCTTGGATGATTATGTTTGTGTCGTATTTTGCCTCTATTTCTAAAGCTGATACGGAGGCTAGGAGTAAAAGTGTTGCAAATAATAATATGATTTTTTTCATATATTGAGAGGTTGAAATTATTTTATAAAGATTTATATGGTCTAGCCTACGGGTATTCTAAGGAGGGCTTTGAGATCAGTGATTAGTTCTTTGATTTGGTCTTCGAGGTCGTCTTCATATTCATCGACGCTTGTTCGTATGACATATTGTTCATAGAGTCCTCTTAGGAATTTATAGAAGGGCTTGTCTTCCCATCTTTTTTCGTAGTCCTTTACAATTATACCCTTGAATACTATTTCTAATTCTCCCTTATTGGTTTTTGTTTTTTTGCCTTCGACTTCTACTTCGGCATCTTTCATTGTTAGGATGTGCCACTCTAGTTCTATTTTGTATAGGAAATAATCTGTTATTTTTTTCTTCGATTCCCAGAGTATTATTACCTCCTTTCCTGCGCTTGAGAGTTTCTCTCTGTATTTATTTTCGTATAGTTTGTATCCGTGATCTTTTAACCAATTGTAGAGCATATTGTATACTTCTTCATAATTCCAGTAGCCGACTTGGGTTAATTTTTCTTTATACACCTGTTTTTTCTGGGCCATGATTAAGTTAGAGAAATAGATTATATAAAGATTATCTTTTGGTGTAGCACTCTTCGCATAGCCATTGTGCTTCGTCTTTGTAAAGGAGTTCGAATATTCCGCATTCTTCGCATATGCCAGATTTTCTTTTTGCCTCTATTCCGTGTCGTTTGAATTTGGATTTTTCTTCTTTAATTTTTATTGTTTCGGCAATTGCCTGGAAAAGTCCTGGGTCTATTCTTAAAATATCATTTGCCGTTATGAGTCCAATTAATTTTTTCTTTTCTACAACTGGAAGACGACGAATTTTCTTTTTTTTGAATTTTTTCATCGCGTCAGTTATGTCTGCTCCTGGTTTTATGGTTGTGACTTTTCTTTTCATTAGATTACTAGCTCTTATGTTTTCTAGGTCATCATAGGATTTTTTCACTACTGCCCAAATGATATCCTTTTCTGTGAGGATTCCTTTGAGTTTGTCGTCTTCTGTTATAAGTAGACTTCCGACTCTTTTTTTGACCATGGTTTTGGCGCATGTTTTTAGGTCGGTGTCTGGAGAGACGTGGACGAAGCTTCGGGTCATTAGGTCGCCGACTTTGATTCCTGTGTCCATGGTTTAATTATGTGTGAATTGTTTATATATCTTGTTTAGTATCTTTGGGTGACAGTTGAGTGCAATAATTCTTATAAAGAGAAATGGGGTTTTGGTTCTATGGTTGAGGATGTTATTGGAAATGAAGGGGATCGGATTCTTGGGCGTGATGCTCAGCGGAACAATATTTTGGCGGCTCGTGTTGTGTCGGAGACTGTGAAGACTACTTTGGGGCCGATGGGGATGGACAAGATGCTGGTTGATAGAGTCGGGAATGTTGTTGTTACGAATGATGGTGTGACGATTTTGGATGAGATGGAGATTGAGCATCCTGCTGCTAAGATGGTTGTTGAAATTGCGAAGACTCAGGAGAAGGAAGTTGGGGATGGGACTACGACGGCTGTTATGTTGGCTGGGAAGTTTTTGGAGAATGCTGAGAAATTACTTGATATGAAGATTCATCCTACTGTGATTTGCAGGGGTTATCGTTGGGCTGGGGATAAGGCTCAGGAAATTTTGGGTGGTTTGGCTGTTGATATTGGTAGTCGGGATGAGTTGGTGAAGGTTGCACAGACGGCTATGACTGGGAAGGGTGTTGAATATTTGAGGGAGAAGTTTGGGGAGATTATTGTTGATGCGGTTGATGTTGTTGCTGAAGGGAATAGGGTTGATTTAGGTGATGTTCGGATTGAGAAGCAGAAGGGTCGGGCGATTGATGAGTCGGAGTTGATTCGAGGTGTTGTGATTGATAAGGAGCGGATTAATTTGGATATGCCATCTAGGGTTGAGAACGCACGGATCGCTTTGATTGAAGAGGCTTTGGAGGTTCGATCTCCGGAGATGGATGCGCGAATTTCGGTTTCGACGCCGGAGCAGTTGACTAGTTTTTTGGGGCAGGAGGATTTGGTTTTGAAGGAGAAGGTTGAGTTGATTCGAGGGAGTGGTGCGAATGTTGTTTTTGTTCAGAAGGGTGTTGATGAGTTGGTGCAGCATTATTTGGCGAAGGCTGGGATTTATGCTGTGCGTCGGGTGCCGAGGAGTGATATGCAGAATTTGGCGAAGGCGACTGGTGGGAAGATTGTTTCTAAGTTGAGTGAGATTGCGAGTGGAGATTTGGGGAATGCGGAGTTGGTTGAGGAGCGGAAGGATGGTGAGGATGGGATGACTTATGTTATGGGTTGTTCGAATCCGAAGGCGATTACGATTTTGATTCGAGGTGGGACTGAGCATGTTGTTGATGAGGTTGAGCGGGCTGTTGAGGATGCGCTTGGAGATGTGAGTGCTGCTGTTAGATATTCTAAGGTTGTGGCTGGAGGTGGTGCTGTTGAGATTGAGTTGTCGAGGAGGTTGCGAGAGTATGCTCGGGGTCTTAGTGGTCGTGAGAGGTTGGCTGTTGAGGAATTTGCTGCGGCGTGTGAGTTTGTTCCTACGACTTTGGCAGAGAATGCGGGTATGGATCCGATTGATGTTTTGACGGAGCTTCGGACTGCGCATGATTCTGGGGGTCGGGATATGGGACTCAATTTGTTTAGTGGTGGGATTGAGGATAATATGGTTGGTGGTGTGATTGAGCCATTGAAGGTTAAGACGCAGGCGATTGCGAGTGCGACGGAGGTTGCGATTATGATTTTGAGGATTGATGATGTTGTTGCGGCGCGGAAGAGTGAGGGGAGAGGGGGAAAGGTTGGTAATATGAGCGGGTATGACTAATGAATAAATTTAGAAAAAATGTTGCGACTTTTAGAGAGACTGAGCTTTTACAGAATTGTTCTTCTGAGATGATTGATAATATGCATATTGTTCGGAGTGCCTATCGTTCTGTGATGGCTAATAATCTTACATATGTGAGTATGCCGATAACTTCTGGTGAGAGGTTTTATGATGTTTTGGAATCTTATGGCGTGATGGATTCTGCGAAGTTGCCAGATGGGGTTTTATATAATGAGATAATTTTGCCTAATATTGAGAAGTATACTGGGATTGCTCAGGGGATTCAGGATGAGAATCCTAATAGGACGGTTATTGCGCCTAGTGTTTTTGAGGCCAAGAAACAGAGGTGGTCGCAGGAGGAATATATGTATCTGTGGTATTGGGTTTTGCAGGATAAGATTTCGACGGGGATTCTTGCTGATAAGTTTTCTAATGGGGGAAGTGAGGAGGCTGTTTGTATGAATGAGATAAGGCATCAGATGACGAAGGTAGAGGGGCATCATAGCTCTGGGCTTCCGCGATATATACCTACTATTGCTTTGGAGAGAGGCGGTTATGATGGTTTTGAATCTATTGGAGATGATATGACGCTTTATCCGCAACCTAGTGTTTTTGATTTGGATGGAACAAAGATGGCTGCTTCTGATCCTGATTACTTGAGGTCGGGAAATGGTATGGAAATTTTTGATTTGGATGGGGAGGCTATTTCTATAGATGAGAATGCTGCTATTATTAGGAGGTCTGTTGAGAATTTGAGGGAACGGGGTTTTAAGACGGGGAGGTTGGAGAGTTGTTTATTGGATTTGGGTGGGATTGCTCATGCTAATCACATGGCCACGAACTATCTCTGGGGTAAGGAATCTGAACCTGACCGTATTTGGCGAGGACGTATTTATGATGAGATTGCTAAGGTGATTGGTGGGGACAGGTTTGATGTTGATTCTGTTAATTGGTGAGAGATTTTAAATAGATTTAATTCTTGATATATTGAAGGAGGTGTGATGTGAAGGTACGTAATAGTATACCCTTTAGATTGGGAACTTCTTCGAAGTCCCATTTTAAGCGGGCAAAGATTTTGTGGACTGGTGTTTTAGCTGCTGTGTTAATGATAGTTGTGAATATGTTGTTGAATGTTATTTATAGTAAAGTTTTTCCTGGTATTACTGAAATGTATTCTAGTATGGATGTTTTTCGTTCTATGGGGGATCCTTTGATGATGTTGTTTTTTATCTATCCTTTAGTGCTTGGGATTGGTCTTGCTTGGATTTGGAGCTATACGAAGGGAATTTTTAAGAAAGATTCTACTTTTTGGGCTGGACTAAAGTTTGGATGGGCCTATTTCGTAATCGCTGGTATTCCTATATTCTTTATCAATGTAGGTAGTTTTGATTTACCTATTATGATGATTGGAACTTGGGTAGATATGCTTGCGGCTAATGGGCTTATTGCTGGCTGGGTTTTTGCTAAGTGGGCTCGGTAAAATTTGATTCTTAGTGGTTTATACTTCGTTGGAAAAACGCTCACGTACCTTATGGTTCTGGAGATAAGGAGATGGGGTGCATGCTAATGCTTTAGAGCACGAGAAGTTGTTTCGTAGAGTTTTGTCTTTTGTTGAGGGGATGATTGGGAAAATATAAATGCGCGGGCGGGGGCTCGAACCCCGGTCCCATCGTTGGCAACGACAGATTCTAACCACTACCGTCGCTTTAGAAAAGCTCGGACACGGGAACTAAAGTTCCCTAAAGAAAATCAAAGATTTCCTTTAAACTACCCAAGCATGAAGCATGTATTAAAAGAAGTATAAAAAATAAATGCGCGGGCCGGGGATCGAACCCGGGCCCCAACGTTGGCAACGTCGAATAATAACCACTATACTACCCACGCATAAAAGATTGTTGATTTTAGGTTTTAAAAAAGTTTGTTTGGTATATATCATATATATTAGGAGCTTGTAGGTTTTGGTTATATAGAAAATTAAATAAATAGGGAATGCTTTGTTTTTGTATGAATGCCGAGAGTGTGGTTCGTGATATTGCTGGGCTTGCGGGTGTTGAGGTTGGGGGAAATGAGCCTTGGGATATTAGGGTTTCTGATAATCGTTTTTATGATCGTGTTTTGAATGAGGGTTCGCTTGGGTTGGGTGAGACGTATATGGATGGGTCGTGGGATTGCGATAGGGTGGATATGTTTTTTGATAGAGTTTTGGGGGCGAATCTTGAGAAGAGGATTTCGGGGAAGGATGTTGTTATTGCTAGAGTGAAGTCGAAGTTGTTTAATCGGCAGAGGAAGTCGAAGGCATTTGAAATTGGGGAGAGGCATTATGATATTGGGAATGATTTGTATCGTGAGATGTTGGATGATAGGATGGTTTATACTTGTGGATATTGGAAAAATGCTTTTAATTTGGATGGGGCGCAGGAGGCGAAGTTGGATTTGAGTTGTCGGAAGCTTGGGCTTGAGGCAGGGATGCGGGTTTTGGATGTTGGATGTGGATTTGGAAGTTTTGCGAAGTATGCGGCGGAGAAGTATGGGGTTGATGTTGTTGGGGTGACGGTTTCGAAGGAGCAGGTTAAGTTGGGGAGGGAGATGTGTGAAGGGTTGCCGGTTGAGTTGAGGTTGCAGGATTATCGTGATGTTAAGGGTAAATTTGATAGGGTTGTTTCTTTGGGGATGTTTGAGCATGTTGGGCCTAAGAATTATGATGTTTATTTTGATAAGGTTCGGGATTGTTTGGCTGACGATGGGTTGTTTTTGTTGCAGACGATTGGGTGTAATGGTTCTGGGCGAGGGTCCGAGAGATGGATTGATAAGTATATTTTTCCGGGTGGGGTTTTGCCGTCGGTGAAACAGATCGGTACTGCTGCTGAAGGGAGGCTTGTGATGAGAGATTGGCATGAGTTTGGGAAGGATTATGATAAGACGTTGATGGCTTGGAATGGAAATTTTCAGGCGGGATGGGAAGGTTTGAGCGGGAAGTATAATGAGAGGTTTAAGCGGATGTGGGAGTATTATCTGTTGAGTTGTGCGGGGAGTTTTCGGGCTGGGAGGAATCAGTTGTGGCAGGTTATGTTTTCTAAGGAAGGTGGGCAGGGAAATTTTGTTTCTGTTAGGTAAGATTTGTTTACTGTTAAAATTAGTAAATCTTAAATAAGATTTATCTTTGTTAATAACATGTCAAAAAAGTCAATCGGGCATGCTTTCAAAAGGAAAAGTCTTCTTGTCTTTCCGGCAATTAAAAAAAGGTATTATTCTGTAGCCCTAGAGAGTGAAGCGGATTCATTAGAGATAGACTTGGAAGATAGTATTGCTTCTTCTTCGAAAACCCTTGCGCGAGATGTTCTATGTGAAGAATTTCCTAAAGATTACTCGGGTAAAAAGGAGTTAATGGTAAGAATTAATGATTTCAGAAGTAAATTTTATGAGGAAGATGTGGAATTGATTAAGAATCTAAAGCCTGATACTATTTCCTTTGCAAAGGTTGAGAGAGCAGAGGATATTAAACAACTTGAGAGTTCCCTGCTTGATGCGGGAATTAAGAATATCGATATTTTTGTTGGTATAGAGTCACTATCGGCATTTTATAATATGGATGAAATTTTGGGTAGCTCTAAAAAAATAACGGCGGCAATTTTAGGTGTTGAGGATTTGGTAGCTGAATTGGGAATAGAGCGAGGAGAAATCTGGAAGAATCCAATTCTTAATTATATGTTAATAGAATTTTCTATGAAGTGTCGTATGTATGGGATTCAGAGTATCGGTCCAATAACTCGAGGATATTCTACTCCTAGTCATTTTAAGGAGTTGGCTGAAGAATGTGCCTATTTAAAAAAAATGGGTTTTGTTGGAAAAGTTGCGATTCATCCTAGTCAGATAGAAATCATAAATCGAGAGTTTGAGATCACTAGTGAGCAAATACTAGATGCACAGAATATTATCGATGAATTTAAGAAAAAAGAATTGAAGGATGGAACTGCAGTGATTATATCTTCTGAGGGGATGGAGGATTCACCTTCTCTGAAAAAAGCAAAGGACATTTTAAAGTATGCTGAAGATCATGGATTTCCAAAAAATTGAGACATTAGAAGGGATGTTGGTATTATTTTTTGGTTGAGAATACAATGTGCCACAATGGTACCACGCCCCAACCGGAGTTCATTGGTGCGTATGTTCTGTCGTTGATAAAGTTAAATTCTGTTCCAATTGAGAGCAATAGGGAAGTTTAATAAATTTAAGCTCTATGTTTGAAAAATAAAGCTAAGGCCACAACCGCAAATGCTGCAAACCCAATCCATCCTATCAATGGGAGTTTTACTTCTTGGCCAAAGATATTACCAGTTACGGGTAATGCTAGGACAATTAGAAATAAGATTATCCCAATTCCTATCAAAACTGCAGTCTCTGAGCTGGTTTGTCCTTTCTTGCCCCTCATCTTCCTTTATTTTTATACCCCTTTTTTCTCATTCGATCATTGATAGACCCATCCTTATTTTTCATATCCACTAAGTCTCTGCCAAATTTATCTCTAGCAACTTTTCGAACAGAAACAGTACCCTTAGTCCTTCCAGTCATCCCCGCTGCAGTCTTAGTGGCTCTACTGGATCCATACTGATAAGATTCTGGTGCCCTAACTCTATTTAGTCTGAATCTTGTGCCATCGGCAAAAATGCCGCTATCGCCATCATCCCATTTTTTTATTTTCTTCTTCTTGAAAACCATAATTATTTCACGAGAACTCAACTTATAAAGCTTTCGTTATATGATGATGTGCTATTCATTACATTGTTTAAGCAAAAGTTTATAAATATGTTTTTCAAGATAATATTATGAGAGGTGTTTTTTATAATGGATAGTAAGACTAGAGTAAAAAAAACACCAGAGCAGATAAAAGAAGATATTCTAAACAACTTGAATAGCGGTCCTAAAAATGCTCATGAAATCTCTGAAGATATTAATTCTAATTGGCTAACTATAGAAAAATTTCTAAATGAATTAATCAATGAAGATAAAATTATAGAATTAATATCAGCTACGAAATCTAAGATTTATGCCAGCAAAGAAGATCTATCATTTTTTTATTTACCACTGAGAGAAGAGATAAGAGAAGAGACCACTTCCCTATTGTATACAATAAATAAAATATGGAAAGAACGTGTAAATGAACCCCTTCAAAGAACCGTCTTACAAAAACTTGCAGTAGAATTTGTAGAAAATAACAACTTAGAAAATAAAGTTCCCATAGCAAGATTCCATTATGGACAGACTTTATTGTTGAGATATGAAGAGGTGGTAGGGTCTAATGAGTTTAAAGTAAATACGGAACAAATGAATAATTTACTCGAACTTATTGACAAATATAAAACTCTTACTGCAAATAAAGCAAGATTAAAACAATATGAAAAAGATTCAATGAAATTTTATAAGGACAAAGAAGAAGTAATGAATTATTTTTGTCTTAAAGACAAAGAGACTCTATCCAGAGAATTATTTAACATGATGGCATCTTATCCAACAGAATTAATGGAAAGCTTTACACTCTTTGATAGGATAGTCTATTGTGCCAATACCGTCTCAATCTCTCAGTCCGAAGAAGCAGAAATATATCTGACAAGGCTTAAGGAGATATTCTCTCTCTTCTGGGATTTAATAACCACAGAAGCTTTTTTTCAAGATGCGAAAAAGGCCGTTGTTGAAGAAAAAATAGAATTGTTTAATCAAATAAAAATTAATTATATGAATACAAAAAAAACACAAGTGTCAAGGGTTTTAGATGATATAGAAAGTGAAATAAATTTACTAAAAATAGATTCAGGTTCAGAAACTTCAGATTTAATACATGAATTGTTAAATTCTTAAAATGAAAGATTTTCTAGATACTTGCATACTTTTTACAGCATTTGATACTAGGGATGCCCATTATGAGGAAGTTTGTATTTTTTTAGAGAATCAAGATGATTTCTTAATATCTATATATCAAGAAAAAGAAGAAATACCAAAATTATTTCTAAGAAAACAAAGATTTTTTATGGAAGCTATAAAATTCTCAAAGAATAGAAGTCATATTACTGATTATTCAATATTTACAGATAAAGAAAAAATTATATTAAAAAAGTTAAGGCATCAAATAGCAAGTGGACTTGAAACAGAAGATGGATTAATAGAAAAACAAAGAGAAATTTTGCTTATAAGAAAAAAAATTAATGAATTTATTCAAACAAGAATTTCAAAAAAAGTAATACCCATAGAAAAAATAGATCCAACTCTTGTGAGCTTAATAACCAAGGAAAATAAAAATAAAGCTGATGCAAAAATAATCTCTTCTGCGATTCAAGAGCATCAAGAAAATGAATTAATAGCTTTTACTCTTGATAAAAATGACTGGAAGATTATACCAATCAAGGAAAAAATAGAAAATTTAAAATTTAAATGTCCCGAAGTTAGATTTTTAAGATAAATTAATGCTACATAGGTATTCATTGAATTTCAAATCATAAGACTAAATACTTAATCGAAGTAGATTATATCTTTATTCTGAGCATCTATATTGGAGATTTTAGATTAAAAGTCAGGGAAATGATTTTGAATGAATTTAATAAAATTATTATTATAAAGATCATAAGATTTAAAAGCCTGAGTTGTTTAATGAGAATATGAAAAGGATGGGAGTGGCAGATTTTTTTTGCGGTGCCGGGGGTTTTTCAGAGGGATTTAGCCAAGAAGGATTTGATGTTGTCTTTGCATTAGACAATTGGCTTCCTGCTATTGAAACACACCACTTAAATCATCCAAACTGTGATTCTAAATTGATAAATATTCTTGAATTAGATACTCCTCAAAAAATTGATGAAGTAGTGCCAGATACGGAAATTATAATTGGAAGTCCTCCGTGTATATCTTTCTCAAATTCGAATAAATCTGGGAAGGCAGATAAAACAAAGGGTCTGGAGCTGATTAAAGCTTTTCTTAGAATTGTTGCATGGAAGAAAAAGAAAGGTGTGTTAAAATATTGGGTTATGGAGAATGTTCCAAATTCAAATAAATATACGAAAAATTCTTACTCTTGGACCGAATTGGGTCTCCCTGGAAAGGGTCCTGAGTTACAAATCCGAATTAGAGATATACTAAATTCTGCTGATTTTGGTGCTCCCCAGATTAGAAAGAGATTTATTTGCGGGGATTTTCCAGCACCAAAAAAAATTATAGATAATAAAAAATACATTTCTATAAAAAACATATTTTCTTCTCTTGGAAATCCCTTAGAATATAAAGATAAAAACATAACTGATCCACTATATGGGGTAAAGATTAAGTCAAAATATTTGACTGACCATTTCTATGACACTAGGGTGATGAATTTTGAGTGGCAAAAGGCAAAGAGATTAAAGTTGGATCATGGATATATGGGGAAAATGTCTTTTCCTGAAAATATTGATAATCCGAGTAGGACTGTTATGGCAACTATGTCCGCCTCTACTAGGGAGTCCCTAATCTTTTATTCATTCAACTCAAATTCAAATAAAAATGGATACAGGGTGCCAACAGTAAGGGAAGCCGCATGCTTCATGTCATTTCCTATAACCTATCAATTTGAGGGCGGTAGTGAAGCTGTTAAATATCGTTTGGTTGGGAATGCAGTTTGTCCAAAACTTTCTTTCGCCTTGGCTAGGGCTATATTAAAAAAGGAAAATAAAATTTATGGAAAAAGAAAGTCAAATGATAAGATTATCTCCAAAATTAATTTAAATGGCGCCAAAAGAAAGAAAAAAACAATTAAAAATAGAAAAAGAGATGCCATATTTGATTTCCATATACCTTATTTGAAAATTAGAAATTATCGTGTAAGTATAGATAATAGAGATTCAAATTTTGATAAAGGAATAATTAAATGGAAGGGGGTTTTGCATCATGGTACTGGCAAAGATGCAAAAAATATTATTTTAAATTTTTCTGATGCCAGGAGATTATTTTATAATGCCCCAGGGTTTAGGAGTTTTGATAGAGATTTGAGGAAACTTGCTAAGGAGCTCGGCTTGTCTCATCATAAATTACAGAATGATTATATTTTAAACTCCTCATCGGTCGGGCCATATAATCTTTTAGCTGAACTAAAAGAACTGATAGATAACCATTATCCTGAAAGAAAAGATTTTGAGGATTTAAAACACCGAAAGAAGGGATTTTCTATAGGTAATGGCTCCATGCCATTAAGAATTGGAGCAGCAATATATTCCTGCAGTCTTATAGTGTCTTTGATGAAATAGTTTAATCTAAAAGTTCTTCTTCAAATCTTTTTATTATACTCCCTGGGTCGTCCGAGCTAAGTTTTTTCTTTAAAATTTCGAATCCCCCATTCGCATATTTTTCAGCAGTTTTACGTATTTCTACCATGTCACTCAAGACGCCTATTCCCTTTTCTTTAATGGCAAGAGATGCAATTATCCATGTAGATTTGACATCAAATGCATTGCAATTTACAACAGGGTAGGGACTTTTGAGGTTTTTTGGACATTTATTCTTAAATCCCAAAGCAAGAGAAATCATAAAAATATCATTGAAAGTCCTGTCTTTAAATAAAATATTTTTCTTCTTAAGGTCATTATAATCTTTTTGATATTTTTTCTCTATGTTGTAATTTCTAGGAAATCTTTCTTTTAATTCATCTCTCATATTTTTCTATGCTAGAAGTGCCTGTCTTCTTATTTAGTTTAATTTGATATTCTAATTCTGTACGCTCTTTTATTTTTTCTTTAAATGAAGTTGTATATTCTGTATCAGTTACCAAAAGAGTTACCTGTGTTCCTTTTAGATATTCTGGTAGGTTCTTGGCTATATTATCTCTTGGTTCTCCAGATATTCTTCCTAGTGGGGTATCTATTACAACAGGGGCATCAAATCCAGAGACTTCTTTTAATGCGGCCATAAATGAAAGTGCTAGTACTTGTCTCTGTCCTGACGATAAGGAATGTAAGCATTCGTTTCCGTAGCTATTTATAACTGATAAATTGTAGTTGTCATCTATTCTAACTTTTTCAAAACTCTCTTTATTCCAAATCATAGAGAAAAAATACTCTTCAGTTTTTATTTGGATTGTGTTTCTAACTTCTTCAACTATTTCATTTAATATTTTATTTAAGACATCCGAAGATTCGTTCAATAATCTAATCTGACTCACTACTTCATTTGACTCATTAGATTTCTTCCATAAGTCATCTAGTTCTTTTGCAAGATCTCCAATTTCTTCGTCTAAATTTTTTATATCATTTTTGCAAACGGCCAAATATGATTCCTCTTTTATCAGTGCCATGTGTAACATGTTTCTTTTTGTTTCTTTTTGTGATATTTCTTCTTCGTCTAGACCTTCTAGTGCCAAATTAATTTCCTTATTACGATTTCCGACTTGCTTATATCTCTCTTCAAGTCGCAAAAATTCTTTATTAAGTTCATCTAATTTCTTGATGTCATCTTCTTTTCTTTCCGAATCCCTATTTAATATGCCTCTCCCTTCGATTAATAAAGATGCATTTTCTCCGAAACTATTTCTATCTATTAAAGAATCTATTAATTTAAATTCTTTAGATTTTTTGTCTACGCATCTTCCGCAAATACATTTGTTTAATTTTAATATCTTTTCTAAATATTTTGGGTCAATCTCTGGAGGTAATTTCTTTTGTTTGTCTAGTTTTTCTACTTCATTAATTGTATTTTCTATAACCCCCGAGAGTATAGATGAAGGATAGTTGTCAATAACTACTTCTGTAATCTTTGATTTTATCTCTCCCTCCCTGTCTTGAATACTTTTTGCCTCTTCCTTTAATCTATCTCTTTCTTTTTGTAAAGAACTTACATCCGATCTTCCAAATTTTCTTAAAAAATTATCTATCTGTAGAATATCTTTTTCAGTATTTTCTATAGAAGCCTCGTGTTCTTTTTTTTGCTTTTCTAAATCTTCTTTTTTCTCCATAAAGCTACTTTTTTCTTCTGATTTTTCTTTTATCTTTGGATTAACATCGTCAACACCCTTTTCTATCTCTCTTGATACCCTTTGCGTGTGACTTATTGTATTATTAATTAACTCTATTTGGGATACATCAAAAATTGCTTTTTTGATATTAGTTCCACTACCAATCTTAAAAAAGGAGTCTAATTTTTCTCCATCAAAAAAGAAAAAGCTTCTAATTTCTTTTGGGAGTATTTGTTTAATTAATATTTGCTTATTGTCCTCTTCTTCAAAACCTCCTGAGGTTTTTTTAAGAATTTTAAAATCTTCATCAACCAAGGCTAGGCGTCCAGTGTCTGTTTTTTTGAATGTTTTTTTCCTTTCTATAACAAAATCAGTTGTTTGGCCTTCCCCTAAAAATATTTTAATTGAAACATTTTTTTTCTCACCTATCTTCATGTCGTCCAGAACTTTTTCATTAAGGACTTCTAATTTTTTTGTCTCTTTGTATTTGCCATTTTCTACTCCTTCGTCGTTATAAAAACACCAGTTTATTGCACCCAATAGATTCGTTTTGCCGCATCCATTTGCTCCAGAGATTATAGTGAAATTTTTCTTAGGTTTTATTGAAAAGTCAATTTTCTGTTTTGAATAATATTGTCTAAAATTTTCCATTTCTAAGCTTATAAATTTCATTTTTTGTCAACCCTCCTGGCATAATGTTCTACGAAATTTTTATATTGATCAGTGTATCGCATAACATCTTCGTTTAAAGAATCTCTCTCAAATTCTAATAAATTTTTTATCAATTCCTTTACTTTGTTTTCGCATTTGGCTTTGTTTAGCTTTTCTAAAATTAGTTTGTTAATTTCGTTTTTTACCATTTTACATTAATCCATAATCTTCCATTATGGAGATTACCTTTTTTGTTGAAGATATGGGATTCATTGAAGAGTTTGAAAATTCCATATATCTTTTAAGTTCTTTTTTTAACATTTTCTTATCCATATCAGATGAGGCGTATTTATAAAAATAACCTTTTGGGGGTAGGACTATAATATCATGGATAACAGAAAAATTTTTTGATGGGTGTGTCCTCAATATCCTTCCTCTTCGCTGAATATATTCCCTAGGATTTCCACTACTTGCCATAATTATTGCGGTCTTTGTTGAAGGCACATCTACTCCTTCATCTAAACATTTTATTGCTAGTAAAACCTGATATACACCCTTCTCAAAATTTTCTAAAATTTTCTTTCTTTCTTTATTCTTTTCTTTTGAGGTAAACCTGTGAAAAATTGTGTTCTTTTTTGAAAGATATTTTGGAACTTCTATGATTTGTTTATCTGAACAATAGATTAAAGTTTTATCCATTTCCTCTTTTTGAATAATTTCTTCTAATATGTCATATTTTGCAATTGCATTAGTTATTATTTTTTGTCTCTGTATTAATAAGAGAGAGAGTCTTTCATTATTCTCTTTACTGTCTCCCTGCATCAATCTGGCAATCCTTGGCGCAAATGCCTCATATTCTTGCATTTCTTCATCTGAGAGGTGACTTATATGAGGATAATATTTATAGGGAGTTAAAAATTTCATTGCTATCGCTTCTTCTAGACCAAATTCAAAAACAGTTTTCCCAAAATAATCATTGATTATTTTTGTTCCTTCGTCATCCATCCACCTGGAAGGAGTTGCACTTAATCCAAGGCGAAATGAATATTCTTCCAACAATCCCTTTCTTCGTGATTCTGCCCCTACATAATGTACTTCATCTCCAATATATAGGGAATTTTGATTAAATTTTTTTATTAATTCTAGAAAATATCCTTTTGAAGACGTGTCGTATGTTGTAACTAAAACTAGTAAGTTTTCATAGCCCCTGTTTAAATTGGAGACCTTATCTGCAACTTTGTCAACCCAAGACTTTCTATTCCCAAATGCTTTGACAGAACTTATTCCTTGATCTTCCAGTTCCTTGGTCCACTGAGTAACTAAGTGTTGAAAGGGGCAAGCAATAACTACTAGAAATGGCTTAGTTTCTTTTGAAAGTTCTTTTATTATTGATATAGAAGTAAATGTTTTCCCGCTTCCAGTTGCCATTTCTAGTACGCCAGTCTTCCCATTTTCCATCCAGCAATCAATAGCTTCCTTTTGGTAGGGTCTTAGCTTTTTCTTAGAAATGCCCTTTTCTAGTTCATCGATAATCTTGTTCAATTCTATTTTATCTTTTGGCCGAATTTCTATTAGTTTTTTTTCAACAGCTTCTGGAAGCGATATTGTTTTAACTCGATTCCCCTCACCAGACCAAAATTTTTCAAACTTTCTTTCATCTTCAATTAAATATTTTCTTTCATCTTCAATCCATCCTCTAAAAACTTTAAATTCTTCTATATTATGAATGAATCCATTTGCAGTCTCATTTTCAGATCCACTAAATGAAATTTTGCTTCCTAGTTCATCATATAAAAGTCCAACTTTTTGATGCAAAATTCCTTTAGCATTTTCCTTTATAATAGCAACTTTTATTTCTACCTTTCCCATAGCTATTAACCATGAAAGAACTTTTAGGTGATTTATTTTTATTTGCTCTCTGAGTTCCTCTATGTCTTTTATCATTAAAGCCGAAATTATTTTTTCAGGATTTTCAATCCCCTCCCTTATCGCCTCATAGTCCTCTTTACTAAGTCCGACATTTATTAGCAACTTCATTTTTCCTCTTTTGCCGATTAGGCTAGTAATTCCTTCAGAGGCAACTACTAAGCTTGAGGAGCTGTAATAAGATGCTATTCTTTTGTATAAGATAGATTCTTTTAAGGTGGGGATATAGAAGTCTTTGAGAATATTATCCTCGTCAGAGTCATAAGTGTTTTTTAGATTAATATCATTAAGTGACATTGGATTGAGATAATAATTTTTTAATTCTTTTTCTCCTAAGTTTTCTTTCAAGAGAGAGAGTGTCTTTGGGTAATTCGTTAATTGTCTTGGATATGGTTTTTTCTCTAACTAATTGAATTATTCTTTCTATTTCTCCGTAGTCTTCGTGTTTCTGAATAAACTCTATCAATTCCTCAACCGACCTTGTCCTTGGCGTATTATAGAGTTTCGCGGTGACAAATGATAAAAGTCCTATTAGCTCTATTTTTTCATCCATTATTTTTCTCATTTTGGTAGAATGACTCAAATTATTGTATTCTCTTTCTACTGATAAATACCTTCTCAGCCCAACCATCCCTAAAACCTCTTCTGAAAGCCCTCCCAATAAATCCTGGCAAGAGTTATAGGTTTTTTCTATTATTTTGCCTATATCCGAACTTTCATTCCAGTTATTTTTTATTAAATCGTAGTCTGAAGAAAGTTCAATTTGTTTAAGAGCAAAAGTGACAATAAATAAATCGTCCAAATAGCCGGTTTCTTCTTCATAATCAGGAATAACATCTTCAGGAAGTACAAAATATCCTAAAACCGAAGAAACTATTATCCTCGTACTCCAACTAGACCTGTTATCATATAAAATTTTGCATAAAAGGTCAAAGAGAGCAGGCAAATGTTTGATTAATTCTTTGTGTTCTCCATTATAACTACTTACTGTTTCGTTTAAATCGTCAGCGAATCCACGATATTCCATTTTTATAAATAAGTTAAGAACTTTATAGATTTAGTGGTCAAAGGGCAATTCATTAATTTTTTACGACAAGTCTTAGAAGTCTATATGGTTTTAAGAATTGGTAATTATTTCTTTTAATCTTTTTATAATTTCAACCTCAGCCAATGTATCCAGCTCGCAATACTTTTCCAAGTCTTCCCTTACTCTTAATCTTTCCGAGTTCTCAACATCCCCATAAGTAACCCTTTCGTATTCATTACTTGCGAACATTCCCTCGCTAATTTCTAAATCACTATATTTCAAATCAGACATAACTGGTAACACCGCCTTTATCGAAGCGGAACCTTTTTGTTTGGGATCGTAATAAGAAAAATCTCTAAAGACATCTAAGAGGTCTTTTACTCTCGGCTCAATATTATCTTTATACCAGCCTTTAAACTCTGGTAAGGCCACGGCTGACTCATTCATAATTCCCTTCTCAAACCCTTGATTGTAAACTAAAATGCTCCCACGCTTCTTTAAATTGTCTCTAAGAGCCTGCATAAACTTCGGTCGAGGATCGCTCGTGCCATCAGCTAAAAAAGAAATATGCTTAATTTTTCCAGTCTTACTTTGGGTATGTAATGAGAATTGAAATGGAATCCTCTGATATGGCTTCATCCCATTAAATTTAGGGATCGCAGGCGCAATAGTTTCAAAATCTAAATAATAAATTGGATATTTCAAGTTCCGAAGAAAATTCTTGATTTGTAGTTTATCTACATGCTTTCCGCCATCAAATGCAAGCCTTCTTTGTACCTGCTGATTACTATTCAGCTTAACATCTTCTGGAACATCCTTCAGACGAATAATTCCTTCATTGTAAAGCTCAAAACATTTATTCTTAAGCATATAATAAAACTCGAATACGCTCCCTTCTGGAACATTCTTCCAGCATTCACCTTTCAAGGCACACTTATATGGCTCTGAGCACTGTATGCCAATAGGTGTATCTTTTTCCTTTTTAGCCCGAATAATCTTAAACATGTTTTCAATTCTCTCCTCAATTCCCTCGGTATACTCATCAACTTTCTCAGTAATATCAGTCTGTACAAACAACTCCCCTGGCTCAATCTCCCCGTCCTTAATATACTCATTATTAATATGCATCAAAAAACATTTTCTAATTTTAAGTCCGGCTTTTTCATAGGTATACTTCTGGAAAGAAACGTCATGAATATTTATGTCTTTGACTTTTGTCGCGCTCTTAACTTCAATAATATCCCATTCATTCTCTCCAACTGGCAATAAAACATCTGCTCTAGAGAATAAGTTATTGACCATAATTCCTGCTTCATAAATCGTTTCTCTATCTTTAATCGCCTTTTTCGTTTTACTAATATTTTCCATAAAACCTAAATCTGCAAGGTCGATTCCTCCAGGAAAGGCTTTTGTGGCTAAAACTCCAATAATATCTCCCATCATAAAATTATGTTTCGCAGAATTATCTGGCTCGGGCATTCTTTGCTTATCATTCTTTGCAACCCAGAGTAATTTTGGGCATTGCAGGCCTAGGAGATAATTTGATTTTGTTAGTAGCATGGAAATAAGACAAATAGGAAGTTTTTATGATTAATTGTTTTTAAGTAAACTATTTTTAAGATACTCCTTGTTACTTGCTTTTGTCAACCTCCTAACCAATGGAGCTCATGATAATTAAGGATTGTCTTTTTTAATTGATGAAAAAATATTCAGTATAATGTGATAGATTGAAATTTCTTTTGTCTTACTTTTATCTAAAAAACTTTTTGTTTTAAAATATTCAAAGCCGGTTCCTCCAAAGTTAAGTTTTTCGAATGAGTTTGGAACTATCAATTCATCTTTATCAATAATTTCTTTTTTATATTTCTCGTTGATAGAGCTTTCCCCCTCATTTATCATAACTATAATTCCAAAAGATTCAAAATCGGTTAGATAAGATTTTATTTGTTTTATAATCTCCTTATACTTATTTCTTGGCCATACCTTAAACTCAGAAATACCTTCTAAATTATTTCTAAAATTATCCTTACCAAATAAAATTAGGTCTGTTTCTCCTCTGCATTTCAGACTTTCGGCTACTGCAATTTCTTCTATAACGACATTGAGACAAGAAAGAAAATAATCTCTAACATCTTCTTCCTGCAGTCTTCCTGCAGTCTTCCTAATTACTATATTTTCTTTTTTCAGAAATTCTCTTGAGATCTTAATAAAAAGTTCTATAACATTTTTTTCAAAATCGTTTAATTCTGATTTTAATTCATATAGATAATCCTGAATCTTTGCATAAATGATTTTCTCCCCAGACTTTAATAAAAAGGGTTTAGCGGCTTCAAAACTTTTTATTGCTAACTGTTCTGGCATTAGCCCTCGGTTCCCTAAAGAAAAAACTTCAGATATTGCAGAATTAATAAAGGATACCGAAGGGGGACCGTGACTTGTTAAGATATACTTATCTTTTAAAGATGTATAACACTTCATAAAAGCTAACCCTGCCCAATAGAAAATGTTGCCAAACTCAAAATCATCATACATCATCCAATCATTAATCTTTTTCCCATAAGCGATTTCTTTTATTAGTAATTCTCCAACCAAGTAATAATAAATATGGGCCATATTATAATTATTTTTTGAAGTGTAATAAACAGCTAAATCCTCATATATAGATTCAGCCTTATTGAGAAGCTCCCTTACCTTATGGTATGCTGATTTTGTTGAACAAAAACTCTTTATTCCATCTTTCTCTTCTACCAAGCAGTCACTTTTTATTTCCTTACTTTGTAAAAAATCAAATAATTTTCCAGCAGCAATTATAAATTTTTGAGCAGCCATATCTTTAAAATAATTATTCTGTTTAAAAGATTCAGGTTTTAGCTTCAATAGCAATTCACCTATTTTTTGGTTTATTTCTGCATATTTATTAAGCAAGCCAAGAGATTTTTCTTTGATTATTTCTATTTGTTCAGGATATTGATATTCTAAAGAACTTATTTGGACATAAGAATGCCATAATACATTAGCATAAGTTTCCATTTCTGAAATAGATTTGACTTCTAATCTCTCTAAAAATTTTGGTTCTTTCCCTAATCTCTTTAGTTCTTCTTCTATAATTTTGTTTACTTCTTCTGTTTGGTTCATTTTATTCTTTTGTTTTTATATAATAAATAATTGCTCCGGAAATAGCGAAAATCAGTAAAATCAATTCTAAAGGAATTGATAATATTTTACATGTCAAATCAACCATTGGCTTTCCGCTTCCGAGTTCTCCAGTTTCATTTATATGGCAAACGTATTCTTGCAAAATACCCCCCAATAAGATTCCCACAAACAAAACAAAGATTACAAGTCCAATTTTTGTCATACTAAAAGACTCATAACTATATTTTTATAATTATGCAAAGAAAGAATCTCTTATCTTTTTCCCCATACTTGTAATCATATAAAGCCTATTATATGGATCTTCTGGGTTTAAGCATTCTGTGAGACCTTGTTCTAAAAATGAAGTTAAGTGTCTCGACATTTCCCGGAGGCTTAGATTAAGGGGGCCTTTTTCATTAATTTTCTTTCTTAATTCCTCTGCAGTAATCGGTTTATCGGGCAACAGTTTCATTACTTCCTTTCTTTGGCTACCAAGATTTACCCAAGAATAAGTTTTCCAAAATTTTGGATTTTCCATAAGATAGACAGCAAGTAGACATTTAATAGAAAGATTGACAACAGATAGACAATGTTTAAAAAAGATGAAACCCATATAAATTTATGAAAGCTGCGAAGAAATCTTGGTTTAGAAGACATTGGATCTTAACGGGCATTCTTGGATTTTTCATATTTTTAACTATATTAGGCATGCTTTCTGATTCGGATATAAATTCTGATTATTCGGACGGAGAATTAATTTCAATAGAATCCCACTCGATTGTGCCTCAGGATTCAGAAGTCGATAGAGAATGGAGAATTAAGGATTTAGTCATAGACTCCAATTTTACCGGATTTCTTGATGGATCAGAAAAACAAATGAGTAAATCTGAAACTTTTGGAGGAAGTGTCGTTGTTGCGAGAGTTTACCGTTTTAGTTCTATTAATAATTCTAATAAGTTTTATGAGCAAGAAAAAACTAAAATAGACATTAGGGGCGTTGAAGAATGGAGCCTTGGAATTGGTTGTTTTGGAATCGAAAGAGATAATACATTGTCGGGTTATGCAGAAGGATTTTGTGTCAGAAATAATGTTGTGCTTTATGTGAAATCTACTTCTAGCTCTTATTCTTATACGGGTGATGGGAAGAAGTTTATGAATATGATGCTTAAGAGAGTGTAATTAAAATTATTGATTAGGCAATGTTTCCTTTATTCTGTAAGGTATTGGGCATTAAAAATGGGTGCGGAGAATGGAAGAATAGGAAGAAGTGACTTCAAAAGAAAAGGGTGTAGACATATCTAAACTTTGGCGAATTGGTTAATTTTCTTTTCAGCTTTTAAAATGTATTCTTTTTCAATTGATTCACAGGTTTGTTTGAGTTTTTTAATAACTGTTAACTTTTGCCTTTCAATTTGCTGAATCGGTAATAATGCAAGTTGCTTCAATCCCTCGTTGATATTTTTATGTAGTCTTGGAAGGTAATCCCTAATAACTGGGTCTACTTCTCTTCCATTATGTAATTGCTCATAAATCTCTGTTTTTGAATCTCTCTTAAATTCATAATTTGTTCTATAAAAGGTATTTGTTTTTTTAAATTCAAATTTTGTCTCTAATATCCCTGAGCAAACAATTAGTCCTTTGGTTCTTCCAAGTAAAATCATATTTTGAGCAATTTCCCTAATAATTATTTTTGCAGAATAAGTTGGTTCCATTCCCAACATTTTAAGATCAGACTCTAAGCCTTTTATAACTTCATTGTATAAATTTTCTTCAGTTTCTTTTTTCTCTTTATCTTTTTTCTCTTTCCAATCTGGAAATTCATTATAGTAAGTTGTTCTAAACTTTGCAGGATTAAATACTCTATCTAAGTTCTCTTCTTTTACATTTTCTTTTTTTTGAGGTTTTTGTAAGTTATTCATTGTCCCTTATGTAATTTTTACAAATATGTTTTTCAATTATTTACATATTTTGTAACAAATTTAATTTTGAATATAATTCCAATAATGTTGCTAATTGAACTATGTCCACAACTTTTTCTATTTTTATTCCTAATTTTTTATAATTTCTCAAAACAAATTCTATTTCTTGAAATGATGCACCACATTTTTTTATTAATCTGCACTTGAATACTCTCTGATGGTTTGCATTAAGATTCTCGAAGTTTTTTATATTTCTTTTATTTGTCGGAGTTAACATTGTGTATTTACGTTTTCCATTTTTTACTACATTATATAGCTTAATTTGTTAGGAAAATTGCTTGATTTAGTTCTGTTTTGTAATTTGGCTAGGGGCGGTGTTAAATAGTTCGTAATTGCCAGTAATCCCGCAGCAGTCTCTTTGTTTAATTCGACATGCTCTTTCATCAAGTTCATTACCTCCGAGATTGTTGGAGGATTGTTCAGCCTCAAGTCGTTAAAATGCCTGTCTATAGCTTCCCTATCTTGTTTTGCTGTTAGTGGATGTACTGTTTCATCTTCTTTGTCTCCGAAGGACTCATCGGTTATGAATGCTAATTTGCCATCTCTTGGGCAAAATACTCTTATATGTTTTCCTTCATTTTCTAATGTGTTCTCACATACCCCTGATTCTCCCCTTGCATAGTGATGATTGACTTCTTTGATATTTCTACTCCTATCTTTTATTAGCATAACCTTTAGTTCGTGCTCCATTCTTGTGAAGAATTTTTGCCAGTATTCAGATGCCTTTCTGTCTGCCTCTTGCGCATCGGCCCCATAAAAACTTGCTCCTCTTCCGGCATAGATTTCTATTGAATCCTGATATAGATTTATTGTGTGTCCATCTATGTAGAGTTTGTTTGATTTTTTCAATAATTTCTGATATTTCTGGTCGTTTGGTTCCTGTTGTATTATTTTTATATGAAATTGTTGCCCGTGGAGTCTTACTTGGTTGACATCTTTCTCATTTGGTTGACGACTCCCTATGGGTTTTTCTGTGTTTTGTAGACCAGGGGTATAAGCCCCTTTTTTCTTCAGAGATCTAAGGTGTTTGTAGACAGCTTGCCTACTACAGCCCCTCTTAATTCGTATTTGTGTTGGTGTTAAAAAATCTTCTGTAAGAGACCTGAGAACTTCTTTTTCTGTCTTTGTAAGCTTATCAATATGGGGGGAATGTAAACCATTTTTAGTTGACTTTTTTTGCTTGTCAACCATCTTCATCCCTTATTTCAATATTATTTATGATACATTCTTTTTCTTGGGTATTTTCTGAAAAATATTTAATTAAGAGGACAGAGATAAGTCCACTTATCGATTTCCCCGTATCCCTGCAATGTTTTTTCGTTTTTTCGTCTAATTCTTTTTTTATAGATATAGTCCTCAGTATTGCCATTATTAATAATTACCAAAAGTTATTTAACCGCTTACTGGTTTAAATAGCTTGTAAATATAAGTTAAAATGACCAAAAATAAAGATATAATTTTATTATCATTGCTAGAAAAAGAAAGAACTTTGTTAGAAATTTCTGAGATAATTTATTCAAGAAACAAAGTTGAAACAAACTGTACTCTGATAAAGTGTAGATATTGCATGGAGAATAATATCAGAAATTATGGGTTGGTATTAAAAAATTTTACCAAAGAGAGAAATATCCCTCAAAATATTAAAAAGGATTGTATTCTCAAATATAAAATCAACGAATGTAAAATTCCTGAATTACGCTGTTCTTATTGCGGAAAGAGGCTATTAAAATATGATAAAGAAAATAAACTAATAACAATTTGTAAAAGAAATTATATATTTGAACTTCCATACAAAAAAAGGAAGTATCTTTTACCAAATTTAAAAAATAATGAAATTAGGCAATTAAAAGGGGAAGGGTTAATAGGATTAAAAGATTCCAAGAAGTATTATTTGAAAGAAAAAGAGTTCTACAAGTATATATTCTCCGAGATGATTCATGGATTGGTATTGACAGATAAAAAAGATTGGGAGCATAGAATTGGAAATAATCTTCCGCTCTGTAGAGTGTTAGTAAAAAAGTTTTATCTTGCTTACAATATGGGGTTAGAAAAAGAAGGACTTAAAATAAGTACAATTGATGTTTTAATTCAAAATATAATACTATCCTTATCAGATTTTAAATTTGGACAATTTGAAAATTTAATTGCAAATAAAAATTTAAAAATTATCAATAAAATGGGTAAAAAGGATCTTAAAAGTCTTTGGTTCACTGTTAATATGTTAAATGTAAATAAATCGGAGATGAGAAAAAATGTATTCCTTGAAGCTATATCTAATTAATTTTTAATGTATTCCTCTTTTTCTGTATCATAAACAACTTCACCTCTTTGAAATCTTGCAAACATTTCCTTTAACTCTTCAACCTCTTTTTCTAATCTTGTTTTGTCCTCTTTTAACAAGAGTTTCCCTTTCTCTATTTTTCCACTTAGTCCGATAAACTCGGTATAATAATTTACCATCTTAAAGTCCTTCCATCCGCCCCTCTCTCGCAGAGTGTCCAGACTAAGGGCCTCAGGGTGTTCCTGCGCTAACATTCTAAGATGAATGCTCCCAGAGTGTCTTAAGGAATATAATGTAATTTCTGAGAATTTTCCTCCTGCTTTTGGATGAGAAACTGAATCTCCCCAAATTTGTTTGGCAACTTTCTTCATTTTTCTATTGAAGTATTCTGGAGAAAAATCAAATAATTTATCTTTTGGCTTGAGTCCTTTTCTTTCGATATATTTTTTTACGTCTTCTCCGCAATACATCAAATTAAATAACCTTCCTTTGACCTTAGATATTTCATCTGGGACATTAACCCAAAGGTCTCCCTCTTTCTCAAACAAATCTCCGACTTCCAGGCTTAGAAGTTCGGTTGGACTTCTTATCAAACTATCAAAAACGAATGATAGTATTACCTGCTCATCTTCTTCAAAATAAGGTAGATATTGATTGTAGAGTTGATTCTTAGTCATATAAACAAATGAAGGCTTCATGTCTTTTGAGGTATCTATATCCTCAGTAATATCTATTATAGCTGTTCCCTTTTTTCTTTGTGACTTCATCCACCAATGCCAAAAGGATTTGAAAACTTTTGCATAATCCTGAACGGATTTGTATACCTCTCCCCTTGCTGTTTTAATCTCGCCAGTTCTCAGTGCATTAAAATAATCCATCGCTTGTTTCTCCGTTAATTTCGTTAGATCATTTAATCCATTCTTTTCGAACACTCTCATCATTTGAATCATTCTTTGTCTTATATTATTCAGCCTTGGAAAACTTCTTCCACCCTTCTTTGCTTTTCTAGAAACGTTGGCCCCAACTTCCATATCAAAAATGAATGCTAATAAAGTGTCAGAATTTTTTTTAGATAATCGGTCTTCACCGTCTTTCAGAACATATTCTTTCCAACGTTTATATCTTTGTTCGTGCCCATGGACGTCTAGTTTCATAATATACTCACGTCTAATGCCTTTAAAAAACCACCTACGCCCTAACTACGCCCCAACCGGGGATTGAACCCGGATCTCGGCCGCGACAGGGCCGTGTACTAACCAGTATACTATTGAGGCATGAATGAATATTGGAGAATTGGTTTTTAAAGATTTGGTTGGTTTTTAAAAACGGTTTTTACCCTGTAGGTACATCTAGTGATGTGAAGATTATGATTGAATAATTAAAAATGAGTTTTTATTCTGTAGTTTATCTGGTGATGTAAAGATTATGTTTACTCATATGTTATAGTTTCTTTTACAACTTTTTTGATTCCTTTGTCTTCTGAATTTTTAGTAGCTACTTTTTTGACATTTTTGGTTTCAATTTTCTTTACTACTCCGCCATCTAATTTCTCTTGTAACTTTTCTAATTCATCCCATCTTTTCTCGAAAGCTAGTTTGGATTGTCTTGCCCATGTTGATGGATTATGCATCTTAAACATTGATCCTGATTTTTCTAGAATCTCTCGAAGATTTTGAACAGGAGTGTTTGCTAGATCTTTGTATGTTCTAATCTTATTTTTCCAGAGAAGTTTTTTTATAGCTGGTCCGATTCCTTCAATTTTTGCTAGGTCGTCTTTTTTCTTTGTTGATTTTTTTATTGTAACTGTTTTTGTTTTAGTAACTTTCTTTCCTGAGACCTTGGATATTTCTGTTCGAAGTTTTGTTATTTGTTCTAGAAGCATTGCGTGGTTTAGAGATAAGTGTTGGACTTTATCGTGAATGTCTGAGAATGCATCGTTTAGCATTAACATGTCCTTTTTTACGTATCCAAAAGATGCTGATACATTTTTTTCTATTTGTCTTGGGCTGTTTTCCATGTTGGTTTATGATTTTGGTGTTTATAAAGTTTTCTTGTTTTGTAACTTTGTAATTACGACGATAGTGTTCTTTTGGGATGATTAGGTTTAAAACTTTCTTTTTTCTTTTGTTTCTATGAAGTATGAATTGCTCGCACCTATCGGGGATTTTCGTAATCTTAGGGCTGCTGTTGAAGCGGGAGCTGATGCGGTTTATTTTGGGGTTCGTGGTTTTAATATGAGAGATTCGGCTCGGAATTTTTCTTTGAGGGATTTGGATAAGATTCGGAAGGTTTGTGATTCTAGTGAACGAAATGTTAAGATGTATTTGACTTTGAATGTTGTGGTTTATGATGGTGAGTTGAAGCGGGTTGAGGAGATTGTTAAGAAGGTTCGGGGACGAGTTGATGCGGTGATTTGTTGGGATTTGGCTGTGATTGGGTTTTGTAATAAGTATAAGATTCCGTTTCATGTTTCTACTCAGGCGTCGGTTTCGAATGTTGAAGCTGCTAAGTTTTATAAGAAGCTTGGGGCGGAAAGAATTGTTTTGGCGAGGGAGTTGTCGTTGAAACAGATTGCTAAAATTTCTAAAGTGATTGATGTAGAGTGTTTTGTTCATGGGGCTATGTGTGTTGCTGTTAGTGGAAGGTGTTTTATGTCGGAACATGTTCATGGGTTGTCGGCTAATCGTGGGAAGTGTGCGCAGCTTTGTCGTCGAGCTTGGAATGTTAGGGATGATAATGGGAATGAATTGAAGTTGGAGAATTCGAGGGTTATGTCGGCGAAGGATTTGTGTGCTTTGTCGTTTGTTGATAAGATGAAGAGCGCTGGGGTTGTTAGTTTTAAGATTGAGGGGAGGAATCGGGGACCTGAGTATGTCGCTGGAGTTGTTGCGGAATATCGGAAGGCGGTTGATGAGAAGTTGACGAGGGGTGAGATTGTTGAGGGTATACATAACTTGAGACAAGTATACCATCGGGGGTTTAGTTCTGGGTTTTATTTGGGCACGCCGACTGCAGATGATTTTTCTTTTAGTGAGAATGGGGAGCAGAGCGAGAGGAAGGAGTTTGTGGGTAAGGTGTATAAATATTGGCGGAAGGCTGGGGCTTGTTCTGTTTTGATTAATACGGGGAAATTGAAGGTTGGGGATGAGGTTTATTTGATTAGTGATGAGATTGGGATTAAGCGGGCTGAGGTTTTGAGTATTGAGTTGGGTGGGAAATCTGTTGAGGTTGCTCGGAAGGGGGATGATGTTGGGGTGGTCTTTGACCATGAGGTCGCAGGTGGCAGGTCGCAGGTGGCAGGAAGAATTGGGAGTGGGACTGAGGTTTATGTGATTCGGAATAAAATAGTGTAATTCTATAATAGTAAAACTTATATAGACTCCGAATACTTAAGATGTATGGTAGGAATTGATATTTTTTTGAATAATGGGGATCCTAGTGAAAGACACATCCTTGATATTAATGGAATGTGTAATTCTGGGTACGAGGCAGCTGCATGGTTTATGGAGAATGGTTGTTGGAAATTATCAAATAATGCTATTTCTGATTCTGTGGGGAGTGCTTTGGCTGAACTTAGTTCTAAGCTTAGTTCTTGGGATTCTTTTATCATGCCTCTTCATTTTAGTAGTTTGGATAATGTTTTAAATAAAAGGATTGATGGTATGAGTGATATGAGAACTTTTAGGGTAGTAGCGGAAAGGAGTTATGATAAGTCTAATCCATTTAGGTATACTGCTGATGTTTCTCTTGGTGTTGGCGGGTATGAATCTGAGGGTTTGAATTATGAGATTGCTAGGGTTAATGCTCCGAATTTTGTTTCTGGGATGAAGACACTGAGCCGAGTTGTTTTGTCGGATAGTGTTTTGCATGATGCTGTTTTGGCCGAGAAGAAGACCCAAAAGAAATAAAAAGGAATTGTTCCTTAGTTTATTATGAAGGTGAGTAAATCTAAGGCTGTGATTTTTAGTGTAGCTGTGGCTTTCGTTTCGGTTTTCTTTTTTGCTTATGCGGTTCAGGCTTTTTATCCGGCACCAACGTTCGAAGATTTTTGTGGGGAGCGAGAACCCGTTAAAGCTGTTAGTAATGAGGCTGAGTGTGTCAGTAAGGGTGGTGAGTGGATTGGTGTTGAGAGGGATAGTTTGAATATGGATATTCCTGGTTGGTGTGATCAGTATTCTCAGTGTCAAAAATATTATGAAGAGGCAAGGAAACCGTATGAGAGGAATGTGTTTTTTGCGAATTTGGGAATTGGTATTATTTTGTTTGTTGTTGCCTTTTTCTTGGGGATTGAGGCTGTTTCTAGTGGTTTGATGGGTGGAGCTGTTATGTTGATTGTTTATGGGAGTATGAGGTATTGGGGTGAGTTGAGTGACGTTTGGCGGACTTTGATGCTTGGGTTTGCTTTGGTGGTTTTGATTTGGTTGGGATATAAGAAGTTGGAGAAATAAAATGTTAGAAGAATATATTGGTAATGCGTATTTGAGGGCTGGGGCTGTTTTTTTAATTGTGTTCTTGGCTATAAGGATTTTGATGTTTTTTTTGGCTAGAGTTGTTCCTGTTTTTACGCGGAAGACTAAAACTAATTTGGATGATGTTATATTGAGGAAGTCTTCTATGCCCTTGACTTTGCTTGCGCTTTTGGCTGGTGTTAGGTTTGCGATTGGGGAGTTGAATATCGAGGAGAGTTTGAATGGGACGATTGAGGGGATTATTTTGACTTTTATGATTGTGTTCGTGGCTGTTTTGGTTTATTATATTGTGGATGCTTTGGTGACGATTGGGTATAAGGATTTTGGGACGAAGGTTAAGGGACGAGTTAATGAGAGTTTGTTGCAGTTTTTCCATAGTATGTTGGCTGTTATTATGATTGTTGTTGCGTTTTTGGTTATTTTAGCTAGCTGGGGTATTGCGATTGGACCGCTTTTGGCTGGTCTTGGAGTTGCTGGTATTGCTATTGCTTTTGCTTTGCAGTCTACTCTTGCGAATGTATTTGGTGGGATTTCGATGATATTGGATAGGTCTATTAGCGTCGGTGATTTGGTTAATTTGGATGATGGGACTGCTGGGTATATTTCGAAGATTAATTTGAGGAGTACTAAGATTAGGACTTTTAATAATAAGCTAGTGATTGTTCCGAATGGGAAGTTGAGTGAATCGAATATTAAGAATGTTGCTTTGCCTGGACCTGAAACTAGAGTTGTTGTTCCGTTTGGTGTTGCGTATGGTAGTGACGTTAAGAAGGTGAAGAAGTTGGCGTTGGGGGAGATTAAGAAGGTTAAGGGATTGTTTGAGGAGAAGGATATCGTTGTTAGGTTTATGGAGATGGCGGATTCGAGTTTGAATTTTAAGGCGTATTTTTATATTACCTCTTTTGATGATGTTGCTGATGCTACGGATGATGCTAATACTCGGATTTATAATGCTTTGAATAAGGCTGGGATTGAGATTCCGTTTCCGCAGATGGACGTCAATCTTAAACGTTAATGTTTAAGATTGAGGGTGGTTCATCGGCTTTTCCGATGGGTGGTTCACATTCTTTGAATGTGGGTGGTTCAATGCTTCGCGGGGCTTGGCGGTTTTGAAGCTGGGTTTAAGATGTTAGTTTTTTGTGGGCTAGAATTGAGATTATTAGGATTGAGGTTCCAATTATTAAGCCTCCGATTATGTCTATTGGATAGTGAACTTTTAGAATTAGACGGGAAAGGGCGATTGTTGTTACTGTTAGGGTTGCGATGACAGATGCTATGATTTTTTGGTTTTTGGTTTTTGTGAAGATGTAGACTAGGAGTCCGAAGAATATTACGGCGAATGTTGTGTGACCTGATGGGAATGAGTATCCTGTTTCTTGGATTAGGTTTGATATTGGTCTTGGTGCTTGGATTGTTGTCTTTAGGATTTTGATTACGATAGCTGTGATTAGGGATGTTGAGGCTAGGAGAATTGCCTTTGAGTTATTTTTGCTGTAGAGAATTATGGAGATTATGATGGCTAGGGTTAGGAGGATGAGGGGTTCTGTTGTTGTAGCTATGAATTCTGATATTTGGGTTAGCATTTAGATATGAGGGGAAGTGTTTTTAAAAGTGTGTTGCTATGAGGTTGTATGAAGAGGAAATTGAGGGTTGGTGTTTTTTCGTTTACGTGTTGTGAGGGTTGTTGTATTTCTGTGATTGAGAGTTTGAATGCGAGGTTGTTTGATTGGAAGAAAAGGATTGAGTTTGTTAATTTTAGGGCGTTGAAGAAAGTTAAGAAGATTAGGAAGATGGATGTTGCGTTTGTTGAGGGTGCGATTTCGACGGATGATGAGGTTTTGAGACTGCAAGAGATTCGAGCTAATGCTAAGATTTTGGTTGCGCTTGGGAGTGGGGCGATTAATGGTTGGCCGAGTAATTTGAGGAATGATTTTAAGGGGGCTAAGAAGAAAAAGGTGATGGAGTTGGTTGCTGGATTTGGACAGAATGCTAAGGTTGTGCCGGTAAAAGAAGTTGTTGATGTTGATGATGAGGTTGCTGGATGTCCGGTTAGCGAGGATGATTTTGTTAAAAAAATGGAGAGTTTTTTCGATGCATAATAATTTGGATTTGGAGTTGAAGGATATCTCTAAGATTGAGGGGCATACGAATATGAGTATTCAGGTCCGGGATGGGAAGGTTGTGAATTGTAAGTTGAAGATTTCAGAGAATAAGAGGTTTTTTACGGACGCGCTTGTGGGGATGTCGTTTGATAAGGTGTCGTCGGTGATGGGGCGAATTTGTGGGACTTGTAGTAGTGCGCATGTTTTGTGTTCGATTGAGGCGATTGAGAAGGGGTTTGGTGTTATTCCTAGTGAGCAGACCATGAGGCTTCGGAATTTATTAATTAATGCGAATCATTTGCGAGATCATGCGATGCATTTATGGTTTTTTGTTTTGCCTGATTTGTTTGGTGTTGATTCGGTTTTGGATTTCGGTGAGGATAGGCATGAGTTGTTGCAGGATGGTCTTGATGTCAAGGCGGCTGGGAATTTTTTGTCGAAGATTATTGGTGGTCGTGCTGTGCACCCTCCGTTTGGAGTTGTTGGTGGATTTACGAATTTTGCTAGTAAGGATGAAATTGTTGAGGCTGCCCGGATGTTGAAGAGTTGTCGTGGGAAGATTTTGGGTTTGATTGATTTGTTGTTTGAGAATAGGGGGAAGTTTTGTTTTGAGAGGAAGACGAATTATGTTGGGTTGATGAATGATGATTATAGTTTTTTGGAAGGAGTGATTAAGGGTGCGGATGGGAGTGAGATTGCGGAGGCGGATTTTGGCGAGCATTTGAAGCGGGTGATTTTGCCTTATTCTAATGCTGCTGCTTTTGAGTTTGCTGGTGAGGAATTTTTGACTGGGGCGTTGGCTAGGATGAATGTTAATCGAGATTGTTTGAATGTTAAGACTAGTGGTGATGTTGAAAAGTATTTGGGGGTTTTTCCTTCGGACAATGTGTTTGATAATAATTTGGCGCAGGCTATTGAGATGTTGAATATCGTTGACACTTCTATTGAGATGTTGGGTGTGCCGATTCGGAAGGAGGGTTTGGTTGATGTTGTGCCGAAGAAGTCTACTGGTGTTGGTGTTATGGAGGCTCCGAGGGGGACGCTTTATTATAGGTTGGATTTGGATGACAAGGGAGTTGTGACTTTTGCGGATTTATGTATTCCGACGCAGCAGAATGTGATTAGTATGGAAAAGACTATTGGGGCTTATGTTGAGAATTTGTTGAAAAAGGGATTGGGCAAAAAAGATATTATGTTTGAAGTTGAGAAGATGATTCGGGCTTATGATCCTTGCATGTCTTGTGCGGCGCATTTTTTGAGAATAGACTGGAGTTGAGGAAGTATCTCTTCTGTGGTATTCATTGGTATACCTATTATTTTGACGGATTTTATTTTGTCTAGTTTTCTTAGGAGTTTTAAATTGAGGGCTAGGTCGAAGTCGTGCATTGAGTAGACTTTGTTGGCATGGAGTTGTTCGATTGAGGTGAGGATTGTTATTTTGTCGATGTTTTGGACGGTGTCTAGGATTGTTAAATGTGGGCCGTATTGTTCGAGGTCTTCTGTTGGGTCGATGTGGAGGAAGGTTATGTTTGGGAATTGTTTTATTAGGGTTGGGAGTATTTTTAGAGGAAGGGAGTCTTGTTTGAGGAGTGGATTGCCGAAGGTTAGAATTTTCATTGAAGTTTTTCTATTATTGTTCCTAAATGAGTTGCAATAACATCTCCTTCTTTGAGGTTTAAGTATGATGGAATTTTTAGGTTTTGATCTCGATATGTTGTGAATGATACCCTGCATAGTTCGTGCTCTGCGATTGTGTTGTGATATTTGTACCAGTATTCTTTGCTGGTTTCTAAGGTTATTTCTTCTCCTTCTGATAATGCGTTCATCATTTCGTAGGCTTTTGGAAAGAATTCTTGTATTTGTTTTTTTGTGAAGCTTCCGCCTTCGTCTATTTTTTTTAGAAGTTTGCTTTTTTCTTCTTGGGGTATTTTGGTGCAGATTCCTAGTGCTGGTGCTGCGTATTTTGAAATGTGTCTTTCTGGGGTTTCTTTCATATGATTAGTATCGTAAGAATTTTAATAAACCTTTTGTGTCGTAGATGTAAATTGAATCGCCGTCTGTATTCCAGATGTGGGAGAAATTATTTGTGTATTGAGAGTTTGGATTTATTGTTGCTTGATAGATGTGTGTTGCGTCGTCTTTGTATGTTATATTGAGTTGAAATGGGCAGGTGTTTTTGAGGATTAGGTGTTCTGGTTCTGTATATTGGAAGGATGTTATGTTGATGCAGTGGGCGTTTGGGGATTTTTTCCAGAGGCCTTGTTGGTTTAGTCTTGCGAATTCTTCGGCGGCTTTTAGTTCTTGGTAGTGGGTGTCGTGTTCGTAATAGTATAATGTTGCTAGGCCTTGTTGTAATATTTGGGCGTTGATGTTTTCATTTTGGAGGTAGATGTGGGCTAGGGTTCGTTGGTATTTGTCTGGGCCGTGGGATTCTATTCGGATTGTTTGGTTTTGGGTTAGACCGGTTAGGTAGTTTTTTGCTTCTTGATATAATGGTTGGTTGGATTCTGGAGTGTTGATGCCTATTAATCTTATCTTGGTTGTGTCGTTTAGTTCTATGGTGTCGCCGTCGATTATTCTTGTTACTTGGGCTGTTGTTGCGTCTGGTGTTGGGTCGGTTAGATTGTAGTAGAATGTTAGGGAGGTTAGGAATAAGATTGTTATTAGGACGTGTTTTGCTTGCATTGTTTCTAGGGCACCTAAATATTTATTAATCGTCTTATTTATTTATTTGTATGGGTACGTTTCAGGATTGGTTTTTTGAGCATAAGGCAGGAGATATTGTTCTCGCTAAGGGGTTCCGAATTAATCCCACATTATTTAAAATTTCTGAAAGAAGATTTGCCAGAGCTGCTCGTTATAACGATGTTGCTCTTCCTCGTAGACATTATATTGGAGGAAGTATCGAACTTATCTAGGATGATATTTCTAAGAAATTTAGTTTAGATAGCAGTAAGGGATTTGAAGTTTTCAGTGGAAGTTATTCAAAAGGTTATTTATACTTAGCGGAACCTGGGATGTTTGTCGAGGGAACATTGGAGTTAGCAGAGAAATATCTCTCTAAATTTTAACATTTTATTTTTATGAGTAGTAAGGTTTAAAAGTCTAATTTTTATCTTGATGTTATGACAACCGTGCGGATTAAATTGCAGAGCGTGGAGATCGATAAGTTGAATGCTGTTATCGATCGGATAAAGACTATTGCTAGTGGAGCGGGGATTCCGATTTCTGGGCCAATTCCTTTGCCTACTAAAAGATTGAAAGTTACGACGAGGAAATCTCCTTGTGGTGATGGGACTGCTACATTTGATAGGTATGAGATGAGGATTCATAAGCGGATTGTTGATTTGCCGGCTAATGATAGGGTGTTGCATAATGTTATGAGGATTTCTATTCCTCGAACGGTTAAGATCAAAATTGAGATGGTTGATTAACGCTTCGCGTTAATCGGGTGGTTGAACATTTTCAATGTTCGGTGGTTAAATTCTTTGAATTTGGTGGTTATTTTTCTTGCGAAAAATGGTAGTTGCTTTTGCGGGGTGCTTGATTAATTAGAGTCCGAAGTTGTCTATGAAGCTTAGAATTGTTCTATATTCTGTTAGAAATTCTTTTCCTTTGTTTGTTAGGGAGAATTCTGTTTCTGATTTGATTATGAATTTTTTCTTTGTTAGTTCTTCTATATATTGTTTGAACATCTGTGGGGATAGGTTTGATTTGTGGAGTAGTTTTGTTGGACGGATTTGTTTGGATTTGTTTATTGTTGTTAGGATGTCGTGTATTACTTCTAATCGTTCTCTTTTTGCCATTTTAGTTGGGAATAGTTTTTAGGGTTCCGTATAGGAAGACTATGGACGCCTTTGGCGTGGTTGCCGGTTGCCGGTTTGACTTGTTCAGCTGAAGTTTAGATAGGGGGAGTTTAGATATCATTTTTATTTTATTATTTTTAGAGTTCCGTAGAGGAATATTGAGAACGCTGTGATTGTCATGGATTGAGGGGTTATTGGAGCGAAATTTATTAGTGTTAGGATTTGGCTAATGAGTAGGAGTGCGATTGCTATTAGATAGATTTGAGAGAATGGCGTTTTCTTTTTTTGATAATTTGTGTAGGCTTGAATTGTCGTTATGGCGTAGATTGTTGTTAGGGTTAATGTTAGGATTGAGGTGAAATTGCTGAGGACTGTTACTAGGAGGGCTATGATATGGAGAGGGGAGGTTTCTTTCTTTTGATTCTTCCAGAATAGGGAGGCTGCTAGATAGAGGGCTGCTATTGTGAAGAGGTAGGTTTGGATTGGGGACGTTAGGGCTTGGAGGATGGACTGTCTTGCTATGTTTAGGGATGCTGTTTGGATTAGGAATGTTGTGATGTAGGCTAGGGAGAAGAAGAGGAAGGCGGAGTTGATTAGGTTTATTCCTTGGTGGGATGAGAGGGTTGAGATTTTGCGAGTTTTGATGTAGATTGATGTTGTTAGGATTATTGCTAGGATTTGGAAGAGGGTTGTTATCATGGGGTTGTTAAGATGGGTGGGTTTAATTGGGTTTTGGTTTGGGAGATTAAATAACTTGGGTTGTTCTAGACTATACAAATTATTAAAAATACAAATTAAGTGGGTAAATTATGGAAAACGAAAGTCAAATGAGAGAAGGTGTAAGGAAAGAAAGTTCGCGAATTTTGTATGAGGATGAGAGGTATATGATTGGAGTAAGTAGTATGGGAACAGATGAACATAATCTTCTTGTTAATGATTCTTATGCTTTTTTAGGTAGGGGAATATTTAATGAATTGGCAAGAGCTGATGTTAGGAGACTTGAATCTAGTTTGAGGATGGTTGGGGAAGAAGTATGGCATGAAATGAGAAAGAGAAATATTTCTTTAGAAGAATTGGGTTGGGTTTTGGCGAAGGCTGCAATAAAAGATAAGGAAGATTATGCAAGTTATCTTGTTGATCAGCAAGATTAGAAACAATGTAGGAATCCTACCTAATCTTTTTAAAGAAAATGTTCGTGGTTATTTTATGAAAGATAAAACTAAGAGGCTTTACCGGAGTGATTCGGAGAAGATGATTGCTGGAGTTTGTGGTGGGATAGCTGAGTACTTTAAGATTGATCCTGTGATTGTTAGGTTGATTACTGTGGCTCTTGTTTTTGTCCATGGTATTGGTGCACTTGCTTATTTAATTGGATGGATAATTGTTCCTTTAAAATCTGGGGATTCTATTATTAAGAATAAGAAATTGTATCGAAGTTCTAGCGACAAGATGATTGGTGGTGTTTGTGGGGGCTTGGGGAAGTATTTTGGGATTGATTCTACTATTATTCGGTTGATTGCGGTTTTGTCTATCTTCACTGGTATTGGAATTGTTGCTTATTTGATTGCTTGGGTTGTTGTGCCGCTCGATTCGGGAAAGGGAGTTGACACTAGGATAAAGGATAAGTTTGAGAAGATGGAGACTAAGAAGCTTAAGAAGAAGAGGCGAGGTGGAGGTTTTGCTTTGTTTTTTGGTGGGTTGTTGGTTTTTATTGGGTTTGCTAATTTGTATAGTACGGAGATTGTTTTTCCATGGGTACTTTTGGTTTGGGGTTTGTATTTAATTTTTAGGAGTGTAAGATGGAAGTAAGAAGTCATTTTAAGTTATTTTTTGGGATGTTGTTTGCGGCCTTTGGTTTGATTGGGATTTTTGATTTGTGGGGATTTCTTGCGATTAGTCTTCCTTGGCAGGTTTGGCCTATTGGGTTAATTGTTGTTGGGGTTTTGTTTATGGTTAGACAGAAGGGATTGGCTTTTATTGGTATTTTACTATTGATTGTCCTTGGGATTTTTTCTAGTGGTTGGGATTGCTGTGCTGGAGAGAGTAGGGATTTCTCTAGGCATGTTGATTTGAATGGATCTGAATATGTTGATTTGAACTTGGAGTATGGAGCTGGATCTATCGTATTAGGTGAATCAGGTTATGCTGATGAGATTATTTTTTGGGCGACTACTAGTGGAGAAGATCCGGTGATTGAGGAAAGGATGATTGAGAGTGAGGCTAAAAAGATTATTGATATTTCTAGAGGAGATGGTGTTAATTTAGGGGATAATGAAAGTTGGAAGATTTTTCTTAGTGATAGTGTTATTTATGATTTGGATATGGAGTATGGTGTTGCAGATGTTAGTTTGGACCTTAGGGGATTGAAGATTAATAAGTTGGAAATTAGTCAGGGAGTTAGTGATAGTCGAATTGTGTTTGGGGACTATCCGACTGTTGCCAAAATTGAAGGTGGTGTTGGTGATATTGATTTCGAATTTGCGGAAGGTAGTGGTGTTGTGATTGAAGTTGAAGGTGGGTTGTTGGATAAGGATTTTGATGGGTTTGTGAAGAGAGATGGGAAGTGGTATAGTGAAGGGTATGATGAGGATGGGGAAAATATTGTTGTGAGTTTTGAGGGTGGGATTGTGGATTTGGGTGCTTCGTTTTATTAGGATTAGGTAGGTTTTTAATGGGAATGTTTTTTGTATTTTTATGATAAAGGATATTCCGTTTTTTGAGGACTGTGGAGATGGGAAGCAGTGCGCGCAGATTGCTATGAGAAATGTGTTGAAGCATTTTTATGATTGGAATGTTAGTTTGGCTGAGCTTGATGTGATGACTGGTAGGAAGGAGGGATATTGGACTTGGATGCCTCAGGTTTCGGGTGCTCTTTATAATTTAGGTTTGGATGTTCGGCAGTATTCTAAAGATGATTTGTCCCCTTCCTTGAATGAGGGAGATATTAGAGAACGGTTTGGGAAGAATGCGGAGAAAATTTTGAAGCATGTGGATATACCTATTGTCTCTGGTTCAATTAAGAGAGTGCATGAATATGGTATTTTTGAAAGGAAGAGATTGTTTTCTAGAGATTTGGAATCTTGTGTTGATAAGGGAGGTATTCCAATTGTTTGGATTGATCATAATAAGATTATTGGTAGAGATGATTGTCATCAGGGGCATAGTGTTACCTTTACTGGTGGAGAAGGGGATAAGGTTTTTTATCATGATTCTGGGCCGAATAATCAGGTGAAGAATAGAGAGGTAGATAGGATGGTTTTTGTTAATGCTTGGGCGGCTGCTGGATATGGTGCTATTTTAGTTTATGGGGAGAGGTAGGGTTATACGCCTGTACCCCACGCTTCGCAAGTACCCTAAAGGGCAAATCGCCTTCGCTTTAGAAAAACTCGGACACGAAATCGAAGATTTCTAAAGTAAATCATAAGATTTTCTTTAAACGGCAAGCCATTCGATTCTAGAACGCCTGTACCCCGAATCGAACGGGGATGCCCAAGGGCCCGGGTTTCTAGTCCGGTGCAATACCATTATGCGATACAGGCTTGGTTGTTTGAGATGGTTTTGGTTTTTAAGGTTTTACGCCCATACCAAGAATCGAACTTGGATACCCCGAGGGGTCACGAGTTCCAGTCGTGTGCGATACCATTACGCGATATGGGCTTGTTGCTTAGAATTGATTTTGATTTTTAAGGGTTGTGGAGTATAATAATTCTTATAAATAGTCTTTATGGTTAACTGTTATGTCAAAGGATTCGAGTCAGCTTACTGAGATTTTAAGTAAAAAGGATAGATTTATTGTTGGTACTGAGGTTTCTCTTTTAGAAATGACTTATTTGATTGGATATGGAGGGGAATTAACCTCGTTAAATCATTCTCTTATAAATAATCTTTATGAGCATTATGTGAAATTTAGAGGAAGAAATTTCAGAAAAATTACTACAGGGAAGGTTGAATACAACTCAGACAAAAATACTTTAATCCCTGACATGGTAGTTCCTGGTAATCTTTAATCTAATTTGGCATTCAAAACTCGAATATCTGGACTCCATAAATCTACTTTGTCTCCTTTGAATCTTACACCTCTTGAGACTTTTTGGATTAATTCCCTTCTTGCTTTATCCATGTAGAACTGCATGAATTTGTCTGGCTGTTCTTGTTTGAGGATTTTCCAGAAGAGGCCTTGAATGTTTGGGTAGGGGAATTTTGTGACGATGATTGAGTTGCATGTGTCGCCGGCGAAGTCTACTCCTCTTGCGCATTTTGTTGTGAAGAGGATGTTGTGTACTCCCGATGTGAAGTCGTCTATATTTGTGTTGTCTCGTTTTTGGAGTTCTCGGAGTCTTTCTTTTGTTATTATGTTGTCTAGTATGAGTTTTTGGTTTTCTTCTTCTGAAGGGAGGTCGTTGAAGGCGGAGACATGGACTAGGGTTGGAGGTGTTGCTCTTGCTAGTTGCATATCTAGAGTTTTTAGGAATCTTTCTCTTGTTATTGTCCCGTTTTTGAAGTTGGCGTATGAGCAGTTTAGTTCGGCGCCTGTTTTCTTTTTGTTTATTGTTCCTGGGTTCTTTGCTTCGGCTTCTATTATTTTGAATTCCTTTAGGCCGAAGATTTCTTTCAACACTTTTTCTGAGTGGAGAGTGCCTGACATTAGGACGAGGATATTGTTTTGATCTATTAGTTCTTGGAGTTTTTGTGCGAGATTGATTGAGACGATTGTTACGATGATTGGGTCTTCTTTTGATTTTGAGGATGAGTTGAATAGGCCTTTTTGGGATTGATAGTTTTCCTGCTGTTGAATTGATATGTATGTTTCGTCGAGGAGGTTCTCGAATGATCTTGCGATTTCAACTAATGTGTTATAGTAGTTTAATTCTTCGTCTTCTGCTAAGTTTGGATTTTCTAGTGCTGTTTCGAGTATTGATATGATTGGGGATTTGTCTAATCTTTCTATGTCAGTGATTGGTGGGTTGTATAGTATGTCGTTGATTTGGTGGATTAGGTTTTTGACGGCGGTTCGTTTTTCTTGGTCTTTTGGCATGAGGTTGTTTAGGGATGAGGCTAGACGGTTTAGGTTGAGTTTTCGTTCGGAGGAGAAGGAGTCTAGGAATTCGTCGCATTCGTCGATTATATCGAGATCGGTTTTTGGTTTTCTGCCGAGCATTGTTTCGATTTGGTATTTCATTGAGTTGAAGATTAGAACGTCGGCGTTTTTGTATGCTGTATATTGGTCTGTCCATGGGCACCCTTTTTTTCTGTGGAATAGTGCAAATTCTTTTCCGCATATTGATTCGTATTTTATCTTTTTGACTTCAGGTAATCCTTTAGGGTTTATCTCCGTGGGCATAATTGGGGCCCAGTAGGGGCAGGCCGGTGCGATGTTCATACGTTTGATGTCGGATGCTTTTGAGAAGTCTTCTTTTTCGACTGCTGGGTTTTGTGCAATGTATTTGAGGAGTTGGTCTGTGTTTTTTTCGCGAATTTCGATTGTGCATGGTAAGTCGTTGTCATCTGCTCGTTCTCCGTTGAATGGGCATCGAAAGTTGTTTCGGCCTTTTATGATTGCGATATTTAGGGGTTCGCCGTCTTTACCTAGGATGAATTTCCTTTTTGTGTAGTCTACTTCGTATTGTTCTTGGAGGGATTTGATTGGGACGACTATGGATGTTTTTTTGAAGTGTCTTGCTAGGTTTAGGGCGATTGCTGATTTGCCGGTTCCGCAGACTCCTTTGATGAAGATTAGTTTGTTGCCTTTTTCGATTTCGTCGAGTATTTCTTTGACTATGTCTGCCTGGGTTTTGTTGTTTGAGAATGTTAGAGGACTTAGGGCTTCACTATCGTCGTCTAGAATTGAGTCTGAATTAGATATTTTTTTATTTAGGGACCACATTTTATTCCTTGTTTGAGATTTCGGTTTATAGAGTTTGTTGTGATTGGGGTGTTGTTACTATATTGTGACGCCTAATCGAAAGATTTATATAGTTTTTTCGACTATGGATTATATGAAAGATTTAGGTAAATTGGTTCAAAAACTGGGCTTTGGTGAGTCTGCTTCTAATAATGATATTGTGGAAGCAGCTGCTGATAAATTGTTTAGCGTTTTAGGCACTAAGGATCATGGATATTTGGATTTGGTTATTGCTAAACTTAAGGAAGAGGGGGATTTTGATAGTTTGACTGGTCGTTATGGCAAGGATAGTTTTAAGAGGGATTTTGGTAGAGCTCATTCTTTATTGAATCGTAGTAAGGTTCCTTTTGCGATTATGATTGCAGATGTTGATGATTTTAAGTCGGTTAATGATAGCTATGGGCATTTGGTCGGGAATGATGTTTTGAGGGAAATTGCGTTTAGGCTTGGAAGTGGTCGTGCTGGGGATGATGTTTATCGTTATGCTGGGGATGAGTTTGCTGGTATATATTCTGGTGTTTCAAATGGGAATGCTGTTACTGCTGCGAAGAAGGCTGTTGAGAGGGTTTCTACTTCTAGGGTTCATGGTCAGGGAGATGTTATTGTTAGTCCAACAGTTAGTCTTGGACTTTACTTAGTTAAAAAAGATGATGATTTTAGGAGTTCTTTTGATAAAGCGGATAAGGCTTTGTATCGGGCTAAGAAAGCTGGTAAGGGTAGAGTTTCTTTGTGATTATTTGAACCAGAATTTCCTTTTGTGGACTGTTCCTTTTTCTAGTGCTTTGATTCTTTTTTCTGATTCTTTCAATTGCTCTTTTAGAGATATTGTTTCGGATTTGTATTTTTCGATTTCGTTTTTGAAGGAGGTTTTGATTCGGTCTTCGATTTGTGCGAGGTCTTTCCTTAGGATGAGTTCTTGTTTGATGGTGCTGACTTGAGAGAGTGCGAGGTTTAGTTGGGAGATTTTTTGTGTGAATTCGTCTATATCTTCTTGAATTTTTACTTGGGATTTGATTATGTGTTTGTTTTGTCTTTCATACTCGCGATCTTTTTTCTTGAGGTATTTCCGCATGGCGTCTACTATGATTTGCATGTCGTCTAGGTCTTGGCGGATTAGGATAAAGGAGGTTTTGAGTTTAGTGTCGAAGACTTTGAGTTTCTTTTTTGTTAGTTTTTTTAGGTTGGATATTTGTGACATAGAAATAGTTGGTTAGTTGGGGATTTAAAGATTATTGTGCCCTTACGTATATATTGGAGAATGGGTTGGTTTTGGATTATAGACTTTTTCCCATATAAATTTTTTGTTTATCTAATTTATATCCCAACTTTTTGTAGTATTCTCTTACTCCTATTCCTGAAATCACTCTTATATCTTTGAACCGTTTTTTCTTTGCTATTTTTTCTGCTTCTTGCATTAGTTGTTTTCCTAATCCTGTATGCTGAGAGGCTTTGTTGTTGATTTGCGTTTTTGTTATATTTAGAGCTTGGCCATACACATGAATTTCGCGAATCATTGCTGGCAATTTTTTATCTAACCTTAATCTTAGGAGTCCGAATAATATGTTGTCGGAGTTTATAATTTCTAGAAAATATTCCGTTCCACCTGAGGCTTTATATTTTGTTGTTTTGAGTTTTAGTTTTGTATTGATTTTCCTTTTGTCTCTAACTGCAAACCCTATCTCTCGAAATCTTATTTCATTTATTTTTATATTATTCGGACGTATATTTTTTTCTATGTCGTGGCGCATGTCTATATTTTTTATTCCGGCAACTAGATAGTGAGGTGGAATTTCTCGCATGATTCGCATGATTCTGCAATAGCGTGGAGTTAGTTTTAGCATTTCGATTATTAATTCTGTTGCTTGCTCTTTTGAATAAGGGATGTATTCACCACCGTAGTAAAGATTTTCAATTGCTGCTCCCTTTAGAACTTGGCATGGATATATCTTGATTTGATCTGGTTTAAAAGTTGGTGAGGTGAATATTTCTTTGAACATTTCGATGTCTTTTTTTGAAGTAGACCCAGGTATACCTGGCATTAAATGATAGCCGACCTTGAAACCAGCCTGTTTTAGTCTTTGGGTCGCATCAATAACATCTTGAACTGTGTGACCCCTGTTTACTTTTTTGTATATTTTGTCGTCTATGGCCTGGACTCCTAGTTCTACTCGTGTCGCTCCGTAGCTTAGAATATCCTTGATTTGACTTTCAGTACAAACGTCTGGCCTTGTTTCTATGCAGAGTGCGATGCAGCGATGGTATGATGTTTCGTTTATTTTTTTTGCTTGCTCTAGGCTTTCCGCTTTTTGTTGATTTAGCGCGTCATAGCATTTTTTTATGAAGTCTCTTTGAAATTCTTTTGAGTATGAAAGAAAGGTGCCTCCCATTATTATGAGTTCGATTTTTTCTGTTGGGTGTCGCATATGTTCGAATGCCTTTAGTCTTGCGTTGATTTGTTTTATGGGATCGTAACCGCATTCTCGCGCTCTTATTACGGCTGGAGATTCTGGGGTGTAGGATTGTGGGGCGTCGAATGATGGGCAGTATAAGCATGTTCCGTGGTCGCATTTTCTTGGTGGGAGCATTACGGCTAGAGGTGCTACTCCTGATATTGTTTTGGTGGGCTTTCGTTTTGCTCCTGGTTTTGTGAGGCTTCTTGTTTTCATTGAGGGAAAAAGCTTTCATGGTTTAAATGTGTTGAGGGAAGACAAGGCGAAAAGAAGATAAGTAATATTTTTATGATTATTAATTTTTATCTTTTATGAGTGCAGAATAATAGCAGTCCATTGAACAGTAGGGATTTTTTGAATCGTTGCACTCGAGTCCTGTTTGGATTTTTCTATCGCAGAAGTTACAGGGATCTTCGGGGTTCTTTACTATTGTTATGTTGAAATTTTTTATTTGTTGCTGTGTTAATTCTTCTAATCTAGGGAACATGATATTAGGAAGGTTTTTATTGTTTAAATATATTTATGTACTATGAAGCAGGAAGAAGTTTGGGATGCGATTGCTAGGCCGTGGAAGGAGTTTCGGCAGTATGATGTTTCGGATGTTGTTGAATTTTTGAAAAATAAGAAGGGTCGTGTTTTGGATTTGGGATGTGGAAGTGGAAGGAATTTTTATGATATTGAGGGTTTGGATTTTTATGGAGTTGATTTTTCTGAGAAGATGGTTGAGTTGGCTGGAGCTCGAGGTTATGTTGAGGTGAAGAAGGCTGGTGTCGATGCGGTTCCTTATGATGATGGGTTTTTTGATTGTGTTATTTTTAGTGCGGTTTTGCATTGTGTTGATTCGGCGGAGAAGAGGCGGAAGGCTTTAGAGGAGGTTTTTCGGGTTCTTAAAAATGGAGGCGAAGCTTTGGTTTCGGTTTGGGGACGGGGGCAGAAGAGGTTGAAGAATAGGGCGAAAGAGGGGTTTGTGCCTTGGAGTGTTGGGAGTAAGAAGGTTGAGAGGTATACTTATATTTATGATGTGGATGAGTTGAGAAGCGAGTTGGAGAGTGTTGGGTTCGAGATTTTGAAGGTTGAAGAGGGGAGAAATATTGTTTTTGTTGTGAGGAAGGAGTAGTTTAACGTTTGTGCCGTCTAATTAGGACATTGCTGCCTGCGACTATTAGGCTGGATAGGATATAGATTAAGATTATTCCGATGATTAAACTTGGGAAGTTGATACTATCGATGTTTATGCCTTTGACTAAATGTACTATTAGTGGCCTAAGTGTTTTTCCACAGGGTTCTATTAGGCACCGATTTTGATATCCCATTGCCGGGATCAAAAATAATCCAATTATTGTCAAGATGATTTTTGTTATTGAGGGCTTTATGAAGTCTAATAATTTCATATTTTCTTAAATGTTTGATGTTATATAAAAGTTATTATTGCTTTTTGATTCCCATAAAGTCCATTAGGCCACCCTTATTGAAATCTATAAGTTCCTCTGATATTGCGTTGATTTTTATTCTGACGATTCCTAGCATGTTGTCCATACATGTTAGGTTCCAGATATCGTCCTTTAGTATCGTTATTATTTTTGTTGGGGCTATTGAAGAGTTATTTTCTTTGATTAGTTTTTTGCATTCTGATTCTAAGCTGTCTATATCTATTTTGATTTCTGTAGTTTGATGTTTCATTTGTTCTATTTTTTTAGGTTCGGTTTTTCCTTCTTTAACTGAGATTATATCGTCGTGGATTTTTGGTTCTGTCCATGGATGTGCGAATGCTGCGATTTGTTTTGTTTGTGGTAAGAAATAGTCTAATTGGATTTGTTCTGTCTTATCTTCTAGATTTAAAATTAAAAATGCTGCCGAAAAATAGGAATCTGTATTTTGTTGTTGGAACATTTTGTAGTGTTGTGTTTCTTGTAACTCTTCTATGAGGTTGATTATTTTCATTGCTAATTTGGTCGAGAATTTAGTTTATTAATCTTGAGATTATTGCCAATTCGGTTAATGAGACTACAATCAGGATGTAAGCTGAGAGTTTGAATCTGTCTTTTATTTCTTGAATTGTTGGGGGGAGTTCATTTTCGATATAACTTTCACTTTTGAACTCTTCCCTTAAATCTAGAATTTCGGAATTTTCTATGATAGTGAATTGAGAAAAGAAAATAATTCCTATTATCAATACCATGACTGCTTGAAAAACTAGTACTATTTTGCCCCACCTCATGCTTGATTAACGATGTCGTTGTTTATAAGGTTTTCTTGAAAATTTCGGTATTTATTTTTTCCCTGAATTCTTCTAGTGTCATTGTTATTATTTCTTTTGAGTCTCTTTTTCTTACAGCGATTTTGTTTTCTTTCATTTCTTGTTCTCCGACTGTTATTAAGTAAAATGCCTTTTCTGTTATAGCGCCTTTTACTTTTTTGCCTATTGATTCGTTTCTGTTATCTAATTCTGATCTAATCCCTGTATCTAATAGTTTTTTGTTTATTTGTAATGCATAATCTTTCACATCTTCATTCATACTCATTACTTTGGTTTGTATTGGACTTAGCCATAGTGGAAGATTTCCTTGTGTTTTTTCTAATATATAGGAAATTGTTCTTTCTGTGCAGCCCGTTGAAGATCTATGAATGACCATTGCTAATTTTTCTTTTCCGTCTTTATCTGTATATTTTAGATCGAATTTTTCTGGTAACGCGAAATCTATTTGGAGAGTAATTAAGCTATCCTCTTTTCCATATACATCTTTATATTGCAGGTCCAGTTTTGGCCCATAGAATGCAGCTTCATCTTCTGCTTCTATATATTTTACTTCCATTTTATCTAGAATTTTTTTCATAAATTTTTGTGTGTGTTCCCATGCTTTTGGGTTATCCACATATTTACCCTTCTTGTTTTCTGGGTCCCATTTCGAAAACCTATACCAAACTTCAATTCCTAGGATCTTCATTGTGTATTTTATTAGATCCATGACTTTAATGAATTCTTCTTCTATTTGTTCTGGTGTGCATAAGACATGTGCATCTGCTAATGTGAATTGGCTTAATCTCGTTAATCCCCTTAGTTCTCCTGATTTTTCCTTTCTGAATAGCGTTGCAAGTTCGGCGTATTTTTTTGGGAGATCTTTGTATGTTCTTGGTTTTCTTTTGAAGAGAACGAATTGAAATGGGCATGTCATTGGTCTTAATGCGTAATCTTCTCCATGTACATTTAGTGTGAACATGTCGTCCTTGTAGTGTTGCCAGTGTCCAGATATTTTGTAAAGATCGCTTTTCGCCATTATTGGAGTTGATGTATACTCATAACCTCTCTTTAATTCTTCATCTGTTATGAATCTTTCAAGTTCTCTTTTTATTGTTGCCCCCTTTGGTGTTAGGAGAGGCAATCCCTTTCCTACTACATCGCTTACTATGTATAGATCTAAGTCTCTTCCTAGTTCTACATTGCTTTTTAGATCATCTTTTCCTCGAGTAGCCTGCATTTTTATCTTTGTCATCTTTCTTAAAATTTGAGACCCTTCTTCTGGGGATAATTCTTTTTCCATGTGAAATTAAGAAAAGGAGAATTTATAAAGATTTATACTTTAGTTGAAGTATGAGTGGGGTGATTGATAGGTGTCCGACGGGGATTGTAGGGTTTGATAAATTATGTGACGGGGGTTTCGTTCGGAATAGTGATAATTTGATTGTTGGTGGGCCAGGTTCAGGGAAGAGTACTTTTTTGTTGCAGTTTCTTTGGAATGGTGCGACGAAGTTTAATGAGAATGGGTTGTATTGTAGTTTTGAGCCGGATATCGTTGGGATTATGAATGATGCTATGGCTTATGGTTGGGATTTTTCTAGGGCTAGCGAGGAGGGTAAGATTACGTTTATGAGGTTTTCGCCACAGACTGGGATTGATGAGCTGAAGAAGGAGTTAACTAAGATGATTTCTAAGGGTGATGTGCGGAGGATTTGTTTTGATCCTATTTCTGTTTTGGCTTTGAATTTGAGTGATCAAGGGAAGATTCGTGAGACGATTTTTGAGTTGTCGAGTTTGATGAAGAGGTTGAAGGTGACAACGGTTTTTGCAGATGAGAGCTTGGAGGGTGATATGAATTGGACTAGTGGAGATGAGTGGACGAAGACTGATATCTTGCGGTTTCTTAGTGATTCGGTTAGTATTTTTTATGAATCTGGGATTGCTGGGCGAGGTGATAGGGCTGTTCGGATTGCGAAGATGAGAAGGACGGCGCACGAGAGGAAGGCTGTTGTGATGGAGATCGGGAATAAGGGAGTTAATATCGGAGATGATGTTGCCAGGGTTGAAGTCGTTAAAAGGGCTGCTCCAGAAGTTAATTCTGTTGTTACCAAACAATAGTTACAAAACGAAAGGTTTATATAGTTTTGATGTGTTGGGTTATTATGAAAGAGATTTATCATTTTGAGAACTTGGCAGATGCTGTTCATGGGAACGAAACGAGACATGAGGGGGCAAGTATAGAGAATCCTTTGTTTTATTCTGGAAAAGTGAAATCTGGGGATGTGTTTTACGTTTCTAGTGAGCTTGGGAGTGATATGATTGATTCTAGTAACGCGTCTGATTATAGTAATAAGGTTCCTAATCTTGGTTATAAGTTAATGGATTTTGCTAAGAACAAAGATGAGTATATTGTTGATTTTGAGGGAGTTTCTGGTAAAGGTATTTTTTGGGCTGCTGCTTTGGTTGCGCAGATGAATATTGATAAAAAGGATAAAAGGAGTATGTTCGTTCGTGGTTTGAATGATGGGCTCTTGGGAATGCTTGATGTTGATGCCGTTGGTTTGCCGTTTGAAGGGAAGGTGGTTCAGAATGGGTAAGTTGTTGGATTATTTTACTCGTATTGACCGTACTAACGATGTTGATAATCAGGGCTGTGATAGATGTGGGGCTTGTTGTGTTTATTTTAGGATTGAAGATGTTGATAGAGAGAATTTGCCTTTAGTTTCGGTTAAACCTGTAATGAAGGTGATTAGTCCGGGATGGGAGGCTTGTGAATATCTGCGTTACGATGCTGATGCTAAAGTAACTTCTTGTGATGCCTATAATGATAGACCAAAAGATTGTCGTGTTTTTGAGTGTAAGACTAATTTATCTAATACTGGAAGGGAATTTGTAAGAAAGCCCTTAGGAGATATTGCGGAAAAGATTCGAGGATTAGGAAAATCTGGTAAAGTTAAAGATTTATTGAAACTTTAGATTATTCTTTGTAAATGAACTTATCTACATCTATTTTGTTTTTTGTTTTTTGATGCTCTGATAATATCTTATTGATTTTTTCTATTAGGATTGTTTTGACTTCGCCTGATAATAGTTTTCCTTTTGAGTAATCTTTATATATTGCTGCTAGCTTTTTGTCGTCGTGTTCGAAGTATTTTAGCCATTGGCATGCAACGTCTACATCTACGTTTCCGCCTTTCTTACGGTGTTCTTCTACTGTATCTTGTCCTCCTGAGAATGCGTATTTGTTGATTTTTTTCTTTACCTGTTGAGGTGTATCTGTCATTAGGATTGCTTTTGCGTCGGTTGAGCTTCCTTGCTTTCCTTCTATCCCTGTTAATGGGCACATAAATTTTGCGTGTATGATTGCAGGTTTTTTGTGGCCTAGTTTTTGGATTACGTCTCTGGAAATTCTGAAGTGTGGATCTTGGTCTACGGCTAGTGGAATTAGGCAGTATTCGTCTTTGTTGTTCAGGACGTTTGGTAGAAAGCATGGAACTGTTTGCATTGCTGTGTAGAATATTGAGCCGATGTTGTTTGAGTCTGTGAAGCCGAAGGAGGCTTTGATTGTTGAGAAGGTTATTTTTTTTGCGACTTTGATTGCTTCGGGGTACATTATGCCGGCGTGTTTTGTGTCGATTAGGAAGTGTGTTTTGTTTGGATTGAATCCTATTGCTGCTACGTCTAACATGTTTTGATTTGTCCATTCTTGTATCTCTTCGTATGTTTTATTTTTGTAGAGGAATTTTTCGTCGTCTGTGAATTGGAACCATAGTTCTACGTCGAATTTATCTTGGAGCCATTTTATGAAAGACCAGACTGAGTAGTGTCCTAGATGGATTGGGCCTGATGGTCCGCAGCCTGTATAGAGGAAGAATTTTTTGCCTTGGTCGTGAGCGTCTAGTAATTTTTCTAGGTCTCGATGTGCGAAGAAGATTTCTCGTTTTAGGTATGGATGGATTTCACCTGTTATTTTTTCAATTCTATCTAGAAGTTTTTTGTCGATTTTTTTTATTCCGAATTCTTTGATTAGGCGGTCGTAGTCTACTTCGCCTTGGACTTCGTAGGGGTTCACCTTTGTTTTCATAAAGATATATTGTTTAAGTTGTTTTTATATTTTTAGTATGATAAAGTTTAAGTATATGTTATATTTTAAGGATATATGAGTGCTATCAGTGATGAGGATTATGTTGAAATAAAGAGTAAGATAAAACGTTGGGGTGAGCGGATTGACAAGGCTTCACCTATTCTTAAGGAGAGGTATAATGATTGTGATAAAAAGCATAGAGATGCTAATGAGAAGGATAATTTGTGTGGGCATTGTTATCAGCGATTGAAGTATGATACACCTAGAACTGATGAGATTATGGCTGAGAGAGCTGAACTGCCTTCATATTTGCGACCTATGGATGCTCCGGTGATTATGGAGAAGACTAGACAGGAAATTGCTTGGCAGAAACATGAAGATTGGATGGATGGGTTGTCTAAGATTGCGGATGAATTTGAGTTTTAGATTTCTAAGTTGTTCATAATATTTATATAGTAAGATAGTTTATTTTTAATATGAAAAAGCTCGTGTTATTATTAATTTTTGTTTTAATGAGTTCTGGTGTTTTGGCTGAGATTTCTATTTCAGAGCCGTTTGATGTTTATAATTTGGGAGATAGGTTGGATGTTTCGGTTGACGGTTTGGTTGGAGCTGGGAGTGGGAATTTGAACTTTAATTTGGCGTGCGGAAATAAGACAACGAATTTGGTTAGGCTTCCTGCTAGTTCTTTTTCTTTAGATGACGAATCTTCTTGGAGTTTTTATAAGAACTTGCGTTTGGATGATTTAGAGATTCTGAATCTTAGTGATATTGTTGGAAATTGCCAGGTTGTTATTTCTATTGGCACGAGTGCCGCGTCGACAAAAGTGTTTTCAGTTACTAGAGATGTTGATGTTAGTGTTTCTTTAGATAAGGTTGCATATAATCCTGGTGAGGTAATTAGTGTTAATGTCGAAGCCGTTAAAGCAAATGGTGAGTTGTTGGAAGGATTTATTGATGCGACTGGTGCTAGTATTTTTAGTAAGGCCGTTGAGGGTGGTATTGCTATTGAGACTTTTTCTATGCCTGAAACTATTGAGAGTGGTTTCTATTCTTTGGATATTCGTGCCTATGATGTTGACTCTAATGGTATTTTGAATGAGGGTTTGGGAAGTGTTTCTTATAAGATTAATCAAGTTGCATCTTCTTTAGTTATGAGTTTGGCTGATGTTGTTGCTACACCTGGAGAGAAGTTTAGAATTGGTGTTGAGCTTTTTGATCAATCGGGTGTTAGAATGGAAGGCAATGTTCTTTTGAGGATTGTTTCTCCGAATGATGAATTTATTGAGGCTAATGTTCAGGCTGGAGAATTTAGTGATATTGATTTTGTTTTGAATTCTAGTGCTGGGACTTGGAAAATTTTTAGTTCGTTTGATTCTTTGAGTGATGTTCGAGAGTTTGAGATGATAGGCTTGCAGAAGATTGAATTTGACTTGGAGGATTCGGTGTTGACCATTAAAAATATTGGAAATGTTTTGTATAATAGAACTATTGATGTTACTATTGGTGATGATATCATGTCTTTGGAGTTGAATATCGGTGTTGACGAGGTTCGGAAGTTTAATGTTGATGCTCCTAATGGTGAGTATGAAGTTTTGGTAAATGATGGTGAAACTTCCCTAAGTAAACGGGTTCTATTGACGGGGAATGCAGTTTCTATTGATGATATTAGAGAGAAGGGGTTTTTTAGTGGATATGGTTTGTTTTGGATTTTTTTGATTTTGATTTTGGGTGGAGTTGGTATTATGTTATTGATGAGGTACCGAAAGACTAAGGTCGTTGGTGATGGTTTTTTTTCTAAACTTTGGGGAAAGATGCCAGGTAAGAAGAAAGTTGCTCAATTGCATAATGTTGGGACACAAATTGGAGATAAGATTAAAGAGAAGGTGCCTGATAAAGTTAAAGCGCATATGGATGATAGCTTGAATTTTACTAATAAATCTCCTGCTGTTCAGGGGCTTGATGTTAAGAATTATAGTGGAACGGATAAGACGATGGTTGATTTGACGAAGGGGAATAAGATGACGGCAGAGTCTGCTTTGGTCATGAAGGGAGAGAAGCAGGTGTCTAGTGTGGTTGCGATTGCAGTTAAGAATCATGAGGGGTTGGGGGATGCTGGAAAAGATGCTTTACATAAGATTGTCGATGAGTCGAAGGAAAAGGGTTTAGTTGACTGGAGAGGGGATTTTGTTTTTGTTGTATTTAATCCGCTTATGACTAGGACTTATGATAATGAAGGTTTGGCTGTTAAGTGTGGTATGGCGGTTATTGAGAAGTTGAATGATTATAATAAGAAGTTTAAGGATAAGGTTGAGTTTGGGATTGGAGTGCATAGTGGGGATCTGGTGGCCTCGAAGGGTGGAGGTAAGTTGAAGTATACGAGTATCGGGAATACGGTTTCTTTTGCTAAGCGTATGTCGGATTCTGATAGTGGAGTGCTGGTTGTTTCGGATGTTGTTAGGAAGAAGTTGTTGCGGGACTTGAAGGTTGTTAAGGGTAAGGATATTGGAGAGAAGATGACTTATGTTGTTAGTGAAGTTAAGAGCAAGGGTGCGGATGCGGCTAGGTTGAAGGAGTTGTTGAAGAGGTCTAATTCTTAATTTTAAATTGAAATTTCGAGTATTGATTAGGTAGAATTTTATTACTTATCTGCATCCATGACAACTTGAACATTGTCTGCAGGTATATTTTGTATCTTGGTTTTTTAATGCGTCGTACTGGAAAGTCATTGTTGTTTCTAGTTTATATTCTGGAGCTACATATTCTTTTTTGGCTGTAAAATTATGTATCTCTCCTAATGGTGTTATGTCATATTTCCCCTTCATAATTATTTTAAGGTAACCTTGTATTTAAAATTTTCTACTAGGGAAAAACTTATAAACGGTGTTAACGGATTTTGTTTGTTCGGCCTCAACTGGATAAGATATGCGGCAACTGAGTTGGCGTGAGTATGTTTTTTATAGATATTTTATAATGTTTTATTTATCGATGGTTGAATTTATGTAAAATGGTAAAAAATGAAGAAAGTAGAAAGATAGACTGGAAGTATAATCTTAGTGAATACTGGGGCGCTTTGAGAAGGCATAAGGGGTTGATGTGGCTGCTACTGTTGACTATTTTTGTTGTAGGATTGACTAATATTGTGCCGAATTTTTTGTTTAAGGAGATTATAGATAAGGGAGCACTTTTTGCAGAGGGGAGTCTTGGGTTGGAGGAGTTTTATTTTATTTTGCTGATTGTTCTTGGATTATATATCTTGAATGCTGTGGTTGAAATAATTGCTCTTTGGTTTAGGAATCTCTATTCTTCTTTGATTGAAGTTAGGATTATGACTTATTTAAAGATGAAATATTTTAGGCATATTGTTAAATTGGATCAGGGGTTTCATGCTACGCATAAGACGGGTTCGCTTATTTCGAGAATGAATCGGGGAATTGCTTCTGTTGAGAGAATTAGTGATGCGATTATCTATAGTTTCGTAGGTCCATTTTTGCAGATGATGATTGTTGGTGTCTCTATCGCTTATTTTGATATCGTTTCTGCTGTTGTTGTAGTTGGAATTATGACGTCTTTTGTTTTGTTTAGTATTCTTTATCAGAGGACGCAGGAACCGCTTAAGATAGCTTCCAATGTGGCTGATGATAATGAGAAGGCAGGAGTTAGTGATGTTTTTACTAATATAGATTCTATTAAATATTTTGGAAGGGAGAATTGGATTTCGAAGATGTTTAGTAAGTTAGCTATGAAATCGGAGACTACTAATTATAAATTTTGGAGAAGTTATTCTTGGTTGACGAGTGGACAGGTTGCGATTATTATTATTGGGACTGTGATTTTGTTGACGTTTCCTATTTTGAGATTTTTGAAGGGTGCTCTTAGTGTCGGAGAGATTGTTTTTATCTATACTACTTTTAGGAGTTTGATGGGACCGATTTGGGGTTTCATTGAGGGATTGCAGGGTTTTCATAGATCGGTTATTGATTTTCAGGATTTGTTTAGTTATGGGAAGGTTGAGAATAATATTCGGGATGCTGAGGGAGCTCGGAGTATGAAGGTCGGGAATGGTGAAATTGAGTTTCGGGATGTCGATTTTGGATATACTAAGCGGAAGATTTTCAAGGATTTTAATTTGAATATTCCGGCGAAGAGTAAGGTTGCGTTTGTTGGGCATTCGGGCTGTGGGAAGTCGACTCTTGTTAACTTGTTGTATCGGTTTTATGATGTTGATAAGGGTGCGGTTATGATTGATGGCGAGGATGTTCGGGACTTTAAACAGGAGTCTTTGAGAGGGGCTATGAGTATTGTTCCTCAGGAATGTGTTTTGTTCGACGATACTATTTGGAATAATATTAAATTTTCTAGGCCTAGTGCTAGCCCTGAAGAAGTAAAGAACGCTATTAGATTTGCTCAACTTGATAAGATTATTCGTGAGATGCCCGAGAAGGAGCGGACTATTGTTGGAGAGCGCGGGGTTAAACTTAGCGGTGGGGAGAAGCAGAGGGTTTCGATAGCTAGGGCTATTTTGGCGGACAAGAAGATTTTGGTTTTGGATGAAGCTACGAGTGCACTGGATAGTGAGACTGAGTTTGAGATTCAGAGGAGTTTAGCTAAGTTGATGAAGGGTCGGACTTCGATTATTATTGCGCATCGGTTGTCTACGATTATGCATGCGGATTTGATTGTTGTTATGAAGCGAGGTAAGATTGTTGAGATGGGGACGCATGGAGCCTTACTTCGGAGGAAGGGTGAGTATTACCGGCTTTGGAAGTTGCAGAGAGGCGGGTATATTAAGTAATTATATAAAGAATATTTTGATTAGTCATGTATGGTGATTAGAGTAACGTTGAAAATGTTTCACGAAACCATTCATTCTTGGGAGAGGAAAAATGATTAAGGCAGTGTTTTTGGATTTTGATGGGACTATTTCAGACAGTAAGGGAATTGCTTTTTTGTCTTTAGTTCGGACATTTGAAGAATTTGGATATAAGTTCAGTGAGAGAAGGTTGCTTGGTTTGTTAGGTATTAAGATGGGAAGGATGTTGCGGAAATTGGGAATTGGTGTCGGGAAGGTTCGGGAGATTCGTGATAGGTTTTATCGGAGGTTTACTGGTGCAGCTGCAGCTGGTGAGATTAAGACGTGTGTTTCTTTGAAGCCGCTTTGGAAGATGAAGGAAGATGGGATATCGTTGATTGTTGTTAGTAATTCTCGGACTTCGTTTCTATTGGCTTCAATCAAGAGCTTGGGTATCGAAGGTTTATTTGATAGAATTTATGGTGCGGAAAAGTTTGTCAGTAAAGATAGAATGTTGCGAAGATTGTTTAGGCGCATGAAGATTAAATCTAGTGAGGCTGTTTATGTTGGGGATAGGTTCTCGGATGTTGAGTTTGCTAAGAAGGCTGGATGTGTTTCAGTGGCTGTTCATAATAAGTGTTCTTGGTCGACGCTGGAGAGGATTAGGAAGGCTGGGCCTGATTATGTTGTGAGGGATTTTTATGGGTTGCGGAAGGTTGTTTCTAAGATAAATAATTCTGTGGTATAATTTGATTTTGTGCATTAAGGATATTGACTTCTAGGTCTTGATTTTTTGTTAAGAACTTTTTAAAGAGATTTTGAATTTTTTTATTTTCTTTTCTTTTCGTTCCTTTAATGTTTTTTAGCTTGGCGTAGAGTTCTATTTCTTTGTCTGATAAGTTTAGGAGTGGGGAGGGTTTTGTTTTGTGGCCGAAGTTTCCTTTGATTATTTTTTTGAATATGTTTTCTGCTTCACTTGAAAGGTTAGTTGTTGAGGTGTTTGGCTTTGTTGCACTGCGGTAAGTACCTTCTCTGGAAGGCAATAGTTTGACTTGGAATTTTGTTTCTAGGATTTGTTTTAGGACTGCTGTGTTTATATCTTGGCTTTTTTTTAGGGTGAAAATTTTGTTTTTTGGCAAGAGTTGATGTTTTCGGATTGTTCGGAAAACTTTTCGTTCGAAGTAATCTATGAATTGGTTTTTGTCTAGTTCTTTTTTATTGGTGAATGTCCAGACGGTTTTCATAATTTGTATTTTTTGAATTTATCTCTTTCTTTTTCGTTGTCTCCTGTTGAATATGCCTGTTGGAGACTTAGTACTGTTTCTTTTTCTTTTGGGTTTGAGTAGTATACTGAAGGTTTTCCTTTTTCGTCTGGGATGCGATTTTCAAATGAGTTGATTGTTTTGGATTCTTTTGCGTCTCGTGCTACTACGAGCCATGTGTTGTTGATATAGAAGTGTCTGCCAATCATCGTAAGTGGTAATGTTTTTTCAGTGATGAGATTTTTTTCTAATAGATGTTTTAACCTTGATGCTGGAGATTTTTCACATAGGAAGCATCCGCCTCCTGGTGTTGGATATTTTATTTTATATTTTTCTGCTAATGCCATTTGTTCTTTTCTTCCTCGTCCCCTTATACTTAGGAACTTCTCTCTATTTACTAATCCTGATTTTTCCACATGGGTTTCTTTTAATTTTTTTGCTGAAAGTGGCCGGAGAATTTCAAAGTCTAGTTGTTCGTCGATTGTTTTCATGGCTGAGGGAATTTGGGACATTGGTCTTTGGCCGATTACTTCGCCTGTTGCTATGAGTTCGATATTGTGTTTGTCTGCGTATTCTTTGGCTTTTTTGAACATGAAGATTTTGCAGTCTTTGCATGGATTGATGCCTGCTCCTGTTCCGTGTTTTGGGTTTTTTAGAATGTCTAGATATTCTGAAAGAAGTGGCTCTTTGTTGACGTCCATGATTTCTAATCTTACTTTTTCTTTTTGAGTAAAGTTGAAGTTGCAATTTATATTGCAGCAGCCACAGCCGAATGGGAGTGCGAAATAGAGTGCAGTGATTTGGAAATCTTGGTCTTGGAGGAGGCGAATCACTAGTCGAGAGTCGAGGCCGCCGGAATAGAGAACCAAAGCTTGCTTTGGTTCGGTTGTCGGTTGTCGGTTGTCGGTTGTCGGTTTACGTTGCATATATCAAGGAGATTAAGGGAATTTAAGAAGTTTTAGATTTCGGCGAAAATTACGATGTAATTGTTTCCATATTTTTTTGCACACTTCGGGCAATATGGATAGTAAAAATACATTTGTTTAAGTTCCTTTTTTTCTAATTTTACATATTCTTCCATTTCTTTAATCCATTTACCTATATTTTTATATGGACCTTCGAATACTTTTGTCAGGAATGTTCCAGATACTCTTACATCTTTGGCTTTTGGAATTGCCTTTTTTGTGGTAATGTATAAGTTAGAGTAGAACATGGATTTCTCGTCGGATAGAATCATCGAATCTTTTGGAATTGCGTTCGCGTCCTTTAGTTTCTTCATATTACTTTTTACGACGCTTCCGAAGTTGAGTGGTATGTGGAAGAATGCCAATACTGTATCCTTGACAAACAACTTGTTTTTCCATGTTACCTTTTTTTTATCCCATTTTTTTACATCGAATCTTTTGCAACAAAATGTTTCATCCTCTTTCATGATTGGTTAAAGATATGTTTTTATTTAAAGGTTTTGATTAATATCCGCCGTAGAACTCTAGTTCTTTCGAGTAGCCGGTGTGTTCAAAATCGAAATTAAATATGAAAAGGAATTGTGTTGTTGCTCGGATTCCTAGACCGGCTTCTTTTACTAAACTGTGGAGATGTTCGGTGAAGCAGAGGGGGCAGATGTGGACGGGTTTTTGACATGCGACGCAAGGTTTTGACTTTGCATTTGTATGGTTGTGATGCTTCATTAGAGGATTTAGTTTTGCCTTTAGCATTTTGTGTTCTGGGAATTTCTTTGTCCAGAGGTTGAAGGCTTTCGATATGCAATTTGGGCAGAGTGGGTGTTTTATGTCTTGCCCGCAGGAGAGGCAATCGTTGTGAATTTCTTTTTCAAAATAGTATGTCTGTTTAGCGACATTTCTTTTATTTTTCATAAGAGATGTCGCGAGGTTAATAGAAGTTAATAATGGAGAACCCAGTGCAGACTAGGAGGGTGACAGAATTTTTATGATTCATCCTCTTTGATTGCATGGTTAGAATAGGATGGGGAAGTTTATATATATTTGGGGTAGGCATTAAATTAATAAAAGCTTATTGGTTGGTTTTGGGATGAAGAAATTGTCTATAGATGAAAAGATATCGCTTGTGAAGGAAGTTGGTGAGGAGATTATTAACGAGAAAGAGTTACGAGAGTTATTTGAGAAAAAGAAACATCCTATTGCATATGATGGGTTTGAGCCGTCTGGAAATATTCATATTGCTCAGGGATTATTGCGGGCTATTAATGTTAACAAGTTGACTTCGACTGGGATTAAGTTTAGGTTTTGGGTTGCTGATTGGTTTGGGTTGCTGAATAATAAGATGGGTGGAGATTTGGCGAAGATCAAGATTGTCGGGGAGTATTTTATTGAGGTTTGGAAGGCGTGTGGCATGGATTTGAAGAATGTTGAATTTGTTTGGACTAGTGAGTTTGTTCGAGACCATCCTGAGTATTGGGAGACTGTTTTGAAACTTTCTATGAATACTACTGTTAATCGGGTTTTGAGATGTGGGCAGATTATGGGACGTGAGGATTCGACTTCGAATCCGGCTTCTCAGATTATGTATCCTTTGATGCAGGCTGCTGATATTCATCATTTAGGTGCGGATATTGCTCAGTTGGGGATGGATCAGAGGAAAGTGAATATGTTGGCTCGGGATGTTTTTCCGAAGATGGGGTTTGTTGCTCCTGTGGTTGTTAGCCATCATATGTTAATGGGACTTAGTGAGCCGAAAAGTGATGCTGAAAATTCTGTGGATAGGAAGATTGATATTAAGATGAGTAAGTCGAAGCCTGATACTGCTATTTTTATGACGGACAGTAAGGATGACGTTGTTCGTAAATTTAAGAAGGCCTTTTGTCCTGCTGGAAAAGTTGAAGATAATCCGGTTTTGGAATATATGAAGTATATTGTTTTTGGGAAGTTTGATTCCATTAAGATTGAGAGGGATGAGAAGTTTGGTGGGGATTTGACTTATGATAGTTATGATGATTTGGAGAAGGCTTTTGTCAGTGGAGATGTTCATCCCTTGGACTTAAAGAATTGCTGTGCTGGATATATTGATGAGTTGTTGGTTCCTGTGAGGGAGTATTTTGAGAAGGATGAGAGAGCGAAGGGGTTGAAGGAGCAGGTTGAAGGGTTTGTTGTTACGCGGTGAAGTTTTCGCTGTTGACAAAGATATAAAAAGATTTTATTCTGAGACTTAATATGGAAGAAATATATGATGTTTTAATTTTAGGTGGTGGTCCGGCTGGTCTTACTGCTGCGATTTATTGTGGGCGTTATAACTTGAAAACATTGGTTGTTTCGCAAAATTTTGGGGGGACGGCTAATTTAGCTGGAGAGGTTGAGAATTGGCCTGGATTTATTGGGTCTGGACAAGAATTAATGAATAATATTAAGGGACAGGCTGAGAAGTTTGGTGCGGAGTTTTTGGAAAGTGGTTTTGAAGGTGTGAAGAAAGATGGTGATTTGTTTGTTTTGAATTATGGAGATAAAGTTGTTAAAGGGAAGAGCTTGATTATTGCCCTGGGGACGGAGCATCGGCAGTTGAATATTCCGGGAGAGAAAGAGTTTTTAGGGAAGGGAGTTAGTTATTGTGCGACCTGTGATGGGAATTTTTTTAAGGGGAAGGATGTGGTTGTGATTGGTGGAGCTAATTCGGCTGCTAAGGCTGCTTTGTATTTGGCTGATATTTGTAATAAGGTGACGGTTGTTTATCGGAAGCATGAGATGACCTGTGAGCCTATTTCGCTTTCTAAGATTTGTTCGACTTCTAATATTGAGATTAAGTATTTTGCTAAACCTCTTGAGGTTGTTGGAGATGGGGTTGTGAAAGGGTTACGAGTTTTAAGGGAAGAGCCAGAGAAGAAGGTTCTCGAAGAAACTTTAGATGTTAGTGGGGTTTTTATCGAGGCTGGAGCTGTTCCTGCGACTGAAGTTTTGAAGGATTTGGATTTGACTATGGAAAAGAATTATGTTATTACTGGTAAGGATTGTAAGACGAATGTTGATGGTGTGTTTGCTGCTGGTGATGTTACAAATGTTGCTATGAGGCAGATGATTACGGCGGCCGGAGAAGGGGCTATTGCTGCTAAAGGTGCGCATGAGTACTTACTCAACATTTCCGCTGGTGCGTAAATCGTTGGGAAAATTTGCAGGAATTTTAGATTCTGAAAAGCCTACGGAAATAAATTCCGTCGTTTTCAATTTGTAAGGCGAAATAAATATTTCGCCGACTTGGCGGTTTACAATGAAAAACTATTTTGATAGATTCCAAAAGGAATTGAAAAAATTTAAATAACTTTCTGATACGTTTTGGTCTTGAATTACTACACAAATAGGTTTACCAATCATGTGAATTGTTGCGACTGTGTCTTTGAAAATTATTATCCAGGAAGGAGAGGTGAATTTTTTTGGAAGGTATTTTATTTTTGTGAAAGGTATTTTCTCCCTTTTTTTACCTGCTTCTTTAGCGTCATAGTTGTATATAGCCTTTAATTGAACTTCTTTTTTTGATCTTCTTTTATTAAAATCTAAGAAATATCCTTCGTGTTCTTCAGCTGCATATTTTGGTATTCCCATGCCATAAATGACATCTTCTTTCTTGAGACCTCTTAGCATTTCTTCATAGAATGTTTTTATTCCTTTAGTTCCTTCATATAGTTTTGCTAAACTTTCTTTCTCTTCTTTTTTTCTTAGCTTTAAACTAGGTAGAATTTGCTTTATTTTTTCCTCTGAGAGAGAGATTTTCTTTTTTCTTTTTTCCATATATTCTAGAATTCTTTCTGGATCTGATGCTACGAAATGGTTGATGTTGCTTTTTATTATTGAGGTTACTAATCCTTTTTTTGCTAAATTGTTTAATATCTCATATATTTTTGACAATGAGACGCTTGCTTTTTTAGCTATTGGTCCTACGGTGCTTTCGTTCATGGTTAAGAGTGCGAGATAAACTTTTGTTTCTCCTTTTGTTAGACCTGCATCTTGTAGTATTGTATCTTCCATGCTTAATTATGGTTTTGGAGATATATAAATCTTTCCAGTTCAACCCCTTAGGGGGGTGTGAGTGTTTAAGTATATGTAATGTGTGACCATTGTATGGTAATAACAAGTAGAAAAATGGAAAGGTCATGGTCAAACAAAAATTGGTTTGATATAACTAAATTCAGGGAGGTAAAATAAAATGATATGTAAAAATAGAGAAGCAATCGAAGTAACTTGTTATGATTTTTTCAAAGAAGGAGAAAAAATTGATACAAAATATTTGGCATCAAGATGTAATGATGTGTCAAGAATGGATTCACAAAAGGATCAGTTGACAACGCGTATAATTGACAAAAAAACATATGACGAAGAACATAAAAGAGGCGCTGGTTATAGGAGCAATGAAGAAAGAGCTAGAGTTAATTTTCATTACAGTACTAATCCTTTTGAAGATTATGAAAAGGGGAAAATAGTAGCAAGTTCTCTAGGGGAAATAGCAATAGAAATTTCAAAGATAACCGAAAATGAGAAATTCCCTGTAATTATTCCTGGTATGATTGGAAAAGTAAACGATTACTGTTCCCGTTTTCAGGCATACTCTGCAACTACTATAACTAGAGATAATAATGGAAAGGTTATTTTGGAAAGAAATTTATCGCTTGAAGAATCCGTAGAGCTTTCAAGATTAATTTCAAGGAATTAACTAACGTTGACATCTAGTATATATTTATTTTTTTACATTTTTTCTAATCGTTTGATTCTTTCAGCTAAAGGCGGATGAGTTGAGAACCATTCTTTTTTTCTGTTTGGTTTTGCTATAAATAAAGGTGCTACTGCTCCTGACATTTTCATTTCAGAGTTGCCGTTTATTTTCTTTAAGGCGCCTATTAATCCTGTTGGAGTTCGCATGAATTTTACTGCACTTGAATCTGCTGCATACTCTCTTTTTCTTGATATTGCGAGTTGGACTAGTGCGACGATTATTGGGGCTAGGATTGCGAGGGCTATTCCGATTATCATCATGACTCCATTGCTACTTTCTCTGTCTCGACTCCCTGTTATTGATGAGAAGAATAAACTTCTTAGGAATATTTCTGAGATTATCGCGATCATTCCGACTAAGACTGCGGTTAAGGTCATGAAGCGGATGTCGTAGTTTGCGATGTGAGAAAGTTCGTGTGCGAGGACTCCTTCTAGTTCTTGCTTGGAAAGTTTATCTAGGGCACCTTGTGTGACTGCTATGACTGCATGTTGTGGGTCTCGACCTGATGCGAAGGCGTTTATTTGTTGGTTGTTCATGATATAGAGACGCGGTTTTGGTAATCCTGAAGCTAGGCATAATCCTTCGACTGTGTTGTGATATTGTCGGTATTGTGGGCCTGTTGCTGGTTTTGCGTTGGCGGATTTGATTGCGATTTTGTGAGAGTTGTAGAATCCGAAGACTATGTATGCAATCGAAATTGGTATTCCGATGATTAGGATTATGAAGAAGTAGTCGCCGCCGATTGTGAATGCTATTGCATATGTTAGGGCTAGAAGGGTGACTAGGATTATTCCTATGAGTAGGTAGGTTGAGAAGATGTTTTTTTTGATTTCGTCATGGAAGGATAGGCGTGTTGGTTGCATATTAGAATTCTACTTTTGGAACTGCTTTTGCTGCTTCTGGTATTTTTAGGTATTCTTTTGGTTTGAATCCGTAGATTGAGGCAAACCAGATTCCTGGGACTTTGTGTGTCATTACGTTGTATGTCATGATTCCGTCGTTGTAGAATTGTCGTGCGTATGCGACTTTGTCTTCTATAGCTGATAGCTCTTGTTGTAACTGTAAGAAGTTTGTGTTTGCCTTTAGGTCTGGGTAGCCTTCTGCGATTGCGAATATTGATTTTAGTGCTTCTTGCATTTGGTTTCCAGCTTTCATTTTCTTTTCTGTTCCCTTCGCTGACATCATTGCTTTTCGTGCGTCGGTTACTTCTTTGATCGCTGCTCTTTCGTGTTTCATGTAGCCTTTTACTGCAGATAGTAGGTTTGGTATTAGATCTGCTCTTTTTCTGAGCTGGACATCTATTTGGGACAAGGCATTGTCGATTTGGTGTGAGAGTGTGACGAAGCGGTTGTAGTAGATTAGGAAAGTTATAGCTATGATTATTGCTAAAGTTGCGGAGATCCAGATTATCATGGTTTGCCTAGTTTGATTAAATTTATAAATGTTCTTGTGTTATTTTTGTTATGATAAAGCGGAATGTTGCGATTGGAATTGGTATTTTGGTTCTTGTTGGTTTGGGTCTTATGTTTATGTCGACGACTATTGGAAATGTGATTATGGGGTCGATTGTTAGTGATAAAGTTATTGAGGAAGAATATTATAGAATTAGTGATTTTGGTAGTAGACTAAATGAGGTGGAAGATGGGGCATCGGATAACAGTCGACCAGAATAAGTGTATTGGCTGTGGTGCTTGTGCAGCTACTTGTAGTGATAGTTTTGAAATGAAGGATGGTAAGGCTCATGCAGTTAAGAGTGAGGTTGAGGAGTTGAGTTGTGAAAAAGCGGCTGAAGCTGGATGTCCGGTTGAGGCAATAAATGTTAAGTAGAATTATTTAGTGTTAGGGTAAAATTTATAAAGGAAAGTTAACTATAGTGAACATGTATTTATTACCGCAAGAAATCGAAGTTTGGTATATCATCCCGGCTGTTCGGAAGGAGTTGGCTAGGTTGTTGACTAAAGAGCATGGGCTTAGTTATGAGAAGGCTGGGGCTGCTTTGGGAGTTAGTAAGGCTGCGGTTAGTCAGTATTTGTCGAATAAGAGGGCGAATAAGGTTTGTTTGGATGCTAAAACGAAAAGGGAAGTTAAGAAGTCGGCTGCTTTGATTTTTGAGAATCCTAAGGTTGCGATGGTTGAGATGCAGAGGATTTTGAAGTTTATGAAGGATAATCATTGTTCTTGTAATGTTTGTAAGCAGTATAATAAGGATGTGATTAAGTATTGCAATTGTTCGCCTAAGTATTGATTTTGTTAAGGGTGTTTCCGATATTTTTATAAAGTAATGTTAACTATTGTGAACATGGAAATGATTTATTTGGATAATGCGGCTACGACTCGTGTTGATGATGCGGTTGCTTTAGCTGTGAATGAAGTTTTTTTGGAGAGTTATGGGAACGCTTCTAGTTTGCATGATGTTGGGCAGGAGGCTAAAAGACATCTTGAGGGCTCGCGTGAGAAGATTGCTGCTTATTTTGGATGTGAACCTAAAGAAATTACTTTTACAAGTGGTGGGACTGAATCTAATAACTTGGCGATTCGAGGTTTGGCTAAAGCTAATCCTGAGAAGAAGCATATTGTTACGAGTGTGATTGAGCATCCTTGTGTTTTGGATACGTGTAAGGATTTGGAAAGTGAAGGTTATGAGGTTGACTATTTGAAGGTGGATGAGCAGGGAATAGTTAGTTTGGATGAGGTTCGGGAGAAAGTTCGGGATGATACTTTGGTTGTTTCTGTTATGCATGTTAATAATGAGATTGGGACGCTGCAGCCTGTTGAGGAGATTGGGATTATTTGTCGGAAGAAGGGGGTTTATTTTCATACGGACAATGTGCAAGGATTTTTGAAGGAGGATTTGGCATTGGCTTCGATTGATCTGATGAGTATTTCTGGGCATAAAGTCCAAGCTCCTAAGGGTGTTGGAATTTTGTATATTCGTAACGGCGTTAAGATTAAACCTATTCTTACTGGAGGTGGACAGGAAAATAATTTGAGAAGTGGGACTGAGAATGTGCCTGGAGCTGTTGGGTTAGCTGCTGCTATAGATGTGGATTTTAAGATTGACGAAGTTCGTTATAGTCGTGATAAAATTATTGAGGGGTTGATGAAGATTTCTGGGACTCGGATAAATGGGTCGTTGACTCATAGGGTGTATAATAACATTAACGTGTCATTTTATGGAATCGAGGGAGAGGCTTTGATGTTGATGCTTAATGAGATGGGTATTTTTGTTTCGACTGGTAGTGCATGTGCTTCGACTAAGCTTAAGGAAAGTTATGTTTTGAAGGCGTTGGATGTTGATGAGATGTATATTCATGGGAGCATTAGGCTGTCGCTTGGGGTGGATGTGATTGGGAAGGAAGATTATATTGTGGGGAAAGTTAGTGAGGCTGTGGAGAAACTTCGGGAGATGAGTCCCTTCAAGCTGCCGCTTGAAGAGTTGGGTGTTGGGGGTTCGGAGTTGGGAGAGGGGAAGATTAAGGGAGTAGCAAGGGAGGTTGAAGATGAGTAAAAAGATTACTAAAGATATGACTTTTAGAGACGTTATGGACAAGGACAAGGATGCTGCTGAGAAATTGGCAGATAAGGGATTGTTTTGTGGGGGATGTCCTATGGCTGCTTTTGAAACACTTGAGAATGGAGCGAAGGCGCACGGTGTTGATGTTGACGAGTTATTGGAGGAATTGAATGATGAGAAAAAGTGAGGATGTTAAGGAAATAGTTCGGGAGAATTATTCTAAGATAGCTGGTGACGGATGTTGTGGTAGTGAGTGTGCTTGTGATGCTGGCTCTAGCAATGAAGTTATAAGTAAATCTATTGGATATAGCGACGAGGAGATGGGAAGTTTTAGTGATTCTAATCTTGGGCTTGGTTGTGGGAATCCTGTTGCGATGGCTGCGATTACTGAGGGGGATGTTGTTTTGGATTTGGGAAGTGGTGCTGGGTTTGATGCTTTTATCGCTAGGCGAAAGGTTGGTGAATCTGGAAAGGTTATAGGGGTTGATTTTACTGAAGAGATGATATACAAGGCTCGGGGAATTGCTGAGAAAAATGGTTATAATAATGTTGAGTTTCGATTTGGGGATATTGAAAATTTACCTGTGAGTACTAAATCATTGGATGTTATTATTAGTAACTGTGTGATTAATCTGGCTCCGAATAAGAGGAAGGTTTTCGATGAGGCTTATCGAGTTTTGAAAGATGATGGGAGTATGTATGTTTCTGATATTGTATTGCTCAGTGACTTGAGTGCGGAAAAGAAAAATGATGACAAGATGCTTTGTGGGTGTGTCGGTGGCGCTTTATTGAGGGATGATTATATTGATATTGCCAAAGGTGCTGGGTTTGATGTTGAGATTTTGGGTGAGGATAAGGATATTAGTAAGAGGCAGTATGATGGGGTTGATTTGGAAAGTTTGAAGTTAAAACTGGTTAAGAGAGTTGGAGTTGAAGAGGTTAAATATGGATGCTGTTGTGATGGGAAATGTTGATTATAATAAGAATGTAATGGAGCATTTTCGGAATCCGCGGAATATGGGGGAGCTTGAGGATGCTGATGCTGAGGCGACGGTTGGGAATCCTAGTTGTGGGGATGTTATGAAGATTATGATTAAGGTCAAAGATGATGTGATTGTTGATATAAAATTTCAGACGATGGGTTGTGCTGCTGCTATTGCTACTAGTTCTATGGCGACTGAGTTGGCTAAGAGTAAGACTTTGGAGGAGGCTGAGAAGATTAGTAATAAGGATGTGAGTTTGGCTTTGGGTGAGTTGCCTCCGATTAAGGAGCATTGTAGTAACTTGGCAGCAGATGCTTTGCGGAAGGCGATTGAAGTTTATCGGAAGAAAACTGCCTAATGGATAATGATATTAGCAAAAACCATTTAAAGGAAATTTTAGAAGTTTTATTATGAAAAAGATTAGTATTAAGGGCGCTAGGGAACATAACCTGAAGGACGTGAGCATTGATTTGCCGCGGGAGAAGTTTGTAGTTATTACTGGGCTGTCTGGTTCGGGGAAGTCGACTTTGGCTTTTGATACGCTTTATGCCGAGGGGCAGCGACGCTATGTTGAATCCTTGAGTGCTTATGCTCGGCAGTTTTTGGGTGTTATGAATAAGCCTGATGTTGATGCGATTGAGGGGCTTAGTCCTGCGATTTCGATTGAGCAGAAGACGACGAGTAAGAATCCTAGATCTACTGTTGGGACGGTTACTGAGATTTATGATTATTTGAGGTTGTTGTTTGCTCGGGTTGGGACTGCTTATTGCCCTGAGCATGGATGTAAGATTGAGAGTAGTTCGCCGCAGAGGATTAGTGACAGGATTGGGAATGAGGTTGAGGGGAATGTGACTATTTTGGCTCCTATCGTTTCTCAGAAGAAAGGGACGCATGAGCAGGTTGTTTTGGGATTGAATCGGGACGGATGGGCGCGGGTTCGGGTTGATGGTGTTATCTATAGAACTGATGAAACTATTAAGATGGCCCGGTATAAGAAGCATGATATTGCGGTTGTTGTTGATCGGGTGAATGTTAGCGACTCTGGACGGTTGAGTGAGGCTGTTGAGAATGCGGCTCGGGTGAGTGAAGGGGGGATGATTGAGGTTATGGACTCTGGTGAGAAGTTACATGTTTACTCTACAATTATGGCTTGTCCTGAGTGTGGGTTGGCTTTTGAGGAATTGCAGCCTAGGATGTTTTCGTTTAATAGTCCGTTTGGTGCTTGTGAGGAATGTCATGGGCTTGGAGTTAAGACTGAGTTTGATCCTGAGTTGATTATTCCGGATGAGGAGGATACTATCGTTGACGGGGCGATTAAGCTTTATGGGAAAATGGATAATTCTTGGAGGATTCAGCAGCTAGGGGCTGTGGGCAAGAGTTTTGGGTTTGATATTATGGAACCGGTTGGTGACATGAGTGAAGAGCAATACGAGGTTTTGATGTATGGGTCTGAGCGTCCGATTCATGGGAAATGGTCGAGTGGAGCTAGTATGAATATGGAGGACGGATGGGAGGGGTTGATTCCGCAGAGTGAGAGGTTGTATAAGAAGACCGAGTCGGACTATCGTCGTCGGTTGCTTGAGAAGTTTCAGAGGGCTAGGACTTGTCCTGAGTGCGAGGGGAAGCGGTTGCAGGAGAAGATTTTGTCGGTGAAGGTTGCTAAGCACAATATTAACGATATCACAGAGATGTCCATTATTCGGTGCTCGGAATTTTTCGAGAAGTTGAAACTGACTTCTAAGGAGATGGAGATTGCTAAGTTGATTTTGAAGGAGATTCGCGAGCGGCTGAGTTTTTTGAATTCGGTTGGGCTTGGGTATCTTAATTTGTCTCGTAAGGCTGGGACTCTTAGTGGAGGTGAGGCACAACGTATACGGCTTGCTACGCAGATTGGGGCTAATCTTATGGGTGTGATGTATGTTTTGGATGAGCCTAGTATTGGGCTTCATCAGCGGGATAATGCTAAGTTGATTAGTACGCTTCATAGGCTTCGGGATCTTGGGAACTCTTTGATTGTTGTTGAGCATGATGAGGATACGATTCGGGCTGCGGACTTTGTTGTTGACATTGGACCTGGGGCTGGGGTTCATGGGGGTGAGATTGTTGCTGCCGGGACTCCTAAACAAATTGAGAAGAATAAGGATTCTTTGACTGGGAAGTATCTTTCGGGTGAGATGAAAATTGAGACTCCGATGAGGCGGCGGGCTAGTAATAAATATATTAATATCAGGGGTGCTCGGGAAAATAATTTGAAGAATATTAATGTGAAGGTTCCGATTGGGGTGATGAATTGTATAACTGGGGTTAGTGGGAGTGGTAAGTCTACGTTGATGAATGAGATTTTGTATAAGGGGATGGCGAAGAAGCTTGGTCGGGATAGTAAGATTCGTCCGGGGAAGCATAAAGAGATAACGCTTGATGAGCGAATTGATAAGGTGATTGTGATTAATCAGAGTCCGATTGGGAAGACTCCTAGGTCGAACCCTGCGACTTATGTTGGGGTGTTTGATGAGATTCGGAAACTGTTTAGTGGGGTTAAGGAGTCGAAGATTCGAGGATACATGCCTGGGAGGTTTTCGTTTAATGTGCCTGGGGGGCGATGTGAGAAGTGTCGGGGGGATGGAGTTGAGAAAATTGAGATGCATTTTTTGCCTGATGTTTATGTCCAGTGTGATGAGTGCAAGGGGAAGCGGTATAACCGGGATACTTTGGATATTATGTATAAGGGGAAGAATGTTGCGGATGTTTTGGATTTGAGTGTTGAAGAGGCTTTGGAGGTGTTTGAGAATGTACCTAGTATCTATCGGAAGCTTGAGACTTTGAAACGAGTGGGGTTGGAATATATTAAGCTTGGGCAAAGTGCTACTACTCTCAGTGGAGGGGAGAGTCAGCGGATTAAGCTCACTAAGGAACTTGCTAAGAGGGGGACTGGGCAGACGCTTTATATTTTGGATGAGCCGACTACTGGGCTTCATTTTGCTGATGTTAAGAAGCTTTTGAGAGTGCTTGATTCATTGGTTGAGAAGGGGAATACTATGGTTGTGATTGAGCATAATTTGGATGTTGTTAAGAGTGCGGATTATATTATTGACTTGGGGCCTGAGGGTGGGGAGGGTGGAGGTCGTGTTGTTGCGAAGGGGAGTCCTGAGGAAGTGGCTAAGGTAAGGGCGAGTGCTACTGGGGAGTATTTGGGGCGGGTTTTGTGAGCTCACTACTATCGGTTGGATAATAGAAATCCAAGATACACAAAACTTTTAAATAGTAAATGTGAATTGTATTAAGAGAAGATGGCACCGGAAATAACAATTACTTTTGATAACGATTCAAGGGACTTTGTATTAAATTCTATAGGCATAACTAAGAACAAAAGAAGTCTTATCGACATAGATAAACCAATAGTGTCCCTGGTAGATAATAAGGCAATAAAAGAAAAAGAATTTGGTGGTGTACTAAAAGGGTCTAAGGTTTTTATAAGAAAGGATACTTCTGAGCTTGTGCAATTTTTTCTAAGAACATTAGATAAATAGGTTTTGATTATGGGTCTTTTAGCATTACTTGGAGCTATTCCATCTTTATCTTTAGTTAAAATAGATAAAAGTGTAACTGTTAATGTCACAGGTAAGGATAATAATGTAGCTATAAACGGCAAAAAAATAACAGATCCAAAAGAAAAGGCAAAAATATTAGAGGCCATAAATGCAGAAAATTATCTCGGTATTGCACATGATTCATACCCTCATAACATAATACATGAAGATTTGCAGGACTCTTTTAGTACCATAAAGGAGGCAGCTGTTGGAAGTAAAGATTTGAATTTTTTGGATAAATATACAAATAAAAAATACATGAAAGCAATATTCATGGCTAGGGCCGTACATAAAGCAATGCTCTCAAATAATAATAAATACAAAAGGGGATTAATCTCAAAACTTATTCTTCAGCTTGATAAAAAATTTCCAAAAGATGGGAAAAAGATGTTAAACCTTATGACCGCGAAGTATTTTGATTCTTTGATAATACCAACCTTAATAGAATTAGAAAAATTTCCAAATACAGATAAAAATTTTAATAAATACCTTGAATCATTATTACATTTTTTCCCAACAGCTGTTTTTGTAAATAATGACACAAATAATAGGATAATATTTAGGGAGATAAGTAAAAGACTTGGCATTGAGAATATACCATATATTATTGTACATGCGTTAGGAGATGAAAATATTAAAAAAGTAGATGATGCTATTCCAATTTTGCAACAAGAATATCAAATAATTATTTCTCATGAATATTTTTGTTCCGACATGGGCATAAAAGGAAGAAATACCAAGATAGAAGAAATATCTACCGATTAATAAAATAATCAAACTCCCTCACTAGTATCGGTTGGGGCGTCTAAAATATTTCTAATAAAACCGGACTATAATCAGAGCCCATGACTTCTGTTAAAATATATGCCTTCTTAATCTTGTCTTTCAAAGATTTAGAAAGCAGAAAATAATCTATTCGCCAGCCGATGTTTTTTGCTCGGACGTTTCTCATGTAATTCATTATCCACAAACCTTAAATCTATACTACACTTAATACAATTATGATAAATCTAAGTCATATCCCAAAAAATCCTGGATGCTATTTATTTAAGGACTCTAAAGACAAAGTGATTTATGTTGGGAAGGCAAAGAGTCTAGACAAACGAGTTAAGAGTTACTTTAAGGAGCATGAGGATATTAAAACAAATATTCTTGTTTCTAAAATTAAGGATGTTGATTTTGTTGTGACGGATTCGGAGGTTGAGGCTTTGATTTTGGAGAATAATTTGATTAAGAAGTTTAAACCTAGATATAATATTGACTTGAAAGATAGTAAGCGGTATGCGTATATTGAGAGAACTGATGATGAGTTTCCGAGGATGCTTGTTGCTCGGAAGCGTGAGGGTAAGGGTAAGTTTTATGGGCCGTTTGTTTCGGGGATGTCTAGAGACTATGTGCTTCATGCGCTCCGGAAAACTTTTAAGATTCGGACTTGCAAGAGGTTGCCTAAGAGGAGATGTATGAGGTTTGATATTGGGCTTTGCTCTGGGCCGTGCGAGGGGCATATTTCTAAGGCGGATTATTTGGCGGATGTTAAAAGTGCTGAGATGGTGTTGAAGGGTAAGACTCGTGGGGTTGTTGAGATATTGGACAAGAGGATGAAGATGTTTTCTCGGGATAAGGAGTTTGAGAGGGCGCTAGAGATTCGGGAGCAGATTCGAAGTGTTAAAGAACTGGGAGACAGGCAGAAGATGGAGAGGGATAAAACGTATGATGAGGATTTTATTAATTGGATAGTGCATGATGGTACTGTATACCTTATTTTGTTTAATGCTCGGAAGGGTATACTTGAGAATAAGCAGAGTTTTGAATTTGAATGGACGCCTAATTTCTTGGAAGAGTTTTTGGTCCAGTTTTATTCGGACTATGATGTTCCGCGTGAAGTTGTTTTGCCTGTGAATGTTGATTCGGGGTTGAAGAACTTTCTTAAGGATAAAGGCGCTAGGGTTGTTGTTCCTAAGGTTGGAGAGAAGATGAAGTTGCTTGAGCTTGTTAAGAAGAATGTTGAGATTGCTGTTTTTGGAGATAGTGATAAGATTAAGGATTTGCGAGATAAGTTGAATTTGAATTTTTTGCCTAGGGTGATTGAGTGTTTTGATGTTTCTCATTTGAATGGGACGGATGTTGTTGCGAGTATGGTGCAGTTTCGAGATGGGAAGGCAGATAAGAGTAACTATCGGAAGTTTCGGATTCGGGGCGGGGATGTTAATGATGACTATGCTGCTATGAGTGAGGTTGTGAGGCGGAGGTACTCGCGCCTGGTTAGGGGTTCGGGGTTAGAGGTTGGGAGTAAGGAGCAGGTGATGCCGGATTTGATTGTTGTTGATGGAGGGAAGGGGCAGCTTGGGGTTGTGTTGGATGTTTTGGAAGAGTTGAGGTTGAAGATTCCGGTTTTGGGGATTGCGAAGAGAGAGGAGGAGGTATTTTTGCCTGGGAGGTCTAGTGGTGTTAAATTAGATAGGCGAGGGAAGGCTTTGAAACTTTTGATTGAGATTCGTGATGAGGCACATCGGTTTGCGATTGCTTATCAGAGGTTGTTGAGGAGTAAGAAGTTGAGGGAGTGACTACTAACGAAAATGTTATAATTGGGTTTTATCGTGATATACTATGGATATTGAGAAGAAGAAATTTAAATTGAAGAGTAAGTTTAAGCCTGCAGGTGACCAAGCCGCTGCTATTAAGGGATTGATTAGCGGGATGAAATCGGGAAAGAATATGCAGACTTTGCTTGGGGTGACTGGGTCGGGGAAGACTTTTACTATGGCTAATGTTATTGCTAAGGTTGGGAAGCCTACTCTTGTTCTTGCTCATAATAAGACTTTGGCGGCGCAGTTGTATGAGGAGATGCGGGAGTTTTTTCCTGAGAATCGGGTTGAATATTTTATTTCTTATTATGATTATTATCAGCCTGAGAGCTATCTTCCTGCTAAGGATCAGTTTATTGAGAAGGATAGTGCTATAAATCCTAGGATTGAGCAGATGAGGCATGCGACTACTGCTAGTTTACTTAGTCGAAATGATGTGATTGTTGTTGCGAGTGTTAGCTGTATTTACGGGTTGGGGAGCCCTAAGACTTACAAGAAGATGGGGTGTGATTTGAATGTCGGGGATAGTATTGGCCGGAAAGATTTTATTGGAAAGTTAGTTGGAATGACTTTTGAGAGGAATGATTTGGATTTAAAATCTGGGAAGTTTAGAGTTAAGGGGGATGTTGTGGATTTTGTGCCGGGGTATTCGGACAATATTATTAGGATTGAATTTTTTGGGGATGAGATTGAACGTATAGCTGAGATTGATAAGAATACTGGGGAAGTGGTTGAAAGGATGAAGTATTTTTATGTTTGGCCTGCTCGGAATTATGTTGTGCCGGAGGAGGTCTTTGATCGTGCTGTTGGTGAGATTCGGGATCAGTTGAAGATTGATTTGAATATGCATGATGATGAATTGATTGCGCACCGGCTGAAGCAGAGGACGAATTTTGATGTTGAAATGATGCAGGAAACTGGGACCTGTAAGGGGATTGAGAACTATTCGCGGCATTTTGATGGACGGAAGGAAGGGGAGCAGGCGTTTTGTTTGCTTGATTATTTTCCTAAGAATGATTTTCTTATGATTATTGATGAATCGCATAGGACCATTCCTCAAGTTAGTGGGATGTTTAATGGAGATAAAGCTCGGAAGAAGAATTTGATTGATTATGGATTTCGGTTGACTAGTGCATATGACAATCGGCCTTTGATGTTTAAGGAATTTGAGAAATACTTGAAAAGTAATTCAGCTGTTTTTGTTTCGGCTACTCCTGGAGATTATGAAGGGGGAAAGAGTGAGGGGGTTGTTGAGCAGATTATTCGGCCTACTGGGTTGGTTGATCCGGAGGTTGAGATTCGGAGGATTAGTCCGGTAGAGAAGGGAAATATTGTTTTGGTTCATGGCTCTGCTCTTAGGGATAAGGAAAAAATTAAGGCTGGTAGGCGCCCTATAAATGAAAGGAATTGGTATACTTGGTTTGGAAAAGAATTGAAGAAAGAAAACGTAAGAATAGATATCCCTTTGATGCCTAAAAACTATTGTCCGAAGTATGAAGATTGGAAAAAGGAGTTTGAAAAAATAGAAGTTAATGAGGATAGTATTTTGATTGGGCATAGTAATGGAGCTGTTTTTTTGACAAGATGGCTTGGAGAAACTAAAAGAAAGATAAAGAAGCTGATTTTTGTTGCTCCTTCTAGATTTCCTTTTAAGGATAGTCCTAGTTGTTTTCATAAGTTTAAAGATTTTGAGATTGATGAAAGTATTAAAGATAGGATTGAGGAGATGATTATTTTTGTTTCTAATGATAAGGATCATATTGTTAAGAGTGCTAAGCTCTTTTATGAGAAGTTGGGTGGGAGGTATATTGAACTTGAAGATAGGAAGCATTTTGGTTGTGGGAATAAAGAGTTTCCAGAGTTGGTTGAAGAAGTAGTTGGAAGAAGAGATATTGAAAGTTATGGAGGTCAGGTTAGAGATTGTTTAGTTGAGATTGATAAGGCTGTTAAGAGTGGTTCGAGGGTTTTGCTTACTACGCTTACTAAGAGGATGGCGGAGGAGTTGACGGATTTTTTGGGGGAGAATGGTGTGAAGTGTCGGTATATGCATTCGGAGATTGATACGTTTGAGAGGACAGAGATTTTGCGGGAGCTTAGGCTGGGGAAGTTTGATGTTTTGGTTGGGATTAATTTGCTCCGGGAGGGGATTGATATTCCGGAGATTGGGTTTGTTGGGGTGTTGGATGCGGATAAGGAAGGGTTCTTGCGAGATGCTCGGAGCTTGATTCAGATTATTGGAAGGGCTGCTAGAAATTCGGAGGCTCGGGTTGTGCTTTATGCTGATAATGTTACGGGGAGTATTAAGAAGGCGATGGGGGAGACTACTAGGCGTCGGAAGATTCAGGTTGCTTATAATGAGAAGCATGGGATTACTCCGAAGACGATTGTTAAGCCGATTCGGGATAAGCAGGTTGAGATTAAGGATGTTAAGAGTATTCCTAAGGCGGAAATTAAGAATGTGATTATTGAGTTGGAGGCGGATATGAAAGAGGCTGCGGAGCTTCTTGACTTTGAGAGGGCTATATTTTTGAGGGGAAGGGTTGGGGAGCTGAGGAAGCGGTTGAAATAGTTAGAAAAGGATAGAATTTGGTTTTGGCACCCAAGGGTGTACCTCATGCCTAGGGGGCATTTGATGAATCAAACAAGCTCGGCAAAATTATAATGAATCTCCCAAGCTCCCTAACAAGGGAGATTCATTGAATATGATTTAATAAAAAAAATAATTTATAATGAAGATTTACTTCTTCTTTTTCTTAGCTACTTTTTTCTTAACTGGCTTTTTAGCTACTTTCTTTTTAGCTACTTTCTTAGCTACTTTCTTTTTCTTCTTTCCGCCTCGAGCCATCTTAGCTTCGCAAACGTTACCCTTTCCATCTACATAATATAGAAATCCGGATTTCCGTTCAACAACATTTTTTGCGATAATTTTTCCCATTTTTTAACCTCCTTTTTACCTCTTTGTAAACTTAATTTTTTTAGAGTTGATTTTCTATTTAAATGTTTCTATTAATAATAATGAATTTGTCGACGGAGATTTGCACTATTTAGTAGTTAAAGGTATCTCCAAGAGATATCTTCCGCGGCCTGAAATATTGAGTTTCCAGGTTTTGACATCGAGAACTTTTGTAGAATGGAATTTATCGTCGAGCCAAATGGCTTTGAAGGGTTTGCAAAAAATAGATGTGATTGGATTCCATTTGATCTTTGACGTGAAAAATAATGGTGGAGAATTTTTTTTAAACATTAATCCTGTTCCCATTTCCCACGATGATTTTAATTTTTTAGCAAAGATTGTTTTCCTTTTACCGTCGATATAGTAGGTTATTTTTTCTAAAGCCATTCTATTGAATGATCTCCTTTTTTTAACTCGCAATATTTTTTATACATTTCCTTGACAGACTTTTCGTGTACTTTGTCGTGGTGAATGAAGCCGCCACCGAATGCTTTTGGGATGTGCATTAGCTCGTGAATTATGACCTTGGTTTGTTCTTCGCTTGAGAGCTTGTCGAATCTTTCTGAAATGACTTCAATTAGATAGAATCCTTTTTTTCTTCCCATTCCTATTTGCATCGCTTTTCCGAGGGCGTGGCATCTGGCTATTGTATATCTGGCCTTGGAACCTGTGCTTCTTAGGAAGGCGACGTGTTCGAGAAGAACGTGGTTTAGCCCGAGAGTTTCAATTACTTTTTTCGCCTCTTCTTTTATGTCTGGAGCTTGATGATATTTTATTACTATTTTTATTTTACCTCTATTACCTTTGTTTTGGAGGTGTGACCTTTTATTATCTTTGCTTTCTTGCCAAAATGTTTTGTTAGAAACTTTTCTAGCTCGGTGTTTGCCTTGTTTTCTTTAGCTGGTTTTTGGAGATAGACTTTTGATATTGTGCCGTCGATGTCTTTTTGTATTTCTTGCTTGGAGGAATTTGGCTGAACTTTAATTGTTAATCTCATAGTTCCTTCTTTGTGGCTAGAATTATTAGAGCGAGGATTGTCGAGATGTCGATTGCCATGCAGTAGGGGCAGAGGGCTTTGATGACGAAGAGTTGGAGATAGATGAAGTAGAGGGCTCCGATTGTTGAGAAGAGGACTCCTAGTGCCAGGAAGGTTTTTGTTTCTTTTCTTGGGTTTTTGATGTGGAGGATTGTTATTGCGATTAGGATTGTGAATGCTGTTATCCCGAGAATAGCGTTGTTGATTCCTAGTATTTCTTTGTATTCGGAGTTTTGAACGATTGAGCAGGATGATGTTTCGGGGCCGCAGAGTTTGTCGGTTGGGGTGAAGGCTAGTAGGATTGAAAATGCTAGGGATATTGCAAAGAGGGTTAGGAGGAGTTTGTATTTCATGATTAAATTAACTCAGGTTAGTATAAAAATTAACTGGTCATAATCTCTATTCCATCTCGATGCTTTAATGGATAATCTTTTCCTACTGGTTGTTTTGTTCTGACGTCAATTGCTTTGATAAATTTGTCCCCGATGTCAGTGTGAAGGGAGTATGCGAAATCTAGAGCTGTTGTTTTGTTTGGGAGGAGAAAGCAGTCTGGGAGGACGTTGCCTTTTGAGTCTGCGAGTTTTGATCCGGCTGGAAAGATTGCGATGTATTTTAGGAGGTCGAATACGGATTTGTCTAGGACATCTTGGATACCTGCTGAACCGAATTTATCTAGGACGTTCTTTTGGATTGATTCTAAAGCTTCTTTTTGTTTGTCGCTTATTTTGTTTTCGATTATTTTGAAGGTGGATTCTCCTTGGATGTATTCAATTAGTCCTGCGTTTGCGGCTTGTCTTAGGGATAATTCTGCATCGGCTGAGCAGGGGATGATTTTCATGTCTGGGAAAGCTTGTTTTAGCTTTGCTAGATTTTCTTGGGAGTTTGGTTTGTCTGCCTTGTTTGCTGCGATTAGCATTGGTTTTGTTGAGTATCTTAATACTCTTGTGAAATCCTTTAGGTCTTGCTTTGACCATGATGTTGGCTGAGTTGGGTCTAGTTTTAGAATTGTTAAAACTTTGTTGACGTCGACTTCTTTTACTCGAAGTCCTGAGAATTGTTTGGCTACGGATTTTGCGAAATCGGTTTTAGTGGACTGAATTGTTCGGGATAATTTTTCCCAGACTTTTGCAAATATTTGTTCATACCATTTGTTGAGTTCGCCTTCTAGCATTTCGACGTCTGCTATTGGATCGCCTTTTCCTTCTTGTCCTTCGAGTGTTGTTGTTGCTGAGATGTCTACGATTTGAATAAACATGTCGGCTTGTCGGAGAGTATCTAAGAATTTGTTGCCCAATCCTTTTCCTTCGCTTGCGCCTTTTACTAATCCTGCTACGTCCATTAGCTCGACTGGGACGAATCTTGTTTCCCCTGTGCAGAATCCGGTTCTTGGGTTGCATTTTGTGTTCAACTCTTTACATAAGGCCTCTACTCTGACGTAGCCCATTCCGTGATTTGGTTCAATTGTTGCGAAGGGGTAGGATGCGATTAGGACGTCAGATAGCGAAGCTGCTTTGAAGAATGTTGATTTTCCGCATGATGGTTTTCCGACGAGTCCTAGTAGCATGAATTTTTTAGAGCTTGGAGGTTTTTATATGTTTATTGTAGATGTTTTGTTGTATTAAGAAGATTTATAAGTTGAATATTTTAAAAGGATGAATGAAAAAAGTAATTAGTATCAATAGAGATAATGCGGTGGATGTTATTCTGAATGATTTAAAGAATAACGAGGCTGTAGTTATAAGTGGAAGTCCTGGTTCTGGAAAGACTGTATCATTGGAAGAAATTGCATGTGCCTTGGGGCTTAAGGTTAATCATGTTGGTGAAGTGGATAATCCTCTTGATGTTGGACTCGGTAAGTTGTCTTTAGGGGATACAATTCTTCTAGATGGAGTGAGCTCGGATATGCCTCGAGAAATCTCTTCTCTGAAAGACTCTTATGAAAAGGTGGTTGTCGCGACGCATTATTTTAACACAGGAGAGGCTTATGCTAAATATCTTACTGGAAAAGACTCCGTTGTTTACCATCTTTCTTTGTAGGCTTAAGTGATCCTGCTGGGATTTACCTTCACTTCAAAGAAGCTCGGACACGGAATCATAGATTCCTAAAGAAAATCTGAAGATTTACTTTAAACCCCAAGGAGTTCAAATGATCCTGCTGGGATTTGAACCCAGGAACCTCTAGCTTTCTTAGGCGAAAGTAACATCGAGGATGTTTCTTTCTGATAAATTCTTACGAATTTACCTGAAAGCTGTTCACAATTTCCGTAGACATTGTGGCCATATAAGACTAGCGCTCTGACCAGACTGAGCTACAGGATCTATATTATGGAATGAATTGGATATAAAAAGATTGGGGTTATTTTTTGCAGAGGGCTAGTGCGTAGGATCCGTCTTCGGATGGTTTGACTATTACATCGTCGAAATATAGGTTCATGAAACTTACAAAATCTTCTTTGTTATATTTGTATGAAACTATTACTATTACCTGATCTCCAGTTTCAAATTTTACAGACCTTCCTAGGAATGATATTTCTTTTGGTTTTTTTATTGTGTAGAAAGATTCTATTCTTGAGTTTTTGAATCGGACTCCGAATTCTAGATCCTCTTTTTTCATTCCTAATTGAAGTAGGGGGTGGATTGAGAATCTATTAAAATATTCCGAGTTATATGATTTTATAATTTCTTTTGGTTTTCTGTGATCTAGTCCGTTTCCGATTAGGAGTAAATCTCCGCCTTTCATAGAGCTTCTTATTTCGTAGAGTAGTTCGTTTATTTCGAAGTTGCCCAGTGTGTTTCCTAATAGTAAGAAGATAGTTTTTTTGTATTTGCCTTGTCTTAGTAGTGTTGAGATATTGCTGATGTTTTCGAAATCGGATATGTTCCATTGGAACTCTACTACTTCATCTACGGTGTTTGCCTCTTTTACTCTTTCGATTGCTTTATTTACCATGTAACTACTAATATCGATTGGGCAATACCTTATTTTTGTTCCTTTGAATTTCTCTATTAACATTGAGGCCTTTCTTCCATCGCCGCATCCTATGTCGATTATGTTTATTGGTTCGTCTCCGAATTTGTCTAGAATTTCTTTGGCATTATTATTTATCAAATCTATTTCTTGTTGGGTTACTGTTTTCTTGTATTCTTCTTCGTCTTCTAGATCTAAATATGATTGTGCTTGGTCTGGAGTTAGATACCATAGCTTTGAATCGGCGATGTTCCAAATTCTTGTGTTGCCTTCTAGAGAATAGCCTCGTTTGATAAGTTCACGGAAGATTAAGTCGTTGATCTGTTGGCCTGGTTTTTCTGCCATAGAGTTTATGATGATTTTCGGTTTTTATTTGTTTGTATTTTGGAAATAAGATGAGTTGATAATTTTAAAAGAAATACGCGCCCACCGGGATTTGAACCCGGGTCACTGCCGTGAAAGGGCACTACACCTTTTGGGTTCACTGCCCTGAATATAAGACATATAGATAAAGCTTGTAATGATCAGATTTTATAACTTTTTTATAAAAAAGGTTAATTATTTAAAGTAAGAATTTGTTCTTATTTGATGCCAACAAAATATGATGTATTCGCTAAAATAATTGAAGAAGCTCCATGTAAACCGAAAGATTTGGGATTTAAAACTCCAATCTATGTTCATGTTGATTCTTTAAAAAAAGCAGGGTGGGTAAAAAAAAACGAACAGGGAGTCTTGACTCCAATATTGAATAGAAAAACCAAAGAAGCATTTGAAATAATAAAATGGTCTTTGAAAAATAATGTTGATCCGAATCTTTGGTTTAGTGAGAATTTTAAAAAAATACTAAAGGAGCTTACAAAAAAAAGTTCTAAGATAAATCCGAAGAAACTTTCAGCTAATGCAAGGAATAAGTTAATAATAGATTTTCTTGTTATAGATCAATTTATTTTAATTTATCAAAAAAGTCCTAAATTGGGGACATTGCTTAATCACAGCATGCTTACCTTTTTACAAGATTATCATGAACAAAAAGTAAAAATTAATGAAAAATATTTACCTTTTCAAAAGATTAAAAAATTGGTTTTAAAAACTAAGAGGAGGGAAATAAGTCCCTTTGAATTAAAACTTTTTGAATTTTTGACTGGTTCTGCTCAGCTTGAAGGTGGGACTGTAACGATTGGTGAAACGATCGAAATTTTAACAAAGGATATTTATCCAGATAAGCCGGCCAAAGATATTCAGATGGTTAAAAATCTTAACGAGGCTTTTAGTTATATTCTTGAACATCTTGATGATGATATTACAATTGAGCATATCAAAGAGTTGAATAAAATCTGTTTATTTTCTTTACATAAGGCAGCAGGGAAATTAAAGAAAACGTATAACAAAATAGCTGGTAATCCCAAATTCAAAACTGCTCATCCTAAAGATGTTGTTCCTCTGTTGCACAATTTTTGTGAAAAATTTAATTCTGTCAGATCGAGAAGCGAGGCGCTAAGAGAAGTTGGCTATATTCATAATGAGTTTCAATATATCCATCCATTTTCAGATGGGAATAGCAGGACTACTCGTTTAATTGTAAATTGGTTTTTAATGAGACTTAAGTTGCCAATTTTAATTTTGAAAAAAGGTGCGTTTGAAAAATACATGTCACTTACTAAGATGTCTAAGATAAGAAGTGATGATGAGTTAAGGAATTTTTTACTTCATGTAATTTATCATGAAGAATTGGTTAAAAATGATTAATTTTAATAGCTTTTTTATAAAAATGGTTAATTAATAAGGTATTTTCAAAGATTCATATCCAGTTTCAGCTGGCTGAAACTGGAAGGGAAAATGAATATTTAAAGTTAATGAGGTAGAAATATAATTCATTAAAGCGTGTTCTCCGCGGGCGTTCTGTCATTACCTTTAAAAACCAAAAACCATAAACTAATATTGTGCTCCGATAGTCTAGTGGCCAAGGATTCATGCCTTTCACGCATGAGACCCGGGTTCAAATCCCGGTCGGAGCGTTTGATAAAAATGTTCCAACCCCAGATCAGGAATCAAACTATTGTCAACTTTGTGTGGTCAGTTAACATCCTGTACGATTATTAACTAATTGATAAAACTTATTGATGCAAGAATAAACATCATTAAATATTTTCGTCCTTTCCTCTTGGCTAAACTCATTCAAACAATCGGGCAAGAAACATTGATAGTTGTATTTTTCAGCACTTTGCTGCCAACTCTCTTGGAACTGCTTTTTCTCTTGATAATATCTTGACATACTCTTGTTAGCTTTTTCATCCATATTTTGTTTAATTATATAATGGTAACAGGATTGGAGTTTATATGTATTGTACAAAGATTGAGGAGAATAGAAGAAATCAATTTATTTATCCTTTTTCATCTCGCGAAGGACTTCGTCTTTCAAGGGAGAAGTATACAAATCAATCAACGTCTGCGCCCAAATAGGAACATATACATCCTTATTCATTTCAAATCCGCCTTTTGTTCTATGAGATTCCTTCATTTTTAATGTCTCAAAGCTTTTTGTTTTTCCGATCTTGAACAGGCCAAGAAGTATATAAATCTTGAGGTCAGCTATTCTCGGTAAGAGGCTGAGCTACAGGATCTTTGATTTTGTCCCAGACTTAGAAAAAGTTGTTTTCTGGATCTGGCCAATCAAGAGTAGGTGGTAATTGGTTTTTTTAAAGTTAATTATACGAGTCTCATTAAACAGCAATATCTCTCAACCTCTATATTTTGTGGCAATTTTCAATTGAAAGAGACCACTGTCTCCAATTATGTAGCGAGTTTATTTTGTTGCGTGATTTTGTTTGGACAAATATAATTGAATATCCCTTTACACAAATTTGAAATATTGGTAATAATTTCCAGATCAAAATTTTAAATCATTTCAGGTCGGATAAAACGCTTTTAGTTATGCCATAAATAGATAAAGGAAATGAGAATGGATTTCCCTCAATACGATTTTGCCAGTTTAAACGAAACAGATATTCGGGAGGAAATAATTGCTCCTCTGTTGCGGCACCTTGGGTACAGATCCGGCACAGAAAATAACGTAATCAGGGAGCAACCATTAACATATCCAAAGAGTTCTTTAGGTAGAAAGAAAAAAACTGACCCCATATTACGTGGTCGGGCGGATTATATATGCAATGTGAAGGGGCAAATAAACTGGGTAATTGAGGCAAAAGCCCCAAGTGAGGCATTAGATAATGATGCAGTAGAGCAATCATGGACTTACGCTAATCATCCAGAAATTCGTGCTGTGTATTTCTGTTTATCCAATGGTCTGGATTTTCAAATTTTTCAAACAGATAGAGATCCAGGTGCAAAACCATTTTTTCAATGCAATTATGAAAACATGGAGGAGTCTCTTGATATTATCATGAACATATTATCACCAGAAGGAATACTTCGTGACCACCCGAAGTACAAGGTCGACAAAGGGTTGCCTATTGGGCCTGGATTGCGGTCTATAGTTCGAATAACCAGCGGATCGATAAATTACATCAATAATACTTTAGGTTTAAAACCATTAATTGGCTTGACGATGGCTATAACTGAAGGGTCGATAGAACGAAATGAAAATGGTAAGTTGGAAACATATATTGAAACACAGGTGCCGTATCAATCACTTCAAAAACTAAATGAAAAATTAGGATTACATTCCTTGCGTCTGTTCAGCGATCATGAAGTCGTATCAACCAATCCAGAAATCCCCACAGTGTGTTCGGCGATAACGACCCATATCATCCCAAAGGGAGAAATGGCTCTTAATTTGGTAACATGGGAAGAAACACCATTTCTAATGAATATGAGCATTGAATCTCAAACAATCGCAACTGGATATTTAGAAGGGAATAAATTTCATGGGAAATTCAATGCCTTGCTTACATTTCAAGAAATAGATTTAAAAGTTGCCATGGGCGGTAGCTTTAAAGTGTATTTAGCATAGACGAGCGTAGAGAAAAAGAAGAGAAAGAGCGAGCCGAAAGGATTTTTGAGAAGGCTTTGGCTGAAATTGAGGATTTTAAAGGAAAAGGAATGTTTCCCGTAAGCGAATAAAATTTTTAAATTAAACGGGGCGCAAATGGATTTTTATTAAGTATGACGTTGTCATGTCCATTTTTTTGGTAGCCATTGAATGTTCTCCGTCAAACGGAGTTATACAGAAAAAAACTGGGGAACTTAACTGTGGGTGTATATGGATAAATATAGACTCAAAAAAATCCTTAGAGGTTCCAGCAAGTTTTACCTTGTGGATATAGAAACTCTGGAATCTGTAAATGATTGGGCCGAATACTTGGATTCCATACTACACGGCGACTGTTATGTTTTGGAAAGAAATGGGGAACTCATCCTTGTCGAACAACGTCAGTTAATTGAGGTTGTTCATGGGCTGAGGATAGAAATTTACCTGAAAGAGCATACCCCGCCGCATTTTCATGTAACGTCAACAAATGTGGATGCTTCTTTTAGAATTGATAACTGTAATAAAATGATTGGTTCTATAAGTAGAAAAGAAGAATTGGCTATAAAGTTTTGGTGGCAAAAGGCAAAACCCAGGCTTATTGACGTCTGGGATAAAACAAGACCGAGTGACTGCATAGTGGGGAAATATAAAAACCCCACCTAACCCTTACATCGAGCGGATAGGCACAAGCAAGCAAGTTGTTGTCTGCTGCTAATGTCAAGTTCTAATTTTAAAAGGACGTCCTATGTCTACTGATTTTGATATTCTTCCAGACAAAGTGGAAGTAATTAAGTATCACAGATTTGAAAACAAGGATATCCAATCAGAAGGAGCACTGAACGAACTAATATCTCTTATGTTTGATCATCCAGAAAGGGATTTCTACGTCTTTACTGAAAAAAATAGCAAACCTAATTCGCTGCTCATGAAAGCAAATAAAGATGGTTCAATATTAATAAATGAAGTTGAGCTTTTCTACTATAGACATCCAAGGGATAAGCATAGTTTTATCCGAATACCAAGAGGTGGGGGTGAATTTGAATGGGAAAAAGAACTTACCAAGCAGGGTCCAATGTTTCAGCGGACTAAGTTAAAATTGACAGCACGTATGAAACGTCAATTGGAGGCTCTCAATAAAATTGCGTTAGAAAAAAGGTCAGACTCCTTTCCAATAGAATTGAAGCCGAATCTATTTGGGCTTGGATTGGACCTTAATAAATTGTTTCGATTTGTGCGACAATTTTTTGGAAAGAGAAGATAAACAATAACTTGTGGTTAACCATGTAAATGCAACCGATAGCTAAAAAGCGCATCGGCTGATTTGAGGTGTTAAGCTATATGGACCTTAGATAGCATCAAATGTCATTCTTTCACATTCAACTTTATATAGATCACATTTTAGTGCTAAATAAATGATCGGGCTTTTTCCCCGAAATATAAGGTTGTAAAACTTTTTTGAATAAAGAAAAAAATATGATATATTATCAATAATGCAGTCTGATCAACTGTATTGTGTTTATTTTTTTTCATTGGGCCACCCTTTACCTTTTAATGTGCCGGGGGTGCCCTCATCTCATACATTACCTCATACTTCAAAGGCGAAGTATATAAATCAATCAACGTCCTTGCCCAATTCGGAATATAAACATCATTTATTCTTGGCTGTTTCTCTCGCAAATTGTTTTTCTTCTGATAATAACTTTCCACTTTCAATTTCACCAAACATCAGCTTTTCCCCCAAACATGAAGAGCAAATCTCAACGGTTTCAACCTTTCCATTCACAACGCTGCTTCTCATACCAAGCCTTGATTTATCTTTTTCACCACAAAATTTACATGTCATATTTTTGTAAGCAGAAAACCGCTTTATAACATTGTACAACTTTACGAACCGGTATAATAAGGATTCGCGCCGTTACCCCGGTAATGATCTCCCATCCTTTCAATTATGTGGCAGAGTTTAAGACTAAAATCAGTCAGTATATTGTAGACACCGGAGAGACTCTTCTCTATTTTAAGCACGGATTTTTTTACTCTTGTTTCTAAATTATCTTTTGCCATTGTGTTTAATTATGGAATGGTAACGGAATGGGGGCTTATAGGGGTTGTATAAGAATTCGGATTTAAAGGAAATGGGATTATAGAATAGATGGGATAAAAAGAATTTCCAGGCAGAAAAAATCTTGAGCTGATAAAAAAATAGAAGCCCTCTTCGAGGCAAAAGAGGGCTTCTAAATCAGATACCAACAATTTCACCACATTTACACAAGTGTGTATTCCATCAATCTATAACAATCTTTCTTCGTGGTCGGTTAAAAATTTGGGTAAGTGTATTTTCAATATCCGTCATGCCCGACCTGATATTTTCTTTCAGGTTGTCGCTTGATCGAATCTGCTCAACATTGCTGCCGTTCAAAACAGCCTGGGCACGGTTTACAAGAGTTGTAAGCTCATGGTCCTGGAAAATATTTCGATCCTTGAACGTCTGAAAATAGTCATAAAAACTCTCAACCGTCGTGTTTTTGAATATTTTGGACTTACCGTTTTCATTTTGCACAAATCGATCGGTGATTCTTTCAACCATCTGAGCGAATTCTTCCCTGAGAGCATCTATTGCCATGCCCCTTGCTTCTTCCATGGTCTGGATGAATTTTTCTTTTTCCCGGGCATAGACTTCAGGAGCCAAAAGCCTGGTATCGCCATTGGGAACATCAAGGATGATAAAACGCCAGTTGAAATTGAATTTGCCACCAATATCAACCGGGTAATCAATCTCATTGAACAGATCCCCAAGATAGGTTTTTGCGGTTTCACGAAGCCAGCTGTAATCCTGAATAAAATCCTGGACAGCCTCATTAAATTTGATTTTAAATTCACCGAGTTTCTCATCTACACAATTGATCAAATCTTTTGGAACAAACACCATTCCGGTTATTGGGAAAGGCAGGCTTATTGTTGTAAGCCAGTTTCTGGCAAAATTATTAATCTTGCAGATGGGTTTAAGGCTTTCTGGATCAACCAGTTTTTTTGTTGCAGTCACCCAGTCATATTCTGCTTGATCCACCATGTTTGAGAGTTTTGATTTATCTATTTTCTTTACTCCGCCCCACTTGGATACAGACATTTGAACCAGACAACCTTTTTGAAAAATGTTTTCTGTCATGACATACTCCTTTTTAAATAAGAAAGCCCCAGAACCATGAGGTACTGAGGCTTTGCAATTAATATTGTAAATTTGAAAAATGTTTAGGAATTTAGAACTTATCCGCAGATCGGAAGATACTTTCTAACCGGCACTTTGTTTTCATGATAATATGCGGGCGTGAGCTGCTTTTGAATTTCTGTTCCGAGCAGATCCTTAATAAACTGACTTTCAGCGATACATGATTTGCCCTGAAACCCACGAGTTTCAATCTTCACTTCTCCATCATTAGAGATGTCTATAATGATCTCTTTCATAATTATAGCTCCTTTTTAAAAAATTACATCCGGACATGAAGCCGGATACCGTTATCGGTTTGTTTTTCAATAACCCGGTAACCTTTTTTGAGTGCTTCAGACCGGGTTCGTTCAACTGCATACCTTTGTTTTAGAAATCCGCCATTTTTACCAATGGCAGATTCTATTCCTTTATCCCAGAAATCGGTTTGCAGTTCGTATTTATCTTCTTTTAAGACAAGACCTATTTCATAGCTGGCGCCGGGGATTTCAATTGCATGATCGCAATTGCCGTTCCCGTTGTACCATTTAAAGCTTGTCTTACCACGTACCAGGTTTAACCCGATTTGCTGGCAGGCCTTGGATAATGAATCAAGGTCTGTGACTTCCAATTCAATCTTTGCAATATGACTCATGAGATCCTCCTTACTTTTAGTTGAACTTCATTTTCCGTGTAATCGTTTGCGCGCCTGGCCCTTGATTTTGCCCAGTCACGAAGAGATCCGATATCTTCTTTCATTGTTTTTGAAAGCGGCACGATGTTAGCAATTGCAGTATCAAGCCCGTCAAAGAGACTGTCTTTTGCAAGCTGCTCAATCTCAGCCCCTGTCCACCCCTGCAATGCCTGAACCTGATCTTCCGGAATCAAAGAATTATAGCGTTCATTCATGATTCGGATAATTTCCAAGCGTTCTTTTGTGGTTGGGATATCAACAAAAAACATTGCATCAAATCTTCCCGCTCTCATGAATTCAGGAGGCAGACTTGAGATATCATTGGCAGTTGCCATGACAAGGATTGGTGAGCTTGTTTCCTGTATCCATGTCAGAAAATGTCCAAACATACCTGCAGTGGTTCCGCCGTCGGACTGACCCGATGATTTAATCCCTGAAAAGGATTTCTCAATTTCATCAAGCCAGACCACGGCTTTGCCAAATGCATCAATGGTTGCTGTGGCCTGACGCATTTTCTTTTCAGACTCACCAACCAGAGATCCTTTAAGGGCTGATATATCCAGCCGGATCAAAGGCCAGTTCAAAATCGATGCCGCCGCTTTGCAGGATAGGGATTTCCCAGTCCCGGGTATCCCCACAAGCAAGAGAGCTTTGGGTTTTGGCAAATATTCATTGCCCAATTCAAACGCTTTGATCCTGTTGCCTAGGTATTGTTTGAAAGGTTCAAGACCTCCAACCTGATCCATGGGAACTGGTGGAAAAAATTCCATCAAACCGGTCCGCCGGATCATCATCCTTTTTTGCTTTGTGATGATCTCAGGATCAAAACTCTTAGTTTCTACCAGACTCAGGGCAAAAGCGGTTTCTGCTTCAAATTCAGTCAAACCTTTTGCAGCTTCAACAGCTGTTGGATTGATATCAACCCCTACCGCCTCACCAAGCTCCTGCATGATACCTGTGAGATCTTGTGTTGAAGGCAGTGCAAAGTCCAGGACTGTAAAATATTTTTCAATCTCTTGGGGCAGGGTCAGATGTGGTCCTGCCATGATAAGGCAAGATCCCTGGCCTTTATATATATGAATATTATTTGCAATAGCCTGAAGGATTTCAACCGAGCCCAGGAAATGATGAAAATTTTGGACAATCAGTATTGACTCCTGCCTGTCTGAAAGCCATTGTAAAGCTCCTAATGGGTCAATAACATCTTCAACCGTGCGGTTTGTTTCAGGTGATATAATTCCTCGCAGGCAGTCCCATGCAAAGGATTCATATCCATCTGCATGGATTGATTCGATTGCCCTGTCAGTTTCCGTTGTATTGATATAAATTGCCGGATAGCCGGCTTTCATATAATTTGTAATATCCATTGATTTTCTCCTTTTTTTAATACCCGCATAGTGAGCAGGTGATTTCAGGGTTTGCGCCATTTCTGATGGTAATGTCACTCCCCAGATAGTGCCCGAAAATGACGTGATGGCCGCAGTCCAGTTTGAATTTTTTGCCTTTGAGTTGCCTTAAGATTTCTCGCAGTTTCTCCGGTTCCTGGTATGATTGCCTTTGTTCTTTAGTCATAAGAACTCCTTTCAAAAATAAAGAAACCGGCGAAAACCCTGAAAAAGGTTTCTTACCGGCTTCTTTGGTTAATTTATAAGATTGGTTTTCTGGCGGGATTACTTTTGCGATAGAATACTAAGAATAGATAACTTTACAGTCTTCAAGATTGATCTCCCAGGGCTCAAGCTTATAGCTTGATGAAAAGCCCCGGTTAATCCATGCGCCGCCTTTAAAACATCCAGGATGATGCTCTCTGTCAAACTCAATAAACAAATTGCAGATATAATCCCACAAAGTCTGTCCAACTTCTGGAAAACCTTCAATCCTCTGGATTTTTTCCCAGTCCGGAAACAGCATTTTGTAGAGTTTGACTATAACTGAGTCCTGATGATCTGATTTTTCAAAAATTTCCTGAAGATGAATTTGAAGATCCCGAATACTTTTAATCCCCTGATGTGTTAAATGGTTCTGGGAATTATTTTTAAACATTGCCACTACATTATTCATTTTAATGCTCCTTTCATTTTTCTATTGCTCCAAAAATAAAAAAAGCCCTCTTGAGAAATCTCAAGAAAGCCCCTGATTTATAATTGAACCGATTTAATTTATTGTGGAAAGTACCTGCGTTGCCACATTCTTCACATTATGTGTTTACTGGATGATATGAATTCATCATACCTTTGTTTTGCTTTGGCTAGCCATCCCTGGTCAGCGAAACTGTAAAAATTCTCACCAATGATCAGATGATCATGCAAGGCAACTTCAATGCTTGAAAGAGCAATAGTAATTCTTGCTGTAATCATGAAATCTTCAGATGATGGTGTTTCGCAACCTGAAGGATGATTATGTGTCAAAATTACTGCCGCCGCTTTTTTTTCCAACACCAGTTTGACGATTTCTCTGGGGTATACCGCTGAACTTCTGATTGAACCTGAAAACATCTTTTCAATAGCAATGATTTTATTTTTTGCATCAAGAAAAATACAGTACATCTTTTCTACATCTTCATGTCGGGCAAAAAAAGGTTTCATGATGTTGCATACTTCCAAAGCATTTGAAAGCGCGTTTCCTTTAGATGATTCTTTAATCATTGAAGCAAAACGCCCTGATTTTAAATCTTCCCAAAAGATGGCTGTTTCATTTCTTTTGCCTGGGTTGTTAGTATATTCTTTCATAGATTACCTCCTGAAAAATAAAAAGCCCCCTTGAGAAATCTCAAGAAAGCCTATGTTTGGTTTGGATATTTATGTAAATACTATTCTGGTTTACCGCAAAAATACAGCGACGAACCTTTCCTTCTAAACATAATTCGCCGTCTTCCCAGGATAGAGCTATTGTATCCCATATTCACACCCCTGGGTTTTTTGTAACCTCATCATTTTCATCCAGGAAATCTTTGGCGTTTGCAATCAATCCATATTTGCCATAAATTCCGGCATCCCCGTTTTCTACATCCATTGTTTTAACAAAATCCAATAAAGCGGTTACGGCAGTTATCGGCTCAGCATAAAATTTTACCTGATCAATAAGCCCTCCTGATATCGTGAACAAAACATAGTTGGGTTCCAGTTTATGTGTTCTATCTTTTACCCAGTCAGGAATGCTTTCAGTTAAGTCTCCACAATAGGGACAAAACCAGATTCCAAAATCATTGTAATTTTCACCCGGTTTTACAAATCCGATTTGATAAACTGTTCCGCACTTCTGGCAGGCACATGTCTCCAGATCTTCCATTACCTGATTCATGAATCTGAGGGTTTCGGTTTTTAGTTTTGGTGTCATGTTGTCTCCTTTCTGATTCTTTGGTTAATGTTGAGAAAATCTTGTTCAGTTTGTCTTTGGTTTTTACAAACCTGTTGATATCCTCCTTTTGTTTTTCTCTCAGGATTTTCCTTTGCAAAATGCACATCTGTACAATTGCAAATATGATCCTGGTTCTGACTTTTGGATTGCACAATGGCATAACTCCAAAAGTTTGATTGAACCTGTCCTGAATCCTGCCGAGTTCTTTTTCAAAAAAATCTATTGGCATAATTGATGCCTCCTTTTGTTATGGGTTAGTTTTTCACGAGGATCTCCTTTTTGGGAAAATAAAAAAAGCTGCCTGGAAAAGGTCAGCTTTAGGCTTGATAATAGATTTTGGCGTGGAATACGTCTGAATAAAAAAACCAGGTCGGTTAATTTTAATAGAGGCTCAGCTAAGAAGGTTCGATTTATTCTGGGCCTTGCCGTTTTTTTCAGATTTCTTAACTGATTTTGGATGAAGTTCTTGACTTCATTTTTTAAAACAGAACTTGTTCTGTTGTATGCAAGGGTTGAATTTGTTGCCTTGCTTTAAATCGTTTTCCTCCTTTGGTTTGAGGTTATTGTTTTTTGATCTTTTATTCTGGGAGGTTTAGGTGGAAGGGGTTTATAGGAGTTGTATAAGGATTAGGAGCGGAGTCATATTCGAGGGTAATCGTGCATATTTTAGAATTGGGGGATTTCCAACATAACTACCGGTATAGCAAAGTATTAAAACATCCATGTATCAGGAAGGTTAAAATAAAATGAGTAATAGAAAAAGTTGTCTGGAAAGTGAAATCTATTTATCTATCGATTATTTTGTAAAGGATGCAACTAATAACGATTTATTTCAAAGAGTTCAACGAGACATTGAAATCGCTGACCTGAAAGAAATTTATTCTAAAAAAGAAATGGTTCCAAGAATGTGCACCGAAAAAGAATATAATTCCGTAAAAGCATCAACTTGCAGAGCTGATTATATTAAAGAGCAACAAGATATCTCCAAATTATGGGATAAGCCGGTTTGTTATTTGGATTAATTTTATCTGCTTATCCAGCTTGATACTATTGCTCCAATAATCCCACTGGCAAGCTTTTCGACTTCCGGACTAAGATTAGCTGATGGGAAGAATACTATAAAAAGAGCAGATATTAACAAGATTAGTGAAATAAAAAATTTTAAAATAAGCCGCAAATTAGGATTTGCTTGATTACCACTTTTTTGAGAACCAAAATCAAGAGTGCTATCGCCTGGTAGAGAAATTATTTTTGGTTTTAGAATAATATTAAATACAACAAGATAAATAACCGTGGCTAAACAAAGAGTAAAAATAAACATATGCTATCGCTCTTCCGTGCCAACCGTTGTATTGGCGATAGAATTCCAATCGCGCTCATACTGCAAATAGTCCTCATCTATATCCTTTGCTTCCGAATCAGAAATTATTTTATTATTTACATCCTCAAAAAGTGTATTTTTAATAGCACCATTTTTAAATTCAACAACGGTTAGGGATATTTCTTCTTCTAAAGTTCTTGGCATATCATGGCCCTCCTAAGTTATGTGTAAAAAGATCAAATGTCTTTGGTGCAGTATCAATTTTTTTCCCAATGTCATTTACCCAAAACTGCTTACCAAAACGCAAATATAACTGTCCTTTATCTTTTATCCCAGAGGTCGCATCTAAAATTATTTCTGCGACACACGTATTATTTTTATAATTATCAATCGTACTTACTTCCATAACCCAAACAAAATGTGGTAAATCTAAATTCGATACGAAATAAGATAATTTATCTTTATTCTCAACAGCTGCCTTTAATTTAAAAGTCTTAAACGCAGAGCATGTTGTCAAATATAATCGAGTAATCCATTTCTCTCCATCTTCTTTTATAGTAAGATCCTTTTTTAGTTTTAGCAAGCTTTCACATGCAATAAGCCTTGCTTTTTTTGCAGTTAAAAAGACTTTTTCTGGCAAAGGACAAACAGCCGTTTGTATTGAATCTATGAAAAGATTTGAATCATTCTTTTTCATAGACAATAAATTACATTTTTTCATTGGCAATAAACTATAAGGCTGTTTATTGTCATCAATGACAATAAAATTATCTATTAAATCAGAGCTATGCCCGAAACCGTCCGAATCATATTGAATCTTTCTTTCATAATTCAGTGTATGGCCTATTAAAGTAACAACATGTCCCCCCAAACTTGCTAATATTGGGAAACCAGATTCAACATAAGCACATACATCCTTGAATTTATCTTCCAAGGCAATATTCTTCTTATTTTTATCAAATTTAATTATTTGCGGGAAAACACCAAATTCAGATAGTATTTTTGAATAATCAGAATAACTCATGCCCCTATAGGGGAAAGTCCTACCATTTGAGTTCCCAGTCAATAAAACCAAATCAAAAGGATATATTTCTTTATAAGAAGAATATCTTTCAGAGAAATATCTGCAAACACCCCATAAAGCAGTTTGCGCACATACTGTGACTTCGGTATCTTGAGACGCGTATGGAAATCCGCTCACAAGATAATTAGCACCGCAAATATTAACTCTAAATTCTGTTCTTAAGCAATAATATCCGTTGGAGAAACTTTTACCAATCTTGTATGGGTCAATTACAGTTCTTCCAATACATCTTCCTGGAACTGGACGGATCACAGAGAACCCAAGATAGTTGTTTCGATAATTTTCCGGATTTATTTTTAGTTCAAATTCCTTTTTAATATCACATGAAAAAAAATGCAACCTATCACAATAAAAAGATGATTCTTTAAATTTTTTAGAATAATAATTTGAGTATAAGTTTCGAAAATCTTTACAAATATATTTCTTTTCTATGACAAGTGTCTTAATTTCTTTATCTAATGTTTCGGATAATCTGGCAACTCCCCAATCTGATAAATTAGGAGAATATTTAGTAACTGTTTGCCAAAATTCATTAGAACTAAGTTCATTTTTATTAATTATTATTAGCTTATTATCAAGCATATAAAAATTTACCTTAATCCAAACATAAAAAAATTTCTAACATACCAAGACTCTTAAACTGAACCAAATTCGATATGAACAAATAAAAGCCTTTCTAACACTAACTTATCTATATTACAAGTAAAATTTGCAACCATTTATAGACTCTTTTTTAACCGTTCAAAAGCCTCTTTGTCCTTCATTCCTCCTACAACGATTAATTGGTATGCGTTTTGAATTAGCTTTATATCTTTTTTATGGTAATAGGTATAATCTCGCTTGCCCCGTTGCTCAATTTCTCTGGGAATATAGTTTTTATTCGTCCAGTATGCAAGTTTGTCCCTCTTAAGTCCTTCAACAATTTCTAACACCTCTCCAGGTCCCAAATAATTATTATTTAATGCCATATATAAACTCCAATGATTTTATTAGTTATTATATAAGTATTAATACTAATATCATTCTTCATATTTATATGTCAATACTTATTTATAATAATATTATTCTTCATATTTATAATA